>RCNB010000005.1_pt1 | contig 209821 bp, 171 predicted proteins | sample 2041321 | NCBI WGS metagenome assembly RCNB01 (sample SAMN09708232, study PRJNA481090) | Marine sediment metagenome, whole genome shotgun sequencing project. | reverse complement strand
GCCGAGGGCCGGACTCGAACCGGCACGTAGGATAACCTACGAGGGATTTTAAGTCCCTTGCGTCTACCAATTCCGCCACCCCGGCATGGGGAAAGCATGGGGATTATAACATAAGGCCCTCATGCCCAACAAGGACCACCGGCGTACGAGTAATCCATGTCTGGGAAGTGGCGCTCCGGCACTGGACTAGCTATTCAACAGTGACAGATTTGGCCAGATTGCGGGGCTGGTCCACATCGGCTCCCCTTGCAGCCGCGATGTAGTAGGCAAAGAGCTGCAGCGGGATGGCCGTGAGGAACGGGGAAAACAGGGGATACACTTTTGGGATGGTGATGATCTCGTCTATATCCATAATTTTTTTGATCTCTTCATCATCCTCATTGGCTACCGCCAGCACATACCCCATCCGGGCCTTGATCTCAGAGATGTTGCTCAGCGTTTTGTCATATACCCGGTCTTTCGGGATGATGGCCATGGTGGGCATCTTGTCGTCGATCAATGCGATAGGGCCGTGCTTCATCTCGCCGCCCGGATAGCCTTCGGCATGGATGTAGGAGATCTCTTTGAGCTTCAGGGCCCCTTCCAAGGCAATGGGATAGTTGGCCCAGCGTCCCAGATACAGGAAGTGTGATGCGTATTTGAATTTGAGCGAGAGCTTCTCTATGGCCCTCGCATGATGCAGGATCTTCTCGATCTTGAAGGGGATCCGCTGGAGTTCCTGGATGACCTCGAGATTCTCCGCCTCGTCCAAGCGTTTATTGATCTGGGCGAGGTGCAGAGCCAGGAGCGCCAGCCCTGCCATCTGGGCTGAGAATGTCTTGGTCGCGGCCACGCCGATCTCGGGGCCGGCATGGGTCATGAGCACGCCGTCGGACTCCCGGGCGATGGAAGAACCTGCCACGTTGCATATTGCCAGGGTAACGGGCCCCTGTTCCTTGATGGCCCGCATGGCAGCCAGGGTATCGGCCGTCTCTCCGGACTGGGAGACGGCTATGACCAGCGCGTTCTCATCCAGGATGAAGTCCCTGTAGCGGTATTCCGAGGCATACTCGACATCCACGGGAATGCCTGCCAGGGCCTCAATGAAGTATTTTCCGACCAGGCTCGCGTTATAGGAAGTCCCGCAGGCGATGAGGATGATCCTGCGGACATGTTTCATGCGTTCGGGATCGATCCCGATCTCATCCAGGTGGACCTTGCCCGTATCCAGAGAGAGGCGCCCCTGCAGGGTATCCCGGATGACCTGCGGCTGTTCGAAGATCTCCTTGAGCATGAAGTGCTTGAAACCGCTCTTCTCGATCATCAGGGGATTCCAGTTGATGCGTTCGACCCGCTTGTCCAGAGCGTTTCCATCGAAGTCGAAGAAGCTCGCGCCCGAGCCGTCCACAACCGCCATGTCCCCGTCCTCGAGAAACACGATGTTTTGAGTGTGTGTGAGCAGAGGATTCAGGTCCGAGGCCACGAAGTACTCATCTTCGCCCAGGCCCACAACCGCGGGAGGACCCATCTTGACCAGCACGATCTTCCCGGCATCGCGTGTGGAGATGGCTGCGATGGCAAAGGCACCCTCCAGCTGCTTCACGACCTTCCGTAAGGCATCTTCCAGGGAGTCACTATAGTATTTCTCGAGCAGGTGGGCGATCACTTCCGTGTCCGTCTCCGTGACGAATTCATGTCCCTCGGAGCGAAGCTCCTGCTTAATGGCCAGGTAATTTTCGATGATCCCATTGTGTACCACAACAAAATCGCCCGTGCAGTCCTGATGGGGATGGGCGTTCTCCTCCGAGGGGCGCCCGTGTGTGGCCCAGCGCGTGTGGCCAATGCCGAAGTTTCCGGTCAGCTCTTCCTGCCTCAGGCTCGATTCCAGGGCGCTGATCTTGCCCTCGACCCGCCTTCTCCGGATACGATCTCCGTCCAATATGGCGATCCCGGCGGAGTCGTAGCCCCTGTATTCCAGACGCTTCAACCCCTCCAGCAGGACGGGGACGACATCCTTATTCCCGACGTAGCCTATGATGCCGCACATTATTTTTTCCTTTTTCTCCCCCGGGCCCAGCCCTTTTTCTCGGACTGCCGGACACGAGACACGGCCAGGGCTTCTGGGCTGACGTCCTTGGTAATGGTCGAGCCGGCACCGACATAGGCGTTCTTTCCGATCTTCACGGGTGCCACCAGTTGGGTCCCGGATCCGATAAAGGCACCGGAATCGATCTGGGTCTTTGACTTGGTCACGCCGTCGTAGTTACAGGTGATGGTGCCGGCCCCTATGTTGACTTTGGCGCCCACATCCGCATCGCCCACATAGGAAAGGTGATTGGCTTTTGAGCCCGGACCGAAGTCGGTCTTCTTCATCTCAACAAAATTGCCCACTTGGGCCCCAGAACGCAGGATCGTTCCAGGACGCAGCCGGGCATAGGGTCCAACCCGACAGCCGCTTTCCACTCTGGTTTGTTCCACGATCGAACCGGTCAAGACGTTCACGTCGCTGCCGATCCGTGCATCCATGATGTGCGAGCCGGGATAGATCACACACCGCTCCCCGATCCGTGTCTTTCCCTCGAGCGTGACCATCGGATAGATCACGGTATCGCGTCCGATGCGCACGTTGTAGTCTACCCAAGTGGATGCGGGATCGTAGAATGTGACCCCCTCCTCTGCCAGGGCAGTGACCTTGCGTTCACGCAGGATCCCGGCTGCGCGGGCCAGCTCAGCACGGTCGTTGACGCCTACGATCTCTGCGTCGCTCGTCGTGCAGCAGGGCGCCACCTTGCGGCCTGAGGCGGAAAGGATCTCTATGGTATCGGTCAGGTAGTACTCCCCTTTTTTGTTGTGGGTCGTGATCTTGGGGAGCGCCCACAGGAGATCCCGGATCTTGAATAGATAGATTCCGACGTTCGCCTCCTTGAGCTTTCTCTGACTGGGCGTGGCGTCCTTTTCCTCGATGATTCGGATGCAGCCGTCTTCCAGAAATACGACTCTGCCGAATCCAAAGGGATTTTCCATGACCGAGGTCATGAAGGTCAAGGCATTGCCTTGCCTGCGGTGCTGGCGGAGCAGGGGGCGGAGCGTTTCAGGCCGTATCAGGGGGAGATCGCCGTTCATGATCAGGAGGTCCGCATCCGGATACTTGCGGAGTCTGGATCGGGCCGCCATCACGGCATGCGCCGTCCCCACCTGGGTTTTCTGCTCCACAAATTCGATATTCCGCGAATGCAGGGCTTCCTCGACACGATCCTTTTGATGGCCGACAACCAGAAAAATCCTATCCGGCCGGAGTCTAGAAACGGTGTCCAGAACGACATCGATCATGGTCCTGCCCATCAAGGGGTGCAGGACCTTGATGATATCCGACTTAAATCGGGTTCCCTTCCCCGCGGCTAATAAGAGTGCGTGGAAACCGTGTTTCATTCCGTTGTCGTGATCTCGAGAAAGCGTGGATCCTCCCTGACGGCTTCAAAATCCACCTCGTTCTGGGCAAGAACGGCGAGGTGGGGATCCAATCCTACTGCCTGCTTCAGGAAGTCCAGGCATTGATCGAGGTCTCCCATAAGGCAGCTCACATCGGCCATGGTGAATGGGATCTTCGCGTTCTTGGGATTCTTGGAAAGGGCCATTTCCAGCGACTTGAGGGCTTCCTCAAACTGGCCCTGACCAATGAGGTAGATCCCGTTCTGGAAAAAATCCTCCCCGGTTTTCAGCGCGACCTTGGGCGGGTTCAGGCGATTCTCACAGATCTGAAGATACATGTTCACACGGTCGACCAATTCGCGCTCCTCGGGATAGTCCTTCGCGAAGCTAGCAAGGCCATCTTTCGCTTTTGCAAAATCCCCCTTGTGGAAGGATTTCATGGCCTGGTTATATACGATCAAAGCCTTGTCATAATCGGTTTTCTTTGTCTTTGCTGTTTGTTGAGCGGTCACTTTATCTCCCGATACATGGTTTACGTTCTGATTCCAGTAATTTTAGCGAATCTGAGGTTTTTTGACAAGCTCAATCTGCGGGGCCCCGAGAATCTCACGCCTCCCAAAGGTGGGGATTCTGCAGGAGATGGCACACACTGCGAAGGTGCAGGGCATGTCCGGCCCGGTCAGCGTAGAAATGGCCGCAGACCGGACGCCCCAGGATCGAGAGGTCGCCGATCAGGTCCAGGACTTTGTGCCGCACAAACTCATCCGGGAAGCGCAGGGGGCCGTTGAGCAGTTTCTGCTCGTCCAGGATCAGAGCGTTTTCCAGCGAGCCCCCCAGGGCCAGCTTATCGGCCCAGAGGCGCGGCACGTCCCTCAGAAAGCCGAAGGTACGGGCCGGGGCGACCTGAGAGCGGAAACTTTCGGGATCGAGTTCGAATCGGAAATCCTGGATCCCTATGGCTGGATGATCGAAAGCGATCCGGTAGGAAATGATCAGGGAGTCTGAAGGAGTGGTTCGGATCGAGGCCTCCCCCTCCTCCAGCGAAAACGACTTGCGGATATAGATGGCCTCCCGAGGCAGATCCAGATCCCGCAAGCCGGCCTTCTCTATTGCCTGGACAAAGGGCAGCGCGCTGCCGTCCAGGATGGGGACTTCCTCCCCATCCAGCTCAATAAGGACGCTGTCTACGGCACTCGCATAGAGGGATGCCATGAGGTGTTCGATGGTCAGGATCTTGTGCTCGCCCTGGATCAGGTTGGTGCTGTTCCGCGCCGCCATTACCTCAGGCTCGATCCGGAACTCGAGGCCGCCTAGGTCTTTGCGGATGAACACGATCTCTCCGGAACTCGATGGCTTGAGGCACATCTTGATCTGAGACCCGGAATGGATGCCCGTTCCGCTGAGGGCCACCTCACGGGCGAGAGTCATTTTGTTCCTCATCCCGCCCAGTATAAATAAAAGGAGGAGAAGAAAAAAGGGGACAGGTCCCCTTTTTTTCACTCCCCTCCAATTTGTGCTAGAATGGAGCACATGAAATCAGTCCTAGAAGACACCCTCAAGAAGGTCCACAAGGGAGAGATGACGCCGGAAGATGCGCTCTTGCAGCTCAAGGGCTATCCCTACGAGGATCTGGGCTTCGCCAAGATCGACCACCACCGCGAACTGCGCAGGGGATTTCCAGAGATCGTGTTCGGACTGGGGAAGACACAGGATCAGATCCTCGACATTTCCAGGAGCATCATGCAAAAAGGCAGCAACCTGCTGGTCACCCGCATCGGACCGGAGACCTATGCCGCCATCAAGAGCGAGCTGCCCGAGGTCGAATATAATGAACAGGGACGGGCCATGTTTCACAAAGTGAAAGCACCTCCCCAGGGAAAGGGCAAGGTCGCGATCATGACGGCAGGCACTTCAGACATACCTGTGGCCGAGGAAGCCGCTGTCACGTGTGATATCCTGGGCAATACCTTCGAAAAGATCTATGACGTAGGTGTGGCCGGGATCCACCGCCTGTTCGGTGAATACCACCGCCTCAAGGACGCGCGCGTGATCATCGTGGCCGCGGGCATGGAGGGCGCCCTGCCCAGCGTCGTGGCAGGGATGACCGACATCCCCCTCATCGCGGTCCCCACGAGCGTGGGCTATGGGGCCAGTCTGAACGGGATCGCGGCGCTCCTGGCTATGCTCAATTCCTGCCCGGGCGGCGTGGGTGTCGTCAACATCGACAACGGTTTCGGGGCGGGATATCTCGCCAGCCTGATCAACCATCTTTGAACACAGCACAGGACACCTGATCAACCCCCAGGAATCACCCAAGCAAACTGAAACATCAGATATTTAGATACTCGATAGGAAAGCTTGACAATTCCGGGTGTCAAACCTATATTCATTAAGTTATATTCAACAGTAGGCGTCTACCTAAATATGGAAGTCATCGACCAAATAAGACAGTCCGCCAACATCGTCGAGATCGCATCCCAGTACACGAAGCTCCAGCGACGAGGGAACCGGCATGTCGGACTCTGCCCCTTCCACTCTGAAAAGACGCCCTCTTTCTACCTGGACGACGACAAGCAGCTCTATCACTGTTTCGGATGTGGGGCCGGAGGGGACATCTTTACGCTGATCATGGAGAAAGAAAACCTCAGCTTCCCCGAGGCGCTCCGCACCCTGGCCGAGAAATACAACATCGCCATGCCGGACGGCAAGGCATTCTCCCCTGAATACCAAAGCCTCAAGGAGAACATCTACAAGGTCACGGAAGACGCCATGGCGTTCTTCAAAAAGAACCTCAATAATACGGAAGAGGGAAAGCAGGCGCTGGAGTATCTCCACAAAAGGGGCATCCAGCCTGAGAGCATCAAAACCCTCAAGCTGGGTTACGCGCTCAATTCCTGGGACGGGCTGCTCGGTGCCTTCAGGCGCAAAAAAGTGGCACCCTCGCTCCTGGAACAGGCCGGGTTGATCCTGCGCCGCCAGAACAAGGAGGGTCACTACGACCGGTTTCGCGGCCGCATCATCTTCCCCATCTTCAACGATCGGACAGGCAGAGTGGTGGCCTTTGGGGGACGCAGTCTGTTCGACGAAGATCCCAAATATCTCAACTCCCCCGACACTCCGATCTATTCCAAGGGAAACCTCCTCTATGGGCTGAACTACTCGCGCGACTCTATCCGCAAGCAGGATTCCCTGATCCTGGTTGAGGGCTATACCGATTTTCTTACCCTCTTCCAGAACGGTGTGACCAATGTGGCGGCCTCGCTCGGGACGGGCCTGACTCCTAAGCAGATCGACCTGATCCGGCGGCGCTACACAACCAGGATATTCGCCTGCTACGATGCGGACCGGGCTGGCAGAAAGGCCTCATTCCGGGCGGTCTCCCTGTGCTTCGAACAGGGCGCTGAGATCAATGTGACACTGCTCCCCAAGGGATCCGATCCTGACAGCTACATGACTCAAAAGGGGCCGGAGGATTTCCTGAAACTTGTCGAAAACAGCTTGTCCGGCCTCAGATACATCACCGACTACATCTCGAAGGGCCGCTTGCCCACGAGCCCGGAAGGCAAGGCGAAGGTCGCACGGGAAGTCCTGAATGAGATCAATAAGGTCTCGGATGCGATCGTCCGGAGCGAATACATCAAGTGCACCAGCGAATACCTGGCTATCGACGAACAGGAGTTCCGGAAGACCGTGACGGATAAGAAAAATGCGCGAACCCCTCAGAGCGCAGCCGCTAAATCCGGATTTCTGGCTGCGGAAAAGAGGCTGCTCCAGATCATTTTTGAGGATAGTGAGGTGGCAGCATATGTGTTTGAGGAGCTGAAGCAAGACGACTACAGCACGTTGAGGAGCGAACCGATACTCAAGCTTATCAACGAGTCTCGCAAAAAGAATAAAATTCCAAATCTTTATGAGTTTAAGAGTGGGATCGATGAGACTTTGTTTAATGCGTTCACTCAGGTCCTTCAAGAAAACACCGAACGGGAGCCGACACTGGCAGAGGCCGCCGATCTGATCGACACGCTCAGAAAAATATATTGGCAAGACCAGAGAATTCAAATTCAAAAACAGATATCCCAACATGAACAATCCGGAGCGAAGAATGAACTATCCCAGCTCCAAAAAGAATATATGGACCTCACACAAAAACTAGTCCAATTATCACAGAAAACCTATTAGGAACATAAATAAGGAGTGAGCATTGCCCGGAGATAATCAAATTAAAAAGAGCGAGATCACCCAGCTCATCTCGAAAGGCCGCAAGCAGGGTTTCTTGCTTTTCGAAGAGGTCGACAAAACGTTTCAGGAAGACGCGAACTCGGGGGACGATTTCAATGAATTCCTGAGCTCCATGGACGACTACGGCATTAAAATACTCGACCGACATAGGGATCCCCGCCCCAAGCGAAGAAAGAGCGACATCGTTTCCCTGGAAGGCCTAGAGAGGACCACCGATCCGGTGAAGCTCTATCTCAGGGAGATGGGAAACATCTCGCTGCTCACCCGCGAAGGCGAGATAGCCATCGCGCGCGAGATCGAACGCGGCGAGAAGTCCATCATCAAGGCGCTCTCCAAGACCAAGATGGTGCTGAACGAGGCACTGAGCCTCGAGGGCCGGCTGGAAGATGAGCCTGAGATCCTGCAGGAGATGTTCGACTTTGCCGATGATGACATCGCCGAGGGTCAGATCGAAAGGAAGAAGAAACAGATCATGGACCAGATCCATGTGATCGAGGCCCTCAGCAAAGAACTGGACAAGATCAAGCCTTATAAGAAGAACATTATCGCCCGAGGCCGCATCATCGTCGAGATGAGCCGCATGATCCGTGATCTGAATTTCCGGCCCTTTTACCGTGAGCAGGTCATCGAAACGCTGCGGGAAAAGCTCAAAGTCATCAACGAGCTGGAAGAAAGCCGGGACGAACTCCAGGTGATGGCGGACCAGACGCGGGGAGTGAAGCGCAAGGCGGAGCTTGAACAGAAGATCAAGGAGATCAACAAGCTCCTGCGCTCATACGAAAAGGAGATTGCGCTGGATTCGGCCGGCCTGCGCAAAACCCAGCGCGCCATAACAACCGGGAAAAAGATCAGCAGCCAGGCCAAAAAAGAACTGGTCGCGGCCAACCTGCGCCTGGTGGTCTCCATCGCCAAAAAATACAGCAATCGAGGCCTGCAGTTCCTGGACCTGATCCAGGAGGGCAACATGGGCCTGATGAAGGCCGTGGATAAGTTCGAGTACCGCAGGGGCTATAAATTCTCGACCTATGCCACCTGGTGGATCCGGCAGGCCATCACCCGTGCCATCGCCGACCAAGCCCGCACCATCCGTATTCCGGTGCACATGATCGAGACCATCAACAAACTCATCCGGGTCTCGCGCAGCCTGGTCCAGGAGATCGGTCGAGAACCCACATCTGAGGAGATCTCTGAGAAGATGGACCTCCCGGTGGGCAAGGTCCGCAAGATCATCAAAATCGCCCAGGAACCGATCTCTCTGGAAACCCCCATCGGCGAGGAAGAGGACAGCCATTTGGGGGACTTCATCGAGGACAAGTTCATCCCCTCCCCTCCCGACACCGTGATCCACATCAACCTGAAGGAACAGATCGAGGAGGCTCTCAAGACCCTGACGGAGAGAGAGGCCAAGGTCCTCAAGATGCGGTTCGGCCTGGGAGATGGGAACGAACATACCCTGGAAGAAGTGGGCCAGCAGTTCAAGGTGACGCGTGAACGGATCCGGCAGATCGAGGCGAAGGCCTTGCGCAAACTCAAGCACCCCAGCCGCAGTCGAAAGTTAAAATCGTTTACCCAGGATCAGCTCTGACCGCGGGTGTCCACCTGTCTCTCTCGTTGACTCTAAATCCCAGATTTGCTATAAGGTGGGGCAGGGGCCTATAGCTCAGCGGTAGAGCCACCGGCTCATAACCGGTTGGTCCCAGGTTCGAATCCTGGTAGGCCCACTTTCCCTCTGAGGAAAAAATGTGGAAATTAATTTTGAACAACTGATCAACCTGCAAGATATCGATGAAAAGATAAAAGACATCTCTGATTTCCTCGACAGTATTCCTTCCCAACTCAAAGACATCGACAAGAAGATCACCGATAGTGCACAGATCGTGGCCGATGCCAAGGAAAAATTGTCACAGAACCAGAAAAATCGACGCGATCTGGAATCCGACGTCCAGGAAAAGAAGATCCAGATAGCCAAATACAGAAAGCAGCTCAACGACGTCAAGACCAACAAGGAATACACTTCGCTCCTCAAAGAGATCGGAGACGTGGAACACGAGATCGAGACCAGGGAAGAGGAGATCATCAGCGAGATGCTGTCCGCAGACGACCTCGAATCGGAGATCAAGACCGCGGAGAAAAAGGCAGCTGAGATCAAGGACACGTTTCTCAAGGAAAAGGATCTGGTCCTGAAGAAGGAATTGGATCAGGGGGGGCTGAAGACGGAGCTGACAGAAGAACGAGAGGGGCTTGTCCCCCTCATCTCTTCCGATCAGAGGGCTTTGTACAAGAAGATCTTCAGAAGAACCAGCGGGACGGCACTCTCACCCGTCACAGATGATTTTTGTTCCCTCTGTCAGATCCGGATCCGGCCTCAGGTCTTGAATGAGCTGATCGCCCAGCAGGAGATCATCCTGTGTGAAAACTGCGGCCGCATCCTCTACTGGCAACCCAAGAAATAGACGCCTCCCCGCTTACTCTTGATACAGGGAATCGATCTCCGTCTTGTATTTATCCTCTACGATGTTCCGCTTCAGCTTGAGCGTAGGGGTCATCTCCCCCTTTTCGATCTCGAAGTCCCTCACCATGAGGATGACCTTCTTGATCTTTTCATAGGATGCCAGGTTCGGCGTGATGCGATCGATCAATCCCTCATAGAACTGGACGATCGCCTCATTGGTCACCAGGTCCTGCATGCTGTCATAGGCGATGGACTTGGATTTGGCGTATTCCTCCAACTTCTCGAAGTGGGGCACGATGAGGGCACTGATGAATTTCCTGCGGTCGCCCACGAGCAGTGCTCCCTCGATCAGGGGATCTATCTTCAGAACATTTTCGATCGGCTGTGGCGCCACATTCTTGCCCCCTGCCGTGACGATGATGTCCTTCTTGCGGTCGGTGATAACCAGGTAGCCGTCCTCATCGATATGACCGATGTCACCTGTGTAGAACCAGCCGTCCTGGATGGCCTCTCGCGTGGCATCCTCCATCTTGTAGTAGCCCTTCATCACGTGAGGGCCTTTGGTCAGGATCTCGCCGTCTTCGGCGATCTTGACCTCGACTCCAGGGATGGGAGGCCCGACCGCACCGAACTTCAAGTCCTCGAAAGTGTTGACCGAGATGACCGGGGAGGTCTCCGTGAGCCCATAGCCTTCGAGGATCAGGATCCCGACGGCATGGAAGAATTCCGCGATGTCCTTGGACAGAGGCCCGCCTCCAGACACGAAGAAGCGGACCCTACCGCCGGTTTTCGCTATGATCTTGGAAAACACGACCTTGTGGGCGATCTTGTGTTTGAATTTGAGGCCGCCCGATGGCAGCTGATTCTGCAGCTTGAGTTTCGAGACTTCCTTCCCGATATTGAGGGCCCAGTAAAAGATCTTGCGCTTGAGAGGAGGGCTGTCCAGCACGTTGTCTATCACCTTGGCATAGATCTTCTCCAGTATCCGGGGCACGTTCACCATGATCGTGGGGCGGATCTCCAGCAGGTTCGCTCCCAGTGTCTCCACGCTCTCGGCATAGCCCACCGTGCATCCCTTGTAGAGATAGGTAAAGCTCACCATGCGCTCCAGGACATGTGAGAGTGGCAGAAACGAGAGGGTCGTGTCTGCCGGCGAAAACTCCAGGATCTCATCGATGGCCCGGACGTTGCTCATGAAGTTACTGTGCATGAGCATCACGCCCTTGGGAAGGCCAGTCGTACCGGATGTGTAGATGATAGAGGCGATGTCATCGGGTTGGACGGCTGCGACCGTCTGATCAAAAAGCTCAGGCTTCTCCCGGCCCAACTCCCTCCCGCGCTCCTGGACATCCTCATAGTTTAAGGTCCCGTCGGGAGCGTCGCCTCCGAGGGAGACGAAGTGTTCCACCTTATCGAGCTGATGCCGTACGGCAGCCACCTTTGCCCACAGATCGGATCCGCCGCACACGACGATCTTGGCATCGCTGTTGTCTATGATATATTTGATCTGCTCGGGCATCAACGATGTATAGATGGGGACGGTGACCACCCCCAGGCAGAGGCTGGCGAGATCGGTCATCACCCAAAAAGGGCTGTTATCCGAAAGGATGATGAGCTTGTCTCCCTTCTGCAGACCCAGCGCCTGAAGACCCAATGAAAAATCTTTGATCCAGGCTTCGAACTCGGATGTGGAGATGGGCGTGTACTCACCGTCTTTCTTGTGGAGCAGAAGCCCGTCTTTGGGGTAGGATTTTGCCGTGTTCAAAAAAAGCTGACCGATCGTCTCGACCATAGTGCCCTCCTTCTTCGAGCGTGGCTCAATTCTATTGGAGTCTGATCGAGGCTGTCAACCCTTCTTTAAGATTCGCGGACTTTGGCGATAGAGCAGATAGAATCCCCCTTACCCAGGTTCATCATTCGCACTCCCTGGGTCGCCCGGCCGATGGAGCGGAGGGGTTCGGTCTTGATCCGGATCACCTTCCCCTTTTCTGTGATCAACAGCATCTCGTGTTCCTGGATGCCGAGCATGCCTATGGCCTTGCCGATCTTTTTGTTGACCTTCAGATTGATCACGCCCTGGCCGCCGCGGTGGTGCCGGGGATACTCCTTGGCAGCGGTCTTTTTCCCATATCCCTGAGAACTGGCTGTGAAAACAAAGCTTTCATCGTCGTCGGCCACGACCATTCCCACGATCCGGTCCTTTTTGCTCAACGAAACTCCCTTCACACCAGCGGCTGTCCGGCCCATGGGCCGGATCTCCTTCTCGTTGAACTTGATGGCTTTCCCCTGCTCCGTTCCGATGATAATATCCTTCTTGCCATCGGTGAGTTTGGCCATCATCAGCTCGACCTTTTTGTTCAGAGTGATGGCGAGGATCCCTCCCTTGCGGATATGGCGAAAATCACTGAGCCGTGTTTTTTTGATCTTTCCGTCGGTGGCAAGCATAACGATGTAGAGGTCCTCAGGGAATTCCCTGACCGCCACCACCGAGCTGACCCGTTCATCCGGTCCCAGATCCACCAGGTTCTTGATGGATTTCCCCCGATTGGCCACGCCCACATCCGGCACGTAGAGGGCCTTGAGCCAATAGAGTTTTCCCTGGTTCGTAAAGATCAGCATGTAGCTGTGCGTGGAAATGATGAACAGATCCTGCACGACGTCTTCAGCCTTCATGCTGATCCCGCGCTTGCCCTTGCCGCCCCGGATCTGGAACCGGTAGCTGCTCAGGGAAGTGCGCTTGATATAGCCGGAACCCGTGCAGGTGATGGCCACATCCTCTTCTTTCACCAGGTCTTCCATGGTGAGCTCGGAAATGCTTTCTGCGATGATCTCGGTTCTCCGCGGATCGTTGTATTCCTGTTTGATCTGCTTGAGTTCGTCGGTGATGATCTCGAGGATCAATTTTTCGCTGCCCAGGATGCGCTTGAGCTTCCGGATCAGTTTCAGGAGGTCCTGGTATTCCTTCTGGATCTTTTCCCGTTCGAGGCGGGTCAGCTTCTGCAGCTGCATCTCGAGGATGGCCTGTGCCTGGATTCTGGTCAGGCGAAATCCTTTGATCAGTCCATTGCGCGCCTCTTCCACAGATTTGGATCCTCGTATGAGCTTGATGATCGCATCGAGGTTGTCCAGGGCAATGCTCAGGCCCTCCAGGATGTGGGCCCGCTGCTCGGCCTTTTTCAATTCGAATCGTGTGCGGCGCTTGACAACATCCTGGCGGTGGGAGATGAAGTAGCGCATCACATCCAACAGGTTCAGCACCTTGGGCTGCTTGTCCACGATGGCCAGCAGGATGATGCCGAATGAGGTCTGCAGCTGGGTGTGCTTGTACAGATTGTTGAGGATGACCTCGGGATGCTCTCCCCTCTTCACCTCGATCACGGCACGCATCCCTTCCCGGTCGGACTCGTCCCGGATATCGGCCACACCCTCGATCTTCTTGCCGTTCACGAGCTTGGCGATGTTTTCGAGCAGGCGGGCCTTGTTGACCTGATAGGGAAGCTCTGTGATGATGACCTTGTCGCGTTCCCCCTTGGCTGCACGCTCGATGACCGCGCGGGCCCGTAGGGTGATGATCCCCCTCCCCGTCCTGTATGCGCTCTGAATTCCCTCGAGTCCGTGAATGAAACCGCCCGTGGGGAAGTCCGGCCCTGGGACGAGCTGCATCATCTTTTCAATGGAGGCCTTGGGGTGCTGGATGAGATGGATGACACCATCGATGACCTCGCCCAGGTTGTGAGGCGGGATGTTGGTGGCCATGCCCACGGCGATCCCCGATCCTCCATTGACCAGCAGGTTGGGGAACTTGGCCGGCAGCACCTCCGGCATCCGGAGGCTCTCATCGTAGTTGGGCACGAAGTTGACCGTGTCCTTATCCAGGTCCGCGAGCAGCTCATGCGCGATCTTTTTCATGCGGATTTCGGTATACCGCATGGCGGCCGGCGGATCACCGTCCACCGAGCCGAAGTTGCCCTGTCCGTCTATCAGCGGGTTGCGGAGGCTGAAATCCTGCACCATGCGCACGATTGTATCGTAGACCGCCGTGTCGCCATGGGGGTGGTATTTACCGATGACGTCTCCCACGATACGCGCGGATTTCTTGTAGGGCTTATTCCAATAATTCCCGGCATCGTGCATCGCGAAGAGCGTCCTCCGGTGTACCGGCTTGAGCCCATCCTTGATGTCCGGGATTGCGCGGCCAATGATGACACTCATGGCGTAGTCCAGGTAGGACTTCCGCATCTCTTCTTCTATACTGATGATCGACAGCTTGCTGCTCATGGGGTCTCCTAAATCAGACATCCAGGTTCTGGGCTTCCAGAGCGTTCTCTTCGATGAATTTCCGGCGCGGCTCTACCTCATCCCCCATCAGGATGGTAAAGATCTTGTCCGCCTCTACAGCGTCTTGGATGGACACCTGCAGCATCGACCGTTTTTCGGGATCCATGGTGGTCTCCCACAGCTGCTGCGGGGTCATCTCGCCCAGGCCTTTGTAACGTTGGATCACGATCCCTTTTTTTCCGTTCTGGTTGAGATAATCCAGGAGTTTGGCTTCGTTCTCGATCTTGACAGTATCCCCGTGGGTGATGAGATGGAAGGGAGGCCGATGTTCCTCCAGGTCCTTGTGGATCTTGTAGAGGCTCTGATAGCGGGGCGAGGTGATCAGGTTCATGTCGACCTTGCAGCTGACCTGCATGCCGTTGATCCCGAAGGTGATGGAAAGTTCATAGAGGCCGTGTTCCTCATCCCGGGACATGATGCAGGCGATGTCTCTTTCCTTCAAGTATTTATGGACCGTCTTGACTTTCGCTTTGTCCCGTAGAAAGTCCGCACTATCCACCTCGTGGCTGAGGAGCGTATCGATGAGAAAGAAGGGATAGTTCCTCCTTTCAAGAGCACTGAGGCTGTTTTTCCTGGAAATGATCTTCTGCAGAAAGCGGCGGAACTGATCCCCCTTGAGAGGTTCTTTATTCCGGCTGGACTTGAGCTGGAATTCTTCAGAGATCTTCTTGTTCATGTATCGGTCATACTCACGTTCATTGTCGATGTACTGAAAGGACCGGCCCTTGCTGACCTTGAAGAGAGGCGGCTGGGCCACATATAGGTATCCCCCCTCTATGAGCCGGGGCATCTGACGGTAGAAAAAAGTCAAGAGCAGGGTGCGGATGTGAGAACCGTCCACATCCGCATCAGTCATGATGATGACCTTATGATAACGCAGCTTGTCCAGCTTGAAATCATTCTGTTCCACTCCGGTTCCTAAGGCGGAGATCATGAATCCGATCTCCTCGCTTTGGAGGATCTTGTCGAAGCGGGCCTTCTCCACGTTGAGGATCTTTCCTTTCAGAGGAAGGATCGCCTGGAAGCGGCGATCGCGGGCCTGCTTGGCGGAACCTCCGGCCGAATCCCCCTCGACCAGGAAGATCTCGCTTCCGGCCGGATCCCTCTCCTGGCAGTCTGCCAGTTTTCCGGGGAGAGAGGTTGACTCCAACACACCCTTGCGCCGCGCCAACTCGCGGGCCTTCCGGGCCGCTTCCCTGGCCCGGGCCGCATCCAAGATCTTGAGGACCATCTTTTTAGAGACCGCAGGATTCTCTTCGAAGTAGGTCGACAGCTGTTCGTTGACGATGGAGTCCACGATGCCTTTGACCTCACTGTTGCCGAGCTTGGTCTTGGTCTGGCCTTCGAACTGGGGATTCTTGAGTTTGAGGCTTAAAACGACGCATAAGCCTTCGCGCGTATCATCCCCACCGAGGTTGGCCTTGAGGTCCTTGATCAGGTTGTTGGCATTGGCATAGTTGTTGATGGAGCGGGTCAGCGCCGCCTTGAATCCCACCAGGTGTGTGCCGCCTTCAGTGGTGTTGATGTTGTTGACAAAAGAGAACATGGTCTCGGAATACGACGTGTTGTACTGGAGGGCCATTTCCACTACGACATCGTCCTTGATCTGTTCGAAAAAAATGGGCTTGGGATTCAGCGGTGTCTTGTTCTGGTTGAGGTACTGGACGAACTCCCTGATCCCGCCCTTGTAATGGAAATCATGGCGCTTGTCTGTGCGTTCGTCCAGGATGGAGATCTTGAGGCCCTTGTTCAGGAAAGACAACTCGCGCAGGCGCTGGCTCAGGATATCGAAGTTGTACTCCAACTCAGTGAAGACCTCCGAATCGGGTTTGAAGGTGGTCTTGGTACCGGTCTTCTTGGTCGTGCCGATCTTCTTCAGCTTGGCCTTGGGCTTGCCCCTCTCGTAGGACTGCGTATAAACCCCTCCCTCGCGTTTGATCTCCAGAGAGAGATCCTCGGAGAGTGCATTCACGACAGATACACCTACGCCATGAAGCCCCCCCGAGACCTGATAGGACTTGCTGTCGAATTTACCGCCGGCATGCAGAGTGGTCATGACCACCTCAGCGGCAGATTTCTTGGCGGACTTGTGCATACCGACCGGGATGCCCCGGCCGTCGTCGACCACTGTAACGCTGTTGTCGACATGGATGGTCACGTCGATTCGGCTGCAAAACCCGGCCAGAGCTTCGTCGATGCTGTTGTCGACGACTTCATACACAAGGTGATGAAGTCCATCCGAGCTGGTAGAGCCGATATACATGGCGGGCCGCTTGCGGACGGCTTCCAGACCTTTCAGGACCTTGATGCTTTCTGCGGTATATTTTTTGGTAGTCATGGTCTTTTTGTTAGGGAAAATTGTGGGTTACGGAGGGTGGTTTATCGCATAATCCGTAAGGCATCTTTTACAGGGGTAATTATACCAAATTTTATGACTTTTTGTAAAGCAAAAAAAAGACGAAAAAGAATCAAATATTCGAGCAGAACCTGCACCCTCAACAAGCGATCTCATGCTCTTTCCCAGCTCTCCAAGAAGACGCAGGGCGGCACGATAATTCTCACTGTAGTTATTTTCATTTTTTTTTGAAAAATTGCCCGGCTTTGGCTATAATTTTCAGAAGAAAATGCCCGCTAACCTGCCGCCGCAGTATTTCGATGTTGAAAAAAGGCTGAAGACTGCCAAGTCGGAGGCAGAGAAGATTTCCATCATGGAGGAACTCCTCACCATAATCCCCAAGCACAAGGGGACCGAGAAGCTCCAGGCCATGTACAAGACCAAGATCGCCAAGCTGCGCGTCCAGGCCGATAAAAAGCCGGTCACACGACACGGGATCTCCTTCCATATCGATAAGGCAGGAGCCGGACAGGTGATCCTGGTGGGGCCTCCCAACTCCGGGAAATCCTCTCTGATCAAGGCCCTTACCAATGCGGAGCCGGATATCGGAGATTACCCCTTCACGACGCACAGCTCTGCGCCGGCCATGATGTCCTACCAAAACATCCAGATCCAGCTCGTCGACACGCCGCCCATCACTCCGGAATACTTCGAATTCTGGCAGGCTGAGCAGATCAAGACAGCGGACGCCGCTCTGCTGTTGATCGACATGGCCGCGCCGGACCCGGGGCTGGAATATATGGCCCTCACCGAGAAGCTGGAGGAGCGGCGGATCCGACTCGTCCCACAAAGCGACGAGAACCCAGTCCATGACTCCTTGTTCCACAAGAGAGCCATCGTCCTCGCTACCAAGATGGATACTTTGCGGGCCCGGGAAAACCTGATAGAGTTCAGAGAGGCTCTGGATGTCGGATTCGAACCTCTCGAGATCTCAACGGTCAGGGGATTCGATTCAAGCGGGCTCTCAGCCCGGATCTTCGGGCTGCTGGATGTCCTCCGGGTCTACAGCAAGACTCCTGGCAAGAAACCCTCTCTGGATGAGCCCTTCATCTTCTCCCGGGGCAGCACGATAACGGACATGGCCAAGGCTGTCCATAAAGATTTTGCCTCCAAGCTCAGATTTGCCCGGATATGGAGGGGCGAAAGATTTCAGGGGCAGAAGGTCAACCGCGAATATATCCTCCAGGACAAAGATATCATCGAGCTTCACCTCTAGCCTTCGATCGACAGGAGGCATTTCCATGCCGCGAGCTTTACTCCAAGGGGGATTGCGGCTATAATGTGACAGATTTTCGGGGCGTAGCGCAGCCTGGTAGCGCACAGCGTTCGGGACGCTGGGGTCGTGGGTTCGAATCCCACCGCCCCGACCACTCAGCCGCCATCTCTCCACCCCAACCTCCCTCCTTGAAAGGATAGGGAACATAATTTCATCTCTCCACCCCAACCTCCCGCCTTGATTGGGGAGCTGGATCGAACTCAATAATACGACATAATACGACATAATACGACATTGGTAGCATTTGCCTTGACAACCCTGGACCGCAGCATTAACTTCTGTAATGCGGGAAGTAAAAGGTCGGGATTTTTTAAGGTCAAGCAAATGGGGGTTGGCCTTTCCAATGCCGACTCATCGGGGCTAAGGGACCTTCTTCAATTCATAATCCATAGAACCCAGGCCGATCTCTTCTGCATGCCTCAGCTGGATGGTCCAATCGATAGGACGGAGTTCCTGCATGATGTCTTTCCCGGCACGCGCATTCACGAGATCTGCCGAAGCCTTGTCCAAAGCCACCGGATCGCGTGAGGCCAGAAGCCCGATATCCTCCATGAAGGAAGGGGCATCCCTACTCATACAGTCGCAGTCCCGCGTCATCCTGACCAGGAAATTAAAATAGCCTGAGCGGCCCTCGAAGAGGTTGTGTACGCAGTAGGCATACTCTGCCATTTTCTCCTGTACACGGTCCTTGTTGTCGTCCCAGCTGAAGCTTATGGCACCCGTGGGACACACAACGAGGCATTCGCCGCAACCGATGCACTCCTCATCTTTAATGAACGCGGCCTCGTCCCGTTCCAGGATTGCCCCGGTCGGACAGTATGCGAAGCAGGTTTCACAGAGCGTGCACTTCTTGGACTTCACCCAAGGGTGAACGTCGGAATGCTGTTCCAGCTTGCCGGCACGAGATGCGCACCCCATCCCGAGGTTCTTGATGGCAGCGCCGATCCCGGAGAGGACATGGCCCGTGAAGTGGCTGAAGCAGAGAAACACGTCCGTGGACAGGAAAGTGGAGGCGATCTTCGCTGTCTTGACCCGGGGGAGGTCAGCCTTGATCTCGCCATCATCTCGGCCAATCATGCCATCGGCGATCCAGACAGGGATCCCCAGTTTCTCCTGGGAAAATCCGTGTTCCCATGCCAGCTTGAGATGTTCAGAGGCATTCGAACGGTGGCCTACATAGAGAGTGTTCGTGTCCGTAATAAAGGCGCGCCGTGTCTTTTGACCCAGCCGGGCTGCCAGAGGCGCCAGCCACTCCGGCCGAATGTAGCCGGTGTTGTCCTTTTCTCCGAAATGGACCTTGAGGGCTACGAAGGAGTCTTTTCTGATCTGGTCGTCGAGGGACAGAGCATCATAGAGGGTTTCCACTTTGCTGGCGAGGCCCTCGGCCTCATCTGAGGCTGCAGCATCAATGAAAAATACTTCAGTCATCTCGGATTCCTACGCAAACAGCGCTTTTTTGGCTGCTGTCAAGCCAGCTCGGGCCTCATAGGCATAGCCCAGGGCGGTCAAGGTATCCTCCAGGGCGGTCACAGCGAATTCCACTTGTGAGAAAGACAGGTTCCCCATGTGTCCCATCCTGAATACTTTGCCCGCAACCTCTCCCAATCCACCGGCTACGATCACGCCTTTCTCTGCCAGCGTGGATCTGAAAGCGGCATCGTCAACTCCCGCAGGATATCGCATCACCGACAGGGTATCCGAGAGGTTTTCTGCCAGTGTGAATGAGCTGAATCCCAGGGCTTCGAGGGCTGTACGGAATGCCAGGGCGATCTTGCCGTGGCGCTCAAACCGCTGCTCCATGCCTTCCTCCAGCATGATCCTGCAGGCTTCTGCGAAGGCCCTGATCTCATTGACACAGGGTGTGGAAAAATACTTGGTCGGGTCCTTCATGATCGGCAGCCAGCGCAGAAGATCGGAGTAATAGGCCGGGATGGAGTCCATACTCAGGCGTTTTGCCATCGCCGTCTCAGAAAGGACCAGGATCGCAAGTCCGGGTGGAGTGCCGAAGCACTTCTGTGCGGCGGTCAGGATGACATCGACTCCCCACTCCGTCATCCTCTCTTCTATACCGCCTGTGGCGCAGACGCCATCGATCAGATAGAGGCTGTCCGATCCCTTCAGGATATCCGCATAATCCTTGACCGGGGCACAGGCGCCGGTCGCTGTATCGACGTGTGTGGACACCACCGCCGCATAGTCATGGACAGCCAGCTGTTCCTCCAGCTGTTCCGGCTGTATAACGTCTCCCCAGGGGCTCTGAAGGATATCATGCGCGATACCGAAGCTACTGCCGATGTCGGCCATCCGCTGACCGAAATAACCTTGAGAAAGTACAAGGAACCGCTCGTCTTGCTTGACCGTGTTGAGGAGGGCCATTTCCATGGCCAGGGTTCCCGCCCCGGCCACGATAAATGCCTCGCCCCGGTCACAGAACACGATCTTTTTCAGGTTGTCGAGGGCTTCTTTCATGTCCTGCACCATGACCGGGCTGACATGCGATACCGTGGGGAGGGACAGGCTGTGAACGATGCGGGGATGCACGGGTGTGGGCCCCGGGATCAACAACAATTTTTCTTGTGACATGATTCCCTTTCTCCTCTTGGATTGGGACCTATCATTGTCATCCATCTCCCCGGCCAAATCAAGTCCTTTTTGCCTGTCAGGACACTCTACAGTGGATCAGATCAAAGACGAGATCCGATCTTGCAGCGCGGGTACGGAATCAAACACTTCAGCCTCTGTCCCTTCGAACCGAGACCTGTCGCCAAGGCCGCCGCTGAGGACGAGGACAGTAGGGATCCCGGCAGCCTGAGCGGCATGCACATCGAAGATCGCATCCCCCACCACGCCACATTCATGCGGGGATATACTCCATTCCCGCAGGACATGCAGAAACGGTTCGGCCGACGGCTTCCAGAGCCCATCCCCGCGGGAGAGCACGATATCGAATTCGAGGTGGAATCTGCTCAGAAGGAGGTGCACGTTCTTTTCAGAGTTGTTTGATACCAGGGCTACCCGTATGCCCCGGCTGTCCAACAGATCCATCAGCTGTGGGACACCGGGCTTCAAGGATGCGTTTTCCGTGGCGATCTTCTCAAAGCCCTCCAGCAGGGACCATTTCCTGGTCCTCTCCGGTTCCGGGAGGCCCTCAAGGTGTGCGAGGATGGTCTGACCTCCGGTATCAAGTTCCGCCCTGATCCGAGGCCAGTCGTAAGGGGCATCTACAATGGTCCCATCCATATCGAAGATAAAGCCACGAAGCTTCACCTCTGCACCTGGCCCACCTCGAACAGCGGCTCGCCCTCATTGGCAGGAGGTGTGCCGAGAATATAGAGGATCATCCCACTGAAGGGGGCCCGGAATTCGCGTATCCGATTCCCGAGATAGTCCGTGATATAACCCACGACCTCACCCTCTTTGACGTAATAGCCCATCTCGGTCAAGCGGTGGAACAGCCCGCTGCAGTCACTGTAGACCACTTCATACCTGTCGATCCATATGGGTTCCTGCACCGGCTTGGCCTCGCCCTCGAGCATGTGGAAATGCCTCATGACACTCAGAGAACCTGAGATGTTGCGCTGAATATCCTCCTCATCCGAACGACCGAGGAACCCGGACTCGGTGGTGATGGCTGGCTTCCCGAGTAGGATGGCGGTGTTGCCAAGGTACTTGGAGGCGGCCAGGTCCCTGGATCGCGTATCGTCGATGATGATGTGCTTGATCCCGAATGCCAGAACCATATCGCGGCTCAGCCCGTCCAGGTCCTCGTCGCCGCTTACCATCCAGTAACAGTACGGGATGAGTGCTTCATTCCCGTCACCGCAGTGGAGATCGATGAGGAAATCACACTTTTTTACGACCTCCTCCACCAGCACATAGGCGATACGCTCGGCCTGGGTGCCCTCGGGATCTCCGGGGAAGACGCGGTTGAGATTTTTCCAGTCATAGGGATTGAAATAGATGATCCTCTTCTGAAAAGCAGGGACATTAGCAATATGCACCATGATCAGTGTTCCAGAGAGGGTATCTGGATCGATCATTCGCTTGAGCCTATAGAGAGACAGGATAGGCGGGTACTCATAGCCATGGACGCCGGCCACCAAGGCAAGGACCTTCCCGGGCCGCTTACCGTGAATGACAGTCACAGGAATGAAACAATCCGTTTCTTCCTCCACCGCCACATCCAACAGGATCTCGCCCATCTCTCCAGGCATGACTTCCAGGCCGCCTATCTGAAAGGGAGCCCTTACCTCCTCGCCCACTCCATAGAGGAGGAGCGTCCCGAAGAACAAGGCAAACCCCAGGACCAGAGTCCGTATCTGCAAGTATTTCATAGCCGCCTCCCGACGAATTTGATCCTTCCCAACTGAATACGCCTCATTCTACTGAAATACACTCCAGTGGTCCAGGGTTTTGCATGACAGGTTTTTCTGTTATAATTTCGCCAAACAGGTGTCTTTAATCTGATCTACGGGAGGAACGTTATGGGTAAAGTGATGGCAATCCTATTGGGCCTGGTGGCCATGGCCGGTGGAGTGTTCCTGATCATGTTTGTGTGGGGTCCGCAGGTCCTCAATCTGATCCTTGCGTGTATCCCACTCATCCTCCTCTTCGGAGGACTGATCGCCTTCATCGCCGGCATCAGCAGCTTGAAGGATGCGGCCAGGGCCAGGAACCTGGAAGAAGAGACGGAAGAAGAATTCCAGGCTGCCATGGAGGACACTCCAACAGAGAAGTCACCGGACGAGGAGACCGTCTAAGCGGCAATCATCTTTCCCTTATTTCCCTGAAAAATCACCGTTCCCTTGACAAATACCATATATTCTCGTAATTTGTAACTAAATTACAAATTACGGAGCAGCATGAATATGAAAGACAAACCTGAAAACGATACCGAGACCGAAGAAAAGGAAGAAAAAGAAGAAAAGGAAAGGCACAATCCCCTGGATGAGTTTGGCAACCAGGTCGAGAAGTTTGCGGTCCGGACCGCAGAATCCATCAAAAAAGTGGTAGACAAGGCTCTGGCTTCGCGGAATACAGTCCTGACCATCCGCGTCAATGATGAATCCAATCAAAGGATGAACATGCTGGTGGATGCCGGCCTGTTCAAGAGTCGGTCAGAAAGCGCCGCTTTTCTGATCCAGGAAGGGATCCGGGGACGGGAAGATCTCTTTGCCAAGATCGAGGGCAAGCTCAAGAAGATGGACAAGATCAAAGACGAGCTGAGATCCATCGTCTCCGAAGAAATGGATGAGACCGCCTGACACTCCCTGAGCGCGTTTACCTGATTTTCAGTTTGTGCTAGAATCCGGGTGTGGGAAACGCACTCATCCCCCTGTTGCTGCTTGTCACGCTCAATCCCTTCTCTGCCGCCCGGAGCATCGAACGGGCATTCCTGCAGAATAACGCTCGGGCCCTGCTGGAGGTCCTTCCTTCGGATGGCCGGATCAACCTCTCTTTTCCAGAACCCATCTCCTTTTCAGACCAGCTGTCCAACCAGCAGACTGTCCTGCTGCTGGAAAAACTCTTCTCCATATACACCACTCAGGAATTTTTCTCTGAACTGGGGGAGGAGCCTCACGAAGAGACCAGCTATTTTTTCAAGGCCCGCTGGTCATTCCAAGACAAAAACAGGAATCTCTATGCCCTGGACCTCTTTTTTCAGCTCGCCCTGGTTGCGGATGAGGCGGAGGCATCCCCTGTCTGGAAGATCACCGATATCAGAGCAGAAAAAATTTGAGATATCGAATCGGATCCGACATCAACGGTCGGCTGCGTATCATGCTGCAGGCAGCCCTGTTGCTGGCCATTGTCTTTTTGCTTCTATCCCGTATCGCTCCCCCACTGCTCTCTTCCAGCGATGAAGAGAAGGCCATCGACCGGCTGCGCGCCCAGAAAACCTCCATACTCAGTGAATTCGACAAAGTCCTCAACAGGCTCCTGGCAAAACACGAAGCCTTGGCGGAATCTGACCTCCCGGAGAGCACTCAGGATCGATTCCTGTTCTTGAAGAGCCTGTGTTCCGATCCCGAACTCGAAGGTGTCGCCTACTACGATGGATATACCGCAGACATCCAGCTGTGGTTTGGGAACATCATCGACATCAATCCGATATTTATGGAGGCCACTTTCGTCGATGCCTCGGCCATCGCGCTGCAGACAACACTACTCATCAGGCACAAATCGTCGGCCTATCTCATCACCTATCAGGAGATCCCACCCGGCGACTATGTGGTTTTCTATCGTCTACTGGCCTTTCTCCCTGAATTCAAGGCGCACTATCTCCAGGAATCGCACTTCTTGAAAAAATCCCTGCTCGCTCAATGCACCATCGGATATCACGATTTCAGGGAAGACATTTCTGGCGTCGACGACTATTTTTCACGCAACAACGATGAGTTCATCGGCCAGCCCGACCTCCAGGGCCAGATCCAGAACATCTATTTCCCTCTCCGAAACGAAATGGGACGGCTCATGGCTACCGTCGAGCTGGCATCCCCCTCCCCTGCCTCCCGCAAAACACAACAAAAAGAGACTCTGCTCATCCTCTGCTTCCTTTTTCTTTTTTGTGCCCTGGTCCTGTGGCTCTTCCATCAGATCAGCCGCCAGGCTTCGCGCAAGGATGGCAAGACCTTGGGTCTGCTGAAGATCCTCATCATCCTGGGCGCCATACGGGCCCTGTTCTTCCCGCTCAGTCAGCTGGGAAAATTCAGGACACTGGATGTATTTTCACCCGCAGAAGCCGGATTCATCTCCGTGGGTGCGCTGACCAGGTCTCCCGCTGATCTCTGTTTGTCGGGCCTGTGCCTGCTGCTTATGGTGGGTTTTCTCTTCCGGTATATCCGGGCAAGCGACAGCCTCAAGCTTGCCTTGAAGAGAACCGTCCCCAAAATGATCGCGGGAGTTTTTCTATCTCTGACCGCTTTTATGTCTCTCTGGATCTTTCACAACATCCTGCAGCGGCTGGTCATGCATTCCAGCTTCAGCTTGATGCGCATGTCCCCGGTTCCTGCCCATATCCTGGCTCAACTGAGCCTGTTCCTCTTTTTTTCTGCTTTCATACTGCTGATGTACACCGCATTCCGGCTTATTACAACGCTCACTGGCACCAGAGTGCTGCCGATGATCTCGCTGGCTTGCTCTTTCCTGATATACATTGCGGTTTTCTGGAGAGGCATCCCCTTCTCCGTGCTTCTGCTTCAAGGACTCCTGGGTGCAATCCTTTTTGTGGCAGTCCACACTCCCGAAACCTCATGGCGCCGGCAGATCCAGTTCCTGGCATTCTTCACGGCAGTCCTCCTCACCTATCTCTCGATCAATCATACAGAGATGCTCAAGAACCGCTCCATTTTGCAAAACTCGCTAAAGAACACAGTCCTCTCACTGGAAGACTGGGGTCGTTTCTACCTCTCTCAATCCCTGCCGGCCATCGACAAAGAAGCCGAGCGCGTCATCGAGGCCCTCAAGAGCCCCAGGACACACGAATTCGCCCGCCAGCTGTGGAGGGGGACGCTGTTGGCCAAATCGAACTGGTACTCCAGCCTGGAACTCACCGCCTCCAGCGGGAGGATCATTTCCCGCTTTTCATTGAACATCCCGGAGATGTACAGCCCCGAATCCCAGCTCTCGGAGACGCGGGAATGGCGCATCCTTTCCGAAAGGCTTTCCTACTGGGGAAAGGACAAGGATTTCCTGATCGCCTATAAGGATTGGTTCGAGGGAGAAACGCGCGTAGGCAGGTCGATGGTCATGCTGTCCATCGATCTCGAGATGCTCCCCTTCCTCTACTCATCCAATCCGTATTCTGAGCTGCTCAGGATCGCCTCGTATCCGTCCCTTGACCGGCTGGACCTTGGATTCGCCGCCTTCGATTCCCTGGGCAGGCTCCTTTTTAATCCCCACAATCTCACATCCGGACTCCCTGAATCCACACTCCAGGAGACGTTGAGCACCGAGGATTCAATCTGGACGGATTTTGTGGACAACGGCCGTCATTTCCATGCCCTGACCTTCCCTTCCAAGGACAGGATCTATGCTCTGCTCCTTCCCAAGAAGACGTTCCTGAAATACGCCGTCGATTTCCTGGAACTGTTCATCATCTACTCTGGATGCCTGGCTCTGCCTGCCCTCGTCGCTTATGCCGCCGTTTCCCGGAGAGGGGGCAAAGGACTGCTCTGGTCTTTCTCCCACCGCGTATATATCGCCTTTGTTGTCATCGCCCTCATGCCTCTCCTGCTGTTCACGATATCGACTCAGGATTTCTTTGCTCGCATTTTTTCGCAGAAGATCGCCGAGGAAGCGGAATCCCATGCCAATTATGCGCACAGGGTCTTCGAAGACTATGTATTCCAGCAGCAGGAAGACCAGGTCTCGCTCACGATTCCTCCGGAAGAACTGCTCATTCGTATCTCCAACGCCATCGCACACGATGTTCATCTCTATTTGGACGGCCGATTGTATGGAACCAGTCACAGGGAATTCTTCGAGTACGGCCTGCTCCCGGATTTTATTGACGGCGAGATCTTCTACAAGATCCAATACGAGAACAATCCGCTCTACACACAGACACAAAAAATCGGCAACTATTCTTTTCACACACTCACGATCCCCTACTATTTCCAGGATAATTTTCTGCTCATCTCACTTCCGTTCCCCCTGGAAAAACAGCAGATCTCCCAAGCCCGGGCTGATTTTCTGGAGTTTCTCTTCCTGATCTCCGGGGTCTTTATCCTCATCGTCCTGCTGTTCGGCCGGGCAGCCGGAGCGACCATCACTTCACCTATCAGAAAGCTCCTGGCCGGGACAAAAGAGGTCGGGCTGGGAAACCTCGAGATCTCGATTCCCTACGACCATGAAGATGAGATGAAAACCCTGGTCAGCGGATTCAACGATATGGTCCTGAGCCTCAAGCAGCATCAGCAGGATCTGGCAGACATGGGTCAGAAAGTGGCCTGGGCAGAGATGGCTCGCAAGGTGGCACACGAGATCAAAAATCCCCTGACCCCCATTCAGCTGTCAGCCGAACATCTCCTGCGCGTCTATGAGGAGAGGCCCTCACAATTCGAGAAAGCCCTGCAGGAGTCCACAACCTATATCGTCAGTGAAGTCGAGCATCTCCGGAAGATCGCCCAGGAATTCCTCGAGACATCGAAAGACGCAACACTTCAAAAAGAAACGCTCGATCTGAAAGAGATCCTGGAGCGGACACTTGAACCGTACCAGAAGGTCCTGACAGAAAGGATCCATTTCGACATTGCACTTGCAGGAGACGACTTCGCCTTCACCGGAGATCCTGCCAAGATCAAGATCGTGCTTCGCAACATCCTCACGAACGCCATCGAATCGATCCAGGAACACGGCCGCATAGGCATCGTCCTCAAAAGCACCGGATCCAAACTGCTGTTGGAGATCGCCGACACCGGGCCCGGCCTGGAGCCGGACATCCTGGAGCGCATCTTCGAACCCTATTTCTCCACCAAGGACGTCGGCACGGGCCTCGGCCTTCCCATCGCAAAAAAGATCATCACGGATCACGGGGGGAACATAACGGCTCAACCGAACCAGCCTCAGGGGCTGAAGATCAGGATCACCCTCCCCACGGAGTGATCCCTGGAGATGCATTCCCGCCCTTCCGCAATCCGCCAGGCTCTTGCGACTAAAGGAACGCATGAAGACACACGCCAAGAAAGACTGGAAATCTTTAAAGAAATATGGAAAAATACATGGAGATGAGACGAGAAAAATTTTACCTTATTACAGCCCTGATCATGCTGCTGGCCGCCCTCACTATCCCGGCGCGGGGCGAACGTGTGAGCCTCAAGTTCAGTTACAGCACCAACAACATCTCCGGCACTGACATCAACACCTGGATCGACTCTTTTAACCTTTTGTGGAAGGACTGGCGGGATGTGAACGGAGGCACGCTTCAGGGTCAGTTCACTCCCCTCAAGTACTCCAACGGCCTGGAGGTCGAGCTGCGGATCCCGCTCTACAAGGGCCTGGCCATCAACCTGGCCGGATCCTGGTATTCGAGCTCCGAAGAAGGATCTGTGGGTTTCGACCATGCCATCGGCACACAGAGTGAGGAGCAGTACATCCAAAACAAAGTAACCGCGGTGCCCTTGAAACTCGGACTCAGCTACGCCTTCGCGCTGCCTCCCTTCCCCCGTCTATCCATCCTGGCTGGGGTGGGCCAGCATATCCTATTCGTCTCCTATAAGAGCACGAACAACTACCAATCGGTCATCACGGACTTCGGCCAACAGTTCAACTACCGGATCAACAAGGACAACGAATACTCCTCTGAGTCGCTGGGATTCTATGCAAACCTGGGCGTCGAGCTGGAGATCCTCGCATTCATGTCTTTTGTGGTAGAAGGGGAAAAGGTCTGGAACACTACAGATGGTTTCAAAGGGGCGTACCGCTACGAAGCATTGGGTTTTCCAGGAGGAGACCTGATCCAGGCGGGAAAGGCTTCGCTCTATTTCTACGACAGCGACCACACCGGGAGCGGGACCTACTACAGTGTCCTGGCGGGCCATGAGAGCAGGCCAGAGGGCCAGCTGGAATTCCCACTGGATGGGGGGCCCAGACCGGGGCCAGATATCAAGAATGTTCGCCAGGGAGAACTGGACTTTAGTACTGTCTCTTTCAAACTCGGGATCCGATTCAAATTCTGAGTGATATAGGACCCACGATGTCTAAAACTCTTGTAGTGTATTACAGCCGGACCGAGAACACCAAACGGGTCGCAGAGGCGATCCACGATGTTGTAGAGGGTGACAAAAGCATTAAATCCCTTAAGGAACTCGAGAACGGAGAAGCCGCATCCTACAGCCTCATATTCGCCGGATTCCCCGTCCATTCCCACAGTGTGCCCCCCGTGGCCGCCGAGTTTCTGCAAGCCATCCCACAAGCGAAGAAGATCGCCTTTTTTTGTACGCACGGCGCTCTCATGGGCAGCCCTCTTTCGAGAGAGGCCCTGGAAAACGCGACAGCCCTGGCCGCGGGCGCCCGGGTCCTCGGCACTTTTTCCTGCCGGGGCAGGGTGTCTCCCCAGGCGCTCGAAACCCTGATGAGATCCCCGGAGCATAAACTCTGGGCCGAGATGGCTGTCTCTGCCAGCTCGCATCCGGACGAAAGTGACCTGGCCGATGCCCGTGACTTCGCAACCCGCATCCTGACCCTCGCCGCCCAAGATCAATAGAGGGCAGAATAGAGCCTAGCTCCCAGGCCCTTTACTTCTTTTCGAGTAGCTCGATCAATACCCCATTAAAGCTGTTGGGATGGATGAAGGCGATACGGCTGCCCCCGGCTCCAGTAACAGGTTGCTCATGGATCAGTTGAGCACCCTGCTGCTTCAGCCGAGCCAAAGAGTCCTCGATGTCCGGCACTTCGAAGCAAAAATGATGGATCCCTTCGCCATGATCCGAGAGAAACCGGGCGACCGTGGAATCTTCTCCCAGGGGCGTGATGAGTTCCAGAGAGGGGCTGCCCGGCGCATCCAGCTTGCAGAGACGGGCGCCCCTTGCCGGTAGGTCCTCGACCTCACCGGCCTCTACGCCCAATGCCCCTGCCCATCGAGCTATGCTGTCCATGATGTCCTCGACAGCGATCGCGACGTGATTCATCTTCCAGCTCCCCATGTCAAACCCTCCCGATCTTCTCCAATGCCTGATCTGCCAGGCTGTATGGATCGCTCTCGCGCCGATGAATCCTCTCCACCAATTCCTCAAATTCTTCCGCAGGCAGTGCCGCTGTCAGCCTCTCAGCCATCTTCCCATGAAGGATCGTTCGCAGCATCCAGCCGATCCGGCGCCTCTGTCTCTTTTCTATTTCCTCCTGCGATTGGGCGCGGCGGCAATCCTGGATAGTTTCCCACAGGGCTTCTATCCCCTCTCCGGTCGGAGCAACGGTCTTCAGGACCGGAGGGCGGGCTGCCCCCTCAGCTCCCAGTTCCAGGAGGGCTTTGAGCCGCCGCTCCATGACCTCACTCTGCGGTGAATCGGCCTTGTTGAGTACAAAGATGTCGGCGATCTCCATGATCCCGGCCTTGAACACCTGGACATCATCTCCGACATCCGGAGTCAGTATCACCAGGATCAATTCAGCCAGCCGGACGACTTCCACCTCATCCTGGCCCACGCCCACCGTTTCCACGAGGACAAAGTCCTTTCCGGCCGCCTCCATCAGGACGATAACATCGCCCGTCGCCTTGGCGAGTCCGCCCAGATGGCCGCGCGTCGCCATACTCCGGATAAAAACCCGGGGATCCGAGCTGTGCTGCATCATTCGGATCCGATCGCCCAGCACAGCCCCTCCTGTAAAAGGACTGGAAGGGTCCACGGCCACGATGCCGAGATTCTTGTCGGATCGGGTGATCAGAGAAGCCAGGCCGTCCACCAGTGTACTCTTTCCGGAACCGGGCGATCCGGTGATCCCCACGACGAATGATCCGCCGCTGTGGGGATATGCCTCCTGCAGCAGTTCCTGGGAGCTCGGATGGTGATTCTCTACAAGAGTGATGGCCCGGGCGAGCGCTCTCTTATCTCCCCGTAAAAGTTGTTGTGCTATCTTCATCGATACGATGTCGGGGATCCTGACTGCATCCCGCTGTGGATCAGGACTTCAAAATCTGCTGAGCGATGATCCACCTCTGGATCTCCGAGGTCCCCTCGCCGATGGTCGCAAGTTTGGAGTCCCGGTACAGCTTCTCCACCGGATATTCTTTGCTGAAGCCGTATCCACCATGTATCTGGACAGCGGTTGACGAGGCTTTGACGGCGAGTTCGCTGGCGAACAGCTTAGCCATGGCCGATTCTTTTGGGATCTTTTTTCCCTGATCCTCGAGGAACGCTGCCCTGTAGGTGAGCAGCCTGGCCGCTTCCAGCTCGGTAAAGCCATCGGCAAGCATCCACTGGATCGCCTGGAAATTGGCGATCGGCTGATTGAACTGCTCCCTTTCCTTGGCATACTTCAATGAAGCCTCCAGCGCGCCTGCAGCAATGCCGAGAGAAAAACCGGCGATGCTGACGCGTCCGCCGTCCAGGACATCCATGGCCTGCCTGTAACCTGTCCCAACCTCCCCCAGAAGCTGCTCCTCCGAAAGCTCTAGATCTTCGAACACGAGTTCACAAGTGTCGGCTGCGCGGATTCCCAGTTTATCCTCTTTTTTGCCGACAGAGAATCCGGCCATACCTTTTTCCACGATAAAGGCGGAGATCCCTTTGCGTCCTTGTTCCGCATCCGTGATGGCCATGATAACCTGGATCTCTGCCAGGGAGCCGTTGGTAATAAACATCTTGCTTCCGTTCAGGACCCAACGGTCCCCCTTCTTCACGGCGCGTGTCTTCATGGCTGCGGCATCCGAGCCGGCTGCGGCTTCTGTCAGGGCCCAGGCCCCCAGAGTGGCTCCCGTGGCAAGTCGGGGGAGGTACTTCTTCTTCTGCTCGTCACTCCCGAAAAGGTTGATGTGGTTGGAGCACAAGGAGTTGTGCGCGGCCACGACCAGGCCGACGGAAGGATCGACCTTGGAAAGCTCTTCCAGGATGATGACGTAGTCGACGTTGGAAAAACCGGCTCCATCGTACTCCGGAGAGATGATGATCCCCAGCAGTCCCATATCCGCAAGTTTACGTGTGAACGAATCGGGCCATTTCCCCAGGTCATCACTCTCCCTGACATGGGGTTGGATCTCTTTGTGCATAAAATTGCGAATGGAATCCTTCAGGAGCTCCTGCTCCTCGGTCAGTAGAAAATCCATTTTCGGTCCTCCCACAGGATATCGTGCATGCTCATCTTACCCAGCACACCCGTGTTTGGCAAGGAAAATTCCCCTCGCTCAATCAGGTGCTCGCATGGGTCACAATTGACAACATTGGGCATATCCTCTACAGTGATGGCCATGTTTCTAAAGCTCCTGGCCTACGCCATCATGGCGGTTGTGATCTTTTTGATCCTCCGTTTTTTTTCTGCGCTCAACTCAGGCCAAAAACGTGAGCCAACCCTGCAGAAGACATCGGGAGTGATGGTCAAGGACGAGACCTGTGATACCTACCTCCCCAAGGATGAGGCGATCCGTGAGCTGTATCAAGGACAGGAATACTACTTCTGTTCGGATGCCTGCCGCAAGAAGTTCCTAGAGTCCAAAAAACCACATTGAGCCGGCTTGATCACTGAAACGTCTGGGCCACGATTTTCTCTGAAGTGGGAGAATCCAGACGGGCTTGCTGTCCGGGACTCTAGGGGGCGATGCTCCAGGCATCGATGGTTACCGAAACCTCCAGCGTGAGCTGTTCATGCTGGAAGTTAGAGGGTACGATATAGGAGTCCCCGGCTGTGACGATGATCTCTTCTGTGTCACCATTGTGTTCGATGATGATCTTCTGTTTTCCCTGAAGGATCGTGGTTACCTGTTCATAGGCATGTTTGTGTGCGGGGACACTCGATCCCTCCGAATATTCGAATCGGGCCATCAACACGTCTTTCCCACAGGCCAGTGTATGTCTCACAACACCGTCGAACATCTCCACTGTCGGTTGATCGTCTTTGTTTATCTTAAGCATCATAGTCCTCCCATCCTGCTGCCGCAATTACCAGGTAACCCGAAAATCCGTGAACTCTCCTCGGTATTCCATCCACGAGGCATCGACGGCCTCAACGTTTGACATCGGCGGACCTTCCCTGACAGCAGAGATCAATCCTTCCACCTTCTCTTTCTCGCCTTCCACCAGGATCTCAACCCGTCCATCGTTCAGGTTCCTCACCCAGCCGGTCAATCCCAATACAGCGGCCTCTCTCTGGGTATGAGCCCGGAAAAATACGCCTTGGACACGCCCTGATACCACGAGGTTAGCTCTTACCATCTGTTAGAACGCAAAATATGTTATCACAATTGATTTCTCACGTAAAACCAGAGAGGAATCCGTGAAGGATCCATCTGTTTATTATTTTAGTCGAAGTTCAGGCGGATTATACGCGTTTCCCCGGCTCATCAGTACGCCTTCAGTAGCTGTGTCCATTTACGCTGCCGGCCCAATCTGATAGGATTGTGAATCATGTCTTCACCAGTCCTCCTCTCATTGGCCGGCTTCGATCCCACCTCAGGCGCAGGGGTGATCATGGACCTTAAGGTCTTCGCAAGCCAGGGCTTTCAGGGAATGGGATTGGCCACTGCGATCACGGTTCAGAACACCCGAGAGGTCAAAGATCTTCACTGCCTGCCTTCCGAATTGGTGCAGCGACAGTACCTGGCACTGAAAGAGGACTCAGATATCCGGGGCATCAAGATCGGCATGCTCGGCTGCCGCGAACACATCTCCACCATCGAAGCCGTCCTTGAAACCTGTGAAGCCCTGCCCACGGTGGTCGATCCGGTGCTGCGCTCCAGCTCAGGAACCTGGCTCCTGGATCCCGAAGCACTGCCCGACTATATGAAAACTCTGTCGGGCCGCATCACACTCCTGACACCGAACCTTGACGAGGCCTCCTTGATCACTGGCTCCGAAGTGTCGAACCTGGAAGACATGCAAGCAGCCGCTCGTCAGATCTACCAGGACTACCACATTCCCTGCCTGATCAAGGGGGGGCATCTCACAGGGAACGCAGTTGATATTCTGTTCGATGGCAGATCCTATCACATGTTTGAGAGGGAACGAGCTGATGGCAACGTGCATGGGACGGGATGTTTCCTTTCCTCTTTGATCCTGTGTTTCCTGGTCCAGGGGCGCCCTCTGTTTGAGGCCTGCCGGCTGGCCGGAGATAAAACTAAGGAGGCCATCCTCAGGGCCGTTCCCGTGGGAAAGGGACAGAGGCTTATCTTAGTGGAGTAGATCCCCGACAGTGTCGCACTGGTCTCCTGCTCAAGATTTCGAGGCCTCCAAGTGGTGGGACCAGGACCACGCTGGTTCTTATTGGCCTGTCTCTCCACTCTTGATCAGGAATTTTTGCAGCAGGACCGGCCCGATGACCTGGTTGATCGCGATCACCGCAAGAACCAAAGCCTTGAATGTCTTCCCCCATATGGGAAAGGCCTCCTCTATCTCGATAGCCATCCCCAAGGCCACACCTGCCTGAGAGATGAATCCGGACCACCCGAGCCGTTGGAAGAGCCGATCCTCTCCGGATAACCGGGCGCCCGCATAGGTCCCACCAAACTTTAATACGGCCCTCCAGATGACACAGAGAACGGCGAGCAGCCAACCCTGTTGGAGAGCGGTGAGGTCGAGGGAGGCTCCAGAGATGGCAAAGAATACAACATAGACCGGGGTGGAAACCTTCTCCAGCGCAGTGATCAGGCTGTCTCCCTGGGCCGATAGGTTCTGTACGATGAATCCGGCCACGAGACATATCATAAGGGGGTGAAATCCATACGCATGGGAGATCTCATACGTAAAAAAGGCGATGCCCAGGATGAAGACGGCCAGTTCCCGCTTGACGAACCTGAGGTAGAGGATGATGATCACACCGATGACGATCCCGAACAGGAGAGATCCTCCGACCTCAAGAAACAGGTGCCACAGGAAGGACAATCCGAGGCCTTCCCCAGGCATGACCAGGCCGTGAGAAACGGACAGCGCAAGGGCGAAGAAACCGATCACGACGAAGTCCTTGACAACTGCCGCACTTAAGACCAGGTCTGTGTTTCTGCCTTGGGAACGAGTTTCCGTGATCACGGCGATCGTGGTGGAGGGAGAGGTCGCGGCAGCTAAGGTTCCCAAAAGGAGAGAAAAAGCCAGGAGCTGGGGAAAGCTGCTGTCAGGAAGGACACCGAAGAAAGGCAGGACCACCAGGCCGAAGGCAATGAATCCCGAGATGATCGTGACGGTCTGAAACAGCACAACGAGAGAGATGGAGCGGAAACGATCCCGCAGTCGGTCCAGGCGCATCTCTCCCCCGGCCGTGAGCGCGATCAGGCTCAGGGCAAGCCCATCCAGGAGCTGCAGGTCCGCCACATCGGAGGCGCTCAGGAATCGAAACACGAAGGGCCCGCAGAGGATCCCGGCCAGGATATAGCCGGTGATCTGGGGGAGCTTGAAGGAAGAGGCTTTTTTTCCGAACAGGAACGCAAAGATCAGGATAAAACCCAGTGCAAGGGTGGTGCTCTGGGCAGGATCGGAGAACGGCTGCAGCACAGGGCTTTTCATGAACAGCATAACACCAAAGATCAGGAGCAGCGCCGCCAGCGTCATTCCTTTCTCCCCAGACGATACAGAGAGGCCTTGATGGCCAGGGGGCTCAATACTTCCCCCGCGATGATGGCGATGAGCGCCACGGACAGGAATGTGTTTGTGAGGTCCATGGGATACGCGAGGTAAATGCTGACGGCAAAGGCGATCCCCAGACCTCCGGCCGACAGAAGGGAAAGCCCGAAGGTCACGGGCAGCTTGTAGGGAAACTTGAGGAGACGGCCCAGGATAGGTGTGATGAGCATGTGGGCCGCAATCCTGAGCCCGACCAGGAGCAGAACCAGGGCTGCGATCTTCAAGTCGATGTCGATCTCCCAGAGGGCCCCGATCAGGATCAGAAGAACAAGGTAGAGGGGCTTTTCCGATGCGATAAGTACAGGGTAGATCTTTTCGTGTCTTCGGGTGAGGTTGGAATAGACAATGCCCATCACCATACATACATACAGGGGCATCAGGTTGAAATAGAAGGCGGCCCCGGACACAAAGAAAACCATCCCCAGGAGATAGACCAGGAGGTCCTGTTCCAAGATCCGGATCCTTGTCAAGTAGTGAAAAAGAAAACCGAGGAGGATGGGAATCAGCGTAGAAACCAGGATCAGGAGCAGGGCCGAAGCCACGGTCCCCTGGTCAGACACAGGGAAGTGCCAAAATGAGACGAGAAACGTCATCCCCACCACCGCCCAGAAGCCGCCCGCACTGACCAGAAAGCGTGCCAGATAGTAATAGTGCCCTCGTTTGGGCACCAGAGGTGCGACCAGATTCATCAGTGTGGGCGAATGGATCGCAGCCAGGAGTCCCAGGGCTACGGCCACACCATGAAGATAGAACCGGGGCACGGCGAACCACTGCTCGAGGATCCAGATCACAGGGATGGTCACCAGCAGAGTAACACCCAGAAAAAGGCAAAAAGAAAGGCCGACGTATTTGCGCGGGAACCGTTTGATGTAGCGGTATTCCAGCTGAAATCCAAACAGAAAACCAACCCAGCCCAGACCGAGGGCGATCAGGGGCCGAAACGAGCGGAGGATCTCCTCACTCAAGACGTTGCTGCCATGGCGCCCAAGGTAGAGACCGAGGAGGACGTAGATCAAACCCGAGTGAAAAATGAAGATGAAGGGAGAAAAGGAGCGCTTGCCTTTCCGGATGAATCGAGAGCCAAGATAAGCGACCAGGATAAGCAGCCCGAATGCATAGATGGCATGCATTTAAGATCAGATTTCCGGTTTCAGCCCTTCCACACGGTCCAAAGGAATGGTGAAGACTATGCCGGTCCCTGGCTCGTACAGATCGCCCAGGATAGTGTTCAGGAGATGGAGGATCTCTTCCTCCTTCTCATCCTTGATCACAGAAATGATGGTCTTATTGTGAGGTTTAGCTCCCGCAAACATGAAGCGCAATCCTGCGAAGATCGGGACTTCCTCAGACAGGATGTGTCCCATGCCCACGCTGTCGATAAGAGTGGCCCCCGTCACTCCGGCCTCCAGGAATCCCTCCAGGACCTCCTCCAGTTTTTCGACCTTGTTCAGGATGAGGATCAGGAGCTTCATATGATCTTGGCCTCTTCTTCTTCGAGTATGCGGCAGGCATCCAAGGGAGAGGAGGATTTTTTAAGTTTTTCGATGACGTCCGTTTCCTTTACAAGGCGGCAGATGTGGGCCAGGATCTTAAGCTGGGCACCCGGATCATCCTCGTTTCCCAGGATCATGAGGAGCACATAGGTCGGTTTCTGGTCTGCGGAGTCGAAGTCTATTCCTTCTTGAAACACAGCCAACGCCAGGAAGGATTGCTTCATCTCCCTGGTCAAGGCATGGGGAACGCCGATCCCTCTCTCCAGGCCCGTACTGCAGAGGCTTTCCCGCATCAACAGACCATCCAGGATCTTTTCTTCATCCAAGATCAGCCCCTTCGCCTTAAGGGCTCCAGTAAAAGAGCGCAGCACACCCTCTTTATCTCCCGGCTTGAGATCGTAGAAAATATGGTCTTCTTCCAACAGTCCACAGATTTTCATTTGAAGGCCCCTGATCTGGATTCGGAAACATCATCAAGGATCTTATCGGCGCTGTTCAACACATCCTCAGGGAAAACGATCCCCTGCCTTTCCGCCATTTGGAGATTGATGTGCAGCATCACCCTGTCCATGTGCTGGAAGGGGATGTTTTCCGGATTCTCTCCATTTTTGACACGGACGGCGATCTTGCCTGCCCTATGTCCGATCTCATAGAAATCCCATCCCATGGCGGCACAAGCTCCCAGCTCGGTATGGTACAAAACCCCTCCAAACAGGGGGATCTGATTGTCCACGGCGACACGGCCCACCGCCTGAAAGGCCTGGTTGATCGTGTTATCTGAGATCTGATAGATCACATCGATCTTCTTATTGATCAAAATCTGTGCGGAAAGGAGGACCTCACTGGCGTTCGCGATAGGGACTGCGATCATCTCGAGCCCCAGTTCGGCAGCCTCTTCCCTGGCTTTCTCCTTGTAATACAGCGAGTTCAACTCCGATGGCGTCCACAGCGTCCCCACACGCTTGATCCCCGGCAGCAGGGATTTGATGAAGGCCAGGCTCTGGCGGATGGGGCCTTCGGACGAGACTCCGGCGACATTCCTCAGGTGGTCTTCAGCAGACACTCCGGCCCCCGCAAGATAGGGGTTCGCGACCGAGGCAAAAACGATGGGGACTTCTGTGGTGGAATGGAGGGCCGCCTGGAGGCTGGGAGTCGAGAGAGGCACGATCATGTCTACATTCTGGGCCATGAAGCTCTCTGCGATCCTCCAGATCTGGGGAACCTGTCCGCGCGCATTCTCGAAAAGTATTCTTATCTCCCGTCCGTCTTCAAGCCCCTCCTCGGCCAGGGAATCGAGGAAACCTCGGCGCGTTTCCGTAAGAGTGGCAGCATCATTCATCTGGAGGATCCCGATGGTGTAGATCTCGGGCTGCGGGCTCCTGCAGTGATACAATATTAGGAAGAGGACAATAAAACCCCAGATCAATCTGCGCATGTGTGGTGTTGGTAACAAATCTTCTTCATGATAAATAAATTTTCAACTACTTACAAGGCCTTCCAACCTCCCCCCTGTGATCCCACCCACCCTAGAGCCGTAGGGATGAACTGCAATTCACCAACCTCCCCGTGCTGTCTTTGGTTCATCTGTATGGTAGAATATATTTTCAATGGCCCAATTTCACATCGGCACCGCGGGTTGGAGCTACAAAGACTGGGAGGGGATCGTCTATCCGGCCCATAAAAGCGAGGATTTTCATGGCCTGGCGTTCCTGGCCCAGTTCGTCAACATGGTGGAGGTCAACAGCACCTTCTACCGCCCCCCAGTCATGCGTGTGGCCCTGTCCTGGGTAAAGAGGGTTCAGCATCGCCCCGATTTCCTCTTTGCGGTGAAGCTCCACCAGAATTTCACACACGGAGAGGGAGGATTCACCCAGAAGGAAACGGACGCATTCAAGCTCGGCATCGAGCCGATCCATGCCAACTCCCGCCTGGGGGCGATACTCGTCCAGTTTCCCTGGTCATTCAAGGATTCCGGGGAGAACCGGGAGCATCTGCAAAAGATATTTCAGGCCTTTCAGGACTACCCCTTGGCTCTCGAAGTTAGGCACGGTTCCTGGAACCGGCCCGACTTCTTCCTGTGGCTGCAGTCCAACCAGGTCGGATTCTGCAACATCGATCAGCCGGTGATCAATGATTCTCTGTCCCCATCTTCGATCCACACCCACCCCGACTTCTCATACGTGCGCCTCCATGGACGCAACTACAAGAACTGGTTCAACCAGAGCGCCGGCCGTGATGCCCGCTACAACTACCTGTATGGAGAGGAGGAGCTGAACGACTGGGTCGAGCGGATCAAGGACCTGGGCGGGAAGAGCCGGAACGTATTCGTGGTCACCAACAACCACTACCAGGGACAGGCCCTCGCCAACGCCCTACAGATTAAGAACAAGCTCACCGGAGAGAAGGTCGATGTCCCGCTGGACCTCATTAAGCGCTACCCGCTGCTGCGGGATATCATCGGGAAGATCGAGAAGGGGCAGCTTGGTCTGTTCGAGGAGTGAACGGAAAGCGCTAGCCCTGCGGCTCGAAACGGTCGATGTGTATGAACTCGTTAATGGCCATCCTACTCGGCCGCCTTTTCTCCTTCTCCAACTGGCCATCCGTCAGGTTGGGGCCCGCGATAGCCGCATGTTTTCCGACTATGATAAGAGTGGTCACCTGATATTCATCGGGAATGCCCAAAATGGCGCGGGTCTTTTTCGGGCTGAATCCCGCTATCGGGTGGGCTACCAGCCGCAGTTCCGTGGCGCGGAGGAGCAGGAATCCAACCCCCATGCCGGTGTCGAACTGATGGTAGAACCGGTCACGGATTATGCAGTCATCCTCCGGATTGCTGAATACCGCGATGATCAGAGAAGCAGAGCGAGCCCAGGCGTTCCTGTATGGCCTGGATCACATCCATGATCCCACCGTGTCACGTCTTGAGGAAATGAATGATCTCTGAGATGTCCGGCAGCTGAGGGATGTCGTAGATTTTGACGAAGATCACAGTCCCGTTCTCGCCGAGGATGACATTGGCACGCTTCGACGTCCCTTCTACCTCGCGGAAAAGCCCGTAGGTTTGGGCTGCTCCGCCGTGCGGCCAGAAATCCGACAGCAGCCTGGTGTCCGCCACTCCCAGCTCTTTGGCCCAGGCGTTCTTGCTGGGCACGCTGTCCACGCTGATGCCCAATGCCACCGTGTTCAGCTCCGCAAAGGCTTCCTTGTTGTCCTCCAGGGATTTCATCTGAGCGGCGCAAACCCCGGTCCAGGCCAGGGGATGCCAGGAAAGGAGAACCCTCTTCCCCCTGTAATCCGCCAGGCTTATCTCGTTTCCACGGTTGTCCTTTAGGTTGAAATCCGGGGCCGAATCTCCGACTTGAATCGCCATTTCTATTCTCCTCTATGGTTGATGTGTCCGTGTATTGTAACGATTTTTTTCTCCCCCGGCAACACAAGCACCCTTAAATGAAAGATTCAGGAGTCTGATTCATTCACACGGCAATTCTTATGAATGACTCAGAAAGGTGCAACGAAAGGCTTTAGGCCGTCCATTCCCATCGCTGCGGATCTCGGCACGCAAGAAACAGGCCGGCGGCGACCCGAACGACAGGCACCGCGTCTCGCCCACGCCTTCAAGCAGCCCCGTGTCATCCTCGAACAGGAAAAAATACTTGCGGCGGCCGTTGACGCCCTTGAGCCGGGCATCGACCACCCGGACGACCAGCTCCACTTCATGGCCGGCATATTTCTTCAGATCCTTGATCCGCAGCTCCGGCCGCTTCCCTTCGAACAGCACCAGTGAATCGCCTTCCGGATCAAAACCCAGGGATTCCACGAGCATCCGTTTTTTCTGCTTGGCATTGAGGTCGGCGACCTCCCCGATCCCCTCGAGCCCACGGAAATAGCGCAGGATCTGCTGGGTGCGCGTCGGCTCCAGCGAATCAAATGAACCGGCCTTGATCAAGGCGAACAGCTCGGCTTTGGTCAGGGACACCCGCAGCAGGAAATCCTCGATGGAGCGGTAGGGCCCGATCCTGCGTTCCTCGAAGATCTTGTCGGCGGTCCGGGCGGCCAACCCCTTGATGGACAGCAGGCCCACCCGGATGCTGGGGCCCTCCACCTCGAATTGATAATCGCTGCGTTGGACATCCGGCCCCAGGATCCGGAGTCCGCACCGCTTGGCCTCCTCGATGTATTCGGAGAGGCCGTAGTAGCCGCCGCCGGCGTTGAGCACCGCCGTCAGATACGGCAGCGTGTGGTGGGTCTTGAGATACACCGCCTGGTAGGCCATGCAGGCGTAGGACGCGCTGTGGGCCTTGTTGAAGGAGTAGGAGGAAAACTTGTCCATGATGGCCCAGAGCCTCTTGATGTCTCCCGAGGTGTACCCGCGTTCCCCTGCCTCCCGAAAGAGCTTCTCCTTCAAAGGCGTTTCCGCCCCTTTTTTTTTGAAGCTGCGCCGGAGCAGATCACCCTCCTCCGGCGGCATCCCGGCCACGCGGTCCGCGACCTGCATCACCTGTTCCTCGTACAGCAGCAGGCCCCCGGTCTCGGGCAGGATCCGGGACAGCAGGGGGTCGCGGGACACCGGCTTCCCTTCCCGGCCGCGCAGCAGGATCTGCTTCATCCCGCTTTCGGTCGGCCCCGGGCGGATCAGGGCCAGGGCCTGGGTCAGGTCCTGGACGGTCTCCGGCCGCATGCGGCGGAGCAGGTTCATCATGGCCGGGCTCTCCACCTGAAAGCAGCCAATGGTCTCCGCCTTCTGCAGCCGCCGGAAGGTGGGAGCGTCCTGCGGGGGGATGCTCCGGATGTCGAGCGCCTTCCGGGTGCCGGAGATGGCGGCCAGGCCCCGCACGGACAGGAGGTCGAGCTTGATGAGCTTGAGGTCCTCGACCGCATCCCGGTCGAAATGCGACATGCGCAGGCCCTTGGCGGACTCCTCCAGCGGCAGGTAGCGGCAGGTCGGTGCCGGAGTGAGGAGCACTCCCCCCACATGCAGGGAAATCTCACAGTACACCGAGGTCAATTCCGAGGCGGCGGCCCAGATCTCCCCGCAGCCGGGCAGGGGCCGGTCCTTTTTCAGGTACGCGGGCTCCTCGAACATGGGTATCCGCTTGCTCATGGAACGGGCCTCCGCCGGTGGGAGCCCGAAGGCGCGGGCCGTCTCGTAAAGTGCCGAGCGGGCCCGGTAGTTCTTGAGGCTGCACACGAAAGCCGCCCCGGTCCGGCCTTGACCGTATGTGTCCAGCACATACTCCAGCACCCGGTCCCGCAGGCGTGAATCGAAGTCCAGGTCAAAATCCGGGGGATCGTCCCGCCCCGAGTTAAGGAAGCGGGCGAAGTAGAGGTCGAAGGTTATGGGGCTGATGTGAGAGATCCCCAGGAGATAGGCCAGGAAGGAGGAGGCCCCCGATCCCTTGAGGTTGTGGAGGATGCCCTGACTGCGGGCGAACCGCACCACATCATGCACAACCAGGAAATACGGCGAAAATCCCGACCTCTCCACCACCTCCAGTTCCATCTGGGCACGCTTCCGCTCCTTCCAGCTCAAGTCCCGGCGCTCCCGAAGCCTCTCCATCACCACATGCCGCAGGTCCGTGGGGAAAAGGTCTCCAGGGAGGGAAGGGACGATGTCCTCGAAGGTAAACCGGCACTTTTCGGCCACCTCGAAGGTCGCACGGAAGAGCGGCTTGACACCGGGACCGAACCTTTTCAATGCCAGGCTCGCCTGGTCCGGCCCGAAGGGAGGCATCCGGCGGTCGAGTCGATCCCGCTCCGGGGGAAAGGGGATCTTCTTGTGGATGGCGTGCAGCAGGATGAGCCGCTCGGGGTGGCGGATGAACTTCAGGGGATGGGCCCAGACCGCCGGCAGACCGTGCTGGCCGGACCAGGCCCTGACCGTCTCCAGGTTGAAGAAGTCGGCACCCAGGTAGAGGTCCTCACTCCGGAGCGTTTCCAGCTCCCCCGGGAATTCACGGTCCTCCGGCCGGGGGATGAAGATGACCACCAGCCCGCGGGCGCTGGTCAGGGCATGGCCATTGAGGGCCTCCATCAGAGTCCAGTATCCCTCCTGCTCCTTGACCAGGAGCAGGAACCTCCGCTCCTCGAGCTCCAGCTCGCATCCGAACACGGGCCGGAGGCCGCCCTCCTGCGCAGCCCGTTTCCAGCGCGCCCAGCCGTAGAGGTTTCCCAGATCGGAGAGCGCCGCGGCCGGGAGTTTTTCCCGGACGGCCCAGGCGGCCAGTTCCCGCAGCAGCACCCCTCCCCTCCCCTTGCTGTAGACCGAGTGCACCCGCAGCGGCACAAACATCATCCCTCTGTTTTCTGAACCATCATACCTTCTCCCGGTTTCTGTAGATTTTGTATCGGTATTTATTCATCGCTCGAATTCATTAAATCCTGTATCTGCATTTTTCGTCACTACCAATACCTGGATCATTTAAAGGCCGAGATTGCTGCAGCGGCGAGGAAGCGGCCCGTGAGGCTGTAGATTAGCTACGCCGAACGGGCCGCAACGACGCCGATGTGGTGAGATCGGCCTTTAAATGATCCAGGTCATTTGGTGAGGGAGGCGGTTTTGAGTACAAACCCCTGCCGCTTCTCCAAGCTGTAGATCTCGTCCAGCATCTTCTCACGCACCGTGAGCAGCGAACCGAAGCCGTATTTTTCCCGCACCCGGTCCATGGCCGATCCCAGCTGTTCCTGACGAGGAGAATAGGGCTCGAACAAGGAGAGGGGCCGGCCCCGGACCAGGTCGGAGACCTTGACCCCCACCAGGCGCAAAGAAAGACGTGACCCCGTATACAGCTCGGCGAACAGCTCGCGGGCGATGCGGAATATCTCCCCCATGTCCTGCAGGGGAGAAAGCAGGAGCCGGCGCCGGACCTCGGTCTTGAAATCGGAGTAGCGGACCTTGACCTCCACGATATGGGCGAAGAGGCGGTCCTTGCGCAGAGCCAGGGTCAGCCGGTCGCAGAGGTAGGCCAGGTGGGCCAGGAGCAGGCGCTGCTCCCAGATATCCTCCAGGAAGGTGCTCTCCCGGGACACGGATTTTGGCGAAGCGGCGGAGGCCAGGGGCCGGCTGTCCACACCCCGGGACTGGAGGTAGATCTCCTCGCCGTTCAGGCCGAACAGCGCGCGCAGGGTGGCGCGCGGCAGGCCCCACAGGTCGCCGATCCGCTGGACGTTCAGCATGCGCAGGATGACCTGGGCCTTGGGCCCGATCCCCGGCAGCAGCTCGATCCCCAGATCCTTGAGGAATTCCTCTTCTCCGCCGGGAGGGATCTCGAACAGCCCCCTGGGTTTTGCCCGGTTGGTGGCCAGCTTGGCCATTGTCTTGTTGGGGCCCACCCCCACCGATACCGACAGTCCCAGTTCCCGCTCCACCCGCCGCTTGATATCCTGCACGGCCCGGGAAAAGGATGGATAGAGCGCCCGGCAGCGGGTGAGGTCGAGATAGGCCTCATCCAGGGAGGCAGACTCCACATCGGGGGTGAACTGGGAAAGGATCCGGAGGAAATTCTCCGAAAACGCCCTGTAGACCTGATAGTTCCCCCTTATGAACACCCCCTGGGGGCACAGCTGGTAAGCCTGGTGCAGGGACATGCCGGAATGGATCCCGAATTTGCGGGCCTCATAAGATGCCGTGGAGGCCACGCCCCGCTCATGCGGGAGGCCGCCCACGATCACCGGCTTTCCTTTGAGAGAGGGGTCGAGCAGCTCTTCCACCGCGGCAAAAAAGGCATCGATATCAATGTGGACGATACACCTTCGCATCCTGTTCACCTCGTTTCGTTCTCGAAATTTTTACCGGATCTTCCTCGTTCAAGGGACAGACCTCCCCTCCCGGGGTTTTTCGGAGCATTCAAAATGAGAACGGCTTCCGCCGGGCGGGAGCAGGATCACTCCCCGGCGGGAGCCGCCGCTTGTACGGGAGGCCGGCAGCCCCCCGGAACGCTTCGCTGCGTGGGCCGGATCAGGCGGAGGTCAGTATTTCCGCATCACCCCGATCACCCGCCCCAGGATCCGTAGCTGCGAAACCTCGATGGGCTCAAACTCCGGGTTCTCGGGCATGAGGGCGATCCGTCCCCTCTCGAGGTTCAATCTCTTCAGGGTGACGGACCCGTCTTCCAGGAAAGCGATCACCATCTCACCGGAACTGGCGGTGTTGGTGCGCTCCACCAGCACGCGGTCGCCGTCATCGATGTAGGCGTCCACCATGCTCTTTCCCTCGACCTGCACGCAGAACACATTGCCCTTCTTGCGGCCCAGCATCCAGTCCGGCACCTCCACCGCCTCGTGGGAAAGATCGATCGCCTCCTGCGGATGGCCCGCCGGGACAAAACCCAGCAGCGGCACCTTGACGTACGCTTCCCTGGCAGAGGGGAAGCCGGTGGGGCTCAGCTCTCCGGCCTCCCGGCTCACATATCCCTTCTTTTCCAAGCTCCGGACATGTTTGAAAACAGCCGAAGGATTGGCGATGTGCAGGATCTCTCCCAGCTGCCGGATGGTGGGGGAATATCCTCGCTCCAGGATGAAATCCTTGAGGGCTCGCAGGACCTTCTCCTGCCTTTCCGTCAGCTCAATACGCGTCTTGTTTACCATTTTGTTCACCTTTTATACAATAAGACCCACCCCGGTGTTTGTCAAGTGTTTTTTTCGTGTTTTTTTGCTATAGTAATCCTTCGAGGAGAGCCGAATGGATGAGAGGATCGCTCTGGTCACCGGCAGCAGCCGCGGGTTGGGCCGGGACATCGCCGAGACCCTGGCGGAAACGGTTTCCGGGGTGGCCGTGCATTATCATCAGGATAGGGATGCTGCCGGGGAAACGGCCCGGAACATCGAGAAAAAGGGCAAGCCGGCCGTCGTCCTGGCCGCCGACCTGACCGTTGAAGACGAGGCGGACCGCCTGATCCGGGAGACGGAAGACCGCTTCGGGCGCCTCGACATCCTGGTCAACAACTACGGCCCCATCCTGGAGAAGGGGTGGACCGAACTCACCAGGGCCGACTGGGACCGCATCCTGCAGGGAAACCTTTTCAGTGCCTGGTCCTGCATGCAGGCCGCCCTGCCCGGCATGCGCCGGCGGGAATGGGGGCGCATCATCAACATCGGGTACAGCCGGGTCGAACAGCTGACCGCGTTCCGGAAGATCCTGCCCTATGCCGTGGCCAAGACCGGCCTCTTGATGCTGACCCGGTCGGCGGCCGTATCGGAAGCGGCCGCCAACATCACCGTGAACATGGTCTCGCCCGGGCTTCTGGAAGGCGGGGTGCGGCCCGGGAACCCGGACATCCCGGCCGGCCGGCTGGGGCGGTTCGACGACGTGGCGCATGCGGTGCGCTACCTCGTTTCACCGGAGGCCGGCTATGTCACCGGCATCAACCTGGTGGTGGCCGGCGGGTGGAAGCTGTGAGATTGACTTTGGCAGGCCCAGACTATATAAAGGTACGTCATGATCCATAACCGTCCCAAGATCCTCGTAACCGGGGCCGGCGGACAGATCGGCTCCGCCCTGACCCCCATGCTCCGCGAGCGTTTCAGCGGCGAAAACGTGATCGCATCGGACATTCGGGACGACATCAGCCCTGCGCTGCGCGACTCCGGCCCCTATCTGAAGCTGGATGTCATCCAATCGGAGGACATCCGCCGCACCCTGGAAGAACACCGGATCGACACCATCTATCATATGTCGGCCATCCTCTCGGCCAAGGGTGAGAACCAGCCGCAGCTGGCCTGGACCGTGAACATGGACGGCACGGTCAACATCCTGGAAGCCGCGCGGAGCACCGGCGTGCAGCGTGTCTTCGTTCCCAGCTCCATCGCCGCCTTCGGGCCAGAGACTCCCCGTGAGGGCACACCTCAGGAAACGGTTCTCCGGCCCAAGACCATGTACGGCGTCACAAAGGTGGCCGGGGAGCTGTTGTGCGATTACTATGTACAGCGGTACGGCCTGGACGTGCGGGGCTGCCGCTATCCCGGGATCATCAGCCACGAGGCGCTGCCCGGCGGGGGCACCACGGACTATGCCGTGGAGATCTTCTACGCAGCCGTCAAAAGCGGGAAATACTCCTGCTTCCTCGCACCAGATACCCGGCTGCCCATGATGTATATGCCGGACTGCCTCAAGGCGACATGCGCCCTGATGGAAGCGGACTTCGATCGGTTGAAACACCACTCGGATTTCAATATCAGCAGCATGAGCTTCACTCCCGAGGAACTGGCTGACGAGATCCGCACACACATCCCGGAATTCAAGATCGAATACGAGCCAGATTACCGCCAGCAGATCGCCGAGTCCTGGCCCCGCAGCATCGACGACTCCGCCGCACGGGAGGAATGGGATTGGAAGCCCGATTTCGACCTGGTAGCGATGACCGCGGACATGCTGAGTGTCCTCGGCGAACGCCACGCGCGCGGTGCCCTCGGCTACTGAGCCACACCCGCTACCGCACGATAAGCCCGAACCATCCGGGCAAACAGGCTTAGCTCCCGTACTGCGCTATGATCTCCTGTTTGGTCTTGCCCAGAATGTCGTATTTCTTCCCCACCTTGATGAAGGCATCCAGTGCCTTTTCCAGGTGGTGCCGGTCGTGGCCGGCCGATATCTGGGTTCGGATGCGGGCCTGGCCCTGCGGCACGACCGGGAAGAAGAAGCCGATGGCGTAGATCCCCTCTACATAGAGGTCGCGGGAGAAATCCTGTGAGAGCTTGGCGTCGAAGAGCATGACCGGAACGATGGGCGTATCCCCATCCTTGAGGACAAATCCGGCCTCGGTGAGCCCCCGGCGCCAGAACTCCGCGTTTTTCTCGAGTTTGTCGCGTCTTTCCGTGCTCAAGGAGAGGATATCCAGGACCTTGAGCACGCCCGAGACCACAACCGGCGCGATGGTGTTCGAGAAGAGGTAGGGGCGGGCCTTCTGCCGGCACATCTCCACGATCTCCTTACGACCGGAGACGCAGCCACCGGAGGCCCCGCCCAGAGCCTTGCCAAAAGTGGTCGTGATGATGTCCACACGCCCCATGATGCCGCACTTCTCATGGGTTCCCCGGCCGGTTTTGCCGATGAATCCGCTGGAATGGGAATCGTCCACGAACAGCATGGCGTCGTATTTCTCGCACAGGTCTGCCATCTCGGCCAGCTTGGCCGTGTCCCCGTCCATGGAGAACACACCATCGGTGATGACCAGCTTAATCCGCTTGTCCGCGTGCAGTTGGAGCTTCTTTTCCAGGTGATCCATGTTCGAGTGCTTGAAGGTGTCGTGTTGGGCCGGCGCCAGGCGGATGCCGTCGATGATGGAGGCATGCACCAGGCGGTCGGAGATCATGACATCCTGATCGGTCAGGACGGCCTCGAACACACCGGTGTTGGCATCCATGCAGGAGGGGAACAGGATGGTGTCCTCGGTCCCCAGGAATTCTGTGACCTTGCGCTCGAGCTCATGGTGGATGTCCTGCGTCCCGCAGATAAAGCGGACCGAAGACATGCCGTATCCCCGGTGATCGAGCCCCTCGTGGGCGGCCTTCAGCACATCGGGGTGGCTGGAGAGCCCCAGGTAGTTGTTCGAGCACATGTTGATGACACGCTGCAGGCTGGAGCCCTCGGGAAATTCCACCACAATGTCTGCATCCTGGCTGGAGTGGATGAAGCGCTCCTGCTTGAATATGCCGGCGTCATGGATCTGCTGGAGCTGATCCTGATACAGTTCACGGATTTTGTCGCTGAAACTCATGGTGGTTGTCTCCTTGTTCCGGGACTAGCTTGTGATCTCCTTGACCAGGACAGCGATCTTGCTGACCGAGTCAAAGGCCTCGGGTGTCGCTTTTTCGTCGGGGATAGAGATACTGTACTTGGTTTCCAGAAATCGCTTGAGCGATACCATGGAGAAGGAATCCACGATCCCACCTGAAATAAGAGGCGTGTCGTAGGTGATCTCGTCGTCCTCGTCTTCCAGGTACTCTTCCGTCACATATTCCAGGACGATGTCCTTTATGTCTTCCATATCTCTGACTCCTTTTTATTCGTTTTTTGTCTATTTCACACCAGCGCGGTGCGTTTCGATTCCTGTCCAGTTTACACCATACCGCCAAAAAATCCAGGCCTTTTCAAATGCCGCGGATGAGGTCCCGAACCGCTATTCGTCCTCGAGGGTGGACGTGTCTCCGATCTCTTCGCCCCACTCCTGCGCATGCAGAAGCCGGCGCATGATCTTGCCGCTCCGCGTCTTAGGAAGGGAGCTCACATACTCGATGTCCTGGGGCATGGCCAGAGACGACAGCTTCTTGCGGATAAAATTCATGATCTTGAGCTCCTGCTCGGCATCCGGCTCGAAGCCCGTATTGAGCACCACAAACGCCTTGACCACCTCCATGTTGACCTCATCCGGCTTGGAGACCACGGCGGATTCAGCCACTGCCTCATGCTCCAGGAGGGCGGACTCCACTTCGAACGGGCTCACCAGGTGCCCGCCGGTGTTGATAACATCGTCGTCCCTGCCCACGAACCAGAAGTATCCCTCGCTGTCGATGCTGGCCCGATCGCCGGAAAGGTACCAGTTGTTGACGAACTTGGTCTGATAGGTGGCCTCGTTGTTCCAATAGGTCCGCATCATGGCCGGCCATCCCGGCTTGAAAGCGATCAGCCCGACCTTGCCCGACTCTTCTATGGGTTCATGTGAGTTGGGATCGAGCACCACTCCCGTTATCCCTGGGAAGGGTTTGCCCATGGAGCCGGGCTTGACCTTCATCCCCGGATAGTTGGCGATCATCATCGAGCCGGTCTCTGTCTGCCAATAGGTATCATGGAAGGGTTTGCCAAAGACCTTCTCCGACCAGATGACCGCTTCGGAATTGAGCGGCTCCCCCACGCTGGCCAGGTGACGGAGGCTGGCGAGATCGTGCTTCTTCACGACCTCATCCCCAGCTTTCATGAGCGAACGGATGGCCGTGGGGGCGGAATACCACACCGTCACGCGGTGTTTCGCGATGAAGCGGTACCAGGCTTCGGCCGAGAATCCGCTGTCCAGCACACACTGCGTGACTCCGAGGCTCCAGGGCCCGATGATGCCGTAGGAGGTGCCGGTGACCCAGCCGGGATCGGCCGTGCACCAGTAGATATCGTCGTCCCGGAGGTCCAGGACCCACTTGGCCGTCAGGTACTGGCCGATCAGGGAGTAATGAACGTGCTTGACCCCCTTGGGCATCCCAGTGGTGCCCGAAGTGTAGTGGAGGACCGAGGGCGATTCCGCCTCCGTTGGGAAGACCTCAAACTCTTCAATAGGCTCGGCGTCATCCAGGTGGAACGCCAGTTCTTTCTCGCGGAGCGGTTTACGTCCGTCATAATCGACGATGATGATGTGTTTGAGGTGAGGGAGCTGGTCGCGGATCTTCCGAACCTTGCTCACGTGCTTCCTCTGCGTGATGATGGCGGAGGTCTCTGCGTTCTCCAGGCGGACCAGCAGGGACTCGTCACCGAAGGCAGAAAATAGCGGCTGGGCAATGGCGCCGATCTTGAGGATCCCGAGGAATCCCAGGTACAGCTCCGGGACCTTGTCCAGGAACAGGCAGACACGATCCTGATCCTTGATTCCCAGGCCCTGCAGAAAATGTCCTATGGTATTGGCGGCCAGCCGTATGTCGTTGAAGGTGTAGGTCCGGCTCTCGCCTCCCATTCCTTCCCATATCAAAGCCGGCTTGTCGGCCTTGCCCATCCGGCAGATCCGGTCCGTGCAGTACCAGCCGATATTGATCCGGTCTCCCGGTGCATAATCCAGCTCTTTTTCAGACAGGGACCAGTCGAACCCAGCATTGCGCTCCTCATAAGTGCCCATATTCGACATGAACTTCTCCTTTAGATTTCCAGTGTAACGGCCGCGCTGGCAATGTCCTTGAGATGTGTCAGGGAAACACAGATGTTCGTGATGCCTCGTTCCGCGATCAGTTCTTCGGCTTTGCCGTGCAGCCGGATCTCCGGCTTTCCCAGAGAGTCGTTGACAATCTCGACTTGATTGAAGGCCAGGCCGCCGCGCCAGCCCGTTCCCAGGGCCTTGAAAAAGGCTTCCTTGGCTGCAAAGCGGGCGGCATAGTTCTGGGCCTTGTTCTTCTTGGCTTCACAGTACTTGATCTCATCTGGAGTGAAGATCCTGTTGATGAACCGGTCGCTGCGACTCAGCTGTTTCTGGATCCTCTCCACCTCAATGAGGTCGACTCCTATGCCATATATCATAACAAACCACTTCCCAGGTATTTAAGCCGGTTCCGAGGGATCCTCCGGCAGCTTTTCCATGGTGATCCCGGTGTATCCGTAAAAGATGGAAATCGCCGGGACCAGGAGGTTCAGGAAGGCATAGGGCAGGTAGACCAGAGCATTAACACCCAGAGTCGCGCCCATGAAGGCCCCGCAGCTGTTCCAGGGAATGAGCGGCGAGGTCATGGTGCCGGAATTCTCCAGGATCCGGGACAGGTTCTTGGGATGCAGTCGCTTGGCGTCGAAAGCGGCCTTGAACATGCGGCCGGGCACCACGATCGCGATGTACTGGTCGGCTGCGATCACGTTCATGCCGATGCAGCTGAAGACCGTGGTTGCGACCAGGGCTCCCGTGCTCTTGACATATTTCAGGAGTGAGCCCGCCAGGACCCGCAGCATGCCGGTCCGTTCCATGATCCCCCCAAAAGAGAGCGCAATTATTATAAGGGCCACCGTCTCCATCATGTTCATCAGCCCGCCGCGGGTGAGCAGCTCATCCACCATGGCCACACCCGTCTCGGAGACGTGTCCGACATGGGCAGACGCCAACACATCCCCCAGGGACCGGGACTGAGCAATCAGGGCAAACACTGCACCCAGGATCGTTCCGCCCAGGAGGGCGGGCAGGGGTGGGATCTTCTTGATCACCATCACGATGACCAGGATCGGCGGGAGCAGCAGGACGGGATGAATGAAAAAATGTGCCTTCAGGGTAGACAGGATGATATCGATGTTCTGTGATTCCATAACACCGCCCGCAAAGCGTGTACCCAGCAGAGCGTACAGGACGAAGGCGATCACATACCCCGGCGCCACGGTGTACACCATGTGCCGGATGTGGGAAAACAGATCGGTCCCCGCCACGGCGGGGGCCAGGTTGGTGGTATCGGAAAGCGGCGACATCTTATCGCCGAAATAGGCGCCGGAAATGATGGCCCCGGCCACCATGGACACGGGGATGCCCAGCCCCTGTCCCACGCCCACCAGTGCCACACCCACGGTGCCGGCGGTCGACCAGGACGATCCCGTTCCCAGGGAAACAACGGAACAGATGATCATCGTTGCCGCCAGGAAGATCCCTGGTGAGAGGACCTTGAGGCCATAGAAGATCATCGTGGGGACGATCCCGCCCGAGATCCAGGTCCCGATCAGCGTTCCAACGATCATCAATATAAGGATGGCTCCCATTGCGAGGTTGATACCCTGCACCATGCCTTCCTGGATCTCCTTCCAGGCGTACCGCAGCCGAACGGCCACAGCGGCTGCGACGGCGGTGGCCAGGATCAGGGGGATATGGGCGGATTGTCCCAGGAGCACGATGGTGACGAAAAGGGCGAGAACCAGGAAGATAACGGGGATCAGGGCCAGCATCACGTTCGCGTCACGCTTCTCTTTTTCCATGCTATCTCCCGGAGATTTCAGACCTGCCATTGTATGTCATTCCAGGGGAAAAAACAACCAACGAACTGGGGGACAATCCCATTAGGGAACGCTCTGGTAAGGGGGGGGAAATAACGAAAATCTATGCTGGGGGTGTCCCTTTGGGGGACGTCCCCTAGTCGATCTTATCCAGGGTGATGCCCTGGTAGTACTTTTTCAGGATCTCCTCGAAATCCGCTCCAGCCTGTGCCATGCCAAAAGCACCCACCTGGCACATGCCCACACCGTGCCCCCAGCCCTTTCCGGTGAAGATAAAATGCGCGACATGCCCGTCCGCATCGAATTCTTTATCCAGCACAAAGAGGGTTTCCCTCAGCCCGAGGACGGTGCGGATACGGAAGCCCCTGACAACGGCGTCGGTTTCGCCTCCCTTGATGCGAAGCTCCATGAGCCGCTGGGATCGGCCGCGGTTCCCCAGGATCAGGTCGTGCAGTTCCCCGATCGGATAGAATCGATTGATCTGCTCGCCCAGCTCCTCGCGTGAGATCCGCACACTCCAGGAATGATATTTCGAGCTGCGGTCCAGGAGGTTGGAATACTCTGGATACTGGACTTCGAGATAGGCCACCTTCCCATCCCTATGGATCCAGCGCAGGTTCTCCCCTCCCAGGAGGTCCAGGCTCCGGACAAAACTGATGTGCCCGTCCTGGTTCCGCGCCAGGAAGGCTTCAGGCCCCAGACTCACCCTCTGGACTTCACCGTTCACACGCAGCTCGATTTCCTGCCCATCCACACCCTGGAAAACGCCCGCATCACGAAAATCCCGGTAGCTGCGCAGCATTTTGGCCAGGTACGAAACCGCCTCTCCACGAGAGAGAGCGCGGTCATGCGGGCCCACGCTTTCTGGAGAGGCCAGTATCCCGGCTTGAAGGAAATACACGACCATGGACCTTGATTGCTCAGACCAGCCGTTCGAGCTGTCGAAGACGAACTGCGTCTCCTTGTCCTGAAGCAGCCGCGTGATGCGCTCCTCCCATCCGAAATTGTGGACCAGGTAGCCAAGGAATCCTTCGATGGTGACGCCTCCCACCAGCGTACCCGGTGACTCCGGGGAAGGCTTGCCCAGCAGGCCGCTCGCCTTGTTCACCCAAGCCTGCATGTCGTCCGCATCCGCCGGTTCCCCGAAAAATGCGGGATCCGTCTGCTGGGGGATCACACCCAGGCTGATGAGGAGCGCGATATCAGGGCTGACGTTCCGCCCCTGGACATAGACCGGTGCCAGGTAGTTCTGCGTGGCCACAGGCCACTGTCTCTGGTTTTCGTAAACACATTCCGTGCTCCGCAGGTACGGGAGGGCGGGGCCTAAGAACACGTTTTCCACGTCCTCGGTGGCGCCGCCGCAGGTGCTCGTGTACAGGGCATTAATCAGGCGGCCTCTGTATTTGGCCACCATGCCTGCCGTCTCATCTACGGCCTGAGTGCTGAGAGGATGTTCGGCATTCATGCCGCGGTAGAACTGGGAGCGCGGCGTGTCCACCAGGTCGAATCCCAGGTTCCGGTACTGGCCCATGTTCTTTAACGCATAGGTCCTGGCTGCAACGGCCTGGGCTTTCAGAGCCTCTATCTGAGGGAACGAGTAGGGAGACAGTTCACTCGGAACCACGGACTTGAGATAGTCTTCCAGGTTGAGCGTGTTGACGAGAACGATCCCCCTGGGACTGGTTTTGAGGATGAGGATGCCGCGGTAGTCGCGTCCCTTGTAGGACAGATAACTCTGTGGGCTGCTGGGGATAAAATACAGGACCGACGCGTCACGCAGGCTCTGCAGCTCGTCGTTGATGAGTATCCAGAGGGGCCTGGATTCCTTTTCTGTGACCTCTTCCCGGACGATCCAGGTATCCCGGACGCCCAGCCGATTGAGCTTGATGATGTAGCTGAGCGCATCATCTCGCGTCAGGAAGTCTCCGATCACGACCTTATAGTTTCCGGCCACGCCCGGCTCGTCTCCGGCGGTCACAAAGACCTTGTGGTCGATGAGGAACCGGAGCTCCTGAGCCCGGCGCTCGGCCTCCTCCCTTTCGCGTGTCTGTGCCACCTGGATGAGGAACTTTTCGGTCAAGCGCTCCTTGTTGCCCTTGATGAACGCCTCGTCGGTATCCTCCGCGATCAGGTGGTAGTTGGCCTTGACCTCATAGACCTTCATCCCAGCTGAGGCAGATATCTGGATCTGGCTCAGGTTGACGCCCAGGCCGATCTGGATCACCGGCTTGGGGATCAGGTAGTCCTGGAAAAAATTCTTGTCTGAACCGAATTCTTGGGGTTCCCCGCCTAAAAGAAAAAAGGACAGCAGCGCTGCAAAGACATATTTCAAGTAGGGATGGGGGGATTTTCGCATTTTTGCCGACCGAAGCTGGGGGTATTGTATCTAGATTTTTACCCAGATGTCAAGTGAAATCGCTATATATACAACCTCGATAATTTCTAATACTATATATGGTATTCCTTGTGGTTCATAAAAGCTGCTATACAATAGCCGATATCCTCCCCCATGTCAAGGTCTCTTCTTACCAGGACAGGAAGGCCCTGCCGCCTCAAGGACGAAAACGACCCTGATATTCCAGCGGGCTTACCATTGCCCATTGACTTGGTGCGGGATCCGCATAACAATAAATTCGGTCCATTCCCTAGAGTGAGGATACAGCATGAAAAAGACGGCCTTCCTGATTGGATTGATGGCGTACATCGGATTATCGTGGGGAACAGCCCTGTGCGCGGAGCAGTTCGACTGCCTCTCCCAGGTTTTCCTTTTGGGAAAGGGGCTGCAGGATGCGGACAAGGACGGATTCGCAGATACTCCAGCCCTGGTCGTCGTTATCCCGGACAAACCCAATGCTTATGAGTCGGCGCTGGCCGGAGACCTGGCCGCACGCCTCAACCTGGAATCCCTGGCCGTAGACTTCGACAGTGTCTGGAGGGGATCGGATTTCAGAGGGATCAGCCCGCATATGATCCCCGTGTTGATCGGATCGCGGCTGCAGCTGAGCAAACAGCTCATACGCGACGGACAGCTTTCCCCAGACGCTCTCGGAGAGCACCAGGGCCTCGTCCAGGTATTTGAAGAAAAAAACGGGCGGACGGGACTCGCCCTGGTCGCCGGCTCCGAGGAAGCCCTTCTCCAGACAGGACGCGCCTTTTTCATGCGGTGGCCCTATCTATGGGATGTCTGGGGGCGGGAGGAGGGCGAAACCTTCATGACCCTCCGCGAAGACCTGAATGCTCTGTTTGAACAGGAAGGGATCCGGGGAGCCAGGATCCGTTTCACATCGGCGCTGTACGAATTCCCTCCGCTCAAGTCCTCTTTTGACGCGGTCAAGCGGCTCCGCTTCAACTTGGGTGAGATACGCGAACTCAAGGTCAGCATCGGATTCGCCGACGGAGACGGGCAGCAGAAGAGGGCCTTATCCCTGCTCAAATCCATCGAACGGCAGCACAGGCGTGGGGAACTGTCCGAGGTCCTGAGTTACGCTGGCTGTGCGCGTTTGTCATTCCTCTTGGAAGGGGAAGGAGGCACGGAGCATATGGATCTGGATCGTCTGGGCTATCCTAAGCGAATGCTCACGCCCGGATACCGATCTCCAAACAGGGCCCGGATCGCGGAAAAGGACTTCGATCTCCTGGGCCTTTTATCCACGCAAGCGGCCTATTCGGACACGGACAGGGACGGGATCCCGGACCGGATCAACTCTCGCGTAATCGTGCCTGCGGGTGCAGGCATACCTGAGGTCTCCCAGCTGGCGACACGCCTGGTCTTGCACACGGCAGGAGGATCCTTCCCGCTCGTATATCTGGATTCCGAGATCGAAGAACCCAAGATCCTGGACACACCCTTTCTGATAGGCAGGGACAACAGCCTGATCCAGGAACTGATCCGGACCGCCAAGCTGCAGCCGCTCCCCCTTGAGGATGGACAGGCCTCAATTCAGGTCGTGCCCCAGGCATTCAACAAATCCAACGCGGTCGCCGTGATCGGCAAAGACGATGCCTCGGCAGGAGAGGCCCTTGCCTATTTCGGCCGCAGGTTCCCCTATTTCACGAGATTCCATGAGGAGTCCCCTGGATTGAAGGACATTCCGGATGCCATCCATGAGCTCCTCCAGGGAAAACGGGGGAGCGCGGAGGCCTACCTGCTCTTCCAGTTGAAAAAGACGGTAGAGGCACTGCAGGACAAATCCCTAGATTTCCTGGAGGTGAAAATGACCCTCCCCCGCCCCGGACCGGATTATGAAAAGGCGGTGGAGAGCTTCCTGGAAGAGAGCATTCGAGCCGAGAGGATCGACCTCACGACGATCGCGATGCAGGATGAGAAGGTCGTCTTTTCGAAAGAAAAAGAATTCGTTTGGGAGGGCCGGCAGGCCCTCGATCTCCTGAGGCAGCGTCTCTCCAGCCTGGGAAAGACCGAGGCCCCGGTTTCCGTTAGCCTGGGCCTTTCCGAGTCTCCGCAGGTCCGCGCCCGCCTGAAGGATCAGGTGATCGCACTTCTGCAGGATATGTCCCTTCCGCCCGGGGATATCGAGGTCTCTTCCTCCTATAAACAAGGTTTTTTCTGGATCTTAGAGAGAGTCATGCCGCGGATGGCCGCCATCGAGGGGATCCACGAAGTGGTTGTCCGGTTTGCCGCAGCGCATGACGATCTCAGTTACCCTAAGCGTTTCTACAGCGATCCGTACCGCTGGCTTCAGGAACTCTACCCCGTGGACGAATTCATCGCGCGCCAGACCTCTGTGCCTCTGGAACGGATCGTTTTCGAGCTGAAGGACGATGCCGAGCCCGTCTACGAGGTCGCGGCCCTGAGCGCCTCAGGAGAGGTCCTGCTCCTCGAAGCGTTCTCGCCCCACACACGAGATGCACCGTACCTAGTGGCCCTGCCTGAGTGGGGAGATGTGCGTGTGACAACCGGCTGGATGACGGTCAAGTCAGGAGGGGAAACGCTCGCCGACGCGGAGATCCGCAGCGACCTGGAACGATTCTGGGCGTTTTACCAGGAAGAGATCCTCGAGGAGGTCTATTCCCACATATTAAAAAAGACAGGGAACCGCCCCTCATTCGAGAAACAACCCTATTTCAAGCGCTTGTTCATCGAGCTGTGGCTGAGCGAACCGGATTACCAGCTCGGCCTGGACGAGGAGGTTGTGAGCAGCCTGGAGGCCCTCCATGATGAGCTGTATTTCGACACACTGGACTTCCTGCGGGGGATAACGGAGATCGAGCCGGATCCGGATCAGAAGATCCCCGAGGATTCCTCCCGTTACTCAGCACCGGGCAACATACTCCCCAAGTTCCATCCCTCGCTCGAGGGGGAGGGCGGCCGCGTCAAGGTCACATTCTCGGACTGGCAGGCCCGGACACCGCAGATGGAGCTGCGCTGGCAGGAGCCGGGGAAACATCCGAACAGCCGGAAATTTGTGTTCCCGAAATTCAAGCCCAAAGCGGTCCGCATCCCGGCGCTCGTCTACGATTCCAACCAGGAACGCCTCGACCGGGTCTACACGACGATCGAGATCGGGACGGAAAAGGAGTATCTCGCACTGCTCGACATTCTGGACCACATGGAAGATTTGACCACACGGGGCCTGGTGCCGGCCCTGCAGTTCCCGGGCGTGGGCACCCTCAAAGTCCGGATCAAGTTCGAAGACCTGGTCAAGGAAGCCCAGCTTGCTGTAGCTCCCTCGCACCTGCAGCCCTCCCCACGAGCGAAACCGTCCAAGGCCGAAGCAGGGATCGTGCCCACTGAGGAGATCATCTCACCTGAGATGTGTTTGGAGATCGTCGGCGCTCTGTCATCCCTCCCCGGCATCAGGAGCTATATCGCCGGGAATTCCTACGAAGAGAGGGAAATCCCCGTGATGGAAATATTTTCTCCCCTCAGCACCTACGTCTCCCTGCCGCGCCTCGTGACCGCCAAGCCCACGCTCTACATGAGCGGCCGTCAGCACGCCAATGAGGTCAGCTCTACCAACTACATCCTGCGCTTCGCCGAACTCCTGGCAACGGACCCGGAGTACCGGAAATACGCAGCCAATGTGAACTTCGTACTTCATCCCATGGAGAACCCGGATGGGGCGGCCCTGGCCTATGAGCTCCAGCAGCTCACCCCATTTCACAGCCTGCATGCCGGGCGGTACTCTTCGCTGGGTATGGACATCGGATATCAGACCGGGGCCTCCCGTCCCCTGCTCCCTGAGGCCAAGGTCCGGGGCATGCTCAACGGAAAATGGCTGCCGGATGTCTATCTCAACCTGCACGGCTACCCCTCGCACGAATGGGTGCAGCCCTTCTCCGGCTATGCCCCCTATCTGTTCAGGGACTACTGGATCCCCAGGGGTTGGTTCGCGTATTTCCGTGCGCTCTCCCGGCCTCTCTACCCTGACCTGTCCGAGGCGGGACAGGATCTCATGGGGTTCATCATCCGGGGGATGCAGGACCGGCCGGACATCCATGCGTCCAACCGCCGCTTCTACGACCGATACTATCGTTGGGCGGCACGCTGGCATCCCCACATGAATTACCTCGAACGCTATGACGGTGTCAACCTGTATGCCAGGCGCCGCTCCTCACGCGCGGACCGTCTCACAGAGAGGAGGCGCATCACCTTTGCCGAAGAGACGCCCGAGCTCATGGACGAAACCGCTCAGGGCGAGTGGCTGGGATTTCTCGTCGAACAGGGACTGACCTACCTCAGGGCCCATGCCGACTACCTGATGGAGGCAGATTTCATACGCGAACGAATCGAAGAAGAGAGCGGCGACAGGATCCACATCAGCTTTGTCCGAAAACGGCCGGGATCTCAGAAAGACAGGCGGTGAGCCTGCGGCAGCCACCTAGCCCGACAGATCATCGAGCGCGTGTTTGAGGAAGGCGATCCCCTTCTGGAATTCCTTGGGCTCGCCCCCGAATCCGATGCGGAAATGCCGGGGTGACTCAAAGAATCGGCCGGGTACGACACACGTGGCATATTTCTCCCTGAGGTGCTCGGCCAGCCGGTCCCCATCGAAGCCGGCCTCGACACGGGGGAAGGCGATCACACCTCCCCGCGGCTCGACCCAGGACAGACGCTCTTCCGCCTGGATAAACTCCCTGAGCAGGGACAAGTTGGCCTGGATGCGTTCGGAAAACCGCGATCGTATGGACTCCCCCTGTGCTAGGCACTGCAGGGCGACCTGTTCGCCCAGGTACACCCCCTCCACATGCATGTGGTCGATGATCCTCCACACCGTTTTGGCCAGGGCTGAAGGGACCGCCCAGAGGGGCTCATAGGTGGGCTTCTCGACCAGAACACGGTCACCGGTTTCCAGGAGGCCGGCACAGGCCAGGAACAGGGCTTGGGACGATCCCAGTGTCGTGACCACATTCTCTGGCTGTGTTCCATACCTGGAGGCCAGTTCTTCCATCAAGGGAGCGAATCCATAGTGATTCGGCCCCGAGATCTCGATCCCTGAAAGATCCAGTGAACGCGAGGACAGGGAGAGCTTGTCGATGCTGCTGGGGCACAGGTTGATGCGGCACCCGCTCAGTGTCTTGGTCCATTCCAGATAGCGGATCAAGGGGAAGTTCACAGGGGCGACATCCTCCCACCATAAAAAAGCTGTTTACTCGGCCCGGCTATCCGTTTACAATACACGAAAAAGGAGGACCTCATGAAACGAATACTTGTCTTTGCTGTAGTTTGTGTGCTCTCAATGGGACTGATCTCTGCATCTATCAGCTGGCTGGAGGCGCAAGAGGCCAAACAATCCGATGTAAAGGCCCTGCAGGTGCTGGAGAAGATGCTCGAGGCCATGGGCGGAAGGAAGGCCATGACTGCCGTCAACGACATGACGGCCACAGGTACCATGGAAATGCCGTCCATGGGGATGGAAGGCTCCGCCACCCTCTACTCCAAAAAGGGAAACATGCTCCGCATGGACATCGAGATCATGGGCATGAGCATCACCACGGCCTTCGACGGGGAGTCCGGTTGGATGATCAATCCTCAGACCGGATCCGTAGACGATCTTCCCGGCGACCAGCTGGAAGACATGAAACGGCAGGCGATCGGCGATGCCGCGTATCTCGATCCCGGGAAGTATGGGATCGTCTATACATTCAAGGGGCAGGAAAAGCTCGAGGACAAGGACTACGACGTCCTGCTGATGACCTACGCCGACGGGTACGAAGTCACTTTGCACATCGACAGCAAGACCCATCTGCTCTACAAAAGCCTGGCCATCGCCCCCAATCCGATGACCGGTGTCGAAGCGGAGGTCGAGAGTTTTACCACGGATTACAAAGAAGTGGCCGGCATGAAGGCGGCGCATACCATCACACAGTTCACGGACGGTGAAGAGTTCATGATCATCACCCTGGATGAGATCAAGTTCAACACCGGGCTGGACGACGCCTTCTTCAAGAAGGAATGAGAAGCTCTAGTTTACGCACTCATCTCTATGTCCTGACCGTCTGTGTGCTCCTGCTGCTGGTCCAAGCCTGCGCGGTCAATCCCGTCACGGGGCGCCGCCAGCTCATGCTCTATTCCGAGCAGGATGAGATCGCCATGGGCCAGCAAACCCATGCACAGATCCAGCAGCAGTTCGGTCTCTATGACGATCCCGAGCTCAATGCCTATGTGATCCGGATCGCGGAAACCATGACGGGCCACACGCATCGGCCCGAACTCGAGTACCACTTCGCGGTCCTGGATTCACCGGTGGTCAACGCCTTCGCGGCACCCGGCGGATACATCTATGTGACCCGGGGGATCCTGGCGATGATGAACTCCGAGGCGGAGCTGGCCGTGGTCCTGGGGCACGAACTGGGGCATGTCAATGCACGGCACAGCATGAGCCGCCTCAGCAATGCCGTGCTGGCCTCAGCGGGGTTGGCGGTCGGGAGCGCCCTGAGTGAGACCTTCGCCGGATTGGCCGGGCTGGCAGGCACCGGCGTACAGCTGCTGTTCCTGCAGTACAGCCGGGACGACGAGCGGGAGGCAGATCAACTGGGTGTCGCCTACTCACGAAGCGGCAGGTACAATCCCGCCAAGATGATCGACTTCTTCGCAACGCTGGAAAAGATGGGCGACATGTCAGGGGGACAGGCACTCCCTGGATTCCTGTCCACGCATCCTCTGACCAGTGAACGCATCGAGAACACGCGGGCCATGATAACGGAAGAAGATTACGGCCTGAACGTACGGACCAGCGATTACTTCAAACGGATCCAAGGCATGGTATACGGGAGCGATCCGCGCCAGGGATACGTCGAGGAAGGCTCGTTCTACCACCCGGGTCTCAGGTTTGCCTACACGTTCCCGGGGGAATGGAAGGTCCAGAATCTCCCCGCACAAGTGATCATGGTCTCTCCCAAGGAAGACGCGGGAATCATCCTCCAGGCAGAGCAAAATGATCAAGCTCCCTCAGCCTTCGCGGCGCAAAAGGCCAAAGACTTCGAGGGGGCGAGCCTGCGCGGGGAACAGGGCCGGAACATCAACGGGCTGGCTGCCTATCAGCAGATCTGGGACGGAACCCAGGAGGACGGGACCAAGCTGCGGCTGCATGTGACCTATATCCAATACGCCTCATATATTTACACGTTCATGGGGCTGAGCCGCGTGCAGGAATACGACAAATACGCACCCTCCTTCGGGGCGACGGCCTCTTCCTTCCGCAGGCTCACCGACCGGAGATATCTGGATCGCCAGCCCACGCGGATCAAACTTGTGGCCGCAGACGGGCGGCGGACGCTGCAGGCCATCTTTCAGAGGGAGGGTATGGCGAAGGAGCTCTGGCCCCAATTCGCGATCATGAATTCGGGGGAACTGGATCAGGCCCCAGAGCGGGGGAGCACAATCAAGGTCATCCGTTAGGTTTCTATCTCGGCCAGGACCTTGTGGGCCAGCTTCAAGGCACGCAGCCCTTCGATGCCGCTGACTTTCCGCGGCTTTTTGTCCCCGATGCATCGGATGAAGCTCTGCAGCTCTTTTTTTAGAGGTTCTTCCTTCTTGATCTTCAGTTCCTTGATATCGGTTTGCCGGCCGTTCAGAGGGAACACCTTGACGGCCTGATCGATGTAATCGATGGAATAGTAGGCGGTGGGTTCGAAGATCCTCAGGTTCCTCACCTTCCCCTGATGCACCCGGCTGGCTGTCAGGGTCGCCACACACCCGGATTCGAACTCCAAGCGTGCATTGGCGATATCGAACTTTTCCGAGAGCACATGGATCCCAGACGAGCGGATGACCTTTACGTCATCTTGGATCAGGTCGAGGATGATGTCCAGATCATGGATCATAAGGTCGAGGACCACGTTGGTATCCAGGGAGCGGGCCGAGAACGAACCCAGCCGCTGTACTTCGATAAACTTGGGTTCGGAGATCAGGTCCTGCAGAGCTTCCACGGCCGGGTTGAATCGCTCCAGGTGTCCGACCTGGAAAACAAGCTTGTTCTTCTTGGCCAGGCCGACCAGTTTTTCCGCCTGTTCAACTGTGTCGGTCATGGGTTTTTCCACCAGCACCGATTTCCCCTCCTGGAGGAGTCTCTCGGTGATGGAAAAATGTTCGGAGGTGGGGGTGGCCACGATGGCCGCATCGATCTCATCCAGCATATCCACAAAATTCTGGCAGTAGGACACACCGTGGCGGTTCCCGATGAGCATGGATTTCTTCAGGTCGATATCCGCAACACCTTTGAGTTCCGCACCCTCAAGATAAGACAGGATGCGGGCATGCTGCGTGCCCAGATAACCAACTCCGATGATGCCGATCCGGACTTTATCCATCGTGAATATTACCTCTGATCCTCTCTAGTGTTTGGAGGGGTATTATACCACACTCCCGCTCAATCCGAAGCAGGGAACACAAAATGCTCATGAGCGGGCCAGGACCACGATCCCATGTTGATCCGCGAGCCCCAGGGCGGCGTCTTTCTGGAAGAAGGGCATCTTACCCGCTTCGAAACACAGTGCTCTCCCACCGGCTGATACCAGGCCTTCGACGGTCTCAAGACCCACGGCCGGAAGATCGATGCGCGGGTCCTGATTGGAACGCGCCAGCTTGATGACGACAAATCCCTCTCCCGCCAGTTCTCCTCCCCGCCGGATGGCTGCATCCGTCCCTTCCATCCCTTCGATCGCCACGACGGCCTTGTCTTTGACCACGATACACTGACCGACATCCGCATCGGCCAGCTGCCGTGCCCGCTCCCATCCCCAATCGATGTCTGCCTCCACAGTGGGATCGGGCTTGGATCGAGATAGAAGCCCAGGCACGCACATTACCTCAGCAAAAAAAGGTTCGGGAGAGATGAAATCGATCCCATGGCGCGCAAAATACTCCATAGCGGCCCGGATCACGGATTCGGCGCTCCGGTCTCTTCCGCGCTGCAGCAGGCTCAGTAGGGCAGTTCCCAGTCTCTTTTTTTCGTAGAGGTGGCGGGGATCGACCTTGCCGGCGAATACGGCTTCCGTGATGCTGTGAGATTTGAAGAATCGGACGATCCCCGCGACATCCGTCACGGCGAACCATGCCAGCGGGCCGCCCTGTTCCTCGAGCCTAGGATCTGCTTCTTCCCGGAGGGCCGCAGTCACACAGCTGTATCCCAAGGCCTGGGCCCGGGTTTGGATGAAGGAGGGGGATTCGCCGGACCCGGCGATCACTCCAAGTCTTTTGTCCATTCGTCGGATGCTTTTTTCACGATCCCCCGCCGGGAGGTTTGAATGAAAGAAACAATCTCTTCCCGGTCTTCGCTGGGTGGGAATTCCGCTCCGATCCGTGCCAGGGCCTGCGAGGTGTTCAGGTCCGAAAAAAAGATCAGCTGGAACATGCCCTTGATCGCCTTGATGCGGTCGCGGGCAAATCCGCAGCGCCGAAGACCGATGGCATTGGGCCCAAAGATGAGCGGAGGCCGTGCCCCCACCACCTTACAGAACGGAAGGACATCCTGTGTGATCGTGGAAAAGCCTCCGATATAAGAATACTTCCCGATCCGGCAGAATTGATGGATCCCACAATAACCGCTGATCTGGGCGTAGTCGTCGATACGACAGTGCCCGGCCAGTGTAACACCGTTCATAAACACGATCCTATCCCCGACCTGGCAGTCATGAGCGATGTGGGAGTATGCCATGAAATAGTTGTCGCTCCCGATGCGCGTCGTCCCCTCGTCTTTGGGCGTCCCCCGGTTGATCGTCAAAAATTCGCGAAACAGGTTTCGATCCCCGATCTCTACCCGGGTTTCTTCTCCTTGGTACCCGGTATCCTGAGGTTCGGTACCCACCGCAGAATAGGGGAAAAATCGACAGGATTCACCCACCCGCGTATGTCCCGTCAGGTAGACATGGGCGTCCAGCCGCGTGTTTTTGCCCACGGAGACAGACTCGCCGATCACGCATCCGGGACCCACCTGGACCCCCTGATCCAGGTCAGCCCGGGGGTGTACGGTGGCCGTAGGATCGACCCGGGTTTCGTTAAGATCCGGCATGCAGGTCCTCGAGCTCGACCACTGACGCCATTATCTCGGCTTCGGCCACGACCTGGCCGTCGACATAGGATTTGGCTTCGATCTGGCTGAATCCCTTTTTAACCTTCAACAGGGTGACATGTATCTCCAGCTGATCACCCGGGATCACAGTTTTACGGAATTTTGCATTGTTGATCTTGCTCAAGAACACCAGCTTTGTTTCGGGCTTTTCAATCGAATGGGACAGGAGGACACCGCCGGCCTGAGCCATCGCCTCGATGATCAGTACCCCGGGCATGACCTTGTACTGGGGGAAATGTCCCTGAAAAAACGGCTCATTGCTGGTCACATTCTTCAGAGCGACGATACTTTCGCCCGGAGAGATCTCCAGAATTCGATCGACGAGCAGAAAGGGGTACCGATGGGGAAGGATCCCCATTATTTTTTCTATATCTAGAACAGGTGTGTTATTTTTTTGTGGGAGCTTTTGAGGCATCGTATCTCGTGATGACTTCCGCTGTGATATCCACGCTGGGGCTGAAATAGATCGCCCCGCTTTTACCTAGATCAAAAATGACATCGAGGCCGTTTTCTTTGCCCATTTGCTCGATGATCGGGAGCAGTTCGACCTGGATCCTCTGGAACAGGCGGTCGGCCAGCTCGTTCATCTCCTGGCCGGCGTCCTCATAGAACCGATTCCTCTCGGTCTGTTTCCGCTGCAGGTCCGTGGTCAGGTTGCGGAGCGCTTCGGGGGTCAATGTGAGCCTCTGCGTGTTGAGCCTGGTCTGGAGGTCCTGGATCTCCGTATCCCTGCGGGAGAGCTCGGACTGATTTCTCTTGTCCTTGTCCTGGAGCTGGGCCAGCACCTTTATCCCTTCCGCTGACTTTTCCAATACCTCTTGAGAATTCACAACACCGATCTTTATGACCTGCTGGGCGAGACCGCTGGAAGCCAGGACTGCGATCATCAGTGCCACTAGAGTGAGCTTGGTTGTGCATCGGTTCATCTCATTCCTCCTTGCTTGAAACGAAAGCTATCTTCCAGGCGCTTAAAACGTGGTTCCGATGGCGAACCTGAAGTTATAGTTCGAATCTCCTCGATAGATCAAGCGATTATTATACGCAAAAATCAAACGAAAGGGAACTCTTAATGCGGGGACGAAGATCCGCATCTCGATCCCCGCTGAAGTGTACAGGTCATCGAAACGGAATTTCTGGAACTGTGTGATCGCGTTGCCGGCGTCGAAAAACAGGATCGTATAGAGGGGCCCGCTCAGGGGGATGATGTACTCGGCGTTGAACACCAGAGACTTGTCCCCGCCTACGTTAACCCCGTTGTCGTCGCGGGGACCGATGGTGTAGATCTCATATCCGCGTATCGACCTCTCCCCTCCCAGAAAAAAGCGCTCCCAGAAGGGAACCTCCTGGACTCCGCTTCCCAAGGGCTTGATGAAGGAATATTCGGCGTGCAGTCCGATCGACTGACTCCCGATGGTCCGGAGATAGCGGGTGAATTCGAAGCGGGGCTTGAGCATGTCCACATCCCCGCCCAGAACGCCCCCCGCGATCTTGACCGAGGCCAGGTAGAGCCCCCCGGCGCTGGGGGTTAGCGGGCTGTCCACCGTGTTCCGGTAGATCGTGGGTGCGATCGAGCTTATGTTGTACTTCCCGTATGAATAAAAGGGATTGCCATAGTATCCTCCGGAGGAGCCTCCCCCATAAGGATTGTAGGGGTTGTTATAGTACGGATCGTCCGCGCTCCCGGAATACTCACTCACATCGAGGTTCTCATAGCTGTAGGTCAGGGTGCTGCGCACGTAGCCCCTGAGGCGGGCGCCGAAATTCAGGCTGACGCCCCTGCTTTTTCTGTTGAACAGTCCGACATAGGTCATGGATTGATTGTGAATCCGAAAACCCAGGTTGAGGGGCAGGTCGAAGAGGTAGGGCTCCGTGAATCCGAAGGAATAGTTTTTGATGAGTTTCCCATACTGGACGGCCAACTCCAGTTTCTCCCCCGCACCCAGGAAGTTGACGGTCGAGTAGCTGACCGATACGAAGGTGCCCTGGTATCCGCTGTATCCGGCGGAGAACTGGATGTTGTTCCGCTGCAGCTCGGTGAGCCGGATGTCCACATCCAGCTGGGTTGGATCTTCAGGGTTGGGCCGGATGTCAGGATCGCCCTCGAGCTCCACCAGGCCGAGCTGGTTCAGTCGCAGGAGGCTGTCCTTGAACATGGCGAAGCTGAAACGGTCACCCTCCCGCACCATCATCTCGCGGCGGATCACCTTGTCTTTGGTGAAGGTATTTCCCTTGAACTCCAGGCGATTGAGATACGCCACCTCGCCCTCGAACACATGGAAGGTGAGGTTGACCTGTTTGCGCTTGGGATCGAGTTTTTCAATCGGTCTGGCCTGGGCATAGATATACCCCCAGTCGCGATAGGTTTCTTCGATCTTTTCTTTGGCTGTCTCACGGACGCCGGTATGGTAGACTTCGCCCGTTTTGAATTTGATGAAGCTGCGCAGGTACTTGGCGGTGAAGAACTGGTTGCCTTCGATGACGACATCTCCCACGCTGTAGCGGTAGCCGGCATCAACGGGAACGATGATCTTCTTCATAAGCTGCTTTCTCAGGAATATCGAGGTCTTGTCCATATCCTCGAAACGGGGCTCGCCGATGGTGGCCTCCATGTACCCGTGTTCCTGGAACTTGGCCTTCAGGCTGGCCAGGTCATCCGCAACGGCATTCTGCTTGAATGAGTCTTTTCCGGTGACCCAGCCAATGATCCCGTGCTTCTTGTTCTTTGAAAAGGCCGAGGTCAGAGTGGCATTGGAAAGCTTGGGATTCCCTTCGAATTCGATCGCCCCCACACGGACCTTGGGGCCTTCATCGATCTCGAAGACGACATCCATCTCGTTCTGGCCTTTAGAATCCGTCACCACCTCGACCTTTCCGGCGGGCAGCCCTTTCTCCATCAGGAGTTCCTTGATCACTTCCTCGGCACGGCGGATCTTGTGCTGGTTGTAATAGGAGTAAGGCAGCATATAGGCATCCCTTTCCTTCAGCCTGCTGACAATATCCTTCTCCTTGACCTTCTTGCCGGCCTTTATGGTGATCTCCTTGACGATGGGATTTTCCGCTACGATGATATGGACGACCTTTCCGTGTTCGCCGTCTACTTCCTCGATCCGGATATCGGAAAAGAATCCCGTCGCCCAGAGGACCTTGAAGTCCCTGCGGAACAGGTCCTGGCTGTAGTAATCACCGGCACGGGATGAGAGGTAGTACTGGATGGTTTCCTTGGTCACCCGCTGATTGCCCGTGATCTCTATCTTTTCGATCACCTCCTGCCCGAAGACCAACAAGGGCGTGAGGCACAAGATCAGACATAAAATGATCCTTTTCATGGCACTTTCCTTATACCATATTCCCTGGCAAAAATAAAGTCGGCTCTCCCTGGAGTGCCGGAATTACCGCGGCGTAATCCACTGATATCATTAGGTTAATATCACTTGGAGCACAGATGGTCTGGTTCACATTATTATAACGGGGGAAGGGAGCAAATGGTTACATGCCCTGGAAGGGGGGAATACCGGTCAGATCCGGATCAGCCGGCCGGATTCCATCCGATAGGCATGCTGGCAAAACTCAGCCACCTTTTCGTTATGGGTAACGATGATGGAGGACAGGCCCCTCTTGTGGTGGAGATTCTGTACGAGTTCCAGGATCCTCTTCCCTGTACTCCAGTCCAGGTTTCCGGTCGGTTCATCGGCCAGGAGCAGGGCGGGCTCGCTCACCAGGGCACGAGCGATGGCAACCCGCTGCTGTTCTCCACCGGACAGCTGCCCGGGTCTGAGAAGTTCCTTGCCGCTGAGTGAGACCTCCTCCAACATGCGGAGCGCTGTTTCCTGTGCTTCGCGGCGCCTTACGCCTCGGATCAGGAGCGGGAAGCTGACATTCTCCACCGAGTTGAATTCCGGGAGAAGATGATAGAACTGAAAGATGAAAGCGATCTTCCGGTTGCGGATCTCAGCCTTTTCAGCCTCGGTCTTGTGGGAGATGTCTTCGCCGTCCAGGAGGATCTTCCCTCGTGAGGGAGAATCCAGCAGCCCCAGCAGGTTCAGGAGCGTGGTTTTGCCCACCCCGGACACACCCATGACAGCCACCAGCTCACCCTTCTGCAGCTGGAAACTCAGGCCTTCGATGACCCTCAAGGTCCCCTTGGGAAGGGGATAGTCCTTGCCCAGGTCTTCGATTTGGAGGATCGTCTCTTGGCTATTCATATTTCAAGGCATTCACGGGATCGACTCTGGACGCCCGGTGGGAAGGAAAGAGCGTGGACAGAAAGCTGATCAGCAGGGCCACGCCGACAATAGCCAGGAGATCCAGGATTTTAATGCGGAACGGAACAAAGGCGATCATGTAGATGTCCACGGGCAGCTTGATCAGCTCGAAGGTGTTGGCGAGAAAGCACCAGAAGAGTCCCAGTGCGGTCCCGAGGATCGTCCCTAAGACCCCGATCATCGAACCCTGCAGGAAAAATATGCGCATGATACTGCGTGACGAGGCGCCCATCGCCTTGAGCACCCCGATGTCTCGGGTCTTTTCCATGACCATGAGGATCAGTGTCGCGATGATGTTCAAGGCTGCCACGATCACGATCAGCGTTATCGTGAAGAACATGAGGCGCTTCTCCAGCTTCAAGGCTGAGAAGAGCGATTCATTCATCTCCATCCAGGTCATGGCATGCGTCTCTTCCGGCAGGAACTCGCGGATGCTGTCCCGTATCTTGGGCGCATCGAAGATCTGGTCGATCCGGATCTGGATGAGGTTGATTTTGTCTCCGAGGCCGAAGATCCTCTTCCCGGCATCCAGCCAGATCAACGCGGTGGTGGAATCCCATTCATACAATCCCGTGGCATAGATCCCCGTCACCTTCAACCGTGTGAATTTGGGCGACATGCCCAGGGGAGACAACCGGTTGGAGGGAGAGATCACGGTTACGATGTCTCCGATCCCCGCGCCGACACTGAAAGCCAGGTCCCTGCCCAGGAGGATGCCATCCCTCCTGGCACCGCGCTCCGGAAGCTCGCCGCGCTCCAGCTCTCGCAGCCAGGGCGATTGGGGGAGCTCCCTCTCGAAATCCATGGCGCGCAGCAGCCCGCCGCCCTGGCTCTGGTAGGGCCCGATGATCATCACGGAATCATAGATGATGGGTGTCGCGGAGATCACGCCCTCCATCTGTGCCACCTTGTCCACCAGCACCTCGTAGTCCTCCAGCCCGTCTCCGGACCAGTCACGGATCATGACATGGGCTGTCGAGCCCAGGATCTTCTCCTGCACATCATCCTGGAAACCGGTGATGAGGGCGATGGCAATGATCAGTGCCATAACCCCGATGGTGATTCCCAGGGTGGAGATGCTTGTGATGACGGAGATGAAGGCCTGCTTGCGCCTGGCGGTCAGGTAGCGGCGGGCGATGAACCATTCGTACGACATCGTATAGGCACCAGCGTAAGTTTTCCCGCTTCTCCCGTCAAGTCATTTCAGGTCTTCGGCCTCAGCAAGGGGAACAGGATGACCTCCCGGATGGACTTTCGGTCCGCAAACAGCATGACCAACCGGTCGATCCCGATACCTTGCCCTCCGGTCGGCGGCAGCCCGTACTCCAGGGCATGGATGTAATCCTCATCGATAACATGGGATTCCTCATCGCCCTTCTTCCTGGCCTCGGCCTGCTGCTCGAAGCGCAGGCGTTGTTCCGCCGGATCGGAAAGCTCGCTGAACGCGTTGGAGATCTCCATTCCGGCGACCATGAGCTCGAACCGCTGGGCCTCGTTCGGATTATCCGGAGACGCCTTGGCCAGGGGAGAGATCTCCTTGGGAGGATTCATGACAAAGGTGGGCTGGATCAGGTGGGGCTTTACGTGCTTGTCGAAGATGACGTCCAGGGCCTTCCAATAGGTCGGCGCCGCCCCCTCCCCTGCCAGGGTTTCGGCCAGTTCGACGATGCTGTCCCGGTCGTCGAATCGGGAAGGCGCCAGCCCGCTGTATTCGGACAGGGCCTCCATGAATTTGATCCTCTTCCACGGGCGCTCCAGAGAAATGGTGTGCTCCCCGAAGGTCAGCTGGGCGGCCCCCAGCAGCTCGACCGCTAGGTCGTGGATCAGCTCTTCGGTCATGTTCATCATATCGTTATAATCGGCATAGGCCTCATAGAACTCCAGCATGGTGAATTCCGGATTGTGTTCTGCTGAGATGCCTTCGTTCCTGAAATTGCGGTTGATCTCATAGACCTTGTTCATGCCCCCGACGGTCAAGCGTTTGAGGTAGAGCTCCGGGGCGATTCTCAGATAGAGCTCCATGCCCAGGGCATTGTGAAACGTCTGGAAGGGTTTGGCCAGCGCGCCGCCCGGGATCGAATGCATCATGGGGGTTTCCACTTCGACATAGCCGCGGCTGTCAAAGTATGTCCTGATCCCGGCAATGATCCGGCTTCTCAGGCGGAAGATCCGGGCTGTCTCCGGATTGACGATCAGGTCGAGGTACCTCTTGCGGAACCGGAGTTCAACATCCTGCAGGCCGTGCCATTTCTCCGGGAGGGGGTGGAGGCACTTGGCCAGGAAGATCCAGTCTTCCGCCAGGACAGTCAGCTCCCCTGTTCGAGTCTTGAAGAGATCTCCCGCCACAGCCACCATGTCTCCGATATCGAGGGAGGAAAAAAGCTCGAATTTATCCGCACCGACCTTGTCGGCCCTGAGATAGGCCTGCAGCTTTGCCTCGCTGTCCTTGATATGGAAGAACACGGCACGGCCCATCTTGCGGATGGAGATGATACGGCCCGGTATGACCACGCGGATGCCTGCTTGCTCCAGATCCTCCGCTCCGCTCTCGGAATACGAGGAAACGACCTCCTGGATGGAATGGGTAACAGCGATCTTGTGGGGAAAGAGATCGACGCCCGCCTCTGCCAGGCTCTGCAGCTTCTCCCTACGCACAACCTCCTGCTCACTCAGGTCTCCGCTTCTGTCCTCTGGTTTCTTTTCACTCATGGACCTCTTCCTTCAACTTATTCAGGATCTCATCGGACCTGCGGCTCAACGCATCCAGTATCCCGTTGATAAATTTGGCGGATTGTTCTCCACTGTATTTCTTGGCGATTTCCAAGGCCTCGTTGATGACGATGCCCGGAGCCAACCGCTCCCCCCAAAACAGTTCGTAGGCGGCGATGCGCAGGATGTTCCGATCTACCAGGACCATGCGCGAGACCCGCCAGTTCTCGGAAACCGACTGGATGATCTCATTGAGCCGGGTCCTGTGCTCGGCGATGCCCTTGACGAGGTTCTCGCAGTGGAGGCGTTCGTCCTCGGAGACGTTCCTATCCTGCCAATACTTCTGGAATATCAGGTCAGGCGGAGTCTCGTCGAACTCCAACTGAAAAAGGATCTGGAGGGCTCGCTCGCGGGCGTTTCTTCTAGTGCCCATATGAAAAGCGAGGTCTCATTACAGACCGGCGTCCTTTTCAAGGTTGATGGTCTCGACCAGGGCAAACGCGGCGTCGTAGCCCTTGTTACCAGCCTTGGTCCCGGCCCGTTCGATGCCCTGTTCGATGGTGTCCACGGTCAGGATCCCAAAGGAGACGGGCACGCCCTCTTCCATGGCGATCTGCGCCAGCCCCTTGGTGACCTCGGCGCTCAGGTATTCGAAGTGGGGCGTATCCCCGCGGATCAGCGCGCCGAGACACAGGATCCCGTCGAAATCCTTGGAGTGTGCCAGTTTTTTTGCGACTCCCGGCACTTCGAATGAGCCGGGGACCTTGTATATGGACAGGTCTTCGTCATCTCCTCCCAGTTTGTGCAGCGCATCCAGAGCGCCATCCAGCAGCCGTTCGGATATGAACTGGTTGAACCGGCTGAGGATGATGCCGATCTTTAAACCCTTGGCCTGCAGTTTGCCTTCAAATGTTTTCATGGATTTCTCCTGTATTACTTGCCTTGAAATTCCGGTCTCCGCTTCTCCAGAAAGGCCTTGGTGCCTTCCTTGCTGTCGCCTGTCGCGCAGCATTTTCCGAAGAGGCCCGCTTCCAGCTGGAGGGCGTCCTCCATGGGGAGGTCGAAACCTGAGTTGACGGCCTCGATCCCGAACTGCAGGGCCAGCGGCCCGTTGGCTGTCATTTCCCGGGCCAGCGCTTCGCAGACCGGGAGGAGCTCTTCCTGTGGTACCACGCGGTTCACGAGACCGATCTCCAATGCTTCCTGGGCTCCGATGATCTTCCCGGTCAGGATCAGTTCCAGGGCTCGGCCCTTTCCTACCAGGCGGGATAGTCTCTGGGTCCCTCCAAATCCCGGGATGAGGCCCAGCTTCACTTCCGGTTGGCCCAGCTTAGCATTTTCCGAGGCGATGCGAACATGACAGGACAATGCCATCTCGGTCCCCCCTCCGAGGGCGAAACCGTTGACGGCGGCGATCACCGGCTTGGGATAGCCTTCCATCAGCTGCGTCAGAACCTGGCCGTTTCGGACATAGTCCTTTCCGGACTCCAGATCCAGCCCGGCCAGCTCTCCGATGTCAGCACCGGCGATAAATGCCTTCGCGCCGGAACCGGTCAGGATCACGGCCTTGACTTCCTCATTCTCCAGGAAAGCCCGGAAGGCCTGCGTCATCTCGTCCACGGTCTCCTTGTTCAAGGCGTTGAGCTTGTCTGGCCGGTTTATGATGACCCATCCCAGGCCACCCTCGACCTTGGTGATCAGGTTATTGAATGCCATTGTTCCTCCTCGTATCCAGCGTTCAGCTTTTTATGTTCCTCTCAAAAATGCGGTACTTCTTGTAGACCTCTCCGCCGACGGAGGCGGCGAAGCGGTTGATGGCATCGTTGTCCTCCAGCTGCCAGGATGTCTCCGCCCAGGTGTAGCCTTTCTCAATGCTGTTTTTCTCCAGCTGCCAGTACAGCATGTAGCTCAGCCCGCTCATGCGGTATTCCTTCAGGATCCCGAAGACGACGGCCCGAACCCCGGTGATCTTCCGCTTGTAGTAGAGAAGCTTCAGCAGGCCAAAAGGCAGGAGCCGACCATTCATCTTGATGAACACCTCATTGTAGTTGGGAAGCCCGAAGGCGAAACCCACAGGCTTTCCCCTGTCTTCCGCCAGGATGACGATGTCCCAATCCGCCAGCTGCTTGAGGTTGTCGGCTAAGTGATCCAGCTCGTGCTCAGTCCAGGGCACAAAGCCCCAGTTCTTTTCCCAGCCATGGTTGTAGATATACCGGATCTTCTCAACATCCTCTTTCAGAGTCTTGGCATTGACGCACCGCATGGTAATGTTGGTGGATCTCTTCGCCCGTTTTACGATGGTCTCTATTTTCTGCGCGATCTCGTGGTCCTTGTTCATGTAAGAGGCATACAGGTCCTTGGCCTTACCGAGTCCGGCCTGCTCCATGAGATCCAGATAATAGGGGGGATTGTATGCCATCATGATGACGGGAGGGGAATCGAATCCTTCCATAAGGAACGCGCATTCGTCGTTCATCGAAAGGTTCATGGGGCCCCGCAGGATGTCCATCCCGCGTTCCCGTCCCCAATCAGACACACGATCGAGCATCACACGTGCCACCTCGGGATCATTGACGCTCTCGTACATTCCAAAAAACACCACCTTTTCCTCGTGGGTCTGATTGTGATTGTCATCGACGATCGCCGCGATCCGGCCCGATAATACCCCGTCCTTATACGCCAGGAAAAGATCCATCTCCGCGTGTTCGAAGAAGGGATTTTTATCCCGATCCAGTCTATCTTTGACGTCCAAGATCAGAGGGGGAACCCAATTGGGATCGCCCTTGTAAATCTTCCAGGGAAACCTGATAAACTTCTTCAGGGCTTTCTTGGTGTCGACTTTTTCGATGCGTATATCGCTCACTCTTCATCCCTCCTCAGGGCCAATTCGGGTCCACTTATCTTAACAAATGCCTCTCCATATTGCACGCACAAAATGCCAGTGGAGTCCGTTTGTGTTCCCAGGCTTTTCTGCTATAATCAAAGTCACATCAAATAAATCAACATGCCCGAAGGAGGTTGCGATGAAGGATGCTCCCCTCGCCAAGGAACTCACGTTCGACAAGCTCTATCAGCGGATCGATCCAGATGTGCTCCCCTTTGACACGACCGAGGAATGCAAGAGCTGCGAAGGCATCATCGGCCAGGAACAGGCTTTGAAATCGATCCAGACCGGCCTGGACATCAAAAGCCTCGGATTCAATATCTTCATAACCGGGATGCTGGGCACGGGACGAACCACCACCATCAAAAAATTCCTGGACAAGATCGAAAACACCAAGGTCAAACCGGATGACATACTGTATGTGAACAACTTCAAAGCCGCGGATGAGCCCACACTTATCACCATGCCGGCCGGAAAGGGAAAACTCTTTCAGGCTGGGATGAAGCAGCTCATCGAGATCCTGCAGATCAACATACCCGAGCTCCTGAAGAGCCCGTATTACACGGAGAAACGGGACCGCATCATCGAGGGCCAGCAGAGCAAACAGAAGAAGGTCCTGAAAAAGTTCGAAGAGGCGGTCGCCAAGGAAGGCTTCTCCGTCATCCAGGTCCAGATCGGAACCTTCGTCAAACCCGACCTTATCCCCATGATCGACGGCAAACCCACACCCTTCGAGAAGCTGGAGGCCGAGACCAGAGAGAGCAAGTTTCCAAAAGAATCTCTGGAAAATCTGCACCAGAAGTACGAAGACCTGACAGGCAAGCTCGAACAGGTCTTCAAGCACATGAAGGAGACCGAAGAGAAGACGCGGGACCTCCTGAAAGAGTGGGACAAGAACTCCCTAACACCGATCATCAAGCAGGCCATCGACGACATCCGCAAGAAATTCCCTCTCGACAAGATCAAGGGATATCTCGACCTGGTGGAGGAAAACCTCAATGCCAACGTGGATCTGTTCAAGCCCCAGAAAAAGGAGCAGAATCCCAATGACCCTGCGGACCCGTTCCTTCCCTTCCAGGTGAACCTGATCATCGACAACTCTGATCTGAAGAAGGCCCCCATTGTCATGGAGACCAATCCCAATTATGTGAACCTTTTCGGCTCGATCGAGTCGACCGTGAACCGGTTCGGATTCATGCAGACGGACTTCACCAAGATCAAGGCCGGATCGTTCCTCAAGGCCAATGGAGGGTACCTCGTCGTCAGCGCTCTGGATGCACTGCTCGAACCCGGAGTCTGGCCAACCCTGAAGCGAACGCTGCGCAACCAGAAACTCGAGATCCAGAACTACTCCTCCCTCTTCCTATTTTCCGCCTCACGGCTCAAACCGGAATCCGTCGACATCAACGTGAAGGTGATCATGATCGGCGACTCCCATCTCTACAATCTCCTGTACTTCAAAGACGATGATTTCAAGAAGATCTTCAAGATCAAAGCCGAGTTCGATTCGGTGACTCCGCTGACCCGGAAGACACTCCTTGAATACGCCGATTTTGTCAGGAAGATCGCGGATGAGGACGGGCTCCTCCCTGTAACCAAGGACGGCATGGCCGCTCTGTTGGAGTACAGCATACGCCTGGCCGGCCAGCACAAAAAACTCTCGACACGATTCCATCATCTGGCGGACGTGGTCAGGGAAGGCAGCTACTGGGCCACCAAGGATGGCGGCGCAGCGGTCGACCGCGCTCACGTCGAAGAGGCCATCACAGAACGCTTCGAGCGCATCAACCTGATCGAACACAAGATCCAGGAGATGATCGAAGAAGGCACACTCATGATCGACTCCAAGGGGAGCGCAGCGGGACAGGTCAACGGGCTTTCCGTCTACATGATGGGACAGTATGCCTTCGGTAAACCCACCCGCATCACGGCCTCCACATCTGTGGGCAGGGCAGGGGTCATCAACATCGAGAGGGAAGCGGACCTGAGCGGACGCACCCATAACAAGGGAGTCTTGATCCTGGGTGGTTACCTCCGGGGCAAATACGCCCAGAACAAGCCGTTTTCGCTCTCTGCCTCGATCGCCTTCGAGCAGGCATATTCCGGCGTGGATGGCGACAGCGCATCATCGACCGAGGTCTACGCCATCCTCTCCAGCCTCTCCAAGCTCCCCCTCCGCCAGGACACTGCCGTCACCGGCTCGCTGAATCAGAGGGGAGAGATCCAGCCCATAGGCGGAATCAACGAGAAGATCGAGGGCTTCTTCGATGTGTGCAGGGCCAGGAAACTGACCGGCACGCAGGGAGTTATCATGCCCCATCAGAACGTGAGAAACCTGATGCTGCGTAAGGACGTGGTCAAAGCCGTAGAAGACGGCCGCTTCCACATCTATCCCATAAAGACAATCGATGAGGGGATTCAGGTCCTCACGGGAGTCAAGGCAGGGCGCAGGAGAAAGGACGGGACCTTCGAGGAAGGCACGGTGCACGATCTGGTGGATCAGGAGCTCCACCGCCTGGCATCCAGCTGGAAAAACTTCGACCGGAAAAACGAAAAGACCAAAAAGGACTAGAGCCCGACCTTTTTCTTCAGTCCCCGGACCTCAGCCGCCGAAAGGTGCCGCCAGGCTCCGGAAGCCAGCTTTCCCAGAGAAAGCCCCGCAAACCGCAGCCGCTTCAATTCCAGGACGGAATAGCCCTGGGACTCGAAGAGCCGGCGGACCTCGCGTTTGCGCCCTTCATGGATCTCCACATCCAGCCAGCTTTGCCTGGCACCCAGCGAGACGGGAGTTATCCGCGCCGGCGCAGTCTTTTTCCCATCGAGATAGACGCCCTTGCGCAGCGTGTCCAGGCTGGCCTCGGAGGGCCGGGACTTCACTCTGACCCTGTAGAGTTTCTTGACTTCATAACTGGGATGCAGGAGCCGGTGGGCCAGCTCCCCGTCATTGGTCAGGATGAGCAGCCCCGCGCTGTCCAGATCGAGCCGCCCGACAGGGAAAATTCCCGATGCCAGAGGAGGCAGAAGCTCCATGACCGTAGGGCGCTTAAGGGGATCCTTCTTGGTCACCAGATACCCGGGCGGTTTATGCAGCATCACATAGACCATTTCCTCGGAGGGCTGGATGATACTCCCCCCCACCTCGACCGTATCCCTGTCCGAGTCGATCTTCTCCCCCAGGGTCTGGACGAACCGGCCGTTGACCTTGACCCTTCCCTGGCTGATGAGCCCGTCAGCCTCGCGGCGTGAATACGCACCGGACTGTGCGATATATTTGTTTAGCCGGATGAGCATCGAGGGCACCTCAAGCTGGCTGATAGGGTTTGGCCAGGATTTCCAAGATCCGGAGGTCGAAAAAATCCTGCGCATGTGCCGGCTTCAAGAGCAGGGCCGTGTCGGCGCCATCGCTGGTCCCACCAATGCTGATGCAGGGGCGCGACGTGCTGATCCTGCCGGCATCGGCGGCCATGAGAGCGATCTCCACCGCCACCTTGGTCCCCTGACCGAAGATGCGCAGGGTAAAGGCGATGATCTCGTCCAGCTGAAAGGTGTTCAGCTTCCTCCGGACGGCACGGTTGACGCCTCCCAGAGCATGCTGGCATGTCAGCACCTGGGCCCCGGCCTCCTCCAGCTGCCTCCGCACTCCCGATGGGAGCTGCTGAACATCAGGCTTAGTGAAGCCCGTGGAATGGGTGACGACCACCAGGTTTCCCGCTGGAAAGAATCCCAGAGCCTCCAGAGCGGTCTCACCCGCCGTAGTTGCGAGCAGGACCTGGTCCACATCCAGCTCCTTGGCCCTTCGAGCCGCGATCTCCAGGGTGCGGCGCGTGTTCACCTTGCCGCTCTCTCCAAAATACACACAGGGCACAGCATGCTCATCTCCTTTGGGTTGTCCGCTTCCGCTCATTTCCACCTCCTCCCCCCATTCTAATGAATTCTCCAGCCCGAATAAAGGCTAGATTTATTCAGCCGAAAAGCTAGATCAATCCTTCCCTTCATATAGATATAACAATAGGAAGTCCCCCAAGCACTCGGGAGGCGTACTCCTGTCAGCCCTATTCAGTCTGAGCGCATGGGGAGGTGGGCGGGTCTTCCGCTTAGACGATTAGGGCTGACAGCCGGCCATCACAACCTTTTTATTCCTCTCCCGTACCTGTTAGTGTAGAATGAGGAAGAGCGAATAAGGGCACACAATGACACGCATCCATATCGGCGAATCCATCTCCATGGCCATGAGTTCCCTCTGGGGACACAAGCTGAGGACATTCCTGACCCTCCTGGGGATCATGATCGGTGTTCTGACCATCATCGCCGTCGTCTCCATCATCCAGGGGCTCAACGACTACGTTTACACCAAGTTCGCCTTTTTCGGTGCCAACGATTTCTCCGTGTCCAAGTTCTCCATGGTGGGCATGAACATCGAAGAGATGAGGAAACAGCAGAAGCGAAAGAACCTGACCATCGATGACATGCGGCTGCTCCAGCGGCGCTGCCAGCACTGCGAGCTGATCGGAGCCACTTTGTCCACAGGCCGTTCCGTGAAGTACAGGAATCAGTATCTCAAAGCCGTATCGATCAATGGAGTCACCCATCAGGACCATCTCATCGGAAGTGTCATGGAGCTCGAGGGCGGCTACCACATCCGCGACGAGGACGAACAGCGCTCCCGCTATGTGTGCATCATCGGATCCGATGTGCGGGACAACCTGTTCCCCTACCTGGATCCGCTGGGCAAACGCATCAAGGTGGGGCGCCACAACTTCCTGATCATCGGGTTGGCCGAACCCAAGGGGAAACTCCTGGGATTCAGCCAGGACAATTTCGTCCGGATCCCCATCACGACCTTTCAGAAGCTCTACGGGACACGGCAGAGCGTCAACATCAACATCCACACCGTCTCTCAGGAAGAGATGGCGCTGGCACAGGATGAGGTGCGGACTCTGCTTCGCTCCAAGCGGCATGTCTCCTTCGGTGAGTCCGACGACTTTTCCTTCCGGACATCGGATCAATTCATCGACTTCTATAAGACCGCCACCTCCGGCATCTATTTCGCCATGATCGCCATCGCCTCGCTGGCACTGGTCGTGGGCGGGATCGTGGTCATGAACATCATGCTGGTGGCGGTCACGGAGCGGACCAGAGAGATCGGGATCCGCATGGCCGTCGGTGCGAGGCGCAACGACATCCTCTTCCAGTTCCTGGTCGAGTCCGCCACCCTGTCGACATTCGGAGGAGCCATAGGCATCATCCTGGGATTCGTACTGGCTCGGGGCGTCTCAGCCGCCACTTCCCTGCCCTCCAGCGTCGATCCGGCCTCGATCGTCGTCGCCATCTGTGTGTCTGCATCGGTCGGGCTCTTTTTCGGCATATATCCCGCCAACAAGGCGGCCAAGCTCGATCCCATCACGGCCTTGAGGACGGAGCTATGAGAGCGGGGATCGCGCAGGAGATCGTCCGGATGTCCGTGGAATCCATCCGCTCCCACAAGCTGCGCTCGTTCCTCACTCTGCTGGGGATCATGATCGGAGTCATGACCGTCATTGCCATGGTCTCGATCATCCAGGGCCTGAACACGACGTTCCTCAGCGAGCTGGAGTCTGCAGGATCCGACATCATCATCGTCAGCAAATACGAGCCCGGGATCCAGATCGGCAACCTCTCAGAGGACGAGAGGCAGCGGAAAGACCTGACTCTGGAGGATGTCGAAGCCATCCAGGCACAATGCGATGCGGTCAAGGCGGTGGCAGTGGACCTGACCGTGGATATCTTTGAAAGCGTCGCCGTCAAATATCAGAATACAAAGACCCTCGACACGATCATTCTGGGCATGAACTCTGCCTGGCCGCAGGTCCTGACCATCTACAATGCACAGGAGGGACGCTTCATCACCGAGGCGGATGTCGAGCACAGCTCCAAGATCTGTGTCCTGGGCGCGGAGACTCAAGAGACGCTGTTCCCGCATGTAAATCCGCTCGGCAAAGACATCCGCATCGGGGCGGAAAAATTCCGTGTAGTGGGCGTTCTTGAAAAGCGCGGAGCCATGTTCGGCCAGAGCCGGGACAACATCATTGGGATCCCCATCACAACTCTCATGAAGTACTTCCCCTATGACCTGGAGAATCTCGAGATCCTCGCCGCTCCGGTCGATCGCAACCTCTATGAGGAGGCGACGGAACAGATCATCAACCTCTTGCGGGCACGGCGGAGGGTTGAGTTTGGAAAAGCCAATGACTTTGCCGTTTTCGGGCAGGATACGATCATCGAACTCTATAACTCGCTGACAGGAGCCGCCTATATGGTCATGGTCGTGATCTCATCCATCGGTCTCCTGGTGGGAGGCATAGGTGTCATGAACATCATGCTGGTCACAGTCAAGGAACGGACCCGCGAGATCGGCATCCGCAAAGCCATCGGGGCCCGCTCGGGAGATATCCTCAAGCAGTTTTTGATCGAGGCCGTGTTCCTCACGGGATTAGGAGGGATCTCGGGAGTCCTGATCGGATTCCTGATCGCCCTCCTGGTCAGGGCCGCCACTCCCCTCCCCGCCTCAGTGACCCTCTGGTCGGTCGTGCTGGGGGTAGGGGTCGCAGTGTCCGTAGGCCTGTTCTTCGGGATATTCCCGGCCAAGAAGGCCGCCAAGATGGATCCCATCGCCGCCCTCCGCTATGAATGAAGTGAATCCTTCAGATGTTGGCGGGCGCTTTCCAGCGCCTGGGTGAGGGCCTCGGGCCTGTCCCCGGCCAGTTCAACCAGGGATTCACGGCCGCCCCCCTTCGCATTCAGCTGCGGCGAAACGACGGGGATGAGTTCCCTCAGGTCATGGCCCACATCCTGTGAGCGGGCCAAGACCACATGTGCCCCCTTTTCTCCTGACCGCAGCCCAAACAGCACTACGAGCCCCGGATTCCGGATGATCTCCAGGGCGAGCTGCCGCACCTCCTGTGCGGTCCGTTCCTGGAACTGAGCGAGGATGATCGGCTCATCCGCATCTCTGATCAGTTCCCTCGCCTCCTGCTCGAGCATCCGGCTGCGCAGCCTTTTCATGGTCCGTGCACTCTCTTTCTGTTCGGATAGGAGCTTGTCCACCACCGCCGGGAGATCCGTCTCGCCAGCGGAAAATCTTGCTGCGACTTCCGAGAGTATCCGGTTTTTCTGGTGGTAGTCCTCCAGGGCCCTGTTCCCGCAGACAAATTCGAAGCGCAGGTTGCCCCGGATCTTCTCCCGCTTCAGGATCTTGATCACGCCGATCTCGCCCGTCCGCTGCGGATGGGTCCCGCCGCAGGCAGAATAATCGAAGCCTACGGCTTCCACCACACGGATGCGCCCGGTTTTTTTCGGAGGCCTGCGCAGCGGCACATGGGAGACCTCAGACTCTTCCACAAAATAGGTCCTGATCTCCTTGTTTTGAATCACCGCCTGGTTGGCGCAGGCTTCGATCCGATCCAGGTCCGCATCTGTGATCGAGGCCAGGCCGATCTCCAGCGTCGAGATCTTTTCTCCCAGATGGAAGGAGAGGGTCTTTCCCGAAAGGAGCCTGTCGAAGCACTGAGACAGCACATGTTGGCCGGCATGCTGCTGCATGTGATCGAGCCGCGTGGCCCAGTCCACGCTCCCCTGTACAGTATCCCCCGGGATCTCCTTTTCGAGGACATGGAGGATCTCCCCTTCCTGTTCCAGCACATGGAGCACGGGCACCCCGGACAGGGTCCCTCTGTCCGAGGGCTGGCCGCCCCCCTCAGGGTAGAAACAGGTCTGATCCAGCACAAAAGCCGGTTTTCCCTGGTGTATCCGCCTTTCGAGAACCCTGGCCTCGAAATCGATCCGGTAGGGGTCTTCAAAATAGAGCCGCATGGTCTGTGTCGCCAAACTAGCCTCTCTCTGTCTCACTCGGAGGTCTGTGCAGACGCGAGGACGCGCCCAGTGGTCTTAAAATGCGTTTTCGCAAATTTTTGGAGGACCTGAGAGCCATAGCGCCGCACCAGCGCCGCACCCGCCTCTTCGACCATGGAGGAGGCTCCCTTGGGCAGCTCCATGTCCGCCTCCTGGGAGAGGATATGGAGGCGGCGCAGGAACTCGCTTCTGGCAAGTATGGAAGCGGCCGCCACCGCGATGTCCTCTTCCGCCCGGGGTTTCTGGATCAGTTCTATGCTGCGTCCCCTCTTCATGAGTGCGCTCTCGACAAAGAGCTTGTCCCCGAACTGATCCGTGATGGCCAGCGTGCAGGGAACCTCCTGCAGGATGTTTTCGATCACCCGGGAGTGCGCCCAGGCCAGGAGCCGGTTCAGGTTCCTAAATTTGGAGTAGAGCTCGTTGTATTTATCCGGTCCGATCGCCACGACGGAGTGAGTGTAGCCCTGCGTAATGACTTCCGCCAGTTCGCGCACACGTTTGTCAGAGACCCTCTTGCTGTCCCTGATCCCACACTCCTGCAGCACGGCTCCCTTATCGTCCGGGACATAGACCCCCGCGGCGACCAGAGGACCGAAATAATCCCCTTTCCCGGACTCGTCGGTCCCCATGTGCCCCCGGGCATCGCCGAAAAGATTGGGTTGTCTCACTGCAGCAGGTTCCGCGCGGCGGCCTCCCGGAGTAGATCTTCCCGGAAATCGGGGTGTGCGATGTTGATCAGCGCCTGGGTCCGTTCCTTGAGGTTCTTGCCATGCAGGTAGGCAACCCCGTACTCGGTGACGACATACATCACATCAGCGCGGGTGGTAACGACACCGGCACCCTTCTTGAGGAAGGGCACGATCCGGGACATCTCCCCACCTTTGGCGGTCGAAGGAAGCGCAATGATCGGCTTTCCCCCATTGGAATGGGCTGCTCCCCGGATGAAATCGACCTGCCCGCCGAACCCGCTGTAGATGTAAGTACCGATGGAATCCGAACACACCTGCCCCGTGATGTCCACTTCGATGGCGGAGTTGATGGCCACCATGTTGTCATTCTGAGCCACCTTGAAGGGATGGTTGGTGTAATCGGTGGGATGCGCCTCGAAGACGGGATTGTTGTGGGCGAAATCATAGATCTTCTTGGAACCCAGCATGAAGGTCAGGATGATCTTTCCCGGGTGGAAGTTCTTTTTTGTCCCGGTGATGATGCCGGATTCGATGGCCTCGATCACGCCATCGGAGACCATCTCCGTGTGAACACCCAGGTCCCGCCGGTCCTGCAGGGCCGCCAGGACCGCATCCGGGATGCCGCCGATGCCCAGCTGCAGGGTTGCCCCGTCTTCGATCAGGTCGGCGATGTACCCCCCGATCTTCTGCTCCACATCGCTGAAAGGCTTCTTCTCCAGTTCGGGGAGGTCGGCCGACATCTCCACGACCTTATGCACCCGAGAGGCGTGTATGAACGAATCCCCGAGGATGCGGGGCATCTTCTCATTCACCTGGGCGATCACGATCCTGGCGTTTTCCGCGGCGGCCTTGGAGGACAGGACCTCTGCCCCATAGCTCATGAAGCCGTGTTCATCGGGGGGGGACAGGTGCATCATAGCCACATCGATGGGCATCTGTCCGGAATGAAAAAGGTTGGGGATCTGGTGGAGGAAGATGGGGATATAGTCTGCCCGGCCCTCGTTGATGGCCTTCCGGTCTGCCGGCCCGACAAACAGGGAGTTGTGCCGAAAATGGCCCTCCATCTCGGGAGCGGCCAGGGGATCCTGGCCGAGGAGCAGGACGTGTACCAGCTCCACATCCTCGAGCTCATCCCTGCGTGAAGCCAGGGCATTCAAGAGGACATAGGGGGTGGCGGCATTCCCGCTGATGTACACACGGTCACGGCTCTTGATCTCGGCTACGGCTTCCTCAGCGGAGACGAGTTTCTGTTTGTAGCCATCCACCCAGCTCAATGTTGTCCTCCCTCAAACAGGATCAGCATGCCTCAGAATCTATTTTATTGTGAAGCCGAACGGCTCTCCTCGGGATCCCCAAAGGGCTGCCTGGGGCAGCGCTCTCCCTATCCGAGCCCCTCGAGATACTTGTGCATCTCGCCGGCCGCCACACGGGCATCCCCCATGGCCAGGATGACGGTCGCGCCGCCGCGCACAATGTCGCCTCCGGCATAGACGCCCTCCATGTTGGTCGCCATGGTGTCCCAGTCCACTTCGACATTGCCCCACTTCCCGATCTCCAGCTCGGGCGTGGTCTGCCCTATGAGCGGATTGGGGCTGTTGCCGATGGACACCACGACCAGGTCCACTTCCATGATGAACTCCGACCCTTCGATGGGAACGGGACGGCGCCGGCCCGAGGAGTCCGGTTCTCCCAGCTCCATGCGCAGGCACTCCATGGCCTTGACCTTATGGTTCTCATCCCCGATGAAACGGGTCGGAGTCGTAAGGAAATGGAACTCGATCCCCTCTTCTTCAGCGTGATGCACTTCCTCGATCCGGGAAGGCATCTCCACACGCGACCGCCGATACACGATGGCGGCCATTTCCGCTCCCAGGCGCTTGGCTATTCGTACGGAATCCATGGCCACGTTGCCGCCGCCCAGGACCGCCGCGCGCTTGCCGGGGAAAACCGGTGTGTCATATTTGGGGAAGTCATATGCCCGCATCAGGTTGACCCGGGTCAGGTATTCATTGGCCGAATAGATCCCGATGAGGTTCTCACCAGGGATCCGCATGAAGTTGGGGAGACCGGCGCCCGTCCCAATAAAAAAGGCCTCGTAGCCGTCCTTTTTGAGGTCATCCAGGGAAGCCGTCATCCCCACGACAAAGTTCATCCGGAACTCCACTCCCAGCCGGCGCAGGTAATCGATCTCGGCATCGAGAATCTTCTTTGGCAGCCGGAATTCGGGGATCCCGTACACCAGCACTCCGCCGGCCACATGCAGTGCCTCGAACACGGTGACCTGATGTCCCTTCTTGGCCAGTTCCCCCGCCACTGTCAGGCCGGCCGGGCCCGCTCCCAGGATCGCCACCTTGTGTCCCGTGGAAGGTGGGATCTTTGGGATGAAGACTTCTCCCTCCATCCTCTCCATGTCCGCAGCGAAACGTTCCAGGTTTCCGATGGCCACCGATACCCCGGTCGCTTTTTTCAGGTTACAGACTTCCTCACACTGGCTTTCCTGAGGGCACACACGCCCACAGATCGAAGGCAGGCTGTTGGTCTCCTTCAGCTTCCGTGCGCCTTCGGAGTACTTACCGGCCTCGATGAGCTTGATGAAGGCGGGGATATCAATGCCCACCGGACATCCCGTCACACACTGAGGATTCGCGCAGTCGAGACAGCGTTTGGCCTCGATCACGGCCTCTTTGGCCCTCAATCCCAGATTGACTTCCTCGAAGTCTTTATTTCTCTCATCCGCCTGCCGTTCCGGCATCTTCTGCCGGGGCATCTTCATACGTTCCTTTACAGGGATGGACTTGCGCATTTCCTTGCGCCATTCCTCGACAAATCCTGCCTTCAGCTGGACCTTGAGTTCGGGCGATAGTTCTGTTTTTTTGTCTGCCATGTCTATTCTTTCCCAGTGATCATTCTTGTACCAGGGTTTCTTTCTCCCAGTAGCACATCGATCGGATCTCATCCTCGAAATATGATTTCCGCCTGTAGAACAGCTCCTCCCAGTCCACGGCATGTCCATCGAAATCCGGACCGTCCACACATGCGAACTTGGTACGCCCCTCAATGGTACAGCGGCATGCGCCGCACATCCCGGTCCCATCAACCATTACCGGATTCAGGCTGACGATCGTCTTGATCCCCTTTGCTCGGGTTGCTTCAGAAACGCTGTACATTAGATAGGTGCATCCGATGGAGATCACACGGTCGAGGCTGGAGGTTTTCAAGACTTTCTGGAGCACGCTCGGGATGTAGTCCTTGCAGTCGAAGAAACTGTCGCGGGAGGACACGTGAAACTCATCGCTGTATTTTTTGAGCCGGTCCTCCCAATACATCAGGAAATTGGCCTTTACATCGATCAGCGTATGGACGGTGTTTCCGGCCTCTTTCAAAGCGCGCACGATGGGATAGATGGCCCCGATCCCGTAACATCCGGCCGCGCACAACACGGTCCCGAACTTCTCGATCTCAGCCGGTTTACCCAGGGGGCCGGCGTAGACCGGCAGATCATCCCCGGCTTTGAGGAGGGCCAGTTTCTGAGTGGATGTTCCCACGGCCATGAACACCGAAGTGACGGTCCCCTTTTCCTCGTCCCAATCCGCGATCGTCAGTGGGATCCGCTCTCCCCTCTCATCCGGCATGAGCATGATGAACTGGCCCGGCTGGCACCTCCGCGCCATTTCCGGGGCCTCCACCTCGAGGAGATGGATATTGGGAACCAAACGTTCTCTGCGAATTATCTTGGTCATCACGATCCTCTTTTCAGCTTCGCCGCGAACACATGCGAGGCCCGAAGGTCTGTAAAACGGAATGGAGCGAAGGCGGTCACAATACTTCCCGGTGCAACCCGGTCGTCCAGCCGCACCCTGCAGGCGAACGTGCCTGCTGCGGATTCGATGGTGAGCTCATCACCATTGTTCAATTCCAAGGGAGCCGCATCTCCAGGGTGCAGGCGGGCACGTGACTCATCCCGGAACAGCCGGAATCCCTTGTCTTCGCGGCTGAAGACAAGACCGCGGTAGGAATCCAGATTGGCCAGATTGAGCCAGAGGAAAGGCCTTGCCTTCGTGGGTCGAGCTGGTGCACTCGGCTGACCCGGGGGGATATATGCCGGCTCACCCGCGGGGGGCTCTTCCACGAAGAGATCGCCGCCATCTTTCAGGAAAGCCGCCGTCACACCATTCAGTGTTGTGACCTGATCCCGCAGATCCTTCCAGATATCAGAAATATTTTTGTATTCAGGGGCCTGGCTTTTCAGTTTCCGGGACAGCTGGTTCAGGATCCACCAGCCCGGTCGAGCCTCGTCTGGAGGCTGGATGACAGGCTTAGATCCCTGGATCCTACCGCCTGTGTTTACATAGATCCCCTCCGCTTCGGCCCAGGTCACAGAGGGCAGCACCACATCAGCGGACTCGGAGGTCTCATCCCAATAGGGTGTCTGCACAACCAGAAATTGCGGATTGGCCTTGGGTGGTAGATTTATCGGCCCCGCTGCGTACAGGGCCTTGATCTTCCGATCCTTGATCGACTGCACGGCGTCGGTCATGGCAGTCCATTTTCCATCCCCGGATCTGTCCAGCTCCATGAGTCCGCGCTCGTTAGCCTCCATCCCCAGGGGGATCAGGCGGCCCTCCGTCTGCTGGGCCAGGTTCCAGAGGGCAGTCAGGACGGCATCTCCATCCGGCCGGGAAGCGGTTTCGGCACCAAACAGATACACTACCGGTCCGGGCGCAGAGAGACGTACAGCAAGATCAAGAACGGTTTCGAGGGAGACTTCCGTATTGTTCTCGAAATCCTTGAGGCTCCGTGCCTCCAGGTCAGCCGCGAAGGCGGAGTACCCCGCCTCCTCTCCTTCCTCTTCCTCACTCCGGTCCAGGATGAGCTTGGAGATCCCGGTCAGAACTGCAGCCTCGCTTCCGGGCGGGAACTGCAGCGAGGTATCGGAATAGCGATCGAATGCGAATTCGGGAGAGGAGAGAACAATGAGTTCGGCGCCCCTGGTCTTCACCGCATCCAGGACATGAAGCCAGAAGATCGGATGGGTCACGGCAATATCTGCTCCCACCACAACGATCTTCTCGGCGGCATCGATAGCGGCTCTGTCATGATTCAGATCCGACTGGATGCCGGCGTCATCCAACATGCGCTGAAAGACACTGAGGGGCGAATTCACATGGGGCCTGATGAGGTTCCGGGTCTTCAGGACATCGCCCGCCAGGTTCCTCATCACAAAACCCTCCTCACAAGAAGCCTGAGACGACTCGACCAGGGCTACCTCGTCGGGCCTAAATCCCTTGAACTTCCGGGCCACCAGGGCCAGGGCCTCCTCCCACTCCTTCTCCACCCATTCTCCGTCCTCGTGCACGAGGGGCCGGGTGACTCGCTTAGGAGAATGCACAACATCCTTTATGAGAAAGCGTCCTTTGACACAGGCCTGCCCTGCGTTGACCGGCCCGTCATCCGCCGGCCGGCTGTACAAGATGCGGTCTGCACGTGTGTGGACATCCATGCGGCATCCGAGACTGCAAAGCGTACATACGGTCTGATGCGTCTTTTCTGGAAGCCCCTCATATTTCATGCTCTTTTCAGTTAGAGCCCCGGTCGGACAGACATCCACGCAGGCCCCACAGAACTGGCAGCCTGATTGGAGGAGGGACCTGTCCAGGGCGGTTCCCACCACAGTGTCGGGGCCCCTGTGGATGAATGTCAGTGTGGAAAGCCCACGAACCTCCCGGCAGATGCGTACGCAGCGCCCGCAGAGTATGCAGAGGTTGTAGTTGCGGTCAAAGAACGGATCGCTGCGCCGGACCTCCAGCTCACGATACACAGAAGGATGCCCCACGCTCTCCAGCCCGATATCGGTCACGATGTCCTGAAGCTGGCATCGCCCGTTGTTGGGGCACAGCACACAGCCTGTGACCTCACCCACCTTGCGTATGGTGGATTTGAGGTCATCACACTGCTTTTTTTCTGAGCAGATGAGGCAGGCATTAGGGTGTTCGCTCAAGATCAGTTCCAGGATCTGCTTGCGCAGCCGAACGATCTGAGGAGTTTTGGTCTTGACCTCCAGCCCCTCGGAACAATCGGTGCTGCAGGCTGGGAGGAATCTGCGGTTCCCATTCACCTGGACCAGACAGAGCCGGCAGCCGGAGAATGGGATCAGGCGGGGATGATCACAGAGGGACGGTATGTGGATACCGTTTTCACGTGCGGCATCCAGCACGGTCTTTTTTCCTTCGATCTCGAATGTTTGGCCGTCGATGGTTATCTTCATTGGGATACTCTTTTCGTGCTAGTTTTGGATTTCGTTTTCAGTATCCGACCTCGCTTGTTACCAGTCAGCTTGGCTACCGCACTGATCTTGGGGGGGCAGACATCGAAACAGGCCCCACACTTGATGCAGAGAGACTGATCGATAACATGCACCTGCTTGCGTTCGCCTTCGATGGCATCCACTGGGCAGCTTTTCTTACAGAGAAGGCAGCCCACACACTTTTCGGGCTCGACGTAATAGGCGGTCAGCGTCTTGCAGGCTCGGGCTTCGCAGTGTTTTTTCTGGATATGAGCCTCATACTCATTCCGGAAGTATCGGATGGTTGTGAGGACAGGATTGGGAGCCGTCTGCCCCAGCCCGCAAAGCGAGCCGGCCTGGACCGTCTTGGCCAGGGCTTCCAGACGCTCGATATCTCCCTCCTGGCCCTCTCCCTCTGTGATGCGGGTGAGGATGTTCACCATCTCTCGGGTTCCCACACGGCAGGGTACACACTTACCGCAGGATTCCTCCTGCGTAAACTTCAGGAAATAGCGCGCGACGTCCACCATGCAGGTGTCCTCATCCATGACTATCATTCCACCCGAACCCATGATGGATCCCGCTTTGGTCAGTGTATCGAAGTCTATGGGAAGGTCCAGCATATCTGCGGGGATACAGCCCCCGGAGGGCCCCCCGGTCTGGACGGCCTTGAATTTCTTCCCGTCTTTGATGCCCCCCCCGATCTGGAAGATGATCTCCTTCAGCGATATTCCCATGGGGACTTCTACCAGGCCGGTGTTATTGATCTTTCCCACCAAAGAGAAGATCTTCGTACCCTTGCTGTTCTTGGTCCCGATCCCCGCGTACCAGTCGGATCCCCGGTTGATGATGTGAGGAATGTTGGCCCAGGTCTCCACATTGTTGATGTTTGTGGGTTTCCCCCAAAGCCCCGATTCAGCGGGAAAGGGGGGCCTCTGGCGAGGGAAGGCCCGCCGGCCTTCTATGGAGGCCATCAGCGATGTTTCCTCACCCGAAACGAACGCGCCGGCCCCCTTGAAAACGTGAATGTCGAAATTGAACTCGGAACCGAGGATGGATTCGCCCAGCAGGCCGACATCCCGCGCCTGTTGTATTGCGAGCGTGACATTTTTGACTGCCAGTGGATATTCCATCCTGACATAGATATAACCTTCGCTGGCCCCGATGGCGTAGGCCCCGATGATCATGCCCTCGATCACGCTGTGGGGATTCCCTTCCAGCAGGCTGCGGTCCATGTAGGCCCCGGGGTCTCCCTCGTCGGCATTGCAGATCAGGTACTTCAGGGGTGACCGGGCCTGCCGACAGACATCCCATTTCTTTCCGGTGGGGAATCCACCGCCACCCCTGCCCCTCAATCCGGAAGCGATGATCTCCTCGATGACCTCCTCGGACGTCATCTCGAACAGTGCCTTGGGCAGGGCCTTGTAGCCATCCAGGACGATGTAGTTCTCGAGATCCGTGGGGTCCAGAAATCCGTTGTTCTCGAAGATAATGCGCTTCTGCTTCTTGTAGAATGGCACCTCCTGCTCGAGCACGATCTCTTTTTTTGTTCGGGGCTCCACATAGAGGAGGCGCGGAATGATCTTCTTCTGCAGGATGGTATCGGAGATGACCTCCGGGATGTCCTCCAGTTGGATCCTCTGATAAAAGATGCCATCGGGCTGGATCACGACGATAGGCCCTCTTTCGCAGAATCCATGACACCCGGTAAGGCGGAGGGTGACCTCATCCTGTAATCCGCGAGAACGGATCTCCTCCTTAAAGGCATCTGCGACCTTCAGGCATCCGTAGGCATGGCAGCCCGTGCCACCGCATACGGTGATGACGGTCTTCTCCACCTCGCGCGCTTCCACGAGGCTGGCCCTCAGCTCCTCAAGTTTGGTGACATTGATTTTAGCCATTATTCAGAACTATCCCTTCTTCGTAGTATCGTCGTAGTATCGTCGTTCTTGCTGACAGTCTCGATGATCTTGTCAATCCCGCTGGTCTTCAGCTGGCCGTGATATTCCCCATCGGCGATGGCTATAGGGCCCAGGGCACAGGCTCCAACACAATTGACGGTCTCCAACGTGAACTGCCCGTCTTCCGAGGTCTCTCCCGGCTCGATCTTCAGCTGACGGCTGAATTCATCCAGGATTCGGGGAGCGCCGCGCACATGGCAGGCCGTCCCCATGCAGATGGTGACGATGTGTTTTCCCCGCGGTTCGAGGCTGAACGCCTTGTAGAATGTCAAGACTCCGTATATGTCGCTCTCTGAGATCTTCAGGTGGCGAGCGATCCGGCCGATGGCCTCCGGGGGGATGTAGCCGTGATCAGACTGCACTTGATGCAGAATATGAATGAGCTCCTTTTGCTCGGTGCTGAACTCGTCGAACATGCTGTCCATTGTCCTTCCTTTGGGTATTGAAATGGGACCGTCAGGGGGCCAAGTCCTTCCGCGGGAAGCCGAAGCGCTCCGCGACTCTTTGTTTTACGATGGCATTCTTATGCATATATACCCCCCTCGCAAGAGAGGGATCGGTATCAAGGACCCCCTGGAGTCCCTGCTCTCCGATCTGGAGCAGGTAGGGAACGACCAGGTTGGAAAGAACCTTGGTGGCGGTGCGGCTTACGGTGGAAGTGATGTTGGGCACACAGTAGTGGATGACCCCTTCCTCCACATAGGTGGGCTGCTCCAGCGTGGTCGGGCGGCTGGTTTCCGCGCATCCGCCCTGATCGATGGCGAGGTCGATGAGGATCGAGCCCTTTTTCATGGATCGGACCATCTCCCGAGTGATCAAAACCGGGGCGCGCTCTCCGGGCCGCAGCACCGCTCCGATCAGGATATCCGCGACCTGGGTCATCCGGCCGAGGTTGTAGTGGCTGGCCATGAGCGTGACGGCCCGGCCTCCGGTCATGTCCTCGATCTCCCGAAGCTTGTCCATCTGACGCCCTACAGCGATGGTGTGGGCTCCCGCCCCAAGCATGGCCCGGACCGCACTGCGCGCTAGGATGGTGCTGCCCACGATCACGGCCGTGGCAGGAGGCACACTCACGACGTTGCCGATCAGGAGGCCGCGGCCGCCCTGATCTGCCTGCAGGTGATGGCCGGCGATCACGTGACACATCTGGCCTGCGATCTCACTCAGACTCTCTAGGAAAGGAAGGCCACTATCTGCATCCTGGATGATCTCGTAACCGATCATGGTGACATTCTTAGCCAGGAGGCTCTCCACCAGGCTCTTGCGCGCCACAGCCAGGTGGTGGAATCCGAAAAGGATCTGGTCTTCCCGGACCAGTTCCTCCTCCTCTTCGTTGAGCGGGGAGATATTCAAGACGACATCGGAGCGGCCGAAGACCTCCTCCTTGGTGAACACTACCTGGGCCCCGAGGTCGATGAAGTCCTCGTTGGAATATCCGGAGCGCAGTCCGGACCCGGCCTGAAGATAGACCTCATGCCCCTTTTCCACCAAAAACGAAACACCACTGGGGGATAGTCCGGCTCGATTCTCGATCTTCCCGCTTTCGTTAATCACACCAATATTCATGGTGTCCTCCCAGGCCCAAAATTATCCGGGCCTCCTGGATAAGGAGTCATCATATCAAATTGCTTAACTATGTCAAAAAGTTTTTGCGGGACACAAAAAAACGCGAAAAAAACCTGAATCAGCGCCGCAATTTCGGCCTCTGAATCCCCCAAAATCTATGCCTCAGAAGTCGTTCCTCTTTTAGCATTTCATGCAGCTGGACAACCAAAGATATAGCCCTATGGTTCCAATATTATGCTGCTATCGCTGGAGGCGGTTGCGGGGCAAGATTGCTGTAGCGGCGAGGAAGTGGCTCTTGAGCTGTAGTAAGTCTACAGCGATGGGGCCACAACGATGCCGATGTGGTGAGATTGCCCCGCAACCGCCTCCAGCTATAGGAAGAGGTGGAAGGTGAGGAAGAGATAGAGAAGATAAAACCCCAGCAAGATAAAGCCCTTGTAGCGGTTGAGGCGGCAGCCGATCCGCATCAACACCAGCATCACGAGGACCATGAGGATCATGTAGGGGAATTTGAAGTTGATGATCGCCCGGTCCACGATGATGGGATTCGTCAGAGATGCCACTCCAATGATCCACAGGATATTGAGCACATCTGCTCCCAGGATGTTGCCCACGGCCAGCTCTCCCTCCTGGCGCAGGGCAGCCGTGATGCAGGTGCTGACCTCAGGGAGGGAAGTTCCGACGGCCACGATGGTGGACCCGATGATGATCTCGGGGATGGCGAAATAGCTGGCCATAAATTCGGCAGACCACACGATGATCTCTGCCGTGAGTACGACTCCCGCCAGTCCGATCAGGACCTTGATCACCGGTGCTTTGAGTTCCCTGCGCACTGCCTGGGACAGCCTCGGGCCCGAGGACTCGATCGCATTCTCTCCGTCGGATACGCCGGGAATGCGGAAGCTGCGGACCTTGAAGATCAGCACAAAATACACACCCAACAGGGAGAGCAGGATGAGCCCTTCCCAGCGAGTGAGCACGCCATCCCTGGCCAGGAAAAAGGCGAGGAAGTCGATGCTCAACAGGAACGCACCGATGACCCTCAGCATCTGGCAGTTGATGAAGATCACCGTAGGGGTCAGGATGGCGGCCAAGGCCAGTGCAACCCCATCGTCGACAATGACAGAACCGATGGCGTTGCCAAGGGCGATCTCGGGCAGCCCCCGGACAGCGGCGATGACAGAGACGGCAAACTCCGGTGCGGTAGTGGCCAGGCCCACGAGCACGATCCCGATCACGAGTTTGGGGATGTTGAGGACCGTGGCGATGCGGGAGGCCCCATCCACGAACAGATCCGCACACTTGAACAGGATGATGAAGGCCACCAGGAAGGCCGCCCCACTCAGATAGATCATTGCGTTCCCGTTCCCCTTTCACTCCGGTACACGATACGCCCGCCGGAGATCGTCATCTTTACCCTTACCTGGTTGATCTCCTCCGCCGGGATCTCGAACAGATTCCGGTCGAGCACGACCAGGTCGGCTAGTTTGCCCGGAGAGATGGTTCCCTTGTGGTCTTCCGCAAACTCTGCACCGGCACCGTTTAGTGTGTACCCCTTGATCGCCTCTTCCAGAGCGATCTTTTCCTGGGGGAACCAGCCCTGGGGATGCTCTCCGTCCAGCGTGCGGCGGGTGACAGCGGCATAGATCCCCGACAGAGGATCGAGGGGAGCGACGGTCCAATCCGAGCCACAGACCAGGCTGGCTCCGCCCTCGAGGAGAGACCGGAAGGCGTAGGTCGTGCGGGCGCGCCGAGGGCCGATCTTCGTCTCGGCCCAGCGGCCATCATCGATGGCATGATAGGGTTGGACCGAGGCCAGGATCCCCCACCGGCCGAAGCGGGCGATATCGTCGGGATGAAGATGCTGGGCATGTTCGATCCGCCAGCGCCGGTCCCGCTCTCCATTCTCCCTGACGACTTTTTCGAAGATGTCCAGGATGATCCGGTTGGCGCTGTCCCCGATGGCATGGATGGCGACCTGGAGTCCCTGCCGGTCGGCTGCCCGGATCCGGTTTTCCATGATCCCCTCGGGATACATGTCGGCCACCTGGATCCCGCTCTTTCGGGGATCATCGGTGTAGGGCTCCAGGAACAGGGCGGTGAAGGAACCCAGCGAACCGTCGACAAATCCCTTGAGCCCTCCGATCTTCAGCCAGTCCCTGTCCGGGGACACATCAAGCTCCAGGGCCGCTTCTCCATCGATCTCTGCGATCGGGATGTACACACAGAGCCTCGCTGTCAGGAGTCCTTCCCTGAGGAGCTCCCGATAGACACGAAAATTATCAAGGTAGGCCATTTCGTGCACGGAGGTGATGCCAAAAGAGGCGGCGTGCGCCAATGCTGCGCGGGCCGCGTTCTTCTTCTCATCGAGACTGGGTTCGGGGATGTGTTTTGTGATCAGGCCCATGGCCTCGTCCTTGAAAATGCCCATGGGTTCTCCGGTGCGTGGATCCTTCACGATCTCTCCACCCTTGGGAGTGGGTGTATCCATAGTGATGCCGGCCAGTTCGAGCGCTCGGCTGTTGGCAAAGACCATGTGCCCGTCCAGGCGGTTCACACAAACGGGTGTATCAGGCGTGAATTCATCGATCCAGTCCCTGGAGGGCAGTTGAGGGGGATCGAACAGAGTGTGGTCCCAGTCACCGTTGACGACCCATTCCCCGTGTGCAGCCGGGTCTTCCACATAGGCACGGATCCTCGCAATAAATTCCTCCCGGCTGTCGGCATCCCGCAGCTGGATGTCGGCAAGGGAGAAGCCTCCATTCAGAAAATGCGTGTGTGCATCGATAAATCCGGGCAGCAGCAGGGTTCCCGCGAGATCGACGACCTCTGTCTCTCCCCCGGCCAGGGCCCGGATCTCCTCGGATGATCCCACGTCAAGGATGCGGCCCTCCTTGACGGCCACTGCCTCGGCCCAGGGAAGGGCCGGATCAACTGTGTACACGGCTCCGTTCAGGAGGATGAGATCAGCAGCATCCCGCACAGACGACGACTGACAGGCCCCAAACAGCAGACCGCAACCCAGCAAGGCGAGAAGCAGCATCCCCTTCATTTGGAAGCCTCCATAACCAATTCGACACATATCATATTTCGATCCGCATGAGATCCTTGGGGATGACGATGTCTCCCCGATAGTTCTCCCGGATCTCCTGATGGATCTCTTCGATTTCATAGTCGAGCTCGCCGAAAAAATGGCATGGGATCAGGCGTTTCACCCCTGCATCCTGAGCCAGCCTGCCCAGGTCAAGCGCGTTGGTATGCATGCTCGGCAGGAAAGGGTATTCCTGGAAATAGCGCGATGGCACGCTGCAGTCGTGGATCAGTGTATCCACTCCTGCGGCCTCTTCGAACAGAGGCGCAAAGAGGGGTGTATCTCCGGAATAGAATAGGATTTTTCCAGTCTCCTGAAAACGCCAGGCAAACGCGAGCGAGGATTCCTTGTGCGGGACATGGAATGCCCGGCATTCGACTCCGGGGAGGGGCTCGAACAACTCGCCTGAGCCCACGGCCCGAAATTCGATCCGGCAGCGGATCGATTCATCCTGAAGCCCATAGAGCTCCAGCAGTTCCCGGCAGAAGCGGACGGATCCCTCAGAACCAAACAGGCGGATCCGGAGGTCGGCGAGCATCAGACTATGAACGAAACTGGGCAGGCCGTAGATGTGATCGGGATGGACATGGGTGACCTGAATAGCACAAACTGAACGGGGAGATAGCCCCAGCGTCTTGATCTTTCGGGTCACACTGCCTGGACAGTCCACCAGGACCAGGTCTGGCCCATGCTTGAGGAGAAGGGCCGTGTTATCTCTCTCTTCGGTGGCGGCAGCCCCGCCCGTACCCAGGAAATACAGTTCGCTCATGGTCCTCCGATCGGGGACTATTAGATACTATTCTCCTCGACAATTCAACCGCACGGCGGTTGACAGGATTCGAGTACTCTGGATAATAGGAAGCTATGGGAATAGAAAGCATCCAAACCTCGGCTCCGGGGAGGCTGTGCCTTTTGGGGGAACATCAGGACTATTTCGGGCTCCCCATCCTGGCCGGCGCCATCAATCTGAGGATCTCCATCTCCGGGAAACCGATCCCCGAGATGGCGGTCCGATTAAACCTTCCCGACATGGGCGAGAGGGAGGAATTCCCGCTGGGGGAAACACTGGACTATCACCAGGAACGCGACTACTTGAAGAGCGCGGCCAACATCCTGCAGCGCCAGGCACTCGCCTTCCCCACCGGCTGGGAATGTGAGATCAGGGGGACAATCCCCATCAACTCGGGGACGGCCAGTTCGTCCGCGCTGGTTGTGGCCTGGATTCGGTTCCTGCTGGAGGCCGCAGGGGACGAACGGTTCTCGGATCCGGGGAGTATCGCGGAACTCGCCTTTCAGTCTGAGGTGGCCGAGTTCTCAGAGCCGGGGGGCAAGATGGATCACTATGCCTCGGCCTTCGGGGGGATCATCTCGCTCCATTTCCGGGAACCATTGGAGGTCCATCGGTATGAGAATCCCCTGGGTGAATTCGTCCTGGCCGATTCCCTGATCCGCAAGGATACGACCGGTACGCTGGGATTCATCAAATCTCATGTGCTGAAGGGAGTGGGGATGGTCCGGTCGGAACTCCCCGGCTTTTCTCTCAAGAGCAGCGTTGGGCCGCCCGAGAGAGAGCTGATCGAAGCCCTTCCGCCCGTGGAGAGGCGGTTGGTGGCGGGGACCCTCCAAACCCGGGATGTGACAGCGGAGGGTGAGCGGTTGTTCCAGGCTGACACCTTCGACCATGAGCGCTTCGGTGAGCTCCTGAATCGGCAGCAGGATGTGGTCCGGGACCTGCTCCAGATCTCCATTCCCAAGATCGACCGCATGATCGAGACCTCGCTGGAGGCTGGAGCGCTGGGCGCCAAGATCAACGGGTCCGGACAGGGCGGGTGCATCTTCGCATACGCGCCGGGTCGGGCCAAAGAGGTTGCCGAAGCCCTGGAACGGCTGGAAACCCGGCCGTTCATCGTACGTATCGGCCCGGGAGTAACCTCAGAGTAAGGAGAGACCATGATCAATGCAACACAGATACGCAGAGGTATGATCATCAAGATAGAGGGCGAACTCTACAAGGTGCTCGAGACCAGCCACGTCACTCCAGGCAAGGGTCAGGCCCTCATGCAGACCAAACTCCGCCGCCTTTCAGACCAGTCACTGCACGATTTCCGTTTCCGATCCAAGGAGCGGGTGGAACAGGTATACCTGGAAAGCTTGGAGATGGAATATCTCTACCCGGAAGGCACAGAGCACGTGTTCATGAACACGGAGACCTATGACCAGATGAAGCTATCGGAGGACGTCCTGGGATCCGGACTCTATTACCTCATCCCCAATGTGATTTTCTCGATCGAGATGTACGAGAGCAGGCCGGTCGGCGTGAATCCGCCCATGACCATCGAGCTGAAGGTGGAACAGACAGCCCCCTACTTGAAAGGGGCCACCCAGAGCGCCAGCAACAAGCCCGCCACTCTGGAGACGGGCCTCACACTCAATGTCCCCCAGTTCATCAAAGAAGGCGACATCATCCGCATCGACACCCGGGACGACAAGTATCTCGAACGCGTAAAAAGCTAGAATTCGCATATCGGGGGCAAGCCGACACAGTCCGCCCCTGTGAGGAGTGTTATGAAAAAAATGCTGAGCATTCTGGGTATGAGCGTGCTGCTCGCGATCCCTGCCTGCCAAGGCAGGGGAATTCCAAGCTCCGCCATAACAACGGCCACCCTTTTCCGAGAGATGGCGGACCTGCATCTCCTGACTTCCCTCCCGGATCCCCCATTCCGTATGAAGCAGTATTCATCCTTTGATCACCGCAGCCGCGTACCAGGAGGGCCAGACTGGTTTGCCAACGCGGACGGCTTCGGGGGAGAGCCTATCCCCAACTTCGAACAGGTGCTCAGGGAGCCGGGCGAAGACAAAATCGGGGAGTACTTGATCGCGGATGTGGAGAGCCCCGGCGCCATAGTCCGGCTGTGGAGCGCCGCCATCTCGGGAGAGATCAGGCTGTATCTGGATGGGGAGCGGGAGCCTGTCTTCGAGGGGCCGGCCATCGATTTCTTTCACCGCACGCTGGACTCCTATCCCCAGATCGAGGGACTCGACCGGGAAAGTCTGGAGAAAACCGTGTACCAGCGCGATGCCTCCTATGCCCCCATCCCTTTCGGCCGCAGCATGCGCCTGGAATGGACTGGGGACCTCGAGACCATCCACTTCTACCAAGTGCAGGTCCGGCTCTATGAACCGGGCACACGGGTCCAGACATTCTCACCGCCGGACCTGGCCGCCTACTCCGAAACGATCGATGAGGTGACGCGGGCGCTCTCCGATCCCGACGAAAACCTCCGGGTCAGATCTGAGGAAGAATCCCGGACGATCGAGGCCGTCCTGGGACCTGGCACCGTCCAGGAAGTCCTTACCCTGGAGGGGCCGAAGGCCCTGGAACGACTGATCCTGAAACTCGACGCACAGGACCTGGACAGGGCACTCCGCCAGACCCTCCTGCACATCCGCTGCGACGGCCATCCCTGGGGTCAAGTGCAGTCTCCCGTGGGAGACTTCTTCGGAGCCGCGCCGGGGATCAATCCCTACCGGTCTCTGCCGTTCAGCGTGTTCCCGGATGGGACCATGGTCTGCCGCTTTATCATGCCCTTTGCCCGCAGCATGACCATTCTCCTGGAAAACCGGGGAGAACAGAGCGTCGCCGTTCGTGGAGAGGCTCTACCCCTCCCTTTCGAGTGGGACGAGGGATCCTCCCTGCACTTCCGGGCCCGCTGGCGCGCCGATCATGAGCTCATCGCCTCCAACCAGGACGTGCAGGACCTCCCTTTCCTGCTCGCCCACGGACAGGGCCTCTACGTGGGGACCACCTCTTTCCTGCTCAATCCGAACGAGGTCCCCACTCCCTACGGCAACTGGTGGGGAGAGGGGGATGAGAAGGTATTCGTGGACGACGAGGCCCAGCCCTCGATCTTCGGGACCGGATCGGAAGACTACTACAACTATTCCTGGTCTTCGCCGGATATCTTTTTCTTCCCCTACTGCGGACAGCCGCGAAATGACGGACCCGGCAACAGGGGATTCGTGACAAACTACCGCTGGCATATCCTCGATCCCATCCCCTTCAGCCGCAACATCCGCTTCTTCATGGAGCTTTTCAGTCACGAACGAACACCCGGCCTGTCCTATGCCAGGATCGCCTACCATTATGCACGCGCGGGGATCACCGATGATCACCTCGCCATCATGCCCGAAGACCTGCGGCATCTCGAGCTCCCAGACGGATGGCAGCCGGCGGCGCGCATGGGGGCCAGGAACTCCCTCATCCACCACGCTGAGGACCTGATCCGGGAGAGGAAGAACACGGAATTCCTCAAAGGGCGGCTCTGGGCCGGGGGGACGATCCTAAACTGGAATCCCCTCACAGAAGGAGAGGCCAAGGCCTTTGACCTGCCCATCGAAGAGAACGGCACCTACCGCATCCACATCACAGCGGCACTGACACCCCGATCGGGCCGGTTCGCGGTGCGGCTGGATGGCGAGGCCCTGATCCTGCGCAGCAAGAAGGAGCATGTGGATCTCCACCGGCCCCACCGGACCCTGCTGCGGAATTTCACACTCCAGGATCGGGAACTGACCCAGGGTCGCCACACCCTGGTCCTCGAATACCTGGGTGCCCCTCCGGGAGTCGAGCGGGCAGAGATCGGGATCGATTTCATCTGGATACAGAAGATCGAGCCATAATATGGGAACCATGGACTCAGGATATCACGGTAGTGTGCTCACCCTGGACCTGGGTGAATCCCGCGCCCGAGTTTCCCAACTGGAGAGGGAGACTGCGTGTGAATATCTGGGAGGCCGGGGGCTGGCCACCCGCCTCTTCATGGATCATGTGGATCCGCTCTGCGATCCTCTGGGCCCCGACAATGTGCTCGCCCTCGCCGCCTCACCCCTGCTGGGGAGCAACGCCCCCACGGCCTGCCGCGGCCACATGGTGTTCAAGTCTCCCCTCACCGGCGCCATCGGCTCCACCAACTGCGGAGGATCCTGGGCCCCGGCCTTCAAGGCGGCCGGGCACGACGCACTGATCGTAAGAGGGAAAGCTCCGGAGCCTGTATGGATCGATATCCGCCCCGGTGCCGTAGAATTCCATCCTGCAGCCGAATTGTGGGGAAAGGATGTTCCCGCCACCACAGAGGCCCTGATGGCCGAGCCCGGGGCTGATCGTAGCACCCGCGTTCTCTGTATAGGGCCGGCCGGAGAGAATCTGGTTCGTTTCGCGGCGGTGATGAACGACCGCAACCGGGCCTATGGACGCACAGGGCCCGGCGCGGTGCTGGGCAGCAAGAACCTCAAGGCCATTCGCGTGTCGGGCCGCCTCAAAGCCGGGTCGAGCGATCCGGAGCGCTATGAGAGCGGCCTCGCCCAGGCGCGTTACATGATGAAGGCCGCTCCCATCACCAAGCGCCTGCTCCGGGAGCTGGGCACAGCCGGGCTCCTGGAGCTCATCGATATCATGGACATGCTGCCGGCCCGAAATTTCCAGGGAAACCGCCACGACGACCGGGACCTGGACAGGATCTCCGGGGAAACCATCCGCCGGACCATCCTGCAGAAGGCTGCAGCCTGCCATGCCTGCCCGATCGCGTGTCAGCGCCATACCCGTGTCGGAGACCGGACTGGAGAGGGACCCGAGTTCGAGACCGTGGTCCTCATGGGCCCGCAGTGCGGCATCTATAACCTGGAAGCTATCACGCGAGCCAACTATCTCTGCAACGAGCTGGGACTCGACACGATGAGCTTCGGCGGTACGCTGGCCTGCGCCATGGAACTGTATGAACGGGGCCGATGGGAAAGCCAGGGCCCTGGTGGCGGTCAGGCCCTCGAATTCGGTGACGCGGGCCTGCTGGAGGAGCTCGCCTCTGCCACAGCCTTCCGCCGGGGGGTCGGCAGCCTGCTCGCCGAGGGGGCCCTACGGATGGCACGGTCCATGGGTCATCCCGGATCCGCCATGACCGTGAAAGGGTTGGAGATGCCGGCCTACGATCCCAGGGCTTCATACACCCAGGCGCTCGGATACATGACTTCCCCCACAGGCGCCTGCCACCTCCGGGGTGGGTATGCGGTCTCGCTGGCATTTTTCGGCGGGACCAGGGAGATCCCGCGTTTCAGCCTGCTGCAGTCTCCGATCGCCATCCGGAACATGCAGAACCTGGGGATCATCCAGGACAGCCTCGGCATCTGCCGGTTCACGGGATTCGCCTTCTCCACCGAACCCTGGGCCCGCATGGTGAGCGGACTGACCGGCGAAGATTTTTCCACTGCCCGCCTGGAAGAGATCGCGGAACGGATTGCCACCCTGGAGCGCCTCTTCAACCTGCGGGCCGGATTCACGGCCAAAGACGACACGCTGCCACAGCGCTTCATCCGGGAGAGCATCCCTGTCGGGGGCCAGCAGAGACACATCCCCGAGGCTGCCCTGAAAAAGATGCGCAGCGAGTATTACAGCGTCCGCGGCTGGGCAGAGGATACGGGCCTTCCCCTTACCGAAACCCTGAAGAAACTGCATTTGGAGGAGGATGCGCCATGAGCAAGTGGGAAGCCCCCCCCGAACTGATCCGGCTCTTCCATTCTGTGGGCCGAGTCCTTCTGCTGAATGACATGGAAGACAGTCACAGCGGCAACATCGCCATGCTCTGGAAAGACGGCAGCGGTGAGGAGCACATCGTCATCACCTCAACGGGTTCCCAAAAGGGAGACCTGGATGCCCGGCAGATCTGTTTCCTATCCACCTCGGAGACCGATCATGGGTATTACAAAGCCTCCTCGGAGACGGACATCCACGCCAGGATCCTGGCACTCCCCGATGTGGCCGCCTCGATCCATGCCCACACCAAGGACCTGACCGTCATGACCTATGACGGTGAGGCCAAGCCAAACAAACCGGCGCCCTTCCTGCCCATCGACCCGCTCGGGCACCACCTGCTCGGGGCCATCCCCGTGGACTGGGTGGCGGTCCCCAGCGGGTCTGCGGAGATGACGGAAGTCATCCCAAAACGGCTGAGCAATCACCCGGCCATGCTGATCCAAGGACACGGGACGTTCACCAAGGGCCGGAACGTGATGGAGGCCCTGTTCCGTGTGTGCCTCGCCAACAACTCCGGATACGTGGCCCGGCTGGCGGAGAAGGTGGGCGTGGACGTGAAAGGTCTGCGGCAGAACATCCGGCGAGCGCCGGGAGAAGCCTTCGCTTCTCCCCCGCCCTCCCCCTACCGGCCCGAAGGGATCGGCAGCCTGGAGGCCTCGGGCGAAGAGGAGATCGCCGAGGAGTTCCGCAGGGCCGGGGCCCGCATCTTCGAGTCCCACCTGTCTCCATTCCATACAGGATCGGTCTCGGTGAGGGGCGTCAAGACCATGCTATACTCGCCCACGGCCTCCATGCCACGAGAGATCGGAGGCATCCTCCGGGAGATTCCCATCGACCCGCAGGACAATGATGAGTCCGAGGCCGTACTCCACAAGACCATCTACCGGCACAGCCAGTTTCAGACCGTGCTCCACTGCTATGTTCCCGAGGCCGAGGTCATGGCCCGCACCATCCCTGCCGGAGGTGAAGGCCCAGTCGAGAGGATCGTCCCGATCGATGCCGAAGGGAGCTTCCTCTATCTCGTCATCCCGGTCCTCCCTCCCCGGTTCGAGACCTCGACCCTCATCCGACTCCTGCACGACTACAAGGTCGTGGTGGTACGGGGAGGCGGGGTCTGGGGCGTGGGCTCCCAGTCCCTCTCCGAAGTGCTGCACCATCCCTCGTCGGTGCGTGAGATCTGCCTGTACCGATTCGGAGCTCTGGAACGGGGGCTGGATGCCTCTCGGCTCGAACCGGATCAGGCCAAGAACTGGTGATCCAACGGCTCTCTCAATAGAGACCATGCTCTCTCTGCAGGAGCATGGCGTGTTCGTAGGTCTCGAGCTTCACGGATCTGGGAATGGAATGATCCGAATGGAAGATGTAAGGGATCCGGTTTCGCTTGATGGCCTCAAGCTTGGGAACGATCTCGGCTTCCAGGATGCGCGGATCATTGGATTCGAAGGCCCGGATGTCGATGTTGCCCATAAAAGCCATGGAGTTGCCGAGGGCCTCGGCCATCTCCACCACACTCTGGCCGGCCTTGGCCTCGATCGCCTGCAAACAGTCAACGCCGGCCCGGGCGATCAGGGTTAGGAGCGGCCGGATCCGGCCGCAGGAATGCAGGATGAACGGGAGGCCATAGCTGTGAATAAAATCCCCTACCTTCTCGTGATAGGGTAGGAGGAATTCTTGATACATCTCAGGTGAGATGAAGGGGCCCTGCGTGTAGCCCATATCCTCGTACATCCATACACCATCGGGGAGGCCGACCTCCCTGAGGATGTATTCCAGGTGGCGGATGATGTTGTCGGTCACGACCGAGCAGACATCGTGGATCCATCCGGGATTCAGGCACATGGCCTCCAGCATAACGATATCGCCTATGGACCTTCGCATGATCTCGGTGGGCAGGATGTTATAGTAGTAGCAGAAGCGGTCCGAGCTCCGGGCGGCGGCATAGTTTGCCCTCAGGCCGTCCAGATCCGGGAAGCGGTCAAGGTCCAGCTGAAGCAGCGGATCCCGGTAGCGGGCCTGCCAGACCTCTTCATTCTGCATGTCGAAGGACAGGTGTTCGGGTACACCCGGCCGGTCCCTCCATTCCCGCATCCGGGCGCCCCAGCCGTTCACGCGGATCAAGGTCTCGCTCTCGGACTCCGGCCATTCCTCCTCCTCAAGAAACGGATCCGAATTGAACATGGAGCCTTCAATGGGCCGAAAATCGTGATCGAAGTATTCGATCATATCTGTCCCGGGAGGGAGGCCCTGGTGTTCCCATTCTCCCTGCGTGTCCTGCCAGAACTCTTCGAACACGCCCATGCGGTCCGGACAGGTCTTATCCCGGATGAGGGCCTCGATGGTCTCCCTGTGTGTCATGGCGTGCCCCCGGGTTCATCGCCGGCTGAGGACATCCCGTTCATAACGGAGGGCCTCGGAGATCCAGTCCTGATCCGGGGGGACACCTTGAGACAGGCAGTGATAGTCCCACACCGCACCGGCCGGCAGGGTCCGGATGTCCTCCAAGAGGGCCAGGCGCTGGAAATGATCCCCCTCTTTCTCATGAAGCCTGAGGCGTGGGAGGGGTTCCAGGAGGGCCAGCAGAAGGGCTTTCAGCACGGCCCGGGCCCCGATCACCCAGGCCCCGACGCGATTCATGGCCGCATCGAAGAAATCCAGGCCGATGTGCACCCTGTCCAGCGCATCGGCCCGCACCAGCTCGGCCATCAGGTCCCTGACCTCGTCGTTGAGGATCACAACATGATCGCTGTCCCAGCGGACACCACGGCTGACATGCAGGAGCAGCTCTTCAGAGAATACGAGCACAGCCGAGACCTTGTCGGCCACGGACTCAGTGGGATGGAAGTGTCCTGTATCGAGGCACAGCATCTTCCCACTGTTCTGAGTGTAGCCCAAATAGAACTCATGGGAACCCACAACATATGATTCGGAACCGATGCCGAAGAGCTTGCTCTCCAGTGCATCCTTCATCAGGGTGTCGGGATACGTGACAGAGAATATGCGATCGAGGGATCCCTTCAGAAGCATCCGGTGGGCGAAGCGATCCACCGTGATGTCCTTGGCGCCATCGGGGATCCAGAGATTGTGGAGACAGGGGCCTGCCTGAGCCTCGCCCATGGCGGCGGCGATAGACCGGCAGCGCTTGACGTGCTCGATCCAGAACTCTCGGACGGAGGAGTCCCGGTGACTCAGTGTAAATCCAGAGTCCGCCTTGGGATGGGCAAAACAGGTCGCGTTGAAGTCCAGCTTCAGCCCTTCCTGCCCGGCCCAGTCCAGCCAGCTCTGGAAGTGACGAGGCTCGATCCGGTCCCGGTCCACCCCCTCCCCCCCGAAATCTCCATACATGGCATGCAGGTTGAGGCGGTGTGAGCCCGGGATCAGGGCATAGGCCTGGCTCAGGTCCTGCCTGAGTTCCGGTAGGGTGCGCGCCTTGCCGGGATGGTGTCCTGTAACCTGGAGGCCGCCCCCCACCACGTCCTGCTCGCGGGCCTCGAATCCGCCCACATCATCTCCCTGCCAGCAGTGGAGAGACAGGGAGGTCCTGCCCAGGCGGTCCAGTGCCTCGTCGGTCGACACATCAATCTCGGCGTATCTGTCCCTTGCCTCTGCATAGGCCCTCTCGCGGCGCGCATCATTCAGCATGTCTCCTCCTAATCCTTTCCCAACAGGGCCTTATACCTAAGGTAAGCGCTTTCCCAATCCTTTGTATTTCGGGGCTCGAATGATTCAAGAGAAAAGGACCGGCGAACAATGCTGCGGATCGCGCCGAGACCGTCTACGGCCCCCAGACACTGGGCCTGCATCAGGATGTTGCCCACTGCCGTCGCCTCAACCGGACCTGCCCACACAGGGAGCCCGGTAGCATCGGCCGTGAACTGGTTGAGCAGGGTATTCCTGGATCCGCCCCCGATGATGTGCAGGCGCTCGATAGGACCGGGCGCTACACGACGAAGCTGATCGAGCACGTGACGGTATTTCAGCGCCAGGCTCTCCAGGATACAGCGTGTCACGGCACCCGTCTGCTCCGGTTCGGGCTGGCGGCTCTCCCGGCAGAATTCCCGGATGGCACCGGGCATATCCTCGGGATTCAAGAACGATTCGGCATCGGGATCCACCAGGGATCTGAAGGCCGGCGCAGCCTCAGCCGATTCGACCAGGGCCTCGTAGGAGAAGGCCTGGCCACCTCCCCAGGAACGACGGCAGGCCTGCAGCAGCCAGAGCCCGCAGATATTCTTCAGAAAACGGAAGCGCTCGCCCGCTCCTCCTTCGTTGGTGAAGTTGAGCTTCAGGGCCAGAGGATCGAGGATGGGCGCATCCACCTCTATCCCCATGAGGGACCAGGTGCCGGAGCTGATATAGGCCCAGCCACTGCCTTCAGCAGGCACGGCGGCCACCGCAGAAGCGGTGTCATGGGAGGCCACGGCCACTGCAGAGATCTCGCTCAATCCGGTCTCGCGTGCCAATTCCGAGAGCAGTGTGCCCACCCGAGTTCCGGGAGACACGACCGGCTGCATCAGGGAGGGGGGAAGCTCGAGCAGATCGAACAACTCAGGTTCCCATTCCCCGGACACTGGATTGAAGAGCTGCGAAGTCGTGGCATAGGTGAACTCGGTAGTCCGGTTCCCGGTCAGCATATAGAGGAACAGATCCGGCATGAAGAGCAGGTCCTGGGCCATACCAAGCAGAGGAGAACCGGCTCGTTTCAGGGCATAGAGCTGAAAGAGCGAGTTGAAGCGCAGGAACTGGATCCCCGTCAGAGCATAGATGCGCTCCCTGGGGATCCGACGAAATACCTCGTCCATGATCCCCTCGGTGCGGGAGTCCCTGTAGGCGACGGGCAGGTCCAGGATGGAACCCCCTTCACCCAGGAGTCCGAAGTCCACTCCCCAGGTATCGATCCCCAGGCTCTCCGGCGGTGAAGCCCCTCCCCCATGGCTGAGCTTGAGTGCCTGGACGATGTCTTCATAGAGTCGAAAGATATTCCAGCGCCAGTGCCCCAGGACATGGACCATTCCGTTGGCAAAGCGGGCCTTCTCCTCAAGGAGGAGTGTCCCGTCTTTGAGCCGACCCAGCATGGCCCGGCCGCTTTCTGCGCCTATGTCAAACGCTAAGAATGACCGCTCTTCCATTCTCTCTGTCTCCCCTGCTTCCAATTACCACACTCCCTGCCCCGAGTCAACTCGAGCAATACGCATATTCCGCTAACGCATCGCACATCCTGAGGGAATCCGAAGGGGAGGGGGAAGTGGGAGGGTCCGCCGCCCGGATTAAAAACTGCCGGGACGGAAGGCAAGGAGGCGCAAACCGCTTGCTTTCGAGACACGGCTGGCTCATCATGAACCTCAGGAGGCGCGATGCCAAAGGAAAGCATGGCACCCAAGGAGAGGTGGCAGGCCGTCATGTCCGGCCAGAAGCCGGACCGCATCCCCCTGGACTACTGGGGGACGGACGAGACAACCGCCATGCTCATGCGCCATCTGGGATGTGCCGAAAAGCGCGAGATGCTGGAGACCCTCAACATCGACTTCCTGGCCAAGCTCGAGCCCGATTACTGCGGGCCTCCACTCCCTCCCGATCAGGATGTCTTTGGGTGCCGATACCGCGACGTGGACTACGGTCAGGGCGTATACCGGGAATGTGTATCACATCCCCTCGTCGAATACACCTCAGCAGAAGAGATCCGGGACGGATATACCTGGCCGGATCCGGACTGGTGGGATTACAGCCGCTTCCCTGCCCTTGCGGAGAGCCTCGAACCGTTTCCCCTTCAGGGGGGCGAGTACGAACCTCTCCTGATCTACAAGTACCTGCGGGGAGAGGAACAAGCCTATGTCGACCTGCTCCTCAATCCGGAGATGGTCCACTACTGCCTCGACAAGCTGATGTACCTGAGCCGGGAGCAGATCGTGCGGACCTACGAACAGATACCGGGACGGGTGCTCTTCAGCTATGTGGCCGAGGACATGGGAGGCCAGGACGACCTGCTCATCTCCCGGGGGCACATCCACGAATTCCTGCTCCCCAGGATCCGCAGCATGATCGAGCTCATCCACGGCGAGGGAGTCTATGTGTTCCATCACAACGACGGCAGCATCAGACCCATCATCCAGGACATGCTGGATGCGGGCATCGACCTGCTCAATCCGATCCAGTGGACCTGCGGAGGGATGGACAGAAAGGAACTCAAGCGCAGTTTCGGAGAACACGTCGTGTTTCACGGGGCCATGGACAACCAGCACACCCTCCCCTTCGGATCCACGGAGGATGTGCGCAAGGAAGTCCTCGACAACCTGGAGCTTTTAGGAGGGGACGGAAGGTACGTGCTGGCGCCCTGTCATATGATCCAGTCCATCACTCCGGCCGAGAACGTGATCGCGATGTACCGGGCCGGTTATGACAGCGGCTGGCTCTAGGGCCGTTAGAATTCGGTGCGGCGAACGCCCACGTTGCCGTGTTCGTCCACGACCTTGATCGTCACCATGTTGTCCACCTGAGCGGGAAGCGTCACGCTGAACTCGAACCGCTCCACCCGATTGTCACAGATCCCGTCCTGAGGGAAGACCGAGCGCCACTCATCGGGCCGGATCAGATATTTGACTTCCTTGATGCGGGAGAATCCATCCTGAGCCGTAAACTGCAGTGACAGCCGAGAGCCGCTGCGAGAGGCCTCAAATCCGCTGATCACGGGCAGTGAATTGTCAATGACGAACGGCCGGCTGATCTTTTCTGCCCGAAGTTCTCTGCCGACAGGATTGGAAGGGCTGTCGTTGGCCTCCAGCTTGAGCTCATACTCGCCGTCGGGGAGGGTCAGCGTTTCGAAGGCGAAGATCTTCTGGATCACGGAGGACTTCAGCTGGCGCCAGCTCTCGGCCCGGCGCTCCCTGATGTACAGATCGTACAGCAGATGGTCCCCATTCTCGTCCCTGGCTTCCCAGATCACGGTCTGGAATCCCTTGCGCTCTGCCTTCTTGGCCATCATCATACTCGAGGCCGACGACTTCTGGGCCGAGGCCTTGGCCGCCGGACCGGGATTCAGGCCCATGACCGGTTCGTCCAGGGGCGGCGATTCCAGGAAGATGGTATTCACCGGCAGGATTTCCATCTGGGACACAACGGGCGCGACATTGGTCTGAAGATAGGAGAGGGAGACCTTACGGATATCGGGAGAGGTCCGGAGGGAATCGGTCCGGAACAGGACCTTGAACTGGAGGTAGCGTCCCCGGGGATTGAGGATCTGTTCACCCGGACCGTTCTGGTAGGGAGGAGACCAGTTGCTCCAGGTGGGCCCGGGCTGATCGGAGTTGCCGCTCCGGGTCTGGAGCTGGATCGTGGTGTTCCTGGGTGTGGTCGCGTCCCACTCTATGCGGCCCCAGGAAGAAAGGAGTCCGGCATCGAACACCTCGCTGAGGTATTCCCCCCGTTCGCGCTGTTCCGGATAGATGAGGCTCAGATCCGGAGGATTGTTGGCCAGGCTGTAGACCCGAGAATCCCCCGCCATCAGGTTGAACACCTGTTCGGAATCCTTCTGAAGCAGGAGAGAGACCTTCTCGGCCCTGTCAGCCGCATAGATCCGACCCCGGTTTCCAGTGCCGAAAATGATCCGTTCCTGGGCTTCGTCCCAGAGCAGGGTATAGATGATATCCTCCTCCGATGACCAGATCTGCTTGGCCATGCCGTCTGTCCCGATGCGGAACAGCGCGCCCGGCTGCTGCAGCCCTCCTGACCCGGGCTCCGAGGGAGAGGTCCCCTCCGGGGTCACGGTGATGGAAACATCCGTGGTCACGGCTCCGCTGGATGGGGTGGAGGGCACATTTACGGCAGGCCGCGAGACACGGCCTCCGGCCGCCATGTAGATCGTCCCCTGGTCATCCTGTGTGATCGCCCGGATCTCTTCGAACGGGGACTCGAAAACGATGGCCGGGGCCTTCCCCCGCGCCAACCGGTACAGGCGCCCTTTTCCACCGCTTCCGGCAAGGATCTCCCCCTCCGCTGTTTTCTCGAGGCAGAGGATATGGTTTTCCTTGGCCTTGAGCCATTCTGTGCCGTCGCCAGCAGGGCTGATGGTGTAGATCCCCCCGCTCTCGCCAACCGCGGCGAGCAGGATGTCATCGTCGATGAACTCCAGGTCCCAGATGTATCTCTCCTCCGGGTCAAAGAACGGCCCTCCCGTCATGGACGCCGTGATCTTGTAGATCTTGCCGTTGGGTGATGAGCCGGCGTACAGGTTCCCGCGGGCATCCTGAGCCATGCAGTACACGTCCATTTCCGGAGCATGGAAGTACAGCTCGGCTTTGCCCTCGCTGTCGATCCTGTAGATGTTGCCGCCGTGTCCGGTCCCCACAAAAACAGTCCCATCCCGGCCCTTTAGAACCGACAGGTAGAACTCCTCGGTGGGGCCCTGCCACTGGACTTCCCGGGGAGCCAGGGAAAGGATGCCGCTATAGGAGACAGAGATGCCGTCGAACTTGCCCTTGAGGAAGTGTTCCAGGCGAATGAGTTCCCATCTGCGGGGGGTAACGGCATCAAGAGAAACGGCGCTCACGATCATGAGGGCGGCGCCCAGGACGATCAGTCTCTTTTTCATCTTCCACTCCTTGTTTGTTGTGGTGCTTCCCAGTTTGTGGTTTCCGGTAGTGCTCATGCTCAACACCTCTCGTGTAATTTCCCGGTCATCATTTTATCTTCAAGGGGATGATCGTCGCCCCCTGAAACACGGAGGGAACCCGCACCTGCACCTGAAACAACGTGGAGCGTGTCAGGTCGGTGGCTGCCGAACTGGCGGCCCGGGGGGATGCAAACATGGATTTCATCGACGGAGGAAGGTTGGGCATCTCCTCCCCTTTCAGGAACAGCCCGGGCTTTTCCGCCACGATCTTGAGGTAGATTCTATTGTTCTTGCGGAGGCTGCCGAGCATCCGCACCATCTGATCGAGGCTGCGCGGCACGAATCCCGCGCTCCGGTACTGGGTCCTCTCGAACTGCTGCAGGCTGAGCGTATCCGACACGATCAAGTAGAACTCCGATCCGGGGGGCAGGTTGGGCGCTGGAATCACTCCCTCCTGGACGTGACCGCCGCCTCCGAAATTGCGGATGAATATCTTAACCTGGATGAGCTCTCCGGGAGAGACATCGTATTTATCCAGCAGGACCTTTTCCAGGTAGGAAACGCGGACATCTTCGGTGGCGGCGAATTTGAGGTCGATGCGGTGGATCGCCAGGTCCGTGAACTCGTTGTTGGTCAGGAAGAAGGCCACAGAGGTGATCATGTTGACGACATTCCCAATGGCGCTGTCGAAATTCCCTGAGAACAGGTCTTCCATCTGGATGCTCATCCCGTTCTCGAGATAGATGTTACCCATGAATTCCAGCGAAAGATCGGAAGAGGAGCGCTCCTCGGCCAGCATCAGGCTGGTCACTGCTGTGTTGAGCAGGAAGGGCGTCAACAGCTTATCGTCCGCCACCTTGAGTTTGTAGCTCTTGACATCCGTCTCCGATTTGAGCAGTTCGATATTGACCGGGATCATTCGGGGCGGCTGACCCAGCTCCCCCAACGCCCCCGCAGCTCGATCCTGGACAAAGCGGCCGATCTGAGTCGTGGAAATGGCCAGCTTCTGCGATACGTTCAGGCTGGGGAGCACGCCGATCACGTCGGCCTTGGCCATGGCAAAATCCACCGGCCCCAGGTTATAGATGGGGTGCCCGAATGCGAGGACCTTGTTCCCCTCCACATAGGTCACGGTGCCCGTGGCGTCCATGAGGAGGTCGCCGGTGATGAACTGAATCCCCACCGCATCGCCGGCCTTCAGCCTGGTGGGAGGCAGAGTCACTCCCTCCTGGGGTTCTGCCTGAAAACTCGAGCTGACAGGCTGGAAACCCATGCGTGAAAAATAGTCCTTGCTCCTGTCGAAAGCTCTTGGGGAAAAGCCGGAAAAAACCAGGGGCATCCGCATCGGGACCAGGGTCTGGCCTTCGTACACTGCGGGCTCCATGGCTGAGAACACGTCCGCGTGGATGGAAAAAAGCTCTTCCAGCGTCATATATTTCTGGATGGGACGGGGCTGGCTGAACATGGAACGCGGGGTTTCCACGTTTTCGATGGCCAGCATCTCTTCGATGGGCGTGATGCCGGCGATGGGTTCCGTGGAATACGGGAAGCTGAACGCAACTGCACCCACGATCTTGCCATCGATATAAACGGGGCTGCCGCTCATGCCTTGGGATACACCTTCTTTCTGCAGCCGATCGCTTCGCAGCCGCGCCAGGATAAGGTTTTTTTTGGGCCCCACGCTGGCATGGCTCCTGAGGACACCCATGATCTCGACATCGAATTCCTCCTGGGTGGTCCCCTGGAAGACACTCCGTCCCTTGCCTCTCATACCGGCCCGGACCTGGTCGACCGGCATAACCTGTTGAGCCAGGCCTACTCCGGCCGCTAAGATCATGCCAACCAGGAAGAATACCGGAGTCCCTATCCTGCAATATTTGATTTTGTTCATCTTTCCATATCCTAAAATTTCACCCGGCACCCGATGCATTGAAGATCATGGGATATCCCGTGGCGAGGGCTTATCGTGTCATTATGTTTTTGGATCGAACATCTCTATAACTTAAAGCTAATGATATCGTTGCAGCTAGCCCAGAATGCCGAGTGCCTTCCCGGAACGCTCAAAACACGCCAGGACCGTATCCAGATCCTCGTCCGTATGTGTGGCGGAATAGCTGGTTCGGATGAGGGCTTGACCGTGTGGGACAGCCGGAAAGACCACGGGATTGGTGAAGATGCCCTGTTCCCTCAGGGCCTTCCACAGCATGAAGGTTTTGGCATCATCTCCCACCATGACCGGGATGACCGGGCTCTCGGTCGGGCCTGTATCATAGCCCATGGCCTGAAAGCCGCTGCGCATCTTCTCCGTGATCGCCCACAACCTTTCTCGGCGCTCGGGCTCCTTCTGGATCAGGTCCAGCGTAGCCAGAGCCGTGGCCACCGAGGCCGGGGTGATGCTGGCGCTGAAGATCAGGGACCGGGCGTGATGTTTGATGTAGGAAATGACCTTGGCGCCTCCGACCACAAATCCTCCCAAAGAGGCGAATGACTTGCTGAAGGTTCCCATTACCAGGTCGATCTGGTCTTCCAGCCCGAAGTGCTCCGCGGTGCCGCGGCCGTTCCTCCCCATAACTCCCAGTCCATGTGCATCATCCACCAGGATCTTGCAGCCATAGGCTTTACCGAGCTCCACTACACCAGGGAGGTCGGTCAGATCTCCCTCCATGCTGAAGACACCGTCTACGACGATCAGTTTGTCGATATTTTCGTCCAGAGAAGACAGCACACACTTCAGGTCGTCCATGTCGTTATGCCGGAACGTGTGTACGTTTCCATAGGACAGCCGGCAGGCATCGATGATGCTGGCATGATCCATACGATCGGTGATCACGGCATCGCCCTTCCCCACGAGCGTGGCGATGATCCCCTGGTTCGTCTGGAAACCGGTGCTGAAGGTGACGGCGGCCTCGGTCTGCATGAATTCTGCCAGTCGTTTTTCCAGCTGTACATGGATGTCCAGGGTGCCGTTCAGGAAGCGGGAACCGCAGGTGGCCACGCCATATTGGTCGATGGCATCCTTGGCAGCTTGCTTGACCTGGGGATGATCGAGCAATCCCAGATAGTTGTTGGAACCGACCATGATCACATCCTGGCCATCGATCTTGACCCTGTTCCCCTTGACTTCCTGGATGGGTGTGAAATAGGGATACAGCCCCATCTGCTGTGCCTCCTCGGCCCTGGTGAAAGCAAAACATTTATCAAATATGCTCATGGTGTCCTCCTCGTGATCAGCGGATCCCGGAGTGACCGTCCCCTTCGGGCTCCAGATAGGTCGATTGACCGGGATGGCGCATTTTCATACAATCGGATCATGAAAGTCTTTGTTACGGGCGGAACCGGGTTCATCGGAAGCCACCTCGTCGATTCCCTCCTGGCGGAAGGCAACATAGAAATCTATGCGCTGGTTCGTGACCTCCAAAACCCAAAATGGCTGGAAGGACGCGAAATCCACTTTCTGGAGGGTGATCTGAGATCACTCCCATCCATACCCGAAGATGTCGATACCATCTTCCACTTGGCTGGCTCGACAAAAGTCCGCAAACCGGCTGATTATTATACCGTAAACCAGGAAGGCTCAGCAAGTCTTTTTCAGGCGTTGGTCGACCAGAACCTGAGTCCGCGCAGGCTTGTGGTACTCAGCAGCCTGGCTGCAGCCGGGCCCAGCCGGACAGACAGGGCAGTCCAGGAGGACGATCCTCCCCAGCCCCTGACCCCCTACGGCCGCAGCAAACTGGCTGGTGAACAGGAGGCCCACAGATTCAAAGACCGGTTCCCCCTGACAATCGTTCGCGTGGGGCCGGTCTACGGGCCTCGGGACCGAGACTTCCTCACCCTGTTCCGAATGATCCAGAAAGGGATCATGCCGACGTTCGGATCTGCCGGCCACAAGGTGAGCCTCTGCTACGTCAAAGACCTGGTGGAGGCGCTGAAATTGACCGTTCGCGATAAGGATCCAAGTGGAGAGATCTACAACATCGGTGATCCTGAGCCCTACAGCTGGGACGAATTCGGCAGTGCAGCCGGCAAGGCCCTGGGGCGGACACCCCGCATGGTCCGCTTCCCGCTCCCGCTCGTGTACCTGGTGGCCCTGATGTCCGAAGCCACCTGCACACTGACACGGAAGGTCAGCATCCTCGATCGCAACAAGATCCGTGAGATGCGTCAGGATGCCTGGGTAGCCGACATGAGTAAGGCCCAGGAACAGCTGGGCTTCAAGGTTGAATATCCTCTGGAACAGGCCCTGCAAGAGACCGTCGACTGGTACCGGGACAACAACTGGCTATTTAATAAGCCGATTTGACGTGTAGAACGAAGCAGAGAACATGGTCGTGTCCTTGAGACACCACCCCTCGTCCAGAAAACAGCCGAAGTACCGGATCCTTCCCTGAATGCGGTGGCTCCCTCGCCGGGCCTCCGACTTGACCGTGAAGGGGATGCTCACCGTCTCCGATACATTAAGGTACTGGCGGCCCTCCTCTTCGATGATCTCCATCTCGAGGTCCGAATTGGTGAAGAAATCTTTCGGAAAGGCCAGTTCGTCCGAGGGATCCAGCTCGATGGTGAAATGGGGAACCGGGCTGATCGTGATTCCCTCCCGCAGCGCGAAGCGCAGCTCGATCCGACCCTCCTGCCCCCGGGCCAGGCGCCTGGGCAGGACCGATGCCCGGACCTGGAGCAGGCTGTTCTCGTCTGCGCCTTCCCACTCCGCAGCCAGTGCGAGGAGAAGGAGAGCCAGCACGAGTCTTTTCAGGAGCAACATTCTTCCTCTTTCTTCATATATTAGACAATCGCCGGCAAATATTCAATTCCCGAAAAGGCGCCTGGGTCAATACTTCGAACTCAAGAGCCCGAGTAGGGAATATCCACGCGGTTCGCCTGTATAGTTTTCAGAGTGTGGATTTCACAGACACGAGGAATTTTGCAGGGAAATTTCTTCAGGAGCTGTGTCACCGTGCGCGTCATCCCCCTGCAAGAATATGGGGGCTTTATTTTTTTTTATGCATGCCTTATCATAGACTTAGGCAAGAAAATGGGAATCCAAACCACAATCACTGGAACCGGACACTTTGTCCCTCCCCGGGTCGTCTCCAACCTCGATCTGGAAAAATTGATGGATACGTCGGATGAATGGATCCGTCAGCGGAGCGGGATCGTGACCCGCCATCACGCGGATCCGGGAACGGGTTCGTCGGACCTGGCCTATGAGGCGGCCCTCAAGGCCATCGATGCCGCCGGCATCGCCAAGGGAGACATCGATTTCATTATCGCTGCCACACTTTCGCCCGACCACTATTTCCCGGGCATCGGAGTCGTCGTGCAGTCCAAGCTGGAGTTGAATCACATCGGAGCCCTGGACGTGCGCAACCAGTGCAGCGGATTCATCTACGCCCTCTCCGTGGCCGACCAATACATCCGTTCCGGAACGTACAAGAAGATCCTGCTGGTGGCGGCAGAGGTCCAGTCCTCAAACCTCGAGTTCTCCGACGAAGGACGGGACCTGGCCGTGCTCTTCGGCGATGGGGGCGCCGCGGTCATCCTGGAGCCCACCGAGGATAAGGACAGGGGCATCCTCTCGACACACCTTTTCTCCGACGGCAGCTGCGTCCAGGAGCTTTGGATGGATTCCCCCAGCCCCAAGGACAATCCCACATTTTCCCATGAGATAATCGACACCAAGCGCTATCTCCCCAAGATGAACGGCCGCACCGTGTTCATGAACGCTGTGGAACGTATGCCGGAGGCGGTCCGGGCCGGGCTGGAGCAGAACGGCCTGAGCATCGATGATGTCGACCACCTCATCCCGCATCAGGCCAACGACCGGATCAGCCTCATGGTAGCGAAAAAACTGCGCATCCCGGTCGAGAAAGTCATACGGAATATCGATCGATTTGGAAATACAACCGCCGCATCCATTCCCATCGCGCTCGACGAAGCTCTCAGAGAAGGACGGATCAATACAGGAGACCTCGTCGTCCTGACCGCCTTCGGCTCAGGCTTCACCTGGGCTTCGGCCGTAATCCGATGGTAGGTGTTGGATAGGCCGGGCAAGGAAGCGATTGCCTTCGGCCGCTTTATTATGGTAGGATTTCGATTTATAGTTTTTGCAGAAACAATGTAAATTGACAGGAGAGGACACATGAGGAAAACACTCACACTGCTGATCGTACTGGTCTTTGCTCTCTCGAGTTCAGGCCTGCTGTTCTCACAGCAGAACGCGGAAGATAAAAAGTTCCAGAAAACGCTGGAAAAATATCTCGATGCCCTGTGGAAATTCTATCCCACGGCCGGCACCACGGCGGGTTTTCACAAATATGACAATAAGCTGGAAGACCTCAGCAAGCGCAGCCTGGAAAGGCGTCACGACGAGCTCGACGAGCTCAACCAGGAGTTCGTCGCGAAAGTGGATATGGTCAAGCTAAGCTCCGAGTTCCATATCGACCACGAGATCATCGTCGAGGCGCTGGACATGGAGCTCATCCGTCATGAGGCGGTGGTTCCCTGGGCCTACAACCCCCTGTTTTACAACGACATCATCGAAAACTGCATCAGCAGTATCTTGACCAGCACCACGGGCAGTCCAGAGGACCGGGCCAAGAACGCGGCCGAGCGGCTCAAAGAACTGCCCAAGCTCCTGAAGCAGGCGCAGGAAAACCTCCAGGAGCCTCCCCAGATCTACACCGAGACCGCCATCCGCCAGTTCGCGGTCATCCTGGACTTCTACCAGAACGTGCTTCCTCAGCTCGTGGCCCAGGCACCGGATTCGGAGCGGGGCAAGCTCCAGGAGAACCTGACTAAGGCCCTGCCAGAGCTCCAGAACTACCAGAGCTACCTCCAGAACGAACTCCTGGCCAAGTCAACGGGAAATTTCCGGCTGGGAGCTGCCCACAACCGGATGCTCCGCCTCCTGCTGCAGAACGACATCCCCATCCAGGAATTGATCTCCCGAGCCAATGCCGACATCGAGAACATCCGACGGGAGATGACCCTGATTTGCACGCCCCATTACATGATCATGGGCCCCCGCATCGACATCAACAATCCCCCCGGCAACCTATCGCCCGATCAGCTCATGAACGAGATCGTATTCCACGTGATGGCCCGGTTCAAAGAAGACCATCTGACCAGAGATGGATTTTTCCAGGGCATGCAGGACCTGACGGCCGGCATCCGGACCTACATAGAAGAGAACCAGTTGATCGATATCCCGGACAAGCCGATCACCATTGTCATGGCTCCGCACCGGGGCTACACCTGGTCCCGTTTCATCCGTCCCAACGTGTACGAGCCCTCGGACGAGTACACCGTTGAGGTCGGTCTTATGGTGCCGGACATCGACGACGCGACCGCCCTGGCCATCCTGGAGGAATACAACAACCACCTCCTCCCCTTCTTCATCATGCGCCAGGTCTTCCCCGGCCAGTTCGTTCCATTCTACTTCGCCGACCAGAACACACCAACCATGGTGCGCAAGCTCTATCCCAACAAGCCGCTGATCAAAGGCTGGCCGATCCTGGTGGAGGAGATGATGGTCCTCAGCGGTTACGGCAATTTCGACCTCCGCTTTCGGTTCGCCCAGCTCAAGCTGCGCATGAAGGCCGCCATCGATTTCATCCTGGAGCTGAACATCCATCAAGCCAGCATGACAGAAGAGCAGGCCATGGGATACATGCAGCGCAAGGGCTTCCTGAGCGAAACAGAAGCCAGGTACAATTGGGACCGCATCCGCCTCCTGCCCGGCGATGCCACCTATGCCTATGTCGGCCTCCAGGAACTCCTTGACATGCAGGAGGCATACAAAACTAAGGTAGGGGATTCCTTCTCGCAGAAAGAATTCCTAAGAAAAGTCTTAAGCTACGGGAATTTACCCTTACGCCGCATAAAGAGACTGATTACGGAATAAATATTATCCAAATCGCCTTTGTACGCGGTCATTGATGTAGATATATAGTATCGAAAATAAAAGGCCCGTTCCCTGGAGCGGGCCTTTTGCTTTTTGATCTCGGGAAGCGAGATCCATGGAATTCGACGACACGGAAAAAAAAGAACAGTTCCCCCTGGTGGACTCCCATGCCCACCTCGACATGCCGGAATTCGATCTCGACCGCGATCACGTGATCGAACGAGCATTTGCTGCCGGGATCTCTGCCCTGCTCTGCCCCATGGAGGTCACCGATCCGGAGAGCATTCGAAAAACCGGAGAGATAACGGAACACTATCCCAATATCATCGCGGCCGCAGGCGTTCACCCCCACTCCGCCAAGGAGTATGCCGCCGAGTCCGGACGTATGATCCGGGAACTGGCCGGCCGGGGCGGCATCCATGCCCTGGGTGAGATCGGGCTGGATTTTCACTACGATTTTTCTCCCCGTGAGGCGCAGATCCGGGCCTTCCGGGCCCAGCTGAGCTTAGCACAGGAGATGGACCTGCCGGTCATCATCCACAGCCGGCTGGCGTCCGCTGAGGTGCTGGATGCGATCCAAGGCACAGGCTATACCCGAGGTGGTGTTCTACACTGTTTCACCGAGAACCTGGCATTCGCCGAGAAAATGCTGGAGCAGGGCTTCTTTATATCATTTTCCGGGATCCTCACCTTCCCGAAAGCACGGGAAATCCAGGAAACAGCACGGAGCCTCCCGATCGACCGCATCATGGTCGAAACCGACTCACCTTTCCTCGCCCCGGTCCCCTATCGAGGCAGGATCAAGCGCAATGAGCCGGCACACGTCAGAGAGACGGCCCGGTTCCTGGCAGAACTGAGGCAAGCCCCCCTGGATGAATTGTGTATGCAGACCACTCGGAATTTCATGGCCTGTTTTGGGTTTGAAATTCCGGGGCATTGATGCTAATATACACGCCGTGGTCGCGGCCGTGGAGCTCGTGATCGAACGGAAGAATATGGACGCAGTCGAAGCGAAAGCCATCAAACGGACGCTCAAAAAACATCCTGAGCTGATGGAGCTCTATGGCGATATCAAGAGCGATCTGAGCGAGGTGGAGAAAACCCTGCAGCAGTTCGCAGACTCTCCCAACCAGATCATCTCGGAGATCAGCGAATACCTGTTCCAGCGGTCCGGCAAGCGGATGCGCCCGGCCCTGCTCATGATCTGTTCACGAATATTCGATTACAGGGGAAGTGAACACATCCTCCTATCGGCCCTGGTCGAAACCATCCACACGGCCAGCCTCATCCATGACGACATCATTGACAATTCAGAGATACGGCGAGGACAGGACAGCGTTCACAAGCGCTGGGGCCCGAACATCACCGTCCTGCTGGGAGATTATCTCTACATTAAGACTATCGCCCTGTCCCTGGATACCAGCTCGCCGGAATTCACCCGTATCCTGACCGACGTCTCCACTCAGATGATCGAGGGAGAGCTTCACGAATACCACAGGAGTGGAAACCTGGACCTGGAGGAACCTGAGTATCTGGAGATCATCCGGAAGAAGACTGCCGCACTGTTCTCCGCATCCTGCCATTTAGGGGCACTCCTCGGAGGATCCGATGCGGAACAGGCACGCATATTCTCGGATTACGGTATGGCCATCGGCATGTCCTTCCAGATCATCGACGATCTGCTGGACTACTCCGGTGATCACAAGATCCTGGGCAAACCGGTCCTCTCGGACCTGACCGAGGGCCGGATCACACTTCCCATGATCTATGCCCTGAACCAGGACGGCGGCATGTTCCGGGATCGGCTGATCGACCTTTTCGGCGAGAGGGACAAAAATCCCGATGCCAAAAACATGATCCTTGACATCGTCAAGTCCAACGGGGCCCTGGACTATTCCTTTCAGCAGGCCGAGGCCTACGCCCGAAAAGCCCAGTCCCTTCTCTCAGGCCTGCCTGAGTCTATGTACCGGGAGTCTCTGCTCAACATCCCGGACTATGTCCTCTTGCGAAACAAATAGGCTGAAGTCTCCGGTGCTTGAAATCGAAGTCAAGATCAGGATCGAAGATCCCGACATCATCCGTGTAAAACTCAAAAAAGTCGGTGCCGCCCTCCACAGAGACCGGCATCTCGAAGAAAATGTGCTCTACGATCTGCCGGATAAGTCACTCCTTCGCAGGCAGAGCGCACTCCGGCTCAGGACCAGCGGCAAGAGGTCCTACCTGACCTTCAAGGGCCCGACACAGAAATCCCGCAAGTTCAAAGTCCGGGAAGAGTTCGAGACCGAATTGAAGGATCCCAAGCAGCTGTCAAAGATCCTGCGATCCCTGGGATATCGCGAGGTCTTCCGCTACAGGAAGCACCGCGCAGTCTTCCGCACAAAAAAACTTTCGATCTGTCTGGATGAGACCGAAGCCGGCAATTTCATGGAACTTGAAGGTGACCGCAGCGACATTGTAAAGTTTGCCCGCGCTCTGGGATTCTCCAAAGAGGATTTCATCAAGACAGACTACATCAGCATGCTGAATGGGCTGGAGCAGGCAGAGCCGGATACTGAAGGCTAGGCCAGACTATTTCTTCTTCTTGGCTTTCTTGGCGGGAGCCGGTTCAGGTTCCGCTTTCTCTTCTTTGGCGGAATCCTCCTCGACTTTCTTCGTGGCTTTCTTGGGTGCCTTCGCTTTTTTCGGTATTTTTAGTTCTAGGAGCGGTTCTTTGGCCACCTCGGCCACGGCCTCCGGAACTTCTTCGATGACCGGAACCACGGCCGGGATTTCCTCTCCAATGAACATATCATCCCCGGTGTCAACGAATTCCTCCACAGGATTCTCGATGATCTCGAATTCTATGAGTCCCTGCTGGACCTCCTGCTGAGCCACCCGGATCAGATTCCTGGATTTGGACTTGATCTTGGGTTTGGCCCCCTTCAAGAGCTGTTTCGCCCGCTTGGAAGCCACGATGATATACCGGAACTTGCTGTCTATGTCGCTGAACTCTTTCAACTCAACACCACTCCTCGTGCGTAAACACATGCAATTTAAACAAATAAGATACCAAAAAACGGCAATAATTACAATAGCGGATTATTTCTTTCACATCCCCGGGGACCTGTGCTACAATGTGGCGTTTTATACACCGGGATAATGCGAATCTAACGTGAATCCAGAAGAAACCATCCCGATCCTGGCCGCACATCCCCAAAGCGACCGCACCATCTGGGCCATCGGCGGAGGCAAAGGTGGGACCGGGAAAAGCTTTTTCTCCGCCAACCTGGCGATCCATCTGTCTCGCAGAGGCGAAGAGGTTTTGCTGATCGATGCAGACCTGGGCGGACCGAACCTGCACACATTTCTGGGGATGCAGGAGTCGGATATCGACCTGGGACACTTTTTCACCAACCAGGTGACAAACCTGCGGGACGTCGCCGTTCCCACACCCTTCCCGGGTCTGACTCTGATCCGTGGGACAGAAAACGTCCTGTTCACAGCCAACCTCAACTACTACAAGAAACTCAAGCTGATCAGGCATATCAAGGCATTCGAATCCAAGCGTGTTATCATCGATATCGGCACGGGTGCGTCCTACAATTGCATCGACTTTTTCCTCCTGTCCAATCCCGGAGTTCTTGTCATCAATCCGGAACCCACGTCCATCGAGAACGCCTATTACTTCCTCAAGTCATGTATCGTCCGGCTCCTCAAGATGTACATCAACCACTTCCAGCTGCAGGACCTGGTCAAGGTTGTATCGGAACAGATCCAGGACACATCGCGCTCCATATACAGCTTCCTGAGCGAGGTCATTTCCAGGGACAGGCATCATGCGGATCTCCTCTTCAGGGGACTCAGGCGGTTCCGACCCTGCCTGATCGTCAACAAGGCCAAGACGTCCAAAGACATGCTCCTCGGCCCCTCAATGGTGAACGTGGTCCAGAAATACCTCGTGATCGATCTCGATTTCCTGGGGGCCATCCCCATGGACGAGAACGTCCCTCTCAGCCTCCAGAACCTGACCCCCTATGTCCAGCAACATCCGGATTCCGATGTCCTACACGCCATCGCGTCCATTGCCGGAAAGCTCGAGAACCGCGGAACCACAGAAGTGAGGACATGATGGCCGAACGGCTGAAGACGACCGAGGACATGAATTATTACGAGATCCTCAATGTCCCGTCCAGCGCTTCGCAGCAGGACATCGAGCTGGCCTACCGGGTGGGAAAGAATGCCTTCGAAGAAGACTCCCTCGCGCACTACGGTCTGGTGGACCCGTCGGAAAGGGAGCGCACGCTGAAGAGGATCGAGGACGCGTTCAAGACCCTGGGCTATCCCAGCAAACGGCAGCGATACGACGTAAAGATCCTCAAGATCAAATCCGAGGCCGACGAGAATGCCTACTTCCGCTCCACGACCGAAAAACTTATGATCGAAGAGGCGGGAACCGGCTCACGAATGGGATTCTGGACCAGGCTGAAACGCTGTTTCAGGTCCTAACCTGCTCTTCCATCAGCGGATCAGCTCGTAGTGGAATCCTCCCCTCTGCAGGTGGAGCTGACTGGTGGCCGACACGAAGCCGGGAGGGATCAGCTCCGGTCCTGTCACTTCGCAGAAGGTGTAGCGCAATCCATTGATCGTGAACTGCTGGCCCCTGAAGGAGGGGATCGCGATACCCACGAAAAGGTGATGAGGGATCCTTACCAACAGCAGAGGGTAGCGCCGAAAATGCCTCCAGATGGATGCAAAGAGGACTCCCTTCGAATCGCAGTCGCCGTAATTATTGACCAGCACTTTGGGCGGAGGCCAGAATCCCAGGATGACCTTATCAGCTTCGTCCAGGGGCGGGGTACCGTAGTTCATGCTCTGCACGAAAGCCAGCAGCAGAGACAGGAATTCCTGCACAGACTTTCCCTCCGCTGTCCGGCTCAGGCCCTCGACAGCGGGCCGTATCCTCTCGCGGTTCTTCTGGATCACCCAGGAATAGTCCACATAGAGCCGGTTGCCTTCCAGCCGGAATCCCCGGGCCCGGAGGAAGCGGTCTTTGACCTTCAATTCTTCGGACTGGAGCCTTTTAATATGCGGCTCCTGCTTCTTCGCTAGGGCATTCACGATCCTGCGGAACTCAAGTCTGACCTTATCCTTCTCTGCCGGAGGCAGGGTATCGGGAGTCATGATCTTCAGGTTGAAGCTGAGCAGGTCCTTATCCTCGATGTAATAGTAGTGCCCATATTCGCTCTTGGCGAGAAGCCGCAGCACATGCTCCCTAAGATCGTCGAGCATCTTGGCTCGCGGGGCTTCGAGCCGGGCCTCGACATACCGGTCGAGCTCGGAGGGGGAATACCCGAACTCCTCGTCAGCGTCCTGTACCGCCTGCTGCGTCAGAGTAAAGACCACGGTATGGGGATCGTCCTGGTGATCCCACCAGAAAAAACTCAGGTGGTTCAAACCGTCGTCCACATCCAGGCTGAACTGGTTGGAGCGTATCCTGTAGCCGGAGGACTGTTCCAAGGGACACATATCCAGCGCGGGATCGGAGGGTGTCCGGCCCAACTGCCCGGCCAGGAAGATCAAGGCCGGGAAGAGAACGCAGACACCTAAAAAAACAGCGAGAAGGCTTTTCATATTATTGGATGAGCGGGATCGTCCCCACGTCCGGAAACGGGATCAGAGCCCGTGTCAGGCCGGCCACTCCGGAGCTCATCAAGAGGCAGACGCTGAGGACGAATGCGGCCAGCAGCAGGGCAACGGCCACGTTGTTGTTCTTGATGGCCTCGTATTTTTTCAGCCGGGGTGTCATGCGGGCGAAAAGCCAGAGGCTGAAGAGGATGCTGGCGAGGGCGAGGATTCCCGAAAGCAGCACATAGCCCACGCTCAGGCCCAACATCTTGAAGAAGCTCCCGGCGGTGTGAGCTCCCTCCAGGACATAGAGCTGCACCACGGCCATAGCCGGATAGATGGCCTGCTTGACCACGATGGCCTCACCCAGGATGATGCCGCCCAGCACGATCCCCACGGCGGTGTTGCTGTCCTGCAGCTGACGCTCCTCGTCAAAATGAGGAGTCAGCAATAAGAACAGGCGGTAGGAACCGAAGATCAGGATGAAGCTGGTGAAGATGGAGAGGAGGAATTCCAGCAGCCCGAAGAGTACCTGCTGCATCCCCATGTCAGTACTCCTTCACGATGTCGTCCTCGGTGCCGAAGGTGAAGTCGGCTCCGGAAGAGGTCAGGCGAAAATTCATGTCCGAGATGCGCTCGTACTTGATCTCCTTGCTCCAGGCGTCCTTCTTTCCCGTCGTCATGGGCCCCAGGACAGAAAGGTCGTCCAGGCTTCGGGGCAGCGCGCCTATCTGGGCCGTGTACATGGTGATCAGCCTCTCCAGGGACTGCATGTTGGTCTCGGTCAGCTGATGTTTGGCGCGGTCGAAGGCGCTCACATTTTCTTCCAGCATCCCCTTCTCACCGGTCTTCACGATGTAGAGGGTAAACACGATCACGGTAACCAGGAGGAGAATGGCCATTAAACCTCTGAACTTCATCACAACCTCACGGGATTCATATTAGCACGACTCACCGGATTTGGGAACTTGACCGTCTCTTCACTTGGCTTTCCACCGAGCCCATACCGGCGCATCCGCCTGGATATCTTTCCAGATGACATCCATCCGGGCAGCCAGTTCCAGCACCCTGTCCGGCATCCGGGAACTCAGGTCCCGGGTTTGTCCCAAGTCATCTGCCAGGTCGTAGAGCTCATAGCGCACCGGCCCGGCGGTTTTGATCCAGTCCATCCACAGCTGGCCGGGCGGCTTTTCGTTGAACCAGGCGATCAGGACATGGCTGCCCTCCCTCAGCGCCATGGGCGGAACGAATCCATACTCATGGACCGGGAAATTCCAGCAGACCGCACCCTTCCGCTGGAAAGGCTCCCCGAGGAATGCGGCGAGGGCATCCTCCCCGTCGATCTTCCGATCCAAAGGCGGGGCGATCCCGGCCAGCGCACAGAACGTGGGCAGGAAATCGGTCCCGTTGATGAGAGTGTCGCTCACCGATCCCGCGGGGACACGCCCGGGCCAGCGGACGATCCCGGGCACGCGGTGCCCTCCCTCAGTTGTGAAGCGCTTCATGCCTTGCAGGGATCCGGGAGTGCCGAAGCAGCGATCCCGGATGGGATCGTCCCATTCACCCTGAGACTCCTGGAAGTTCACCGGATATTCGGGCCCGTTGTCGCTGGTGAAAACGACCAGCGTGTCGTCCCGAAGGCCCAATTCCTCCACAGTCTGCATCAGGGAACCGAAGGCAGAATCGAGCTGGGACACGGTCCCGTAGTAGTGTTTCAGATTGAAAGAGATGTCTCTGTCGTCAGGGCGAGGGACCCGGCCGTATCCGATCAGGGATTCGAGCCGGGCCGCTTCTGCGCCCTCGTACATGGACGCATACCCGTCGGGAGGATCGATGGGAGTGTGCGGTTCATGACTGCAGACCAGGAGGAAAAAGGGCTTTTCCGGATCCTGCCGGCCGCTGAGCCAGCTTGAGGCCTCCTCCACGATCACGTCGCAGTACCAACCCGAGACAGGCCCCACCCGCTTTCCGTTGCGCACAAATTTTTCCGCGTTCTCAGGACCCTCGAAGGCATTAAGGACAGTGGCAAACCAGTGATCGAAACCATGATCCGAGGGAGTGGGCTGGCCTAGCTGTGGTTGCTCGAAATTGGTGAGATGCCACTTCCCGACAAAACAGGTGTCATACCCGGCCTCCCGCAAAAGGGAAGCGACGGTGATCTCTTCCCGGCGCAGGTGGGCCCCTCCTCCCAGGATGTAGTAGAATCCCAGGCGGTAGGGATGCCGGCCCGTGAGAAGGGAGGCCCGCGAGGGCGAGCACACCGTGCCCGCGGCATGAAAATCGGTGAAACGAATGCCCTCGGCAGCGAAACGGTCCAGGTGAGGCGTCTGGACTATAGGATGGCCGTAGCATCCCAGATCGCCGTACCCAAGGTCGTCGGCCAGGAATACGATGATGTTGGGTGCCCTCTCGGAAGGCCTGCAGCCCGGGAGCAGGCTGAGGAGAAAAAGAAATGCGGCGGCCCCTCCCGCCAGCAGCAGCATGAAGACATCTCTCCTCTTCCGGGATCGCGCCATTTTTCCTGACCTCGGCATCATACTACCCGATGTGATGGGCCCGAAGCAATCGCAAGAGGTTCCTATTTTTCTGATTTATCGACTACGTGTAGACAAAAAGGAGCAGCTCCCGGGTCTTGTATAGGTGGAGAAGATGAAAGGACGACGGGGGCCGGGAAACATTCCAGATTACCTCCCTGGTCATGGAAAAGGACGACGACTGGGCCTGGGAAGAGCGGACATCCAAATAAAGGCACAAAAACATCCAAAATATCGACATAAATCCAATTATATGAATCTTTTTCCTTGAATCCCGGGGGCGATCCCCCTCAGTTCCTCTGGGAGCGGGCTTTCCCGCATCCTGGTATAAATATTGCATTTGAAAAATCGGGAATATAAGTCTATGGAATCCGTCTAAACACTTGAGGGGAGACATCCAATGCAGAGAAAGGCCATCCTGAGCAAGGTCATGATGACAGGAATTTTCCTGGCTGCGGGGCTGGGGCTGCTGGCGCAGCAGCAGTCGTTCGTGGAACAATCCCTGGTCCTCAATGTCGAAGTGCCTGTGCGCGTGTTCATGGACGACACGTTCCTGACCGACCTGACCGTCAAAGACTTTGAGCTCTTCGAAGACGGCGTGCAGCAGAAGATCGAAGCTGTCTATCTGGTACAGGACGGCCAGATCAAGAGGAGCGACGAGAATAAGAGGTTTTTGCCGGAGATCGAGCGCACACTGTTCCTCTTCCTGCAGGTGCACGAATATTCGGTGCGCTACAAGGACGCCCTGGAACATTTCATCCAGAACAACCTGCTTCCCAGCGACAACCTCTTCATCGTAACTCCCCTCAAGACCTACAGGCTTCGGGACAATGCCTTGGGTATGGTGAGCAAGGAGGATATCCAGACGCAGCTCATAAAGATCCTGAGAGCTGATACCCTGATGGCGACCTCGGAATACAGGCAGGCGATCAACAGCCTCTCCAAGCTCGCTGCTCAGCTGACCGCTGTTTTGAGCGGGGGTGAAGAAAGGGTGCCGAATGACAGCTTCGAAGCCGGAGATGGACAGGACGATGCCCGTCCCATGCAGGAACTGCTCCTTCAGTACTCCAGCGAGCTGATCCGGCTTGAGACCATTCGAGAGATCCACCAGTTAAAACTCCTGGACTTCGCCCGATTCCTGAAGAATCGGCCCGGGCAGAAACACGTGTTTTTCATCTATCAGAAGGAGTTCATCCCCACCATCGAGCCCAGGATCATGACCCAGTACCTGGATTTGAACCAGGAGCACCACGATGTGCTGACGAATTTTTCAGACCTCTTCAACTTCTATTACAGGGACACGAATTTCAACGTCGAGGGGGTCCAGAAGGCCTACTCCGATTCCTCCATATCCATCCAGTTCCTGTTCGTCACCACGCCCGCCCAGCAGGAGTTCGGGATCCGGATGGAGGAACATTCCGAAGATGTCTACAATGCCTGGAAAGGGATCTGCACGGCCACGGGCGGCTATTTCGGTGCCTCGGCGAGGCCGGAGATCCTGCTGCAGAACGCGGTGAAGGCGACAGAGAATTACTACCTGATCTACTACACTCCCAAGAATACAGATTACTCGGAAGAGCGGAAATTCCGGAGGATCTCGGTGCAGCTCAAAGACCGGAGCGATTGTCGGGTGCTTCACCGGATCGGATATTACGAAGACTAGGCTCCCTCTAAAAAGTGACGGGGCTCCCTACGCCGGATTCTGGGACCTACTCGTATTTAAGACTCTGCACAGGACTGGCCTGTGCAGCTTTCAAGGTCTGTGATGTGACCGTGATAAACGCCACGATCAGGGTAGCAAAAAACGTGACCAAAAAGATATCAGCGCCGATCTTAACAGGATAGCTGAACATGAACTTGATCATCATGTTCATGAGGTAATAGGAGATCGGGAGGGCGATGATGTTTGCGATCACCACCAGTTTCAGGAAGTCCTTGACCAGCATCCTGATGATCCCGGGTACCGAGGCACCCAGCACTTTACGGATCCCGATCTCCTTGATCTTCCTCTCGACCGCAAAGGATGACAGCCCCAGCAGTCCCAGGCAGGACAGAAATACGGCCATGATACCGAGCGCTCCCATCATCTCCGCCGTCTTGTCGCCATCGAACGAGTCCTCGAAGGCTTGGCTGAGACTCACGTGTTCGAAAGGCAGATCCGGATTCAGGGCATTCCAGCTTTCTTTGATCTGGCCCACGACTTGGGTCTCATCCGCCGTCCCAGAGTATTCGACCAGCATGTAGTTTAGGCCCTCGGGTTTCAAGCGGAGAACACCGGGGGAAAGCGTCTCAAAATAGAGGTCCTGGAAGTGAAAATCGCCAACCACTCCCACGACCGTGCCCTTCTGATCGCCGATGGTCAGCTGCCTGCCCAGTGGAGCCTCCCACTGGAGCTGCCGGACCGCCGTCTCGTTCAGGATGAGGCTGTCGGCATCTGCGAAATCCCTGGAGAAACTCCTCCCCTGCTTGAGCTTGATGCCCAGCATCTCAATAAAATCATAGTCGACTGCAAAAACATTCATGTTCATCTTCTCATTTTCGGAAACGCCCTCGGGCCAGACCTGCTGCTGGGGATTCCATCCCACCGGTAGGGAGGCAGAGGCAGAGACTGCGGTGATGTCTCTGTACTGCATGAGGTCCTGCCTGAAGTTCTTGAGATTGTCACGGGCTTCGCCAGCGACATCCACGGCAACGATGTGTTTGCGGTCGAATCCCAGGTCCACCCTCAGGTTGTGACGCGTCTGTTTGATGCTGATGAGCGTGAGGACGATCAGGACTATGGAGAACACGAACTGGACCACGACCAGCGTCTTGCGCAGCCGGCCGCCCTTCCGGCCGAACTGGAGGTTTCCCTTCAGGATCCGGATGGGCTTGAAAGCCGACAGGAAAAACGCGGGATAGCTGCCGGCAAACAATCCGGTCAGGATGGTTGTGCCGATGAGGAGGCTCAGGATGCGCGGGTTGTCCCAGAGAGAGACATCGAGCATAAAGTCGAAGTAATCGTAGAGAACCGGGCGGAACAGCTCGTAAAGCACGATCACGGCGGGCAGCGCCAGCAGAGACATGAGCAGAGACTCTCCCAGGAACTGCCGGATCAGCTGGGAACGGTTTGCCCCCACGACCTTCCGCATCCCCACCTCTCGTGCTCTGGTCATGTGGCGTGCGGTCGAGAGATTCATGTAGTTGATGCAGGCGATGACGAGGAGCAGGACCGCCACGATCCAAATCACAACAAAATTGGCGCCTCCAGAGCTCCACAACGTATCGATATTCTGTGAGTTTAGGAAGAAGTCCCGCAGAGGATGGAGATAGAGCTGTTTGGGGGAATCAGGGGAAGAGGGAAAATATTTATTGAGGAAGCCGGACAGCTTTCCATCAAGCTGTGCGGCCTCGTATCCTTCAGTCAGGAGGAGGAACGCTGCCTGATTGTTTATGCCCCAATCCCCTTTCCAGGGATACAAAGCGTCGGTCGTATCCCAGGAGACAAGGAACTCATATGTGAGGGAGGAATTCCTCGGCACATCTTCGGTCACACCGGTGATGCGGACATCCACCGCATTGTCGAGGGTCAGGACCTGCCCGATCGGATCTGAATCTCCGAAATATTTCAGGGCTGAGGCCTCCGTGAGGACCATGGAATAGGGCTTGGACAATGCAGAATCCGCGTTTCCTTGGATCATCTCGAAAGAGAAGATGGAAAGGAAATCCGGGTCGACGAATCGGATCCGGTTCTCGTAGAACAGCTTGTCCTCATGCTTGACAATCATCCTGCCGGACGGAAAAAATCTCGATCCTGCCTCTATCTCTGGAAATTCACTGCGGAGAGCCGGCAATAAGGGAGGCGGGGTGATGGCCGCATGCCGGTCGTCTTCGATGCCCCCAGGAAGCACTTCCACGACAGCATAGATCCTGTCCCCCTTCGCATGGAAGGTGTCGGTGTCCAAAACGAACTCCACCAGGAGGGCAAAAAGCACGAACACACCCAGCCCCAGGATGAGGCCGGAAAGCGTGATGAAGGAATAAGCCTTCTGTTTCCTCAGGTTTCTAAATGCGATGCTCAGATAGTTTTTTAGCATGACGGTCCTCTTTAGATTGTCGCTCTGTCATTAGATACGGATATCGCAGGTCAAGAGTTCCGGTAAGGGGCTTGATTTGATGCACAAATCCGGTTTAATTGGGCAGGGAGAGAACAAATGCTGACACAAGAGGAACTCGATCCGATCTTTGAGACGCTGAAACGGATCATGGAGAAGTATTCGCCCCCCTTTTCCCTGAAGAAGCCGTCAGAGGCTCTGAAGAAGAAAATGAGCTTCGAGCTGACGTCCTACGAGAGAGTCGTGATCGCCGGCCGCCCCAGGGATGAGGTCTATTTCGCGGGCCTCATCAAGCAGAAGGGCTATGTGGGATTCTACTACATGCTGGCCTACGCGAATCCGGAAATATCCTCTCAGCTCAGCCCGGAGTTCATGTCCCTGCTCAAGGGAAAATCCTGTTTCTACATCAAATCCACAGAAAAACCCATCCTGGAACAGGTAAAAAAAGCCCTGGACCTCGCCTTGAGAGCGTACCAGAAGAACGGCTGGGGCTGAAGAGGGATGATATGACCCGTGTAGGAATCGAACCTACAACCTGCTGATTAAGAGTCAGCTGCTCTGCCAGTTGAGCTAACGGGCCACAAAGTCTGCTTATTTTAGGAAAATCGCCCATAGATGTCAATGATGCGAGAGAGATTGCTTCGTCGCATAACTCCTCGCAATGACAAGAATGCTCGCCATGACAGGATGAGACGGTGTATAATGGCGAAAAATGGAAGGCGGCATGAACCTGAACCTTTTTCTATTCATCCTGGCGGGACTGCTGGTTGCACTCTTTGCCGTCCTGATCTGGACCATCCGGAACACCGCACGCAGGATCGAAGACCTCAAGCGGGGACAGGCTGAGGAGCAGGCGGCCGATGACAGGGCCCTGAACCTTATGCAGAACCAGATCGGGCAGCTCACCACTCAGATCAACCAGCAGCTGCAGAACATGAGCGGCCAGTTCCAGAAGACCACAGGCAGCATCGGGAGCACTCTAGGTGATGTCAAACAGGACCTGGGCAGGATGGAGGCCGCGACCAAACAGGTGCTGGACAAGGCCCGGGATATCGCCAGCCTTCAGGACCTGCTCAGGGCACCCAAATTCCGGGGAGGGATGGGGGAGCTCTTCCTGGGCGACCTGCTGGCCCAGATCCTGCCGCCCGCCCACTACAGCCTGCAGTACCGATTCAAGAGCGGAGAGGCGGTGGATGCCGTGGCCCGGATCGGCCAGAACATGGTCCCCATCGACGCCAAGTTTCCTCTGGAAAACTTCAAGCGGCACCTGGCGGAAGAGGAGTCCAAGGAAAAAGAAGACCTGCGGAAAAAATTCGTGGCCGACGTCAAGAAGCACATCGACGCCATCGCCAAGAAATACATCCTGCCGGATGAGGGCACCTATGATTTCGCGCTGATGTACATCCCGGCCGAGAACATCTACTACGAAACCATCCTCAAGGAAGAGGCCCTGGCTCAGGAACGTAACATCCTGTCCTATGCCCTCCAGAAGCGGGTCATCCCGGTGTCGCCCAACTCCTTCTTCGCCTATCTTCAGGTGATCGTGCTCGGGCTCAAGGGCATGCAGATCGAGAAATCGGCCCTCTCCATCTTCCAGTCCCTCTCCCGTCTGCAGGGAGACCTGGGGCGCTTCAGTGACAGTTTCCAGAAGCTAGGCACGCACCTGGGGAATGCCAACACCAAGTTCGATGAGGCGGAAAAACGATTAAGTAAATTCACGGACAAGTTGGACCAGCTCAGCTCCCACGAACCCGAACAGCTCCCGGAAAAAACCGTGGAATCCAGCGAACCGGAGTGATCCTCGCCGGGTTCAACCTCAACCCGGATTTTCGAGCAGGGACACCGTCTCCAGGAATCTCGTGAAGGGAAACATGTCCAGGGCGGATATACGGCGCAACACATATCCCCATTCCTTCCATACCGAAAGGTCCAGGAAATGCGTCTGTGGATTGCAGGAGATCAGGCAGACCTCCCGGGGAGCCTTGCCAGCCACCGCTTCGACTACTTCGGAGGGGCATCCGGAGCGGGGAGGATCCATGAGGACAAGGTCGTCGGGCTGGATATCCAGGGAGTCGATCTTGGATTCCACTTGGGAACAGAGGAATCTGGCCTGTTCAAATCCCAGGAGGACGGCATTGCGCTCCGCGGAATCTATGGCTCCAGAGTGGCTGTCCACGCCGAGGACAGGAGTACGCGGCGATGCGAGTGACAGAGAAAGCAGGCCCACGCCGCAGTAGAGGTCGACGATCCGGCGGGCCCGATGGCCTCCCGAGATCTCACGGACCTCCCTCAGGAGCCTGGGAGTTAATCCCGGATGCGGCTGGAAAAAGGCGCTGTAGTGTGCGGCCCACTCCCAGCCATCGATCCGGTGCCGGATCCACTCGTCTCCAAAGGATTCGCGCCGCGAAGGAACGACTACCCCTCGAATCTCGTGGAAGCGAGACAGGAGTTCTGCTGCCATGGGCTCGTAGCTTCGCTCCTCCCCCCTCCGGACTGATAGGATGAGGTGAGCTTCCCGGCGCCCATGGGCCAGCTTCATTTCGAATCCATCCACCGGAAACTCCCCCTGTATCAAAAGCAGGGCCTCCTGGAGTTTCTCTGCCAGGCCGCGGGCCCAAGTCGGCAGGATCCAGAGCATTTGCTCCGCTGGGACTTCACCCAGGATCGGGTCTGTCCCACACACGCGAGGGCTCCCGTCTCGTGTGAAGATCTTGAACTTGGCGCGGCAGCGGAAACCTCCTTCCAGGGGAGCGGAAAGAACCCGGGGGCGCAGGGAACCGTATCCGAGGGAATCCAGTCCGGAATGCAGGGAGCGGGTTTTCTCCGCCAGATGACTAAGATAGGCTTTTTCTCTGTCCACGGCTTCGATCAGACGGCCTCGTTCTTTTCGAAAAAGTAGGCCCCCAGCACGATCATCAGCAGGGAGAAGAGGAGCATCATGCCCAGGTCCATCAGGATGGGGAAGGCGGAAACACCGATCAGTACGCCCCTCAGTCCGTCCACACCATAGGTCAGGGGGTCGGCATACCCGAGAATCCTCAGCCAGGGCGGGAGGTTCTCCAGCGGATACAGGGCCCCGGAGAGGAAAAACAGGGGGAAGATGACGAAGTTCATGACGATGCTGAAACCCTGCATGTCCCGCATCTTGGAGGCGAAGACCAAACCCAATCCCAGGAAGGTCACGGAGATGAGGATCATGAAGACCAGCGCCAACAGGAGGGACAGCACCGAATCGATCCGGAAGCCCATGAACAGGGATATGATCAGGAGGAGCATGCTCTGGATCAGGGCGGTCGTGATCCCGCCGGCGATCCGGCCCAGGACGATGGAGATCCGGCTGACCGGCGCGACCATGATCTCCTTCAAAAATCCAAACTCCCGGTCCCAGAGAACAGACAGACCTCCAAAGGTCGACGAAAACAGAAGGCTCATCCCCAGGATGCCTGGGACCAGGAAGCGGATGTATTCCACCCCGCCCTCCAAGCCGGGGACGGCCATCCGGTTGAATCCCATCCCCAGGAAAGCCAGGAAGAACACAGGCATGGCTAGGGCCCCGATGATGCGGGACTTGGCGCGCAGGAAGCGCTTCATCTCACGCAGCCAGAGGACCTGGATGGCCGTAGGATCTATCATCGTTTCCGCCTGAAATGGCCGCGCATCATGGAGCGGTTGCGTTCACCCTGGCTGGCCTCGCTGTCCCGCATGGTCTTTCCCGTGAAATGCAGGAACACATTTTCCAGACTGGGCTTGCGCAGGTTCACACACGTAACTTCGATGGACTGTTCCTGTGCGATCCGGATCAACTCAGGGATGCGCCGCTCCCCCTTTTCCATGGTGAGCGTGAGGGCCGAGTCGTGCTGCCTGCAGGACTTGATCCACTCGATCTCTTCCAGCCGCGAAGCGAAAGCGGCGCCATCTTCCTTCACCTCGATGGAGACCACATCCCCCCCCAGGATGTCCTTGAGCCGAGCGGGAGCGTCCATGGCCACGAACCGGCCCTTGTCCATGATGGCCACCTTCTGGCAGAGGAAATCCGCCTCCTCCATGTAGTGTGTGGTCAGGATGATCGTCACAGAGTGTTCTTCGTTCAGTTTCTTTATGTAGTCCCAGATATGCCTCCGGGTCTGTGCATCCAAACCGAGGGTGGGTTCGTCTAGGAACAGGACCTGCGGCCTGTGGATCAGGCCCCGGGCGATCTCCAGGCGCCGCTTCATGCCCCCCGAGTAGTTTTCGACCAGCACTCCGGCCTTTTCCCCCAGTTCCACCAGATTCAGCACCTCGGCGATCCGCTGCTCGCGGTCCTCCCGGTTCATGCCGTACATCATGGCGTGGAACGTGAGGTTTTCCTTGCCCGTCAGTTTTGTGTCCAGGGCCGGTTCCTGGAAAACCACCCCGATGCTGCGGCGCACATCATCCTTGCTGTGGATCACATCGTGGCCCGCCACCCGGGCGCTGCCAGAGGTCGGTTTCAGAAGGGTGGAGAGCATGTTGATGGTCGTGGTCTTGCCTGCCCCGTTGGGCCCCAGCAGGCCGAAGAGTTCTCCGGTATGGACTACAAAAGTCAGATCGTCCACGGCCGTAAAATCGTCGAATCGTTTGGTGAGGTTTTCAACGCGGATGGCTTCCATGAGATACCTGGGCGGATCAGCCGAAGCTCATTTCTTTGAAACAGACGGCAAAGGTGGTTCCCCCATTTCTGTCGATGGAGAGGGTTCCCTGCAGCTGCTCCGTCAGCATGTCGACCAGCTGGAGGCCAAAGGACTCCGAATTCTTCAGATCCAGATCACTTTCCAGGCCGACGCCGTCGTCACTGATCCTGAGCTCGATACCGCCGTCCGCTACCGGTTTCATGCTGACCGAGACCGTGCCCGAATGGCCCTCGGGGAACGCATGTTTCAGGGCGTTAGAAATGAGCTCGCTCACGAGCAGGCCGCAGGGGATAGCGGTGTTTATGTCGAGCAGGACATCCTCGATATCCATCTCCAGGGCGACCTTGTCGGGCGTGACACCATACATCTGAAACAGGTGATAGCTGAGGCTCCGGACATACTCCCTGAAATCCACACGGGAAAGATCCTCAGAGCGGTAGAGCTTCTCGTGGACCATGGCCATGGAGCGGACCCGCAGCCTGCTCTCGGCAAACATCTCCAGGGCCTTGCTGTCCTCGATGTGCTGGGATTGGAGGTTCAGGAGGCTGGAGATGATCTGCAGGTTGTTCTTCACGCGGTGATGGATCTCCCTGAGCAGCACCTCTTTCTCATGGAGCGAGGACTTTATCTGCTCCTCCGCCTGTCTCTGTTCGGTAATATCCTGGACCTGAGTCAGGGTTGTAATGTTCTGGCTGGAGTCCTTCATAAGCGTGGAACTGATCTCCACGCGGCGCTTTTCGCCGTCCTTCCGTATGATGGTGAACTCATATCGCGACGGGACCTCCCCCCCTTTCTGGCGGCGCTGGTAGCGGTCGGCAACCAGCTCGAGGCTCTCCTCATCCAGATATTTCCGGAAATCTGCACCGACGAATTCCTCTCTCGAGTATCCCATGATTCGGAGCATCTCATCGTTGGCGTACAGGGGCCGGAACTCTTGGTCGATGATCACGATCCCGCTCTGTGCATTTTCCACCACGGAACGGAACATCTCTTCGCTCTGCTGAAGGGCATCCTCAGCCTGACGGCGAGTGATGGCCATGGCCACCTGTTCCGAGATGAATGTCAGGATGTCCTTCTCATCTTCGGTGTAGCGGAAACCCTCGGTGTAGATCTGCACGACCAGGGCCCCGATGGCTTTGTCCTTGACTTTGAGGGGGACTCCCAGCCAGTCGATGGAGGCTGCCCCTATGGATTCCACCTCGCCCTGTTTCTCCAGCTCGGCAAAAACTTCCGGAGATGCGAGCAGCGGCTTACCCGTCCGAAGCACATATTCAGTCAGCCCCTTGCCCAGCTTTTTTGGTTCAGGAGCCTCATCGAACTCGTCCACGAAATAAGGGAAGCTCAGCATATCACTCTCCTCGTCGAAGAGAGCGATGTAAAAATTGTTCTTGGCAGGCATCAGCTCCGTGATGGTCTCGTGGATGGCCCGAAACAGATCATCCAGGCTTTCGGCCGCATGGGCCGCCTCCGATATCTTGTACACGGACGTCTGGATCTGCTCGGAACGCTTGCGGGCGGAGAGATCGTGAGCAAAAGCGCAGTTGAACTCTTTCCCCGCATACTCGACATAATTTCCCGTGATCTCGACCGGCAGTACACTGCCGTCCTTGCGGAGATAAAGGGATTCGAGTTTTCCCGATCCTTTCTGTTTCAGATCTGCCCACAGCCCGGGCCAGATCTCTGGAGTAGCATTCACATCGATGTCGAAGACCGTGAGGGCGAGCAGTTCTTCCCGCGTATATTTCAGAGCGCAGCAGGCCGCCTCATTCACGTAGATGAGGGCTCCGTGTTCATCCATCCACATGATGGCATCGCCGGAGCGGTCCATGGAGAGTTGAAAGAGATAATGTTCCTGCACGCGGTCTTTTCCGTCCACTCGGGGAACCTCCTCAGTTCATCTCTTCCGGCTCCCCAATCAACCCTTCGGTCCCGAAACAGTGACCGGTCCTGAACCCAATAGCTATATCACAGGCACTGGGGCCAGTCAATCCGGGACCTGCTCCTCTTGGATCGTGTAAAAATAGGCGTCGCCATCGTCCGGCTCCTGGGGATCGGAGATCGGCTTCCAGGCCAAAAAGACGGGCCTTTGATTGCGCAGGAGGTCGAGTACATCCGCGTATTGAGATCCCGGAGCGAAGTAGAAGATCTTCCCTCCGGAAAGGTAGGGCTCCGGCAGCTCAGCGCCCTCGCGAGCGAATACAGCCTGTCCGACCTCCCGGCCCTCGGAGTAAAGACGGATGATCTTTTCTCCCCATCGGGTTCTGGCTCCCTTGAGGTCGCTGGAATATATCTCCACTGTGTAGCTGTCGATCTTGTATTCAGTGATCTTCAAGTTTTCCTCCCTTGTCGAGCTTGAGCAGCGCCCGCAGCAGCACGTTGGCGCCGTTGGCCAGATCCTGGGCCCGGGTGTTTTCCCTGGGGGAATGGCTGATCCCTCCCACGCTGGGCACGAAGATCATGCCGATCGGTGTCAGCCTGGCCATCTCCTGGGCATCATGCCCGGCCCCGCTCGGCATGCGCAGACTGGAGAGCCCCAGTTCCCTAGCTGAGGCCTCCAGGAGGTCTCGGATCCGGGGATGGGTGGGCGCGGGAACGGCCGTGGCATCGATAGGAGAGAACTTTAGCTCCGTTCCTGTCCGCTCCGCGATCCGACGGGACTCGGCCTGGATGCGCTCGAACATCAGGTCGATCTTGGCGGAGGAGAGGTCACGCAGCTCCAGGCTCAGGATCACCTTCCCGGGAATGACATTGGGCGCGCCGGGTTCTGCCCGGATCCGGCCCACGGTCCCCACCTGGCGCCCCGGCTCCGAGCGGACGATGGTGTTGACGGCGATAACGAAATAAGCCGCCGCCAGCATCGCATCCTTCCTCATGTCCATGGGTGTCGTACCGGCGTGGTTGGCAGCACCCACGATGGTGACGTCCCACCAGTTGATGCCCACGATCCCCTCCACGATGCCTATGTCGATCCCCTGGCCTTCGAGCACTCCCCCCTGCTCCACGTGGATCTCGATGAAGGCCTTGATGGTTCCCCGACTGAGCCTGGCACTATCCAGCCGGCCCGGAGCGCCGCCTAGATCCAGGATCCCCTGCCGTATGGTCTTTCCGCTGTGACTCACGATCTCCAACGCTTCGCTGGATATCTCCCCCGCCAGCGCACGGCTGCCGATGAGGCCCCCCTCTTCGTCTGTGAAGATGATGACCTCAAGGGGATGCCGGGTTTGGATGCCGTTTTCGTTCAGGACTTGAGCGGCTTCGATGGCCGCTATCACACCCAGCGCGCCGTCATACTTTCCCCCGTGGGGTACGGTGTCGCTGTGAGATCCGAACACGAGCGAAGGTAGAGCTGGATCCAGGCCCTCCCGCCTGCCGATCATGTTCCCGGCGGTATCGACACGGACCTCGAGCCCCGCTTCCTCCATGAGCAGCTTCAGGTATACCCGTGAACGGATATCTTCTTCACTGAAGGCCACGCGGTTCACTCCACCTTCAGGCGTCGCCCCGAACTCGGCCAACCTTTCCAGCCTGTGGAGAAGCCGGTTCTTATCAATGCGCACGTTCGAATCCTGCATAGCCGCGATCAACCCGGGAGCAGACAGGCCTATGCAGAGTCCTACAGCTGCCCCTATCACAAAACGAATGGATATATTTTTAGACATGAGGATTCCTCTCCCCTGATCTTTACGAAGCCTGGGAAGGGAAAAGGGCGGTTTCGGGTCGCCTGGACCCTGATTCATCGGTGGTTAGCCTGGGTCAATCTTGTTCGTCTAATTCTTTTCCAGAAATCTTCAGGTTCAGCTTAGCGGCCATGGTGTGGAGCTGCTCGACGATCTCATCCAGATCCTCCGGAGCGAACAGATCCCAGTCATTCATCTCGCATTCATCTTTGCCACGTTCCAGGCTGGCGATGGCATCTTCGAGGTTGTCGAGAAGGCGTTCGCAGGCTTTTTCTCTTTCGCCCATTTTTGAATCCTCCCAAAGTACTTCTGTATGGGTTCAGATTCTATATAACACTTTAAAAAAAAATAAGTCAACGCGAAATAATGATGCATCCTGATGGGACCCATCTACAGCAATGCGGATTTCTTGCAACAGGGGAAAAATGGCCATATAAATCCAGAAGGTTTCCAAATCAAGCCTTGCGAAAAAGCAGAGTTCACGCTATAGTGAACGGGCCATGATAGGCCACATCATATCAACATCTCGTTCAAGGAAAGGATGAGCGTGCCATGAAAGAATACTTCTATATCGAAGGACACAAAAGCAAGACCGACTACGGTGTCGAGGAAACCATGATCCTGGAAGATTCCCGCGCCTATGCGTCTGAAGAGACAGCCCTCGCTAAAGCCAAGGAGCATTTCGATGAGAGAGACGACCTCACACTGGTCGTGATCTATAAGGGCGTGAAGCTAGGCGATAAGCACGGCCACAAATACCTCTTCCGCAACCAGGACGGCATGCTGGAAGAGGTCGACAACTGGTGGAGCGACCACTCCTGCTGCTAGAATCCCCTGGCAAACATCGTCCAGAATTTGTCTCCCAGCTCCCAGTATTTGTTCATCGCCGCTCGGGCGAAATCATTCGTGTACTTTGTCAAGTATTTCTTAGCCTGAGCCGCATCGGCGGGATCTCCGCTTCCCATCAGGGCCACGACCTCTTTCTCGACTTGGGGCAGCTCTGAGAAAGCCTTATCTTCGAACTCTTTGACGGCGTCCTCGATAAACTTCCGCGTCGCCCCCCAGCGGACTGTGGCCAGCTTGTTCGCACGCCGGAACCACCAGCATGCCGAGTCGGTCCGGAAGCGATGTTGCCCGCAGATCTCGAAACTGGGGGGGAGCTCCGTGGTCCCGGAGAAGATCGGGAGGCGCGGGCTCTGGCCCGGGTTGTCGAAAGAGAACCAGGCGATTCCCCCGACCTCATCCGGCAGCCAGTCACGGCACTGCAGGACCTCTGAATAGGAGCAGGCCGCAATTGCGATGGTGCGCTGCCGGACAACCGTGTCCGGCTTTATGGTATTCAGGAGCGACATCATGTCATAGGACATCCAGGGATTCGCCACGGCACTTTTGGAAACATTTTCGGAACGGCGCTGCTTGGCGACCAGGTTCTTGGTCATGTCGATATCCGTCCCTTCATATGTCTGCCGGAAGAATCCGATCACATCCTGAACAGAGACCTTTTTATCAGGCTTGACCGAAAAGGGCAGTTCCTCCGCCTCCCTGCTCAGGTTGAGCGAGGGCGCCAGCTGGCTGAGGACAAAATACTCTCGGGTGGAAAAGGGTGTGCGGCCGCTGTAGGCTTTCCAGTACACAAACTCCTCACCGCTCTCCGGATCCCACCAGCCCATTTCCTGGGCCACCTGGAAGACATTGTCCGAGGCCATGTAATAGTCCGGATTGTCCAGGTCAAGCTTCCCGATGCGCGGGATGTTGGCGGAGACGCCGCAGTGATCGTCCGGGACGCGCTGGGCGGCCCACACGCCTCCGATCTCCAGCGGGCCCTGTCCGAAGACCTCGAACTGCCAGACCTCTTTTGGATCGGCGATGGTGAGGCATTCCCCGAAGTCACAGTAGCCGTATTCCTTGATCAGCTCTCCGGCCATCTGGATGGCCTCTCGGGCCGTCGAGCAGCGCTGCAGCATCATCCGCTGGATCTCTTCGATGCGGAACATGCCCTCATTGTTGCGCAGCTCCCTGCGGCCTCCGATGGTGGTCTCGCCGATGGCCAGCTGTTTCTCGTTCAGGCAGGGGTAGGCGGTGTTCAGGAACGTGAAAGTCTCCGTGACCTGGGGGATCTCCCCCTTGACCTCGATACGCCTCAAGTCTCCGGCAAACTCGTTATGCAGCAGGCCGCCGTAGATCTGGGTCTTGGCGCCTTCGGGAAACTTTTGGCCCGGTTCGATGCGCACCCAAGTCCTGTAATTGCCGTCACAGGTCTGCGATGTGATGACCGATCCGTCCGCAGAGGCAAGCCGTCCCACCATGATGCTGGTGCACGAGCCCCATTCTGCGAGGTCGCCGAAGGGGAACCACGCCTCTGCCTTCCCTGTCTGAGTCGACACACTCACAGAGACAGAGACCAGGAATATCAAGAGAAACAGCGAGTATTTTTTCAGGAATTCACGCCCAGAGCCGATCTGCATTTTCGTCCTCCTATCAAGGAAAAGTGTTCCCATTATGGCCCAACTCCGCCCGAGCTGTCAATGAAGACGCTCCATATCTATCTTCGCCAAAGACCCGCCCAACCACCCCATGGGCTCAGATAGATATAGAGGCCGTCCCGGTAGCATTGTTCAAGGCTGGCCAAACCGTCCCATGGGCTCACCAAGAGATGGGGCCTCAGATCGAGGACAGGAACCTTCCTTTTCAATCTGAGGTAGGGGTGGGTGAGGACCTGTTGAGGAGCGGGGTATTGGAAAGGGAATAGATGATCAGAGCGATCCAGATCAAACCGAAGCTGATCAGATGGGTTCGCGTAAAATGTTCACCATACACCACGACCCCCAGCCACAGCTGCATGGAGGGGGCCAGATACTGGAGAAACCCGGCGGTAGAAAGCTTGATCCTGCGCACACCGATGGTAAACCAGAGCAGAGGCCCCGCCGTGACCACTCCTGCCCCGAGGAGCAGGAGGTGGATCGCTACCGGTGCGGAGCCGGCAGAGCCTTCCCCCTTTAGGGCCAGCAGCAGCAGGTATCCCAGGACCAGGGGGGACAGCAGCGCTGTCTCGGCAGTCAGGCCGCTGAGCGCATCGATCCGGGCAGTCTTGCGAAGAAGGCCGTAGAAGCCGAACGTCAGCGCCAAGGAGAGTGCGATCCAGGGTACCCTGCCGTACTCCAGCGTCAGATACCCTACACCCAGGGAGGCGAGCGCAGCGGCGATGATCTGCCAACGGTTCAGCTTCTCGTGCAGGAAGATCACGCCGAGGAGGACGGTGATCAGGGGATTGATGAAATAACCCAGGCTGGTGTCCACAATATGGTCGTGGTTGACCGCCCAGATGTAGATGAACCAATTCGAGCCGATAATGGCGGCGGTCAGGATGCAAATCCAGCGGTTGCGGCGGCTGCGAAATGTCCTCTTGAATTCAGCCCAACGCCGCTGCCTCCAGAGCAAAAGGGATACGAACACAAAGGACCAGAAGATCCGATGGGCCAGGATTTCGGGGGGAGGGACTGACTGCAGGGCCTTCCAGTAGATGGGGAGCAAGCCCCACACGACGTATGCGGTCAGCACATAGAGAGTCCCAGATCTTCGTGTGTCTCGGGTCATTCAGCCTGTCCTCGTTCTTTTTCGAGGTCTCAGTATATACAGAAAGGAGGGGGAGATAAAGCGGGCGCGTCTTCGAGCCCTAAAAGTAATAGCGGATCCCGATCCCGCCGTTGAAATAGAGGTCGGTCTTGGGAGTCAGATCGAAGATGGGGGCGAACTCCACGAATATATCCAAGGGAGCCTTCTCGAACATGTAGTTGATCCCCAGGGGGATCCGGATACCAAACCGGACATCGTTTCCTGTCTTCAGGCGCACTCCGATCCCGTAGTACACAGGAAGCTCGACGTCGTCCAGATCCAACAACCTGAAGTTGTGCACCAGGTAGTCCAGGTGTACATGCAGGGAGTCCTGATGCCCGAAGGACCAGGCGGCAGCCCCCACAAAGGCCGTCTTATAGCCGGTCCAGGCCTTAAAATTGATCCCCGTAGGCTCCCCCAGGATCACACCCAGTCCAAATCCCCGGTCCTGTGCGAATCCTGAACCACACAGGAAGAAGACGAATATCAGAGTCGTCAGAGCAGTTTTTTTCATTTCATCCCTTTCTTTTCTTATCTATACGGGTAGAGGGAATAAAAAGTTGCCGTTCGAACAGGGCTAGGACGGGAGCTTCTGGAGGATGCCGTTCAGTGAATCAGCCAGCTTGGCTATCGCACAGCCTTCCACGTTCGGGACGGTGAACATCACATACCAGGCACAGGCTTCCTTCAGACACTCTACCGAGTCCTTATCCGTCATGGTGACCAACTCACCGTGCTGTTTGGATGCGGCCAATAATATCGGACAGATTCCTGACATGGGGCCCCCTATTCAGGTTATATTTTTTATCATATCAACTATGAATCAGAATCCAGCAGATTGTCAAGCCACAAAGGCCAAGCTTCGCTATCCTTCGCTCCCCGCTCACTGCCTCGCCGCCATGCGCTGGAACAGGACCTTGATGTCCTCTTCGAGCTCAGGGTCCTCGGCGACCAAGAGGGCGATGTACCGTGCCCCCCCCTCATAGAACGTGACCCGGTCGAAAGGAGGAACCGCCGGGCTAACTCTCAGATCAAGCTCCAGCTTGGCCCGCACTCTGTTCTCGATGTAACGCGCAAAGCCTTCCTTCCATTCCTGCCAGACCATGTACTCGAAGTCCTGCGCATTTAGCACCTCACGCAAAAATGCCCGGCACCGAGTAACCGCGGCCTCGTCTCCAGCTGCGGCCCGCTCCAGGAAAAGGGCATAGACCTCCTCGAAAGTCTCGTCCTCGTAGGGGAACGGGTGGGCAAGTTCCCACATATAGTCTTCGGCAGCCTCGGCATCCTGCGCAATGGTGAGCTTGGCCTTCAGCTCGAGCTCGCAGTCCGCCATCTGTGCGCAGTGGATGAACTCATGGAAGATGGTCGCATACCCGGAAAGATCGTCGAACACCTCTCCAGTCACGACACAAGCCATCGTGTTGTCATAGAAATCCAAAGGAAAGGCCGCGCGAATGCCCACGGGAACGATCATGGGAGGCCTGGCGGTCCTCACCAACTGATAGGGCTTTTTCTTTTCCAGGACATCGAACACATAGAACACCTCGCCCTCTACCACAGCCACGGGATACAGTTCACCAAGGAGAGGATGAAGATCTTTGATGTCGGTGTGGAGCTGCTGCAGACGCGTGAAGGCCTCCGCATATTTTTCAGAGACATCTTGGTCTTCCCCAGACTGGGCTGTAGCCCCGGCGCATACCAGGGCGAGTATAAAAAGTGTTATCCGTATTTTTTTCATATGAAAATCCAGAGCACTCTTATACCTCAAAACCCAGTAAATTTCCAGCCCGGGAAGCCCATCGGGGGCATTCAAAAGCGAGAAAAACGCGTGACCGGTTTCGTTTTAGAGGGATCCATTGTACAATCATTTCCACAAAATCAGAGGTCATAGGAGGACACATGATATCATTCTCCCCAATGAAGAAAGCGCACCGTCGAAATTCAGCGATCATCGCAAGTCTTTTCCTGATTGTTTTCCTGCTTTTACCTCTCCCCAACCATGGAAGTGATTCCGCCCAGAAGCGGGCCTATTATCCCGGCAAAGCCGATGATTGGGAAAAACGCGGGGCCCAGGACCTGGGCATGGATCCCGAAAAACTGGCCGAGGCCGTGGAATTCGCCCGGACACATGGTTGGGAGGCCCCCAAGGATCTCACAATATCCATCCAGAGCTCGTTCGCCCGCGAGCCGCATGGCACCATCATCGGTCCGGTCAAGGAACGAGGCGACACCAACGGGATCGTCCTCAAGGGCGGGTACATTATAGCAGAGTGGGGAGACACTCGCAGGGTCGATATGACCTTCAGCGTGACCAAGAGTTATCTGTCGACGACCACAGGGCTGGCCCTGGACGCGGGCCTCATCCGTGGTGTGCAGGACCCCGTGCAGCCCTATGTGCCCGACGGAACCTTCGAATCCGAACATAACGCAAAGATCACCTGGCACCATCTCCTGAACCAGACTTCGGACTGGTCGGGGACACTCTGGGAGAAACCGGACTGGGCCGACCGGCCCCCTCGCGACGTGAAGTGGGACGAACTCAGGAACCGGCCGCTCAAGGAGCCGGGCACGAGCTACAAATACAACGATGTCCGGGTTAACCTCCTGGCCTACAGCCTGCTCCAGATCTGGCGGACTCCCCTCCCCATCGTGCTCAAGAACAGGATCATGGATCCCATCGATGCCTCCCCCACCTGGCGCTGGCACGGGTACAGCAATTCCTGGGTCCTCCTCGACGGGCTCCACATGCAGTCCGTAAGCGGGGGCGGACACTGGGGAGGTGGCATGTTCATCTGCACGCGTGATCAAGCCCGTCTCGGGCTTCTCTTCCTCAGGCGCGGAAGCTGGAAAGGACAGCAACTAATCTCCGAGGAGTGGATCGATGCGCTCAAGGTCCCCTCTGCCGCCAATCCTATCTACGGCTACATGTGGTGGCTCAACACTGGAAGGAAATCAATTCCCAGCGCGCCGGAGAGCGTCTTCTATGCGGCAGGTTTCGGTGGGAATTATATCTATGTCGACAATGAAAACGACCTGGTCATCGCGGTCCGCTGGGTGGGAAACACACGCAACCTGGACGGGATCGTGCAGAGAGTGTTGGCCTCCATGGAAAAGGCCGGACAGGCGGAGGCTCTCCGATAGTACAGAAAGCGTCCCTTAGTATTTCACCGAGTTGAGCTGTTCCAGCTGGGCCTTGAATTTATCGGCGGCCTCTTTGCCGTTGATGGCGGCCTGCAGATAGGGATTAAACGCCAGGGCGTTGTTGAAGTTGGCCACCGCCCGACGGTACTCGTTCAGATCCCGGGAGCGAAGGAAATACATCAAATGGACCGAGCCGATGTTGTTGTATACATTGGCGTTGCTCTTGTCGAGATCCAGGGCTTTCTGATAATTGGAAAGCGCCAGCTCGAAGTGCCCGCTCTTCTGCTGGGCGACTCCCAGATACAGAAAATAGTCTGGATTGGTGTCTTCCTTGGATATGCACTTCTTCAGAAGGCTGATGGCCTCCTCATACTCCCGGACTTCCACCAGCATCAAACCCAACCTGGATTGCAGATACAGGCTGTCCTTGTTGGCCTTGAGGCCGTCCCTGAGGCTCTTCACCGCCTGTTCCTTGATCCCTATCGAGTAGAACAGGTTGGACATGTGGCTGTAGGCCGGGAGATAATCCGGGCGATCTGAGATGATCTCCCGCAGGTTTTTCAGGGCCTGGTCATGACGGCCTCCCCGAAAATCGGTGATCGCATGCAGCATTTTTATCTGGATCGGCAGCATGTTCTTGAGGTCATCCTTGGGGCCGTATTTCTTTTGCGCAGTGGGCTTGCCCGCAGAGATGTAGCCGAGGGTCCGCATCTTCTTGATCATGTCCTCTTCTACTTCATCCAGGTTCTGGGACACGCCTTTGCCCTCGAATTCCTTCCTCAGCTTTTTCAGGTCCTTCTCGAGCCGAGGGACATCCGACTTCGCGGCCAGGTTGAACTCCTCGGCCAGGTCGCGCTTCAGGTCATAGACTTCCTTGATGGGCTGGTCGATGAACTTCATATCTCCCCGGATGAAGCCGCGCAAAGGCACCCAGCCGGCTGTGAGGTGAGGCGTCATGGATTCGAAATAGATCGGAGCCCGTGAGCGGCTCTTTCCCCGGGCAAGTGGGAGGAGTGACTCTCCCTGGACGTGCTTGGGTATCTTCATATCCAGTGCATCACACAGTGTGGGGAAAATATCCACATGGGAAGCGTTCTCATACACAGAGGCCGGCTTCTGCCCGGGGATGTAGATGATCAAGGGAATGTGGATCACGCTGTTGTAGGCAAAGAAACTGTGTGAGATCTCTCCCTTATCCCCGAGGGCCTCTCCATGGTCTGCGGTCAGGATGATGATGGTGTCAGAAAGACGTCCAGTTTCTTCCAGATAATCGAACAACATGCCTAGCTGCGAATCCGTGTAGGCTGCTTCCCCCGAATAGGGATCGTCCGGGTACTGCTGGTCATAGGGAGCCGGCGGATCATAGGGCTCATGCGGGTCGAACAGATGCACCCAGCCGAACCACTTGCCGCTCTGTTTCGAGATCCAGCCCATAGCCGGATCGAGCACCTCGTCGGCACGCCTTTGAGCGAAGTAGAGGGAATACGGCGTCTGCACGCCGTAATTGTCATCGTACAGGTCGAATCCCTGGTCCAGGCCGAAGCGGGAATCCAGGGGGTAGGCGGCGATGAAGGCACCGGTCGCATACCCGGCCCCCTTAAGGAGTTCGGCCAGGGTGACGAACCTATCTTCGAGCTTGAATCCCTGGTTGCCGGAGATCCCATGAAAGAGCGGCGTGGTACCGGTTAAAATGTTGGTGTGTGAGGGGAGCGTCACAGGATTGTGGGCAAACGCTCGGTGATATACCACCGACTTCGCGGCCAGCTTGTCCATATGAGGAGTCTGGACATGGGCATCCGTGTGATGGCTGATCCTGTCGTAGCGGAGCGTGTCCACCGTGATAAGCAGGACATTGTAGTCCTTTTGCTGCTTGGCCGCGGCGGTCAGGCTGAGGGAAAGACCCAGCAGCACTATTGATGAAAGCTTTAAAATTCTCATAGCTAGACCTCTTGAATGTCAATTTCAGGGAGGGATCTTTCTTTATGATACTAATTTATAAGTTCTTACTTCCCTACCCTATATATATTAGACTATATTTAGACGTACTATCTTCCCATATTATGGAATTTTTTTCAAGTTTCCCTGGGGGGGAGGACCCCCTTGATCAGTCCTGACGCAGAGCCTTGGTGCGGCCCGCCCCGGAGGCGAAAATCATGGCAGAGACGCGGCCCTCTTCATCCAACTCGAAGGCGATCTCGAAAGCCTTGGCGAGATCGAGGTGGTATCCCGCAAACGACATTTCCGAACGGGGCAGGAACGGGATGTCGAGCTGGGGGGGGCCCATGACAGGCTCGATCCCGATGTTGGATCCGTCCTGCCAGTAGAGGCCGAAGTGGATGCTCCCCTTCTCCCCCTTGAGCTCTATGAATGTCTTCGCGGCTTCGATCCCGTTCAGCGATGCCGGCATCGTCAGGAGGGCACTGGCCAGCGTGACCTTCCCCGTGCGGGGCGCATAGAGCTTCAAGCGCCTATCAATGAGGTCCTTCACCGGCTGCTGTCGCCTTTCTCGATGGCTGAGTGTGGCACTGAGAGGCTCATAGTCCCCTGCCAGGACCGCAGAAAAAACGGTCACGGAAAGCTTATTGAGGTCATCGTATGCCTTCCCGGCCTTGACATCCAGTCCGAACAGCGCGTTTATCGCAGCCTGTCCCTGGGGCCGGACCTGGAGCCTCCCCTGGCTGTCGCTGACCTTCAGGGTGTTGCCACTGGATAGCTCATAGGTGCCTGTGAACCGGCCCGCCTCTTGGATCGCAGCGCCTTTAACAGACCGCGGCAGTTCCACGTCCCCTCCGAACACCAGGGCCTCGGTCTTCTCCCGCACGGCCTCCATCAGGGTCATCCTTCCGTATCCCTGGTTGCAGAACTGCATGGTGACGATATCCGCGTCGAGGTAACGCCTGAGCTCCGAGCTACTGCCCAGCGAGCTCCCTCCGTCGTGCTTGATCAACAGGCCGTGGTCACTCTCCATAATGTCCCAGCCATACCCATAGTCGTTGTCGACCGGCGTGAACATCTTGTCCTTGGCGGCCCGGGACAACACCTTCTCGCCCAGCAGGGCCAGGTGCCAGCGGTACATGTCGTCTGTGGTGGACAGGATTCCGCCGTTTCCCAGGAGGTTCCAGTAGGGATAGGGCTTCTCCAGGGGGGTCCCGTTGTCGCGTTCCCCCACATACCAATGTGCAACCACCCGCTTTTCCCATCCCGGGTGCCGGTAACCGGTGAACTCCATCCCAGCGGGCACAAACAAATGCTTGCGCAGGAACGTCTCATAGTCCTGCCCCGAAACCTTCTCGATCACCGCAGCCAGGAGGCTGTAGCCGGCGTTGGAATAGGAAAATTCCTGGCCGGGAGGAAAATCGAGCGGCTGTTTCAGGACCTTCTCCACCGTGGGATCCCTCATGGCTTCCACAAAGTCGCGCCCCACAACATCGACCACGCCGGCGGTGTGCGTGAGGAGGTGGTGCAGTGTGATCGTCCTCTTGTCCTCGGGGACATCCTTAAAAAACTTGGTGAGGGGCTCGTGAGTGTCGAGCTTTCCCATCATCTCCAGCTTCATGATCCCCGCAGCCGTGAACTGCTTGGTGAGTGATCCGGTGCTGAACACCGTCTCCGAGGTGTTGGGGATGCCCTGGCTGCGCACAGCCAGGCCGTATCCCTTGTTGAGAACGATCTCTCCCCTCTCTGCGATCAGGAAGGCTCCGGAAAAACCGTAGGGGACTAGCCGCGATAGAAATGTGTCAACCCTCTCGGCCCTTTGCCCCTTGAGTACGTCTTCCGCCGACAGGATGACGCCCAGGAACACGATCATGACCAGGCTCACACTTGATAACGCGACAGTTCTCCGGAAGCGAAATTTTCTCATTTCAGTCCACTCCGCAAAAATATTGTGTCGTTACTCTATTAACCCGGTAGCTGCTAAAATCGATTCATATCCGGTCCCGAATGACGCTTCGGATCCCGTGCTATTTCCCCATCTTGAAGAGGGAGTCTTCCAGGCCGGAATTGAATTTGACATCCGTGATGGTGATGATGGCAAAGACATCACCGCCCTGGTGAATCGTCATGGTATGGGCAAACGTGATCCCGTCCACTTCTTTGTAATCAGAGAAGAAGATATCCTGCTCCACTTCGCTCCCCATCATGTTCAGGCTTTTCTGCACCTGTTTATACACAAGATAGGTCTGTGGATCGATGAAGAGGACCGTCGTGGTCCCGCCCGGGAACACTCTTTCCAGCCTATAGTAGTCGCTGCCTTCAAGGCTCTCCTTGCCCATGAGTGTGTGCGTGACGCCAAATTTTTCCGGATCAAGAAGGAGCGAATTGCCCATCTCGAGTGCCCCTCTCTTCGAGTACTCCTGCATCTCGGACGGCGCCTCCTGTGAGGTTTGGGTCTGGGGATTCGTGATCCAGGCCACTTCCCCATCGAAAGCCTGGGTCATCGTCATTCCCATCATTTCCATGTCCTGCCGGGTCATCCCCGGCTCCTTGTGATACATGGTCATGGTGCCGTTCATGGCCATGGCGATCATCTCCATCTCTCCGGAGCTCGTCGTGTCGGTGATGGCCTCCAGGGCCTTGCGTCCCCCGCCCGCTTCGATCATCTTCTCAAGGATGGCAGCAGCAGACGAGGACTGGGCCGCAGCGGGAATCAGGCTGAAAGCCAGCAGAAGTAGGGAACCGAGAGCCAGTGACTTTTTCATGGGATTACACCCTCCTCTTCGTAGAATACGCAGGGATATTGTACCGGCTGCACGGGGATTCGGCAAGGAGCAGGCACCCGAAAAAGAGAGGAGCCGGCAGTGGCCGGCTCTTCCGTTCTGGGGGAAAGGCTGCGGCTATAAAACGGGCCGGTTATTCGTTCGTATATTTCAGAGGATCATGAGACTAGAAATAGAAGACCAGGCCGATCCCGGAATTGGTGAGGCCCCAGCGGCTGGTCTTGCGGGTCGCCTCGAAACGGTCTTCATGTTCATAGTTTCCGCCGCTGTACCCGATCCCGACCTCACCGAATATCCCCAGGTTGTCCAGCAACCGTCCCTGAAGACCCAGGATGGCATTCAAGCCGAGGATCTCTCCCCGGTCCTTCCATCCCTGATCGCGCCAAGATACATCGACTTCGACAGTGTCCCGTGTGTAGCTGAAATTGGCTCCAGTGTAGACGGACATGCTGCGGCCGGAATAAAAAGTATAAAGAAGCCCCAGGCCTGCGGTGATCCGCGTCGAGTCTTCCTGCCTTTCACCACTGATGACCCGGGGGTCGGGAAGTCCTTCCTGGTTCCGGGGGACGAACTCGTTCTCCGTCTCGGTGCTCGAGATCGAGAATCCGACGTAGGGCCGCAGGGCAAAGCGGTTCGAGATATGAAAGGTCAGGCCGATGCGGGGAGCGGGGTCAACGCGCATGTTGAGCCCGACCTTCCCCTTCATGTCCTGTGCAAAGGAGTGAGAACCCCAGATCAGGACGAGGGCAATTGCTGTAAGGAATATCTTTTTCATGGCTGCCTCCTATAGACTTGGATGTTATTAACAGAAATTCCTTTGAAGGGATTTTGAGATTACTCGTGGTGGGTGAAGAGGAAGAGCACCTCACCGCGGGCCATTCCCAGCGCCAGGGGAGGAATTTCTACGTGACACTTGACAGGGCGGGAATACTCGTTATAAACCAGGGCTAGGGGAATCATGAGTGAGTACCGCACCACACGAAACAAAGATTCATACCCCTAAATTTATAAGGAGGGACCCATGAAACGCAAAATCCTGCCGGCGGCACTGATCTTGATCCTGGCCGCGCTGGTCATCTACGCAGAGGAGGAAAAAGTGTTCGACGGACTCTATCTCAATCTTGGGAACCTGTGCAGGCTCTCCCATGCCCAGAGCCGATCCATCAGCCCGGAAAACTTCACGGGCGAAAAGGGAAAAGGAGGGATGTCCACGGACGGCGCGGCGCTCAACGCGGCGCGGGAGCTGGGCCAGGGTTGGAAGGTCTCTCCCTATGTCAAGATCCAGCCAGGAGAGACGTTTACGATGGCCGAGATCGACGGTTCCGGAGCCATCCAGCAGATCTGGATGACACCGGCCGGGACATTCCGGTACTCCATCCTCAGGTTCTACTGGGATGGCGAGACCGAGCCGTCCGTGGAGGTGCCGGTGGGCGACTTCTTCGCCAGCGGGTGGGGCAAGTTCGCCCAGGTCTCCTCCCTTCCCGTGTGCGTGAATCCCGGAAGCGGTTTCAACTGCTACTGGGTGATGCCTTTCCGGAAATCCTGCAGGATCACGATGGAGAACCTGGACGAGAAGGAGATGACCCTCTACTTCCAGGTCAACTACACCCTGACCGAGGTTCCTGAGGATGCCGCATATTTCCACGCCCAGTTCCGGCGGACCAATCCCGTGCCCTACAAGGATGTCTACACCATCGTGGACGGTATCAAGGGATGGGGACACTTCGTGGGCACATACATGTGCTGGGGCTCCAACAACAAAGGCTGGTGGGGCGAGGGCGAGATCAAGTTCTATATGGACGGCGACAAGGAATTCCCCACCATCTGCGGCACCGGGACGGAGGACTATTTCTGCGGCTCCTACGGTTTCACGGTGGAGGGCAAGTATCGGGAGTTCACAACGCCGCATGCGGGCATGCCTCAGGTCATCTCCCCAGACGGACAGTGGCAGTCCCAGCAGAGGTTCGGCCTCTACCGGTGGCATATCATGGACCCGGTGCGTTTCGAAAAGGACCTCAAAATCACGATGCAGGCCCTCAGCTGGCGCTCGGGTGGGCGCTACCTGCCGCTGCAGGACGACATCTCATCTGTGGCCTTCTGGTACCAGCAGGAGCCTCACGCCAAGTTCCCCAAGCTACCCAGCAAGGACAAACTGGAGATCATCTGAGATCCAGGCTCAATAGACCGCCGGATTTAAATCCCGGATAGAGGCCGGGAGCGGGCAGCTGATCCCTGCTATTTTTTAGATTTCTTGATCTTCTTGACTGTCTTTTTTGAACGGTCTTTCTCTTCTTCGTCCCGGTCGTATTCGTATTCCCAGTCCAAGTCGAGATCCTTCAGCCAGTCGAAATCGAAATTGAAGTCGAAGTCAAAATCGCCCCAGTCAAAATTAAGATCATCAAAATCAAAATGCAGGTCCATGTGCTCGAGCACATTGAGGCTCTCCAGGGCGAGCTCCAGGCCCTCCATGTTGATGTCCATGTCGAAATCCTGGAGCGCCTCGAGGGCAGCCAGGCCTTCGAGATTCATATTCATCTCTATGTGTTCCAGGGCTTCCAGCGCCTTGAGCACCTCCAGTCCAACGAGGGCCTCGTCACTGGAACGCTCTATCTTTTTGCTCTCTTTCTTATCGGTTTTTTCCTGGACCTGGGGCCCAGCAAAAACAAAGGCGGCGCTGACGGTCAGCACCAGCACGATCGTCATCCATTTGAATTTTTTCATCACGTCCTCCTCACAGAGATCATCCATATCATCTGTGTAGACGAGAGAATCCTAGGAAAGGTTGAGGGCGGGCTATAATTATTGGGAAAAATGGGAGGCGGCTTCCGGTGTTGGGAACACACGGAAACCGCCCCCATGGGGCTGCTATCTAACGGAAGCGGAAGGTGGCCTGGGGAATAGCATCTTTGATCTGAGGTACGATCACGCCCCCGAGGTCCTGCCTCTCGAGCATTGTATTGAATGTTGGCAGGTCGGTCTTGAGCAGCGCCTCGAAATGGGCCTTCTGCTCTGCCAGCCTTTCATGGAGCACGGCATGCACCTCCAGCTGCTGGGCCGTGGGAGCAAAGTCGATGTTCTCACCAATGTTGCCGGCCAGGACTGAGAGTTTGCTGTACAGCTTATGTGGATATCGGAAGGACTTGGTGTCTCCCTCGGCAATGGTGTGCTGGAAGAGCTCGTCCTCGATAGAGCGGAGCTTCTTGTCGAAGACCTCGATGGCGCTGATGGTGTCGCGCGTGCCCCCTCCCTCTCCGAGGACATCCTTCAAGTCGTAGCACTGCTTGCGCATCCACTCGATCTGGCTGATCATGTCAGATACGGTGTTCAGGTCCTTGCGTAATGCAACCTGCAGATCCACCGTTGCCTTGATGTCGGCCAGTGTTCCCTTCGAACGCGGGTCCTTGAGGACCTCAAGGGTTTGCGTGTACTCCTGATCACCGACTTTGAGGGTCACAGTATAGTCACCAGGGGAAGCCGTGAATCCCGAAAATCCCCCGAAGGTCCCCCAGCTTATGATGGGATACCAGCCCTGGCGCTCCCACTGGAAGTGGAAGCGTTTTTCCTCCACGACCGAGGGATTGCCCGGAGGCTTGGTACGCAGCTTGGCCTGGCGGGCGGGATAGTGCCGGAGGCTCCAGGTAGCGCGGTTGATGCCCTTGTTCCGGGTTCCGCGCACGATGTTGACCACCTCACCCTGAGCATCGCGGATCGTGATGCTCACCGCGCCCTTGGGGACCTCCTTTAGAAAGTAGTTGATGTTGGCTCGAGCCGAGGCCCGGGGCCCGCCTGCGATGCTGTGCATGCGGTAGGTCGGGCGCGGCATGAAGAGGTGGACATTGGAGGCCAGCACTTCGTTCGTCAGCTGCTGGAGAGGTGTGATGTCGTCCATGATCCAGAATCCGCGTCCATACGTGCCCAGCACAAGGTCGTTGAAGTGTTCCTGCACCACCATGTGATGCACGGGCGCGTGAGGCAGGTTGTTCTGGAGCGGCAGCCATTTCCTCCCGTCATTGAACGAGACATAGATGGCGTTCTCGGTGCCGAGATAGAGCAGCCCTTTGCGGACGGGGTCCTCGTGGACCCAGTGGCAGTAGCTAAAAACGCTCTTGGGGATGGTCGCGCTCAGAGAGGTCCAGGTTTTTCCGTAGTCTGCGGTCTTGTAGACATAGGGATCGCGGCCGTTCATCTGGTGGAAGTCGACCGTCATGTAGGCCGTTCCGGCATCGTAACGGGACGGCTCGATGTTGCTGACTGTCCCCCACTCCGGCAGGTTGGGGACATTGCCTGTGACATTGGACCAGTTTTCTCCACCGTCGCGCGTAAAATGGACGAGTCCGTCGTTGCTTCCAGCCCAGATCAAGCCATCCTCCAGGGGAGACTCGGCCAGCGCAAAGACGACACACCCCATCTCCACGGCCAGATTATCCCGCGTGAGCCCTCCGGAAGGGCCAAGCTTGGACGCATCATTTGTGGTGAGGTCGGGGCTTATGACCTTCCAGCTGCGTCCGGCATCCGTGGTCATGTGCACGAACTGGCTGCCCACATAGACCTTGTTGTGGTCGTGGGGCGAGATAAGGATGGGGAAGGTCCAATTGAAGCGGTACTTGAGTTCTGTTCCATGAGAGCCGTAGAGGGATTCGGGCCAGACCTGCACGGTGTTGATGTGGCCGGTCGAGTAATCCGCCCTCTGCAGCATTGCGTTGTAGTTCCCGCCCCATACGATGCTGGGATTCACGGGATCGGGCACGATGAATCCGCACTCGCCGCCGGCCGTGGCTTCCCAGAGGGAGCGGGACGGGGAGAAGCCGCCTCGGCCGCCGCCGCCTGTCATGGGGCCCTTGTAGGCGCTCCCGTCCTGGCGGCCGCCGTAGACATAGTAGGGGACCTGCGTGTCCACGGCCACGTGATACATCTGGGCGATGGGCAGGTTGACGCGCTGCCAGGTCTGGCCGCGGTTGCGCGTGAAGATGATCCCGCCGTCATCGGAGATCATCATGCGGTCGGGATCCTTGGGGTCGGCCCACATGTCGTGGCAGTCCCCGCTCCAGGGCACGGTCTCGCTGGTGTAGCCGCCGTCCTTGGTGCGGCTCTGGCTGTTGGCCGCGAAATAGACCTCGTCCTCGTCGGCCGGATTGACCATGACGCGCGAGGCATAGTGCGGCCTCTCGTTGAGCAGGCGGTTCTTGCTGGCCAGGCGCCAGGAATCGCCTCCGTTGTCAGACCGCCACAGGACGCCGCGGTTGGGAGAACCGGTCTCCATCAATGCATAGACGACCTGGGGATTGCTCTGTGCGATGGCGAGGCCCACCTTTCCGATGGGCGGCTTGGGCAGGCCGTTTGTCAGCCGCTCCCATGTGTCGCCGCCGTCCTTGGACCTCCAGACACCGCCCATGGGCCCGCCGCTCTCCCTGCCGTAGGTGTAGATGATGAGCGGCCAGGAGCCCGCGAACAGGATACGCGGATTGCTGGGATCCATGGCGATCTCGAATACGCCCGTGTTCTCATCCAGGAAAAGGACATGCTCCCAGGTCTTGCCTCCGTCCGTGGTGCGGAAGACTCCCCGCTCCTTCTGGGGGCCGTAGCAGTGACCCAGGGAGGCCACGAATACGGTGTCGGGATCGCGGGGATCGATGACCACGCGGCCGATGCGGCCAGTCTTGTCCAGGCCCATGTGCTGCCAGGACTTACCGGCATCCGTGGACTTGTAGACACCGTTTCCGATCGAGACGTTGCTGCGGATGAAGGCCTCGCCGGTCCCGGCCCACACCACATTGTAGTCCGAGGGTGCGATGGCCATGGCGCCGATGGACTGTGCCTCCTGGCCATCGAAGATCGGATTCCAGCGCCCGCCTCCGTCCGTGGTCTTGAATATGCCGCCGGACGAAGCTCCGATGTAGTAGACCAGGGGATTGCCCGGCTCGCCCATAACGGCCGAGGTCCGGTTGCCCGGGGGCCCGATGTGGCGGTAGCGGAGTGAGCTGTAGATCTCGGGATCGATCTGCTGAGCTGCCAGGTCGAGACCTCCCGTGATGAATAGGATGAGCGCCAGGACCATAGCAAAAGAACCGATCCCGTGACTCGATTTGATGAGATACTGATGCACGATGCCCTCCTCAGGCCCTCAACGGGCCGGCAAAATAATATTATATTAAAGGTTACCCTTTAACGGCAGTGGGAAGAGGCAGAGACAGCATAGGCTATATATTCCGGATAACGACATTTTATCTCTGTTGCTCACTTTTGCAAGGATTTTTTACAAAGGATGGGAGGAGGGCCAGGGTGATGCAGAGGAGTCGCATACTAGAATTTCACAGAATTGACCCCCGCAGTTTTCGTGTGATAGTGTCTTGAGGACAGGAGGGTCCCATGGATATTGAGACACGCATCGACTGGTGTCTGTCCACCAGAGGTGGACACCTCTACATCGAAGACTTTGACACCAACCAACTGATCAGGAAGTTTGGGTCTCCCCTGTTTGTCTTCTCCGAGAACCAGCTCCGCAGAAACATCCGCCGGTTCCAGCAGGCCTTCCAGAAGGGCTGGCCAGACGGCCCGGTCAAGGTGCTGCCGGCAGCCAAAGCGAACTGGATCCCGGCGATCCAGAGGATTATCGCCCAGGAAGGCTGCGGCTGCGACATCTATTCGCCCGGGGAGCTGACGATCGCATTGGGGGCGGGCTTCGAACCTCAGTTTATCTCGGTCAACGGAGTCCCGAAGGATGCTGACCACATCCGCAGGTGCATCCAGACCGGAGTGCGCATCACCATCGACAGTGTGGAGGAAGTTGACTTGATCGAAAGTGCGGCGGCCGAGCTGGACATGACAGCCTATGTCCGGTTGAGGCTCAAACCAGCCATCTCAGGCTTCGTCAAACACAGCGATTTTGTGGCCGAGGGCCTGGTGCCCACGGACATCGCGGCCCTGGTCTACAAGGGTGGGCTGACCATCGATCAAATCTCTCCCATTGCTCCCCGGATCCTGGAAATGAAAAACGTGGAGCTCACAGGTTTCCACGAACACCACGGCCGACACCACCGGTCAACCGCGTATTGGAAGGCCCAGATGCAGGCCTATGCACGAGAAATGGGCCGTGTATGTCGCAGACTGGGAGGATACCAGCCGAAGGAGATCGACATCGGGGGAGGATTCGCCACCCCTCGAGATCCCTTCAATGCCGCCACAAACTACAGTGAGCCGCTGCAGCTGGGGGCGCTGCACTCGATCTCCCATGGCCTCAAGCTGCTGGGAGACAGCACACGCTACAAGGCGCTGGCGCGCCTGGTGGACACCATCGTGACGAAGCCCAACCAGACGCCGGCCCCTTCCATCGAGGAGTACGCTGATGTCTGCACGCAAACCTTGAGGGAAGAGCTGCCAAGAAACGGCATCGACACCAAGGGCCTGATGCTGCAGCTGGAGCCAGGGCGCGCGCTGCATGGTGACACAGGCATCCACCTCACCACGGTGAAGAACATCAAGCGGATCACGAAGCCCATCCGCTGGAACATGCTCATCGTGGACACCACCGAGTTCTGGTTCACGGGGGGACGGTATGAGCACCACCTCCACGACTATGTGTTCGCCAACAAGACAAATGCCGAGTATATCGGCAAGGCGGACGTGAACGGCCGCAGCTGCTACGGCGACCGCCTGATGCCGAGCATTCGGGTTCCGGATGTCGAGGTGGGAGACATCCTGGCGCTGCTGGATACAGGCGCCTATCAGGAGGTCTCGATGAGCAACTTCAATGCCATGCCCCGGCCGGCCACGGTGCTGGTGACTGAGGATCAGGCAGCGGTCATACGGAAGGCCGAATCAGAGGAAGATGTGTTTCGGCGGGATGTCATCCCTGATCATTTAATTTCGGGGACCAATTTCGGGGACGGACCCGAAAAGAGGAAAAGATGAAAAACAAGAGATTCATTATCACCAGCATTGTACTAAACGTCCTAGCATTTCTTCCTCTCGCCGCCTTCAGCCAGGGGCGGCCCAATGTCATCCTGTGCATGACGGACGATCAGGGCTTCGGAGATCTCGGGTTCCACGGCAATCCCATGATCCGCACTCCGGTACTGGACCAGCTGGCCACCAAGAGTGTGCGCTTCAACAACTTCTACGTCTCCCCCGTCTGTGCGCCCACCCGGTCCAGCCTCATGACCGGGCGCTACTCACTGCGCACTGGAGTGTACGACACCTACAACGGCGGGGCGATCATGGCATCCGAAGAGACAACGATCGCAGAAGCCCTCAAGAATGCTGGCTACAAGACGGCCATCTTCGGCAAGTGGCACCTGGGCGACAACTTCCCCTTCCGCCCCCAGGACCAGGGCTTTGAGCAGTCGCTGGTCCACGGAGCCGGCGGCATCGGCCAGGTCGGTGACGTCAAGAACTATTTCGAATTCGACCGCTCCTATTTCGATCCCGTGCTCTGGGATAACGGCGTTCCGGTCCAGACACGAGGCTACTGCTCAGATGTCTATACCGACGCCGCCATGGAGTTTGTCGAGAGCCATCAGGAACAGCCGTTCTTCGTCTACCTCTCCTTCAATGCCCCGCACACACCTCTCCAGGTCCCGGAGGAGTTCCTCCAGGCCTATAAAGACAAGGATCCTGCGGCGGCTTCCTATTCCCGGCAGGGACGCCCTCTCCCAGAGATGTCCGATCAGGACAAAGACGCGGCCCGCCGCGTGTATGCCATGGTCAGCAACATCGACCAGAACCTGGGCCGCCTGTTCGAACGCCTGCATTCCCTCAAGCTCGATTCCAAGACCGTCGTCATCTTCCTGACCGACAACGGCCCCCAGCAGCGCCGCTACACGGCCGGCCTGCGCGGTCGGAAGGGCAGCGTCTACGAAGGCGGCATCCGTGTCCCCTGTTTCATGCACATCCCCTGGCTCACGCCCGGCACGGCAGGTATCGAAGTACCGGCGGCCCACATCGACCTGTTCCCCACGATCCTCGGGCTCTGTGGAGTTCCCTATTCCCCAAACCTGGCGATCGACGGACACAGCCTGATTCCCCTCATACAGGGCCGCAGCGTCCCCTGGGCGGAACGTCCCCTCTTTTTCCACTGGCAGCGGGGTTTCCCCGAACTCTACCGCAACATCGCGGTCCGCAAGGGCCGCTTCAAACTCGTGGGCCATGCCCCCCATGAAGCCGGGGCCGCGGACCTCGAACTCTTCGACCTGTGGGAAGATCCCTACGAGATGACAGACCAGAGCAGGAGCCAACCGGAAGAGGCCCTCGAACTCAAGCAGGAATTTGACCTCTGGTATTCCGACATCATGGACAGCCCCCATCTAAAGGAGCCCCGGCGGATACGCCTGGGCAATCCTGCCGAGGATCCGGTCATCCTCAACCGGAACGATGCCAAGGGCGACGAGGGGATCTGGGCCCAGGACCAAATCTATGGTTACTGGGATGTCCAGATCGAAGACGACAATTTCTTCGACTTTGTTTTCTATTTCCGGGAGAGCGTGAACCAGGAGGGGACCATGAAGCTGCGTCTCGGGACAACCCAGCGCAGTCTCCGCAACACCGATCCGACGGCTCAGAAGCTCGAGATGCAGAAGATCTTCATCAAGAAAGGAAACTACAGGCTGGAACCCTGGTACAGGGCGGGAGGCGGCAATCACCTCCCCTTCTACGTGGAGGTGCGGCGCAGCGGGTTCTGAACCGTTTCCGGTCCGAGCCTGCGGCCTTATTCGGATTCCAGCCCCACAGCAGTGCTGATCTCGAACGCAGAGCTACTTATATGTCCACTTCCCCTCTTTGAGCATGCGGAGCACCTCATCCACGGCGGCCTTGAGCTCGCGGTCAAAGCCAGTGATCTCGTCCTCAGGAGTGTTCTCCACCCAGACATCGGGCGCCACGCCGTAGTTCTCAAGATTCACGCCATAGTTGTTGGGTTTGCTGGGATCATAGGTCACGACCAGCGATCCCGGCGTGCGAATCCGGCCGCCGTTTATCAGCCTATAGCTCCCCGTGGCGATCACGGCCCCGTAGGTAGGCGTGCCCACGATCCGACCCAGACCCAGGTCGCGGAAGCCCATGGGAGTGACCTCGCTGTCCGAGGCTGACCGCCAGTTGATCAGCATCACCTTGGGGCCCACGATGGCCTGACGCGGCCGCCTTCCTTGGGCGCGCGAAGACCAGCGGTTGTTCCAGTATTCAAAGGCCCTGCGCTCCAGGATGTCGAGCAGCTGCTGGTCGATGTTCCCGCCTCCGTTGTATCGGATGTCCACGACGATGCCCTTGCGGTTCGTGAACTGGTTGATCTCGTTTTCGAACTTCTGCAGCGATGGGCGATTCATGGACCGGATGTGGACGTAGGCGATCTCACCATCCGTGAGTTTTTCCACATAGTCCCTGTTCTGCTTGACCCATTCCTCATACTTGATGTTCCGGAGCGATGCGACCGTCTTGATCCTGACCTCTCGTGCGCCCGCCAGGCCGGGCTTCGAATTGACCTGCAGTGCAGCATATTCGTTCAGGGTGTGGTTGAACAGCTTCCAGTAGTTATCCCCTGCCTGCAGCTCCTGCCCATCCACGGCCAGCACATAGTCCCCGACCTTGAGGTCGATCCATTCCCGGTCGGCCGGGCCGTTCCAGTAGACGTGGCTCACACGGTAATAATCATCAGCCGGCTCCAGCTCGAATCCCGGGAACTGGGTCTGGTAGGTCTCCGGCCTCTCCTGAGTGGGGCCGCTCACACCGGTGTGCGAAGCATTCAGCTCCCCGATCATCTCGTTGGTCAGGTCATAGAGGTCCTGGTTCTCCCCCACGTACTTCAGGAACGGCTTGTACACGGCCTTGATGGCACCCCAGTCGTAGCCGTGCATGTTCTCGTCATAGAAGATGTATTTCATCACCCTCCAGGATTCCTCGAAGATCTGCTCCCACTCTTTGCGCACGTCGACGGTGACTACCAGATCGAAGCCGACCTTCTTGGGCTTCTTGGATGCCAGCGGCATCATCTGCACGACGTTCTGTTTGAGGAAGAAGACGGTCTTCCCGTCGGCGCTCACCTGGAGCCCGCGGAAATCGCCGTCTGTAACCTTCTTTTGATCCTTGCCATCGATGCCAATGCTGAAGAGCCCCGGTCCTTTGTCATCTCGGCTGGTGTAGAAGACCGTCTTCCCATCCTTGGAAAGGAAGAAGCTTCCGACCGGATGTTCTCCTTGGGTCAGCTGCACGGCACGGCGGTCGATCCTGTCCATGTCGAGCTTCAGGGCTGCTGCTTCTGCCTTTTCCTTGTCTCCTTTCTTGGCAGCCTTTTCCTTCTTGGTCCGGGCCATGACCAGAGGATCATCCGGATCTTCCGTTTGTTTTTCCAGAGGCAGCACGAACAAGTGTCCCACCCCATTGTCCCGCGTAGAGACAAATACCAGCTTCCCGTCGTCGGGCGTGAATTCCGCAATATTATCCCGGAAGGGATTTTGAGAGACGTTGTATTCTTTCTTAGCCGCAATATCAAAAAGATAGACATCCGTGTTACTGGCGTCGTCCTGGCGGGTGTAGCTGATCCATTTGCCATCATTAGAAAAATCCCACAGGAGGAATCCCCGCGCCTGGTTGTAGGCCAGCTCCGTCACTTCCCCGTTCGGCAATGCGATCATAAACAGCCGGTTGGCCGCCACAAAAACGATCCGCTTCGAATCCGGCGCCCAAAGATAGGCCCGCTTCTGCGATTCGTGGCTCGTGAGCTTCCGCCTCTCTCCAGAGGCCACGGTGTAGAGCCAGAGCTCGTCATCGCCGGATTCATCGGAGATGAAGCACACATACTTGCCGTCCGGAGAGTACTCGGCGCTGCGGTCCCTCCAGGGCGAGGTCGTTATCTGCGTCTTCTCCCCGATCTCTGGATCCGTGGGGACCACGAAGATCTCGCCGTGATTGTCTATCACCAGGTTCGATCCGTCAGACGATGGTGAGAAATCATCGACCTCCGAGTCGACATGCAGGTACTGCACCAGGTTCTCCTTGAGGTCGAAGTCCATGGATACCGAGATCCTCTGGGGCTTCCCATTCGGGACATCCAGCCGCCACAACTCGAACTCATTCTCGTACACGATGGTCTTTCCATCCGGGCTGATAGAGGGATACTGGATGCCGTCCTTCTCATGAAACGTGACCTGGGTGGGCTCCCCTCCTCCGGGGGCGATCTTCCAGATGTTGAAGATATCGTCGCGCTCGGACATGAAGTAGATCATTCCGTCCTGGCCCCACATAGGGAAGGCATCCTGAGTGTGTGTCCGGAACTGCTTGGTGTCCCGATCCGTGAGCTGTATGAAGGTTCCCGCTTCAGAATCGCGTACCCAGATGTCGGTGTTGTAGTTCCCGCGGTAGTGCTTGCGCCAGTAACGGAATCCCATGCGGTTGTAGGCCAGGAGTTTGCCGTCCTGAGACATCATTCCCGCGGCTCCGAAATCGACATCCAGCGGAGTCGGCAGCCCCCCATCTACGCTCACTTGATAGAGTGGGCTGTAGAACGTGCCCTTGCGTGAGGTAGCAAAGATCACGTTTTGGCCATCCGGTGTCCAGTAGAGCATGGTGTCGTTGGTGGTATGAAATGTGAGCTGGCGCGGCTCACCACCCGCGACAGGAATGACCCATACGTCGTTGTTTCCCATGCGGTTGCTGGAAAAGGCGATCCACTGCCCGTCCGGGGAAAAGCGCGGGAACACATCCCGGGCCACGTGTACGGTCAGTCTGTGGGGTTGCGAGCCGTCCGCGTTCGCTACCCAGATATCCCCATGGTATGTAAAAGCGATCTTGTCCTTGCAGAAGTGCGGGTAGCGCACGAATTTGATGGGCTCCGCATACAGCCCCACACACATCGCTAAAACCAAGATCAACAAACAAAATTTCGCCATGGATTTCATCGGACCTCCTGGATTACTGGGATTCGTGCCTACACACTATCACCCGAAAAAAGGAAAGTCCAGATGAGGAGCGGCACGTGATTCGGGCCTCCTCTAAACAAATGCCGCAGCAACGTCGCGGTTGCCGAGCTAGTCAGTCAAACCCTCAACAGTCCGCTTATCCAGGTCACAGGTCACGGGGAATCCTTTCCCGAGCTGAAACCTGCCCAACGCGAAACGAGTCTGGCGGCCGAGGATGCCGTCCACCTGCCCTGAGTAATGGCCCAGCTCCTGCAGGCGGGTCTGAATTTCTCTAGCTTCGTCTGCTGTCCAGCTCCTTTTAAGGAATTCGATGTCTTCCCTGCTGATCTCCTCCCCCACGATAAAGACGGGAGTCCCAGCCCGGATGGCGGGATGATCAAAAAGCTCCACGATATCCGCGTTTCGCAGGGCGACACAGCCCCAGGTCCAGTTGCGCTCCAGGGCCCAGTTCCGGAGCTGGCCGTGCACCTGGATCTCTCCGCCGATACCTTTGTCCTGGGGAACCCGCCCCAGAGAACGAAGGAACTCATAGCGGATTCGGTCGAAACGGTTGGGATAGTCGATATCAAGTGCCCTGTGGAACATGGAGTTCCCCTTGAGGTTGGTGATTTGGTAGATCCCCTCGGGAGTGGTTTGGAAATCCTGATGGAGCTTCCTCAGGACAGGATCCCGGCCCAGGATGACTGGATAGGTTTTTACTGCCTCCCCCCCGTCCCGGACCTCCAGCACGTAGTGATCTTTGTCTATCAGGATCTCCGGTTCTTGCAGGGAACTGGGCAATGGGACATCTTCGCGTGTAACAGAGATCACATTGCTGAACTCTGCTGTGTCGTCTCTTCGATCTATGGCAGCAACATAATGGTAAACAACATCATCAGCGGCAAAAACATCGGTGAAGCCAGAACCAAGCTCCCCCTCTGTTATCACGAATCGGGTGATGGGATACCGGACCGGATTCAGGTCATTCGGGGAGATGGGTCGTGTGCTGCGCAGCAGTGTCAGCTCGCCTTCCAGAAGCTCGCTCGATAGGCGAAACAAGATCAGAGTTTGCCCCTCTTCCCCCACTTCATTTGAGATCTGGACTTCCTGCGCAAGCAAAGAAGGAAAGGATAAGGTGAGCGAGAGAGCAAGTATTGCGAACGCCTTGAGGCTTCTCATTCATGCATCCTGTATTTCGGACAACCCAATATTCTAGCACAAAAGAGAGAAACGTCCAGATGATGGCTATGGGGAGAGGAGATCTATTTGAAGCAGGAAAAGAAGAACGAGAAAGAAGGAATAACCTAGTTTTTCTGATCCTGCTGCTCTTCGGCGCTGTCGAAGATGAGGCTCTCGCGGTGGACCCGGACCTTGAAGCCCACGATCGTCTGACAGGCCTCTTCGAGTCCCTCCAGCACGTCCGCGGCATAGAACGTCTTCTTCCGGCTGCCGTTCTTTCTGACTGTAAAAAGAAAACCGTTGTCGATGGTGTTGACCTGAATGCTGAAAGGATCCATTTGTGCCTCCAGATTCCACATATTAGTTCTCGAGATCACAAAAAACATCACCCCTAGGGGTGAAATTTGCGCAAATTTCGCTGAATTTTGTGTAAAATGAAGGGAAAACCATGACACGTCAGGACGAACTGGAGAGGATCTACAAAAACAGGGATCCACAAGACATCCCCTGGATCCGGGAGGATCCGCCTCCCGCTCTCATCGAAACGATCGAACGGCACAGTATCGGCCCCTGCCAGGCCATCGATCTGGGATGCGGGACAGGGTCCTATGCTTTGTATCTCGCTTCTCTGGGCTTCGATGTCACGGGCGTCGACTTCGCCCCCTCAGCCATCGAGGCGGCAAAAGCGAAAGCAGAGGCAGCCGGGCTGATCTGCAGATTCATGGTCGGGGATGTGCTGGGCGACCTGAGCGAGATCGCAGACTCCTTCGATCTTGCCTATGACTGGCACCTGCTCCATCACGTGTATCCTGAACAAAGAGACAGGTATGTCAGCAACGTACACCGGATCCTCAATCCCGGAGCACACTACCTGTCCGTCTGTTTCAGTGAAGAGAACCCGAATTTCGAGGGGACAGGCAAGTACCGGACCTCCCCGCTGGGTACACGCCTCTATTTTTCCTCAGAAGGCGAGATGCGGGAGTTGTTCGAGCCGAGATTTCAGGTGATGGAATTGAGGACGATCGAAACTGCAGGTAGACACACCCCCCACAGATCGGTCTATGTATTGCTGCGAAGACGCTGATCGTTCCAGATCCCCTCATCCTGCAGTCTTTATTTTTCAGCCAGATCAGAGAGGAAAGCGTCGATCTCCTTGGTGAGCCAGGCTCCTTCATCGGCGATGCCCTTTTGGACCCGCACAACATCGGCCATGACATCGGTCTCCGAAGCGCCGGCAAGATCCTGATCCGTCTCGCACTGGGCGTCAGCAGCGTCCTTCCAGTTTTGATTGATACTTTCTGCGGTCTCATCCGGCACAAAATCGGCTAGAGTAATGTATCCCCTCTTCAGCTTCCCCAATCCCTCATTATCCTTCGTCTCCAGCATGACCGCCTTGAGGGCGGATTTGATCTCGGCTTTGGGAAAGGGAAGCATGGACTGCGGTGCCGCGATCCCGAACCGTTCCCTGTCCTTCAAGATGTCGTGGTAAGCGTTAACGATATCGAGCGCATCGGCCGGCACACCGGGCTCGCCTGGTTTTATGTTTAGTTTGACCATGTTGCCTCCTAGCACTATGTTCTTAGAATCAAAGGCCCATGTCTATTGGACTTTGGTTCAATACTGAGCAGTGGGGGCTCTGCACGAAAAAACATAGACCTTCTCGATTTCGGTGTGATAGGCTCATAAAAAAGATTTGTGCAGAAAGAGGTACGTACCTAGAGAAGGAGGAATTTAATGCCAAGAACCGCTGTATTCTGCTTATGCGTTTTCCTTATGGCCATGTCGAGTCAGGGCACACAAGCGCCACAGATCGACCAGGGCCGAATCGAAACCCCGGCGCTGGATGTAGACATCAACTATGGAAAGCTGCCCCTCTATTTCATCCCCAATGCAGGGCAGGTCGATGAAAAGGCCCTCTTTTACGCCGACACATCGAGATACACACTCTGGCTCACACGGAATGGATTGGTCTTCGACAGCACCCGGTCCACTGATCAGCCACATGTTTTCGAACGGGACGTTTCACGCCTCGAATTCATAGATCCGAATCCTTACACAGCGATAATCCCAGAGGACCGCGCAGCATACAGGGTCAGTTACTTCAATCAAAAGGATAAGGCAGACTGGCGGGCCGGCATAGAAACTTCCAGGGCTGTCCTCTATGCGGATCTGTATCCCGATATAGACCTCAGGATCTATGGCGTGGAGAAGGAGATCGAGTATGATTTCATCGTCAGGCCAGGGGGAGACACGCGAGACATCGGTTTCGAATACCGCGATGTCCAAGGTACACGGCTAGACACGAGTGGAAACCTGATCATCGAGACAGAATTCGGTGAGATGAGACACACACGCCCTGTGGCCTTCCAGGAAATCGACGGCAGGCGCGTCGCGGTAGAGGCCCGGTTCGCAAACATCGGTGAGAACGCCTACGGCTTCCGGGTCGGCGAATACGATCGGAGCAGGGACCTGATCATCGATCCCCTGGTCATCGTGTATGCCACCTATATCGGCGGCTCCAACGGGGAAGGATCGACCTATGTTGCCGTGGACAGCACAGGAGCGGCCTATCTGACAAGCTGGATCAATTCCAAGACCTTTCCGACCAAGAATCCCCTCTTCCCCAAATTCAGCGGAGTAACCGATTCATGTGTTACCAAGGTCAGCCCGGAAGGGAACGCCCTCGTCTACTCGACGTATTTGGGAGGCATCGAACGGGACGGGGGCCTGGATATCGCCGTGGATGACGCCGGGGCGGCCTATGTGACCGGGGTCGCCAGGGAAGGATTCCCTACCCAGAACGCCTTGTATGAGTATCAAGGCATGGCAGATGCCTTCATCACCAAGGTCGATCCCACCGGAACTGCACTTGTTTACTCCACCTGCTTCGGTGGCTCGGACTGGGACCGCTCCCATGGGATCGCCGTCGATGCCAAGGGAAACGCATACATCTGCGGGATCACCTGGTCCACCGACATGCCGACACGACGCGCCTTCCAGAAAAAAAACAGTGGCAACGGCGAAGCCTTCGTGGCCAAGATCGATCCCACAGGGAGCAAGCTGATCTTCGCCACTTACCTGGGCGGCTCAGGTCAAGAAACCGCCATCGATCTGACCATAGATGACCAAGGCCATGTCTATATCGTAGGCGACACGACATCACCGGACTTCCCCAGGCTCAAGGCCTTTCAAAAGAAATTCGCCGGAGAGACCGATACCTTTGTCATGAAACTGGACAAAAAGGGAAAGAAGCTGCTGTATTCCACCTATCTCGGTGGTTCCAGCACAGACAACCTCCGCGCGGTCGATATAGACGTGTGGGGCAATGCCTATGTGATCGGGCAAACGGCTTCCCCCGATTTTCCTTTAAGGAACGCGCTTTACGACACACTGGCCGGAGACATCGATGTCTTCATCACAAAGCTCAATCCCAAGGGAAAGAAACTGCTATTTTCCACGTTCCTGGGCGGAAAAAAGGTGGATTATGGCCAAAACCTGATCGTCGACCTCGATCAAACGATCTACATCGGGGCCTATACAGAATCGAAAAATTTTCCCACCAAAGACGCCCTCTTCAAGAAATATTCCGGTGAAGGCGACCGGATCCTGGCCCAGCTCTCCCAGGACGGGCAGAGCTTGCTATTTTCCACCTATTTCGGCGGTGCCAAATGGGAACGCGGATATGGACTGGCGCTCGACTACATGGGAGGGATCTACATCGGCACAGCTACGGAGTCGAAGGACATGCCGGTCAAGAACGCCTTCCAGAAGAAGCTGCGGGGAAGCAGCGACATGTACCTCGTCAAGTTGATCAAGGAATAGCATCTCGGCCCCCCTGCACACGGGTTTCGGTTTTTTGAAATAATATCCCAGGAGTGATAACCTCATTTCGGGCTCGGATATAATCACTACCGATCTATGTTATATGCCCTAGGATCACGGAGAACAGGAGAATGAGCCAAACTCGATCAGGAAAGCTGATCAGCCCCGCAGTTGTGAGCCTCTGTCTGGCTGCAGCGCTGATGCTGGCCATGGGTGACTGCAAGGCAAACAGACCAGCACTGGATTGTACCACCTACGCTGAGGCGGATGATCCCGCGCCGGATACGACAGCGGACTGGGACGCTGTGGCTCCCGGGCTTCTGGCCTCGTTCGGCTCGGTAGACCAGCATTACTTCCGGAGTTCCATCCCGAAACTCGCCCAGCAGGATGAATGGAGCGGCACTGCCTGGCGCGGAGAGAAAGTGTCGGCTCAACTGGCCCTGTGGTCGAAGGATCCCATCTCTCAGGTGGGGTGTGAATTCTCGGAGTTCAGGGGCAGCAATGGGGAGAGCCTGCCTGCCGGGATCGCACAGGCGAGATTCGTGCGATATGTCCTGACCGATGAATTCGCGGACGGCTGCGGCTTTCGCAAACCCGAAGATTATGCCGCGTATCTGTATCCCGACGCGCTGGACAATGTCACCTGCTGGGACATGGAAGGCAGGACCTCACGCCCGGTCTGGATCACATTTCAGATCCCGGCGGCTGCAGAGCCCGGGATCTACACATCCACCCTGAGTCTTATCGCCCGTGGTCAGAAGACTCGTCCTTTCGAGCTGACATTGGAGGTGCTGCCCCGGCTTCTTCCTCCGGCAACCGAATGGCGGTTCCATCTCGACCTGTGGCAGAATCCCTATGCCGTGGCAAGATTCCATGAGGTGGAGCCCTGGTCAGAGGCCCACTGGGATCTGTTGAGGCCCATCATGCAGATGCTGGCCGATGCCGGGCAAAAGGTCATAACCGCCTCCATCATCCAAAAACCCTGGGCCGGCCAGACCTATGATCCTTTCGAATCCATGATCGTCTGGACAAAGAAAGCGGAAGGCGGCTGGGCCTACGACTACACGGTCTTCGACAACTGGGTGGAATTCATGATGGGCCTGGGTATCAGGAAGCAGATCAACTGCTATTCAATGATCCCCTGGACCTCCAAGTTCAGCTACTTCGATGAAGCCACCGGAGAAGAGGTCGTTGTCGAAACCCAGCCCGGATCCGCAGAATATATGAAACTCTGGACTCCGTTTCTCCAAGATTTCCGCTCCCACTTGGAAAAGAAGGGTTGGAACACCATCACCAACATCGCGATCGACGAGCGCGGGGGCAGGGAGATGGAGCTGATGCTGCAGCTTCTCGCAGATCAGGCACCAGAATTCGGAGTAGCTCTCGCCGACAACGCAAAGACCTACAAGATCTACCCCGACCGCATCCAGGATCTCTGTGTCGCATTCCATGCGATCATCAGCGCTGAAGACCTGGAGTTCAGAAAATCCAGAGGATTCCCCAGCACGTACTACGTTTGCTGCTCAGATGCGTTCCCCAACACCTTCACGTTCTCCCCCCCGGCCGAGGCCCCGTTCATCAGCTGGTATGCCGCGGCAGCGGGATTCGATGGCTTCCTTCGCTGGTCCTACTGCAGCTGGGTCGAGGATCCCCTGAGAGACTCTCGCTTCCGGACCTGGCCGGCCGGCGACACCTATATCGTGTACCCCGAGGCCAGGAGCTCGATCCGCTTCGAACGCCTGGTGGAAGGGATCCAGGACGCCGAAAAGATCCGGATCCTGCGGGAGGAACTCGGGAGAGATAGTTCAGTGGAAGCGCAGCAGAAGCTCGCACTCCTGAATGAGACGGTGGCCCGGTTCAACATTTTGAGCGAACCGGAGAACACCGAGGCCCTTCTGAATCACGGGAAAAAGATCCTGGAAGAGATCTCCCGCTAATTTTTTACTATTCGATTCCCAATTTCTTCTGCATATCTTCCAATGATATCCCTTTTGTCTCGGGCATGAAGAAGATGACCCAGAGCAGTTGAAGGACCATCATGAACGTGTAGAAGGCGAAGATTCCCCCTCCACCAAATCTCCCTGTGATCATGGGAAATGTCTGGGAGATGAGCGCGGCGAGAATCCAATGCGTAAACGAACCCAAGGCCTGCCCTCGAGCCCGCACTCGATTGGGAAAGACCTCGCTGATAAATACCCAAATGACCGCACCCTGACCAAAGGCATGGGACGCTATAAAAAGGACCAATGCGCTCAGCACGATGGTACCGCCCGCAGCAGTGAAATCCGTGCCGAAGGTAAAAAACGCCCAGGAGGCCGTTCCCAAACTCACGATGTAGCCGATCGATCCCACGAGCATGAGTCTCTTCCTACCAAAATGATCAATAACAGCCAGGGCTAGTAGCGTAAAAAACAGGTTTGTCAGACCAATGATCACGGCCTGAAGCATGGCACTTTCTGTAGCTGCCCCAGCCATTTTAAAGATCCTGGGGGCATAGTACATGACCACATTGATACCAGAGGTCTGATTAAAAAAGGCGATCATAAAAGCCAGCATGATCGGCTTCAAATACTTCCGGGTGTAGAAGGGTTCGTTTGCCTTGTGATGTTCGAGATCCAATGAGGCTTTGATGGCGGCATATTCCGCATCCGCTTGAGCCCGGTCTAACTCGAGTTTGTAGAGAATCTCCCTCGCTTCCTGGTTACGCCCCCTGGCCATCAGCCAACGCGGGCTATAGGGATTGGAGAATAACAATATCAGGAAGGCTGCGGCGGGAAGCGCCTCGATACCGAACATCCAGCGCCATTCCCGAGCGCCTAGCTTCAGAATGGAGATGAGATAGTTGGAAAGAAAAGCAGACAAAATACCCACGACAATGTTGAGTTGGGCCAGGGCAACCAGACGTCCGCGGGATTTAGCGGGTGATATCTCGGCAATATACATGGGAGAAACAACGGATGCCCCGCCCACACCCAAGCCCCCGATAAAACGAAATATCAATAGGCTGTACCAGTTCCAGGCCATTGCACTGCCCACAGCTGAGATGAAATAAAGAACGGCCAGCACCATCAGCATATTCCGCCGCCCGATCCTGTCTGTGGGCCAGCCAACTGAAATCGAGCCGATGACAGTACCTATGAGAGCACTCGCAACCGTGAATCCCAAGGCAGCATTGTTTAGATTAAACAGCCCCTGCAGGGTATCAGTTGTGCCGGAAATGACAGCTGTATCAAAACCGAAGAGAAAACCACCCAGGGCAGCAACCAGTGCGCTTCTAAGGACAAAAATGTTGTTTTTCATGCTGAGCTATGACTGGATAAGATGACTTCTTATACATTTTCGCATCTGTTAAGACAACCACACAAGTTTTGTATATTAGGCCAAGGTTCATTATAATTCAGTTTTACGCACAACATGTCCAATAAATTAAAAGGCTGGCGAGAAATGAAACATATCCTTTTCAACAATCGATCAAGCCTATACAGACCAAAAGAAAGGAAGGGACAGGTACAACAATCATGAATAAAACTCGTAGGGGCATGATACTTCTGCTTTTATTGGCATTCATCTCAGCATACTGCGGAGGCAAACCTGAGGCCGACCTGGTCCTCTTCAACGGCAAGATCGTGACCGTCGACAAAGAGTTCTCGATCCATGAAGCCGTGGCGGTCAGCGGAGACCGGATCGTCTTTGTGGGAGACAAGGACGGTGTGGCCCCATATATCGGCCACAGGACGGAAGTGATCGAGCTCGGCGGGAAACTCGTGCTGCCGGGGCTGATCGACGCACATGCGCATATGCACAACCTCGGCGAAGAACTGTCAAACCTCGATATCTCGGGAACACCAAGTTTCCAACAGATCGTTGAGAGGGTGGCAGAGAGAGCAAAAGAGCTAGAGCCCGGAGAGTGGATCTTCGGAGGCCGCTGGGATCAGAACGATTGGGAGGAGAAGGTTTTCCCCGAACACGAAGCCCTCAGCGCGGTCAGCCCGGACAATCCGGTCTTCCTCCGCCGTGTGGACGGCAATTCCGCCTTCGTGAACCAGAAGGCGCTCGACATCGCCGGCATCACAAATGACACACCCGATCCCTTCGGCGGCGTGATCCACCGCAAGCTCGGCGGCGAGCCCTCGGGTGTCTTGATCAACAAGGCCATGAACCTGGTCAAGGACAAATTCCCTACGGAAACCGAGGCCGCATACAGTACAAAGCTGCTCAAGGCAGTCGAGAGCAGTTTGGAGAAGGGGCTCACCGGCTGGCACGAAGCCGGGGTGAGCCCCCAGGAAATCGTACTCTATAAAAGCCTGATCGACGAGGGCCGGCTGCACATGCGGGCGTATGCCATGCTGGGAGCGCAGGAGGCTGCTCTCCTCGAGGGCAGCGCCGAGGAGATCGCCGAATACTTCAAGGAGCAGCGGATCGAGGACTACAGCGGCACCATGCTCTCTGTCCGGAGCATCAAGCTCTTCTTTGACGGAGCGCTGGGTTCGCGGGGGGCTGCATTTTTCGAACCCTATACGGACGATCCAGAGAACCGAGGCCTGCTGAGAGTGACTCCCGAATACATCACGAAGATCTCACAGGCGGCTCTGATGGCCGACATGGGCGTCAACACCCACTGCATCGGGATCCGCGGAAACCGGCTGTGCCTCGATTCCTACGAGAAGGCCTTTTTGGCTCTTCCCAAAACAGATCACCGATTCCGGATCGAACACTCCCAGTTCGTCAGGGACGAGGACATCGCCAAGTTTGCAGAGCTGGGTGTGGTCCCGGCCATGCAGCCTACTCACTGCACATCCGACATGCGCATGGTCCCCGCTCGTGTGGGCATGGAGCGGGCCCGCGGCGGATACGCCTGGCGATCCTTCCTGGATGCGGGGCTGGTCATTCCCTGCGGCTCGGACTTCCCGGTCGAGTCGAACGATCCGATGCTCGGAATTTATGCCGCGGTCACTCGCCAGGACGCCTCAGGGAATCCGGAGGCCGGCTGGTTTCCGGAACAGCGGATGACCATCGAGGAAGCCATCAAGGGTTTCACGATCTGGGCGGCCTACGGCGCCTTTCAGGAAGACATCCTCGGCTCCATCGAAGTCGGAAAGCTGGCGGACTTTACAGTGCTCGACAAAGACATCCTGACTGTGGATCCTCGCGAGATCTTGACCACCAAAGCCGTGTACACGATCGTGGGCGGGAAGCTGCGCTACTCGAAGGACTAGCCAAACTACACATCTGGTTCCAATGGAAGTCGGCAAAACCCTCTATGTGACCAACAGAAAAGATTGGAGGGATTGGCTTTCCCAAAACCATACAAAAGAAAACGAGATCTGGCTGATCTACTATAGAAAATCGACCGGCAAACCTAGGATCCCCTACAACGACGCCGTGGAGGAGGCACTCTGCTTTGGCTGGATCGACAGCCAGCAAAAGGGCATCGACGAGGAACGGTTTGCCCAGCGGTTTTCTCCCAGGCGTCCCAAGAGTGCCCTCTCGGAGATGAACAGGGAACGCATCCGCAGGCTGATCAAAGATAAGAAGATGACCTCAGCGGGATTAGAGGCAGTAGCTCACGCATTCGATCCTGTAAAAGACGAGGCAGCACCGCTCACCATAGCGGCAGATATCCTCCAAGAACTAAAGAAAGACGAACAAGCCTGGGCAAACTTCCAGCATCTGCCCGAGGGATACAAGAGAGTCCGGATCGGTTTCATCGAGAGCCGAAGGCGGCATGGAGAGGAGATGTTTCGGAGGAGCCTCCGGCATTTCATCAAGATGACGGCACAAAACAAGAAGTTCGGAATGGTAAAATAGGCCCAATCCGGAAGGGCAGGATCAGTTCTCGAAAAAGACCGGCTGAGTGAGGGCCAGTTTTCCTTTCGAGTCCTCGATCCGGGCCCTCACATACAGTGTGTCCGAACGCTTCTTGAAGACGGGTTTCAGTGAGTCACTTTCAGATAGGATCTCACCTCCCTCTCCGATGAACGAGGTCGAATAAGACGCCCCACTTTCCGCGCGGATGCGAATTTTCACTGCGGATCGGGTGGACTTGTACGAATCCAATACCACACCTGTGCTCACGTAAAAATCCCCATTCTCCAGGGCCTTCAGGAGTGAGGGCTCAGACAGCTCGGGAGCCCGGACCATGACCCATGATTTTCCGGGATAGGTGGCGATTTTGTGCGTATCGTCTGTCCCGATCCCATAGATCAGCTTCCCGGCCGAGAGGGCGAGATCCCACATCTCCTCGGTGCCGGGATGTGTATCATCTCCCTGGTTGTTGACGGAGGGGTGGGCATTGAGGACCTCGAAAAGAACACAGTCTTTGATCCCGATCATTTCCTCCGCGCCAAAGGCCCAGGTGAAATTGGGGTGGGCCAGGACAGGCACAGCGCCTGCACTCCGGATGGCGGAGACATTGTCCTGGAGTGTGGTCTGGATGCTGTCGCCTCCCGCGGGCCCGAGCGATTCATCGTGAATACCCAAGGCCAGCAGGTGCAGAGATTTGCCCTCATAGACATCTGAGATCTCGTTCCCAGATATCAGGATGAATTCCTCATCCTGAAGATGGGCATAATCTTCGGTCTTCAGCAGAAAATTGTGATCGGTGATGGATAAAAAATCATAGCCCTGGTCCCTGTACCACCGGATGACTCCCTCAGGCTGAGTGTCTCCGTCGGAATGGGTTGTATGTGTGTGGAGATTGCCCTTGAACCACTGGAGCGGTTCCCGGGGAGCACATCCTGATATAAAAAAGAGGGGACCAAACACAAGCATGCCCCAAACAAGGCAGCGCACAGCTGATCTAGAGAATGACTTCGACATCGTCCACCTGTTCGTATTTCAATGAGAGATGAGCCTATTATAAACAAAACTCAAAAGAATCCAACAGAGCTGTTCTCACCTCTATACAGCCCTCCCCAAGAAATATATCATGGAAATAGAGAAACAAGGCCGTTCAGGCTGTGTACCTTGTTGATAGAGGATTGTGGCATAGGTCATGGCTCAAAAACTCAGAACCATCAGTGGTTCAGGTCAGCGTGAAGATTGGCGGAGTCAAATGCAGCCACAAGCTAGAAACGATCCGTTCTCGGGCATTCCTGTCTCTGTCCAGTGTCATAGAGCAGAACCATCGTGGTTACACGACCAGAGGCGTCCCTGAGGAATTTCAGTCTCACATAAAACATAGCCGGATCCTGGAAACGGAAAAGGTCCCTGGACATCGGCTGCAGCACAAAAGCCCCCGCTCCTTCGCGTTGATAGGTCAGGCTCTCCTCCTCGACTGAGATGCGTCTTTCACCAAAAAGGCCAGTGTAATGAACCGTATCCTCGGGCTTGAGGACAAAAGGATTCAAGCGTGCTTCAGCATCCAGTACCGCCCATTCGATCTCCACCTTCTGCCATCTCTCAGGATCTGCCCGGAGAGCTTTTCCTAGGGCATCGAGGTAGGCGGAATCCAAGGCTCTTCCTGCAGGAACGGAGATATCCGGCTCCACTCCCCCACCTTCCCAATCGGTCCCGGTGACAGGATCGATGACTGTGCCGACCGGGATAGCTACACTGAGTTTGTGATCTTTGAGAGGAAAAAGGTGAGTTTTATGGGCAGCTCCCCGGGTTTTTTCTCCCACCAAAATAGCTCGACCCCGGTTTTTCAATACAAATGCAAACATTTCCCCGCCGGAAACCGTATGCTGGCTGATAAGAATATACAAGGGGATTTTAGCCAATTTCCCGGAAAAGGCAGCCGTCTGAGTCCAGAGTTCACGATCTGGACGGCCTCGATATTTTTCTGTCAGGATATGCTGAGGCGGATCAAAAAATGGGCTGAGGAGTAACGTCACCATCTCGTCCCTTCCCCCGAAATTATCTCTGAGATCGAAAATGACCGCAGAGCAGTTCGAAATCAACTGCAGCGCTGCCCGGGCAGACTCCCCGCCAAAGTTCTCACCCTCCATCTCTACGTGAGCCAGTTCATCCAGCTCGATGCAGCCTATATTTCCAGGGAGACGGTCAACCCTTTGAAATCCGTAATTCCGGTAGGGTAATCGTTTGAGACCGAATTCTTTCTGCAATTCCTCGGCTCGAGCTCCCCCACCTCCAAAACGGCTCGTGTTAACGACTCCCAGATGAGCATCATCCTCGACGGAACGAAGATCATCGGTCAGCATCTTCGTGAATTCGTCGAGTGTCTTGGCATGATCGTAGGCATTTTCCTCAAGCCTGCGGCGGATAAGCTCTGCCATTTTTTGACCGCTGTCTGCAAACACATAATTGTTGGAGACCAGTTGAGCCACATCATCAACGATTCCTGTGATGGCACGGCTATCCAATTCTATACTTCGACCTTTGGCTTGCTGCTGTTCTGATCCAGCAGTGTGTCCTGAGACAACTATCATCCCCAGTAGACACAGTGCTGTGCCACTCAATCCCCGCCTCTTTGGTTTTTTCATTTTTTCCCCTTCAGACTTCATTCACAGGATAAAACGTTTGAGCATGCAAAGAGGTTCTACTCCCCATTCTTTCCGTCCCGGCTATTGACCTGCCTGGCGGCACTTCAGGTGTCTCCTGCTTCAAGTGCCATGGAAAAAAGTGGTAAGCGGTTCATTACACCACACTATTTGTTTTACTTTTTCTAACAGATAGAGAAAAAGGAGCAGATATGGACACTTTGTCACGACGGGAAGAACAGGTCCTGTTGGCCGTTTGGGAACTCCAGGACAATGCATATCTGTTAGCCATAAAAGTACATCTCTCGGAGATCTCATCCAAGGAATGGTCGGTGGGGATCATCCACAAGCCACTGCTTCAGCTGGAAAAAAAGGGCTTCATTGCCTCTTCCATAACGGAAGCCACCGCAAAAAGGGGGGGGCGCAGAAAGAAACTCTACAGGGTCACCTCCCTGGGAATCGATGAACTCAAAAACCTCAAGAGCGAACAGGATGTCATGTGGAAGAATTTTCTGAGCCGCGAGATCCTCGAGGAAGTCGAATGAATAAAAAATCACGAATATCTTCCAGGTTGGGGGAAAAACTGCTGCGTCTCTTTATGTCTTCTGATGATGCAGAATCCATTGCAGGAGACCTCGAGGAAAATTACAGCGATTTTTTTCTATCCAGACGCCGCTTTCTGGCCTCCGGATGGTATTGGGCACAGATCCTTAAGTCAGTCCTGGGTGCAGTATCGTTTTGGTTCACCTGGAATCTCTCTCTCCTGAAGACCTACACGAAGTTCACGTGGAGAAATATCCGGAGACAGAAGATCTACTCCTTCGTCAGTATCACCGGCCTGGGTGTGGGGATGGCGGCCTGCATCCTGATCCTGCTCTGGGTACACCATGAAAGGAGTTATGACCGGTTCCACGAGAACTATGCCCGGCTCCACCGGGTCATCTTGAACAGCGGAGACGGGAAATACCACAGCCCCGCCACAGTGGGCCTCATCGCCGATTATTTGGAGAAGGAATACCCGGATATCGTCCTGGCATCAAATCTGGGCAGGACTGAGTACAAGCTGACCCACAGGACCCACACATTCATCAGTATTGGCTTGCTCGTGAACCCCGGCTTCCTCGAGATGTTCACCTTTCCGCTCAAGGAGGGGGATCCTCACACAGCCTTTGAAGAACCCAACAGCATGGTCATCACCGAAAAACTCGCTCACATGTTTTTTGGCGAAGGCCCTTTTCTGGGCAAAACAATTTGGGTAGAAGACCGGAATCCCTTCAAGGTCACCGGAGTTGTCGTGGATGTTCCCGCAAACTCATCCATCCAATTCGACTATCTCCTGCCTTATTTAACCCTCAGGTCGAACCGGGATCAGTGGAATTGGCGGGACACGCACGAATCCTATGTGCTGCTCCAAAAAACCAGCTCACACGAAGACGTGAGCCAAAAGATCGTGAATGTTTTCAACGATCAAAATCAGCGAACAGAGATACAGGATCTGTCCCTCCAACCTCTGGCACGGGTCCCCTATTCGATCCGGCGGGCGGGGGGCTCATCACCTATGTCTACCTCTTCTCCGTCATGGCGGTGATCATCCTTCTGATCGCCTGCATCAACTTTATAAGCCTTCCAACGGCGTGTTCCGAGAAGCGGTTCAAGGAGATCGGCATCAAGAAAGTCGTGGGCTCAAGCCGGGCCCAGCTGATCCAGCAGTTCCTCAGTGAATACGTACTGATGTCATTCATCGCGCTCCTGCTGGCCCTGCTCCTGGTCCAGCTTATTCTGCCCTCTGTAAGCAATTTGATCGGGCAGCATATTGCACTTCGACTGTCAGCGGGTATGATCCTGACCTTTTTTGGCATCGCCCTGCTCACCGGGATATTCTCCGGCTTGTTTCCCGCGCTGTTCTTTTCCTCCTTCGATGCGGTGTCCGTGATCAAGGGACAGTTTCCTTTGTTCGGAAAAGCGGCGATGAGGAAGGTCCTGGTGGTCACGCAGTTCGCACTGTCCATCGTCTTCATCATCGCCGCCCTGGGGATCTCCAAGCAGATCGAATATGTACGCAGCAAAGACCTGGGCTATGACCAGGAACAGGTCGTGGTGGTCCCTGTCAGGGGGCACATCAAAAGACGACTCCCTGCGGTCAAAGAACAGCTATTGAAGCTCTCGGAGATAGAAAATGTCGCAGGCTCCTCTTTTGATATGGTCCTCTGGAACAGCTCAATGCGCACGGGTTGGTATGATGGGGATGTCAAGAGAACCTGCAACACGGGCTGTGCCTGGGTGGATCACGACTACATCGACACGATGAAGATCGAGCTGGCACAGGGCCGCTTCTTTTCCAGGGAATTCTCGTCCGACTACAGGGATGCCTATGTGATCAATGAGGCGGCGGTCCGGGCCCTGGGATTGGAAGAGCCCATAGGAACTGAGATCGTCCGCAGCATGGGAACCAAATACGCCGATCCAGGCGTGGTTGTCGGCGTGGTGAAGGACTTTCATAACCAGTCGTTACACTGGGACGTGCATCCGTATATCCTGGTCCTGAATGACTCGACAGGTATCTCCCATTTGATGATCCGGATCCACACGGATAATATTTCTCACACTCTGGCAGCCATCGATGCGGCAGTCCAAAAGGTCGTCCCCAATTATCCCGTGTCTATCCGGTTCCTGGACGAGATGCTCGACTCCATGTACCGCTATGAGCATAGCACAGGGAACATCATCCGCTACGTCACGGCATTGGCGATCTTCATCTCCTGTCTGGGGCTGCTAGGTCTGGCTTCCTTCTCCGTGGAACGGCGGACGAAAGAGATCGGGATCCGCAAAGTACTGGGGTCCTCGGCTTCGGAGATCACCCTGCTGTTTATCAAAGGATTCACGAAGTGGGTGATCCTGGCCAATGTCTTCGCCTGGCCGCTCGCCTGGTACGCGCTGAACCGATGGATGCAGAGGTTTGCCTACAGGGCCGATCTGAGCTTGGATCTCTTCCTCGTTTCGGGACTATTCACCATATTCATCGCTCTGATCACGGTCTATTTTCACTCGGCCAGAGCTGCCCATGCCAATCCTATCGACTCCCTCAAATACGAGTGAGCTATTCGGGTCACTCCTGTCGCAGCCGTTTAGGACTCGTGAGGAGCCGCCCTCCGGTCACAGCCGGATCTTTCGTGTAACCGAGTTTTTCAAAATCCATCCGTTTCTGGATGTCAGGGTAAATCCGGAAGGCATGGTCCGGGAATTTTGAGCCCATCTCCTGGCCGTGACAGCGACGGCAAGAGACGGCCTCCTGGCCGTGGCAGTCGCCGCAGCCCAACGATTCCCGTGTGGGGGCCACCTCATGATGGATCGAGGTATACATCCGTGTTTCGACAAAATCAAAGGAGCCTGAATATTCGAGGCCCAGGCTAGACATCCCCTCGGAGATCGCCTTGTCCCAATCATAGTGCTCCCAGAAGCTGCCCTCATATTTCAGAACGACCAGTGTGGACAGATCCGTATCATAAGCCTGGACTGCGGTGTGGGCCTTGAAGGGATAGATCCGGGCCGATGGATCGATCCTCTCTCCGAGCGGCCGGTTCAGATCGACAACGCCCGATGGATCGATCTTGTCACCGATCATATGCGCCTCGTGGCTTCCGTCATACCAGATGTAATCAGGGACCATGTTTTTGGCCCATTTCTGAGCTCCGATTTTCTTTTCGTACGTGAGTTTCCCGAGCTCATCGTATTCGGGAGCCTGGTCCCGGCCCGCCTGAGAGAAATCCACGGAGATGCGTGTGGGCGTATCTTTGGCAATGAAGGGGATGTGGCAGGTCTCGCAGGCCACCGACCGCGTGTGGTCATCCAGGTGCCTGCCGAGCACTCCCGAGATCCCATGGGGTGTATTTCCATGACACTGGAAACACTGCACCCGGCCCTCAACTGCTGGCGAAGACAGGGACTCGCCCGCAATGTGGTGCTGGAACGTCGTGTGACAGTCCTGGCAGCGCAGATTGTATCTCCCCATGTGGACATCAAAATCATCGGGAGCATCGCTCAATATCGGCTCCAGGTCCCCATGTTTGAAATTGGCGCCGCCGCCGCTGTTAAAATGACACAGTCCGCAGTTGGAACGCGCCGGCCGCCCAACGTTGGCGGCTACTTGAATCAGATCGATCGATTCCAGGGGGTGGCCTCCCCGGCCCTTTCGATATGTCTGCGTCGTGTCATGACACACCAGGCAGTCGATCTTTGCCGGATCACTGAAATCGAATCCCTCACCATCCCAGCCATATCCGATATGACACTGGGCGCAGACTGTTTCATCAGAGCCCATCGCCAGGGAACAATTGTTTACGACAGTCTTGCGGCCGAGGTTGACATCATGCTCATGTCCCTGGATCCGCGGCGAGTGACCCTGCCAGGTCCAGTGAGCGGAGTGCAGGATGTCCTGTCCGACGCCTTCGTGGCAGGAAAGACAGCTCTCGGTCACTTCCTGGATATCCGGATTCGCGGAGAGCTGGATCAGTTCGTCATGATCGGGAGTGTATGGATGGTGACAGGAAAGGCAGTCGACCGGGGCCCTTTGCAGATCGGGCTGGCCCTCATGGCAGCCGATGCACTGCTGATGATAGGCACCCTTGAGGCCCAACCGGTTCAGGTCGTCGGCCTCACCGGGGAGCCAGTGACAGGTCGAACATTTCTGAACATAGACGTCCTCCATGTCGTGACAGGCAGCACAGGGAGCATTTGCTATCCTCACTTCGAACTCCGTGTGGAATTCCTTGTAGTCCATACCGATCCGGTCCTCATCGTCCATGCTGAAGCGGTGATGGCAGACTCCACAGTTCCCATCGGTGACCACATCATGCGTGCGATGGGTAAAACGGACCGGCTCATAAAAATCCGTGGCCGTGTTCAAGATCTCATTGTCCAGCATGTAGAGATTGGCGTATCCCTCGGGCCGGAAAAGGTGAGGCGAAGGAGACAGCTCGACAGGTGCCCTCTTCACCGGAGTGACCGTGTTCGCCCAGTTGAATGCCGAGATCGTGCCGGCCAGGGCCTGCTTGTGAACTACCGTGTAGAACAGCACAAAGACCAGCAGCATCGCCACCGCGATGCCTTGTATCACGCGAACCCAGGCTGTGGACAGAGAACTCTTGATCTGCTTTTCTTCCTGTTGGTAGCGGGCGGCACACTCCCCGCAGGTACACCGGTGCACGACCGGAAAAAAGGTCACGACGATCCGGTAGAGGAACATCAGTGTGGCCACCATCCCAACCGTGAAAAAGATCTCCCCGATGGAGGGGAAGTACTTGTAGGGGGCAAAGGGTGGATCATACGCGACCAGATACACATTGATGCGGTTGAGCACCAGACCGAATATGACCAGCAGCGAGGAAAAGAAGAGCAGGCCGCGCGACCTCCTCACCCAGCTTTGGGTAAACAGGAAAAAAGGCAGGATGATACCGGCTAGGATCTCGATCGTGAAAGTCGAGGTGTAAACCGGATTGCCGAAAAAATCTATGCTGCCTGACCGGATCAAGAGATCTCCGAACTTGAAGATCCCATACGCTCCGATAAGCCAGGGCACCAGCTTGGCCAACTTTTCCAGGAGATGCATCTCAGAAACCCTGCCAAAGACCTTGCTGGAGATCAGGGATTCTAGGATGACCATGGGGAATCCCACCATGACGGCCGACATCAGGAAGAGCAGGGGCAGGATCGGGGTGTACCACAGGGAGTGGATCTTCGTCGGGGCGATCAGGATGATGGTGCCCAGGGAAGACTGGTGCATGAAGGAGAGGACCACGCCGGCGATGATGAAGATCGGCAGCACGATCTTAACCAGCCGGTGGATGAGAATGAGAGGCTTTTCCACGTGCCGCAGGAGCTTGGCCCCCACGTCGTTCGAATCGATACGCTCCTTCATTCCCTCCAAAAAGGAAGGCGAAATCTCGATGGTGAGTACGGCCAGGTAGGCCATCACGCACATCGCAACCTCGAACAGCCCCGAATTACCCTGCCAGTTGAAAAGGGGGCGCCATATGTTCCAGTAGCGGCCGAGGTCGAACATGAGCCCCAACGCTACCATGGCATAGCCCAGCCAGGCGGTGAGGATGGCCGGCCGCAGCAGAGGCTTGAATTTGTGCCGACCGAAGATCTCGACAAAGGCCGCCGTGGTGAAACCTCCTGCAGCCAGGGCCACACCACAGGCGACATCTACGGCGATCCATATCCCCCAAGGGAAAAAATTATCCAAATTGGTTACGGCGCCAAGGCCGGCAAACATGCGTGTCAGGCCGAAGGAGAATCCGATGCCCATCAAGGCGAGTAGAATGTAAGTGCCGGGCGTAAAGAGCGGTTTCCGAATGCATTCCGTGTCGTGGCTAGTCATTTTGGACCTCTTCGGCTTCGGATCCGGCCGCCTGTTTGCGGTTGCTGTGCCACATGATCGCGCCCAGGGCTCCATAGATGGCCAAGGGTATCGCGCCGTATCTAAATATGGTGTGCTGGATATTCTCGGTCAGCCGGGGAGGGGCATCTCCCGGCAGCTTGATCAGGTCGATCTCCTCCGGAGTTCTTCCTGCAAGATAGAGCCATGAGGTCCCCCCTACTTCATGTTCCCCATAGATATGATCGATGTACCGATCCGGTCTCTTGCCGATGCGGTCTCTGGCCAGTGCCAGCAGATCACTCCTCTTTCCGAACAGGATGGCTTCCGTGGGGCACGCCTTGGCACAGGCGGGATCGGCGCCGGTTCCCGTCGAAAAATCCGCACAGAATTCACATTTCTTTACCAGGGGCGTGAGTGCTTTCTCATATTCGTAGGCTGGAATCTGGAAGGGGCAGGCCACCATGCAGTAGCGGCATCCCAGGCAGATCTCCGGATTGTAGACGACAGCCCCGTCCTTGGCCCGTGTCAGTGCGCCGACGATGCAGGCGGAAACACAGGAGGGATCCAGGCAGTGCATGCATTGAACCTTGGTGTAGGTGTTGCTCCGCTGAGGCTGGTCCGGGGAGGGATTGCCGCCGTATTCATTGACGACCGTGAGTGCGGCTTCTGTGGGACGCCGCATGTCACGAAATACACTCTTGTCCGTGAAGGGGACCTCCGGCTTGGGGAGCTTATTGTTCAGGTTGCAGGCCTTCTCACACTGCCGGCAGCCGATGCAGAGAGTGGTGTCCACCAGGCATCCCACCTGGGACTCGTCCAAGAGGGGGAGATGGTCCTCGGCACGGGCTTTTTTCTTAAAGAGGGCGAAAAAGCCGGCGCCTGCGGCTACCGTGTGTTTCAGGAAAAGTCTTCGATTAAATTGCATTATTAGGGCCTTTTAGCCGGTAATGGCATCACCGGCTTGCTTGAGGATTGGGATGTATTCAAAACAATGGAGTGGTCCAATGGACCCGCTGATTACTCATAAGTGCCGTTTCCTGTTCTACAGAGTTATGATATTTTGTCTTTCCTTATTAATTCATCCAACCTTAATTACTGCTATGATATGGCGTTTTTATAAACATTTTATTATGATATTCAAGCTCTCCTTGACATCTTTTGGAGCTCTGCTATTATATTAGTTGATAATGAGAATCAATGTCAATAAGTAAATGTAAAAACATGGACCAGTGAAATGAAAGATGAATTCAAGGGCTATGCCGCTCGGATGACGGCCCCCCGAGAGACGATCCTGGAGTTCATGCGCAGGTCCTCTAAACACATGAGCGCCAAGGAGGTCTATGCCTCCATCCATAAAAAATACCCCGGAATCGGACTGAGTACGGTCTACCGCACGCTGGATCTTCTGGCCAAGATGGGAGTCGTCACCAAGCTGTGCCTCAAAGATGGACAGATCCGATACGAGTACAGATCAAATGAAAAAGACGACCATCACCACCACCTGATCTGCACACAATGCGGTAGGATCATCAACTACCGCGAATTCGAGGAGGAGGAATTAACCCTCATCAGAAAAACAGAAAAGAAACTGTCAAAGAAATTCAATTTTGAGATCCAGGATCACAACATCGAATACCTGGGCCTTTGCGACAAATGCAAATGAGGCCCTGATCCCGGATCCTATTTTTTCTCCTTTATCCGCTTCAACTCATCCTCGCGCGCGAGAAAACTCTTCCCTTCCGTGATCCAGTCCTCTGCGGGCTCTCCCTTCAGATAGTGTCCGAACCAGGCGAGGATACGGCGCTGGTAGTCCTTCTGATTGCTCTTCTTGCGCAGGCCGTGATCCGCCCCGATGTAGCCCAGCATCACCACATTCTTTTTCGCCCGCCGTGCGATGTTGTAGAGCATAATGCTTTGGTACCAGGCAATGATCCCATCGGATTCTCCATGTTCGAGCAGGAGGGGTGTCGTCATGTTGTGCACGTTGTAGACCGCGGAATTGTCGATGTAGGCCTGCAGGTCTTCATAGAGCGCCACCTCCATTCGCTCCTGGCCCGTTTCAATGTGGTCAGTCTCGGCAACGCCGGAGCCCCAGTGATGGTCGCCGTAGTAGCTCACAAGGTCTGCTATGGGGGCGCCCGCCACCGCAGCCGCGAAGACGCCGTTCGTGTGCGTCGCGATAAAAGAGGTATTGAAGCCGCCCATGGAGTGCCCGACGACGCCGACTCGCTCTGGATCGACCACGCCCATCTCGATCACCTTGTCTACGCCGGCGGTTATACACTCGACCACGGACCAACCCGGCTGCCGCTTCCTGAAGACGATGTCCGGCATCAGCACCAGGTAACCAAGGTGCGTGAAGACACTGACATTGTAATAGCTGCGGTCGGACGGCACGATATAGCGGTGTACGGTCTGGGAAAGCAGCTCGTAGTTGTAGACGATCATGGGATGCTTCCTGCCCGGCTCATACCCGGCCGGGTAGAGTAGAGCGCCCTGCAGCCTCCGTCCCTTATCTGTCACATATTCGATCAGCTCGCTGCGGCCCCAGGCATATTCGGCCTGGAACGCATTGGTTTCTGTGACCTGCTCTGCATCCTTCAGGCTTGAGCCGCCGACGAAGATGTCGGGTGAATCATCGAATCCCTGCACCATGTATCGATAGGCGTCGGATTCCTTGGCTTTCGCAAGCGAAGACACATACTTATCGATCCAAACGAGCCGTGAAACAGCGCCGGTGGGATCGAGCCGCGCATAGCCCGATTTCTTGGTCCATTCGCCGAAAATACTCAGATACACGGGTTTGTCAAGGTCGATCCAGGGCTCTTTCACCAAAGATGAGGGAGCGAACCTCCCCCAGCGCGAACCACCGGACCGTTCATCCAGCCAGACGAGGCGATGACGGACCTGCTCTGATGCACCGTCCGTGAGCCTCTCCACTCCCGAGCCATCAGGGTCCACTTTCCAGAGGTCGTACTTGTCATAGAGGAAGACAGACTCATCCCCTTTTGACCAACCAGCCACACCGAAGGGCGGCTTCTGCAGGCGGTCCGGATAGACCTTCGAGGTAGTGTCCGACTCCACGTCGATGAACGAGACCGGAGCATTTTCCGTGATATTCGTGATCTTGAGTGTGGCGAGATCGACGGTCCAGTAATGTTTGTCCTGGAGGAAGAGCAGGTACTTTCCGCTGGGCCCCGCCTCCACGTACCAGTCGTTGATATTTTCCAGGAGTTTTGTGCGCTCGCCGGACGTGATGTCCACGAGATACAGGTCGGCACCCATACGCCCGATCGATCTCTCCATGGCATATTTCGACCATTCCTCGACGTAGGCAAGCTTGGAGTGGCGGATAGGCGTGACGTTTTCATGGATCGGATCCATGCCTAGCTGCACGAACCTGCCGCTCTTGAGGTGCCACGCAGACAGCATGTTCCGCTGCCGGTCCTGCCTCGCGTGGGTCTTCTGCCAGGGCATCACGTAGACATCCTTCCAGTGCCAGATCTCGACGGTCGCCGGCTCTTCGGCCGGAGGCTTCGGCTCAGCCTTCCCGGCTGTCTTTGCTGCGGGATTCTTTCCCGGTATTTCGGTAGATCTCGCCTCAGGCTCATCCGAAGGTTTCCCTTCTCCCTTTTCGGGCTTTTTATCCGGGACCATCTTGTCTTCCCACTCCGCAACTCCGAAGAAAAGTACGCTGCCATCGTCAGACCAACGCAGGGAACGAAACGTGACCGTCCGCATCCCTTCCGGGAATTCCGGATCCTCAGTGGGACCATAGACGAGCTGTTTCTCATCCTTGCCGAGGCCGGTCCAGGCCAGCAGGACCTGTGTGGGGCCCTCCTTCTTTTCGTCTTCCATCGCTCTGTACACTGCTAGATCACCCGCATCCCTGCGCCACGTTAGCCCCGAATAGACAGAGGAAGACGAGTCCAGCACACGCAGGACTCCCGTTCCGGCATCATACAGATGCACCGCGTTGCCCGTCTTGCCCTCGGCGCTGATCGTCATCGCTAGCAGGCGGCTCTGCTCCGAGTCCTGCCAGACGAACTGAGACACGTTACCAAAGGTCATGTCACTTCCACTCGCCAGATTTCTGACGATCAGGGTCGCCCCCAACCTTTCTCCGGGCCCACTCACAGCGCCCGGGCGTCCGGGTCCTGGAGGGCCGGCCGGAGCTGTGGGGCGATACCTCTGCATCGCGAGGTAGGCACCGTCGGAGCTCAGGGAAAAAGACTCCACTCCCTCAAATGTAGAGATCTCGCCCACGGCAAGATCCAGGATGCCTAGCCCATTCTGTACGGGCTTTTTCTCTTTTCTCAGCTTTTCCCGCTCCTCCTCGGATTGACCGATCAGATAAACGATCCACTTGGAGTCGGAGGAAAATACGGGACGCACTCCAAACGCAGCCGTTTTAACAGTGCCGTCGGCCAGTTTGATGACCCGCAACTCGTTGTCCCCGTTCGTGCGGTTGATGCCATGCGCCAGCCATTCGCCATCCGGTGAGAATCCTCCGTAGCTGCCTGCCGAGACCAGGCTCTCCCACTTGGCGTAATCGTTGAGGGTTGGCGCCGGCTTGGTCTGTGCACTGAGCGTCACGGCGAATGCCATGAAGGCCAACAGAACGGCAAAAAGGACGGGCCGAAACATATGCCTTTCCCCTAATAAACATGATTTCATTGTTGCTGCCATGATCGTTCCCTCCAGATCTATCCGGTCGATGATTTGACTACCACACCATTGATATCACCTGGCCCTTCTTTGAGTCAATATCAGAGAAAAAATAGCCGCCGACGATCCATCTTTAGCAAGATAGATTGCGGAACCGGAATTCGTGGGAAACCCTTCTGTTCCGCAGTCGTATAGGATAGTAGAAACTGATTTACCATACACCTATCTGACTCCAGGGAGGGGAAGAATGAGTAAAAATACCACAACCAAGGGACGCAGGGATTTCATCAAACACAGCGTCGCAGGATTGACAGGTGCAGTTCTAGCGCCCGCCGCGCTGAAATTGGAGGGCAAGTCCTCAAGCCCGCAAAAGGAAAAAAAGGACCTCGTCTACCGGACGCTCGGCAAGACCGGAATCAAGGTCCCCGTGGTCAGCATGGGAACTTACGATGCCACTACCGTGATAAACGCGGCCCTGGATTCAGGGATTTCCCACATCGACACCTCGGCCGACTACAACGAGGGCAACGACGAACGCATGTTCGGCAAGGTCTTCAAGAGCAGGCCCCGCGATTCCATCGTCATCGGAACCAGCGTCGGGATGTGGCAGTACAGGACGGTCGATCAGGTCAAGACCGCTATCTCGGAAGAGAAGCTCCGGGAATACATCGAAGGCAGCCTGGAGAGGCTGGACGTGGATTCCATCGATATCTACTACCTGGGCGGCATCCAGCACAAAGAGATCGCACTGCACAAGCCCTACCTCGATATTCTCCAAGAGTACAAAAAATCAGGAAAGTTGAAATATCTCGGGGTGACCACGCATTCCAATGAGCCGGAGATCATTCGAGCAGCCACCGACAGCGGTGTCTACGATGTCATTTTGACGGCCTACAATTTCAGGAAAAACAACCGGAAAGAAATCAAGGAGGCCGTGGCCTATGCCGCCGGCAAAGGTATGGGCATCGTCGCAATGAAGACCCAGGCCGGTGTTTATTGGGATCGAAAAGACAAGTCCACCATGATCAACATGAAGGCCGCCCTGAAATGGGCCCTGCAGGACGAAAACATCCACACGGCCATTCCGAGCTTCAAGAATGTCGACCAGCTGAACGAGGCGGTCTCGGTCATGGAGAACCTCTCGCTGACCGCTCAAGAGAAGACCGACCTCAAGCTGGACCAGGGGGAGTCCGCTATGGGCCTGTTCTGCTCGCAGTGCAATGAATGTGTGCCGCAGTGCCCGGCCAACCTGGACATCCCCACCCTGATGCGGAGCTACATGTACGCCTACGGCTACGGCAGCCCCGCCAAGGCTCGGGAAACCCTGGAGTACACAGGCCTCAAGGCAGTCCCCTGCTCCAAGTGCGAATCCTGCAGCGTGACCTGCGCGTCGGGATTTGATGTGAAGCAGAAGATCGCAGACATCGTGCGGCTTAAGGATGTCCCCCTCGAATTTCTGGTGTGATCGCCTAGCTCAAAGTTTTTGCCAACCTTTTAGTTTCAGCTGCGTACATAGGTATATATATCTGTTTATGATATTAATCGAGGTGAGACGACATGAAGCTGCTATCACGATCCGAGGAAGTGATCCTGCTCACGATCCTCAAACTTGAAGACGAGGCTTATGGAGTGAATATCCGGGAGCAGATCCAGAAGGATTCCGGGGACCTCTGGTCCTTCGCCTCGATCTACTCCCCGCTGGACAAACTGTACCGGAAAGGCTTCGTCCAAAAGGATAAAGGGACTCCCATGCCAGAGCGAGGCGGCAAGAGCAAATACTACTACCGCCTGACCCGGGATGGAATGCAGGCGCTGCTGAAGATCCGTGAGGCTCAGGAAAAATTCTGGTCGGGCCTCCCGGAAATGACCCTCAAGAAAGAATCGAAAAACTGAAATGAGCAAGCGAAGACCTCCTGTGCCGGCCGATCTTCTGCTGAGGATACTGCTCGTCGACGAGGAATATGACGAGAGATCCGGCGACCTGGAGGAAGTATTTCGCTCGATCACAGAAGAAAAGGGAGTGCTGAGGGGCCACATCTGGTACTGGTTCCAGGTGCTGAAGGGCCTACTCCCCTTTGCCAAGAATACGCTCTATTGGAGGACGATCATGCTGCGGAACTACATCAAGATCACGCTCAGGAATATTCGGAGACACAAAGCCTTCTCGTTCATCAACATAGCTGGGCTGGCCATCGGCATCGCCTGCTGCCTGCTCCTGCTCCTGTGGGTGCAGGATGAGCTCAGCTACGACCGCTTTCATTCTAACGCCGATTCGATCTATAGGCTTATCGAAAAGGTTCAGAGTAACGAGGGAGAAAGCCACACCTTTACTCACCCTGCGCCACACGGCCCCACAGCCCAATCCAAGGCTCCCGAGATCGTCGACTATGTCCGGATCTATTCCTCGAATACTCTCATACAATTCGAAGAAAATGGCTTCACCCTGCGTGGAGCTGTAACCGATCCCACCTTTTACGAGGTTTTCACTTTCCCTCTAATATCCAGCACATCCCGATCTGTGCTCTCTTCTCCCAAGTCCGTGGTGCTGTCCGAAAAAACAGCAGGGCTGCTGTTTGGCAACCAGGATCCCCTCGGAAAGACCGTCTCGATCGCGGGATTAGGGGAAGTCCTGGTCACTGGAGTGATGCAGGATATCCCGGCCAATTCACATTTCACATTCGACTATGCCGTACCCATGAGTCTTTACGAGCAGGCGGGGTACCAGATGGACAACTGGGGCGATTCCCGCTTTTTTACCTATGTCCAGCTGAGTGCCGGTGCCTCGGCTTCTGGAGTCGCAGACAAGATCAAGCACCTCGACAGGGAAAGATGGCCGGATTCCAACAGCGAATTTTCCCTGCAGCCCTTAGGGAGGATCCGCCTCTTCCAACCAGACGGGAGTGCCGGGGCCATCGCCTACGTCTATATCTTCTCAGCCGTCGCGGCCCTGATCCTGCTCATCGCCTGCATCAACTTCATGAACCTGGCCACAGCGCGGTCCGTGAAGAGATCCCGCGAGATCGGGCTGAGAAAGGTCGTGGGCGCCCAGCGCCTCCAGATCATCAGCCAGCTGTTGGGGGAATCCCTCCTGTTTACACTCATATCCCTCACCTTGGCACTAGCGATCGTCTGGACCATGCTGCCGGCATTCAATACGCTGGCGGCAAAAACCCTGAGCTTCAATCCCCTGACCAACCTCAACATCTTCCTGGGGCTGCTGGGGATCACGCTGCTTACCGGGCTGCTGGCCGGCAGCTATCCGGCATTCTTCCTGTCCTCATTCAGGCCGGCGAGAGTCTTGAAATCCTTGCATACGCCCGGAGCCAAGTCCGGTGCTCCCCTCCTCCGCAAGGCGATGGTGACCCTGCAGTTCACCCTCTCCATAGGCCTGATCATCGGGACCACGATCATCTACAAACAGATCCGCTACATGAAATACAAGGATCTGGGCATCACCAAAGACAACATCCTCTGCGCCAAGGTCAATGACCTGGCGGAGGACTTCGAATCGATCAAGAGTGAATTGGCGAGCAATCCCAATATCCTCAAGGTGACTGCGACATTTGCGCCTCCGGCCTACGCCTCCCTCGGAACCAGGCAGCTGGATGCATGGGAGGGCAAAAAGCCGGGCGAACGATTCGATATGGATCTGCTGTTTGGAGACTTCGACTACCTGGATACCTTCGACATGGAGATCGTGGCTGGACGCGCTTTCTCCCGCGAGTTTTCCACAGACGCCGGCCAGGCATTTATTGTGAACGAGGCGGCCGTCAAGGCAATGGGCTTTCAGGATCCCATTGGGAAAACCATGGCCTGGAACAATAAAAGCGGCCCCATCATCGGAGTAGTCAAGAACTTTCACCTGTCCTCGCTGCACCAGGAAATAAAACCCTTGGGCATCATGGTCCTTCCCTGGTACAACTATCTGTGCTTCCGCCTCCACCCTCAAAATATCGCCGGGACCATGGACTTCATCAAGTCGACGGTCCAGAAATTCCGGCCCAACCAGGAGATCACCTACACATTCATGGACGAGTGGATCGATGCCCGCTATCGGGCGGAAGAGAGGATGGGAAAGATCATCCAATACTTCACGGTCCTGGCGATCGCCATCTCCTGCCTGGGACTGTTGGGCCTGACTTCCTTCACCGCCGAACAGAGGACCAAAGAGATCGGGATACGCAAAGTCCTGGGATCGACGGTCTCGCGGATCGTGCTGCTCCTGTCGGCGGACTTCCTCAAGTGGGTGATCGCCGGCAACCTCATTGCCTGGCCGCTCGCCTACCTGCTCATGAAGAACTGGCTGCAGAATTTCGCCTACCGAGCCAGCATCGATGCCTGGATCTTCGTACTGGCGGGAGCCGGGGCGCTGACGATCGCGATGCTCGCCGTGAGCTATCAGTCCGTGCGCGCCGCCCTGGCCAATCCCATCGATTCACTGAAGTACGAATAGAGAAAACTTATAGAAAGCCCCTGAATCGATACCGATCGAATCGGCTGCAGCCGCACATGTCAATCGAGGTCATGAGGGCCGTACTGTAAAACAGCAAACTGTCAGGGTCATTTACTCCCCGGTGATATAATACATGAGGGTAAAAAGAAGCCGGAGTATATTCATGAGAAAATATCTTGTTCTGACACAGGCGGTCTTTGTCGTGGGCCTCATATTCCTTGTGCCACAGTTGCCTCTCTCAGCTCAGACAAACCCCGAAACCCAGCGGCTCTATACTTTTATCGATCAGGTCATCTACAACTCATGGGGCATCTACTACAATATCGGCCCGGAAGAAACTACCAAGGACAAATGGCCCGATTATTCCGATGAGACATTGTCAGAATTGAACGATCTTTTCGGATATGCCCTCGCTACTCTGCAGAGCGATTTCAACTACAACGCGCTGGACTATCAAGGCAAGCTCACCTATCGGATTTTCGACCGCTACGCGAAACAGGAGATGCTGTTCTACGAATACCGGCTCAATGCCTACGCGATCGACCAGTGGAACGGGAGGCACACATACCTCCCGTCGTATCTCATCAACTTTCACAGGATCGAATCATATTTCGATGCCGCCGCCTACATCACAAGGCTCGAGAAATTCGGCGATGTTTTCGATCAGGTGATCGAAAGCTGCGAGAGCAGGAGGCTCTTCGGGTGCATCCCGCCGAAGAGCATCTTCCCTGCCATACTCGAGACGGCCCGGAATGTGATCAAGGGCTATCCCATCGATCCCGATTCCTCGGAGTTCAACGCGCTCTATGCGGATTTCAAGCGAAAGGTCGATGCTGCTCCCATCACGGCCGCCCAGAAGGACGGCCTCATGGTTCAGGTCGAAGGCGTCCTGATGGAGGACGTGAAACCTGCTTATGACAGGCTGATCTCATATATCGAGGGGCTGGAGAAACTGGCGCCAACAACCCATGGTGTCGGGGCCATGCCCAACGGCAAAGCCTACTACCGTATGATGCTGGAGCACAGGACCTCCACCGATCTCACCCCGAATCAGGTCCACAAGCTGGGCAGGCAGAACGTACGCCGCATCCGTGGGGAGATGAAGCAGATCATGAAGCAGGTTGGATTCCCCAGCAACAACCTGCGCGATTTCTTCACCTTCTTCAGGACCGACAAGCGTTTTTATCTCAAGACCAACAATCACGGCAGGAAAAAATACCTCAAACTGGCCAACCGATATCTCGACGGGATGTGGGCAAAGACGGACGAGATGTTCACCATTTTCCCCCTCTCGGAATTGATCGTCAAGCGCGTGGAGGCCTACAAGGAAAAGACCACCCTCAGGGCCTGGTATTCTCCGGGCTCGGCCGATGGCGTGCGCCCCGGTGCCTACTACCTGAACCTGTACGACATGAACGACCAACCGCTCTACGAACTCGAGGCCCTGTCCTATCACGAGGGCGTGCCCGGGCACCACTTCCAGGTCAGCCTCGCCAACGAGAAGGACTACGGCACGTACCTGAGGCCTGAGGGAAGCGGCACCACCGCATATGTTGAGGGTTGGGCGCTCTACACGGAAAAGATGACCAAGGAGTTTGGCTTCTATCAGGACCCCTACTCCGATTTCGGCAGGCTCTCGATGGAAATGCTGCGGGCGTGCAGACTGGTTGTCGACACCGGGATCCACACCAAGGGCTGGTCGCGCCAGCGGGCCATCGATTACATCATGAAGCACACGCCCGAGACCCTGGACAATGTCACGGCAGAGGTCGACCGCTACGCCATCTTGACGGCACAGGCGACGGCCTACATGGTTGGAAAGCTGAAGATCGAGGAGATCCGTTCCAAGGTTGAGGCCAAACTCGGGGAGAGATTCGACATCCGGGCTTTCCATGATGAGCTTCTGACACACGGGCCCCTGCCCCTATACTTTCTGGAAGACGTCATGGAAGACTGGAGCGATTCCATCCTGTCAGGCATGACACTCCATGCCCGTCCGCCCCTTATGATCCCACTAAGGGAAGTGCCGCAGTGGGTGATCGAGCTGCGCAGGATAAAAAAGGACGATTTGAATGAATTGTATTAAGTAGGAGTAGTTATGTATGATTGAGTCAAGGACAATTCGATATGTTCAGCGAATTCAAGAAAGACAAGGAAAGAACTAGCTCCGAGAGTATCGCCATCAAAGTCATCCCCCTGATCTTTCTGATTCCCATACTCTACCTGTTCCTGTTCGTGGGCAGGATAGAGGCGCTCACCGCCGTAGGCGCCTCTCTCTTTCTCCTCTACATGGTTCATTTGGGCACACAGATTTTTCTTAAGGCCAGAAGGAAATCCAAAGAAGCGCAGGAAGGCGAATACCCCTACAAATCTTTCTAAGCCCGCTTCTTTTTCATTTCCCCACAGAGACCTCAAGCACAAGGCTATTCGTATTTCAGACTTGCGGCGGGGCTAGCCATGGCCGCTTTTATCACCTGGAAACTAACGGACATGGCGGCGATGGTCAGGGCGGCCAGGTCAAGCCTTTCCTGTCCATGGAAGTCCTTTCAACAAGACATGCTCTTTCACCTCTTGCGAAACTCTCATGCCGATTGCTCGCGTTCCATCGCTTCTCACAACATTGGTTGATACCCTCAAGTCACCCATGAAAATTGTTGCCGTTCCAATTGGTTTTCCTTTGTACTGTTCGTCCTCGAAAACACCATCACGTATCTTGTCCACCGTATAAGTGGCACCGTTAAGAAGAGTCCCCATCTGGATAATCCCAATTAGATATCCATTCTCGATCACTGGAACAGCAGAACCGGTAAGCATCCCCTGCTCCTCCCCTCTGTACTCGAGGCACCTTTCTCTCAAGCCCGCCCCTTCCGTCTGAAGTCGTTCTGAGGCAAGAATGATATCCCTATCACAGGGCATCTTGTACTTTATGACATGGGCAATTTGAGGATCATGTGAAAGATCGTCTCCTGAGTTGTAAGGCGGCCGGGACCTGAATAAAACGATTCCATCGGAATCTAACAAATTGAGCATATCCATACCACTCTTCTCCCGGATGTTTTGCCATTCATTTTTTAAGGAGTGGATATCGACGAAACCTGGCCGATCTTTCAGGTAATCCCTGATTTGGGAGGATTGGGCCAGTATATCCAGGCTTGAGCGGATCTGGATCCTGCTTTCTTCATATATGTCCCGGGCCGCCTTTATATGTAAATTGACACGATCCTGCGCTACCTTAATAGTATTTGTATTTATCCAATTTATGCTGGCGACAACCACCACAACTCCCAGCAATAGAAATACAATTACAATCGCCAGGAAAAATTTTGTGTGCAGCTTCATGGCGGGCGCCAAACTACTATTTCTTCCTCAATGCCCCGTCTATAAGACAGAAAAAAAGGAAAAGGAGGAAAAATAGGACTCCAGCTATTTCAAACTGTTTCACAAAAAGCACTAAGTCATTCATCGCACCTTTCTCCCCTTGTTTTTCTCCTATTCACAGTATCGCTTTCAACCTCTATGCACTAAACTGTCTTTCAATACTCTCGAGTAGCTCTTGAGGTCTCACCGGCTTATCCAGGTAATCATCTGGGCCCACTAATCCCTGTGATTCTGCTTCAAATTGGAATCGAGATCCGGCCTTTTCCTTTACAGCAGAAACAAAAATGATCGGTGTGGTTTTGTATGCCTGGTACTTTTTGTCTGTTCTAATAACATGACAAAGAGAAAAGCCATCAAAGAGACTGTCCATCATGATATCAAGCAGAATCAGGTCCGGTTTCTCTTTAACAAGCTTATCAAGGCCCTCCTTGGGATTTTCGGCTGTAACTACTTGGAACTTCATGGATTCCAATAGAGCAGTGATGGAAACCAAGAAATTTCGGTCATCATCAATAGCCAGGATTTTTTTTGAGTTTTTCATTCTCCATTCTCCTATTTTTCCGTATTCAAACTTCATAGAAGCAAGAAGTACGCCATTCGTAACAAGTAGGATTATGGATGCCCAGAAATCTGATACACACTATGACCAGAAAAGATTTAAGCAAGGTATGTGACATGTTGCGCTTTTCATAATTTTTCGCAAATTTTCGAATATTTTCTTACTTATCCCAAATCTAACGCCCCTCTTTTGGTCATGACTCTATTCCATCGGTAGTATTGAAAATTTATCAGCATGATCCATGTTGACGCATAGCCTGAATTTAAGATGAGGTGTATTGTGAGTAAGTCTTGACATTCTTTGGGCAGATATACATGGTTATGTTAAATGGTAAGAATGAAATCAGAACAGAACAATTTTGGGATCCGCAAACAAAACGAGTTTAGGGATTACCGTGATTTAGCTCATCACATAATGCAGTTGGCAATGCGAGGTCTCTTGCGGCCGGATTTCTTAAATGAAGTTTCCAAGCTCCTTCTTGCATTTGCTAAATGCGACTCAGTTGAACTTTGGTTAGAGGAGCGCGGTCGATATTATGCGTGCGAAGTCAAACTGCCGAATACACATGAATATGTCTTTAGAATACTGTCTGAAATTTGTGACAAAAATGGAAAAATCGTTCCAAAGGTCAGAGACAAACACCTGCCAGAATCTATGCTGCAAGATGTTATTTTGGGACATATGGATCCCTATATAGGGAACAGTACAAAAAAAGGAAGCTTTTACACAGGTGGGGCCAGATCCGTGTTTTCACAAATATTAAAGAACACAGGAATAAAACAGAAAAGTCGGTATATTCACTCTATGGATTTTGAATCTCTAGCTATTTTTCCAATCCGTCTAGAGAATGAAAACATCGGGCTTCTACAGCTAAAAAGCAAAGCTCTGGACTATTTTTCGCAACAGGATGTCGAATTTTATGAGGACATTGTCCATACCCTCGGAATAGCGCTCATTCACCGCAGAACTCAAGTTGAGTTGAGAGAACGGATAAAAGAGCTCACATGTTTGTATGGAATCGCCAAATTGGTTGAGAATTCCGCCCTTTCCTTGAGCCAGATCCTCCAGGGCATAGTAGAACTCCTCCCCCCTGCCTGGTTATATCCTGGGATAGCCTCAGCTCAAATTGTACTGGATGGAAAATCCTACGCGACAACAAATTATCAAAAGGGGGAAACAAAACAGACAGCAAATATTGTTGTAGATGGAGAATCCCGCGGAATTGTGGAAATATCCTATTCAGAAGTGAAGCCCGAGCTTGATGAAGGCCCTTTCCTTTGGGAAGAACGCAGCCTGATCGATACGATAGCACGTGAGACTGCTCTCATTATTGAGCGCAAGCAGACCGAGGAGGATAAACAAAGGCTGCAAGAACAGCTAAGGCATGCCGACCGGCTGGCCACAATCGGCCAATTATCGGCTGGAGTGGCGCATGAGTTGAATGAACCGATCGGGAGCATTCTAGGATTTGCACAGCTAATCCAGAAATATCCCAGCCTACCAGAACAGGTTGGACATGACACTGAAAAAATAATGAAGGCTTCCCTTCATGCCCGGGAGGTCATAAAAAAATTGATGCTATTCGCTCGGCAGATGCCCCCTCAGAAGACAAGAGTGAACCTGAACCGAATAATCGACGAAGGACTTTATTTTCTTGAGTCCAGATGCGCAAAAGAAGGGATAAATGTGAAACGGACTCTGCTCGACCATTTGCCGGAAATCTATGCTGATTCAGCCCAGATGACCCAAATCCTTGTAAATGTGGTCGTCAATGCCATTCAGGCCATGCCGGAAGGAGGAGAGTTGACGATACAAACGACGGCTTCGAAAAAATCCGTTTCCTTGATTGTCAGTGATTCAGGCATCGGGATGGATGACAAGATCAAACGACAGGTCTTCCTCCCCTTCTTCACGACCAAGGATGTGGGCAAAGGCACCGGATTGGGTCTTGCTGTTGTACATGGGATTGTATCGTCTCATGGCGGTACCATAAAACTCGAAAGTGAACTCGGCCAGGGGACAACCTGTGAGATTAAGCTTCCGGTGGCCAACAGTGAACGATAAGGAAGGCAGAGATGACACAAACCAAAAAAACACATCATATATTGGCAGTGGACGATTCTCCCGATACTCTAGAAGTATTAAAAAGGAATCTGGAATCAAAAGGCTACCGGGTAACGACAACAAATGGTGCTGTGAAGGGAATCAGGATTCTCGAATCTACCCCAATTGATCTAGTGATAACCGATCTTAAAATGCCTGAGGTTGACGGCCTGAGTTTGATCAGGCACATTCAGGAGAATTTTAAAAATACTGAAGTAATGATGATCACCGGGTACCCCTCGGTCGAAGGAGCTGTGGAAGCCGTAAAATTAGGAGCCGATGAGTACCTATCCAAACCTTTTACAGATGAAGAACTATTTTCTGCCGTTGAGCGCTCCCTGGATAAACTCCATACACGAAAGGCGTTACAAAATCAGCCCGCACAGACGCGTGCTCCCCATCATGGCTTTATCGGCGAATCCAACGCGATGGAAAAAGTATACTCGGCAATTGCTAAAGCGGCTTCCAGCAAGGCGACAGTCTTGATAAGTGGAGAAAGCGGCACAGGGAAGGAACTTGTTGCCCGCGCGATTCACTATAGCAGTCGACACGGTTCAACTCCCTTCGTACCGATCAACTGCGGCGGCATTCCAGAGACACTGCTGGAAAGTGAACTTTTTGGTTACGTAAAGGGTTCGTTTACCGGAGCGACAGAAAGCCGGGCCGGTTTTTTTCAGACTGCCGAAGGCGGGACGATATTTCTAGATGAGATCAGCGAGACAAGCCAGTCCATGCAGGTCAAATTACTCCGTGTCCTTCAAGACAAAGAAGTTTTCATGGTGGGAGCCAGAGAGTCTCTGAAGGTGGACATGAGAATTATAGCAGCCACAAACAAAGATCTGCAGGAGCTGATAAAAAAAGGGCAGTTTCGGGAAGATCTATATTATCGTCTAAACATAATCAACATTGAAATGCCTCCTCTGAGGGAGAGAGAGCAGGATATCTGCCTATTGATTCAGCACTTCAGCTCCAAATTCGCCAAAGAATTCGGGAAGCCTGTGCCTCAGCTGACAGAAGCGGCATTGAAGGACATAAAGAGTTATTATTGGCCCGGGAATGTGAGAGAGATAGAGAATTTCATCCAGAGGTTGGTCATCATGTCTGAAGGAGATTGCATCGATGCTCCAGATCTTCCCTCATTCATGCGTTTTTCGGCCCTCCGCGGCGTGGGGCCACACCGGACTCTTGCTGAAGTGGAAGCGAATCATATCCTGAGCGTTTTGGCCAGCGTGGATAACAACAAAACCAAAGCAGCTGAAATCTTGGGCATAGACCGTAAAACGCTGCGCGAGAAGTTGAAGAGAATAACAGAACCCACATTATCCTGATTTTTCTTCCGGGGAAGATCTCCCCGCAGGAACAAAACACCCCGCTCATTTTAGTGGCACCGGCTCCTTAAAAACAGCGGGGACTTTTTTATCTCAGATTTTTTATTGCCCATAACTTTTTTTAAATCTTTGAGTTGCATGGATTTTTTTCATTCTGTTTCGTCGGATACGCTTTAATCCCAGCAGTAAATCCCATAGTTGGCCCCAAAGATGCAATTCACATTTGCGTAAATCTCAGAAAGGAGGCAAAAATGAAAAACTCAGATCAGAAAGCAAGGAATTTGGATGACATCAAACCCGTGGATCAACGCAAAGAATGGAAGCTTCTCTATCATCAGTCCGGAAGGCCCGGATTAGAAGAGGGCATCAAATTCAAAGGATTGTGCCCGTATTGTGAGCTGCGTGATATGTGCTCGCTTCCCAAGCCCGAAGGAGGAGTTTGGCGCTGCAATCACTATCAGGCACACAGCAAGAAGTCCAATCTGTACGAAAATGTTCTAAAGCAGATGGAAAAAGCCGAGGAAGTCGTCCATTTCGACAACGACATCTGCAAGATCCTGACAGAGACAATGAATGAGATTGTCGTTCATTTTCCGGTCAAGATGAAGGATGGGCGAGTAAAAGTATTGAAGGGCTATCGCGTTCAGCATAACAATGCTCTCGGACCTTTTAAAGGTGGGATGCGTTTTCATCCTGCCGTCGATATCGACGAAATAAAGGCCCTCGCAACCATGATGACCTGGAAAACCGCGCTCACGAACATCCCTTTTGGTGGCGCCAAAGGAGGGATCCAGTTGGATCCGGCTGATTTCAGCCCAGAGGAAATGGAAAGGATCGCCCGGAGATTCACTTACGCTCTGGGGAACAATATCGGTCCCGAATACGATATCCCTGCTCCGGATGTGAACACAAACGCTCAGATTATGGCATGGATGCAGGATACCTATATGTCCACCGTAACTCCCACTGAGAGAAATCGATGTGCCCATGTGGTCACAGGAAAGCCGCTCGAATCCGGAGGAAGTCAAGGAAGAGAAAAAGCCACAGGACAAGGGGTTGTGTTCCTGATAGAGAAATGGGCCAGCGATCATGATATGGATCTGAAGGGAGCACCCTACATCGTGCAAGGATTCGGAAATGTTGGATCCTGGGCAGCTCGCTTGATGAAAAAGAATGGGTCCAAGCTCATAGCTGTCGAAGATGTAACAGGGGCCATTGCCGACAAAAACGGCATCGATCCAGACGATCTGGCAAGCTATGTCAAAGAATTCGGAGGTGTGCGGGGGTATCAAAAAGCTGAGCCCATCGATCATGTCACCTTTTTAGGCACCTCAGCGGACATATTTATTCCCTGCGCTCTGGAGAACCAAATAACAGATGCGACGGCTGAATTGTTGAATGTGAAACTTGTTGCTGAGGGGGCTAACGGTCCTACCGATTCTGAGGGAGATCAAGTCCTGCAGCGCCGGAAGATCGCTGTGATTCCGGATATCCTCTGCAATTCAGGCGGAGTAATCGTCAGCTACTTCGAATGGCTGCAGAACAAGAGGAGTGAGTTCTGGGATATTGATGAGGTTGATACTAAACTGAAGAAAACGATTATAGCAGCTTATGACAGGGTTCGGGAAGCAGCCGAAAAATATAAAGTGGATTGGCGCACTGCAGCTCAGATTGTCGCTCTTGCAAGACTGGAGATGGTCTATAAAGAACGAGGAATTTATCCGTGACTATGAGCGTGATTTAAAAGAAATGTACTGACCTGTCCCCATAATAAATTGGATAGAACAACCTGTGTCTAGCCAATAGGTGGGGACAGGTCATTTTTTTTGCTTATCCTGAATTAACACAAATGGCACGGTTCTTGCTTATATATACGATAGAGGAGAAGAGAAATGAACACACATTGTTCCTCCAAATCTAGAACGCCACAAAACAATCCTTGGGCGCTTACTGAGATACGGAAGATACTACTCATTGCTAATGATAAGTGGATAAGACTATTCCTTGAATCTTTTACCAAACAGAAGGGTATCAGTCATGTAATTTTGGAATTCCCTTTTAACCTGTTCAATTAATGCACAAGCAGATTTCCGGGCTAGATGGAAGCCCGTTTTAAATAAACAATTAGATTAATCCACGAAAAGCATTGAGGCCAATTTTTACCGGAAACAATCCAGAACATCCTCCAGGTTTTGAGAAAGACTATTGATGGCTTCTTTTGTCATCCCGGCATAGCCGAATCGAAGACATTGGGGGGCCCCAAATACCGAAGCAGGAATGGCGCTGAATTTTTTGAGTTCAAGGGCCTTGTCGACAAAAACCTTATCATCACATTCAACATCTTTGGGAAGCCTTGCCAGCACACTGATGGCACCTGAGGGAAAATCCTTATCCCTCCCAGCGAGAGTAAATCCTTTTTCTTTAAGGATCGAAATCAGAAGATCACAGCGGGTCCTAAGCTCAGCTTTAAGCTGGGTGATAATCTGCGGTGCCTTGCCGTTTTCAAAGTCATTTATCTCTTCTCTCAGGAAATCAAGGAGGATGTTCTGGCCCAGGGTATTGGGTGAGGAAGAAAAGGACCGGATCATATTGGGCATCCAGGAATTTGTAAACCTTTCATCAGCGGAAATGATGTAACCGGTCCGGGCTCCCGGAATAAGGTATTCTTTTGAGGCGGAACTGACCACCACTGTTCTTTCTGGAGCAAAAGCCAGCATAGATTGGGGTTCTCCTTTATAACGGATGAAATTGTAAACTTCATCAGCGATGATAATAAGATTTTTCCTTCTGGCAAGTTCGGTAAGGCTTACTAGTTCTCCTTCTGACAATACGTCACCTGAAGGATTGTTGGGAAAATTCAAAAGGAGTGAGGTAATTTTATTTTCATCTATGAATTTTTCAGCCTTCTCAAAATCTGTGTTGTAGTCTTTGTCAAAGAGGTCCACTACGACCGGATTCCCACCGGCATTCTGTATGATTCCTCTGTAATTGCCCCAATGAAGAGACATAAGACCGACATTTTGCTTATAGGCAAAAAGATGCATGAGGATTGCCAAGCCCTCAGTTGCTCCCGATACAATGGCCACATTTTTTTTAGTCAGCCCCTCGGGAGGAATCCCTGGACGATTGTTAAGTTTATAGGCAAAAGTCCAGAACTTTGCGACAAGATCGCGCAGTTCTTCCAGGCCGGCAGTGGGTCCATAATATATCTCTTTCTCAGGGAAAACTCCCACAATCTGCCCCTGGTCACTTCGGATAAAATCAGGATTTTGCAGGGCAATCTCCTTGGCTTTGGCTGCAATGGCAGGAATAACCGGTTTTGAGGATAACGTTGTACGGATTCCTTCGGGCATGTATGCCCAGGCCCGCTCCATAAGGGGGGTTCTAAACAAGGATTCGCTCTGCATATCTTATACTCCTTTGCCTTCCCTTTTCGAGGATGGCTAAAATCACGAGATGATGATCTCCGTCCCTACTCCGATTCTTAGATAGTCATTGCCGTAGGAGTTTTCAAATAGTGTATGTGAGAGATCGCCGGAACAGTGAGCAGGCCCCACCTTTTTTACACCGGCTTGCCTAAAGGCTCTAAGGATGGCTTGGATCTCCGCTTTTTCGAATCCTGCCAGATGAAATCCACCCATTACCAGATAGATTGAGCTATCAAACCTGGAAAAGACCTGCTCAATGATCTCCACAATCCTGGGATGGGCGCATCCTGTAATGAGTATGACTCCCTTGTGAGTAACCAGAATCAAGGATTGTTCTTTGATCCATCCTGAGATAATGCCCGTCGTATAGGCGCCAGCACAGATCTCTCTGAATTCACTTACTTCGACCAGGTCGGCACCTCTGGATCCGATGAAATCCTTGAAGGCTTGAGGAAAGAAATCCGGCAGCCAGACTTCAATCTCATGATTTTCAGTGAGCAGTCCAGCCAATCCACCTGAATGATCCTTGTGCGCATGGGAAATGACCACCGCGTCTATCTGCGAGGGAGCGATACCAAGTTTTTCCATGTTTCCCAGCAGTGTCTTTCCAGAAGCTCCGGTGTCGAATAGAATTGTCTTGGACATGCCTTGGATCAAGCAAGAGAATCCCCAGTCTGCCGTCAAGCCATCACGAAAGTCGCGATTGTCACAGAGCACGGTTAGCTTTACGGACTTCGGAGCACTTTTCTCAACCGACATCACTCACCTGATTTATATAATCGTCATAGACGTCTTTAGCTGTCCCGGAGATTCCTGTTATGATCTGAATCTTGGCGGCTTGTAGAACCTGGTCAGCCTTCGGCCCGACATGTCCTGTCAAGACGATCCCCACGCCTTTAAGAGAGAGCAAGTGGGCTGATTTAATTCCCACACCATGGGGTGCATCCGTGTTGGGATTTTTTACGGCTTCAATTTTCACATCCTTAGGATCAATAATTAAAAAGAATTGGGCCCGCCCGAAGCGGGGATCAATAGGGGAATTCAATTCTGGACCCTGTGCCGTGATGCATATCTTCTCACCACGTGACTTCAAATCCTGCTCTTCTGGCTGTCCATGTTCGGGCACTTCGACTTGGTTCTGTTGATGGTCATTGAGATCATTAGCATTTATTTTCATTTTCACTCCTTTTCGGCATCTTTCTTTGCAATAAATGTGCCATTGCATATTTATTTATTCTATGAGGAAATCACATAATTGACGCTGAAATTGCCGGTCTCTGCGTTTTTTACAGTTAAGAATTTGAAATATTTCGAAATTTTGCTAGAGGTATTTCGAAATTTTGCGAGACACGATGCAAAAGTACTTATAATTGTTCATTTTGCATCCGATCCTTATATGAAGATGAAAATTCATATGTTGTGTTTTTATCGTTTATACATCCAATAGCTCCAGTAATTGGCTGAGATCTCAAAAAAGCAAGATATGTGCCATCGTAAGGAAAGAGGCTTTATCTCATCGGCTCGTCTACCCTTTTGCTATTATTAGGCCTACGGGCTTAACCTATTGAAATCAAAACAGTTTATGCAACAACAAAGATGGCATGTTTCTTGCAAATATTATTTCTGCAATTCACAAACAATAGGAACAGTAGAAAAAAGAAAGGTAAAAAATTTGGAGGGGCAAAACAAGAATAATTTTTTAGTCCCTGCCTAATGGAGGTGAACATGGGAAAAATAAAAGTTAGGATTCAGGGAAACGGCATTGTTACGTGCTTCACTCGATGGGAGGTTCTTAAGAGAATGAAGAGCTTGAATGAATCTACTTGGGTTCAAGAAGCTTACCAGGGAGATGGTTTTGTAGGTTTCAATGCAGCTACAGGGAATATTGATTTGTGCCCAGGCCCGACTACCATCAAATTGTATGAGATGCCCAAGAACAAAGACTTGTCTCTATATGAGCTACATAGTTTTTTCAGGCGAAAAGGCAGCGATTCCAGCATGAACTTGAAGGACGGGTGAAATCTATTTTTATTCAAAATTGGCCACTCACCTAACGAGCATGCTAGGAATTGATATTAATGTGAATTTTGGAGGAAAAATAAATGAAAAATAATGAGAAAAAAATACCCTGTCAGGTATGCAAAAAATTGATTCCCAAATCTGCTGCGCTTCATCCAGAAGGACAACATTACGTCCTCTATTTTTGCAGCACGGATTGTATGGACTATTGGCAAGAAAAGAATAAGGAGAAAAGGAATCGGAAATAAAAAATCCAAAAAAATTTATACTAAATCTGGATAGTGTTTTCGAATATTTTTGAAAAGAAACCTTGGGACGCAAAAGGCTTGGCGGATTGAGAGGAGAAATGAAGGTAAAAACTGGTCAGTTGCCCTCAGGATTTTTTAGAGTATCCATAGGCACTCGCGAAGAAATTGATGCTTTTATCGACGGATACAGAAGGATTCTAGCGGCCCGCGAATAGCGGTGTGAGTATCAGGAGGTCACTATGTCGAAGTTTTCACTTGATGTCCTGCAAAAGTATGTTTTCCCCTACACCAAGACTGAAGATCCAGACGTGATACTAGGTGCGGTCTTTGGAGAGGACGTGGCCCTGACTAGGGTTGGAGGGGATATCCTGGTTTCTCACCTGGATCCTATCGTCGGCGCCATTGGAAATATTGGCTGGCTAGCCGTACATGTGGCGTGTAACGACATAGCCACTGCCGGAGTTCCCCCCCGCTGGATACTGCCACTCATCCTGGTCCCTCGAATGGAAGATGAGGTTCTCCTGGGGACTGTCATGCGCGATGCCGACAGGGCTGCAAAAGAAATCGGAGTTTCTATCATTGGGGGGCACACCGGCTATTCCACGAACCTTTCTCGGCCTCTGGTTGCTGTAACAGCATTGGGGACTGCATCAGGCCGGAACATCGTAAAGACAAGCGGGGCCAATGTCGGCGATCATGTGTTAGTTACCAAGGGCATTGGCCTGGAAGGGACGGGCATCCTTGCACAAGACTTCGCTGATGTAGCCTCAAAGCTGGGATTGAGCGAGCGGGACCTGATGGATGCGAAGAGTTTGATGGATGGGGTGAGTGTTGTACCAGAAGCTCTGGAGCTTGCGGCTCTGGGAGCTACAGCCATGCATGATGTGACTCGTGGGGGACTCTTGGAGACGCTGCAGGAGATTGCCTGCCTTTCGGGAGTCTGCATAGAACTGGACGGCTCCCGGGTACCGATGCCGCCTGTCGTTTCTCGTTTTGCCACGGCATTCAAATTCGATCCAATGAAGATGATTTCCTCAGGAACACTGGCAGCCACCGTTCCATCCGAACGAGTGAAAGATGTGAGTCGGGCTTTGACTGAACTCCGGACAGCATTCGCATTTGTAGGACTCGTCACCGAGGGAGTGGGAGTATGTATCCGCCGAAATGGGGACTCTGTCCACCACAAAGAGATCCATTGCGAAGAGGATGAGCTGGCCCGAATGTGGGCACTATACCCCCGGGATGGAGAATCCTGATGGATTCAAACTTTTTCGGCTGGTTCTGGCCGGCTCTCACTTTTCTGTTGGCCTTTCTCTGGCTCGGGACCACGTTACGGCTTCGCCGAAAGGCTTCTGCGGCCCTCACATCTGTTCACGGCATGACCTACCGCCCGGTGGAGGCGGAAGATGTGTTAAAAATAGCCTATGCGCTACAGGGGATAGGACATATCGTGAATGAGAAAGATCTGGCCCATTCTGCAGGACTTCCTGGAGGACTTTCCAGAGAAGTGGCAGGAGCCCTCATCACATCAAGATGGGCCGAAGTGAATGATCAAGGAGTTATGCGTCTAACGAAAACTGGCGAGGACCGTGCCCGTGAACTGATTCGGGCACATCGTCTTTGGGAACGCTATTTGGTGGATCGGAAGGGGATTCCCTTGGAAGCGATCCACGCCGAGGCCGACCGCCGTGAGCATGAAATCACTCCGCAGGAAATGAAGAGCCTGGACATCGAACTTGGATACCCCGCCTGGGATCCTCATGGGCACGCTATTCCTGCCCATGGGAGCAAGATTCCCTCCCCACAGGGACACCCTCTTTCGGAAGTTTCAATACCAGGAAGACGGATGCGTATCCTGAGCCTGGACGACGAGCCGGCACCTCTGCTGGCCCAATTGATTACATTGGGACTGAAACCGGGTGTAGTTGTAGAGGTGAGAGAGCAACAATCCGACCTCTTGCAGCTGCGGCTGGATAGCAATATTATTCCTCTTGCTATGGCGGCAGCCAGACATGTTTTTGTTATACCAGAGCCAGCTCTTGTTGTTCCGATGGGAGAACTGCCTGTGGGTAGTCGAGTACGAGTCGTGGAGATTGAGGGGAGCGGGAAGCATCAGCGTCGTATGTTGGATATGGGCTTTGTACCCGGTGCTGAGGTGACAGTCATCCGAAAAGCTCCTTTGAACGATCCGACCGAGTATGGCGTCAAGGATACTGCTGTAGCTTTACGCCAGAAGGACGCTAACAGTCTTTTGGTTGAGGAATTGGGAAATGGGTAGGAAGCGCCTGACTGTCGGGTTGGCCGGCAACCCCAACTCTGGGAAGAGCTCTATTTTCAATGCTCTCACAGGCAGCAGGCAACACGTCGGAAACTGGCCTGGAAAAACTATTGAACGAGCCGAGGGTGTTTTCTTCACAGACAATTGGGAGATTCACCTTGTGGATCTGCCCGGAACCTATAGCCTGGCCGCTCAATCGCCGGAGGAGATCATTGCTCGAGACTATATCATTTCTGAAGAGCCGGATGTGGTGGTTAATGTCGTGGACGCCACCTGCCTGGAACGCAATTTGAACTTGACATTACAGCTTCTGGAACTGACCGATAGAGTAGTTGTGGCACTTAACCTCATGGACGAAGTCAGGCGACAAGGCTGTGAGATAAACGTGAAGGTTCTGGAGGCGACGCTGGGAGTGCCTGTGATGTCAACTGTGGCCACGGAAGGGGAAGGCCTTCCCCGATTAAAGGCGGCGTTGATAGAAGTAGCTGAGGGACACAGGCTGACCCATCCCGCGACGGTGGACTATGGGCTGACTGTCGAGGGATATGTCAAGAGCCTGGAAACAGATCTAGTGAATGTGGGGATTACGGGACGAAGCCGCTGGATGGCTCTCAGGCTTCTGGAGGACGATCCGGAGATCATTAAAAGCTTCAAAAGCGGCAAACCGTCAGCATGTGCTTTGAGCGAAGACGTTCCATTGACCTATCCTGAGTCTCTAAAGGCTATGGTGAGAAGGGCAGACCGATTACGGGAAGCGACTCATCCTGACGCCCGTGTTGAGATCGTCCGCCGGCGCTTCGAGTTCGCCCACATCGTCGTACAACGGACATTCAGCCGGAAACAACCTGTGGAACAGAGCCAGACTGAGCGGGCAGACCGCATCATCACCCACCGGGTATGGTCCTGGCCTATCATGCTGGCAATTCTAGTAATCGTACTGTGGATCACTATAACGGGAGCAAATGTACCCTCAAAAATGTTGGCTATTGCCTTTGCCTGGCTGGCGGAGGGAGTGCGAGACTTCTTGGGAAACCTGAATGCTCCCTGGTGGGTGATCGGCTCCCTGGTAGATGGTCTCATCGTTGGCACAGGAACCGTGGTGGCCGTGATGCTCCCTCCGATGGTCATCTTTTTTACGGCATTCAGCCTGTTGGAGGACATCGGCTTTATCCCCCG
>RCNB010000012.1_pt1 | contig 223012 bp, 168 predicted proteins | sample 2041321 | NCBI WGS metagenome assembly RCNB01 (sample SAMN09708232, study PRJNA481090) | Marine sediment metagenome, whole genome shotgun sequencing project. | reverse complement strand
AGGGGAGCCGCCGCCAGCCCTGCGGCGCCGCAGCCGGCCTTCTCGAGAAATTCTCTCCGTTTCATTGGGGCCTCCTTGAATAGGTCTTCAACCATATACGTCTCAGAGCCTCTCGGGTTCAGGTCTGCCAGGATCCCTCATTGTGTCCTCTATGCATCATTCCGCCTGTATTTCCTGTTATACTGAATAAATAACCAAACACCGATCAGAGGATCTGAGATGCCCAGAGCTGGCGAGAATTCCCAATCCATGAGCTCGATCAGGCAAATACAGAGCTCGACTGCGCCAAGATTTTTGCTGAAATCTTAAGGGAGGAATGAGGGAACACATGCCCAATCAGAGAACTGTATTCAAGATGCGATTGGATTCCTGGTGGCCCTGCTGCTTCTAAAGGGGTGTGCTCCTAAGGCAGCGGGTCCGGAGGTGGAGACGGTCGGGGACATGGTGTTCGTCCACAATCCTGCACTGCCCCTGCAGCCGGATCTTCGCGTCGAGTTTGTGGAGGAGCTGGTCATCGGCGGCGAAGAAACCGCAGGGGACGCAATGCTGTATCAACCCAGCGACATCCTGGTCGACGGCCAGGGCTTCATACATGTCAGCGATTACCGCGATGCCGTGATCAAGGTCTTCGATCCGGAGGGAAGATATGTCCGGACCATTGGAAGGAAAGGGGAGGGGCCGGGTGAGTTCCAGTCTCTTCTGGATATGACATTCCTCGAGGATGAACGGTTGCTCGTGCTCGATCTCAGGGCGAGGCGTTCGAGCCTCTTTGACCGCGGAGGGGATTTCCTGCAGAGCCATCCCTGGAAAAATTCCCACTTCCAGATTCTTTTTACAGACGAGACCGGCTACCTCTGCGATGAGAACCTGTACGGGAGTGATCCCAAACTTCTGGTCAACAAGCTGGATTTCAAAGGAAACGAGCTGGAGAATTGGGGAGAATTCACGCCCGTCGGATTTCAGACGAAGCGGGTCGGTGATTCCATGCTGTCGATCACGATCCCCCACACGCCGCATTCGATCTTTGCCGGCGATCCTGCCCGGAAGCGGCTGTACCACTGCCTCAACGACACATACCTCATCGAGGTCTATGAGCCGCCGGGGAAGCTGGTCCGCAAGATCGACCGCCCCTACCAGAAGGTGCCCTTCACGCAGAAGGACACCGACGAGTATTACGCCGGTGTGGACCGCAGACAGAATCCCCAGTTTTCCGAAATGGCAAGAGATGTGGAACTCCCAAAGGTCAAGACCATCTCCGAAAACATGCTGGTCGATGACCGAGGAAACCTGTGGGTGGCAACCCACGAGCTGGACGAGAGCGGCGAAGAATCCCGCCGTGCCTGGGATATCTTCAATCCTGACGGGCACTACCTCACACGGCTGTGGCTCACGATCAACCCCGGGGGCTTCAGGGACGGCAAGATGTACCGACTGCATTCGGACGAAGCGACGGGCTTCCGGACCGTCCGCCGCTACAGCGTCACCTGGTCCGACTAATCTTTGGGGACGGACCATGAAATGTTGTTGAAAATAAAATACTTAAGTCCTTATTTTGCCCATTTTAAAGCCGTATTGTAGCGAAAACAGGGGTAAAAGTGGAGGAGCACAGAGTCTGAGGACAGGAGAAACTTGCCATGCCCGTTACGTTGATTTTTGAATATCGAGTGGAGTATCATGGAGAATATCGGAGGAGAGAATGTCCGCTCAGAATTCTTCAGGCAACCCAAACACGCATGTGCATGCACGCATCCACGGCGAGCATCCCTGGGGCGACCGGGGACAGATCATCTGCCTTCTGTTGTTTGTGATAGTATGGATCCTGGATTCATTCATATTCAAATTTTCGATCTATCCTGCTGCATGGGTTCCTCTTTATGTCAGGATCATCGTTGCGGGCGTGGCCTTTATGTTTGCGATATATCTGATGCGCTCCGGCCACCGGGCAATATCGCATGAAGTGCAGAGCCAACCTCGGGTCCTCAAAGACGGAGCTTTCGCCCGTGTCCGGCATCCTCTCTATCTGGCCGCCCTCCTTTTCTACGTATTCCTTTTCGTTTTGACTCTTTCGTTGCTGTCCCTGGGTGTGTTTGCAGGCATCTTCGTATTTTACACTGCCATAGCGGCCTACGAAGAGAGGTGGCTGGACAAGAAATTCGGCGAGGAGTATCGGGATTACAGGAGCAGGGTCCCTAGGTGGATCCCCCGCTTCGTCCCGGCCCGCTTCTAGCCGTCTCTACTCATACCGCAGAGAATCCACCGGATCGGAACGGGCCGCCCGCAGCGACTGGAATCCCACCGTGAGCTGCGCGATCAGGAGAGAAGCCGCGGCCGCAGCGAGGAATATGGGCAGCCTCAGCCCGATCCTGTATGGATAGTCCTGCAGCCAGCCCCTCATCAAGAAGTAGGAGGCCGGCCAGGCGATGGCATTTGCGGCCAGCACCCAGAGAGCGTACTGCTTGGAGAGCAGCGTCATGAGGCCCGGGGTCGACGCCCCCAGGATCTTCCGGATCCCGATCTCCTTGGTGCGCTGTTCCGCGGTGTATGCAGCCAGCCCGAACAGACCGAGACACGATATGAGGATGGCCAGGAAAGCGAAGGTGCGGACGATGGCCATCTCCCGTTCCACCCCTCTATACAACCGGTCGTAGTCGTCGTCCAGGAACCGATACTCGAAGGGAAATCCGGGATTGAAGGATTTGACCGTGCCCTCAATATGCTCTATCGACCTGCGGATGTCGCCGGGATTTAATCTGATGAACAGATAGCGGTAGCGCTGCATGACGTTGTATTCAGGATCAAAATATATGATGGCGGGCCCGATCTCCTGAAAGAGGGGCGTGAAATGAAAATCCTTGACCACACCGATGATCTGAAGCTGGATGTCTTCTTGAGACAGGCGGCTTCCGATGATGTCTGGATTCCCAATGATGTCGGCGAACCGCTCGTTGATGAGTGCCATGGTCAGGTTGTGGCTCGACTGTCGGAAGGATTCTCCCTGGGCCAGCTCCATCTGGAACGTCTCCAGGAAATCCGGATCCACACCAAAGTAGGTGACCAGCGGATTGACGTTGGGATCCCGGCCGTCCCAGTCCCAGTCCTCGCCGTTGTTGTATACACCTGTGGGTGAGTGAGATGTGGCAGACACGCTCTGGATGCCGGGATGCTGTGTCAGCTCATGTTTGATCTCCTGGACCTTGGAGATCATGTCTCCCTCCAGGCCCACATACAGCAGCTGCTCCTTGTCGAATCCCAGGCTTTTCGCTTTCATGAATCGCACCTGGAGCAAGATGACCAGTGTCCCTATGATGAGCATCACGGACATTGCGAACTGAAGGACCACCAGGGCCTTGCGGAACCAGGCCCCACCCGCACCTGACCGCTTTCCTCTGAGCACGGCTGCCGGCCGAAAAGCAGAAAGGAACAGAGCCGGGTAGCTTCCTGCCAGGATTCCGGTTATCAGGGTAACGCCCAGGATCCCCAATATCCCGGACACATCCCAGAATGTCGAGAGCTGGAGCGGCTTTCCTGTGAGCGTGCGAAAGGAGGGCATGAGCAGCCATACCACTCCGATGGCCAGTGCCAGAGAGACCAGTGTGAAGATCAAGGATTCTCCGAAGAACTGTCGGATGATCTGCCTTCGCTGGGCTCCCACCACCTTGCGCATCCCGACCTCACGGGCCCGATGTGCGGAGCGGGCCGTGGACAGGTTCATGAAGTTGATACAGGCGATGGTCAGGATCACCAGGCCGATGAGGGCAAAAGTGCGGATGTTACCCATCCGCCCGTAGAGGTCGAGGTATACCTGGTTGAATGGATAGATGAAGGGTTCGATATTGGTGCTGGCGTCTGACTGACGCACCCGGTTGAATATCTTCTCGTTGAAGGCTTCCATATCCACGTTCTCCGCCATCTCGAAATACGTGCGGAATGCCATGTTGGACCAGGTGGATGTGTAGTCGGGGCGATACCACTTGTGGGTCAACTCCAGGGGGGCCCAGATGTCGAAACGTACGGTGGAGTTATGGGGGATGTCCCGCATCACACCGACGACCCGGAATTCCTCATTCCCGTTCACTGTCAGTACTTTCCCGATCGCATCCTCCATCCCAAATATCTTTTGGGCTGTGCTCTCCGACAGGACCAGAACGTTGGGATCTCCGAAGGTGTCGCGGGGATTCCCCTGGACAAAGGGAAATGTAAAGACCTGAAAGATCTCGGGATCCGCCAGCTGGATCCTCTCCTTGAATTGGTCGTTCCCGTATTCGATCAGGAATTCCCTCTGCCCGTTTTCGTGCCGGGCGGCGTTCAGCACCTCGGGGAATTCTTCCCTGAGAGCCGGCCCCAGGGCTGGCACCGTACCCGCTCCTCGGGAAACCTCGCTGCCGTAGTGCACGATGCTCCTCCCCAGGTAGATGGAATCGAGCTTCTCGTGGAAGCGGTTGTAGGAGACCTCGTCCTTGACCCAGACCAGGATCAGGATGCAGCTGGCAATTCCCAGGACCAGGCCCAGAACATTGATCAGCGAATACCCCATGTGCCTCTGGAAGTGGCGCAGGGTGATCTTCAGATAGTTAATAAACATGGCAAGACTCCAGTAGATGATGTTTTTCACTACAGCCGGAACGAGCCTGAGGACCTGCAGCCGGTACCAAGCACGGGCTGCCCGCGTTCCTTTTGAAGAAAGCAGGGAGCGGAATCCCTCTTCGAAGTCGCCCAGTTTTTCATAGATCTCTTCCTCCAGCAGCAGGTGCCGCAGCATCATCTGGGCCAGACGGGGCGGTCGATGCGGTTGCGAAGGCATTATCTTGTCTTAGCTCAAAGCCTCGTCAGGGAGCTTCTTCCACATATTTTTCTGCACGCGTTGGAGTTCCTGGAGTGCATCCTTTCCCTCTTTAGTCAGGGAGTAGAGGCACTTGTGGCGCCCTCCCCGCTCCCGGGTGGGATCACCCTTGGTCTTGCTCACATATCCCTTGTGGGTCAGGCGGTTCAGCGGATCATAGATCTGCGCCAGGGACCACTCTACTCCGGCTGCTGCATGGATCAGTTCCCGGATCGAGATCCCGTAGGCGTTGTCTCCCAGCCGCAGGATGGCCAGGAGGATGATCTCCTCGGCACGGGACAGCATCTTCATCGAACTCAAGCTCCTCTCAGTTTATTCCTTGCATAAGTATCGGAATCCGATACATATATATAGACGCGAAAATGAGAAAAAGGTTCTGCCGGAGATTAAAATAATTTGAGTTCTGGCAGAGAGGTGAGGACTATTCCAGGGGCAGATCCTGACCTTGATCAGTCACCCGGCCGGCCGTCGGGGCAGAAGTGGGGGAGGCGGCCCATCCGGTGAGGCCCCCCTCGGTGCGGACCAGCCAGTAGTCCCGGAAGAGCGCGAGGATGCTGATCGTTTGTCCCGGTGAGATCTTATCCATCTCAACGGAGCCTGTTGTCGGGGACTCCGTGATCCTCAGCGGTTGTGCTGCGGCCTGGACCTCGAGGCTCTCGCTCAGGGACTCGATCCCCTCGGACACAACATACCCGGTTTGGCCATCCGGGAGGAAAACACGGTAGTGGTCAGTCGCAGCGGCCAGGATCTTCATCGGAGTGTGAGAATCGATTTCGAAGAGCCGCTCAGAACGTGATGCGGGGGCTCTCAGCAGATAGGTTCTGCCTTCCTTGGCCCGCGCCCACTGTCCCAGGGGATGCAGGTCCGCTGTCACTGCGATGGGATTCACATTGGTCTTCCGGAGGAAATCCACTGGATCCACGGCCCCGGACCGCTGGATGTAGATCGCGAAGTGGAGGTGGGGCGGAGTCGTGCGGGCGTTACCCGTGTTGCCCACGGTGCCGATGACCTGGCCCTTTTTTACGAGGTCGTTAACTTCGACCTTTTGTTCCTGCAGGTGGGCGAAGTACAGGTTGAGGTTCCTTTTCTCGTCCCGGAGCCAGACCGTCCGGCCGCCCACGGCTCCCTCGCGCACCCTGCGGACCCTGGCATCCGAGGGGGCGATGACCGGCGTGTGGCGGCGGGCGAAGATGTCGACACCGTGGTGTTCCCGGCGTCCCCCGTCGCGTGGATCCCCGAACCAGCTCCCGATATCCGAGAACCTGGCGCCCTCCACCGGGAATCCCAGGGAGGGAACGTTGCGGATGGTGACGGTGAAGCGGCCTCCCCTCAGGAGCTCGGGCTGGATGCGCAGGGCATAGTCAAGGGTGATGCGAGGCTCGACCTCGAGCCGGTACTCCGTTTTGTTGGCGCTGGCGATCTTTACCCAGAACTCGGGGCTGCCGCCTCCTGTGCGGAAGAGGTCCATGAAGACGCGGGTCGGGTCTGCATTCTCGAGATTGATCTCGATCTCGGTCCGCTGCCCGCGTTTTATCTCGAAGCGGTAGGCCACGGCAAAAGCCTTGGTCGAGTCTACGTAAAAAGTTTCCTCGAAAGGCGTGTTGATAATGACTGTCTTCTCCAGACAGTCCTGGGAGGCCTTGACCCAATCCCGGGCCAGGGCGCTTTCCGCCAGCCCCGCCACTTCCAGCGCATGTATATAGGCCTCGTACGCATTAGAGGGAAGGTAGGCTTCGGGCACACTCTCCTGCCTGCACGCCTGAGACATAAGAGCCGGGAATACAAACAGGAAAAACAGTATGAGCGGATTGCGTGTGAAACGAGTGTCCATTTGTCGTTCAGGGTTCGGCTTTTCTTGTCAACACCGTTTAGTCGTTCTTAATCAGTATACGGGACATTTTGATCCGGGTTATTCCGGGACCTATCTCATGCTCGCGTATTCACATCCCTATAGTACCAGATAAGCTGCCAGGGGTCGATGCCGTGCCTCTGTTTGGAGTGAATGAAGGGAAAGGGACTAGTTCCCTTTGTTTCGATCGAGCCAGGGGCGGAAACTCTCATAGGAGTGAATGGCGAAACCGTAAAAGCTCCGGTAACGCCCGAATTCCCGTGCGGTCTTCCGCATGACCGCTTCCAGGTCTTTCCATGTCTTCTCCTGGAATGTGATCTTTGTGGAGGGGACTTCGGTCCGGCCTGTCTGAAAGAGTTCCGGCCCGCCCGCTTCCCCAGAGGGAGGATCGGATCCCCCTGGTATCCAGTGCAGAAGGGCTCGGCTCCCCTCCAGGCTCCTCACACCGAGTCTGGAGGGACCCTCATCCCCCTCGAAATCCAGGATGGTCTCTTCTGGGAGGGGTACGGTCTCGAGCCCGATGAATACATTTTTTCCCATTTTTTCCGCGAGCCGGATCTCGTTCACGGCGTGGGCGATGGTGCCGTCGGCGCCATAGGCTCTGGTCCGGTAATCCATGATCCCGATGTTGTCTGCGATCGCCAGGAGCGCCTCGGTGAAGGGCCGCCCGTCCAGCTCGGTTATGGGTTCGTAGAAGCGGTTCAGGGCGTCGAACCAGAAGGGGATGTCCGCGCCCAGTTCCAGCCCGGCCGCGGCGCTGTCTCGCTTGAGTTCCTTGAGCAGAGCCAAATACTGCCGTAGGATCCTCTCCTTGTTCGCGCCTGCGAAGCTGGGCAGGATGTAGGGCTCGATATCGTAGCGGACCGCATCGAACCGGGCCTCGGGCTCCGAGCCGTGGTTGTATCGGATGATCTCCCGGAGAGTGGCCTTCACCTGGTCATGAAACTCTTCCAGGGCAAACCTTGGATCGCCGTCCAGTGCATGACAGGTGATCCCTACCGTGTGCAGCCCCTCGAGAAGCTCCCGCATCCCCGGTTGGTCCCAGGAGATCTTCCACTCTTCGCCGGTCTTCTCGGCCCGGTAGGGGAGCTGGAGGAACAGATCCGTGATCCCCTGGTCCCGGCAGAACACCTGCAGCTCTGTCTGAGCCGCGGGATCTCCCAGCAGCTTTGCGGTTTCCCAGAGCCACATGCCAAGGCCTGCTGGCGGCCGGGGCTCGGGACGTATTTCCGAGAGCGAGGAGAGGGAGGCTTCACTGTGCTTGGCAAATGCGATATCGCGGATATAGATCCGCCCTTTTCCCCTTACCGCCGCGAACACGAGACTGGCCAACTCATTGGGATCGATCCTTGCTGGAAGGCTTGTGAGCGGCACCCAGGCCCGCTGCCACTCCGTGGTGATCCTTCCCTCGGGGAGGAAAACCTCCAGCGCATCGATCGGAAGGGAGTCCTCTTTCTGTTCCCAGATGCGGTCGGCGATCTGGAGTCTCAGGGCCTCATTGCCTTGCTCGCCCCGGATCGAAAAAGTAAAAAAAGCAAACGGCGAAGAATCCAGAAATACCCGTTGCGGCGGAGGAGATTTGAAATCGAAGAGGTGAACCCAGAAGCCGGCAAAGCCTGACGGGTCTTGTGAGAAAGCGAACGTCAGAGCCTGTCCTCCTGCCGGCAGGAGGCTGATCGTGACATCGGCTGTCGAGGGTGCCTTGGAAAAGCTGTTGAAGTAACCGCCCAGGCGGTTCACATTTCCCTCATTGAAATCCGCTACCAGGTAGGATTCCCCGGCATATTCCGGAACGGCACCCCAGGGCCTGACTGGTATCTGGGGGACCGGCCTCGCCCGTCGGATGTGATATACAACCATCTGATCCTGTTCAGTCCCGTGCAGGATCCCGATGGAAACGAAGCCGATGTCTTCGATCCGGCTTATCCCCCAGAGGCTCAGGTCGACTTCTTGGCTCAGCCGTGCTTGGGACTGAACATCGGCCGATATTCCAGGGGGCGTTAAGCAGAATGAGAGGAGGACGGTGTGCAGAACCCAGGTTGCGATCATGAGCAGCTACAAGGATGATAGCATGGGTGCCTTCCATGGACAATGCAAAATACCTGAACGAAATAGATAGAGAGTGCGATCCGGTAATCTGTCCAGCTTGAAATAATCGTTTGGGAATTATACACTCTTTTCGAGGGCAGGAAGAACAGTTCCGATCCTACCCCCTCAGGAGTATCCATGATCAGATCGCTACCCAAAATGCTGCTCAATACCATCGAGGCCTATCCCAAGGACGACTTTATGCTCTACAAAAAGGGAGGGCAGTATGTCCCGCTGTCCACCGCAGAGTTCGGCAGATGGGTCGAGCTTTTCGCCTTGGGACTGCACGAGCTCGGCGTGAAGCCTGGAGACAAGGTCGCCATCCTTTCGGAGAACCGGCCGGAGTGGGTAATGACGGATTTCGCCACCCTAAGCCTGGGCGGGATCACGGTTCCGATCTACACCACGCTGGTTCCCGACCAGGTCCGCTACATCATCGAAAATTCCGGCGCCAAGGTTGTGGTCTGTTCGGATCGGGAGCTGTGGCAGAAGGTCGCCGCGATCAAGGACGAGCTCCCTCAGGCCGAACACTTCATCCTTTTTGATGCGGAAGCCACAGAGGGAGTGCTCTCCCGGCAGGATGTCTGGGACCTGGGGGAGAAGGTGCAGCAGGAGCATCCGGGATTGTTCGGGGAATTCTGCGGAAGGGCACATCCCGATGATGTCGCCACCATCATCTACACGTCCGGGACCACCGGCATCCCCAAGGGAGTCATGCTGTCCCACAACAACCTGATCTCCAATGCCGAGGCGGTCCTGTCTAAGATCCCCGTGAGCCAGGCCGATACGGTGCTCTCGTTCCTGCCGCTCTCCCATATCCTTGAGCGGTGGGCCATGTGCTGCTACATCTACGTGGGGGCGACCGTAGGATTTGCGGAGAGTCTCGAGGCCCTGTCGGAAAACATGCTGGAGATCCGGCCCACCATCATGGTGACAGTACCCAGACTGCTGGAAAAGATCTATGCCCGTGTCCTGGACAACGTGCTGTCCGGATCGGCCGCCAAGCGCGCCATCTTCTTCTGGGCGGTGGGAGTGGGCCGGGCCTTCGCACAGAGAAAGGTCCGCAAGGAGAAGATCCCGGGCCTCCTCGCGTTCAAGCGCAAGATCGCATACAAGCTGGTATTTGCCAAGATCTATGCCCGTATGGGCGGCCGCCTCAGGTTCTTCGTATCCGGCGGCGCTCCCCTGGCCAAGGAGATTGGCGAATATTTCTATGCCCTGGGGCTGCTGGCCCTAGAGGGATACGGACTTACAGAGACGTCACCTGCGATATCCTTCAACCGTCCTGATGCGGTGAAGTTCGGCAGCGCGGGGAAACCCGTACCGGGAGTAGAGGTCCGGATCGCGGAGGACGGCGAGATCCTGGCCCGCGGGCCCAACATCATGTTGGGCTACTTTCAAATGGAAGAGGCCACGCGGGAGGCCTTCGAGGGAGACTGGTTCAAGACGGGCGATGTCGGCCACATAGACGAGGAGGGATTCCTGGTCATCACGGACCGTAAAAAGGACATCCTCGTGACCTCGGGCGGCAAGAATGTGGCGCCTCAGCCGATCGAGAACCTTTTGAAATCCACTCCCTATATCCTGAATGCCGTGGTGTTGGGGGACCGGCGCAAGTTTATCTCGGCGCTCATCGTGCCGGATTTTGAGAAACTCGAGTCTTATGCCAGTCGTCGGGGCATCTCCTTTCAGGACCGGAAGGAGCTCCTCCGCGATGCGGCCATCAAGACCTTCCTGGACCAGGAAGTGGATAAAGCACAGGCCAACCTGGCCCAGTACGAGAAGATCAAAAAATTTGCGCTGCTCGACAGGGACTTCGAGCTGGAGAGCGGTGAGGTCACCCCAAGCCTCAAGGTCAAGCGGAACATCGTCGAAAAGAAATACAGTGAGCTCATCGATTCGCTGTACGAGGACTTGGACTAAAGGCCGGGGCTTTAAGCCCGCTCAAGTTTTAAAGATTTTGCATCCAGGGATCCCCGGTTGATTCCAGCCAGGGGATCAGTTCGTCCTTGAGGAGCTGATCGATCAGGGGAGAATCCGTTTCGGCCAGATTGAGAAGCTGAAATCTGTCCTCGAGGTTGCCATGCAGGACCGCTTCATCCGGCTGGTCCGGCATGCGGCTCAACATGAGCGTATGTCGGTGGGTCCGTACACCGCGCCGGCCCCATCCAGGCTGTCCGTAGGGGATCCACAGGTAAGGCTGTGAGTTGGGGCGCTCGCCTGATCCCGTCCGGAAAAGCCCTGCACAGCTGCGTCCCTGCACATCGACGGGGACACTGTCCGCGAAACCCATGAGGTCCAAAAGCGTTGGGTAGATGTCGGGGACGGAGAGGAGCAGGTCGTCTCTGCCTGCGTCTATCTGCCCGGGCCAGCGCAGCATGAAAGGGATACGCATGGACTCCTCATAGTGGTTGTTCTTGGATACCTGGTCGTGGATCCCCAGGCAGTTGCCGTGGTCGGAAGTGAAGAGCACGATCGTGTCCTGCTCCAGACCCTGTGCCTCAAGCGCGGCCAGGATCCGGCCGAACTGCTCGTCGACTCCCGTGGTCATGGCCAGGTAATTGCGGATGTGCTTGCGGTAGTAATCGCCCCAGCGCGTGCCCGCCGGGGGGATGTTGGGCCGGTTGCACAGCTCCTCCAGAGTTTTCTCGCCGTACCGTTCGACATAGCGGTCCGGGAGCTGGTCATAGGGCATGTGGGGGGGATTCATGGAGACCACCAGGGCGAAGGGGCTGTCGGGATTCCGAAGCGAGCCTCCCTCGTTCCGGAGGTAGCGGATGGCCTGGTCGGCCTCGTGCTCCGGTCCCCACTGGTCCACCCAGTGGGCACCATCACGCCCGGCATCCGTCTTCCAGTACATGGGCTTCATGTGCTGGTCGTACGTGCCATAGGCATACCAGTGGTCGAATCCATGGCGGCGTTCGGGCGGACACCACTCGTTCCAGGCAAAGTCTTCGCGGTTGTTGTAGCACTCGACGTAGGGCTTGCGGGGCCCGTCCAGGTGCCACTTCCCGATATAGCCCAGGCTGTAGCCCTTGTCCCTGAGAATGTCCGACCAGCAGTGCTCATCCTGCCTGAGCTCGTATCCGTGTTCTGTGCCGTTCGTGTTGCAGTTGGCCAGGACTCCGTTGGCATGTGGGTATTTTCCGGTCATGAACATGCCCCGGAACGGGCTGCAGACCGGATAGTTGCTCACCGCCTCGGTGAGCACCAGGCTCTCGTCCGCGAAGCGGTCCAGGATCGGCGTCAAGACCGGATCTTCCTGCATGAAGCCCTGGGAGTGGGCCCTCATCTGATCCGGGAATACGATCAAGAGATTGGGCGGTTTTTGGGATGCGGTTTTCGAACATCCCTGGAACAGGGAAGGGGCCAGCGCCGCCCCCGCGAGGGAGATTCCCGATCGCTTCAGGAACTCGCGTCGATCCAGATATGTTTTGTTACTCATGGCAGCAGGATTATCTCCCATTCATAAGTGGAATTCAAGCCGAGCCGGCCGCATGTTCCGGTTTGCATTGGGGAGGGGCATTTGCTAGTATTGAAAAGTTCCAAAACAAGGGGAAATGTTTTGAAAAATCGGAGCAGTATCATGACTCGAACATGGGGAGCGTTATCTGCTCTGGCGATCTTGGTGTTATGTGTCTCCAGCCCGGGATGCAGCATGACCAAGCTGGCCGCCAGGCAGACAACGGCCGTCATGCTGCAGGCAGTGCCCACCTACGACAGGGAGAGCGACCTGGAGCTCGCCGAGCAGGCGAGCGCGAGCAACCTGAAAATGATGGAGGGCCTCCTCGAGGTCACTCCGGAGGATGCGGATCTCCTCCTCCTCACCTCCAGCAGCTTCACGCGCTATGCCTTCGGATTCATCGAGGAACAGGTGGAGATCGCGGATGAGCAGTTTGATTTCGATACCAAAACGGCCCAGGTCAAGCGGGCTGTCGATTTTTATGAACGGGGCAAGCGATACGGGATGCGTTGGATCGCCCTGCGCCGCGCGCGGTTCCACTCCCTCGTAGACCAGGATCTCGACACGCTGGCGGAGGCGATGCAGGAGTTCACACTGGAAGATGTCCCGGGGCTGTTCTGGACCGCTTATGCCTGGGGGAGCATCATCAGCCTGCAGCAGAACGATCCCGACCGCCTGGCCGAATTGAGTAAAGTAGAGCTGATGATGGAGCGGGTCAGGGAGCTCGATGAAACCTATTTTTTCGGCGGCCCGCATCTTTTCTACGGCGCCTTCTACGGCACCCGCTCCGAGATGCTCGGCGGCGATCCGGCACGGGCGAAGAAACACCTGGAGCGGGCCATCGAGATCACGGAAGGCAGATTCCTCATGGCCAGATATCTGCTCGCTAAGGGCTACTGTGTCCAGGCCCAGGACAGGGAGCTCTTTGAATCCACCCTGCGCGAGATCATCGCCGCCCCCCCCGATCTGTATCCGGAACAGCGCATGGCCAATGAGATCGCCAAGCGGCGGGCCGGGCGCCTGCTGGATCGTATCGACGACCTATTCTTTTCGAGCCCTCGAGCCGGGGGGTTGCGCTGATTGGAGAAAACGAATGAAAGTCCCCCTGAAACGTCTGACCATTGTCTTTCTCGCAGTACTGGTGCTCAGTGCCCTGCTGCCCGCCAAGACGGTTATCAAGATGGCAACCCTGGCCCCCGCCGACTCCACCTGGGTGAACATGATGAGGCAGATGGCCAAGGAGGTAATGGACGAGAGCGGTGGTGAGATCGAATTCAAGCTGTATCCAGGCGGCGTTCTGGGCGATGAGAGGGACATGGTGCGCCGGATGCAGATCGGGCAGATCCACGCCTGTGCCATGACATCTGTGGGGCTTTCGATCATCCAGAAAGAAGCCCTGATCTTCCAGCTCCCCCTCATGTTCGACAATTACGCAGAGCTCGACTATGCCCGCGATAAGCTGCTGGGGAGAATGGAAAAAGCCTTTGCGGAGAGCGGATATGTGCTCCTCGGCTGGGGAGACGTGGGGCCGGCCTACCTGTTTTCGCGGAAGAGGATCCAGAAAAAAGAAGACCTGAAGAGCAGAAAGGTCTGGGGATGGGTGGATGACCAGATCGCCATGGCCCTGTACAAGGAGGCCGGCATCACCCCCATACCGCTCTCCATCTCAGAGGTCCTGACCTCACTCCAGACCGGAGTGATCGATACCGTTCCCTCGACACCGCTCGCGTGTGTGGCCCTGCAGTGGTTCAACCGGCTGGACTACATGATCGACCTGCCCCTGTCGGTCAGTGTGGGCGCCACCGTGGTCACCAAGAAGAGCTTCGATCGCATGAGTCCCGAATCCCAGCAGATCCTGGTCCGGGTGGCCAAGAAATATCACCAGGCTCTGGCACAGAAGATCCGGGATGAGAACGACCGATCCCTGACAACGCTCAAAAATCAAGGGATCGAAATGGTCCCAGTTTCCGAGGACACCAAGCAGGATTGGGAGACGATCGCCCTGGGAGTCAGAAAAACCCTCGTGGGCCGGCTGTATTCGCAGGAACTGCTCGATGAGCTCATCCGCCTGGTTGAGGAATACCGCTCAGGTGTCAAAAAATGAAGGCGCTCGGCTCGATCGATAGAGTCCTCTTCAGGATCGAGCTGACCCTGCTTACGGCCGTCCTGGCATCCATGGTCGGCCTCGCCTGTCTTCAGATCATACTCCGCAACTTTTTTTCCACCGGGATCACCTCAGCGGAGATCGTGCTCCGGCATCTGACGCTGGGCCTGACTTTTCTGGGTGCGTCCCTGGCCACACGAGAGGGACGACACCTGAAGATCGATATCGTACCGCGGATCGTGTCGAAGCGGTTAAAGGGCCTGCTCGGCGTGATCACGGGGATCCTGTCGGCGACGGTGTGTGTCATCCTGGCCCGGGCGGGCTGGAATTTTGTTCAGCTCGAACAGCAGTCCCAGTCCATGTTCGTCCTGGGGATTCCGCTCTGGATCGCAAAGCTGGTCATTCCGCTGGGATTCCTGCTGATCGCGTTCCGCATCATACTCAGGATGGTCTACCAGGCTCCGGGAGAGAAGGCCCATGACAGCGATTAAGTCCCTGGGGCTGCTGCTGTTCGCTCTCATGGGGGGGCCGCTCTTTGTCCTGATCGGAGCAGCCGCGATCCTGGGATTCCACCATGCCGGGATTGACCTGACCGCCATCATCATCGAGTTCAACCGCTTGACCAACAGCCCTACCCTGATCACCATCCCGCTTTTTACCTTTGCCGGGTATATCCTCGCAGAGAGCCAGGCTCCCAAGCGCCTGATCCGCCTTGCTGAGGCCTGGTTCGGGTGGATCCCCGGGGGGCTGGCCATCGTTGTGCTGGTCGCCTGCGCCTTTTTCACGACCTTCACGGGAGCCTCCGGAGTGACCATCGTCGCCCTGGGGGGATTGATGCTCCCCGTTCTCATGAAGAACTATTCCGAACGATTCTCCCTGGGGCTGATCACATCCTCTGGCAGCCTGGGGCTCCTGTTCCCTCCCAGCCTGCCCCTGATACTCTACGGCATCGTGGCCTCGGCACCGATCGACAAGTTGTTCCTGGCTGGCATCGTTCCCGGGATGGTCCTGATCCTGGTCCTGTCGGCCTATAGCTCGGCCTGGAGCGCCAGGATCAAGGTCCCCCGGACTCCCTTTCATCTGAAGGAAGCGCTCCTGAGCCTGTGGAAGACCAAATGGGAGGCGCTCCTGCCGTTCCTGCTGCTGGCGGCCATCTACAGCGGCACGACCACCGTCGCAGAGGCCGCCACACTGGTCGTGATCTATGTCCTCATCGTGGAGATGCTGATCTATCGCGACATCAAGGTGCCCATGCTAAGCGGCATTGTCAAGGAAAGCATGGTCCTGGTGGGTGCGATCCTGATCATCCTGGGCGTAGCCCTGGGATTCACCAACTTCCTGGTGGACCAGGAAATCCCCATGAAGGCCCTGGAATTCATCCAACAGCACATTCACAGCAAAATCGTGTTCCTCCTTGCCATCAACGCCTTCCTGCTCGTGGTCGGCTGCTTGATGGATATATTTTCCGCCATCATCGTGGTCGTGCCTCTCATCTCTCCCATTGCGGTTGCCTTCGGAATCGATCCTGTCCACCTGGGGATCATCTTCCTCACGAACCTCGAGATCGGCTATCTTACTCCTCCGGTTGGGCTCAACCTGTTCATTTCCAGCCTGAAATTCGATAAGTCTATCGTGAAGCTTTATGTGTCCGTCCTGCCATTCATCGCGCTGCTCCTGCTTGCCCTGATGCTCATTACCTACATCCCGGAGCTGAGCCTCTGGCTTCCGCGTCTTTTCGGCCATCCATAAGCAATAGGAGACCGGCAGAAGTAGGGGACAGGGCAAAGAAAAAAGTGGATCCCATCACGATCGCCTTCATATTCGGGCTGAGAAGCCTGGAGGAGCTCGAGGCGGCCTTCCCAGGACAGTTATTCGATACGTTGACCACGCATTTTAACTAAAACTTCTTGCTGATCCCTGCGATGAAAGAATAGTCGTCTTTCTCGATCCCGTCTCCCACGGGTTTGCCGTCGTGGCTGTTGATAAATGTCAGCTTCACGGCCCAGCTTTTGACGATGTTCGTTATGAGGCTGGCCTCGAACTGCCACACGACATGCCCGAAATCCTCGAAATTGAGATTCACTTCCCACTTCTGGTTGAACTGTGCGTTTTCCGAGATGTCCCAGGTGAATTCATCGGAGATGGCCAGCGCCGCATAGGAATCCCGGTCGCCGGTATCGTAGAATCGCGTGGCGATCAGAGACAATCCGCTGGAGAGCGTGAACTTGAGGTCTTCGCGTGTCAAGAGCTTGAATCCCACTCCCAGTCCCGGCAGAAAGCGGTAATCGTAGTTTTTGAAGCGGTCCCTGATCCCTTGGACACGATAGTAGGACAGTATCCGTTCCGAATGATTCAAATTTATGGCGGTGCCCAGCTGATAGGTCTCCTTGGTCGTGACCTGGTCTGCCTGCCCGTACAGGGCGAGGCCGCGGTTCCGCCATTCGATTTTCTCAGAAAGAATATGATCCGCAGTAAAATCGAAGGAGACATCCGTGGTGTCTGAATTCCCCCGGTTCAATGAAAGGCCCAAGGAAACATTGCCCTGCCATCTCGGGATCTTTGCTTCCTCATCCTGTCCCTGAAGAGGGATCAGAACGAGCAGCAGGAATAGAATGCCAGTAGGTATTGACCTGTGTCTCATCACTATGCTCCGATTCATGTATGATTCCGGTGTATGATCAGAAATCGAAGTCCGTGCCGACCCCTAGTTCTTCGGCCTTGTTGTACACGTGAAATGCCGTCGAGATGTCCTGGATCGCGAGCCCCACGCTCTTGAAAAGGGTGATCTCCTGGTTGTCCTGGCGTGCAGAAATCTTGCCGGCGATGACATCTCCCAGAGAACCATGGACCTGATCCCAACTCCATTCTCCGTCATTTACGGGGATGATGAAGTCTCCGGCCTCGGCTCGGCAGGCATCGACCAGGTCGCACACCACTTTAGACCTCGCCACGGTGGCGGCATCGAGCTCCCGCATGGCCGGGGCATGGGATCCGACACCGTTGATGTGCGTGCCGGGCCGGAACCAGTCTCCCTGCACGATGGGATCCTTGGCGCTCGTGATCAGCGTGACGATATCAGCTTCGCCCACGGCTTCAACGGGATCGTCGGAGATCACGATCTCGCCCCTGATGATCTCTGAAAGGGATTGGCGGAAGGCCTCCTGCTTCTCGGCCGGATCCAGCGAAAAGAGGATGAGTTTTTCAATATCGCGTGCGCAGTCGACCGCCCAGGCTTGCGTGCGAGCCATTCCACCGGTACCAAATAGGGCATGCACTTTTGCATCTTCCCGAGCCAGCACCTTGGTGGCCAGGCCTGCCACACCCCCGGTGCGCATGGCGGTCAGGTAGCCCCCGTCCATCAGCGCGATCGGGGCCCCTGTCTTCTCGTCCAGAAGGATGATGGTCCCAAGCACGGTAGGGACATGGTATTTTGTCGGGTTGTCCTTGTAGACCGTGACGACCTTGGCTCCCAGCGCTCCCATTCCCTTCAGGTAGGCAGGCATGAAAAGGGCCAATCCCCCGTGTTCGGGAGAGGTGATGGGAGTCCGCTGGGGCATGACCGCCCGATCCTCTGCCAGGTCTAGGAAAGCCTGTTGAAGTATCTCGATCTGGTCCTTCATGTCCAGGACCTGCATCACGTCGTTTCTGGATAGCAGTTTTGTCATGTCGTTCCTCCCAGTCTCATGAAATATGGACCCAATGTATCATACTCGATGTCAAAAATCATGGGACAGTTCGGTGAAAGAATAGTTTGCGAAAAAGCCTGATTCCAGATATCATATCTGTACCCAAAAAATCACTCAGTACACAATGACAAAGAGCGGATATCATATCCACATGAGCATCTTCACAGCGATCTCGCACCGGATCCTGTGGAGACAAAAACCCAAGAAATTCACCTAAGACCCCCTACTTTCCGGATATCACCGGCTTTTCTTTGAGATGATATACCAGATTTTGTGTCCAAGAAGGAGGATACTCGATGGCAAAACACGAACCGCATAAGATCAAATCCATACGAAACCTGACATACTTTTCCCTATCGGACCGGTTGAAATACCTGAGAAATGTCGACTTCAATGTGGGTCTCCTGCCCTCGTCCCTGGTCACCTTCGACATGGTGTCCCAGGGCAGCTCGGCCATGAGCCAGGAGCAGGTGGGAGCCCTGTTCCTAGGGGATGAGGCCTATGCGGGGGCCCGCAACTTCGTGACACTGAGCCAGCGAATACAGGATGTGTTCGGGCTGGAGTTTATCTGTCCGCTCCACAACCTGTACGGGGGGCTGAAGCTTCTGAGCTCGATCAAGGTCGCGCCGGGTGTATTCGTCGGTGGAAATTCCCCCGCACCCCGGGGTGTCGTCGAGTATTTCGGAGGCACATACCAGCAGTTCTCCCAGGATGAAGCCGGGGAGTGCCCGGGAAAACTCGATCTCGAAGAAACCAGGAATTTCCTGGCTGAGAATTCGGGACATGTCGCCTTTCTCTATGTTGACCTCTACAGCGGGGGATGCCTGCCGATCACCTATGATGCTTTGGCCTCGCTCAGGGAAGCGGCCGACGCGGCAGACACCCTGCTCGTCATCGACACGTCCTGTATCGCCCAGTATGCCCGGCACCTGATCGGGTCCGAAGAAGCCTTTCAAGATGGAAGCGTGGCCGAAATAATCCGCAAGGTCTCATCCCTGGCCCACACTGTCGTGTGTGATGCCGGTCAGGACGCCATGAGTAATGTGGGTGGTTTCCTGGCCACCAACGACGCCGGAGAGCACGAAAAACACCAGAACGAGGTCGTGGTCTTCGAAGGCCTTCACACCTACGGCGGGATGGCGGGCCGTACCATGGAGGTTGTATCCGTGGGACTCCGCGAGATGACCGATGACCTGCAGGCGGATTGGATCGCACATCAGACCGGGCTCCTGGCCACGATACTGGAAAGCGCCGGGATCCCGTTCTTCACCGGGAGCAGCGGCGTGTATCTTCGGGCCGACAAGATCCTCCCGCAGGCCGGGGGGTACGGTGCATCCCTGTTGTCTGCCGCGCTGTATCTGGCCTCTGGGATCAGGGCCCACATCGAGGGTCCCTATCGAAAAAATGCCCTGCTTCCCGTGCTGATCCCCAGGCGGGCCCTGATGAACACACAGCTTAAAGAAATCGCTGAGGCCATCGTCGAAGTCGTCAAGCAGGCGGGAGACTTAACGCCACTAATCCCCCTTAATGAGCCTGACTATTTCTATGAGGGCCGCTACGAATGGATCGCACCTCATCTGGAGGACTTCCCCTTTGTCAGCGAGCCCCATGTCATTCACAGCATCGAGCACGTGGGCATGAAAACACGCGAGGAGAGGCAGGATGCCATGGCCGAGGCAGGCTACAACACGTTTCTTCTGATGTCCGAAGACGTATCCATCGACCTGCTGACAGATTCGGGGACTTCGGCCTTGAGTGTGGAGCAGTGGGGCAGGTACCTGGCGGCCCGGGAGACGCCGGCGGCTTCAGACGCCTACTACGACATCCTGGAATCGTCCTGGGAGACGTACGGCCACAAGCATGTCATCATGACACACCAGGGCCGTGCCGCAGAACACATCATGTCCCAGCTGTTTATCGAAGAGGGGGATTATGTCCCTGGCAACATGTATTTCACGACCACTAAACTGCACCAGGAGATGGCGGGCGGTGTTTTCGTAGACGTGATCGTGGATGAGGCGCATCGGACCGAATCGGATTATCCCTGGAAGGGGAACATCGATCTCGACAAGCTGACTGCCCTTTTTGAAAAGGCCCAGGCCGAGGGCAAAAAAATCGCCTATGTCTCCTACGAGTTTGACGTGAACATGGCCGGCGGCCAGCCCGTCTCGATGGACAACATAAAAGAGGTCTATACCTTCTGTCATCCGCGCGACATCCCGGTCTTCTTCGATGCGACCCGCTGCGCCGAGAACGCACGTTTCATCCAGGTTCGCGATCCGAACTATGAGGATACACCTGTGGCAGACATCCTGCTCGAGATGTTCTCCTATGGCGACGGCGCCACGATCTCCAGCAAGAAGGACATGCTGACGAACCTTTCGGGATCGCTGGTATTCAAGGACAACGAGGATTGGTACCGCAGGGGCCTGCAGATGCTGCAGCTCTTCGAGGGCCCTTCCACAAGCGGGGGGACCTCGGCCGGCGACATGGCCGCTCATGCGCAGGGCCTGCGGGAGATGGTGGACGACGCCTATATCAATTCGCGTATCGAGCAGACGGAGTACCTGGGGGCCCTGCTCACCAAGGCGGGAGTACCCATCGTGCTGCCTCCGGGGGGGCACGCCATATTCCTGGATGCCCGGGCTTTCCTGTCTCACCTCGATCAGGACCTTTTCCCCGCCCAGATGCTGGCATCCCAGATCTTCATAGAGACGGGTGTGCGGTCCATGGAACGGGGGAACGTCAGCAAGGGGCGCAATCCCGAAACAGGCGGGAATTACCGCCCGGCTCTCGAGTTGGTCCGGCTGACCATCCCGCGGCGCGTGTACACCAAGGATCACATGAAGGCCGTGGCGGAGGGGATCATCGAGCTCTATAAGAAGCGTGAATCCATCAAGGGGCTCACCTTTACGTATGAGCCCCAGAAGCTCCGGTTCTTTCAGAGCCGCTTCGAACCGGTTTCCGATTGAAGAGGTGAGTCAGCGTCGGTTCGGCCTTGCTCAATGGTCTCTGTCTGACAGCCGCCCGACCGGCCTGGCTTCCCTGGATAGCTGGAGGTCAAAACGCCTCATCTTCTCGATCAGGCGCTCGACGAGTTGTGGATGCTGGTTTGCGACGTTGTGGGATTCCCCGATATCGTCCCTCAGGTTGTAGAGGCTCACCGGGAACGGCCCTCGCTTCGTGTGGTCCCAGCCACGGGACTTGGCGGTATGGAGCTTCCAGTCGCCCTCGCGGATCGCCTCCAGCGTGCCATCGCGCGAGTAGTAATAGAGTGCTTCGTAGGGTGAGGGGATCGCGTTGGGATTCCTCAGCAGCGCGGAGATGTCATATCCGTCTATAGCATACCTGTCGGGGAGAAGTCCCCCCGCCAGTGCTACCAGGGAGGGCAGCAGATCCATGACGGTCGTTACCGCCTGACAGATCTCTCCTTCGGGCAGGTGGCCGGGCCAGAGGGCCAGGCAGGGGACACGTGCGCCGCCCTCCCAGGTCTGGGCCTTCCTCCCGCGCAGCGGCCCAGCTGAGCCGGCCTTATCCCCCAGGACCGGCCCGTTGTCGGATGTGAAGACAACCAGGGTCTCGGTCTCCAGGTCATTCCGCCGCAGGGAGGCCAGTATCTCACCCAGGCTCCAATCGATCTCCTGGATCACGTCTCCATACAGACCCCTCTCGCTCGTGCCCCGGAACCGTTCCGAAACATGCCAGGGCAGATGAGGCATGCTGTGTGCGAGATAGAGGAAAAATGGCCCGTCTCTGTGATCCTCGATAAACTTCACGGCTGCCTCTGTATAGCGCCGGGTGAGGTACCTCTGATCCGGCCCCTCTTCGATTAGGTCGCCGTTCTCATACAGAGGAAGGGGAGGGGATAAGAAAGGAGGATCGCGGTACTGGTGGCCGTCCATGTCATTGGAGTAGGGCACGCTGAAGACATAGTCGAAGCCCTGCTTCTCGGGCAGGAATTCCGGGTGGTGCCCCAGGTGCCATTTCCCGATGCAGGCTGTAGAGTAGCCCAGGTCATGAAGCAGCTCCGGAAGGATGGCCTCTGCGGGATTTAGCCCGTGTTCCGAGAAAGGGAACAGAACGGCCTCATGCAAACCGATGCGTTTGGGGTAGCAGCCTGTCATCATGGCCGCACGGGCGGGAGTGCAGACGGTGGCCGGTACATAGAAATCCGTGAAGCGTATCCCTCGGGCCGCCATGGCATCGAGATTCGGTGTCTGGAAGCCCTGCGCCCCGTAAATCCCGATGTCTCCATACCCTTGGTCGTCGGTAAGGATGACGATGAAATTGGGCTTCGAAGGCTCAGGACTCTGCACACAGGCTGCAAAGAATAGGCTTAGGAGAATGGAGGCCGCGGCTGAGGAATTCCGGCTGCGCGATTTAAGGTTTTTTCTGTCAAGGATTTTAATCTTTCTAGTCACATCCCTCATGTCAGTCTCCCCTCGCGTTCTGTTTATATCACAGATCACACTATGGGGAAAAATGCGGAAGCATTCACTGTGCAAATTTATTTGGAATATTTGCTTGACAGAAAGCTTCATGGGATATATATTATAAATGAAATGAAGTTAAAAAGAAATGAAATAAAAATGGAGATTATGCCATGCCAACAACAAAAAATCTGAGGCCTACCCAGAAGTGGATGATATTTTTTACGGCCGTCCTGCTGGTGATCGTGGCTGCGGCCCGCATATTTTATGGTGAGGTCGGATTCTACTGGGCCCTGGGGGCGACCCAAATCCTCATGGCCGCGATCCATTTCCTGGTCATGTTCCGGACACGGAATCCTGTGTACCTGATCACGGTTTCCTTCTATGGATTGCTGGCCTTGGTCTTCCTTCCCCCGCTTGCCGGCCATCCCTGGCGGATCGTCTTTGCTGTTGCGGGAGCGATCCTCATCATCCTTCATTTCATCGTGTTGATCTCCAAGCAGATCAACTGGAGGTACCGCGAGATCCTGGAACTGGCCGCCCGGCCGGTGAAAGATGCTGCTGATGGATTCACCTCCCGCCCCTTCCCCTCGGGCAGCGCTGACTATGGGAAGGAGGATGCCAGTGGATTGGCCCGTTACCTGCTGAAGTACGTGATTGCCTATCCCATCTTCGAGGATGGCCGGGTTGTTCTGATAGTTCCCCGCTACATGTGGAGCTACCTCCTATTTTTCAAGCGGACCTATACCAAGGAGACCTATGTCGTCTTCCATGACACAGGCGAAGTCTCGGTGCGGATCGCCGAGCTCGATTACCGGGCCTACAGGGAAGAACTGACCTTTGATGAACTCTGTGCCTCTCTGGGGGACCTGTTTAAACAGTTTATGATCGATTATCGGGAAGGCAATGCCAAGAAGATAATCAATCGTGTTAACTGTGCTTGACCATGAGGAATGTTATGAATATGGACAACAGCAGCGATTTTGCATCAGCCCAGCGTCTGGCCGCCCTGGTCGCCAAGGAGTATGCCCGAGATTTTTTCCGGCTGCTGGTGATGTACCGGGACATCTCGGCTTCGGAAGCTGCGGCGCGTCTAAAACTTCATGTCAAAACGGCCCAGGATTTCCTGGAAGGACTGGAAAATGCCGGGATTTTGGAGAAAAGAGAAGCGGCGGAGAAGAAGAGGCCCTACTTCCGGTTCTCGCTCAAAAAGCAGAAGGTCCACATCACAATTAACCTGGATTCCCTCTACGACTCCAAGCTCGAGCCGGAACATCGGGAGTGGCGTATCCGGGAAAGAAAGGCGTCCGGTGCCCTCTTCAAGGAGGCAAGGGACAGCCGTATCTCTGCGGTCCATGTCTACGAGGGGGAGGGAAGGTCCCGCACCGAGAGGCGCCTCAGCCTAACGGAATGTCAGGGCCGCTTCCTCTTCCACCTGCCTTTCCCAACGGAAGATTTTTTGAGCGTCTCAGAGATCACTGCCAAGGCCGGAGTCTCACAGGGATTCCTCCCGGAGATCGTCGATCTTGTCGACCTGCTCCGGAGCCACAAGGTGATCGAGGTCGAGAAAACAAAAGGCTGAGCCGGTATTCCCCATACTCAAGGGATATCTGTATCGGTGCGTGCGGCGATCAGCCGCTCGAGGATCCCACGATACATGCGCATCTGCGTCTGGCGGTTGTAGGGTGGGACAGCCGTTTTGTGGGAGATGGCCATGTCCAGGGCGGGCAGCACGGATATGAACTGGCCGTAGGCTCCGCTGGCCGTGTAGCCGCCTTCCCAGGGGCCGGCGGCATTGGGCCCGTCCCAAACCCACCACATATAACCGTAGCCGAAGTCGCCACTGCGATAGGGTTCGGGATTCATTTTCTCGATGGGGGTCTTGACCCGGCTGATCTTCTTGGTCCAATACTCGGGGACGACCTGCCTCCCGGCCCAATTTCCCTGCCGCAGCATCAGGTAGCCGATCCTGGCCATGTCCCGTGTGGACAGCCAGATGTGGTACGCCGGGTAGCGTGACTGCTTGAGGTTGCCCGACTTGCGTTGGGCCAGCCGATCGAAGTCCTGCATGTTCAGGGGAATGGCCAGGTCGCGCTCCAGGGCGTCGTAGATCGTCTGGTGGGTCAGCTTCTCGAAGATATAGCCGGCACAGTTGAAGTCCCAGTTGTTGTAGAGGAAGTATTTCCCAGGTTCTTGAGAGCCCCGGGGCGGAGCCGAGGCCGTGCTGTCGCCGCCGTTGGAGGCGGGATGGTAGATGCCGGAGCGGGCCGTGATCAGGTGATCGATGGTGGCCTTTATTTCCACCGGCAGAAGCCCATCGACGTCCGTGATGCCCAATTCCTCGAGGGTCCAATTGAGGCGGATGGTCCCGTCCTTCACGTATTTCCCATACAGGATAGAAAGGACGCTCTTGCGGACCGAGGCCAGGTAGCTCAGCTCTTCGAGGTCGCCGTATTCGTAGAGGACCCTGCCACCGACGGTGACCAAAAGTCCTGTTGTGTCCAGGGTTTTGACATACTCGGTCACCTTGTCCAGGCCTGCCTGGGAATATCCGACCGAGTCGGGATCCGCGATCCGCTGCCAGGTGTCGCCCGGATAAACGAAATCCGTTCCAGCTTCTGCTGTCTTCTCCTGTGCAGCCGGGGCTGCCACCAGGCCCATCAGGAGCCATAGGGCCGCACATGCGGCCAGTGTCTTGCCTGCAGCTCCATGGGAACGGTATCGGAATGTCTTGGTTGTGCGCGTTCTCATAGCAAACTCCTTTCCCCGTCAGGTACGCAGGTAGGACGCCCCGTTGACGTCCAGGATGCAGCCCGTCATAAACTCTGAGCCCTCGGAGGCAAGAAAGATGACCGCCCGTGCCACCTCTTCGGGTGTGGCCACGCGGTTCATGGGGCTCTGGCCGCGGATGCTGTCTCCTTCCGGGCCGGCCAGGCCTTCTGTGGACATCTCCGTCGCGACCCAGCCGGGTGCCACGGCATAGACGAAGATACCGTACGGTGCCAGCGCCTTGGCCAGGGACTGGCTCATGGCGTTCTGGCCTGCCTTGCTCGCCCCGTAGGCCGGCGCCTCCGGCTCTCCCCGGAAGGCCCCCCGGGAGGTCACGTTCACGATCCTTCCTCCCCCTTTCTCCATCATGTGCCGCCCCACACAGTAGGCCGCGTGCGCGGATCCCATCAGATTGATGTCGATGGTGCGCTGCCAGTTCTCGATCCATTCCTGAAAAGAGACACTCTCCAAGGGATGCTCCTCGAATATGCCGGCGTTGTTCACCAGGATGTCGATGCGGCCCATCCCTTCGATCACGCGCTCGACCATGGCGGATACAGCCTCAGGATCGGCCACGTCGGCCCTGACCTTCATGTGGGGGCCGCCCTTCAGGCTTTTGAGGGTCTCATCTGCGGCCGCATCGTTCTGATTGTAGTGGACCGCCACTTTCCCCCCCCTGTCTGCCAGGGCCACTGCTACTGCCCTACCGATCCCTCTCGACGCCCCTGTCACCAGTGCGTTTTTGCCTGAAAAGTCCATCGTATCACCTCGCACCAAATCTATCATATTTTATGAGGTGTTGTGAATCTACGGATCACGTCTCGCTGCGATTTGATATTCCTGCGGCCCCTCCCGCAGACGACCGAAAGACGATCCGTGAAGCGCTGGAATTCGCAGTGGACTTCGCCCAGGGAAGCCGGAAATGGTCGGACGGATGGCGGGGGATCCAGGCGTTCCAGGTCTGGATCCGCGTGGTCGAGATCGGCTATGCCCCGGCCTTTGGATTGGCCTTCAATGCCGCAGTCTGGGCGGAATGCCGGAAGTTTGCCGTGAAGTTCCTGCAAAAGGCCCGTTCTCGCCTCAATTCCCCGACACTTGATCCTCTCTGGGTGGAGGCCTTGGCCAACATCGCATCTGAACACGAAACTTGAGACACTCCCCGTTCTGGCTCTGGATCTGGATGCGGCCTTTCCAGGCGCGTGATGAATCCTTGAGGCCTGGACATTGACAATGCCGAATTTGACGTGATAGGTTTTATCAGAGAGAAACGTATCATCACTATTCTTTGAGGAGAGATCCATGTCTCGATCGAAAACCCGGAAAGGACTCACACGGAGAGATTTTCTGAAGGCCGCAGCCGTGACAGCTGCGGCGCCAGCCATCGTCCCCTCGTCGGTCTTCGGCCGCCCGGCTCCCAGCGATACTCTGCAGATGGGCTGCATCGGCGTCGGGCGCCAGGGCCAGGGCGACATGCAGTCGCTGATCTACCGCGGCCTGGAGCTCGGGGCGCGTGTCGTGGCCGTATGTGACGTCGACGCGCACCGCATGGAGGACGCCCAGTGGCTGGCAGACAAGATCTACGCCTCAGAGCTGGGAAAGGACGGGTACAAAGCCTGCGCGGCCCACTCTGATTTCAGGGAGCTGCTGGCCCGCAAGGACATCGACGGGGTCCTGATCGTGACACCGGACCACTGGCATGCGGTCCATGCTGTGGCAGCCGCCGATGCCGGCAAGTCCATCTACCTGGAAAAGCCCATGACCTACACCATCGAGGAAGGGAAGCGGGTGGTTGAGGCTGTCCGGAGGAACAAGGTCATCCTGCAGGTAGGCTCGCAGCAGCGGTCGTCCACCTACTTCCGGATGGCCTGTGAGCTGACGCGCAATCAGCGGATCGGCAAGCTCCATACCATCCATGTCTTCCTCCCTCCGGACAAAGGTACAGGCGATCCGCAGGTGATGCCGGTGCCCAAGAACCTAGAATATGATGCCTGGCTGGGTCCTGCCGCGGAGGCACCGTTCTCAGAGGATAGAGTGCATCCCCAGAGGGATTACAGCCGCCCGGGCTGGCTCCAGATCGAGGGATACTGTCGGGGTATGATCACCGGCTGGGGATCCCATATGAACGACACCGCCCAGTGGGGGAACGGCACGGATGAAACCGGCCTGGTCGAGATCGCGGCCAAGGCCGAATTCCCTGACCGGGGCCTCTTCGATGTGCACACGACGTACCGGGCCGAGGGGATGTATGCCAATGGGGTCCGGATGATCCAGGAAACGGGTGAACCCGCTGGCGTTCGCTTCGAAGGAGACCGGGGTTTCATCTTTGTCCAGCGTGGCAAGATCGAGGCCTCGGACCGGGAGATCCTGAAGCAGGAGATCGGCGACGATGAGACCAAGCTCTATGTCAGCAACAACCACATGCGCAACTTCCTCGAATGCATGCGCAGCCGCAAGGAACCCATCACGCCGGTGGAGGTGGGGCACCGTTCCAACTCCATCTGTGTCATCACACACATCGCCATGAAGCTGGGCCGGAAGCTGAAGTGGGATCCTGAGGCCGAGCGGTTCCCGGGGGATGACGAGGCCAACAGCTGGCTCGATTATCCTCACCGCAAACCCTGGACGGTCTGAGTATGGCGGCCTTCCGGCTTCGGATTGGTGGAGTCTTTTTCCTCTGCCTTTGCGTCGTTTTATTTGTCGCATGTGGCTCCGAAGCACCGGAGCCCCAGTTCCAAAACGATGAGGCCGGAGGTGTCCTCCGCGTGTTGTTCTCGGGACAGGAGGCGTTTGCCTATCAATATGCGGCCCGCCTCGACCTCCCGCACTACTGGCCCCTGAACAGCCCCTCAGGCCGGAACCTGCTGGTGCAGCAGACCGAGCCCTATCCGCATCACCGCTCCTTCTGGTTCGCAGACACGATCCGCTTCCAGGAGGAGGGGGAGCGGGATGTCAGCACGTATAACGCCCTGTATTCGGGACAACAGGTCGGCGAGAATCGATATGAACCTCCCTTCAGCGACCGCGTCCGGCACAGGGCTTTTCAGCGCCTCGACACATCGGCCGGCCGAGCGGTCGTGGTCTCTGAGCTGGTCTGGGAAATGGATGGAGGCCGCCCCATGCTGGATGAGACCCGGCACGTGGCCGTTCACTCCCTTGGCAGCGGTGAGTATCTGATGGATATGATCTTCACCCTCACCGCCTCCTACGGCAGCATCGAATTCGTGAGCGACGACGTCCACTATGCCTGGCCCTACCTGCGGCTGCAGACCCGGTTCAGCGGAGAGAACGGAGGCGTGATTTGCTCCGACAGCGGAGCCACCGGTCAGGAAGCGACCAACATGCAGGTCGCTCTGTGGATCGACTACTCCAATACCCTGGAGGGTGTAGCAGAAGGAGTCGCCGTTTTCCAGTGGCCCGATGGGCAGGAGCACCGGTGGCTGACGCGCGAATACGGCTGCTTCGGTCCCCGCAGGCCCGATGCCAGGAGCGGCCATCCTTTCGTGCTGAAGCAAGGGGAGTCCCTCACTCAGCGCGTAGGCGTCCTGGTCCACAGGGGCGATGTGGAGGCCGGCCGCGTGGCCGCGCGCTACCAGGACTACATCTCGGGCAAATGGCAGGAATGAATCGGCGCGAGTTTCTGAGCAGCGCCTCCCGAGCCTGCCTCGCCCTGAGCCTGGCTGACCTCCGGGGCTATCAGTTGGTCCCCAGGGTACGGATCGAGCGCATCGCCTTCTTTCCCCTCCGATATCCCATGACGGGATATTTCAAGTTTTTCACGGGCCCTCACGGCTCATCCGGAAGGGCCGCCGTGATCGTCAAGATCACAGCGGACAACGGCACAGTGGGTTGGGGCCAGTCGCTGCCCATCGCGAAATGGAGTTACGAGACGCTCGAGACGTCGTACCTGGCGCTGCGGGACTACTATGCCCCTGCGCTGCTGGGGCTGAATCCCACGGACATCTATGAGGCGCATAAGGTCATGGACCGAGCCATTGCGCCGGGATTCTCCACCGGGATGCCAATCACGCGGGCCGGCATCGACATGGCGCTGCATGATCTATCCGGCAAGCTCTGGGGAAGGTCCCTGGCCCAACAATGGGGGCGGCCGCCGGGAGGGCCGCTGCCCCTCAGCTGGACGGTCAATGTCCAGAAACTAAACGAGGTGGAGCCCCTGGTCGCCGCGGGGAGAGAGCGGGGCTATCGATATTTCAACATCAAGGTGGCCCCCGATCCCGACTTCGATGTTGCGGTTGCCAGGCTCGTGAAGGGCCTGGCCCGCGATACCTTCCTATGGGCCGATGCAAATGGAGGATATGAACCGGACACGGCACTGCAGGCAGCGCCCCGGTTGGCCGATGCCGGCGTAGACGTGTTGGAGGCCCCCCTCCGCCCCAACCGGATCAGTGGATATCAGGCCTTGAAAAAGCAGGGAGCTCTGCCCATCCTCATGGACGAGGGAGTGGTCTCTCCGATCGAACTCGAGGAATTCATCAAGCTCGGTATGTGCGACGGCGTGGCAATGAAACCTGCCCGCTGTGGGGGACTGGAATCCAACCGCCGCCAGATCGAACTGTGTGAGAAGCACGGGCTCATGTGGCTGGGAAGTGGCCTGACCGATCCCGACATATCGCTGGCGGCCACCCTAGGCCTGTACGGGGCCTATGGCCTGCAAAGGCCTGCAGCGCTCAACGGCCCTCAGTTCCTGACGGCAGATGTCCTGAAGCAGCCGCTGCGGATCGAAGACGGGAACGCTCATGTGCCGGACGGGCCCGGATTGGGCGTCGAGGTGGACGAGTCCAAGGTCTGGGAGCTCATGCGCCAGAGCGGAGGAGACAGACTTCTTGAGGTCTAGAACCAAGGAGACAGGCGGTGACTAGCAGTACTCCGGAGACAATAGTGAAGCGAAAATGCATTGTGGTGCTCGGACTTGCCTTGTTGGTCGCTGTCGCTTGTTCAAATCCTGGTCAGCTCCGTTTCTCCGAAGATGAGATCAGTCAGAGCCTCACCATCCTCGATGGGACCTCACATGTGCTCTCCTATCAGTATGGGGAGCTGCTCGAGGAGGGTGTCGATCCCCAGTATGCCCGCTCCAGCTATGTCCATCCCCTCTATTCCCTGGATGGCCAGGAGAGCCTGACCGAGGACTTTCCTCGGGATCACCTGCATCACCGGGGCCTGTTCTGGACCTGGCCGGTCGCTAAGACGCGTGGTTTTGACACCCAGACCTGGCACCCTTCGGTGCCTCCGCTTCGCCAGCACTTCGTGCGCTGGCTGAAGCGGGAAGTGGAGCATGGCGTGGCCACGCTGGCAGTGGAAAATGAATGGAATCTGGACGGCCGGGAGGTCGTCGCACGGGAATGGGTAACCCTGGAGATACACCCTGTTTCCGGGACGGGACGCCCCATCGATATCGAGATCGTGCTCGAGGCAGTCGGTGGTCCTCTGGAGCTTCGCGGGGCACTGGACCAGAACAAGGGTTATGGCGGGTTGTGCCTGCGCGGCGCTCCTTTGTTAAACGGGGCCGTGATGACCACCGACAAAGGAAACCTGCAAGAGGATGTGACCGACGTCCCCTTCCGCTGGGCCGACCTGTCCTCGCCGGAGCAAGGGATTGCGATCTTTGTCGCACCCGACCATCCCGGCGCTCCGGTCCACTGGTTGATCCGGAACAGTTATGCTGGCGTGCTCAATCCTTCCTGGCCGGGAAACAAAACGACCATACTCGAGCCGGAGAGCCCCATTACGCTCCGCTACCGCCTCTACATCCATCGGGGCGACGTGGTCTCGGGGAATGTACAGCAGGCATATGCGGCCTACGTGTCGCGTTAAACGCGTGAGAAAAGTACCGGTTCCTCCTGCTATTCGATAACGATACTTCCCAGGTCCTCTTCGGGTTCGGGGAAGCTCATGTTCAGCCCCTCCAATGTGTCCACGAGGATGCGGCTGATCACCAGGTTGCGGTACCATTTGCGGTTGGCAGGGATGATGTACCAGGGAGCGTATCCCGTGCTGGTCTTGCTCAGGGCATCCGCATAGGCCTTCATGTATTCGTCCCAGAGCAACCGGTCTTCGAGGTCCCCGCGGCGGAATTTCCACTGCTTGTGGGGAGTATCCAGGCGTGCCTGGAAGCGTTCCTTCTGCTCCTTCCTGTCGATTTGCAGGAAGAATTTGAGGATGGTCGTGCCCTCATCGGCCAGAATTTTCTCGAAATCCCGGATATGTTTGTAGCGGCGGCGCCAGACCGGGCCGGGTACGAACCCCTTGACCCGGACCACCAGTACGTCCTCATAATGGCTGCGATTGAAGATGACGATCTCACCTCTGCCCGGAGTGTGCCTGTGAATCCTCCACAGGTAGTCGTGGTCCAGCTCCTCCTCTGTGGGGACCTTGAACCCGGCCACTTTCACTCCCTGGGGATTCACGCCGTCGAAGACATGCCGAATGGTGCCGTCCTTGCCGCCAGCGTCCATGGCCTGGAGCACGACCAGGACTTTGTGTTTGTGCTCGGCATAGAGTTTCTCCTGCAGCTCTTCCAGGCGTGAGTTCAGCTCAGCGAGTTTTAGCCGGCCGTCTTCCTTGTCCCCCCGGAAGTAGGCCTTGTCATTCGGGCTCCGCTTCCCGAGGTCAAGCTTTTCGCCGGGTTTTACGAGATATCTTTTCATTTTCCCTCCTCTCAAACAGCGCTCAAGAACATCATATCGTGTCCCCGGCGATTGTTCCAGTGGATTGAGGATGAGGGAAGAAACACCTCCCGTATCTATCCCTGGGGCAGCTCTTGGAGAAACCTATTCCCTGGTTGGCCGGGGCGGGCATGGGTTATTCTCCTTGCTCTCCTGTATAAGGTGGCGCAGCTCCGCAGCTTCCTCTGGTGTGACTACCTCGTCCTCCAGCAGGCAGCGTACGAGCTCCGCGCGCGAGCCCCCGAAAACCCGGTTTTTTATGTCGTCCAGTATGTCCTTGTGAGCCGCCAGCCTTTCCCTCACGGCCGAATAATGGTAGGTCCGGCCGTCTTCCCGGTGAGCCAGCCAGCCGTAGTCCTCCAATCGATTCATCTGGACCTGGATGGTGGTGCGCCGCAGACCGTTCTTGCGCTGGGAATTGATGATCTCGAGCACATCGGTCACTGTCACCTCGCCTCGCTCCCAGACCACCTTCATGATCTCCAGGTTGGCGGGGGAAAGGTGGAATTTATTGCGGCCTTTCATAGCATGGCTCCTGTTTTACGACATCTGTCGTTAATAATGTAAACGACATTTGTCGTACTGTCAAGCCGATAGGGTCTTTTTATAGAGAGGATCCCCGATCAGTCCTGCGCCTGCGGCTGTTTGAGCAGGGCCACAGGCCGAAAGGGACGGAACGTCGGTCTCACCTTCCGATGTAGCCGGGTTCATCCTCCTCGACGAGCAGCCGGGTTGTCAATACCGTCTCTCCCGCGGTCAGGCGGACGAGGTACTCACCGGGGCCTGCCAGCGGCGCGCGCCGCTGGTAGCGCCTCTGTGTGGACTGCGTCGAGCTCGAGGACTTGCTGGGCGGATTCTGACGGAAGTTCCACAGGACCGTGTGCACCCCTGCCCCTTTGGGCCCTTCCATGTTTCGGATGACCTTTCCCGTGATGTCGAGGATCTCGATCTGAACATTGTCGTCCAGGTCGCCCTTCAGGTAGTAGGCGATGCTGGATCCTGTAGGGGGATTCGGTTCGAAAAAGCGCTTGTCGGTTACCCAGCTCCACTCATAGGTCCGAGCCCACTGCACCTCGGGGCGGATGTCGAACAGGTGGACGTCCTTCTCCCGGACCTCGGCGGTCCACTGCTGGAGTGGGGTGAGGTTGTCCGCGATCCAGGCCCCGCGGCCGTGTGTGCCGGCGATGAGGTCATAGTCCCGAGGATGGATGAGGAGGTCGTGCACGGGAACGGTGGGCAGTTCTTTCATAAAGCGGGCCCATGTCTCACCCCGGTCCAGCGAGATATACACGGCAAACTCGGTCCCACAGAAAAGGAGGTCCGGATTTATGTAGTCTTCACGTACGACATAAACAGAGCCCTCGGGGAGTCCTTTTGTGATCTTTTTCCAGGTCTGTCCATAGTCGTCGGTAGTGTAGATGTAGGGGGCCTGGTCGTCGTACCTGTGGCCGTCGAAGGCCACGTATGCACGGCCGGGCACATGGTTGGAAGCTTCGACCCGCTTGATCCAATAGCTCTCAGGGGCCCCGCTGATGTTGCCGTTGAGCAGCGTCCAGTTCGCGCCCCCGTTCCGGGTGAGCTGGACGTTCCCGTCGCTGGTCCCGATCCAGATGAGTCCAGGTTTGAGAGGCGATTCGTCGACCGAGACGAGCGCGCTGTAGCGCGAGTCCGGATCCGCGGTAAGGTCCGGGCTGATGGTCAGCCAGTTGTCTCCCCTGTCCACGGATTTAAACAGCTTGTTTCCCCCGAAGTACAGCGTGTGTGCATTGTGAGGGGAGATGATGACCGGGGCGTTCCAGTCGAAGCGGAACCGCTCACGCCTCTGGCCCTCCTGGGGCCGGGGTGGCTGTGGCCTCAAGAAGTTGGTCTGTCCCGTCCGGAGGTCGAGGCGCTGCAGCATCCCTCCCTGCGTCTCGAAGTAGACCGTGTTGAAGTCTGTCGGATCGACCAGGTTCACGAAACCGTCCGCATTGCTCAACGGAAACCAGTCCGCGTTCACGATGCCGGAATTGCGGCGCGAACGGCTGGGTCCGCCCCAGTTTCCGTTGTCCTGGAGCCCCCCATACACATAGTAGGGCTTGCGCATGTCGGCCGTGATGGCGTAGTACTGGGCCAGGCAGATCGATGTGATCACTTCCCAGTTGTCGCCCCGGTCGAACGTGATGTTGATGCCGCCGTCTCCTCCTACGACGACATGGTCGGAGTTATTGGGATCGATCCAGATGGCATGGTAGTCGATGTGGGTCCGGCCCTGGACCACCGGTCCGCTCCTGACCGTGGTCCCCCCGTCCTCGGAATACCCGAGCGGGGATCCGCAGGTCCAGATCACGTCCGCGTCATTGGGATCGACCCGGATCTGGCTGTAGTAGGAGGACCGGTTGTTGAAGGTGTTCATGTGCTGCCAGGTCATACCGTAATCCGTAGACCGGAATATGCCGCCCAGGTTGGGATCGGGATCGCCTGCCTTGTCCTTGGGGGGGCCGGGTTGGCCGCGCGTCTTCTGCGTGCTGACCTGCGCGTAGACCGTGCCAGGCTGGGTGCGGGAAGCGCTCACAGCGCTGCGCCCCCATTCGTCCGTGGGCAGCCCCTGGCTGGCCTTGGTCCAGGAGGCTCCGGCGTCCTTGGTGATGTAGATCCCCGCCTTGGGTCCCCACTGATCGACCGGGTCTCCGGCATCGAACCGGTCCCTGAGCCTCTCGTGGGCCACGGCATAGAGGATGTTGCTGTCTTCAGGATCCATGGCCACATCTGTAACGCCTGTTTTCTCGTCCAGGTACAGGGCTTTTTTCCAGGTCGCGCCGCCATCCACAGTCTTGAACAACCCGCGCTCCTCGTTCACGGCCCAGAGGCGCCCGACGGCCGCTACGTATACGATGTCCGGATCCTTGGGATCGATGAGGATGCGGCCGATGTGATGGGTATCCTTCAGCCCCACGAACTCCCAGGTTTCACCGGCATCCGTGGATTTAAAAACTCCGGATCCCCACGGCGAGCTGTTGCGGTTGTTGGGCTCCCCGGTCCCCACGAACAGGATGTCGGGATTGGAGAGGGATACGGCGACATCTCCGATGGAGCCGTTGGGCTGATCATCGAAGATCGGTTCCCAGGTTATGCCGGCGTTCTTGGTCTTCCACAGGCCTCCGGTGGCAGCGCCCACGTAGATGATGCTCGGATTGCTCTCCACGCCTTCTACGTCGGTGATGCGTCCGCCGGGATTTGCCGGGCCGATCTGCCTCCACTTGAAATTCTGCAGAAGCTCCTCGGTTTCGCCTGCGGCCGTCTGGGCCGATGCGGTGTGAGATGAGACTAGACAGAGCATCAGAAAAACGACGCTCAGCAGTGTGGTGAAGGATCTGGACATCATGACCTCCTCATTTTCATGGATGTGACTGAACTGAGAGAGAAAAAATATAACGTTTTCTGGGGGGTTATGCAAATGGTTTCGGTGATTCCTGAACGCAAAATATAGGGTGTTCTAACGAGAGGAGGGATTTTTCTCAGGCCGGTAGTCTGGGTTGGGCTGCGGCAGTTTTGCTCCGACGCCCTGGAGCCAGCTGTCCAGGCGGGTCTGCAGGCTGCGAACCCTCTCCGGAAACCTGTCAGCGAGATCGGTTTTTTCGCCGATGTCTTCCATGATGTTGAACAGTTCCAGCCGCCCGTCCTCGTAGTGCCGGATGAGCTTCCAGTCCCCTTCCCGGATGACGCTGTAGGGCGTCAGCCTACCGCCCCACCAGTAGTGGGGGAAATGCCAGTAGAGAGAGTTCCGCGGGAGTGAATCTCCACCTCGGAGCAGGGGCATGATGTTCATCCCATCCAGGACCCGATCCTCTTGTATGCGCGCTCCGGCGATCCCGCAGAGCGTCGGGAAGAGGTCCTGGCTGGACACAGGAGTGGAACAGACCGATCCTTCCTCGATCCTTCCGGGCCAGGAAAAGATCCAGGGGACACGGATCCCGCCCTCGTAAGGGAAGCCCTTGCCGCGCCGGAGGGGAGAATTGTCCGTGGCCTGTCCGCCATCCACCTCGACGTGGCTGGCCCCGCCGTTGTCTGAGGTAAAAACGATGAGGGTTTGGTCGGTCAGATCCAGTTCCTCCAGAGTTGCGAGGACCGTCCCCACGGCCTGGTCCACGCTCTCCACCATCCCGGCATAGGTGGGCGAGGTCTGGTTGGTCTTGGTTTTTTTTGTGTATTTTTCCTTGAGGTCGGCCCTCGCCTGGATGGGCGTGTGGACGGCGTAGTGGGCCAGGTACAGGAAGAAGGGGCGATCCTGGTTGCGGCGGATGAAGGCGGCCGCCTCCTCTGCCTCCCTGTCTGTTAAGTATTCTCCCTGCCTGCGGGGGGGCAGGGCGGCGATGGAGTCGCGGTTCTTATTCCCATAGGGATCGAAATAGCTGGGAGGGTGACCGTATTCGTTTCCTCCAATATTGGAATCGAAGCCCTGTTTGTCCGGCCACCAGGGCTCATAGCCCAAGTGCCATTTCCCCACATGACAGGTCGCATAGCCCGCACGCTTGAGCGCCTCGGCCAGCGTGACCTCGTCATGGTCGAGCCAGAGTTTGTTGATCGGAGTGGCGAGCTTCCGGTCGGGCCAGCTCTCGTGCCCCCCGGGCGTCTTTCCGTCGGAGAGGGCCTGGGCCTTCAGCGGGTGCGTGGGATGGATCCAGTCGGTGATCCCCAGGCGGGCCGGATGCCGGCCGGTCATAACCGCCGCCCGGGTGGGGGAGCAGACGGCGCAGGCGGCATAGCCCTGTGTGAATTTCATGCCGGAGGAACACAGCCGGTCGATGTTGGGAGTCTCGTAATAGCGGCTCCCGAAACATGCCAGGTCGGTCCAGCCCAGGTCGTCCACCAGGATCAGCACGATGTTGGGTTTTTCAGGGATCCGGACCTGGGTATTCCGGGGCAGGACCGAGGCGGCCAGGGCGAGTTGGCCGGTTTCTTTGAGGAATTGACGTCTGTCCATGCCTTGCCTTTTCTTATCACAGGGTGGGATGGGGGTCAAACCCATTTACGTTCCGACATCCGCCCTCAGGCCACCCGGACAGTTTGGCGTATGACCACATTCTTGTATTGAGTAATTCTCTCCGATCGGGTTATACTAAAAAAAAGGTCACAAATGCTTGACCAGACCAGGAAGGAGGATTCTATGTCTAAGAAATCCACGATTCTTTTGTTGATCGTTTTGCTGGTGATTCCCTGCCTGTGCATCGCCCAGGAGCCCGCTGAACCCGTTCTCGAAAAGGGAGATGTCGAGAAATTCATTAAGACTTTTCCCGTGTTCAAGGAGGAGCTCGAAGAACTGGGCATGAAGTATGAGTCGGAGGAGGGAGATTACACTCTACCAGAAGCCGTCCAGGCCAGCAGTGAGTTCAATGCGGTTTTAAAAAAACACGGCTGGGACGAGACTTTTTTTTCGAAAATGGGGACCATCTTTATGGGCTACGTCTCGCTGGCGCACAAGAAGGAAATGGCGCAGATGGATCCAGAGATCGAGAAGGCGATCAAGGAGATCGAGTCCACCGCCGGGATGTCGGAGGCCATGAAAAAACAGATGGTCGAACGCCTGAGGGCCACCCAGAAGATGATGGGGGGCCAGCAGGGCGCGATGCAGCAGAGCGTACACAAGCTCGACCTGGCGCTGATCCAGCCCCATATCCCGGAGCTGAGGAAACTCTTCGAAGACGAGGATTGATCCTCGGTACCTGAACACCAGTTTATAAGAAGGGGGGGTATTCCATGAAGGTCGTACGCTGGCTGCTGTTGGGAATTTTCGTTGTGGTCCTCAGTGTGCCGGCCTTCCCACAATGGGTGAAAGCCTATGGACGGGACTTCGGAGATTTCTACCCCGGCGTGATCCAGCCGACGCCGGAAGGTGGCTATGTGGCCTGCGGCCATTACAGCGACGTGAGGGACCAGTCGAACCCAAGGGCATGGGGGTGGGTACTCAAGCTCTCCCCCTCGGGGAGCGTGGAGTGGGCGCGCTCCTATACACAACTCCTGTTCTGGATCGTCCCGACAGACGAGGGAGGCTATGCAGCCTGCGGCTGGAACGGGATCTACAAGCTCGACGACCGGGGCGAGATCGAATGGAAGCTCGAGGTCAGGAAGGGCTACTTCTGGAGTATCGAGCAAACCTCGGACCGGGGCTATATCGTGTCTGGTGAGTATGGCGGCGGACCCCTCAGTGGGGAGACCGGATCCCGCATCCTCAAGCTCTCAGCAGAGGGGGAGGTCGAGTGGCGGAGGGAGTTCGGTATCGGCGACCACAGAAAGATCCTCTCCATCAAGCCCACTCCCGATGGCGGCTATGCGGCTGTGGGAAATACCAGCTTCAAGAAAGACGGGCAGGGCCTCTGGATCATGAAGATCAATTCCCGGGGCCGGATCGAGTGGCAGCAGGTCCTGGAACAGAAGGCTCAGAACTGGGCCGTGGATTTCGCTGTCACCGCGGGCGGGGATTTCCTGGCGGCCGGGTATCGGGCTGATTATTCTTCGGACCTAGCCCAGAAGACCTGGATCATGAAGATCGGATTCGATGGGGAGGTGCTTTGGCAGAAGTATTTCGGCGGTCCCCACAATCCCTATTTCAAGCAGATCTGCGCCACCCGAGACGGCGGCAGCATCCTGGTGTCCCTGGCATCCCTGTATGACTTCGATTTCCACATCCTCAAGCTGGACACAGCAGGCGCGGTCGAGTGGGAGAAGACCTTCGGGAACAGCGGGGACAATGCCGGGCTTTGGGAAGACCGGGTTTACTCGGTCTGCCAGGGTTGGGACGGGACCTACACGGTTCTGGGGACCACAGACAACCTGGGCTTCACACCCGAGCCTTCTGGGCGTGCGCATACCTTTCTTGTGGCCCTCAACCTCACTGAGGACGGCGCCCTCCCCACGTGTCCCTATCTGGACGACAGCCTGGCCTCGAACGAAGAGGAGATCGGCTTTATTATGAATCCGTTGACCTTCTCCTTCCGGGACTGGAAGATGAACCACATCGATACCGGCATCCAGGTCGGTGATCTGGACCTCAAGGCAGTGGACGAACTCTGCGCATGGGAGCCGGATAGCGGCGGCCCCCTCCCGAAAATAGTCAAGCGCAAGAAGGGCCCCATCCGCTGATTCGATCCGATTGGGGGGATGGATCTCCAACCTATTTGAGTTAATTTCCTACATTGTAGTAAAAAAGTTCTTGACACGGGAAATTCAATATACTACATTGTAGGAGATATGAGGCGAACATGACCAAGAAATTTATCTCCCGTTCCGAGGAATACATCCTGCTGGCTGTGGTACGGCTCCGCGCAGAGGCCTACGGAGTGGCCATCCGCAACCGGCTCACGGTCGACACCGGAGAGACCTGGGCCTTTGGGGCCGTGCACGTCATGCTGACCCGGCTCGAGAAGAAGGGGTTGCTGGAATCCTATCTGGCCGATCCCACTCCCCAGAGAGGAGGCCGCAGCAAGCGGATCTACTCCATGACCTCCCTCGGGCTCCAGACCCTTACCCAGATCAAGAAGGTGCAGGACAAGGTGTGGTCCGACCTCTCGAAATTTTCCCCTACAGAATGAAAATGGCACTCGGAGAAACCTACGCTCGGCCCCCGCGGATCTCGGAATGGTTCCTCGAACGGATGTTCCCTGAAAAGGGCGCCTATTCCCTGGCAGGTGATGTGGCGGAAACATTTCAGCGCATCCATCAGGAAAAGGGGCGCCGTCCCGCCCGCCGTTGGTATAGGGCCCAACTCATAAAAGCTGTTCCCGCGTTTATCAAGGATTTCTTATATTGGAGAATCACTATGTTCAGAAACTACGCCAAACTGGCTTACAGGCATATGATCAGGCAAAAGGGCTATTCGTTTATCAATATCGCCGGCCTGGCCATCGGCATCGCCTGCACCATCCTGATCCTGCTCTGGGTCCGGGACGAGCTGAGCTTCGATCGGTTCCATGAACACAAGCAGGACCTCTACCGTGTGACGTGCATCGGCACTGAGGCCAGTTTCTTCAGTTCGCCTGCCCCCTTTGCCCCGGCCATCGTCGCCGAGATCCCGGAGGTCGAGGATGCCGTGCGCGTCCTGAAGGCGCTGCGTTTCGTGTTCAAGCGTGGGGAAAAGGCGTTCTATGAGGAAAACGGTATCTCCGCGGACCCGTCTTTCTTCGACATGTTCTCCTTCGAGATCCTGAAGGGAGATCCACGGGCCGCGTTTGAAAAGCCACTCAATATAGTCCTGACCGAGAGCCTGGCCCGGAAGTATTTCGGGGATGAAGATCCCGTGGGGAAAACCATGCAGTTGGAGGGCCGGGCCGACCTCCGAGTGGTCGCGGTATTGGCGGACATCCCGGCCAACTCCCACCTCCAGTTCGACTTTGTGCTTCCCCATAAGCTTGTCCGCTGGGCCGGATTGGCATGGGGGGATTTCAATTTCATGACCTACCTCAAGGCCTCTCCTACCAGGAATGAGGAGGAGCTGACCCGGAAACTGAACGAGGTCGCCGAAAGGCATGGCTGCCCGCAGATCGTGGATAAGCAGCTGACATTCGCCCTCCAGGCCCTGCCGGACATCTACCTGAATCCGCTCGGAAATTTTGACATACCGCTCGGCAACAAAAGATATGTGTATCTGTTTTCCGTGATCGCACTGTTCATCCTGTTCATCGCCTGCGTGAACTACATCAACCTGTCCACGGCCCGGGCGGAGAAACGGGCCCGTGAGGTCGGTCTGCGAAAAGTTGTTGGCGCGGCCCGAATCCAGGTGATCAAACAATTCTTCGGCGAATCCCTGATTATGGCACTACTCTCTCTTTTCCTTGCGGTGATGTCCGCCTGGCTGCTCATGCCGGTCTTCAACGGGCTGACTGGCAAGAGCTTGTCGTTTGAAATCTTCGATCCTATGGTTCTCCTGGGGCTGCTCGGCATCACCTGCCTGGCCGGTCTCCTCGCAGGGCTCTATCCGGCCCTGTATCTCTCGTCCTTCGAGCCCATCAATGTGCTGAGGAACAACCTCATGGCGCGGTCATGGCTCAACGGGCCGTCGAATCGGCAGGCCCGTAAGGGCTCGCTGAGGCGCATCCTGGTGGTCGCCCAGTTCTCCCTCTCCATCATCCTGATCCTTGCCACCATGGTCATCTACAACCAGCTAAACTTCATGCGGGACAAAAGTTGGAACTCCGGAGGCGATGTCATGCTCCACATCCCCTTCAAGGAGAATCTTCCTGCCAAATATGACCTGGTCAGGAACGAGCTCCTGAAGCATCCTGGGATCACAGCGGTCGCAGCCAAGGATGTGGTGCCCACCTCTCTACGCAACAACACGATGGGTGTGGGCTGGGATGGGAAGACCGACGACCAGTCAGGCATCCACATGGAAACCACACGCGTGGATTTTAACTACTTCCCGGCCATGGGCATGGATATCGTCGCGGGCCGGGGCTTTTCACAGGAATTCCCGGGTGATGTCGGCAAGTCCTTTATCCTGAACGAAGAGGCCGTTCGTTTAGCTGGGATAGAGGACCCGGTCGGCAAACGGTTCCGTCTCTATGAGAATGTCGGCACCATCGTGGGCGTCATCGAAAACACGTATTTCCACTCGCTCCGCACGGTCCTCAGGGCCCAGGTCTTCTATCTCTTCACGGACCTTGCCCGTCAGAGGTCCGGAGTGGTGCTCATCCGCGTGAAGGCTCCTCAGGGCCTCATTGACCTTCAGGAAACCATCGCACGCATTGAGGATGCCTGGCTGGGAGTGAACTCGATCGCTCCCTTTGAGTATCGCTTCCTGGACGAGACCATCGCGGCCCAGTATGGAAATGAGCGGCGCTTGGGACGCCTCTTCGGCTATTTCGCCTTCTTAGCCGTATTCATCTCGTGCCTGGGACTCGTGGGGCTGGCCTCCTTCCTGGCCGAACTGCGGACCAAGGAGATCGGGATCCGCAAGGCTCTGGGTGCCGGCCTCGGGGATATCGTGGGCATGCTATCCCGGGATTTCACGCTCTGGGTCCTGGCCGCCAACCTCATCGCCTGGCCCGTAGCCTGGCTCGTCATGCGCCGCTGGCTGCAGAATTTCGCCTACCGGACACCGATCACTTGGTGGATCTTTCCGGCTGCCGGTGCGATCGCCCTGGTGATCGCCTGGGCCACCGTCAGTCTGCAGACGCTGAGGGCCGCCCGCTCCAATCCCGTCGACGCCCTGCGTTACGAATGATTCGGTAGGGTACACGGACAGTCAGCCGACTCGCCTCCGGATGACTTCTTTTTTCAGTTTGCCCGGCTGAGTGGAATTTCAATTTGATCTAGAAGGGCCTGCGGCAGGTTCAGGGCGATTGATTCTGTAAGGCCGCTGTGATATTTTTTCGGAGTGAATCTACAGCGACTGGATGTGATCAAAATCTTTCCCTTAAGGGGCAACTCCCATGAAATCTAAACCATACTTCGCGGCATTCGTCCTGATGATCCTCGGGATTAGCGGCCTGGTCCCTGCCCAGGAGGCAAAGAGCCCGCTGCTCGAGTCCTGGCAGCAGTACCTTGAGCTCAAACGCAGCTCCGAATTCAGGTTCGAATGGATATCGCTTGGGCCGGTCATGAATTCCGCGCGGGTGGAGGCCGTCCAGTGTGATCCGGAACGGCCCGGGACCTGGTATGTGGCCTTCGGATCGGGGAACCTCTGGAAAACCACCAATCACGGCCTGAACTGGAAGCCTATCTTCGAAAACCAGCCCACACTGGGTATCGGCGACATCGCCCTGGCCCCCTCCAATCCCGACATCATCTGGTTGGGATCCGGGGAAAGCTTGAAGAAGCCCCGCAATTTTACCATGCCCGGAGTGGGCGTATTCCGTTCCGACGACGGCGGCGAAACCTGGACAAACACCGGGCTTCCGGATTCCTATCATATCGGAGAGATCGCGGTCCATCCCACGAACCCGGAGATCGTCTTTGTCGCGGTTCAGGGACATTTCTGGTCGACGAATCCCAACCGGGGCCTGTACAGGACGATGGACGGGGGGAAGACCTGGGAGCACGTCCTCTATGTCAGCGAAAAGGTGGGAGCGAACGATGTGGTGATCGCTCCCTCCGATCCGGACGTGATATATGTCTCCATGTGGGAGAACAACCCCGGGATCTCCGGCGCCGAGAGCGGCGTGTACCGGAGCTCGGATGGCGGCAGGACCTGGGCCCGGCTCAATGGAGGGCTGCCCACTGGGCCCGGGACGGGGCGGATCGGCCTCGCCGTCTCCTGGAGCGATCCCGACAAGGCCTATGCCCTGGTCGACAACCTGGCCAAGGAACGGGACCTCGCTGCCGAGGTCTATGGGACGCTGGACGGGGGAAAAACCTGGAAGAGGACGCATGAGGAAGAGCTTTATATCTTTCCGGGTATCGGCTGGTACTTCACGGATTGCTACGTGAATCCAAAGGACGACGATGAGGTCTTCGCGCTGGGCGTGCGCATGGCCCACAGCGCGGACGGGGGGAAGACATTCACACTCGTGGGCGGAGACGTCATGCACCTCAATCCCAACGCGGCTGACCCGCTGCACCTCGATCACTGCGAGATGTGGATCAATCCCCTGAATCCCGATCACCTGGCCCTGGGCAACGACGGCGGCCTGTATGTCAGCTACGATAAGGGGGATTCCTGGCTTCACTACAACAATCTGCCTGCAGGGGAGTTTTATGACGTCTCGGTCGACAACCAGGATCCCTATCTGGTGTATGGCGGAACTCAGGACGACTCCTCGGTCTACGGCCCATCCCGGGAGTGGAAGCCCAAGTATCCGGACGGCTGGAAATACGTATGGGTGGACGCGTGGGCCGGCGGCGACGGGTGTGTGACCATCCCCGATCCCGTCGATCCCAACACGGTGTATTCGTCATCTCAGAACGGGGGGATCTTCCGGAAGGATATGCGGGCGGACCGCTCCCAACGCATACGGCCCCGGCTGCCCAAGGACCACCCCGGTGAGCTCCGGTATGCCTTCGTCGCTCCCTATTTTATCTCCCCGCACAACCGCCTCACCCTCTACCACGGCGGCAATTATATCTTCAAAAGCCTGAATCGGGGAGACGCCTGGCGCATGATCAGCCCGGATCTCACGGGATCGGCATATCCAGGGAAGCGGACCGGCGCCATGGGGGCGATCGCAGAGAGTCCTCTCAAGCCGGGCCTGCTCTATGCCGGCACGGACAGGGGAGCGTTCTGGGTGACCCACAATGACGGCGTCGAATGGACCGAGCTTTCCGAGGGGCTGCCAGACCACTACATCCGGAGCATCTGCCCCTCCCGCTTCAAGGAAAAACGGGTTTATACAGCCGTGGCCGGGATCAACGACGACGACCTCGCCAACTACCTCTTCGTGTCCGAGGACCACGGCCGGGAGTGGCGGTCCCTGACCGGCAACCTCCCGGATGAGGTGGCCTACGTCATCCTGGAGGATCCTACCAATGAAAACATCCTGTACGCCGGGCTGTACCGGGGTGTATTCGTATCCACGGACCGGGGGCGAAGCTGGTCGCTGCTGGGACCGGGGATGGCGGCCACGGCGATATCCGACTTGGTGATCCAGGAGCGGGAGATGGACCTTGTGGTGGGGACCCACGGCCGGGGGATCTACAAGCTGAACCTCCGTCCCCTTCAGGAGGCTTTCGAGAGGGGAGGGCCTAAGGAGCCTCGCCTGTTCGATACGCCAGCGGCCTACCTGCCCTGGATCAACGACACCCACCGCGATCCCAAGTACAGCACCATGGAGAAGGTCCCCATCACCTTTTTCCTGGATCGGGATGCTGATGTCACCATCTCTGTGAAGGACGCACGCGGACGTAGCATCTGGGAGGCTAGGCACTCTGGGAGAAAGGGCTTCAACCAGATCCGGTGGGACCTTGTGCAGGAGAGGGTTGACAGCCCGCGGCCCTACTTCACCCAGTATTTCCAGTTCGCCAGGTCCGGGGACTACACCATCCAGGTCTCGGGCCCGGAGATCGATCTCCAGGGTGCACTTAAGATCATGGATCGGACCGAATCCGTGCGCTGAGTCCCCGGAACGGGAAGGATCGGAATAACCCGATCCAATGAAACACGTAGGTATAGAAGGGGTGTGGAGTCCCTGGGAATCGGATCACAAGGAGCCTCGGATGCGGACATCAAACAAGATCCTGTGTGTAGTAACTGTGTTTATCGTGGCCGTTTTGGGCCTGGCCGGCTCGGCCTCGGGTTTCCCTGGCCAGGACATCGGATTCGATCCTGACAAAGTGTATCCAGGGGAAGTGCTCAAGCAGGATCTCGCGCTCCTACGCACCGCCTTGGAGGAGGGGCATGCCGGGCTCTATTGCTATTCCTCGAAGGAGGAGATGGACCGGTATTTCGACAAAGTCGCCGAAAAGATCGGCCGCCCCATGACCGAGCCGGAGTTTCACAGGCACGTGGCCTGGCTGATCGCCCTGGTCAATGACGGGCACACGGGTGTGAGGAGCTCAACGGCCTACGGCAGATATCTCTCCAACCAAGCCTACTTGCTCCCCTTCAACCTGCGCTACGTCCGCGGCAGTGCATATCTCTTCCGCAATTACAGCAGTGATCCGGACATCAAGGAGGGGGAAGCGGTCCTGGCCATCAACGACAGGCAGATGGCCGAGATCCTGGAGGATATGTTCGAGCACATCCCTTCGGACGGGCGCATAGAGACATCCAAATACAGGCGGCTGGAACGCACGGAGTATTTCGGTACCTTGTACGCCCTCCTCTACGGTGTGTCCACGTCATTCACGATCACCCTCGCGAATCCTGCAGGGGGCTCCTGCCGCACCATCACCGTCGATGGTGTGCGGCCCCGGTCTATGAACAGGATCGCCGGGGAGCGGTATCCCGGAACAATGAAATCTCTTCCGCCCATGGAGGTGGAGTACCACGGCGATACGGCCGTGCTCACGATACGCACTTTTGGGGACAGCCCTTATCGCAGCCTTGGCAAGTCCTATCCGTCTCTGCTGGCCGAGATCTTCCGGGAGCTGGAGTCGAAAGCCATCAATAACCTCCTCGTCGACCTGCGCGAGAACGGTGGCGGGGCGGACATGAACGGAAAGCTGTTGGTCTCCCGCCTCTTGGCTGAACCGTATATGTTCTACACCCACCTGGAGGTTATGCGGGACAGATTTTCCTTTCTCGAATACATCGATGCCCCGGACCTGGAATCGAACCTGAAAAAAATGCTGCGCAAAAACGACAAGGGGACCTTCGACCTGATGTTTCATCCCAACCTGGGTGAGCAGAAGCCGATACAACCGACCTTTCAAGGCAAGGTCATGGTTCTCATTTCCGGCCGGAGCTTCTCCGGATCCGGAGAGTGCACCTCGATCCTGCATTTTCACAAACGAGTCAAATTCGTGGGGGAGGAGTGCGGGGCCGGATACTACGGCAATACCTCGGGTTTCATGCCGGAACTAACCCTGCCCAACACGGGCCTGCGGATCAGGTTGGCCCTGCTCCGCTACCACATGGCGGTCTCCGGATATGAGCCCCGGGATCGGGGGATCATCCCCGACTATCCTTTCACACGAACCATCCAGGACCTGCTTGCAGGCCGGGACACGGAGCTCGAGTACGCCTTGGAGTTGATCCGGAAATAACCTGAGGGGATTTCCCGTGCCTGTTTTTCCCTATGTCCCGGACCGCCCATCGATCCCAATTCCGCGAGGTGGCCTCCTCCCGTATCCGTAAGACTTGAAGTGTGGGCCGGTTTTTAATAGCCTAAGGACACAGGAGCCGGTCATGAAATTATATCCTCTCCCTTTACTTGCTGTTTTCCTTATCTCCCTGAGCCTTCTGGCGAATGCCCAGGCCACATCTCCCGAGGAGCGCATGAAGTCCTGGGAGTTTCATCAGCGGCTCGCGGCCGAGTCCCCCTTCAAGGACCTCGAATGGCGGGCCGTGGGGCCTGAGCTGCAGGGAGGCCGCATCGAAGCTATCGCCTGCCATCCGGAGCAGCCCTTCACGATCTACCTGGGGCCCGGATCGGGGAACCTCTGGAAGTCCGTGAACAACGGCACCACCTGGGATCCGGTCTTCGAGAAGGAGTCGGCCTTCGCCATCGGGTGTATCGCCATCGCGCCCTCGAACCCGGACATCGTCTGGGTGGGGACCGGAGAGGTCCTCATGGCCCGCAGTTCCTACTCCGGTACCGGGATCTTCAAGTCCCTGGACGGGGGAAAGAGCTGGAGGAACATGGGGCTGCACGATTCCCACCACATCCCCCGGATCGTGATCGATCCCAAAGACCCGGATGTTGTGTATGCCGCTGCTCTGGGGCATCTTTATGGATTAAATCAGGAACGCGGCCTGTTCAAGACCACGGACGGGGGGCAGACGTGGCAGAATATCCTCTTCGTCTCGGACCGGGTCGGAGTTGTTGAGGTGGTAATGGATCCTTCAGACCACGAAACCCTGTATGCAGCCACCTGGGAGAGGACACGCCGGGCCTGGAACCACACGGCCAGCGGAGAGGGGAGCGCGCTCTATAGATCGACGGATGCGGGACAGAAATGGGTGCGTCTCACACGGGGCCTGCCGCAGGGGAAGGACGTGGGACGGTTCGGCCTGGCCGTCTCGCTCTCGGACCCGGACATTGTTTATGCGCTGCTGGACAATCATTCCCTGCGCCCGGATGGGGAGCGTCGCATTGCGGGGGAGGTCTATCGTTCTGAGGACAAGGGAAAAAGTTGGCGCAAAACACATGAGGGATCTGTCCCCACGGCCATCGGTTATGACTTCTGTCTGATCCGGATCGCTCCCGATGATCCCGACGAGATCTATGTCCTGGGAAACAAGCTCGTCCGCTCGCGCGACGGGGGAAAGACGTTCGCGAATGTCAGCGAGACCGTCGTCCATGTGCTGTCGCACGACATCCGGGTCCTGCACCTCGACATGCACGACTTGTGGATCGATCCTCGCGATCCTGACCGGTTCCTGCTGGGAAACGACGGGGGGCTCTACGTGTCCCACGATCGGGGAGAGACCTGGCTGCACCTCAACAATCTGCCCATCGGCGAGTTCTACGCCGTCACTGTGGACATGGAGGTGCCATATAACATCTACGGCGGCACTCAGGACAATGCCGCGCTCTTCGGACCCTCCACCCATGACATCCAGGACCGCTTGACGGAATACGGAGTGGAAGATCCCTGGCAGCATGTCTATCTCGACCGCTGGGGCGGTGGGGACAGCTACTTCACCTGGCTCGATCCCACGGATCCCGACGTCATCTACTATGAGCACCAGTTCGGGGTCCTGCGCAGGAAAAACATGCGCACCGGCAAGGCTGAGGACATCATGCCGCGCGCAGGAGAGGGAGAGCCGCGGCTCCGGCGCAACTGGATGACACCCTTTTTCGTGTCCCACTACGATCCCTCCACCCTGTATTATGCCGCGCACAGGCTCTACAAATCCTCCGACAGGGGCGACAGTTGGGCCTGCATCAGCCCCGATCTCTCGACCGATCCGGGACCGGACAGGCAGGGAAATGTCCCTTTTGGGACGACCACTTCGCTCTCCGAATCAGTCCTGCAACAGGGATTGCTGTACACGGGGACAGACGACGGGAACGTGCAGGTCACAAAGGATGATGGGAAGACCTGGAGCTTGATCCGGGAGGGGATCCCTCCCAGGTGGGTGAGCCGCGTGGAGGCCTCCCGCTTCGACAAGGAAACCGTATACGTGTCGCTGACCGGATACAGGAGGGACGATTTTTCTGCTTATCTCTATGTATCTCGCGATTCCGGCGAGACCTGGTCCTCGATAGCGGGGAACCTGCCTGCCGAATCCATCAACGTCATCCGGGAGGATGCGGTATCGCCCGACATCCTATACGTGGGCACGGACCTGGGCGTGTACGTGTCCCTGGACCGCGGCGCGAGCTGGCATTCCCTGTGCAATCACCTACCGACCACGCCCGTCCATGACCTGGTGGCCCACCCTCGGGAAAGCGAGATCGTGATCGGAACCCACGGCCGCAGCTGTTTTGTGTTGGACATCGCTCCTGTACGCGCCCGCCTGCAGGAGCGTTGACCAGTAGAGGGAGCGGCTGGAATCCAGGATTCGTGGGTTCTCGTTTACAGCAAACAGGAAACGTGCTAAATTCCCATGCTAGGGATATGTCCAATGAACTCCAAGCTATTTAAGGCGCTGATCATAACAGTAGTTCTGTTTCTGTTTCCCCTGCTTCTCCAGGCCCAGTGGCGCATGAAAGCCCTCACGGCCCTGCGCATAGAGGTCCCGATCGAGGTCGACGGGCTGCTCTCCGAGGAAATCTGGGCGCAGGCCCCCGAGGCCGGGGACTTTGTCCAGTTCCAGCCTGATCGGGGGGCGCCGGGGACCGAGAAGACGCTGGTCAGGATCCTCTATGACGGCGAGAACATCTACTTCGGCTTCCTCTGCTATGATGCAGAACCAGGGAGGATCGCCGCCAGCGTCACCAAGAGGGATTCGGACCTGGCATCCGACGATGCAGTGTATGTCGCACTGGATACGTTCCTGGACCACCAAACCGCCTACCTCCTGGGCACCAATCTGCTGGGCGGCCGCATCACGGATAACGGCCGCAGTACCGATCCTACCTGGGATGCGGTCTGGAAGTCGGCCGCCCAGAAGACGGATTACGGATGGAGTGCAGAGATCGCCGTCCCCTTCAAGAGCATCAAGTACGTACCGGGAGAAGGGAAGACTTGGGGCTTCAGCATGGGGCGGTTCATACCCCGTAGGCTGGAGTACAGCTTTTGGACCGGCCCCATGGAGTCCTACACCCGGGTGTCCCAGTTCGGGGAGCTGAACGGCCTGGACCTGCAGAAAGCGGCGAAACGGGGCCAGATCATACCGCACATCGTGTCTCAGACCGAGGTCGACGAGGTCACGGACGTGCGCGTCGGGCTGGACGCCCGCTACGCCTTCACGCCACAGATCTCGGGGAACCTGACCCTGAATCCGGATTTCGCCATGGTTGAGGCGGACCAGGAGGTGATCAACCTCACGCGTTTCGAGACCTATCTCCCCGAAAAGCGCAACTTCTTCCTGGAAGGGGCGGAGATCTATCAGCAGCGGATCCGCCTGTTCTACTCGCGCCGGATCGGGGATATCTACGGAGGCGCCAAGGCCTACGGGAAATCCGGCGGGTATGAATTCCAGGCCATGACGGTCCAGACCAAACCGGATGAGGCAGAGGGCGAAAACTCGGCCAATTTCAGTGTCTTCAGGGCAAAAAAGGCTCTGATGCGGGGCTCCACCGTGGGATTCCTGCTGGCCAATAAATACAACAATGGCAGGAACCAGGGCACCCTGGGTTTCGACACAGCCCTGTACTTCACCGACACCTTCCGCTTCACGGGTCAGCTGGCTGCCAGCTACGGAGACAACAGCGGGAGCAACCTCGCGTTCTTCCTGCGCCCCAGCTATGATTCTGCTACCTTCCACATCCACCTGCGCTTCACCCAGCTGGGCGAGTATTTTGCGGACAATGCCAATGCGGTCGGGTTCATCCGGGATGACAACCGCCGGGAGCTGGACTCGGCCATCAGCAAGACCTGGTGGATGCGCCAGACCATGTTCAACAGCATCGAGTATAATTCCAACTACAACATCTATTGGGGATTGGACGGAACCCTGCGGAGCTGGAAGATCAACCAGGGCATGGATTTCGAGCTGAGGAATAAGTTCTCACTGGAGCTGGGACACCATCAAGAGTACAAGATGTACGAGAAGGATTTCCGTAACCACAAGACAGACATCGAACTCGGCTACAACACCCGGGAATGGCAGAACGCCAGCGTCAGCTACAGCTTCGGGCACAATTTCGACCTGGACTTCCACCTGATCGGTGGGGACGTCAACTACATGATCCTGAGCGGGCTGTCCTTGGAATATGGGCTTTCCCGCTTGATATACGAACCCGATCCCGAGGGCGAAAGCACGTGGATCCACGTCCTCCGCGCCACCAATCATTTCACCCCGGATCTTTACTTGAAACTCTTCTATCAGATCCACACCGCCATCGACAAGCACAACATCCAGGTCCTGTTCGTGTACCGGTTCCAGCCGCCCTTTGGAACCATCCAATTCGCCTATCAGAAAGGGACGGCGGAATTCGGTGAGAAGGGCGACCAGGGACACACTTTCTTCGCCAAGTTCGCGTACATGTTTTAGAAATCCGCATGGACTTCCATATATTTTCTTGAACGAGTCGGGTAGGAGTGAAACACTGCCTTCACCCCCTGTGGGGCGGGATCAAGAACACGAACCTACACGAGTTCACATCGACCATTCATCCGTACCCTCACCCTCGAATTCGCGCCAGGGAATATACGAGTGCTAATACAGTAGTCGATCGATGGCTGCCTCCCGATCCGGTGATCAGCGAGATCCGATAATTCGAGACAGGACGGAATTATCTCAGAAACGTATTCAAGACCTCTTCGATCGTGTCCCAGGCGGATGAGGTGGGAATCACGAGCTCGAAATGGCCCGCATCTTCTAGAAGGACCAGGCGGCATGTGTCACCTTTCTGTTGGGCCGCCTCTTGATAGGCCTGGGCGCCTTGGGACGAGATGATCGGGTCTTTGGCTCCCTGGATGAGTATCTGGGGAACACCGAAAGGCAGGAGCTCAATGGGCGATCCGTGGGCGTATCTGAGCGGGACCTCCTCTTGAGTGCCCCCCATGAGCTTAAGGACGGCATCCCCGCAGCCCTGCTGGTACTCCAACCTGCTGAGGTCCCCCACGCCAGCCAGGGATACCACTCCCTGGATCGGCAGGGGTGCGGTCCGGAACAGGGGGCTGTCTTCGCGCAGCTTGTTTCGTGCGGCTGCCCACAATGCCAGGTGTCCTCCCGCCGAATGCCCGATGAGGGTGATCCTATCGAGGTCCAGGTCATGTTCCACAGCCAGGCTTCTGAGATGGTCCACGCCGTCCGCGACATCCAGGAATGTGCCGGGCCAGCCTCCTCCCGGATTCCCGATCCGGCGATACTCCATGCTCCAGGTCGCGAACCCGAGCTCCGTGATGGCCGAAGCCAGGGGACTGATGTGATGCAGGCCATACGCGGCCTGCCAGCAGCCTCCATGTATGATGACCGCAACGGGAAAGGGGCCGGTCCCTTCCGGAAGCCGCAGCTGTCCGAATTGAGAGGAGTCCTCTCCGTAGGGGAGCATAAAATCCGCTTCGGTTTGTTTGAGGGCGATCAGATCTTTTACCGTCATGAGCTGCGATGGACCCTCTCCCTCGACAGATGAACAGACCATCCCCAGGATTGCGATGCAGAGAGCAAACGACCTACGGGTCCGCTTGAGTATCACCTCTGCTTGATCCGCTCCCCTCATGGTCCTGCAGCCTCGATCAGAGCCGCCTTCATGTCCTTGGGCAGCAGGTAGTGGTAGGACAGCAGGCGGCCGTTAAAGACGATGCTGAATACGCCGTAGGGAGAGGGTGCCTTTTCCCGGATCTCCCGACTGCTCTCCAGTTCCACGACCCGACTCTCGATCCCCAGCTCGCGGGCGGCCTCCAGGGCGGTTTCGGTGGCATCGGGGATGTACGGGCATTGTGCTGTGCGAACCACCGTCAGGCCTGCTCCGAAACGGCGGGCCTTTGCTTCCCAATCTCCTGTGAAAGAGGGTGGATCCGCATCACCGAACCTCTTTACCATGATGTTGAAAGGCGGCTCCTCGGCCGCGGATACGAAGCCGTATTTGAGAAGGGCCTTATTTCCCATCAGCCAGTTTTTATCACTGGTGAGCATGGCCACGCCTTTTTTACCGGCGGCTTCAGCATCCCGAAAACATTCCTGCAGTAGGGCCCCGGCAAAGCCTTTGTTCTTGCTTTTTCCCACCACCCACAGGCAGTGGATGAACATATAGTCCGATGCGTTGACCGAACGCCATGCATACTCACCGGGAAGGTATTCGATAAAACCCCGCTCGGGCAGTTCCAGCATCCTGATCCGCATTCCCTCGGCGAACCGGGCCTTCAACCACTCGAGTTTCTGCTGATAGCCTTCAGACTTCCGCTTGCTCATGTAGCAGAAGAACCCGGTCTCTTCCACGTTTTCGGCGTTCACGTCGATGATCTTCGGTGGGGGCATGCCTTCCACTCCTACATGAAATACTTGTTCTGGTTGTAGACCATGTCCCCGAACTCCCGCATGAAATCCATCTCGTCCGCGGAAAGTGGTCCTGCCTTGAGCGCGGCGATGTTCTCTTCCAGCTGCTTTTTATTGCTGGGGGCCGTGAGGCACACATGCACATGCGGATTCGATAAAACGAATCGGTAGCAAAGACCCGCATCCGGGACAGGCCTCTCCTCGGGCCAGTTTTTCTTAGGCCTCCGGGTCAGCTGGCGCCAGCGCGTGGCCGTGTAGCTGATGATCCCGGGATCATGGGGAGCAAGATGAGGGAAAATATCCAGTTCCGCGCCACGGTGGGCGGCATTGTAACGGATCATGAGAGCATCCAGCGCTCCCTCCGCAGCCAACCTGCCTGCGAACTTGCGGTCATGGGTCGATATACCCAGGTGTCCGAACTTGCCTTCTTCCTTGAGCTCGTACAGCTCGTCCAGTGTCTTTTGCGGAAAATGCTCCGGTTTGGTGACGCCCAGGAACAGGAATATGTCGATGGTGTCGGTGCGCAGCTGCCGGAGCCGCTTTTCGAGGGTCCTACGCAGGTTGGGGTGCCCGACCAGCAGGTTGTAGGCCCCGGTGGCTACCACGAACCTTTCCCGGTCCCGCTTGAAAACGTCCCGCAGGACGGCGAGCATCTGTTTGTCGATGCCGAAGCAGAAGAAGAAGTTCAAGCCCTGGTCGATCGCTCGATAGATGGCCTGCTTTCCCGGCCAGTAGGTCGCCGCCAGCCCCAGGCGGTGGACCTCCAGGCCGGTCTTCCCGAGGACTGTGTGTGTGAATTCTTTGTCCATCCGTAAGTCGCTCCCTTCCTCTCCATTAGGAGTTTTAGCGGCGGCTTTGTCAAGCCGATAATCGGGATGGCGACTTTGGGGCTTCCAGTCTTATGGGGCGATCTCTTTTCTCAGGCGCTCGATGATCCCTGCATCCACCCAGAAAGCCTGATTTTGACCACCTCTGGTCGAAATAAAAAAGAGGTATTTCCCATCCGTAGAGACCACCGGGCAGAGCTCGTTCCCCGGGCCGTTGATCGGCGGACCGAGGGATCTGGCCTGCGCCCAGCTCTGATCGGGCAGACGAAAGCTGATGTACAGATCAAGATTGCGTTGAAAGAGCAAATAGCTTCCATCCGGGGCGATGAAGGGGGTTGCTTCGCCCTGTTCCGCATTGATCCCCGGTCCGCAGTTCTCGGGCTTGAGATAGTGGCCGTCTTCGAACCTGGCGCAGTAGATATCATCTCCGCCGAATCCCTCCGCAGAGTGGGAACTGAAGTACAGGTTTCCCCTTCTGTCCACAGAGAACTGCCAGTGCATCTGCATGTCGTTCACCGCAGGATCCAGCGGCTTGGGCTCGGACCATCCCATACCCGTTCTGTCCATGACCCAGATCCGTTCCTTTTGAGATCCGGGCACACCCGACAGCGGACGGTCGGAGATGAAGAAAAGCCGTTTCCCGTCTGGTGCGAAGAAGGGTACATCGTCATCGAAGGTACCGGAGAAGGGCGCGGTCCGGGGCGCTGACCAGCGTCCGGATTCCCGGGTTATCATGTATATGATCCCTGTAGAGTAGATGGCGCCAGGCCGAAGGACCATGGGGGTCCAGAGGGCTGTGCTCCCGTCGGGTGAGAACACCACGGTGCTGTGTAGGCCCCAGATGGACGACACGATTCCCAATCCGAAAACCTCAGGCGTTTCATCCGGAGGTTCCTGGCCCAGGTATTCTCCCTCCAGGCGCGGGAAAGTCAGCGGGCCCGTGTTTGCCTTTTTTTCTCTGAGCAGTTGAATGACCTCGTTCTGTTTGAATTCAGAGGCGACATTGAAGGCCGACTGCCCCATGATGCTCCGGGCATCGATGTCTACACCACTCTTGATCAGGAACTCCACTGCTGCCCTGCGCCCGTTCCTGGCCGCATAGTGCAGGGGGGTCCAGCCGAACAGATCCTGCTGATGCACATCCAGATCCCTGTCCAGCAATCTTATCATGATCACGAGGGAGCCTCCCCCGGCCGCTTCGTGCAGCAGCGATCCCCCGGTCTGAAGCTTGAACCGTGTGTCGGCTCCACCCGAGTCCAGGCGGTCGAAGAGGTTCTCCAAACCATGAGAGGCCGCATACATCGCCATCCTGCGGGAATCCCGACCTTTGATAGGAATTTCTACCCCGGCTTCAAGGAGCACATCCACCACCTCTTTTTTGCCTCGCCAGGCGGCCAGGTTCAGGGAGGTGGCCCCGTATTTATCTCGGACGTTGATATCCGCCCCGGCTCGGATCAGGATCTCCGTTGCTTCCGGTCCCCCCCTCTCCCTGGCGCAGAGCAGGAGAGGTGTGCGGCCCCAGTTGTCCTTGATCTCCAGCTCCGCTCCCTTCTGTGTCAGCAGGCTTAAAATCTCCTTGTGGCCGGCCGCCGCCGCATGATGCAGTGGGGTCTGGTTGACATAGTCCCGGACGCTGATCTCTGCGCTCTTAGAGATGAGCAGTGCGGCCGCCTCAGTGAAGTTCCTGGCGGCCAGGCTGTGAATGGGGGCGATCTGATTGCTGTCCAGTGCGTTCACATCCGCTCCTTTCTCAACCAGATAGGCGACCATCTCCAGGCTGCGGCCGCGGCAGGCCCAGTGAAGGGGCATACGCCCATCTCCGTCCCTGTTGTTTACCGATGCCGCATCCTTTTCCACCAGGGCCTTGACGGAAGCGAGGTCCCCGTTTTGAACGGCCTGGTGGATCTGGGCGGCGTGAGTGTCATTCCTCATGAGAACCAGCAGTATCGCCGAGAGGATCAGGATTTTTCCCTTCATTTCATTTCTCCGAATATAGCGTTGTGTGTCGTGTGGCTCATACCTAACGATGCTATGTATGCGAGAAATGTGCCAATAGGACCAACAGGGAAACCCCATTTTTAGTGCGATTTGGAGACACGGATATTGTCCGTAGAATGACACCCGCTGTTCAGAAGCGTACAGTGAGATTCAGGCGATCCCAGAAGCGGCCGTCATCCCCTGATGGCCCAGCGCAGGATGTTGGAGAGCTTGGGCGGCTGGCCCTGCATCAGGATGGCCATGCGGAAGATGCGCCCTCCTGCCCAGATGGAAACTAGGGCAAAGATGATGACGCCGATCAATCCTACCCAGGGCTGCCACATGGGGATCCCGGCCGGCGCGCTGATGCGCAGCAGCATGAGCATGGGCGTGAAAGGGGGGAACAGTGAGAGTGCGGTCGCGAACGAGCTGGTCGGTTCCTGGATGACGGGCATGAGCAGGAACATGGGGATGAACACGGGGATCATGGCGGGGAAGGTCAGGTTTTGCGCGTCCTTCGCATCGTTGCAGGTGGCGCCCAGGGCCGCCAGCATGGATCCGAACATGACGATGGCTAGCACGAGATAAGCAAAAAACCAAGGCAGGATGTGATATGGGACATAGTCCGCCAGGCCCAATCGCCTCAGGATAAACACGCCTCCTATGACATAAACGGAAGCCGCCGTCAGGGAGACGGCCAGGCCCCCCAACACCTTGCCGGCCATGAATTCGAAGGGCTTGATGCTGCCCAGGAGGACTTCGGCGATGCGCTGGCTTTTTTCCTCCATGACCGACTGCAGCTGCGGCATGGCTCCCATCATGATCATCATGAAAAAGAGGAAGAACAGGACGAGGGGGGCCAGAATGGCTTCTGCTTCACTGCTGCGCTTGGCCTCCTTGATCTGGCCCGAGTTGTCCAAAGAGACGAGCCCCAGGGGGGCGACCTCGAGCCAGGTCAGGGCTGCCTCCGCTTTCTCTGCCTCGACACCGGCTTCTTCCAGCCGCGTCGTGCGAAGGAATGTGTTGATCGGCCCGGTCAGCCAGCCCCGGATGTTGTCGATGGCTGCGTTCTTGGCATAGTATCCGATCCGGGCCGTCTCCCAGTTCGTCTCCGGGTTCTTTACGTTGGGGCCGATCTCGAGGAAGGCATGGAGCTCGCCTTTCCGTATGCGGTTGGAGAGCTCCAGCCTTTGCGTCAGGGGATCGGACAGGTCCGGTTCGATCCGCTCGAATATCCAGGCGGGTCTGACTTTTTTGCCGGTCTCCTTGTCCATCACCTGCGCATCGTTCCGGGCCTCGGCGGCCTGCATGATCACATCCGCCATGATGCCCGACTGATCAACGATGATCACCTGCTTGTCCCGGGTGTCAACCTGGCCCTGGAATAACCACATGGCCAGGCCGCTGCCACCCATCATGACGGGCATCAAGACCAGCGCGATGATAAAGCCCTTGGTCCGTACGGAGGTCTTGTACTCCCTCTTGGCAATTCGCATGATCTTACGCATGGTGGTTCTCCTGGGCCTCGGGTCCGGCGATGCGGATGAAGATGTCATAGAGTGTGGGCTTGGTGAGCTCAAAGCTGAAGATCCGCGTACGCTCCATGATGGCCTCCAGGATTTCCTGATGATCATGATCCGGTTCGACCTTCAGCTCCTGCATGCGGCCAAAATCCGAGATCCGGTCCACGCCCTCGAGGTCCTGGAGGGCATCGGCACCGGATTCGGTCGCGATGCGCAGGGTGTCGCTGCCGTACTCGTCCTGGATGGAGGCCAGGGTGCCGTCCAGGACTTTTTTGCCCTTGAATATCATGAAGATGAAGTCACACATCTTCTCCGCCACATTCATGTCGTGTGTGCTGAAGATGATGGTGGCACCTTGGGAGCGCAGCTCCAGGACCACGTCCCTGATGGCTTCGGCATTGACGGGATCCAGCCCGGTGAAGGGCTCGTCGAGTATGATCAGTTCTGGCTTGGCCACAATGGTGGCGATGATCTGGGCCTTCTGGCTCATGCCCTTGCTCAGGGTTTCGACCTTCTTGTTGGCCCAATCGGCGAGGTCCAGCCTTTCGAGCCAGTAGTCGACGTCCTTGTCGACCTTGTGCCCGCTTTTCAGTTCCCCATAGAACTGCAGGAGTTCACGGACCTTCATCTTCTGGTAGAGGCCTCTCTCCTCGGGAAGATAGCCGATCTTATCCCTGACAGTATCGTCGAGCTTCCGTCCGAACACCGTAATATCCCCGGAATCCGGATAGAAAATGTTCATGATCATGCGCAGGGTTGTGGTCTTGCCCGAGCCGTTCGGGCCGATGAAGCCGTAGATGCTGCCTTTGGGAACTCCCAGCGAGAGGGAATCGACTGCCTTGACCGAGCCAAAGGTCTTGGTGATGTTGTCGAGTTCAATGACGTTCATGTGTGTCTCCCTTGGTACTACGACTGTACGGACCTTTCTATTCTGGGTGTGTGAGAGAAGACTGAATATTTAGATGTTCTGAGGCCTGCGTTCTCCCTCTTTTTATACGGAGTTCTCGAGAAAAAGTTAGGTTCAGGGCGCGAACGCTCCGGTACCCATCAATCCAGACTTGTTGTGTGCTTCTTGGGGTAGTCGAAAAATACGGATGTTCCGCTTCCTTCTCCTGCCATAGCCCAGGACGTGATGTCGAGGTCTACGGCAAATATCCCGGTGGTGGGGATGTTGTCGACGGCCTCCCCTGTGAGACATTCCGCCAGCAGAGTTAATCCCGGATTGTGACCCACCAGCATCACCTGCGCTACCGAATCATCGATCTGGTGGAGGATCTGGAGCAGGGTCAGGGTGCCCGCCCCATAGAGAGATTCCCGCCAATGGATCTTCCGCAGGGGATATTCGATCAAGGCTGCGATGATCTTCACGGTCTTGGCCGCGCGTTTGGCCGGGCTGCTGAGGATGAGGTCAGGCCGGACATCGGCCTCCCTGAGCCTCTGTCCCATGAAGGGGGCGTCCCGCTTGCCGCGCTTGTTGAGAGGACGATCGAAATCATCCAGTTCGGGATCCTTCCAGCTCGATTTGGCGTGCCGTACCAGATACAACCTTTTCAATTCTTTTTCTCCATTTGCGGCAGCGACCGGATCTCCCGCCACAGTTCTCCATAGGCTTGGGCGGCCGTGGATTTCCCGCTGAAGCAGGCCACAGGTTTGCGGTAGATCCCCATCTTCTCCACCACGGCTGAATAGGGGATGGAACTCCCAAGGAAGCGCTTGTCCGAACCTCGTTGTTCCTGTATTTCCCGGTGCATCCTCTTGCGCTGCTCCACCATGGAGAAGAAGGCCCGGATCTTCTTTTTATCCAACTTCTTGGTCCTGAAAAAATCCGTGAGCTTTTCCAGGGCGAGCATGGACAGTGTGGTGGGGATGACCGGTACCAGGATCAAGTCTGCCGCCTGGAAAATATTTTCCGAGACCAGCGTGATGTTGGGGGGGGCATCCAGGAAAATGTGGCGGTAGTTCTTCTTGAACGGGATCAGGAGTTCTTCCAGCCGGTGCTTGGAGCGTTTCATGCCGTCCAGAGCGATGTCCAGGTTGCGGTAGGAGATGTGGGAGGGGAGGGCGTCGAGATTGTCGTGATCCGAGCCCTTGAGATGGGCCGCTATCTTCCCGCCGCCTTGCAGCATCCTGCGGGCCTTGTGCTTTTTCGAGGGCCGTATCCTGAGATAGAACGAGGCGGAACCCTGGGGATCCAGGTCGCAGAGCAGCGTGGGAGAGCCTTCCTGAGAGGCAAGATAGGCGAGGTTGACAGCCGCTGCGGTTTTCCCCACCCCGCCTTTGACATGATAGAGTGCGATGATGCTCATCTGCCTTTCTTTCCCCCGGGCGAGGGCTTGAACAGCTGCTCGAAGCGGGCCTGGCTCCGGGGGCTGCTGAAAGCCCGGAAGCGTCTATTGAAGGCCTGACGGACGGTTTTCTGTCTCCGATCCAGGCTTGCGATCAGGCCTCCCACCGCGGCAGCGGAGAGTCTCATCCTGCCCGTATCCCCCTCCAGCTTATCCAGGTAGTCCTCAAGATACCGCTGTTGGACGAACAGGTCATTGAAATCACCGAGATTGTCCTGCAGCTTCTTCAACTGACCGATCGCGCTTGCCACCTCTTTTTCGGGAAATAGCGATGCAAAGAATTCGAGCAGGTATCTCAGCTTCTTGCAATTAATACGAAGACGGTGGAGTTCCTCGTCCGGAGAGTCATCCCTGATCTTTTCGCCGGCCCGCAGGACCTGCCTATATCTCCTGAAAATGAATCGGCAGGCCAGCTGAAATACCGGTTGGCGGGCTCTGGGGGACTCCTTGTCCGAAATATCTGCCGGTGAGTCCAGAAACTCCGTCCACAGCGCCACGGTCCTGTGGTACGCAGCGCTGTTCAGGGAACGGCTCACGGCCCGGAGTTCTTTTTTTCGCTCTGCCGCCAGGTCCTCGAAGAGCGCATCCAGGCCTGTGGCCAGATGATCCGGCAGCAGGGCCTGGTATTCTTCCCTCTTGAGCAGATAGACATCCAGGTCGCGGAGCGCGTTGGTGGCCTGTCCCAACCGGGCGAAGTCTTCCCGGAAACGGCTCGTCTCTTCCTCTGGGAAGATACCCTTGAGCTGGCCCAGAGCGGACCGGATCCTCCGAATGGCGACCCGGTAGTCATGCAGGAATTCCGTATCCTTATCAGCCTTGACTCCCTCCTCGTTCCTGGCCATGACTCCGATGAGGTGTCGGAGGATCCTGCGGACGGCCTCTCCCGATGGGAGTTCCGGCTCCAGGGGTAGGAGAAACTTGGAGGTGTATTCCCCCGGCTCCAGACCCAGCTGGCGCATCAGCACGATGGGCAGGCTCTCATTCTCTGCGACTATGTCCAGGTCCCGGAGGAATTCCTTGAATTCCTTGAATTCAGGCCCGTATCCGAGGACCGGCCGCGGCTCGAGGCGGAACACTCTGTGCCTCCTGCCGGAGCCGGCTTCGGCATCATAGGTGGAGAGGTCGAGCCTGAGCACGGTCTTCTGATCCTGGTTCAGGATCCGCAGCCCGCGCTTTTGGGCGGTCACAATCATGAGGGGCAGCAGGGCCCGGACATCGAGTGGTGCCTCCAGCAGGCTGCGCAGGTCGCCTTTGGGGATCTGCCAACAGAACCTCGGAGGATCCTGCCCTGCCCACTTGGCATGGGAGTACGGGAGTCCCTGTTCCAGGTCGAGGAGCAGGAGCCGGTCTCCTTCGCGTACCAGGGCCAGCCGCTTGCGATAGAGGCGCCAGTCAAAGGTGTCGAAGTAGGTATAAACGGCATCCGCAGCCGGGGAGCTGAGTATCGTAAATTTCCGGGAGATCTCTCGACGGAGCTGCTGGAAATCCAGAGGCTCAGGCAGGATGTATTGTTTTTCCGTTTTTCCAGTGCCAGCCATCAGATACCCGAGAACCCAACCGAGCAGAAATCGTTGGCCCCATCATACACTCCATCTTTTGCCGGGTCAATCTCTGGAGCCGCGGGATCTTCACTGGCCACGACGGTCCGCTCCACATACCCGTATATGGTCCCGTCGGATGAGATGGCGTAAAAGAGTGTCTCCTCTGCGATGGGCTTCATGTGCTCTATTCGTAGCGCAGCGACTGTACAGGGTCCTTGCCGGCGGCCCTGAGCGATAGGATCACTACTGGGAGGGCTGCAGTCAGGATCGACAGAATCCCGGCCAGCAGGAACAGAAAAGGACTCATGCCGGTCCGGTAGGCAAAATCCTGCAGCCAGGCGTGCATGACATAGTATGCCAGGGGCCAGGCAATGATATTCGCAAGCAGCACCCAGCGGGCGAACTGCCGGGACAGGAGGAGGACGATCCCCGATGCTGACGAGCCGAGGACCTTGCGTATGCCGATCTCCTTGGTGCGCTGCTCTGCCGTGAACGCAGAAAGTCCCAGGATCCCCAGACAGGAGACGAAAATGGCGAGGAACGCAAAGTAGGTCAGTATCTTTCCCAGCCTCTGCTCCGTTTCGTACATGGCAGCCACACCCCGGTCCAGAAAAGAGTAATCAAAGGGATACTCCGGGGCCAGGTCCAGTGAGGTCTTCTCGATGTGTCCGAGGGTGTCCGGAATGTTTTCTGCCGCGATCTTGACGAACACATACTTGATCCAGTTGTTGTAGAAGCGGGGATTGATGCTGAAGACCTGGGGCATGATCTCCCGGTGGAGAGAAACGTGGTGGAAGTCCCTGACCACGCCGATTACTTGCCCCTCAACCCCCCAAAAATTGACCCGCTTCCCGATGGGTTCGTCCATGCCCATGAACTTCGCGGCCGTCTGGTTGATGACGAGATTGTTGCGGTCGTTGGTGTGATCCTGTAGGAAGCTGCGACCCTCCACGACCTCGATCCCGAACGTTTCGATGAAGTCGAAATCCGTTATCGAGTACCGGACATTGGTGTCCAAACCCCCCGGAGCCTTGCCGTCCCATTCCAGCCCGGAGGTCTTGTAGTCATCGTCATAGGGTACGGCCTGGCCCCGAGTCACACTGGAGATGCGGGGATTGCTGAGCAGCTCCCGCTTGAGGTTGGCGAAGCGCTGCAGAAGGACGGGATTGCTCTCGATCTTCAGGACATGATCGGTGTTGAGGCCCAGGGGCCTGTTCCGGATGTACTCGCTCTGCTTGAGCACCACAAGCGTCCCCGCGATGAGCATGACCGAGATCGTGAACTGCCCCACGACCGAGACCACGCGGAACACAGATCGGCTGGACCTGAGATGGTGGACCGCCTGCAGGGCTTCGATCGGCTTGTGTGCTGTGAGGAAGAAGGCCGGATAGGTCCCGGCCAGGAGCCCCACGACGAGGAACAATCCTATGAGCAGAAAGTGCAGGAGGGGATCCGCGCCGCCGAACAGCACAAGATGTTTGGCTGTCAGCCTGTTCAGCACGGGCAGCGAGAACCGGACCAGGGCCAGCGCGATCACGAAGGCCAGGGCCGATAAGAGCAGGGATTCTCCCAGGAACTGAAGGATCAACTGTCTTCGGCCGGCCCCCACGACCTTGCGCAGCCCGACCTCGCGGGCCCTGCTGCTGGATGTAGCCGTGGAGAGGTTCATGTAGTTGATGCAGGCGATGAGCAGGATGAAGGCCGCGATGACGGAGAAGATGTACACGTAGGTCATACGACCGAATCCGAGGTGGACCTTCTCCATGGGTAGGATGCCGACCGTCAAGGGATCGGTCAGGTTATAGGGCGCGTTCTCGTTCAGGGATGATGCGATCTTTTCCCTGAATCCCTCGAGTGAAGCCTGTGGATCCAGCAAGACATAGGAGGGGTCTCGCCAGTTCCAGTCTTCGGCCAGGTCGTTCCTCAAGGGAGAGATGAAGTCCAGCTGGATGTGGGAATTGGAGGGGAAGCGAACCACACCGGTCACGATCATGTCCTGGCGGCTGTTGAAGGTCATCTTCTTGCCGAGGGGATTTTCCCCACCGAAATACTTCTCCGCGATCTCCTCGCTGATCACCAGGGAGTCGGGATTCTCCAGTGCAGAGGCGGGATCGCCGTGAACGAAGGGGAAGGAAAACATGGAGAAGAAGGGGCGATCGACCAGGGCCACGGAGTCTTCGTAAAACATCACGCGCGGCCCGTCTTTCGGCTGAAAGGCAAAGGAACAGGTCGTCTGGCCCAGTTCATAGATGCGGGTGTAGTCCCGGATCTCGGGATAGTCCGCGGCCAGCAGGGGAGGTAGGGCATAGGGGACGTTGGAATCGAGGACATTGTTGGGGTGCTCGATGGTAAGCAGGAAGAGCTGGCCTTTGTGGGCATGGAAGCCATCATAGCTCAATTCGTCCTGCACCCAGAGGGAAATCAGGATGAAACACGCCATGCCCACGGCCAGTCCTAGGAGGTTGATTGCGGTGAAAAGTCGGTTCCTGAGGATGTTTCTGTAGGCGATCTTAAAATAGTTTCTGAACATGGTGACACTCCAGAAAATGCGATTTCGAACAAAAGAGGGGAGGGAAATGAGGATGAGCTTCCAGTACCAGAGGAGGGCACGGGACTCGCCCCGGCTTTCGGCTGCGGTGGAAAACTCCTCCTCAAGGTCGCCGAGGATGGCGGGATTGGCCCTCTGGTCGACCAAGACACCGAGGAGGCGTTCCGCGAACCGAGGCGGTTTTTTGCCCTTCTTTGTCATACCCGCTCAACCCTTGCCCAATGCCATTTCCGTGTCCGGATCCCACAGCAGCCGTTTCAGCTCCATGGCGGCCCTCAGGGCCTCGATGCCATGCTCCGTGATGTGATAGTAGTATTTCCTGCGGCCCCCGCGTTCCGGGCTGGGATCCCCGGTAGATCGGATCAGAAAACCCTTTCGGGCCAGCTTATCCAGGGCGCTGTAAAGCGTGCCGTAGGGATAGGCCCGGCCGGTCTCCTCGGACACATGCTGGCGGATGGTCACACCGTAGGCGTCTTCCTTGAGCTTCCACACCGCCAGCAGGAACATCTCCTCGGTCAGTGTTAGGTCTTTCATGGGGCCTCCCGTCTCTTATATGTACGAAAAATAGGATAAATAGTTTGACCTGTCAAGGATATTTTTACGATTATTCGGAGAAATAGGCTACTTGATGCGGGTGCCTTCGACTTCGATCCCCATGTCCGGGATGTTGCATACGCAGATGGTGAATTTCCCTTCCGCGTCCTTCTTGAATGCGAACTGATACTCCATGCCGTCGGGCGATACACCGATAAAGGTCGTTTCCTTGTCTTTCATGGGCTCCATGATCTCTGCATCCTCGTTCTCGGGAGCCCCCTTGAGTTTCCCGTCTTCCACGGTGAACGCGAAGACCATGAACTGGCCCTGGTACTCGAACTCATAGCTACCGGCGATCTGTTCCAGAACTTTGGGATCGACCTTCTGGTCCTGGATCGTGCCCGGATCGAGGGCTGCGGCGCTGAGAACGAGGCCCAGGCACAGCAGGACTGTCACAACCGCATTGCCAAGGTATCTTTTTCCTTTTGCCATGTCGCACTCCTTTATATATCTTTATCTTATACGTATTTTTTTGCCAAAAGATTCATTCATCCGGGCGCGTTCGTTGCTGTCCTCTTATCAGGGCTCTGGAGATCGGGGCCTCTCGCTCCTCAAAAGATGTAACATGTTCGGTGAGAAGGGTATAATACATCTGGTCATTCGGGATCCCCGCGGTCCTGGGCGCCTGGGAATTCATACGCAGAGACGTTCTGTGACTCGATCTGTTGTGAAATGCCCTGGCTAGAAAAACTCGAGGCCGGCGAAGAGCAGGGGATAGGTGTTGCCGGAGTTGAAGTTCGCAGAGGCGTCGAAGCTGTGGCCGAGGCCCGAGCCGACAAACAGTGCCATCCTCTCAGAGAGAGGGGCCCGCAATGCCAGGCGCAGCTCCAGCATGTGCTGGTCGGGCTGATCCTTGGGATTCTTGAACAGCGGAGTGTTGTCCCGGTAGCGGTAGCCTCCGTCTGCGCCTAGGCTCAATTTTTCTCCTATGGGGAACATGAGGCCGTAGTGCATCCCATAGGACAGGGACTCGCTGATCTTGTGTTCGACGTTGTAGAGGCCCAATGAAACGATGGAATAGTAGCGTCCGACCTCGAACTTGACGCCCCCTGTCACGGCCACGCCGTTCCCTCCCCAGGCGATGCCCTTGATCCGCCCGTTGCGTGCGATGTTCACGGCCCCGATGGGGATACCGTCGTTGTCCTCTTTGCAGTAGTTCACCAGGCCGATCTGGACGCCCTCGTTGTGTTCGCTGACATTGCCCAAGCCGACCTGGAGACCTTTCTGGTGGACCGCGACGTTGAAGGGCGCGACCTGGGCTCCATGCAGCTCATCCCCCACCACGTTGAGCAACCCCGCTAGCTGGCCCCCCTCACAGCGGTTGCCGGCGATGTTGAAAAGGCCCACAGCCTGGATGCCGCCGAGATCTTCGCCCACGACATTAAACAAGCCGCCCAGCTGGATCCCCTGGAATTCCTCTCCCACCACATTGAAGAGCCCCACGGCCTGCAGGCCTGAACTCGGGCCTCCGCCCACGTTGAAGCCGCCGGCGACCTGGACTCCGTTGAAGCCTTCCCCCACCACGTTGAACAGCGCACAGAACTGGCCGACCGTACCCCTGTTCCCGACCACGTTGGCGAGGGCGGAGACCTGCAGCACCTGGCCTGTCTCGCCCACGACATTGGCCAGTAGCGAGGCCTGGATGCCCGTGAAACTCTCCCCCGCGACCGTGGCCAGCCCGGCGATCTGGACTCCGGAACCAGATTCGCCCACCACCCCTGCCAGACCGCAGAGCTGGAAGCCGCTCAGGCGGTGTTCGATGGCCGAGCCGAAGAGCGCCAGATCGAAACCGTTGACGTAGCCGACATGGCTGTAGACCAGGCCGAGGTTGATATTGACTTCGTCATGTTTGCTCTGGTTGATGCTGACGGGGTAGTACAGGGAGAGGTTGACGACATACTTTTTCCCGACCTCAGGGATTTCATCTTCTTCCTCACCCTCCTGAGCCAGAACGGGGAGACTCATCAAAATGATCATAGAAACCACTGCGAGTGCGAACCACGTTTTTCTCATCCGGCGCCTTCCTAAACTAGAATTCTTGTCTTTCTTTTTAATACGAGTTTTATTCTCCATGGGTTCCCTCTCATGTGGCCATCCATCTATCTATGCCCCTGGGCCGAATGTTTATTAAGGAAATTTAATCCAATATTAATCCGACATTAATGATCGTTTCCTATAATTCCTTCTTATGTTCGAAGTTCTGGAAGGAGATCCCACATGGTAAAAAGAGCTCTCTTGCTCGCCGCAGTACTGCCTATGCTCTTCCCAATTGTTGTTCATGCTCAGCAGGATAAACCCTCCCGGCTTGAGGAACCCCTGGACCAAGACCAGGCCTCCCGGTTGGAAGAACTCAAGGCCGAGGCCCCGCGAGTCTTCATCGACTGCCGGTTTTGTGATCGCGACTACTTTCGTGAGGAAGTCACCTATGTCAACTATGTCCGCGACCGCAAGGACGCCGACATCCACGTGCTCGTGACCGATCAGCGCACCGGAAGCGGTGGAAACGAATACACCTTCGCCTTCATCGGGTTGCGGGAATTCGAAGGCCTGAACTTCAACCTCGTCCATGCCTCGAACCCGACCGACACCCGCGATGACATCCGCAAGGGCCAGGTGACGGTCCTGAAGCGGGGCCTCTATCCCTACCTGCTGAACACCCCCATCTGTGAGCTCATCAACCTTGACTTCATCGAGCGGGTTGAGCTCAAGCCCACGGATGTCAAGGACCCCTGGAATTTCTGGGTCTTCAGCGCCAACCTGGAGGCCGACCTCAGCGGAGAGGCCAGCCGCACCTCCCAGAGCTTCGAAGCCAATGTCTCCGCCAACCGTGTCACTCCCGATTGGAAGTTCCGGTTGGGGCTTTCAGGAGAGTTCGATGAGCGCCACTTCGATTATGACGGCGAGAGCCTAACCAGCATCCAGGAAGAGAAAAACCTCGCCACCATGGTCGTCAAGAGTCTCAGCGAGCACTGGTCGGTCGGCGGCTGGGTGGAGGCCGAACAGAACACCTACAGCAATACGGACCTGTATTTTACCATCGCGCCGGCCGTAGAATTCAACGTGTTTCCATATTCCGAATCGACACGCCGGCAGCTCCGCTTCCTCTACAAGCTCGGCATCAACCGAGCCCAATACATCGAGGAGACGATCTATGACAAGACCCAGGAGACCCTCTACAACCAATCCCTGATGGCGACCATGGAATTTCGCCAGCCCTGGGGAAACGTCTCCACCACCCTGGAGGGCTCCCACTATTTCCATGATCCCAGCTTTTACCGCATCAAGCTGCAGGGCTATGTCTCTGTGCGCGTGTTCCGGGGCTTCTCCTTCAACGTGCGCGGCCGTTACGAGCGGATACACGATCAGCTCGCACTCCCGAAAGGAGATAGATCCATCGACGAGGTCCTGCTGCGCCGGAAGGAGCTGGCCACGGATTATGACTACTCCTTCTCGGTCGGCTTCCGTTTCACCTTCGGCTCGGTCTACAGTAATGTCGTCAATCCGCGCTTCGAGGGATCACATTACCGCGGGAGATAAGTGGGTCTGGTTTTGAATCCGTGTCAGAGTGATCTATAATAACATGACGGACATGCGGCTACTCATCGTCGAGGACGACAAGAAGGTCGGGGCTTTCCTGGAGCGCGGCCTGAAGGAGGAGAACTACGCCGTCGACGTATGCCGCAACGGCGCCGACTCCCTGTATCTGGCCCAGGTCAATCCCTATGATGTCATCATCCTGGATATCATGCTGCCCGGAAAAGACGGATTTTCCGTGTGCCGGGAACTGCGCGGAAGCGGCATCCTGACGCCCATCATCATGCTAACCGCCAAGGACACTTTGGATGACAAGGTCATGGGCCTGTCCGAAGGGGCCGACGATTACCTGACCAAGCCCTTCTCTTTTGATGAACTGCTCGCCAGGATCCGGGCCCTCCTGAGGCGGAGCCAGGACTACAAGACCAAGGCTCTCCGGATCGCCGACCTGGAACTGGATCCTGTCCGGCGCCTGGTCACACGCGGCGGCCGGAAGATCGCTCTAACAGGCAAGGAGTACGCGCTGCTCGAGTATCTGCTGCGCAACCGGGGGCGCGTGCTGTCCCAGTCCATGATCATCGAGCATGTGTGGGACATGGATTACGAGGGAGCCAGCAACATCGTCAATGTCTATGTCAACCACCTGCGCCGGAAGATCGACAGGGACCACCCGGTTAAGCTTATCAAGACCGTGCGCGGCCACGGCTATCAGATCGATGAAGATTAAACGCTTCCAGTCGCTCTCCTTCAAGCTGATGATGTGGTACATCGTCATCCTGGGTGTGATCGTGGCCCTGGCCGGGATCTTCCTCTACCAGGGTTTCAAGGACAGCCTCATCCGCGAGCTGGACGCCGTGCTGCTTGAGATCGCGGACGAGACCAGCGAGAGTTATTCGCAGACCCGGGGCGTGAGTTGGGAGGAGGCCATCGAACAGGCCGAGTCGCGGTTCCTCACGCACCGCCCCTTCATCCAGCTGGTCGCGCTGGCTGAAGAGGGAGATCGGCGTGTCGAGTCGATCATCCATACGGCCCGCATCCCGGAGGGTGCCTTCCGTCTGGGTACGCGGCTCTATTATCGCGCTGATCGGTCCGACATCGATACCCTGGTCTTTGTGACGATCGAAGAGGCGCAGATCAGCACATTCCCGCTGAGGGTTTTCCTGCTCCCCGTGAGGGGGCCCAACGTGCTCCAGGTGGGGATATCCCTGGACAGCACCATGAAGGACCTCAACCGTTTGCTGATCGCCATGGTCCTGGCCGGGATCGGGCTGCTGCTCTTTGCATCGCTGGGGGGGAGCTTCATCATCAACCGGGCGCTCCATCCCGTAAAAAACGTCGTGAAAACCGCGCAGAAGATCACGGCCGATGACCTCTCGCTCCGGATCGAGGCCCACAACCGGAAGGACGAGATCGGAGCCCTGGTTGCGACCCTGAACGAGATGATCGCCCGCCTGGAAAAATCGGTGGAGAAGATCCGCCAGTTCTCGGGAGATGTCTCCCACGAGCTGCGAACCCCGCTGACCATCATCCGGGGCGAAGTGGAGGTCCTGCTGCGCAAGAGGCGGGAAACTCCAGAGTATATCGACACGCTGGGCAGTGTGCTGGAAGAATCCCGACGCATGGAAAAGATCATCGACGATCTCTTGTTCTTATCCCGGATCGAAGCGATAGAAAGGGCCAAGTTGAGTCAACCCGTTCATCTGGATGAGATCTTGACTACCGTCATTGAGAGCCGGGAGGCCGTGATCAAGAAAAAGGGCTTGAGCTGCGAGGCCGGCGAGGTCTCCGAGATCCGCGCCAAGGGCAGCGGCGACCTGCTTGAGCGCCTGATCGCCAATATCCTCGACAATGCCATACGCTACACGCCTTCGGGTGGTCGCATCACGTACAGCCTGTTCCGGAGCGTTAAATGGGCTCAGCTGGAGATCCGGGATACCGGTATCGGCATACCCGCCGAATCGCTCCCGCTGATCTTCGACCGCTTCTATGTTGTGGACCAGTCCCGCTCCAAGGAAACGGGAGGCTCGGGCTTGGGGCTTGCGATCGCCAAATGGATCGCCGACAGCCACGACGCCCGGATCGAAGTGACCAGTCCGGAAGGAGAGGGGGGCACTTCAGTGAGGATTCTGTTCAAGCCTGCTTGATCTGGCGCGATATTTTTCGGACCGGCTCAGTTATTCTCGATCAACCACTGGTAGATGGCGACGTCCTCGATCTCTAATGTGATCTTTTCGATCTGGATTCCGTCTCTGGCCCGTGCGGCGGCCAGTTCATGTGTGCCGAAACCGATGTTGGGGATCTCCCGGGTTGAATCTTTCGGGACCTCTCCCGCATAGACCCCGTTCATGTAGATATCGATGGCTTCCCCATACGCGTTCCCGACAACGATCTTCGAAGGTCCCTCGATGACCCATATATACTTGAGGCTCTGAGTACACTCGATGGGGCCGGAGAAGACCAGGATCTCCGTGCCTTTCTTCTTGGCTTCCAGCTGATAGGTTCCGAAGGAGAGACCTGAAATGGTCTCATCGGCGGCGTGTTCCACCGTGAATTGGAAGGCACCGTCCAAGAACACATCTACGCCCGCTCCGCAGAGATTCTGGGCGGTTATGTCCGCAAGAGTATCCGGGTCCGTGGTGTTCTTGCAGTGGGGGGTCACGATGAGAACCAGCCCCAGGAGTGCGAGAAATCCGATCTTCCAGCCCTTGTGAAGAGTTTTTTCGCAGTTGTCTAAAGGCATGTTGACCTCATTTTTTATATTATACACGGAATTGGACCATCTGGCCATGGGCTCCCTTCCCTCCTTGTTCGCTTGAGTCGGAAGCGGACCTGTGGCATAGTGAGTCCCATGCTTAGTCCAGGGACGGCACCATTTTTCTGATTGCTTTATTGGAGTTCCAGGAGGGGTGAAATAAAAACCGATCGCAGGCATTTCATCAAGTGTGCCGCCGCCGGGCTGGCCGGGGCCGCCGTTCCCGGGGCTGTATGGCCGAAACATCCGGCAGCACAGCGGTCCCGTCCGGACGGTGCCACGCTGTCCTACATGTCCTACCTGCCATTATCCGATGCGGAACGCCGGGCTCTCGTCACGGCGGCTCATTTCGGGGAAAAAGAGGGGGCTGCAAGCCCCGGCAGCATGGTCATCACTTCGCATCCGCTGGCAACGCGCGAGGCGGTCAACGTGCTCAAGCAGGGTGGGAATGCCTGTGATGCCGCCTGCACCGCCGCCCTGACTCAGACCGTGGTGGAGCCCCACATGACCACGCTGACAGGGGTATTTTCCATGCTGTATTTCGACGCCGCCAGCGGGACAACGCATCACCTCAACGGGAGCAATAACGCGCCCCTGACCCCCCTTGAAGGGTTCCGGCTGGGGAACCTGATGCGGGAGCTCAAGACCGGACGGGGCGTTGCGGTCCCGGGATTCTGGGCTGGTTTCGAGGCAGCCCTGGCCCGCTTCGGCAGCCTGCCCAAACGACGGATCATGGCACCTGCCCTCCACTATGCAGACCAAGGATTCGAGATCCATCCTTTCCTCTGGGGGGAGATCTTTGTCCAGAGCGAGCTGATCGGGAAATCGCTGCAGGGGAGGGAGATCTACTTCCCGAACGGCGCGCTGGTGAGGCCCGGGGATAAACTGGTACAGAGGCGGGCCGCCGAACTCCTCCAGCGCCTGTGCGAGGAGGGAAACGAGTATTTCTACAGGGGGGATTTCGCCCGCCGTTTCTGTGTCGAGGTCCAGCAGGCGGGAGGGGTCATAACGCCGCGGGATTTCCAGGCATATGAGGTCCTGTGGCAGGAACCGGCCTCCGGGACCTACCGGGATTTCGAGATCCTGGCCTCGCCTCCTCCGGATTTTGGGGGATCGAGCATGATAGAGATCCTCAACCTGGTCGAGCTGCTGGACCTCCAGGAGCTCGGCCCTGCCGCGGATTCGTCGGAAACCGCCTGGATGATGCTCAGGATCCTGGGCCTGGTGCTGACCGAGGGGATAACCCAGAGAAGGGCGGGAAGGATCCCGCCTTTGGACAAGCTCCTTTCCAAGGAATTTGCCTCCGAGCGTTTCAAACGGCTGCAGGATACATCACAGGACAACACTCCCCTTCCGATGGTGCCTACGGGAAGTAACCACCTCACCGTGGTGGACTCTCAGGGGAATGTTGCCACGATCCTGCATTCCTGCATGTCCTTCCCCTGGCAGAACGGGCTGTTCGTGGAGGGCGTGAGCATCTGCGCGTCCGGAGCTCACTACGGTGTCGGAATGCCTGGCCCTGGCGAGAGGATCCATGCAAGGATCTGCCCCGTCATATTTTTCCAGGATGGCCGGCCTGTCCTGTCCGGGGGTTCCCCCAGTGTTTCCCTGATGGAGAACATGCTCCAGAATATCACCAACATCCTCGACTTCGGCCTTTCCCTCCGGGAGTCGGTCTTGAAACCGCGTTTCGGAGGGATGTCGATCTCGAATCCGGGCCTGCGCCTCATCGAGGCGGACATGAAGCCGGAGATCATAAGGTTCCTGCAGGAAAGGAAGATGCGGCTGGATATCGTCAATCCCTGGAACTGGCATCTGGGCACATTTGAGGGGATCCACATCCATCCCGAAACTCGGATCCGTTCCGCCTGTTCAGATCCGCGTCGGGCCGGAGGTGCCGAAGGCCTGGCCTTGTAGGCAGCCAGGGCTTCCTGAATTCAGATCAATCCTGCCAGGGCCGCTGTGAAGATCCTCATCTCGTCCTGGGTCCCGATGCTCACGCGGATCCAGTTCTTTTCCTGGATCTGAAAGGGACGGACCAGGACGTCCTTTTCCGCGAGATCGACCTGGATTTCACGGGCGTCTCGCGGGACCTCAAAGAGCACAAAATTGGTGTGGGAAGGGATGAATGTCAAGCCCAGCCTGTCCAGCTCTCCATACAGGAAGGCCTTGATCGAGCTGTTCTTTTCCCTAGTGCTGCGGACAAATGCGAGGTCTGCATACGCGGCCGAGGCTGCCGCGAGGCTGGTGGTGGCTATGGACGCAAAATTCATCCTGTAGGGCGCCAGGGACTCCATAACAGGCGCTTGTCCGATCCCGTATCCCACGCGCAGCCCGGCCATGCCGTAGATCTTGGAAAAGGTGCGCATGACAACGACATTGTGCCCCTCCCGGATCAGGCCGACCATGGATCCATGGGAGGGATCGTTCACATACTCATGATAGGCTTCGTCTACGACCACCAGGGTTGTGCGCGACGCCTTCCCGCTCGGCGATCGCCTCTATGAAGCCCGGATAGTCCCGGTGAGGGTAGAGGTGGGCCCGTGACACGGCCTGGACCAGGGCTTCCCTGGCTTGGGGCGGGGGGCCGTACGGGCTTTCGTTGCTGTTGAGCTTGGCCCCCCCGACCTGGGCGGCCCTCAGTTCCTCCTCCCGCGGCTGTATCCCACAGGCCGCGCTTTCCAGCCCCAGGGCCATCCCTGCCGCTGACCAGGCCCCGGCCTTGAGCCATTCCCTGCGACTCATTCCTTCGCGCATTTTTTCCTCCTTATCGATGGGGATACTGCATCTTTTGCATCCCTACCATAGAACAAAACAGGCCTCTGTCTCAAGAGCCCGGTTGATTGACCGGCCCAACGCCTGTGGTATAGAATAAATTCCAGTGGCCGCAGGCCTCGAGAACCGAGACCGTGCGGCCGCATCCGAGGCAACACAAGTACGGTAGGAGGAATCCATGAGCGAAAAGGACGTAAAAGACCGGGACATCTTTGCGGAAATAGGGGACGCTATCAAGCAGCTCGGAGAAGAGATCAAGCCCCATCTTTACAAGGCTGAGGAGAAGCTCCGCGACCTGGATGAGGCGGTTCGCCCCACACTCTCGGACCTGGGCGCGAAGATGAAGGAGCTGGGGGACGCGGTCGAGGGCCCCATGGACGAACTGTCCGCCAAGCTGAAAAACTGGGGTGAGTCAGTCAAACCGGTGGTCAAGGACATGGGAGACCGCGTCAAGAGCTGGAAAAAGACCGCGACCACAGAGCCGGAAGACGGCCCGACCGACCTGACCACAGAGGAGTAACGTGCCCTCTCGCCGATGTCCGGCGCGTTGGCGCCGGTTCGCCGCCGCCCGCCTCTGTCCCGCTGCCGGAGCATGAAAGACCGAACCGCTGATCCCGCCCTGCGTTCCCTCATCGGAAGGGTGCGCTCACAGCTGTCGCACGCGATGCTCAGGGACCGATCGCAGGTTCGGCAGCGGCTGAGCCGGCTGCGGGCTCGCAGCGCGCGGCTGTCTCAGAAGGACATGCTGGGCGAGCTGGCCGGGCTCGAAAAGCGCCTCATGGAATCCGCCCGCGAGCGGCAGGCTCGCATGCAGCGCATCCCCCGGGTCACGTTTCCTGCGGAATTGCCCATATCCGGCCGTGCCCGGGAGATCATTCAGGCCATACGCGATTTTCCGGTCGTGATCATATCCGGAGAGACGGGCAGCGGCAAGAGCACTCAGCTCCCCAAGATGTGTCTGCAGGCAGGCAGGGGCACCGCCGGCCAGATCGCATGCACACAGCCCCGCCGGATCGCCGCCATCACCATCGCCCACCGCATCGCTTCCGAGCTCAAGGAAAACCTGGGGCGCTCCGTGGGGTACAAGATCCGGTTCCGTGACCGGTCCACACCGGATGCTTTCATCAAGATCCTGACCGACGGCATGCTGCTGGCCGAGACCCAGTCCGATCCCCGCCTCGAGGCCTATGACACTTTGATCATAGACGAGGCTCACGAGCGGAGCCTGAACATCGATTTTCTCCTCGGCATCGCCCGAACCCTGCTTGACAAGCGCCCGGAGCTGAAGCTCATCATCACCTCTGCCACCATGGATACGGAAAAGTTTTCGCGAGCGTTTGGAAACGCACCTGTGATCGAAGTGAGCGGCCGCCAGTTTCCGGTCACGATGGAGTACCGTCCGGCCGAATCCTTCGCGGGGAAGACCGACGACCTGGACTATGTGGACCTGGCTGCCAAGGCCGTCGATCTGATCAGGCAGAAGAAGAAGCCCGGTGACATCCTGATCTTCATGCCCACGGAACAGGACATCCTGGAGACCTGCGAACGTCTCGAGGGAGGCCGCAGGCATAAGGGGAGGGGAGACACCGTTCTCCCACTCTATGCCCGGCTTCCCGGAACCCAGCAGGGGAGGGTGTATCATGTCAAGGGGCCCAAGATCGTGGTGGCCACCAATGTTGCCGAGACCTCGCTCACCATTCCCGGGATCCGCTATGTGGTGGACACAGGGCTGGCCCGAATATCCCAGTATCAGCCCGGCACGCGCATCAACAGCCTGCCCGTGAGTCCCGTCGCCCGAAGCAGCGCCGACCAGAGGGCCGGCCGCTGCGGCCGCGTGCAGGAGGGGGTCTGCATCCGCCTGTACTCGGAGAAGGACTATGCCTCCCGCCTGCCCTTCACACCCCCTGAGATCCGTCGCTCCAACCTCGCCGAGGTCATCCTGCGCATGATCGACATGCGGCTCGGGCATCCCGCAGACTTTCCCTTTGTTGATCCACCCAAGCCCGTCAATATCAAGGATGGATACGAAACCCTGATCGAACTGGGGGCGGTCAGCAAGAGGGGGGGGAGGGAATATGCCCTTACGGAAAAGGGCCGCCTCATGGCCCGCATGCCGCTGGACCCCAAGATCAGCCGGATGCTGCTGGAGGCCCGGGAAGAGGACTGCCTGCGCGAGGTGTCCGTGATCGCCGCTGCCCTCAGTATCCGGGATCCGAGGGAGCGGCCGCCCGACAAGGCCGAACAGGCCGACGCCATGCACGCGGCCTTCCGCTCCGAGGACTCAGATTTCCTGACCCTTCTCAACATCTGGGACCGTTATCACCAGGTCCTGGAGGAACTGGGCTCGCGCAGGGAACAGCGCCGCTTCTGCCGAGACCACTTCCTCTCATTCTCACGCATACGCGAGTGGGTCCATGTCCACGATCAGATCCGGGCCATCCTGCAGGAGCAGAGGATCGCTCTGGGCCGGAGCCGTAGGGTGGAGATCGGCAAGGCTCTCTACACCGGGATCCACCGCTCCGTCTTGAGTGGATACCTCTCAAATATCGCCGTGCTCAAGGAGCAGAACTTCTACACGGCGGCCAAAAGCCGTGAGGTGATGGTGTTTCCCGGATCCGGCCTCTTCGGCCGGCGCCGCCCCTGGATTGTGGCGGCCGAGATGGTCAGGACCTCGCGGCTTTTCGCCCGCTCGGCAGCCCGGATCGATCCGGCCTGGCTCGAATCCCTGGGAGGGGAACTCTGCCGCTATTCCTATTCCGAGGCGAGCTGGGACAGGGAACGGGGAGAGGTGCGGGCCCTCGAGAGGGTCACCCTCTACGGACTGGAGATCGTGTCCCGCCGATCCGTCTCCTACGGCCGGATCAATCCTGAGGAGGCCCATGAGATCTTCGTACGCTCAGCCCTGGTCGAAGGCGAGATGGAGGATCCGCCCGCGTTCCTCAGGGATAATTTGGAACTCGTGGAGCGGATCACCCGGTCGGAGGAGAAGCTCAGGCGCCGGGGATTCCTGGTGGGAGAAGAAGTCATGGCCGAGTTCTACTCCCGGCGTCTGCCAGGCATGGCCGATGAACGCAGCCTGCGCAAACATCTCAAGGAACTGAAAGACGACAGGTCCCTCAGGATGGGCGAGGAAGACCTCCTGCTCGAGCACCCAGACGGGGACACTCTGGACGGATTTCCGGATCACCTGCGGATTGGAGACCTGAGGCTTTCCGCCCGCTATCGCTTCGCTCCAGGAGAGGCGGACGACGGCGTGACCCTGAAGATTCCCGGAACAGAACTGTCCCGGATACCGGAGGAAGCTCTGCAGTGGGGTTTGCCGGGGCAGTTCAGCGAGAAGATCACGGCACTGGTCAAGGGGCTTCCCAAACGCTTTCGCAAGCTGCTCGTGCCCGTCACTGAGAAAACGCGGATCATCCTGTCGGAACTCGAGCCTGGCGAAGAATCCCTGTACTTGGCCCTGGCCGGCTTCGTGCGGAGGCGCTTCCTGGTCGACATACCTGAGTCCGCGTGGGCCGAAGCCGACGTCCCTTCCCACCTGCGCATGCGGATCTCCGTCATCGGCCCTGATGAGGAGGAGCTGGCCGCCGGGAGGGACCTCCCCGCCTTGAAGAAGAAGAGATGGGACACTCGCCCCGTGCCGGCCGATTCAGAAAAATGGGGGGATGCCAGGAAGAGATGGGAGCGGCGGGAACTCCAGGACTGGGACATCGACATTATGCCAGAGAGCGTCACCGTGGGTCCGTTTGTCACGGCATATCCGGGATTGGCAGCCGGCGCCTTGGGCATCGACCTCAAGCTGTTCACGTCAAAAGAGGAGGCCCGGGAATCGCATTGCAGAGGAATCCGCACCCTCCTGGAGCGCAGGCTCGGGAAGGATCTGGAATTCCTTCGGCTCTATCTGATCGTTTCTCCGGAGCAGGAGAAGCTGGCTTTATATTTCGGCGGAAAGGCCGTCCTCGAGAAGGCCCTGATGGAGGCGCTTCTCCGGGATGTCCTGCAGAAGGACCTGCGTACACGAGAAGCATACGAGGCCTACGCGGAAGAGCTGAACAGGACACTGAACGAGAGGGGACACTTTCTGAACCAGACCATGTCCGGGATCCTGACGTCTTTTCATCGGGTGAGATCCATACTCGGCGACATCGGGAGGGCCGCGGATTCAGGCCCCATGGTCCGGGACCTGCTGGAGGGCTGGAAACAGGACCTCTCCATCCTTGTGCCGAATGGATTTCTCACGGCCTATTCCCTCGAACGGCTTGGGCATCTCCCGCGCTATCTGGAGGCGCTGGCCCTCCGGGCGGAGAGGGGGCGGATCGAGCCTGCCAAAGACCGAAGCAAGGCCGGGCAGGCCCTGCCCTATATCCAGCGGCTCTCTGCCTTCAGGGATGAATTGACAGGAGAGGAATCCCCGGAGAAAAAAGCCGCCGTGGAAGAGCTGCGGTGGATGCTGGAGGAATTCAAGGTCTCGCTCTTCGCCCCTGAACTCAAAACCCCCGCCCCCATCTCCGCCAAAAGGCTGGCGGTCAAGATCGGCCAGATCCGAAAGATTGGGGACGGACCATGAAAAGGGCCTTCCTCGCCGCAGTGCTGCTCGGTATCACCGGCTATGTCGGATCCCAGGATATCCAGCACGAGGCCATTGCCGTCAACATCGAAGTCCCGGTACGGGTGTTCCAGGCCGGCGTATTTGTCGACACCCTCTCGATCGATGATTTCGAGGTCTACGAGGACGGTGTGAATCAGCAGATCGAAGCAGTGTACCTGATCAAGAAGGCGGAGATCACTCGCCGGGAAGAGAAGGAAAAGACGTTCGAGCCCAAGATATCCTCCCGACATTTCGTTCTCTTTTTCGAGACCGTCGAATATCTTCCCAAGGTGGGAGAGGCACTGGATTTCTTTTTCCAGGAGATACTGCAGCCTCATGATTCCCTCATCGCGGTCACGCCCACCAAGACCTATACCTTCGACAGCCGGGGCCTTCGAACAGCTAGAACTCATGTCCACGGATACACCGGACACCTCACGCTTGGAGCAGGTCTTTGCTGATTCCTCGATATCCTGTCATTTCCTGTATGTCAACAAGGCCCCGGCCGATGCGAGCGGTGTTCGGCAGAGGCTTCAGAGAATTACTACCTGCTTTATTACTCTCCCCAGGGCTATTGCCCCGACGGCCGGTTCCGAAAGATCAAGGTGCGGATCAAGGGCGGTGGCTACCGGGTTCTGCACCGCGCCGGATATCTGGCTGACTGATAGCGATCGCCTTCGGCCCGCCCAAGCAGAGCTTCAATCGGAGTCGTGAACTATCCTCCTCAAAAAAAAACTTGACAAAACCGACTTACTGTTATATATAAGTAGTACAGTTGTGGAGCCAAAGCGATCATGGAGATTCGAGTCGATTCAAAATCCGCCCTGCCGGTATACGAACAGGTGAAGAGGGCCATCAAGCTCGCCGTCCTGTCCGGAGACCTGGCCGAGAGGGATCGCCTGATGTCGATCCGGGAGCTGGCCCTGAAGCTCAGGGTCAATCCCAACACGATCATCAAGGTCTATTATCAGCTCGAGGTGGAGGGCTTCGTCTATTCCCGTCCCGGGGCCGGGTACTTTGTCCGGCTGGATCCCGACCGGGTCAAACAGGCAACCCGTGAGCTGTTCGAGCAGCTCACTGACGAGTATGTCTCACAAGCGGCACATTTGGGCTATCCTCTGAAAGAGGCCGCCGAGGAGATCGCCCGCAGGCGGTCCCGCAGCGAGCAGCCCAAAGCAAAAGGGGGATGAGAGATGCTTAAGATCAGAGACCTTTCGTTCAATTACGGGAAGACCAACGTCTTCAGTGGCTTCGACCTGATCGTACTCTTTCTGGCTGCGGCATTCCTGAGTCTCCCGGTCGACTCGGTGATCATGGCTTTCCTCGGTGTTGGGATGCTCTATTTCCTCTTTCGGCTGGCCGCGAAGATGCTCTATCATCTCATGATCCACCTGTGGCGCGAGCACGGCTCTCCCTGCAATCCCAGGAATGAGTTTTCCAGCTGGGCGATCGCCGCCCTACTTGTCCTCGTGCCACTGGGGATCGCCTTCTGGAAAACCTTCAAGAATTTCGACCTGAAACCGATAAGGATGCAGCTCAAACCCTATCTTGTCATCGCCCTTCCCTGCCTCTTGGCTGTCCTGATTCTCGCTGCAATTTTCTATGAGACCTACTTCGGGCGGCTCCTGCGCGAGATGTGATCCCCCGTTTCTCACCCTATCCCGGAATATTTCCTGCCCTGCCTGCTTGGGAATTGCTTGGTGTCGGACCATGGAAACATGCTGCTGACTGCTTTCTTCTTCCGCACGAGTCTGGAAGTTGACAAAATCGTATGCGATAGCCGACAATATGCCAGAATTGATAAAATATTTTCTCTCTGGTGTGTGTCTACTGGGCCTCGCTGCGCTGGTCTCGGCCCAGGATACGCTCATTGAGATCTCCTCACAGATCGCCGCCCGGGTCCGTTTGTACTTTGTGGGGATGTTTGTCGGCAATCTCAGTCCCGACAAACAACACCAGAAATGCCAGAGGTGAATAGTGAAAAAAATCCTAGTGATTTTTATCTGTGTGCTGACCTGCATTTCGCTGCTGGCCCAACAGAGCAGCCTGATCGAGTCCGTGTTTGTCCTCAACATCGAGATCCCGGTACGGGTGTTCCATGATGGGAACTTCGTCGATGACCTGACATTAGCAGACTTCGAAATCCAGGAAAACGGCGTGAAGCAGAAGCTCGAGGCTGTGTACCTGGTTAAGAATAAGACGGTAGCCCGCAGGGATGAAAAGCGTATTTTTGACCCTGATACCTCCCGTACCTTTTACCTGTTTTTCGAGGTGCGGGAATACACCCAGCGCCTGCATGCGGCGATCCAGTTCTTCATGGAAAACGTATTCCTGCCTGAGGATGATCTGATCCTGATCTCTCCCGGCAGTACCTACCGCTTGAAGGACATCGCCATGGAGGCCCGGACAACGGAGGAGATCCTGGAGGAGATCCGTGAACGGCTGCGCCCCGATGCCGTCCTCGGAAACTCGGAGTTCCGCGCTTCACTGGGCGACATGATCGAGATCAGCCGCGAGATGCGGTCGTTCTTCCAGACCCTGACCGGAGACCAGGAAGGGGAGATGGATTTGGGCGAATTGACCTACATGAAAAACAAACTCCTGGTGGACTATGTCGGCCTCACTACCCGCCTGCAAAACCTGCGCCAGGCGGATGAGCTCAGGCTCCTGGATCTGGCGCGCTACCTGGACACGCAGGATGGGCAGAACCTGGTGTTCATGTTCTATGAAAAGAAACTCATCCCTCAGATCGACCCCTATCTGTGGGACCGACTCCTGAACATGCTCGATACAACTCAGTATACACAGTCCCTCGTCAATCAGGCGATCAATTTCAATTCCAGGGAAGAGTACCTGGACCACAAGAAGATCGCGCAGGCTTTCGCGGATACTTCGACTTCCGTACACTTCTTGCATGTGTCTCCCATGCAGGCGAACGTCGCTGATTTGTCTATTCGGGAAGCCGGGAGCGAAACCTTCAAAGTGCTGGCCTCTATCTCCAATGCCACGGGCGGCTATGCCTCAAGTTCGGCCAATCCGGAAGTGCTTTTCAAAGCCGCGCTCGCAGCCTCTGAAAACTATTATCTGCTTTACTACACGCCTAAGAACTACACCGGAGACGGGAAGTTCAAGTACGTCACTGTGGATGTCAAGCGCCAGGGATGCAAGGTCACACACCGTATGGGTTATTTCGCGAATTGAAGAAATGAAGGGGCATACATCATCGGTCCCCCTTCCCGTATAACATGCCCCATGGCCCCGATTCTTACAACATATCGCACTGGGACGATGTCCACCCCCCCATCGAGTGCTTGACCACTCCAGGGAATATTTTATTCCCCGCGGTGTATTGAATGTGGATACGGAAAACATGGATGGAGCGGGGAACGCATGAGTTCAAGATTCGTGTGCCATTCTATCGCCTTCCCCGTGGTCCTGTTCGTCATGATGAGCTCCTGCGTCCACCAGCAGGCCGGCTGGGAGGGGAGCGTTGCCGATGAAAACGGGGTAACCCTCATATGCAATCCCTCCACGCCGCGCAGCCTGGGCCCCCTTGTGATGCTCCGGGAACAGTTCGCGCTCCAAGAATCGGACAGATCCCTGCTAGGTCGAGGCCTGTCCCGTTTCCGAGATTTTGCTGTGGACTCCTCGGGAAACCTGTTCCTGCTGACACAACATGCGGAGAAGGATTTTGTGTTCAAATTCGACGGCCGTGGTCGATTCCAAAAATCATTCATACGCAGAGGCCAGGGACCGGGCGAGCTGCAGGTCGCGCACAGGATCCGGATCAATGCCCGAGACGAGCTAACCCTGCGCGATCCAACCCGTGAGGTACTGTTGGTCTATAACACGGACGGGAGTTTCCTTGAGGAGGTCTCACTCCCTCCCGGAGTGCGTCACATCGACCGGCTCCCCGGCGACCGCTATCTCATCTCCCGGTCCCTTTCAAGGCCCGGGGCAGCTGGAACACGATCCCTGTCCATACTCCTGTGCGACGGGAGCCTGAACGAGATCAAGGAACTGTGCCGGTATGATCTGGCCGACAAGGACTACCATGACGGCCGCATCGAAGGCCGGATCGATGCCTTCTACTGGACCGTGGACGGGGACAGGATATTTGTCGGAACAGATATGCAGGGCTACGAGATCCTGGTCTTCGACCTGGCCGGAACCCTCCTCCGCAGGATCCGGAAAGATTACCTCCCTGTCCCTTATCCCGACCCGTACAAACGGTCTTTTCGGGAGGCCTGGAAAAAATTCCCTCAGGTCGGCATCCGCTTCCCTCAGCACCTGCCGCCCTTCCATTCCCATTTCACGGATGAGGAGGGCCGTCTCTTCGTCCAGACGTTCGAACCGGGGCCGGAACCGGGCTCCTGGATGCATGATATTTTCGATGCCGAGGGCATCCTCATCGGCCGCCAGGATCTTCAGATCGCATGGCGAGGGGGTTCACTCGGCCTCTACGCTCACGCCCTGGTCAGAGCCGGCCGCCTGTACTGCCTCCAGGCCAGAGAGGGCGGATATCATGCCCTGGTGGTTTATCTCATGGTCACATAGTGGTAGAATTCTCCGGTACGCGGTTCAAACCCGACGTCAACCTTTGGGATCTGTGCCGCGTCTGAATCAACTGGAGGGCTCCTCAAAATGAGATATGTCTCCCTGTTTGTTTTCGTCCTGTTCCTACTGGCTGCTGCCTGTGCTCCCGATGCCGCATCAGAGGCCCGGATCGAGACCGTCGACGGCGTGGAATGGATCCACAATCCAGCCACACCCCGGTTTCCGGGGCGATCCCTGTTGCTGGAAGAAAACCTCGCGCTCGAGGGCCGCGGAGCCGACGGCGCCATCATCCTCTTCCGGCCCTCCCGGTTCCTGGTCGGCTCCGAGGGCGAGTTCTATGTCCTCGATTTCGAAGACCAAGCCGTCAAGGTTTTTGACCACACCGGTGTGTTTCTCCGTTCCTTCGGCGGGAAAGGCGAAGGGCCGGGCGAGTTCCAGAACGTCATCGACATGGACGTCCTTTCAGACGGCCGCTTCATCTTCCTCGATACTGCCGCCCGCAGGACCAGCCTCTTCGATCCCGAGGGGGTGTTTTTGAACAGCCACCAGTGGCGCGGATTCCGCATGGACATCCTGCTCCCCGGGGCGGATTCTTACATCGTGGATGAGACCGTCTTCATGCAGCCCCCGCAGTATACGGTCAAGAAGGTCGACCTCACTGGCGGCGAAGTCCTCTCGCTGGGTGAGTTCACTCCCCTCGGGATTCGGATCGTGAGGGAGGGGGATACAACCTACTCGCTCGTGATCCCGGCTCTCCCCTCATCCAAATTCGCCTCCGATCCGGTGCGCCAGCGCCTGTATCACTGCCTGAATGAGGAATACCTCATCGAGGTCTTCGATGCCGACGGGAACATGTTCCGCAAGATCCAGCGGCCCTATTCGCCGGTGCCCTTCACTCAGGAGGACGCCGAAGAATTCTACGCCTCACACGACCGCAACACTGACAAGATGTACGGGAAACTGGCCCGCCAGGTGGAGCTCCCCCACGTCAAGACAGTGACGGATCTCATGCGAGTGGATGATGGCGGAAACCTTTGGGTCCAGACTCATGAGACCAACGGGGAAGGCGGCCGTGAACTCAAAGCTTACGATATTTTCGATCCTGACGGCAGGTATGCCAGCAGGGTGTGGCTGGATGTGGTTCCCTCGCAGATAATCGGGGAGCTGATGTACTGCCTGGAGGCAGACGACGAAGGGTTCCGGACCGTGAAGCGGTATCGAATGGTCTGGTCAGACTGAGAGCCCTTCCCTATAAAATGCCTACCTGCTGCTTGAAGTTCAGGATCTTCTTTTCGAGCTCTGCGACCTTCCCCAGGCTGCTCTCGTCCTGGAAGGTGGGCTTCAGGTTTTTAAGCTCATTCTCGATGCGGCGGACCCTGCGGATAGCCTGATCCGCATCTGCGGTGCTGTCCAGGCCCGTGGAGCCGGCCATCCTCTCGGCGCCGAGAAGGCTCCGCGAGGCCTCGTCGAATCTCTTTTCCAGATCGTTAATGATCTTTTCCTCGTCTGTCATGGGGACGTAGAGATAGGTATAGGCAAAGTATCCTGCGGCCACCAGGATGAGTATTGCGATCAGTCCTTTCATGATTTTCTCCCCTCCATTTAGTCAGCTTGAACCTGTCCAGATTGATTATAGGAAAGTCATTCAAAAAAGACCAGAGCGATCTGAGTGCAATATCCTTCTCATTCACCCGACTCAATGGAATGATGCCCGCATCTTTGCATAAGAAAACAATCCAGGTACAATAGATGATCCAAGAAAACACCATGATGAGAGTTGCAAGAGTGATACTGGCTGCAGTCACAGTTGTACTGCTGGCAGGGTCGGCGGCTTGCGGCAAGGATCCTACACCCACCCAACCCGAAGTACCTGATTTGACTCCCTCCCAGCCTGCCATCTCGTTCGCCTGCAGCCCGACCTCGGGAAGCAAAGACGCGGTCGTGACGGTCACCGTGTCCATCCAGCACAACGCACAGGAAGTCGGGGTTTTTGGGATGGACCTGACCTTCCCCCCCAAGATGCTCGCCTATGCCGCTGTGTCCAAGGGAGGCCTGACCGGGAACTGGGCCGCCGTGGACGGGAACGAAGTCAGTGCCGGTAACCTGAAGATCGGGGGATTCAAGGGTTCGGGTACGGCGGTCGCGAAAAATAGCAGTGGATCCATCGTAGTGATCTCCTTCACCGTGGACGGCACGCAGCTGAGCAATGGCCAACAGGGCCAGGTCTGCATCAAGAATTACACGGACGACATCGTGGGTATCCCTCCGGAACCGGTCTGTACTTCCTTTACCCTGACGAAATAGCTCCTCGCGGAAAAGGCTTGCCAAGACGCCCCGAATCATCAATAATATTCCCCAGGTACACTCCGATCCTGATTTTATCGAGGCTGAACCATGGAAATTACAGTTCGTGAAAAGGACGATGTCGCTATCCTGGATCTGAAAGGTGAGATAAGGCTGAGCGAACATCCGGAACCCGTACTGCGGGACCATGTCAAGCGAGAGATGGAAAAGGGCAAGCGCAAGCTCCTTCTCAACTTTGCCGATCTGGAATTTATCGACAGTTCCGGTATCGGAGAACTCGTGAGCAGCTATGTCTCGGTCAAGAATGCCGGCGGCAAACTGCGGATCGCCCGCGTGCCCGACAAGATCATGCTCATCCTTGAGTACACCAGCCTGGGAAATATCATCGAGGTTTTCGAGGATGAGACTTCCGCACTCGAGGATTTTAGCTAAATTCCCCTACTCCTTCCCTCCCTTCGGGCCAGGATTTTTTCCCTCGCCTGGTATATAATACTGTGTTTCATGCGCTATGATACAGGATTTTAAATGAAACTGCTCTATGTCACGTCGGAGGCCGCCCCCTACTCCAAGACCGGGGGATTGGCGGACGTCTCTGCCGGGCTGCCCGCAGCCCTGGCCGATCTCGGCGTGCAGGTGAAGGTGGTCACGCCGTTCTATCGAACCGTTGCGGAAGGTGCCCATCCCCTTGCTGTGCTGAAGAGCGAACTGGCCGTGAGCTTCCTTGACAGGGATCTACGCAGCCGGGTCCATGTCCACCGACACCGCCCCGAACTCAGCTATTATTTTATCGACCGTGACGAATTTTTCGACCGGTCGTTCCTCTATGGCACTCCCCGAGGAGACTATTTCGACAATGCAGAGCGATACATTTATTTCAGCCGGGCCGCCCTGGCCGTTTGTCGGCTGCTCAGGTTTAAGCCGGACCTCATTCACTGCCATGACTGGCAGGCGGCACTCATCCCGGCTCTTCTGAAGCACTCCTTGGAAAACCGGTCGATCTGGTTGAAAGCCCGTTCCCTGCTCACCATCCACAACCTGGCCTACCAAGGTGTATTTTCCCAGGAATTTATGCCGCTCAGCGGGCTTCCTCCCGAACTGTTTACCATGGAGGGAGTGGAATTCTACGGACAGATGAGCTTCTTGAAAGCCGGGATCGTATTCGCCGACCGCATCACGACGGTGAGCAGGACCTATGCAAAGGAGATCTGTACGCCCGAATTCGGCTACGGCCTCGATGGCGTGCTGAGGAATCACAAGCCCCGATTGTCCGGCATCCTCAACGGAGTGGATTACTCCAGTTGGGACCCGGCGATCGATCCCCATCTCGCCTGCAATTACAGCCGTTCGGATCTATCGGGGAAACCACTCTGCAAGCGGGAGCTCCGAAAGATCTTCGGGCTGACCGGACTCCCGGACAGCCCTCTGATCGGGATGGTCGCCCGTCTGGTGGAGCAGAAGGGACTGGACATCATCCTGGAAGCCATGGAGGGGATACTCAAGACCGGAGCCGACCTGGTGATCCTGGGATCGGGAGAGGACCGCTACCATCAGGAACTGAGGGCACTGGCCAGAAGGCACAAGGGGCGCATCGGGGTTCGGATCGGGTTCGACACAGCTCTGGCACATAAGATCGAGGCCGGGGCGGATGTCTTCCTCATGCCGTCCCGCTACGAACCCTGCGGCCTCAACCAGATGTACAGCCTCAAGTATGGGACCATCCCGCTGGTGCGAAGTACGGGAGGGCTGGAGGACACCGTCCGTGAATTCGATCCCGCAACCGGGCGCGGAAACGGCTTCAAGTTCAAGGCGTACTCGGCCAGCGCCCTGATCTCCTGCGTGCGCAGGGCGACCGCTCTCTACAAAAGGAAGGACCGGTGGGGTATTCTCATCAAGAATGCCATGCGGGCCGATTTTTCCTGGGAAACGGCGGCGCGCAAGTATCTCAGCCTCTATGAGAGGATGCTGGGATGAGACCCGGGCCAGTCCGGCACGGACCGACCCTCCTGGGCCAGGAAGACATCCATCTCTTCAAGGAAGGGACCCACTGCCGCCTCTACACACGCTTGGGATCCCATCGCCTCGTGCATGCCGGCGAAGAGGGAGTGTTTTTCGCTGTGTGGGCGCCGAATGCGAAGTCGGTTTCGGTGGTCGGAGATTTTAACGCATGGGCGCCCGGGGACCACCCCCTGGCTGTCCGTTGGGACGAATCAGGCATCTGGGAAGGCTTCATACCGGGATTGAGTCAGGGGGATCTGTACAAATATCACATCATTCCCCGCGAGGGCGGAAAGGGCCTGAACAAGGGCGATCCCTTTGCCCGGCGTTGGGAGGAGCCGCCGCGCACCGCCTCGGTGGTATGGTCTACTTCGTACCGCTGGCGGGACCAGGCCTGGATGCGGGAAAGGCGCCGGGCGAACGCCTCGTGCACGCCGACATCGATCTATGAGATGCACCTAGGCTCGTGGCGCAGGAAGGAGGACCCGGCCGGCGGCTTCCTGGGCTACCGGGAGGTGGCGGACCCACTGGTCCGATATGCCAAGCACATGGGATTCACGCACGTGGAATTCCTGCCTTTGATGGAGCATCCCTTCTACGGCTCTTGGGGCTATCAAACGACGGGCTACTTCGCCCCCACCTGCCGCTATGGAACCCCCGAAGACCTGATGTATCTCATCGACCGCCTCCACAGGAACGGCATCGGCGTGATCCTGGACTGGGTCCCCTCGCATTTTCCCTCCGATGAGTTCGCCCTGGAACGGTTCGACGGGACAAACCTTTTCGAGCATGCCGATCCCCGCCAGGGTTTCCATCCGGACTGGAAGAGCTGCATCTTCAACTACGGGCGCGGCGAGGTGCGGAGCTTCTTGAGCAGCAGCGCCATCTACTGGCTGGACCGATTCCACGCCGACGGAGTGCGGGTGGATGCCGTCGCCTCGATGCTGTATCTGGACTACTCCCGTGAGGAGGGGGAATGGGTGCCCAACCGCTTCGGAGGGCGTGAGAACCTCGAGGCCATCGAATTCCTCCAGCAGCTGAATCGGGTGCAGGAGAGCGAGTACCCGGACGCATGGACCTATGCCGAGGAATCGACTGCCTGGCCCAAGGTGACCCGGCCTCTCGGAGAGGGGGGATTGGGATTCGGCTCGAAATGGAGCCTGGGCTGGATGCACGACTCCCTGGATTTCTTTTCCAAGGAGCCGGTCCACCGCCAATACCATCACGACCGCCTGACATTCAGCCTGTGGTACGCCTTCAACGAGGATTTCGTGCTGCCCCTCTCTCATGACGAGGTCGTGCACGGCAAGGGATCCCTCCTGGGGAAGATGCCCGGAGACGAATGGCAGAAGTTTGCCAACCTGCGCCTGCTGCTGGGCTGGATGTTCACTCATCCGGGGAACAAGCTCCTCTTCATGGGCGGGGAGTTCGGCCAGCAGGGGGAGTGGCGGCATGATGAGGGCCTCGACTGGCATCTCCTGGATCGTCCCCTGCACCGGGGAATCCAGCACTGGGTCAGGGATCTCAACCGCCTCTACCGCTCGCACCCGGCGCTGTTCGAGCTGGACCAGGTCCCGGATGGATTCGAGTGGATCGACTTCAGCGATGCGGAGAATGGTGTGGTCTCTTTCCTGCGCCATCCCAGCGGGAACGCCTCTCCGCTGCTGGTGGTCTGCAACCTCACGCCCGTCCCCCGCCTTGGATACCGGATCGGGGTACCCCTGGAGGGAGCCTGGAGAGAGCTGCTGAACAGCGATGCCCGTGTTTATGGGGGGAGTGGGATGGGGAACCTGGGCGGGATCGAAACAGGATGTGAATCCGCTCATGGTAGGGCATCCTCGCTGTCCTTGACTCTCCCACCCCTGAGCCTCCTGGTCTTTTCCGGCCCGGAAGAGAAGGATCGGCCTCACGGGGACGTGGGATGAAGCCCTCCGTCTGCCTCCACGGCCATTTCTACCAGCCCCCCCGCGAAAATCCCTGGCTGGAGGAGATCGAGATCCAGGACTCGGCCCACCCGTTCCATGATTGGAACGCGCGCATCACGGCCGAATGTTATGCTCCCAATTCCGCCGCCCGTATCCTGGGCCCTGATGACCGGATCACGTCCATTGTGAACAACTATGCCCTGATGAGCTTCGATTTCGGGCCCACGCTCCTTTTCTGGCTGGAGATCCACGAAAGCGAGACCTATGCGGCGATCCTGGAGGCGGATCGACTCAGCCGAGCTCGCTTTGGTGGATTTGGATCGGCCATGGCTCAGGCCTACAACCACACGATCCTCCCCCTGTCCAACCGCCGCGATAAACGCACCCAGGTCCTCTGGGGGATCCGGGATTTCATCCACCGGTTCGGGCGTCGGCCGGAAGGTATGTGGCTTCCGGAGACCGCGGTGGACCTGGAATCCCTGGAAATCCTGGCTGAGCAGGGAATTCTTTTTACGGTCCTGGCGCCGCATCAGGCCGGCCGCACGCGCCAGCTGGGGTCCGACACCTGGCAGGATGTGGACGGGGCATCGGTCGACACGCGGTCCGCGTATCTCTGCCGCCTCGAATCCGGCCGGAGCATCTCCCTCTTCTTCTATGACGGGCCCCTCTCGCGTGACCTGGCCTTCGGCGATATGCTGAAACACGGCCGGAAACTGGCAAACATCCTGACGCAGGGGCCCGATGCCGATCCTGAATTCCCCCAAATCAGGCATATCGCGGTTGACGGAGAGACCTTCGGTCACCATCACCGTTTCGGGGATATGTCCCTGGCCACCTGCCTGGATGCGATCGAACATGGAACGGAAGCACACCTGACGAACTATGCCGAGTTCCTCGACCGGCATCCCCCCCGGCTCGAGGTCGAGATCGTCGAAAACACGTCCTGGAGCTGTGCCCACGGCGTGGACCGCTGGCGGGGCGGCTGCGGGTGCCGCACGGGCGGGAATCCTGAGGGAACCCTGGCCTGGCGCGCACCCCTCCGGGAGGCGCTGGATTTTGCCCGGGATGGATTCGCATCCGTGTTCGAGCGGGCCCTGAGCCCCTGGGCGGACGATCCCTGGGTTCTCAGGGACGGATACATCGCTGTCATCCTGGTTCGCTCTGAAGAGACACGGAACACATTCCTTAAGGAACATGGGCTGCAGTCCCTGTCCGATGTAGAGCGCGTCAGGCTATGGAAATCGCTGGAGATGCAGAGGGCGGGAAACCTCATGTATACGAGCTGTGGATGGTTCTTCGACGATATCGCCGGGATCGAGTCGGTCCAGATCCTTCAGTATGCGGCCCGGGGGCTGCAGCTGGCGCGTGAGATCGGGGGAGAAGATCTCGAGCCGGAGTTTCTCTCTCTGCTGAAAAAGGCTCCGTGCAACGATCCCAGGTTCGAAGACGGAGGCGATCTCTTTGAAAAACGCGTGAGGCCTGCTGTTCTTGACTTTCTCAGGGTCGGGGTCCATCACGGCATCGCTTCACTTTTCATGGAAGACCCGAAGCAGGCTTCCCCGGCCGCCTTCCAAATAGACAGGGAGGTGTGGGAGAGCCGGGAGAGGGAAAACGATCGGCTGGCAGTGGGGCGCAGCCGTGTCCGCTCCCTCCTCACAGGGGAAGCAAAGCACATAAGCTACAGCGCACTGTTCCAGGGTGAACACCGCCTCCTGGCGTCCGCGTCCAGCGGGATGTCGGGAGAGGAATTCCAGACCGCAGGCAAAGCGATCCTGGACGCGTTCCAGGCGCAGGATGCCGCTGAGGTCCTGTCCCTGCAGTCGCAACTCCTGGGACCAGCCCGTTACACGCTCCAGCATCTTTTCAAGGACACCAAGAGGCGGGTCGTTCAGGGCCAGCTGGATGCGGTTCTCCAGGAATTTGAGGCTTCGGTGCGGCCGTTCTATGCCAGGCACCGGGAGTTTGTTCGGGCCGCCCGCAGGATGAACGTCCCGCTCCCGGAGTCCCTGGCCTCAGCGGTGGGCTTCCTGCGGAACCGGGATGTCATCCGCATGCTCGAGGCGGCAGTGCCTCCGGACCTGGATGCGCTGCGGGATTTTGCTGCCGAGGTCCAGGAGGGCGTCTTTCTCCCTGAAGAAGCTGCGCTCGGCCAAGCGGTCAGCGGGCGGCTCCTGGCCCTACTGGAGGCTTTGATCAAAGATTCCGGGAGCATTCATCTTCTGCGGCTGATCTGCGGGCTGCTCGATGCCGTAGAAGGGCTTTCACTGCAGCTGGAACTCTGGAAGAGCCAGAACCTGTTCCTGGCCTGGGTGGGCTCTGCGCTCCCGCCTATCCGGGAACGTGCCAGGGCAGGTCGGAAGGAAGCTCACAAGCAGATGGATATGGCAGTGCAGCTGGGCGATCTTCTCTCCGTCGAGGTGCGGGACTAGGTGTCTGAGCTGGAGCGGTCCGCGGGTATCCTGCTGCATCTCACGTCCCTGCCCTCCGGGGGGGGCATTGGAGACCTCGGCCCGCAGGCCTTCAGGTTGATCGAACTCATGTCCGCAGCTGGATGGGCATACTGGCAGGTGCTTCCCATCCACCCCACAGAACCGCGTTTCGACAACTCCCCCTATCACAGCACGTCTGCCCATGCCGGCAATCCTCTGTTCATCAGCTTGGGGGGACTAGTGAAGGAGGGCTGGCTTCGGCCTGTTGAGGTGGAAAGAGCCGAAGTCCCCGCTGGAGAATGTGTGGATTATGCGGCTGCGCGCCGCCTGAAACGGCGGCTGCTGCACACGGCGTTCCAGCGATTCTCGATGGGACGTGATCCGGCCGACTTTGAGCGGTTTTGTAATACGAATTCGGGCTGGCTCGAAGATTTTGCTCTCTTCTCGGTCCTGCACCGCAAGTTCCAGGGGAGTCCCTGGCATGCCTGGCCTGTTCCCTTGAGAGACCGAGATCCCGAGGCCCTTGCCTTAATGGGGGCTGAGCATCTGCCAGCCCTGCGGGAGATCCAATTCCTGCAGTATGTGTTCTCCCGCCAATGGAGGGACCTGCGGGAACACGCGCGTATGAAGAGTGTCCGACTGATCGGGGACCTCCCCATCTATGTCACCTATGACAGCGCCGATGTGTGGGCCGCCCCGCACTATTTCAAGCTGAAGTCGAACAAGCGGCCTTCGCATGCAGCCGGGGTTCCCCCCGACTATTTCAGCCGTACCGGCCAGCTCTGGGGCAATCCGCTGTACCGGTGGTCCGAGCTGAAGCGGAGTGGATTCCGCTGGTGGATCGATCGCCTTGGCTTGTCGCTGGAACGCTTCGACCTCTTGAGGATCGACCATTTCCGCGGCCTGGTCCGCTATTGGCAGGTGCCGGCCGGTGCCCGAACAGCGAGTCGAGGGTCCTGGCAGAGGGCACCGGCTGCTGAGTTTCTGGAGCGGGTACGGAAGGAGTTCCCGCGACTCCCCTTCATCGCCGAAGACCTGGGGACCATCACACCGGATGTCGTGGAGATCCGGGAACGGTTTGGGCTGAGGGGTATGAAGGTGCTCCAGTTTGCCTTTGGCGATGCTGACCCGGATCATCCCTTCCTCCCGCACACATACCCCGCCCGCTGTGTGGCATATACGGGGACTCACGACAACAACACGCTGCGCGGATGGTACGAGGATGAGATCGATCCCAGCACTCGGGAGCGGGTGCTTGCCTACCTGGGCCGGGGTACCGGATCCTCGGATGCGGTGGTGGGGTTGATCCGGCTCCTTCTGGGCTCGCCTGCGGACCTGGTTGTGCTGCCGGCCCAGGACCTCCTGGGTCTCGGATCCGAGGCCCGCATGAACCTCCCGGGCTCCCGAAGCGGAAACTGGAGGTGGCGCCTCACTCCCCGGCAGTTGGAGATGGCCTTCAGCACAGAGGCCGCTCGCCAGCTCGCGGGATGCGGCCGGCGGCTCTGAGCCCGCATGTTTCCCCCCCTATGTGTTTTTCCAGATCTCCCTGAGCAGGCGTGCCGATTCTTCGGGGAACGCCGGATTGATGTGGAATCCGCTGCCCCATTCAAAGCCGGCAGGCGGGAGCTGCCTGGGGAGGATCTCCAAGTGCCAGTGGGATGCGGCCCTCAGGGAGTTAGGATCCCATCCCTCGGATCCCATGGCGGCAGGATTGGGTGTGGTGTTGAGGAAGTAGTTGTAGGGGGGATCATCCAGCAGCGCCTTTAAACTCAGCAGGGTATCTTTGAGCATGCCGGATAGGCTGGACAGGTCCTCAATGCCCATCTCCGTGAAATCCGGCATGTGCCTGACCGGCGCGATCATGGCTTCGAAAGGGAATCGCGAAGCGAAAGGGGCCAGCGCAATGAAGCCATCGGCCTCATGGATCACACGGGTTCCGCTGGCCTTTTCCTGTTGTATCAGGGTGCACAGCAGGCATGTCCCGGTTTTTGTGTGATGCTGGAGGGCCGTCTCCAGCTTCAACCTGACGTTTTGGGGGATGACCGGTGTGGCGATGAGCTGCGAGTGGGGATGAACCAGGGAAGCCCCGGCAGGGATCTTGTGGTTCTTGAAGATGAGGGCATAGGCCAGCCGGCTGTCCTGATATACCGAGAGCAGCCTCAGGCGATAGGTCTCGATCACCGACCGGACATGGATCAGCGGCAGGTCGGCCAGGCTGTCCGTGTGGCCTGGGGATTCGATAATGACCTCGTGCGCCCCAACGCCCCGCCTCTTTTCCAAAAGGCCCGAACGTTCGTCCTCTCCCTCCAGAGATCGTCTCAGGGCGGGGAAGCGGTTGGGAACGACCCGCACGGTCCACCCCGGCGTGTCCGGCCCCTCTCCCCCGGACTCCCTGAGGGCCCACAGTTCGGGGGGTGTTTCTCTCTCGTTTCCTTCACAGAAGGGACAGGGCAGGGCCTGACCGGGGTGTGTCGTGCCTGCGATCTCTTGAGGTCTCTTGTCCCGTTCCGGGGCGATGATCACCCATCTGTCCAGCAGCGGGTCGTGTCTGATCTCGGACATCCGTTCAACCTCTTCCCTCGATCCCGAAGTTCATGATCCCTGGTTGTGCGTGGGATGATAGGCGTTGTTGAGGTATTGGTACATCATGCGCTGCGCAGTGAAAAATGAGCCGTTCAGGGCGATTGAGGAACGCATGATGCTGGCATAGTCCATCGGTCTACGGTAGTACATCGGCAGGATCACGGATTCCAGCTTGTGGTACAGTGACGCGGCTTCTGCCGAGTCCGAGTCGCGCCCTTCAGGCCCTCCGTCGATAGACCAGCCGGTCACTCCCTCCACATGCCCTTCCAGCCACCAGCCATCCGGCACGCTGAGGCTGGGGACTCCGTTGAGGGCAGCCTTCATACCGCTTGTGCCCGAAGCCTCCTGCGGTTTTCTGGGAGTGTTCAGCCAGAGATCCACCCCGGAGCAGAGCGACTTGCCCAGGCTCATCTTGTAGCCCTGCAGGTAGACGACGGCGATGTCGTCCTCCAAGGACTCGGCCGCGGCGAAGATCCTTCGGATCAACTCCTTCCCTCCCTCGTCGTGGGGGTGAGCCTTCCCGGCAAAGATCAGCTGGAATCGGCCCGCCTTCCTGGCGATGGCCCGCAGGCGGTCCAGGTCGGTGAAGATCAGATCGGCGCGCTTGTAGGGCGTGGCCCTCCGGGCGAAACCGATCGTGAAGACATCCTCCTCCAGCTTCCGGCCGGAGCGCCGAGCGACCTCCTGCATCAGGTGCTGCTTCGCTTCTTTGTGGGCGGCCATGATCTCTTCCCGCGTGATGTTGATGGCGTACCGCAGGTAGAGGCTGTCCTCCTGCCATTCCTGCATGTGGCGGTCATAGAGAGTCTTGAAAGGCGGCGCGGTCCAGGTGGCGGCATGGACTCCGTTGGTGATGGAATTGATGGGGTATTCGGGGAACATGTCCTGCGAGATCTTTTCGTGCCGGTGGGAGACTCCGTTGACATACCAGGAAAACATCAGGGCCAGCGAGGTCAGGTTGAGCTCATCCCCGACTTTGGCCCGGCCGGCTGCCAGGAAGCCTGCCTGCTTCTCTCCCAATACTTGGGTAACGAGGTCCAGGGGAAACTTGTCGTGTCCCGCCGGGATCGGAGTGTGGGTGGTAAACACACACATCTGACGGACCCGGTCGATGTCCTGCCGGGTTGCCTGCATCAGGTCCTTTTCCCCAAGGCGCTCCTGGAGCAGGGCCAGCCCGAGCAGGGCGGAGTGTCCTTCGTTCATGTGAAAGGCTTGGATGTCTGCATAACCCAGGGCACGCAGCATGGCCACCCCTCCCAATCCCAGCACGGCCTCCTGGCAGAGGCGGTAGCGCAGGTCCCCGCCGTAGAGATGATCTGTGAGGGAGCGGTCCCACTCCGAGTTCTCCCGCAGACATGTATCCAGGAAAAAGACGGGTACGCTGTGTCCCGAGCCGCTCTGGATCTGATAACGCCAGGCTTGGATCCGCACTGTACGGCCTTCGAGGGAGACACTGATCCTGGGCTCCATGAGTTCCAGGAATTCCTCGGGATTCCAGTCAAAGGGACTCTCCGACTGGAGTCCGTCAGGATCCAGCTTTTGACGGAAGTATCCCTTGCGGTGGAGGAGGGTGACCCCGACCAGCGGGATGGACAGGTCTGCGGCCGCCTTGAGCGTATCGCCGGCCAGCACACCCAGCCCACCGCTGTAGGTGGGCATGTCGGATTCCAGGCCCACCTCCATGGAGAAGTAGGCTATGGACGAAGAGGGAGAAGGCTTGGGGGTGAGGGTTAGGGTCATGGGATGGTTCCTTTCAGATCTCGGTTCCACTGGGGATCACTGCGTTCTTTGGGATCACTGTGATGCCGTCAACGATGTGACAGCTCTCACACTGGTGCTGCTTCACACTACGCGTGTTTACCAACTTGACGTTATTGCCGATGCGTGCGTTCCGGTCGATGATGGCGTTGCGGATCTCGCAGTTGTCGCCTATCCCGATGTCGGGAATGCGGCGCTTTCTGCCGGTCGTGGTGTCTTTGTGCAGTTCGAAGCGGTTCGCTCCCATGAGTATGGTCCTGTCCAGCTTGGTGTTCCTTCCGATGCGGGACCTGATCCCGATGATGGAGTCTGTGATCCGGGCCCTGTTGATGATGCTTCCTTCACAGATGATGGAGCGGTCGATCACGGAATCATGGATCCGGGACCCCGGCAGGAACCGGGCCCGAGTGAATATGGGCTTGGCTTCGTCGTACAGGCGGAACTTGGGCCGGCTGCGGGTCAGGTCCATGTGGGCCTGGAAAAAGCTCCGGATGGTTCCGATGTCTTCCCAGTAGCCGTCAAAGAAATAGCCGAAGACCTTCTTCCTGCGGATGGCATGGGGGATGACCTCTTTCCCGAAATCCCCAAATTCCGTGTCCTCCAGAAGCTCCTGGAGGACGGAGCGGTTGAATACGTATACTCCCATGGAAGCCAAGTGGGACCGCCCGCCCGCCTCCACATTGAAGCGGGTGAAAGTCTCCTCGGGGACACGCATCGAATCCAGGAGCTGCGGATCCTTGGGCTTTTCCTTGAAGTCCGTGATCTTCCCGTTCCGGCCGACCTTCATCACCCCGAATTGCGAGGCCTGTTTGGCAGGGACGGGATATACCGAGATGCTGATGTCCGCCTGTTTTTGTATGTGGAAATCGATGAAGCGGCGGTAGTCCATCCGGTAGAGGTGATCCCCGGAGAGGATCAGCACGTAGTCCACTTCGCTGCGCAGGAAACCCAGGTTCTGGCGGACGGCGTCGGCCGTTCCCTGGTACCAGTCCCGGCTTTCCAACGTCTGTTGAGCGGACAGTATGGTCACGAAATCCCGCGTAAAATTGTCGAAGCGATAGGTCAGGAAGATGTGCCGGTGCAGGGACTCCGAGCTGAACTGGGTCAGGATGAAGATCTTCCTCAGGTCGGAGTGGATGCAGTTGCTGATGGGAAAGTCGATGAGCCGGAAGCGGCCGGCGATGGGGACGGCGGGTTTGCTGCGGATCCTGGTCAGCGGGTATAGACGGCTTCCCTGTCCACCCGCCATGATGATGGTCGCGACATTGTGCATGCTGTGGGCTCCGATCCTTGAAATACGGATACTTCGAAGGCATTATAGTCCAAACCGCCGCCAAAATCACGCCCGACAGCTTCCCGTCCGCAGATTTCCCTGGTGTGTCTTTTCTTGCAGGGAGGATGAACACAAACGATTCCTCCTGGATTCCCGCCGATTGACCACCTGTTGCCCCGTGTGATATATGTGAATAAACCTATCTCGCATGGACATCACATTTCTCATCACTTATGTTGTCGGCCTGGGCTTGCTCATGCTCTGCTCTGGCTTTTTCTCTGGTTCGGAGACCGCCCTCTCGGCGTTGACGAGGACCCAGATCGAACGAATGCGGCAGGATGGCACGCACAGCAGCGCTGCCGTGGTCCGGTTCCTGGACGAGCCCCGCAGGCTTTTCATCACCGTGCTCTTTGGCAACACGCTGGTCAACATGGCCTTCATCACGATCATGGGTGCGCTGATCTATGATACGGTATTCCAGAGCCGGCACCTGGGTGCCGCCTATGTGACCGCCATCCTGGTCGAAACCGCCATCCTGCTCCTGTTCGGGGAGATCACTCCCAAGTCCCTGGCCATACGGAATCCCGAAGGATTTTCCCGCCGGACCGCTCCTCTCCTCTGGAATTTCTCCCGCCTGATTTTTCCTTTCCGAAGGATTCTGCGGTTTTTGACCGACATCCTCCTCCCCCTTTTTGGGGTGCGCAGAATGGTCGATTCCCTTCCTGTCACCAGAGAAGAGATCCGGGAGACCGTACGCGCCACTGCCGAGGGGGGGGCCATCGACGAAGACGAAGGAGAGGTCCTCTCCAATGTCTTCGAACTGCAGGATACCAAGACCAAAGAGATCCTCGTGCCCCGGACTCAGATGGTGGGCGTCGAAGTCTCCACTGTCATTCGCGATGCGTTCAAGACGGCCATGCAGCGGGGTCACTCCCGGCTCCCTGTCTACCGCAAGCGGCTCGACAACATATGCGGGATTTTTTATGTCAAAGATCTGCCGCGCTGGAGGAACGTAGACGTGAGGAGCCTGGGACATCAGCGCTTGGAGGATCTCACGCTGGATGAATTCCTGTCCAATCAGGAGCTTTTAGGGGCCCTGAATCCAGGCCGGGAAAATACGCTGGTCCTGACTCCCTTTTTCGCATTCAAAACGCAGAACATCGGTTCCCTGCTCCGGGACATGACACGGCAGAAGAAGCAGATGGCCATAATCCTGGATGAGTTCGGGGGGGTGGAGGGGCTGGTCACGTCAGAGGATATCGTGGAAGAGGTGGTGGGAGAGATCCGTGACGAGTACGATGCGCTGCCCGAACAGCACCTAGTGCGTGAAGAGGGGCGTGCAGAGAGCTACCTGGTACCCGGATCCATGGGCCTGCGCTCCTTCAACCGCCGCCTGAAACTCAAGCTGGATGTGTCGATCGCCGATACCATGAGCGGCTACGTCACACAGCTCTCCGGAACCATACCTGGAGTAGGGGACGTGGTCCGCGATGAGCCTCTGGGATTAACGTTCCAGGTTAAAAAGATGGCGGGAAACCGTATCGATTTGCTGAGCGTGCAGGTGAGGCGCCGCGCTTCTGGAAAACCTTCCCCTAAACTCTTATTGATCCTGGCATTGGTGCCTCTACTTGGGATGATGAGTGCGGGATCCACAGTGCGTGGTGCAGGGAATCCCCCAGGGGCTGACTATCTTCCCGCCTTCCTGTGTCTCCTGGTATTTTCACTGGTGATGATGGCATTTTTTGCCGGATCGGAGACGGCCGTGGTCTCTGCCTCCTCCGTCCGCATCGAGATCCTCGCACAGAACAAGAATCCGCGAGCGATGTTTATCAAGGCCTTGATAGAGGAGCCGGACCGCATGCTCGGTACCGTGCTGGTGGGTACGAATCTTATGGGGACAGCCGCGGGTGTGGCTGGCCTCCAGCTCACGCGCATCCTGCTTCCCCGGCATGAGCACCTCCAGGAACTGGCCAATACTGTGGTCATGACTTTTGTTATCCTCCTTTTCTGCGAGATCCTCCCCAAGACCATCTTCCGTGCGCGGGCAGACAGCCTTGCGCTACGCAGCGCCCCCATCTTGCGCTTCTCCGCCGTTTTGCTGCATCCCCTCGTGAAGTTTTTCACCTTGGTCTCAGGGCGTTTTGTCCGCTTCGCCGGAAGCGAGGATTTGGCGGAAAGGTCCCGTGTCATGCGGGAAGAGCTCAAGCTGCTGGCCGAGATGGGGAAGGAAGCGGGGGCCGTGAAAAAGGATCAGATCCGCATGGTCCACGGCGTTCTGGACCTGGATGAACGTGCGATCGGGAAGATCATGACGCCCCTCGTTGACATGGTCGCATTGCCAGAAGACACCAGGCCTACAGCTTTTCTACAAAAAGTGGCGGATACGGGTTTCTCCCGCATCCCCGTCTATTCGGACCGGATCGATAACATCGTAGGAGTTGTGAATGTGCTGGATGTCCTCGATGTTGAGGAACTCCCTGAAACCATTGCGCCCTTCATCCGGAGGGACGTCCGTCATGAACCCGAATCCCGACGTGTCCTCCCCCTCCTCAAGGACCTCAGCTGCAGCCGCAGACCTATGGTGTTCGTGGTGGATGAGTATGGAGGTGTGGTGGGCCTGGTGACCATAGAAGACCTCGTGGAGGAGGTCATGGGCGAGATCTGGGATGAGAAGGACAGGGAGGATTTCGAACTCGTGAAGAGGATCAGCGACCGGGTACTGGACTGTGACGGGAAGGCCGAGATCCAGCTGCTGAACCTGGATTATGGGTTAGCCCTCCCCGAGGGGGAGTACAATACCCTCGCGGGATTTGTGATCGAGAGAATGCAGCGGATCCCTAAAAAAGGGGAGAGCACGTCCGCAGCCGGCCTTAAGTTCCTGGTTTTGGATGCGGATGCCAGGAGTGTGCGCCGCATCCGGATCATTATCAAATAGGCAGCGGGCAGGCCACAGAGAACCTGATCGCGAACGACAGATTGGTGGTTTATGGCCCGCTGCCCGCCCTGCGGCTCAGGTTCGACGAATGATGTCTAGTTTGAGAGGACCTCACACACGCGATGAAAAGAGAAAAGATGTTTTAATCAGGCAGAAAGCCTTTATAATAATGCTAAGGAGGGAGGGAGAATGCTTCGTATTAACCGGTTCATCCACAGGCGGGGAGTAAATGTCGGCCTTCCGCCCGGTACCGCGACCTACTCCGGCGAGCCAAAAGAAGAGCACATCCGGATCACCGTTCTCGATTATAACGGCGAGACTTTTCATGAGACCGAGGTCTCAGGCATCGAAGAATGCGCGCACTGTAAAGGCAGTGAGGCCACGACCTGGATCAATGTGGACGGGATCCACGATGCAAGTCTGATTTCGGAATTTGGGAAACTGTTCGAGATCCATCCCTTGGCTCTCGAAGACATTGCCAATCCCTGGCAGCGACCCAAGCTGGAAGACTACGACCAGTTCCTGTATGTCGTCCTCCGTATGTTGTCCTATGATGAGGCACATAATGAGGTCACGGGCGAGCAGGTGTCTTTGATCTTGACCGATCACTGCGTGATATCTTTTCAGGAACGGCCCGGAGACATATTCGAAGGCCTTCGGGAGCGGATCCGCAAGGGAAAGGGGCGCATCCGCAATATGGGTGCGGATTATCTGCTCTACTCTCTTCTCGATACGGTGCTGGATCAGTATTTCCTGATCCTGGAGAGGCTCGGCGAACGGATCGAGGACGTGGAGAATCAGGTAATCTCCGACCCTAGACCTGATTCCATCAACGATATCCACAGACTCAAACAGGAAATGATCTTCCTCCGCAAAGCGGTATGGCCGCTCCGGGAGCTGATCAATGTCTTGGAGAGGGGCGAGTCGCCTCTCATGACGGAAGCGGTACACCGGTACCTGAGGGACGCCTATGATCATACCATCCAGGCCATCGATACGGTCGAAACGTTCCGGGACATGCTGGCGAGTTTGCACGACACCTATCTCTCTGGACTCAGCCAGCGAATGAACGAGGTCATGAAGGTGTTGACGATAATCGCCACCATCTTCATCCCCTTGACGTTCATTGCCGGCATCTATGGGATGAACTTCGATAAAATGCCCGAACTGAGATGGCCTTGGGGATATGGGGGTGTCTTGGCCCTGATGCTGATGATCGGGATCGGCATGATCGTCTATTTCAAACGCAAACGCTGGCTGTGAGAGCATAGGCAAAGGAGTGAAATAGGATGAAGCCCAAATACATTATCTTACTTGTATTGCTGCTGCTGGCAGTGATCTTTGTCATCCAGAACTCGGCCATGGCTACGATCAAGCTGTTTTTCTGGAGCATCAGCATGAACCAGATCATCATGATCTGCGGGCTGCTGGTGGTGGGATTCCTCATCGGATACCTGGTGACGCGGAAATAGCGCACTCGTTCGCTCTCCGTCCGGGCGCTCCGACATCGGGCTGATCTGTTTCCGCATGACGAGGTGGGCTTGAGGCCGGGGAGCGATCCCAGATCAGAGTGGCCAGAACACCTGGACGAGCCAGGTGACCAGAAGGCAGAATATCAGGTTGAGGGGGAGCCCCACACGGGTAAAATCGGTAAACCGGTAGCCCCCTGGGGCATAGATCATGGTGTTGGTCTGGAAACCGATAGGCGTGGCGAAACTCGTGGAGGCGGCAAAGGAGATGACCACCAGGAACGGCCGGGGGCTCACTCCCAGGGCCGCGGCAGTGGAGAGCGCGATGGGGGCAAGCAGCACGGCAGCCGCCATGTTGGACATGCCCTCGGTCAGCAGGGCGGTCAAGAGATAGAAGGCGGCGAAGAGGACATAGGGCCCGAGGCCCATGAGCGGGCGCATCAAGGCGTCGGCCAGCCACTGTGCGGTGCCTGTCTGCTGCATGGCCAGCCCCAGGGGCAGGATCCCCCCGAGGAGGAAGATCACCTGCCAGTTGATGGACCGGTAGGCCTCCTCCGCTGTCAGGCAGCCGGTCACGATCATGCCGACGGCACCCAACAGCGTCGCCGTGAGTATGGGCAAGACCTGGAATGCGGAGAGTGCTACGACCGCTCCCACCAGGACAAGCGCGATCAGGGCGCGGTCCTTCCGAAGATGGAGTTCGCTCATCTCCTCGGTCATGATCAGGTCCTGAGAGCGCAGGATGCGGCCGATATCCTCCCCGGGACACTGCAGGAGCAGGGCGTCGCCGGCCTGGAGTCGGACGCGGTCCAGCCGCTGGCGCATGACCTGCCCGCGCCGCTGCACCGCCAGGACCAGGCAGCCGAAGCGCCGGCGGAAGTCCGAATCTTCCAGTGACCTCCCCTCCAGGCTTGAGCGGGGAGGGATCACGGCCTCGATTAGCCGGAGTTCGTCTGCGGTCATGGGCTTGTCACTGATCTTTACGTCGGCTCGAGTCTGCAGCTTGAATTCGTCCTTGATCCGCATTATCAGGCCTGCATCCCCATGGACAAGCAGGACATCACCCTCCCGCATTACGGTTTGCATAGGTTTCGAGACCGCCTTATCGGCGCGGATCAGGCGGATGAGTTGGATGTCTTTCACGGCCTTTTTCTCGAGTTCGCCCCAGCGTTTCTTCAGGAGAGGAGAATTCCCGGTCAGGCTGAGCTCAGCCAGGTAGTCGGTCAGCCGGTACCTGTCGATCTTCCGATAGGCCCCCTTCCTCCGCGGCAGCAGTTTCCCGGCCAGCAGGACCAGATACAGTATCCCCACGGCGGCGAGAACCGCTCCCAGGGGAGCAAACTCGAACATGGCAAAGGCCGGGCGCCCGTTCTCGACGGCCAGAGAATTCATCAGGATGTGGGTGGAACTGCCGATCAGCGTGCAGGCGCCGCCCAGCTGGCTGGCGAACGCCATGGGGATCAGAACATACGAGACCGGGATCCGACGCTTCTCCGCCAGGATCACGCTGATGGGGATAAAGATGGCGACCACAGCCGCGTTCACGATGAATGTGGAGAGCAGGGCCGTGGTCAGACAGAGGACCAGGATGAAGCGGATTCGGGACCGGCCAGCACCGGCATCCACGCGGCGGGCCAGCCAGTCTACCAGCCCTGTCCGGACCAGCCCGGCACTGATGATAAACATGGCTGCGATGATGGCGGTTGCCTGGTTGGCGAAACCGTAGAGGGCCTGTTGGGGCTGCAGCAGGCCCAGTAGCAGGAGCGCACTTAATACGAGCAGGGCGGTGACATCGGGCCGCAGTTTCTCCGAGACAAAGAGGGTCATGGTCGCGGCAAGGATGGCCAGCATGAGGAGGATCTCGAATTCGGGCATGGCTTCGTCCTGTGGTGTCCTCCTACCATATCACAGAATATTCAGCGAACGAACAGGATTTTCTTTGACCTGGGGAAACGGGTGTGATATTACCAAATGATCATTATGTGAGCGGGGTAAGGCCCCGCATCTCGAGTCGGAGGACGAAATGAAAAGATTACTGAGCTTGAGTGTGATCGGGCTGTGCCTGCTCTTGGGGGGCATGGACCTGAATGCACAGCATACGCCCTGGATGATCTGGACACTGATTCCCCAAGCCCAAATGGACGAGATCATCGGTGAGGCGTCCGGAGAGACCGCCTACAACACCATCATGGAAACGGGCGGATACAACAAGAACCGCCTGGCGGATGAGTATGCCGGGACCTTCTATGAGTCCCAATATATATATGATCAGCTCAAGTCTTACGGGCTGCCGGGGACGGATTTCGCCCGCTTCCCAGGCGGGACCGTATGGGACGGGATCAAGGGCGAGCTCTGGGAGATCAAGCCCCGCCGCCAGAAGCTTGCGTCCTATCAGGACATGACCGCTATGCTGGCCAGCGGCAGCAGCCCGGCCGATGTAAAGGCGGAGCTCGTGTGGGTCGGCCTCGGCACGGCAAAGGAGATGCAGGGACTCGAACTCGAGGGCAAGATCGTGGTGACCGAGGGCCGCGCGAGCAGCGTGCATGCCCTGGCCTGCTTGAAGATGGGGGCCGTGGGCGTCATCGGCATCAGCACGTCACGCGAGCATTTCGATCCCCTCCAGATCCCCTGGTCGGGCATCTACAACCGGCGCGGCCAGGAAACCCCCTCCAAGTTCGCCTTCTACCTTCCGGCCAGGGAGGGGGCCATCCTCAAGGCGCGCCTGCTGCGAAGGGAAAAGATCCTGGTGCAAGCCCAGGTCGAATCCACACAGGAAGCCTACGATCTCCAGAACGTCGTGTGCCACATCCCGGGTACGGATCCCAAAGCGGGTGAGGTCATCCTGTCGGCGCACCTCTTCGAGGGCTACGTCAAGCAGGGGGCTAACGACAACAAGTCGGGGAGCGCCGGCATCCTGGAAGTGGCCCGAGTCCTGCACACCCTGATCGAGGAGGGCCGCCTGCCCAGGCCCAGGAGGACCATCCGCTTCCTGTGGGGCCCGGAGTTTTCCGGGACCGGGCCTTGGGTCAAGGCCAACAAGGATCTCATGGAAAAGACCCTCTGCAACATCAACATGGACATGGTAGGGGAGTGGCTGAGCCTGAATAAGGCATTCTTCTGCATGATGCGCACCTCCTACGGAAATCCTCACTACATCAATGACGTCATGGAGAACTACTACCGCTATATCGGAGAGGGCAGCCGTGAGCGGATCCAGAACCGCAGCGGCCCAGAGGGTGTGCTGCGCCGCATCGTGGCACCCTCGGGCGCTGACGAGCCGTTCTACTACAGCATCGAGACACACTATGGAGCCTCGGATCACGAGGTGTTCAATGACTGGGGCGTCCAGGTCCCTGGCATCATGATGATCGTCTGGCCGGACCGGTGGTATCATACCTCCGGCGATCGTGTGGATAAATCCGATCCCACCCAGCTGAAGCGCGTTGCGGTCATCGGGGCGGCGGGAGCGTACACCGTGGCCAATGCCGACGATGGCATGGCCATCAAGATCGCCAGCGAGACCGCCAGCAACGGCGCCCGGAGGATGGGGCATGAGCTGATGAGGGGACTGGAAGCACTGAACCAGGCATCGGCAGACGGGCTGGCCGAGGCCTACAAGACGGGCCGCATGTACATCGAAGCGGCGGCCCTGAACGAGGCGGCCACCTTGTCTTCGGTGATGGAACTGGCCACCGACACCAAGAACGTGGGAGGCCATGTGGCAGCTCTCAAGAAGAGCATGAAGTCTCAGGGAGCCGCCCTGCTGGCCACGCTCGATGCCCACATGCGGCAGCGGGCTGCATTCTGGCGGGTCGAGCCGATCAAGATCGAATGGACTGAGCTGGAACAGAAGGCCGCCAAGATCGTCCCCCGGCCCACGGCAAGGGTCAAGGAGAACGGGTACAGGGGCTACAGCGAGCACATCGATGCGGTCCCCGCGGACAAAAAAAAGGAGTTTCCCTACGACCGGCGCAGTGTGGGCAACACCCGGGAACTGAACCTGCTCATCAACGGGGAGAACAGCGTCCTGGACATCAAGGCGCTCTTGGATTCTCAGGCTCAGACCCAGTCGAAACTCGAGGCGATCTTCAATTACCTGGAGATCCTCAAGCTCGCCGGCCTGATCGAATTCTAGGGGACATCCCCCCCCATATCGTTACATCTTCTCGCGGGCGGTGATGGCCTTGTGGCCGTCCCGGCGCCAGAACTCCCGGGCCGGGACCGGCTGCCCATAGCCGCTGGCCTGGTCCAGGGTCACCATCACATTATTGAGAGGTGAGATGCGTCCCTCGATGGCAGTGCGGATCAGCCGGTGCAGCCAAGAGTTGTTGGGCTTGGTGAACGGGCAGACCCGCTTGCAGTTCGAGCAGCTGAAACCGTTGAAATCGTAGCAGCCCTCTGGGGTCACATACCACTTGAACACTCCCGGATTGTTGGCCGGGGAGCGGCCCTCCCAGGTCTGCGGCCCCTTGCTGATCGAACTGCTGGGGCAGTCCTCGGCACACAGCATGCAGCTCTCACAGAACTCGGCCACACCGAAACGTATGGGGGCATCTGCTTCCAGGGGCATGTCCGTGATGACCTTGGCCAGCCGGACACGCGGTCCGTATTTGGGAGTCACGAGCAGCCCCAACCGGCCCAATTCCCCCAACCCGGCATCCACGGCCATGGGGATGCTCAGTCCCACGCCGTTGCCGGCGGGAAGGGCCCTGTAGCCCAGACCCCGGATGAATTCAGCCAGGGTGGATGACGTCACCGCCATGCGGGAATATCCATTGCCCGTGGCCGCAGATGCGAGCCTGCCGGGAGAATTGGAGATGGCGTAATAATCCTCTTCGAATGCCAGGGAGACCACCCGGTTCATAGAGCGGGGGATATACCAGGCCTCCTCTGTCTTCTCATAGCGGTCCCCTTCGGCCAGCACCGGAATGGTCCGCTCCCGGTCTTCACGCCCTGGCGCGAAGTGGTCAGAATACATCCAGAGTGGATTCAGCTCTGCGACCCCCGCCAGGGAGGCCCCGTAGAACAGGGCGGCATGTTTCACGGCCCGTGTCGCATCGGCCCATGTCATGTCGATGTCTGCAGGTTCCCAGGGCCCCATACTTCCCAGGCCGCTTCCCCGCACCATGCCGGAGGGGCCGTCCCAGCGGTAGGTGACTCCGTCCGAATGGGCATAGGTCCAGGCGGCGGACATCAGGGCATAGTCCAGGCGTGTCTGGTCGGGGACCCGGCCCCGGCCCTCCACCAGGTTCTTGTAGGACACGTTCTCCGCTTCCGCCAGCGCCTTGCGCCGCTCAGGCAGCCAGACATTGAGGCTGAAGGTCGTGAATTTTTCGCTCATGGGCTTGATAACCCTGGTATCGATCCGATAGGGAAAACCCACCATACGGCTCTGCTCCACGGTAAACCCGCCGTACTCGTCCTGGGAGGTCAGGAGATTGCCTCGCGAGGTCGTCCCGATCACCGTGGGGGCTGCCATCCCCGCCCCCAACGCGGCTCCTCCCAGAGACAGGAGCTTGATGAAATCACGTCTGTCGAATGAGTTCTGGTTCATGGCGTTATCTCCTCAGGCGGTTTTACGCAGAAAAACCAGGCGGGCCAGCAGGAATCCGGCGATCAGCGCCAAAAAGCCCATGATGGTCCCCATGACCAGGGCACCCTTCACCGCGCCTTCCTCTATGAATCCCGCGATGACCTCCAGCACAAAAATGACGTAGGCATACTCCAACACTACCGGCAGCCACTGCCACCATTTGAGTGCCAGGTTACGTTTCTTGGTCCATTGGATGATGCGGATCAGAAGTGCTGTGGTCACCGCCCCGATTAAGATGTGGATCATGAGAGGGACTCCTTTATTGATTTTGCATGTGTCGCAGTTTCAGGCGTAATATAATATCATAATGGGATCGGGCTTCAACAATTTCTTTATGCAGAAGAGCTTCCGCGGCTTGGGCCGGCTCATCAGACAGGGCTGACCAGACAGCCACATCTAAGAGGAGAGACATGAACAGACGGAACTTGCTGATCGTTGGGATCGGGATTTTGCTGTGCAATTTGATGTTTCCCGCTGCACTGTCTGCCCAGAGGACAGGGTATTCTCAGGAAGAATTCGATAGGCGCCGCAGCGCCCTGATGGAAGCGGTGGGGGATGGCATGATCGTCCTCTTCGGGGATGCGCAGCCCCAGCCGGGTGCCCACTTCAGGCAGGACAACGATTTTTTCTACTATACGGGGATCGAGGACCTCAACGCCCTACTGCTCATGGCGCCCGGGTCGGGCGATAGCCATCTCTTCCTGCCTCGTCAGACTCCACGAGAAGAGATGGTCGAAGGACCGAACCTGCTCAAGAACATGGAAGGGGGGGGATCGCATGGATTCACCGCCATTCATCCCCTCAGTTACTTCGATGAGTTTCTGGCACGGAGGGCGCGGCAGTTCGGCCTGATGTTCCACCTGAGGCTCTCTCCGCGCGACACCATCGATAACGCGCGCTGGGAGACCCGCATTTTCGCCGGGCGGAAGAACCGCACCCACTACAACGACCAGATCTCGCTGGATGCGTACCGGATCAAGAAACTTAAAGAGCGTTACCCCATGTGTGATTTCCTGGATGTAACAGCGCACATCGACCGGATGCGGTTGATCAAGACGCCGGAAGAGATCGATATCCTCCGCCGCAACGGCAGGGTCTCGGCTGCCGCGGTCAAGGCCGCCATGTTGGGCACCCGCCCGGGTGTCTTCGAATACGAGATCGAAGCGGAGGCCCTGTATGTGATCTTCAGACATGGGGCCCGCGGCCCGGCCTATCCCCCCATCGTGGGCTCCGGGCCCAATTCCTGCATCTGGCACTACGATCGCAACGATCGCCGTGTCGAGGGAGGCGACCTGGTGCTCATGGATTTCGGGGCCGACTTGGATCACCTCTGCATGGACATCAGCCGGACCTGGCCCGCCTCCGGAAAATTTGCAGCCGAACAGAGGGAAGCCTACCGGGTAGTGCTCGAGGTCCAGAAAGCCTGCATCGAGGCATACCGTCCGGGTGTGACAGTGGAACAGGTGAGGGAGCATGTGGCCCGGGTCATGAGCCAGAAGGGCATGGATTCTCGCGGGCTCAGAGGCGGTTTCGGCCACCATGTCGGTCTGGCCACACACGATGTAAGCTACTCGGGCCCGCTTCAGGAAGGGATGGTGTTCGCCATCGAACCGGGGCTGTATTACCCGGACTTGGGCTTCGGCATCCGCATCGAAGACACCGTCCTCATCACGAAGGACGGCTGCGAGGTCTTGACCCGCGAGGTGCCCAAAGAGATCGGAGAGATCGAGCGCCTGCTGGCAGCCCGCAGATAGGTTAAGATTTAGACTTAGCCCTGGCCATGAACTGCTCCCGGTCGATGATGGCCCGGGTGTGCGTCCCCTGCCCGACAACCCCGGAGCCGTCCCAGGCCTGGACCGCGAATTCCAGCACCCGGTCCGCCCGCTTGACCAGCGTGGCCTCTGCCGTAACCCGGCCCCCCAGCGGCGTGGCGCGAATGTGTTCCACCTCGACCCGTGTGCCGACTGTGGTCCACCCCTCGGCCAGAAAGCCCTGGACCGCGTCCAGGGCCGCGGCCTCCATGAGCGCGATCAACATGGGGGTGGCCAAGACATCGACCGATCCCGAACCCAGCTCGCTGGCCGTGTGCTCCCGCTCCACGATGAGGGATCGCCGCTCCGTCGTGTTCAAGGGGATGAGTGCATCCATTGTCCGACTCTACTTTTTCCCCATCCGCTCCAGGATCCAGTCTCCGACCAGCTGCAGCACATCCGGCGAGATGGTCTCTTCGATCTTCGCGTATTCGCTCACGGCACCCGTTTCCGCGGTCTGAAACAGATGGTTCAATCCCGACATCTCTTTCAGCGTGACATCGGTGTTGCCTCCCGCCTTCAATGCCTTTCCGATCTCGGCCAGGTTTTCTTTTGGGGGGACCTGGAGGTCCTTCTCGCCGTTCAGGGCCAGTACAGGGCAGTGTACCTCTTGCAGGACCGGCCGCGGGTCATAGGTCAGGAAGTAGAGGAACCAGTCGGAGAGGACCTGCTGGAGCTGGGCCTCGAAGGCTTTTTCGGTGATCTCTTCATCTTTGCGTTCCTCGTCACTCAGTTTGGCCATGTCCTCCTCATACATGTGCCGCAGTTTCTCTTCCATGGCCTCCTTGCCCAGGCCGGACTTCAAGACGCCATAGATTCGTCTCGCATCGTCGAGACTTTTCTGGATGTCCTCTTCGCTCATGCCCTCTGCCCGGGCGATGAGTTCTGTCTGCATGTAGAGGATTTCCTCGCCGGTCAGCCCCGTACCCGCCAGAAGGACCGCGAAGGATACGTCTTCGGAACGGGCTGCGGTGATGGGGGCGATGATGCCGCCCTCGCTGTGTCCGATCAGGCCGATGCGCGCGGGATCGACCTCCTTATGGTCCTTCAGGTACGCCACGCCCGTCAGCACGTCTCCGGCCAGGTCATCCGTGGTAGATTCACCCAGCTTCCCGGTCGTGCCGCCTATCCCCCGGTCATCCACTCGCAGCACCGCGATGCCGCGCCGCGTGAGGTAGTCCGCGATCACCAGGAATGGCTTGTGGCCCATGAGCGATTCATCCCGGTCCTGGGCGCCCGAGCCCGTGATCAGGAGCGCGGCCGGGAACGGGCCCTCGCCCGCTGGCAGGGTCAGGGTGCCAGCCAGAGTGACGCCTCCCTCTGTGTTTTCGTAGGAAACCTCCTCCTCCCGGTAGGGGAAGGGCTTCTGGGGGGTCTGCGGACGCCTGACCTCCTCGGCCTTTTCCACCTTCTCGAGAGGCAGGGGAAGTTCCATGCCTCCCTGTTTCAAGACGGCCTGCATGTGCTCCCCATCGGGCTGGAGCGTGCCCCTGACCTCGATCCCAGCCTGCTTGTAGACCAAGACCAGTGTGTCTTCCTCCACCGTGACCGAGTCCAAGACCAGGCCGCTGGCGCCCTGGTCCGGGCTGTCCATCGTGCCCTTGTACCCGCCTTCTTCAGCCTTCTCTATCTTGAAAACGATCCTCAGTTCCGTTGTTTGGATCTTCAGGGTTCCCTGCCAGATGCCCGCGTAGTCTCTCTCGGCTTGTACAGCGGCCGATGTGCCTGAGCTCATCAGTAAGCCGATCATGCTCGATATGATCGCCATTCGTCTCATAGTCTGTCCTCCTAAATATACAAATCTCATATGGATTTAAAGTATTCTTCACGTGACCGCCTCACTGACATCAAGGCCGGCAGGCTGCGGTCCGTTCAAAGCCTATCTACGCACTTCCCCTCTGTTTTATTCGAAATCTACCGGATCGTGGTCATGATCCACAGCAGCAGGATGATGACACCCACCAGCACCCAGCTACCAAAGAATCCCACGTAGTCCAGCTTCTTCCATTTGAGCAGCTCCCAGTTGGAGCGCGGGAACATCTTCTGACTGTCATACATTCGGGGATTCGCATAGGCGGCCTCAAGGGCCCTCTGCTCCTCTTCGGGTGTCTTCTGAACCGGGGTGTGCAGCTTGGCGAAAAAGCGGTCGACCGAGTCCCTCGATACGGGCCGCGTCAGGAGGGACAGCAGGAAGAGAAGGACAAAGGGGAGGAGGGCGTCGAAGAAGAAGCGGGTGGCCACCAGCTGGGACTTGTGGAAGCCGGAAAAATCGATGCCCAGCCAGCTCAGGACCCAGATCTCGGCGTGGAAGCGTCCGATTCCGATCTTGGCCGAGTCTGGATCCTCCGGATCGATGCGCGCAATGCTCTCGAAGAACACGCCGGCGGGCTCGATCACATGGGGCTTCTCGATGGTCTGTCCCACGGAACCAGCCCGTCCCTCCTCCACGTCCTCGGTCAGGGCCGCGGTCTTGATGACCACGGTCTTCGGCCGAGTCTCCTGCAGGAAGGACGGATTCGTGCGTGCCCAGTTCCATCCCTGGAACAGGTTGGGGATGAGGGCATAGATCGCAAGGCAGACGAAAACCTGGACAACGACCGCCGGCTTGGACAGCCTCCGCCACATGAATCCCAGCCAGATGGAGGCGCCAAATATGGCAGGGATCGAGATGCTGTACTTGAAAAGAACGAGCAGGTTGTCGATAAAGAGCGCCACCACGATCCCGCCCAGCAGGATCGCTGCGATAGCGTACTTGCTCACAAGGAGATAGTGTTTATCCGTCAGGGAGGGACGGAGGGGCTGATAGATGTTCTTGATGAACAGGGCGGCGTGCGACACGGAACTGGCGTCCAGGGTCGACATGTTGGCGGCCAGGATGCCTACCAGCATGAGCCCGATGGCACCGGGAAAAAGCAGGTCCTTTGTCATGTAGCCCCAGATCAGGTCCGGGTCGTGCAGCCGGCCCATGTAGAGCCCGATGGCGAGCAGCCCTGCCAGGGCCCAGAAGATCATGATCAGGCGCTTGAAGAACATCCCCCCGATCATGCCCAGGCGGGCGGTCATCTCGTCCTTGGCTGAGCCTGCCGTGGCCATGCCGGGGGCCACCGCAATGATAGACACCAGATTCGCCATCACCATGGCCGCGATCGTGTACCAGGCATAGTCGCTCATGGTGACCGAACCGAAGAGCTCGAACATGTAGTCCGGCACGGATGCGTGCAGGCCGGCGAATCCCCCGATCCTGGAGAGCCCGATCGGGATCAGGATGAGGGAGAAGAAGATGATCAAGACCCCCTGTATGGCGTCGGTGATGGCCGCTGCCCGGAATCCGCCCAACATGGTGTAGATCCCCACGATCACCGCGTAGACGAAATAGAACAGTAGGGGATCGGTGTAGGAGACAAAGGAGTGCAGCTCGCCCCGCTTGTTCTTCTCATTGAGGACTTCGTACCGTGTCTGCTCCTCCTGGTCCAACCCCTCATCCACTTGGGCCCGGAGTGCCTGGTATTCCCTGAACTGCTCAATGCTCAGGCGTTCCTCCACCGAACACTTCTCCAGGGGCTTGGGGGTCATAGCCATCATAGTCTTCGCCGCCACCATGTAGCCGATGCCCCCGCTCAGGAATGCCATGATCAGGATGAAGACCGCGTAGCTTCCTCCCAGGAACTCGCTCTTGAAGCGCTCGGTGAAATAGTCGCCGATCGTGACCAGCCTCACCCGGCGGAAAAAATAGGTGGAAAACCAGTAGAATGGCGTCAGGAAAAGCACCAAGTACTGGATCCACATGCCGCCGATGCCCTGCCGGTAGATCTCGCGGGAGACCGCCACCGCCTGGTCCGCATTGGTGGAGCAGCCGAAGTTGAGGAAAAACTGGTAGAACTTGCCCAGTTTGCGGCCGGCCAGGTAAAAGTCGTCGGTGGTCTTGTTGCCGGCGCCGGCCCTCTTGCCAAGCCAGAGTATAACCACTACATAGAGGAGGATGATGGCAACATCGATGGGGTGAAGGCCGAACATTTTGCTCTCTCTGTCCCTTAAGCGGGTCAGGTAGAAATATGTATCAGATATCGAGGAGGATGTCGAATTATTTGAGGAGTGTTTCTGGTCTTATAGCGGCGGAAGACCCACCCAACCGCCCCATGCGGCATACGTAGGATGAAAAAGCACTCAAGTTGTACTCAGTGCTTTTCCCTATGTGTTCTACAGGCTTCTTTCTGAGGGGGTTTTTCAGGATAATTTATACATTTTCCCGGCCTGGACTCATAGACACCGCAGGAAAAACAGCCATCGTTGTCTTTTAAAAAATAACAGTCTCCGTTTGCCTGAAACAGCAGGAAATATCCTTCAGTGGCCTTGCCTTTAGGGTAGGCAAACGCTACCCAAGGCAATTGCGTTGCGAGTTCCAACACATGGATTTCAGAAAAGGAAAGTTCGACATATGGATGATTTTTGCAGCATTTTCCGCATTTCTGACATATCTCGGATGAGATTACATTCTGCATTTGTGAGGTGTCCTGCACCCATTATACAGGTTTCGGGAAAAATTACTTTCAATCAGCGCGGGAACTCGTGGGCGAGTTTGTGTGGTGTGTGCGTACCGAAGCGGAGGCGGAGGACTCGGGCCTGGCCCGCAGCAGGGACAGAGACGATAAATAGGTTGTCGTATACGGCATCATCCAGCTTAGCATATTCCTCACGCCCCAGGAGTTCATTGGCCAGTATCGGGATGGTGTTGGAATGGCCGCAGATGAGGACCGTGCCGCCCTTGTAGTTTTTCAGCACCCTGTCCAGGAAGTCTTTCTGGTCGGCCCGGTAAGGCAGGACCTCGAGCCCCTTGGCCCGGGCCGATGGCAGGACTGTATCCTGCGTGCGCTTGAAGGGGGTCGAATACACGGCATCCAGCTCCACATGGCCCAGGAGGTAGGCCAGTTCCTCTGCCCGGGCGGTCCCCTTTTCAGTCAGGGGAGGATTCAGCGTGCCGTCCGCGGCCTTTTCCGCGTGCCGGACCAGGATCAGGGTGGTTGGTGTCCCCTCATCCGCCGAAGCGGCTGCCAGGGGCGCGATATGTCCAGAGACCAGGATCAGGCTCAGGATCAAGATCGGTTTCAATTTTTGTTTCAGCATCGGTTGTTTCCTTTACGGCCGGATCGACCCGCCGTTTGTTTCTGAGGGATAGATATATACTAAAGCCGGGGGAGTGTACAGGCTCGGAAGAATTTTGATATCTTCCCGATTTTCTTATACCATGGACACGATCATGAGGGAGAGAGCAGGGACTTTCATCCGCACCGGACAAAAAGAATTTGATGGCCTGATCCCCTTGATTCAGGGCTTCCTGGAGCGGGACCTCTTGGAGGTCGTGATCGACGGCAGATCCATCCGAGGCTATCGGGCACCGGATGCGCGCTCCATCTGGCTCCGGGACTACAGCGACATGCTGCGGGGGATCCGGTATTTCGAACCCGATCTCCAGAGCACCGTGGAACACTTCGCCGAGACCCAGGCCCGAAATGGGCGTATCTTCGATTACTTCACCACTTTTCCGGAAAAACTCCCCTGCGAGCGCGAGAACTGGACCAAGTATGTCCGGGTTCCGGTCGAGGCGGACGTGGAGTTCCGGTTCGTCAAGGCAGCCTGGCTTGCCTGGCAGGCCACTGGGGACGATGACTGGATCCAGACGCTTATCCCCTCCATGGAGCGGGCTCTTGAATATATCCGTTCCCATCCCTGGCGATGGGATGAGGAGACCGGGCTGGTCAAGAGGCCCTACACCATCGACACCTGGGATTTTGCCTACACCGCCGGAGCACACGATTGGCTGCAGTTCCAAATAGACGACAGCACCTTCTGGGGCATCATGCACGGGGACAACAGCGGATACTACGAAGCGTTCCGGATTTTGGAGCGGCTCCATCTCCGTTTCGGAGACAGGGAGGCGGCCGAGATGTGGGCGGAGAGGGCGGGCGCCCTGCTGGCCAACTTGAACCGGATATGCTGGAACGGCCGTTTCTACACGCACTTTGTGAAGCTAACACCGGTCAATATTTCCGGTGTGGAGGAGGCTCAGCAGCTCAGCCTCAGCAATCCCATGGCCGTGAACCGGGGGGCTGCCGACCTCGGTCAAGCCGCGGCCATCCTTGAGGAGTATCAGGAACGCGGAAAAACAGGGCGTTCCTTTGCCGAGTGGTTTTCCATCGATCCTCCGTTCCCAGACGGCATCTTCGGCGATGAGAAGCTCCGTGCCGGGGCCTACATCAACGGAGGCATCCTGCCCTTGGTGGGGGGGGAACTGGCCCGGGCCGCCTTCGAATCGGGGTATGAGGAATACGGCGTCGACATCTTGAGGCGGTATTCCGACCTGATCTCAGAATCGGGGGAATCCTACCTGTGGTATTTCCCTGACGGGCGCCCCTCGAGCGCCGAGGCCAGCACCAGCCCAGAGGCCACATCGACCGATGGCTGGGGTTCGAGCGCTATGCTGTATGCCCTGATGGAGGGCCTGGCCGGGATCCAGGACCAGGACACACTTTTTCGCAAGGCCAGGGTGGCCCCGCGCTGGCCCGCAGCAGGGATCTCCCGGGCAGAGGCCCGCGCCGAATACGCAGCCTCCGGAGCCTTCCTGGCCTACACCTATGTCGTGGAGGGGTCTAGGCTCGTTCTTGAGCTCTCTGCGAGCGAGTCTGAGGTGGATTGCCACATCTTGATCCCCGGGCAGCAGAGGCCGGTAGCGGCCCGGATCGAAAACCGGATGGCTGCCTTCGAAACAGGGACCATAGGAGGTAGCCTCTATCTGGATATGACCGTGAGTGTCAGGGACAGCGTTCGATTGGAGATCACCCTGGAGGAGGGGAGATGAGCACACTGAGATGGGGAGGAGCGTTTTTTGCCTGCCTGGCCCTGCTGGTCGGCTGCGGGGGAGGCGCGCAGCAGACACAGTCCTATCAGATCAGGATCGAGTCCAGCGCAGAGCTCGTGGCCGGGCAGGCATCGGCCTGCCTGAACCAGATCCGGTCCTATTGGGCGATTGCAGAGTATGCCAAGGTGTCGGAACTGAGTTTTGAGGAGGCGGCCAAAGAGATGCAGACCGGGCAGACTCGGCGGAACCTGCGCACCATGGAGGAAATGAAAGCCCGGATCGACGGACTCATGGAGCGACTGAGCGAGCCCCCGGAGGAATTCACCGAGGCGCTGCCCCTTATGGAGGAACTCTACGCCTCATATGTGAAGATCCACGAATTTGCCCTGAAACCGAGCGGAGACATGGGGAAACTGGCCGAATCCATCTCTGCTCTGGAAGAGGATCTTTTCGAAATAAAGGCCGCGCTGGACCGCGAGCTGGCGATAGCGGTCCTGAGATAGACGGAGGAAATTATGAGCGGACACCTAGGCGAGCAGGAACTACTGGACCGGCTCACGGCACTGGGCATCGCCTTTACGCGCGTCGAGCACCCCCCCGTGTACACGGTGGAGGAGGCACGTGCCCACTGGAGCGACCTGGAGGGCACCCACTGCAAGAACCTGTTCCTTCGCAACAAAAAGGGGAACCGCCACTACCTCGTCATCCTGGAGGATTCCAAGAGCGCGGACCTTAAGGCCCTGACCCGGCACATGGGGGAAGACCGACTGAGTTTCGCTTCCCCCCAGCGGCTGGAGAGGCTGCTGGGCTTGGAGCCGGGTGCGGTCTCTCCCTTCGGATTGATCAACGACAGCGCAGGGGAGGTCCGCGTGATGATCGACCAGGATCTCAAGAGTGCCTCCAAAATCTACTTCCACCCCAACGTCAACACGGCGACCGTGGGCCTCAGCTTCGCAGACTTCGAGCGCTTCCTCCAGCACTGCGGACAGGACGTCCGGTATTTCCCGGGATAGCACTTGGGGGATGTCAGGAAGCTTGGGGCTTGTCGCTCCCTGTCGACCGTTCCAGGAAGCGGATCCTCCAGATCCAGACTCCCAGAATGAGGAGCGAGCCCAGTACGCGCAGCCCGGGCGACGTGGTCAGGTAATTGAAGAGTCCGTGACACAATCCTGCCAGGATCAGGCCGATCACGGCCGCCCGGACTCGGGATCGATTCATCATGTGGGCTGATCCCACGGCATATCCCCAGATGCTGGCGAAGATGGTGTGAGTGAGCGGAGAGGCGAAGGCACGCCCGAACAACGCGAAGCCTTCCAGCGTAGGCAGATAAAGGATATTCTCGTAGGATGCGAATCCCAGGGCGATGAAACTGGCGTAGATCACTCCATCGCTCCTCTCGTTGAAGGATGGGAACCGCAGTACGAGGAATGCGAAGGGCAGAAACTTGAACATCTCCTCTACAATACCGGTGATGCCCACGCTGTAGAGCAGCCAGGAAAGGCGGTCCGCCTCCATCAAGGCGCTGGGATCGTAGGGCAGGCCCAGGGGAGGGAGGGCCAACCGCAGTGTGTGGGCACAGGCGAGGGCGGCGGCGATACCCAGCAGGTAGGACACACCTATGCGGATAAGCGGCTCCGGCCGGTAGCGGTCCTTGGTGTAGAAATATCCGATCCAGAACAGGGCCGGAGTGAAGATACCGGAGATGATGATCCAGACAGTCATGTGATCATCGCCGATTCTATCATATCCCCTCAAGGTTTCCTCGAAAAAATTGGATCGGATCGCTGGAGCTGACAGGTCGCCATCCCCTTGATCTGGCTCTCAGAGGCCGGTCTAGTCCTCCGGTTTGAACGCAGGACCCGATTCCACTATAATCATCATGTTCTCGGGGTTTTCCCTAAGTCTTCGAACGAGGAGGTCGGATATGAGACGTTTCCCATCAAAAAAGTGCCTGAAGGTGATTGCACTAAATGCCACATGCGGGATGATCCTCGCGACAGCTCTGCTTTCGGTACCGGTTATGGCGCAGGAGGCCAACGCCCTGCTGCGCTTCCCGGATGTCCACGGCGACCAGGTCGTGTTCGTCTACGGGGAGGACATCTGGTCCGTGCCCGCGGCTGGCGGGACCGCCACACGTCTCAGCATCCATGAGGGGGAAGAGCGCTACCCGAAGTTTTCTCCCGATGGCAAACTCATCGCTTTCACTGGGCAGTATGACGGGAATTCCGACGTGTATGTGATGAACCGGCATGGCGGGGAGATCACACGTGTCACCTTCCACCCCGGGACAGACGAGGTGGTGGGATGGCACCCTGGCAAGGGGAAGATCCTGTTCAGCTCCACCCGGCACAGCTTCAGCCGATTCAGCCGGCTGTTCCTCATATCTCCGGACGGGACAGGACTGGAAGAGCTCGTCCTCTACGAAGCCGCCCGCGGGAGCTTCTCCCCGGACGGGACCAAGATCGCCTACAACCGTGTGGCTCGGGAGCACCGCACCTGGAAGCGCTACCGGGGCGGACTGGCCCAGGAAATCTATCTCTATGATTTCGCGACACAGGAGGATACAAACCTCACGGAGTATGCCGGCACCGACCGCGTCCCCATGTGGATCGACGAACTGATCTGCTTCAGTTCCGACCGGGAGGGCGCGCTCAACCTCTATGCTTACCATATGGCTAGCGGTGAGACCGAACAGCTCACACAGCACGAGGATTTCGATGTCCGGCGCCCCAGTCACGGCGGAGAGAGGATCGTGTATGAGTTGGGCGGAAGTATCTGGCTCCTGGATGTCCGCAGCAAACAGAACCGCCGGATCCCCATCTCTGTCCAGGCCGACATGCCGGAGACCCGCCCCCGCTGGAAGAGGGTCGACGGTTATGTCACGGGATTCGATGTCTCTCCCAGCGGGCAGCGGGCGCTGATCGTGGCCAGGGGAGAGGTGTTCACCGTCCCCAGGAAGGAAGGCCCCACCCGCAACCTCACACGTTCCTCGGGGGCCCGGGACAAGGACGCCGCCTGGTCCCCGGACGGAAAAACCATCGCCTACCTGTCGGATGCCGGCGGGGAATACGAGATCTTCCTGACCGACCCACAGGGCCGGTCGGAAACCATAAAGCTCACCCAGCATAAAAATGGATACCGCCACACGCTGCGCTGGTCGCCGGACAGCCGGAAGATCGCGTTCACCGATCAGACCCTGCGCTGCTATTATCTGGACGTCGGATCAAAAAAGATCACTGAGGTGGACCGTGCGGAATTCGAAAATGTGGACGTCTCCCTGGACCTCAAGCCCATCCACGACTTTGTGTGGTCACCGGACAGCCGTTTCCTGGCCTACTCCAAGTTGGATTCCGACCTGGTCACCAAGGTCTACATCTATGCTCTCGAAACCGGGGAGATCCACTGTGCGAGCCAGGGGATCTTCAACGACTTCGGACCGGAGTTTTCCCGGGACGGCCGCTTCCTATTCTTCGTCTCCAACCGCCGCTTCGATCCCACCTACTGTGATTTCGAATGGGAGGTGGTATACAAGGATGCGGCCGGGATCTACGCCGTAGCCCTGCAGAATAAGGGGGAGGCCCTGCTTCCCTTCCGGAGCGATGAGGAGCCAGCAGAGGGTGGAATAAACGAAACGGATGCGACAGAAGCCGGTTCCAAGATAGCCATCGACTTCGATGGCCTAGCCGAGAGGATCGAGGCTCTCCCGCTGCCGGCAGGGAACTACCGCAGCCTGAGGGCCGGACCAGATGTACTCTTCTATCTGAACGGAGAGGACGGGGACTACAACCGATTCGAATACCGTGGGCCAGGGTCCCAAGACCTCTTCGCTTTTTCGTTCTCCGAACGATCTCCCCGTGCTGTTATAAAGGGGGTCAGCGCTTTTAAGCTGTCAGCCGACGGCTCCACGCTGATCTACCGGCAGGGTCGCTCCTTAGGTCTGATTCCCTCCGGTGCCCGGGAATCCAAAGGTTCACCACTGGGCTTCTCAGGCCTGACCATGTGGTTCGAGCCCCTCAAGGAATGGGGGCAGATCTTCCACGAAGCCTGGCGCATGGAACGGGACATGTACTACGAACCCGACATGCACGGCGTGAACTGGGAGGCCATGCGGGCCAAGTATGCGAGCCTCCTGCCTTTCGTGAGCTGCCGGCAGGACCTGCGCTTCCTGATCGGCGAGCTCATCGGCGAGCTCAACACCTCTCACACATACATCTCGGGAGGCGATATCCTGCGCGGGGCCGACCGTATCAACGTGGGGCTGCTGGGAACGGACTGGGAGAGCGATACGGCCAGTCGGCGTTACCGCTTCAAGAAGATCTATCGAGTGGCCGATTACACGCGCGGGATCTATCCCCCCTTGGTGCGGCTGGGTATGAATCTGAAGGATGGGGACTACCTGCTGGCCGTGAATGGAGTGGACGTCACCGTCGACCGCAACATCTACTCCTACTTTGAAGGGCTGGCCGGACATCAGGTCACACTCCTCGTCAACAGCTCCCCTGAGAGCTCGGGCGCGCGTGAGATCGTGGCGCAGCCCCTGGGTAGGGACAACACTCTCCGGTACCTGGACTGGGTCGAGCACAACCGCCTGAAGGCTGAAGAGGCTTCCGGCGGGAAGATCGGATACATCCACCTGCCCGATACCTATCTGGGCTCGAGTGTGGAGTTTCCCAAATACTTCTATGCCCAGATGCGCAAGCAGGGGCTCATCATCGACGGGCGCTTCAACGGAGGCGGCCTGGACCCGGACATCTTCCTGCGCCGCCTGGACAAGCCCCTGCACGCCTTCTGGACCCGGCGCTATTCGGCCGACCAGACTATCCCGGATTTCTTGACCACGGCCCACATGGCCTGCCTCACCAACCGCCAGGCAGGCTCCGGCGGAGACATGCTGCCCATGGAGTTCAAGAAGCGCGGCCTTGGACCCGTGATCGGCACGCGCAGCTGGGGAGGCCTGGTGGGCGTTTCCACGCCCATCCCTCTCATCGACGGAGGCAGCCTGACAGCTCCCGACTACCGCATCTATGACATAGATGGCACCTGGATCGTGGAAAACGAGGGCGTGCAGCCGGATGTGGTCGTGGACCTGCATACGGCCGAGGTGGCCCGCGGGCACGATGCCCAGATGGAGAAGGCCATCCAGGTCCTGATGGAGAAGATCGAGTCCGATCCCCGTCCCTGGCCCCGGCACGGTCCCTATCCCAGGGACAAGCAGGTCAAAAAAAAGTGATGCCATGCGGATCGGTATAGACAGCTACGGGCTCCTTCCCCTGGGCCTGGCCCCCATGGATGTCCTGCGCTGGGCCCTGGACCATGGGGCCGAGGGAGTCCAATTCTCGGGACTCAGTGAAGAGGAAGGAAAATGTGTGGACGGGGCATATCTCGACGACATGGCCATGTTCGCGGCCGAGCACGACCTCTACCTGGAGTGGGGCGGCGGCCGGCACATCCCCCTCAATATGGGAACCTGGCAGAGTGAGGATATCTTTGCTCCCAACCAAAACGCGGCTGTGCAGGCATCCCGCCTTGGGACCCGGGTAGTGCGCTCCTGTTCCGGGGGAATGATGCGGTGGAGCGCCACCAGCCCTTCGACCGAGGCGCTGCTGGAGCTCGCGGCCGGGGCCTTGAGGGAACAGAGATCCATGCTCAAGGACCACGGCGTGGTGCTGGCGCTCGAGACCCACTTCGAATTCACCACCTTCGAGCTCCTGAGGCTCTTCGAGATGTGCGACACGGAACCCGGAGAGTATCTGGGAATCTGCCTGGACACCATGAACCTGCTCACCATGCTGGAAGATCCCCTAGCTGCCGCACACCGGCTCCTGCCCTGGGTGGTGGCCACGCATGTCAAGGACGGCGGCATCCTACTTCGGGACGAAGGCATCATCACCTTTCCCTGCCGGATCGGAACGGGCGTCGTAGACCTCGATGGGATTTTCGGTTTTCTCCAAACCCTGCCTCAGGAAGTCACGCTCTCCATCGAGGACCACGGCGGGGAGTTCATGCTCCCCATCTTCGATCCGCGCTTCCTGGATGAGTTCCCGGATCTCACTCTGGAGGAGTATGTGGAGCTCGGCCGCCTGACCCGATCGACCGAGAAACGCCTCCGTCAAGGTTCCCTGGAAATGACCTCACGGGAAGAGTGGCCGACGGTCTGTGAGGACCGGATCGTGCAGGACCTCGCGGCCCTGAAAGCGATGGGATCGTCTCCCTCAAACACACCCTAGATTAGGGATATCCCCTGCGTTGGTGTATCTCGAGGGAGGACGTCCCCTAGCTGCCCAGCGCCTGATCCAGGTCTTCGATGAGGTCTTCCACGGCCTCGATCCCGATGGAGAAACGGATCAACGAATCCGAGATCCCGATGCGGCGGCGTTCTTCGGGATCCATGCCCAGGTGGGAGGTCGTGGCCGGACGCGTGACCAGGCTCTCCACACCTCCCAGGCTGGGAGCGACGATGGGTATATGGATGCGGTCGAAGAATGCCTCGGCCGCCTCGGTGCCGCCGAAGAGCTCGAAGCTGATCATCCCACCGAATCCCTCGAAGAGGCGAGCGGCCCGCTCGTGGCCGGGATGGCTTTGCAGCCCGGGGTAGTTCACTCCCGCGACCGCAGGATGCTGCTCGAGATAGCCGGCTATGCGGAACGCACTCTCATTCTGGAAGCGTACCCGCAAGGCCAGGGTCTTGAGGCTCCGGTAGAGAAGGAAGCAGGCATGGGGATCGAGGGAACCCCCCAGGTGGTTGAGTGTGTGTGTCACGCGTTCCACCAGGTCTTCCCGCCCGATCACGGCCCCGGCCACGATGTCCGAATGTCCGTTGAGGTACTTGGTGCAGCTGTGGAGCGAGAGGTCGAATCCCAGTTCCGGGGGGCGGAAGTTCACGGGAGTGGCAAAGGTGTTGTCTATGAGGGAGACGAGTCCATGCTCCCGTGCAAACGCAACCACGCCCTCCAGGTCGGGGATCCGAAGCAGGGGATTGGTTATGCTTTCTACGTAAATGGCGCGGGTTGAGGGCCTGAGCCTGCCGGACCACGTTTCCGGTGCCGCCCCGTCGATGAAGTCGTAGGAGATGCCGAATCCCTCGAGCTCACGGAAGATAAAATCCAGAGTACCGCCGTAGAGGCTGTCCTGGGCCAGGAGGTGATCTCCGTTCCTCAGGACCGTGAGCAGCGAGGTGGTGATGGCGGCCATTCCGCTGGCCGTTACCAGGGCTGATTCTGCGTTCTCCAAGGCAGAGAGTTTGGCATGCAGAGCCTTGTGGTTGGGTGTGTTGTTCATCCGGATGTAGGAGATGTCATGGTAGCTCCCGGCCGGGACATACTCGTAGTTGGCCGACTGAAAGATGGGCATGCTGACCGCTCCCAGCACACGGGGTTCCGGATCGCCGGTGTGGACCAGCTTGGTATCGATGCGCAGGTTGTCATCCTTGTGGCTCATGTCATCCTCCAGTTGTCTGGCTTCGGCGGAATCGGTTTACCCTGACAGATCTCAGAGATACCACAGCCTATATCATATCACCCGATAAATCTCAAAACTCGCACGGTCTCCTTGGCTTCGTCATTTGAGGGCCAATCCGGCTCTGCGCGAGTTTCACTCGAAATTAGCACAGGATTTTGTTAAATTAGAGAAGAGAGTGGGACGAACGAACAATGCTGCAGGTCCAGGGACTTGAATACGAGATCGGGGAGCGGGAGCTTCTGCGCGGGATCGACTGGGCCATCCAGCCGGGCCGCAGGGTAGCCTTGGTGGGCCCCAACGGCGCTGGTAAGACCACCCTGTTTCGGATCATGATCGGAGAACTCAGCCCCCAGAGGGGACGTGTGGTCAAACCTAAGAACTTCCGCATCGGGCTTCTCCCCCAGGAGGAGCTTGCCTTTTCCGGGGGCACGGCCCTGGAGTCCGTTCTGGAGGGCCGCGGCGAGGTGCTGGCGCTGGAGCACAAGATCCGGGACCTGCACGAGGCACTGAACAAGGCTCCCGAGGACGATTCCCTTCTAACACAGCTGGGCGATCAGGAGCGTCTTTTCGCTGCCTCTGGAGGGTATGAGCTGGAAACCACAGCCAAGACCCTGCTCTCTGGCCTGGGTTTCCCTGAGCGCGACTTCCTCCGTCCCTTGGATGAATTCAGCGGCGGCTGGCGCATGCGAGCCTATTTGGCGCGGCTGCTGCTGCAGGAACCGGACCTCCTGCTCCTGGACGAGCCCACCAACCATCTGGACCTGCCTGCTATCGAGTGGCTGGAGGGTTACCTGCTGGAATTCAAGGGCAGCGTCGTCCTGGTCTCACACGATCGTTATTTCATCGACCGCCTGGCACAGGAGATATTCGAACTGGACCGGAGTGTTCTGACCCACTATCCCGGCAACTACCACGCCTTCGAGCGGCTCAAGCGGGAAAATGAGCAGCTGCTGTTGAAGAGATGGGAGGAACAGCAGGCCGAGATCAACCGGCAGGAGCGATTCATCGAGAGGTTCCGGGCCAAAAATACGAAGGCCTCACAGGTCCAGAGCCGCGTCAAACACCTGGAAAAGATCGTCCCCGTGGAACGCCCGCCGGAGCAGCGCCGGTTCGGATTCAAGCTGGAGCCTGGGGAGAAGAGTTTCAAAGATGTGCTCGAGATCCGAGGCATGGGATTCCGCTATACCCACAAAGGGGACTGGGTTTTGCAGGACGTAGACCTGCATGTGCTGCGGGGCGAGAAGCTCGCGCTCGTGGGCCCCAACGGCGCGGGCAAGTCTACGCTGTCTCGCCTCATTGCCGGCCAGCTGGAGCCCGGGGAAGGGAGCCTGGTTCTGGGACAGCGGGCCCGGATAGGGTACTATGCGCAGCATCAGTTGGCGAGCCTCAACCTGGAGGCCACGGTCTACGAGGAAGTGGCCGCCACGGTAGCTGTTTCCAATACCCCTCGGATCCGGGATACCCTCGGCGTGTTCCAGTTCAGCGGCGACGACGTGGACAAGAGGGTCGGAGTGCTTTCGGGCGGAGAAAAGTCCCGAGTGTCCCTGGCCAAGATCCTGCTGTCTCCGGTAAATTTTCTGGTGATGGATGAGCCCACCAACCACCTGGATCTGATGTCCCGTGAGGCGTTGGAGGAAGCGCTGTCTCTGTACGAAGGGACGCTGGTGCTCGTATCACACGACCGTTACTTCCTGGACAAGCTCGTGGGGCGTGTGATCGAGCTGAAGGCAGGCCGGCTTTTTGAGTTTACAGGCAATTATTCTTATTATCTGGAAAAGCGCATGGAAAGAAAAGAAAAAAGGAAAAGAGACGACAATCTTGAGGAAGACCCTCGGCCCAGGATCAAGACTAAGACCACGCTCCTGAGCCGCAAGAGCAAGGAACAGAAAAGACTTGAGGCCGAGGCCCGCCAGCGGGTCAGCAAGGAGCGGAGCCGTCTCGAAACCGATACCATGTTCCTCGAGGAAGAGATTGAACGGCTCGAGAGCAGAAAAAAAGAGATCGAGGAGTATCTCTGCCGGCCCGATGCCTTCCAGGACCGGGACTATGCGGTGGCCATCCAGAAGGAACTGGTCGAGATCAGCCGCCGTCTGCTGGAGTTCTACAGCGACTGGGAAGTCAAGAAGATCGGCCTGGAGGATCTTTTGGCTGAGCTCGAACGCGTCCAGAAGAACGACGCTTCAGAAGAATGACCCTCACCGTTCCTTGAGCTGTCCGGCGGGGCCTGGGATTATCGTGTGGAGCGGCTGTTCTGGATATCCGCTTTGATGTCCCGGAAGATCTTGTGGGCCGTATCCGGGCTTCCCGCCTCCACCTGCATCCGCATGACGGGCTCGGTGTTGGAGGGCCGGACGTGGAACCAGAATTCGGGGTAGGAGATGCGGAGCCCGTCCTGCCGGTCCTCTGTTCCGTCAGCAAACCGGCGGCTGAGGCGGTCCAGGATCCGTTTGCGGTCTCGAAACGAGGCTGTGACCTTGTCCTTGAGCATGATGTAGTCCGGGAGCCTCCGGCGAAGCCCGGAGACCGAATCCCCTGAATGGGCCAGGTACTCGAGGATCAGCGCCATGCCGGAGAAGCTGTCGCGGCACGTGTGGACGTCGGCCAGCATGATCCCGCCGTTTCCCTCTCCCCCGATGCGCGCACCCACCTCCTGCATCTTGCGGGCGACATTGATCTCACCCACCCGTGTCCGGTGGACCGCCACTCCGGTCCTTTCGGCGATGTCTTCGATCACTCGGGTTGTCGAGAGGTTCACAACCACCGGGGTTTTCTGCTTCTCGGTGAGGAAATAGTCCACGGCCAGCGCCAGGGTGTATTCCTCACCGATGGGGCGGCCCTTCTCGTCCACCACGGCCAGGCGGTCCGCATCGGCATCCTGGGCGAATCCGATGTCCGCCTGCTCCTCGAGGACCGCTTTGCTCAAAACGCCGAGGTTGGCTGCCACAGGCTCGGGATTCCTGGGGAATCCTCTGCCCAGCTCACAGTGCACGCAAACGACCTCGGCCCCGAGAGACTCCAGAAATTCGACCACGTAGGGCGTGGCTGCTCCCGCACAGGGATCGATTACCACCTTGGGCCGCCTGCCGCGGATCGCTTCCAGGTCACAGGTGTCCTGGATCCGACGGGCATGGACAGCGAAGGGATCTGTTTCCTGGCGGATGAGCTCGGGGCGGGATACGCGGCGGAAGCGGCCCTGATAGTAGTAATCCAGCAGTTCCTCGGCTTCGTAAGGGCTGAGGAAAAAACCGCCCTGCTTGATCAACTTGAGCGCGTTCCATTCCACAGGATTATGGGAGGCCGTAATGGAGATGGCGCCCTTGAGATTGTGCTCCTGCGTGTAGATCTGGAGTGAAGGAATAGGGAGGATCCCAAGGTCCACGGGTGCCGCTCCGCAGGACAGAAGGCCGGCCATGACCGAATGGCGTACCATCTCGGCAGACGGGCGGGTATCCGATCCCACCGCGATCTCGCCGCCGCCTACATAGGATGAGAAGGCCTCCGAGAATTTTATCAAGAGCTGGGGCGTGAGACTTCCCCCCACGATCCCACGAATGCCGGAGATGCTGATCTTGAGGTCGGAGATCCTCATGTCCCGATCCTCTCACGGATCTCATCCTCGACGGACTCCACTGCGGCCTCGTTCTTCCCCTCGATCATGATGCGCAGGATGAATTCCGTTGTTGAAGGCCGGATGATGAACCAGGCATCAGGGCGTTTGACTCGGATGCCGTCCGTGAAGTCCGTGTCCTCTCCGGAAAACATGGCTTCCAGCCGGTCCATCACCTTGTAGGTCCGATCTGCGGGGACATCGATCCTAAGTTTTTTCCGGACCAGGGGAGGGAGGGTTGACACGAGTTCGGAGAGGGGCTTCTCTTCTGCCGCGATCCAGTCCAGCACGAGAGTCAGCGCCAGCAGCCCGTCATAACCCGGAGAAAACGGCAGGAAGGCCAGACTGCCCGATCCCTCGCCGCCCAGTTGAGCTTCTTCAGCCGCCATCGTGTGTGTGACGGCCGACTGCCCCACCCGCGTTCGCAGGAGCCTGATCCCGGCCTTTTCTGCGGCCCAGTCGGCCAGAGAGGTTGTGGCCACGGTGGAGACCGCTTTGTTCACTCTGCCTTTCAGTGCGAGCAGGCAGAGGGGCAGGGTTAACTCCTCGCTGAGGGCGGACCCTTTTTCGTCGACGAGCGAGAGCCGGCTGCCGTCCGAATTGAGGAGGAATCCCAGGTCGGCGCCGCTCGCCTTGACCACGGCCTCGGTCTGGGAGGCATTTTCCGGCGACGGCTCCGGAGGATGAGGGAACGGCTTGGCAGGATCGTTGTTGATGGCCACCAAGTCGAGCGAGAAGGCCTCGCAGTAGGCGGCGAGGTAGGGAGAGACGACGCCGTTGCAGGGATCGGCTACGAGTTTGAATCCTGCTCCCCGCAGCCGCGGCAGGTCAATGAGCGCGGCCAGGGATTCAAGGTATTGTTCCAGGGGAAAAACCTGCGGCTCGACCGATCCCAGGTCCTCCCATCCTTTTTTCTGGAAGTTGCCCGCCTCGTAGATGTTGAAAACCTCAGGGCCCTCCGTAGCCTCCAGATAGTACCCCTCCTCCCCCAGCAGCACAAGGGCGTTCCAGGGCAGGGGATTGTGCCCAGCCGACACCGCCAGCCCCCCGGCACATCTGCTGCGGGCCAGGTGGTACTGGAGGAAGGAGATGGGGATCTGTCCGTAGTCGAGGCAGTCCAGCCCCGCAGCCAGAATGGCGGAAGCCGCTGCCCGGCTCAACATCTCGCTGGAGAACCGGTAGTCCCTGCAGACCGCGATGCGGCCCTCTTCCAGGTAGGACGCAAAAGCCGAAGCGAACCGGGATGCCACATCCACATCGAGGGCCTCGGGGACTTTCCCCCTGATCCCGGAGACGGTGATGCGCAGTCTGTCGGTCATGTCATTCCTATGGTTGGGCCTATTGTCGTACATCCGGCGAAAGAATTCAATCTTCGTACCGATGAAGTGTCGGGGCGTATTTTTCTCTTCGCTGGAGCCGAGATTTCAGATACAATAGTGCAGACATGGCGCATCACCTGCCCTTCGACTACCGTTCTTCAGATGATCTCCATCACGCCGCTCGTGACCTGGGATATGAGCTTCCCCTCCAGGATGACCTGACACCTCTCTTTCGGCCTCTCGAGATCGGAGACAGGTCCTGTCCCAACCGCCTGGCGGTCCATCCCATGGAAGGAGCCGATGCTTCATCCAAGGGCACCCCCGGAGAACTAACCCTCCGCCGCTACCGCCGATTTGCTTCAGGAGGCAGCGGCCTCATCTGGTTTGAGGCCACGGCAGTGACCGGAGAGGGTCGTTCCAATCCCCACCAGTTGATGTTGACACCGGACAACCGAGGCTCTTTCCAGGAGCTGGTCGAAAAGACACGGGCGGAGGCTCGCCTCGGATTCGGAGAAAAACACGAGATATTCTGCGTGCTGCAGTTGACGCATTCGGGCCGCTACAGCAGGCCCGCCGGCAAGCCGCGGCCCCGTACTTCCTGCGCAAATCCCTATCTGGACACCACCTCGAAGGGCGTGGCCGTGTTGAGCGATGAAGATCTCGATTTCCTGCAGGATGATTTTGTGGAGGCGGCCCGTCTCGCATATGCGGCGGGATTCGATGCCGTGGATATCAAAAGCTGTCACGGCTATCTACTGAATGACCTCCTGGCCGGGTACAGCCGGGAGCACAGCCGGTACGGGAGCGGTTTCGAAAACCGCACGCGCTTCCTCACCGAGGTAGCCTCCCGCATCCGCGCCGAGATACCCCGGCTCATGGTGACCTCCCGTCTGAGCGCCTTCGACGGCATTCCCTTTCCCTACGGGTTCGGTTTCACGAAGGACTCTCCCCGGGACATAGATCTGACCGAACTGCGGGCCCTGATCCGAAAACTTCACATGCTGGGGGGACACTTCTTCAGCGTTTCCGCTGGGAATCCACGCATAACCGCGCACATGACCCGTCCTTTTGATCGGCCCCTTCCCGGCGCAGATCTGCCAGAGGAACATCCCTTGGCAGGCGTGATGCGGCTGCAGTCGCTCACTGCCTCTATGCAGCGGGAGTTTCCCGAGGTCCCGTTTATCGGGACCGGATATTCCTGGCTGAGACAGTTTTTCCCCTTCGTGGCTGCAGCCGTGCTGGAGAGGGGAGAGGCCTCCCTGATCGGCCTGGGGCGCAGCGCCTTTGCATATCCCGAAGCTCCACGCGACCTGATGGAATCGGGAAAACTAAATCCCAGCAGGGCCTGCCTCACATGCTCCAAGTGCAGTGAGTTGCTGCGTGACGGCCTGCACACGGGTTGCGTTGTGCGCGATGCGGAGACCTACGTCCCGGAATACCGCAAGTTGGGGCGGCGGGCTGGAAATAGGTGAGAAACATGAGACAGAGCACGATCGAGATAGACGGGCGGAGGCTAGCCCTACACTCGATGAATACACTGGTGATCGGGAGCGGCGCGGCTGCGCTCAACGCCGCTGTCCAGCTCTTCGACCAGGGACAAACGGATGTGGCTATCGCGACCGACCGCTGGGGCGGCGGCACTTCCAACAACACAGGCTCGGACAAGCAGACCTACTACAAGCTCTCACTTGCGGGAGGCGCCCCGGATTCGGTGTCGGAGATGGCCCGCGACCTGTTTCGGGGCGGGAGCATGCACGGCGACATCGCTCTGTGTGAAGCTCAGAACTCGGCCCGGGCGTTTTATCATCTGGTCTCGTTGGGCGTGCCATTCCCTCATGACCGCTTTGGTGCCTATGTGGGATACAAGACTGACCACGATCCTCGTCAGCGGGCGACCTCGGCGGGGCCGCTGACCTCACAGCTCATGTTTCAATCCCTGAGCCGGGCCGTGCGGGATCGCGGAATTCCCGTGTTCGACCGCCATGAGGTTGTCTCCCTTCTGACCAGGGAAACGGAAGCCGGTCGGGAGGCCATCGGGGCCCTGGCTCTCGACAGAGGAGAGGAAAAAGAGGAAGCTCCCGAATTTGTGGCCTTCAGCGCCCGGAACCTCGTCCTGGGGACAGGTGGGCCCGCCGGCATGTATGCCACCTCGGTCTATCCCGAAAGCCAGCTCGGATCCACCGGGATGGCCCTGGCAGCCGGGGCTGCGGGGCACAACCTCACGGAATCCCAGTACGGCCTGGCCTCCGCCAAGTTCCGCTGGAACCTTTCCGGGACCTATCAGCAGGTCATCCCGCGCTACATCTCCACGGACGAGACCGGCGGCGACGAGCAGGAGTTCCTGAACCGTTTCTTCCCGGATATAAGATCCCTGGCCACGGCCATCTTCCTCAAGGGATACCAGTGGCCTTTCGATCCACGCAAGGTCCGGGATTTTGGCTCCTCGCTGATCGATATCCTGGTCTTCAGGGAGACCGTGGAGATGGGCCGTCGGGTATTCCTGGATTTTACACGCAATCCCTCCGGTGCCTGTTTCCAGGAGGTTTTTGCGCTGGACAAGCTGGCGCCCGAGGCCCATGCCTACCTGGAGCGATCCGGAGCCCTGCTCGAAACACCCATTGATCGGCTGCGGGAGATGAACCAACCCGCAATCGATCTCTACCTGGACCACGGAATCGACCTCACGGCTGAGCCCCTGGAGATCGCCGTGTGCGCCCAGCACAACAACGGCGGGCTCAAGGGGAACATCTGGTGGGAGTCCAACCTCCGCCATCTCTTCCCTGTGGGCGAGGTCAGCGGTACGCATGGAGTCTACCGGCCTGGGGGATCTGCCCTCAATTCCGGGCAGGTGGGGGGGCTTCGTGCGGCCCTCTTCATCGCCCGGAGGTACTCCGAACCGCCCCCCGAAAAAGCGGAGTTCCTATCCTCGGCCGGGGGCCGGATCGCGGAGATCGTCCGCTGGGCTGAGGAGATGATCGATCCCGGCCTGGAAGACGATCGCTCCCTGAGTCGGGCCCGGCTGGACCTTCAGCTGCGGATGACGGAACACGGTGCCCACATCCGGGACGCACGGACGATCGGGCAGGCCGTATCCGATGCTTGGGCCCTGTACCGGCAACTGCAGACCAAGATGAGGATCACGTCATCCCGCAGTTGGCCGGATGCCTTCCGCAACCTGGACCTGTGCCTGACACATGCCCTTTATCTGGAAGCCATTGCAGAGTACCTGGCCCAGGGCGGCAAGAGCCGCGGATCCTATCTGGTCCTCGATCCGGCGGGAGAACCTCCCTGCGAAGCTTTGGGAGAGGGGTGGCGCTTCAACCTCACACCCGAAGCGTCCTTTGTGAACGAACATGTCTGTGAGGTGTCCCTGGATGCAGGGGGGAGGCCCGTTAAGAAATGGATACCTGTCCGCCCCGTCCCGGACGAGGAGAACTGGTTCGAGACCGTATGGAATGCCTATCGGAAAGATGAGATCGTCGCCTCCCAGGATGAACCAGGTGGGGATGGGCGCGGCGTGGACGAGGAGGTCCCTTCATGACAGAAAGACGTGTGGCTCTGGTTACCGGTGCGGGACAGGGGATCGGCCGCGGCATCGCACTGGCCCTTTCCAGTGAGGGCTATGCCCTGGCGTGTAACGACATCCGCTATGACAAGACCGCGAGCCAGAGCGGGCTGCGGGAGGTCCAGGCCAGGATCGAAGAAGGAGGCGGTGAATTTCTTCCCCTTCCCGGGGACATCGCGGATTTTGCGGACCAGGAAAGGATCGTGACCGCCGCCATCGACCGCTTCGGGCGGATCGATGTGCTGGTCAACAATGCCGGCGTGGCTCCGTTGGAGAGGAATGACGTTCTGGAGACCACGCCCGAAGGCTTCGACAGGGTGATGTCCATCAATACGCGGGGGCCTTTTTTCCTGACACAAAGGATCGTCCGGTCCATGTTGGGGCAGGAGCCGAGGGTTTCTGAGCCACCCCCCTGTGTGGTCTTTATTTCCTCGATCTCCGCAGTGGTGTCTTCGCCCTCGAGGGCCGAGTACTGCATCTCCAAGGCGGGTATCAGCCAGATGGCGCGGATCTTTGCCCACCGTCTCGCCGCTGAGGGCATCAATGTGTATGAAGTGCGGCCGGGCATAATCCGGACCGCGATGACTGAGTCCGTGAAGGAGAAATACGACCGGTCGATCGCAGAGGGCCTTGTGCCCCAGAAACGCTGGGGGATTCCCAAGGATGTGGGGAAGGCCGTGGCGGCCCTGGCCCGAGGAGATTTTGCCTATGCCACCGGGCTGATATTGGAGATCAGCGGCGGAATGCAGATCCGCAGGCTGTAGGTTGGGGGCTATCCGGCTCTCCACAGATATTTTCAAGGAGAAATGAGATGGGGGAATCACACGCACTGTTTGAACGCATGCGCCACACCCGGCTGGTCGCACTCCTGAGCCCTGAGACCGCGGAGGAATGCATCTCGGCTTTCGAGATCCTGGAATCGGAGGGGGTTGTGCTCGAGATCGCCCTGCGTTCGGCATCGGCCATCGATGGGATCAAGGCCGTACGTTCCCGACATCCTGAGGCCCTGGTTTTAGCGGGGACCGTATTGACCAGGGAACAGGCTCGCTTTGCGATCGAAGCGGGCGCCGCGGGTGTGGTTTCCGCAGACTATATTCCGGATGTGGTGGAGGAGTGTGTCAAACATGACGTCATGTGCATCCCGGGCGGGCTGTCTGACGCGGGCAAGCAGCTGGTACAGAAGGCCGCGCTCTACACATGCTCGCTCGAAGAACTCCGGGAGCTGCACCCTCATCAGTGGGTGTACAAGCTTTTCCCTGCCTTCTCACGCGGAAGATCGCGCATGGACCTGGCCTCGGCCTGGCAGGGGCCGTATCGCGGCCTGACCGTGCTCTACACGGGCGGCCTCGACCTGCTGACGCTCGAGGCTGCAGCCAAGGCGGACCCCAGTGGTGTGTTCTGCGCATCGGCCCTGACGCGGAACCTCGACAAGCCGGATCGAATGCGTGAGGACCTTCGGGAGTGGCGCAGAGTGCTCGATACGGAGCCTCCACCAACCGAGCAGGTGCGGCCCGGCCCGGATACGGGCAAAGGGCCCGGCCCCCGGATCGTGACCTTTGGAGAACTTATGCTGCGGCTCTCTCCTCCCCAGGGAGAGCGTCTCCGGAACACGCGCGGTTTTCAGGCGCATTTCGGGGGATCGGAGGCCAATGTGGCGGCCTGTCTGGCGGGATTCGGCCTCCCCGCGTCCTTTGTCACTGCCCTCCCCGATAATGACCTGGGCGATAATGCCCTGGCAACCCTCCGTGCTTCAGGAGTGAATACAGGGGATATCCTACGGCAGGGGGACCGCCTGGGGATCTATTACCTGGAACACGGCTCCGGTGTCCGCCCCTCCCGGGTCGTCTATGACCGGGCTTTTTCCTCCCTGGCAGGGATCTCTCCCACAAGCCTCGACTGGGAGCTCATCCTCGAAGGAGCCTCCTGGTTCCACTGGTCCGGCATCACGCCTGCCCTGGGAGAAGGGCCGGCCCAGGCCCTGCGTGCGGGGCTGGAAACAGCGAAACAGCTGGGCATCACGGTCTCAGTGGACCTGAATTTTCGGAAGAAACTTTGGACCGAGTCCAGGGCCCGTGCGGTCATGGAGCCGCTGATGTCCTTTGTTGACATCTGCATCGGCAATGAGGAAGACCCGACCCGGATCTTCGGCCTCGCCCCCGCCGGCAGTGATGTGGAGAAGGGCCAGCTGGACAGCGAAGGATACCGGGGCCTCTGTCGGGACCTGAGGGAGGCCTACGGCTTTCAGAAGGTGGCCATCACCCTGAGGGAGAGTGTCTCCGCCTCGGAAAATCGGTGGTCCGCATGCCTGGATAACGGGGAGGAGTTTTTCCTAGGTCCCCGCTATGCGATCCCCATACTCGACCGCGTTGGCGCGGGCGATGCCTTTGCCGGTGGTCTGATCTATGCGCTCCTGATGGGCAAGGCAGATCCTGATGCCCTGGCATTTGCTGTGGCCGCCGCAGCCTGGAAGCATTCCCTGCTGGGAGATTTCAACCAGGCCGATGTCGAGGAGGTCGAACGCCTGGCGGCCGGCAATACTACAGGCCGCATCCGGCGCTGAGGTCTCCTATGTTCGACCGCGGCTCGAGTCCTGCGGGATCCCCAGGCTCCCGTCCCACGCTGGCGCAGTTTCAAGGCCGGCATAGACCGGCCAAAGAGGAAGTACCGGTAGGCGAATCGTCGCCCTGAACCCCCAAAGACAGTCCGCTCAATCCTGGGCAGGAAGTGTCCGCTTGGTCCCGTAGGAGAGGGCATTCTCCGGGCAGACCTTGATGCACTCGTCACAGGAATAACAGTCCGGCCTCAGAAGGGAGTCTTTCATGATCTCGGGAACGGCCGTGCAAGGCGATTTCTTCTCGCAGATCTTGCAGTCCGTGCAGGCTGACCTCTTGAAGGTCACCCTGAAGAGCCCGATCTGTTCCAGGAACTGAGTATAGAGCCCGATGGGACACACGAAGTGACAGAAGGGGCGGTAGAAGCGGATGGCCAGGATCAGGGTCAGGAGGAAAGGGAGATAGTGGATGAGGTTGTCCGCGAATGCGGGCACCCATTGAAATTCGAATCCATGAAATGGATTGATAGAGTCATAGAGGTTTACAGGGACGATCTGGTCCTGCACGGTCATGGTAATGAGTCCGGTCACTGCGGTCAAAAGAAAAATCAGGAAGATGCCGAGCCGGACCCCGTAGGAGATCCGGAAGTTGATCCGGAGCCTTTTGATCTTCCACTTGTCAGCTGCCATGGCCATAAGCTCCTGGACCGCACCTACCGGGCAGATCCATCCGCAGAAGAGCTTGGGCCCGATCAGCGTCAGCACGAACATGACCGCCAGCATGACCATAAATGGAGTGCGCAGACCAAACAGGAACGGCTTGGCAGCGGCACACATGGGTGACGGGTGCATGGAAAAGGAGGAGAACACGGCTATGCCGACATTCCCGATGATGCCGTAGAGGAGGGTGGAGATAAGCAGCAGGGAAACCTTGAGGCCCCTCCTCAGACTGTTCGTCTTGAGCAGAATAAACACCACCGCAGCCAGAAGGAACATGGTGGTGAACTTGGGCTGGAAGAGGAATTCGAAAAAAGTGGGCGGGCGCCTGGCGGCTTCCTGGGCGGCGGCTGGAAGCACCACTAGGCCGGTGCCCGCGGCCAGCAGGACTAAGGAGATCAGTCTGGTCTTTAGCATCATGCACTCTCCCTCATTGATTTTAATTGGGCATTCTAGCGTTTTTTGTCTCGAATAGGAAGTCCTCCTCTCCAAGAAATCTTTGTTGAATGTTTTGAGCCATGTTAAGGTATCCTGTGGAGACAAGCATGGAAACCTCAAGGAAGCCGGTCCTTCCCTGGATCCTGGGCGGTCTGATGCTTGTCGTTCTCGTGCTGGGATTCGTGTTCAAGGTCCGCCACAACATGCGGGATTTTGAGGTGAATTATGAGGCGGCACAGCGCCTCCGCCGAGCGGAATCCCTCTACCGGGTCGAGGACGAACACTATATGTTCAAGTATCTCCCGGCCTCCGCGATCCTGTACACTCCTTTGACCTATTTCCCGCCTGCTGCAGCCAAGGCCCTATGGTATGGATTCATCCTCCTGTGTTCCGGGCTGATGATCCACCTGGCCGGCCGGCTGCTCCCCGCGGGGCGAGACCGACCCCTCTATGTGTGGTTCGTACCGCCCCTGGTCCTGATGAAATACTTTTTCCGGGAGTGGGACCTTGGGCAGATAAATGCCGTGGTGACTGTAGTGCTCCTGCTCATGCTGGGATCCCTGATCTCGTCCGCGGGAAAGGGGGGAGCGTTCCGTGAGGCGGGTGCGGGTGTACTGTGGGGGATAAGTACGGCCCTCAAACCCTATGCAGTGATCTTCCTCCTCTACTTGATCCTCAAGAAGAGGTGGCGGGCTGCGGCAACTGGGATCCTGACACTGGGAACGGCGCTTCTTCTGCCTTCACTCTATTACGGATGGAGAGGCAACATCACCGTTCTCGAGGAGTGGCTTACCACACTCTCTCAGTCCACACCCCGCCTGCTGAGCACTCAGGACAATGTGTCTCTGTTTTCGTTTTTTCTGAAATGGACCGGCAGTGAGGACCTAGCCCTGCCCTTGGCTGCAGCAGCCATCGCCGCTCTGGCCTTCCTGGTGTTCTGGATGATCCTAAAGGGCTGGAAGACCGAGGGCACCACATTCTTGGAGGGAGCTGTCCTGCTCACCTGCATCCCTCTGGTGTCCCCTCTGGGTTGGGACTATACTCTGGTAATGTCGCTCCCCCTGCTGATGCTGCTCCTCCTGCACTTCGGGGAAATTCCCCGGTTGGGGCGAGCCATCCTGGTTCTCGACCTCCTGGTGATCTTTGTCAGCTTCTATGATTTCCTGGGAGCTGCCGCGTACGAGGCATTCATGGCGTGGTCCTTGACTACGCTGAATTTCCTCGTGGTCCTGGGATTCGGGTTCTGGCTGCGGCATCGGGCTGTTGCGTAGGGGTGGATTCATGTCTCTTCGATCTGGGGGACCCACCCAACCGCCCCATGCAGGGGGGCGGATCATATCTTCCCGGGCTGAAAGACCCACCCAACCACCCCATGCAGCCCAGAAAGATATATCCGCCTTGCAGCCTACGAATACTCTCATGTGGAGCGCAGAGATATGAACGGCATGCCATCCGCTCAGCCAAATTGCAGAGGAGTGTGAGAATTCCGTTTCAGGGAGGGAGGGTTCATATTGGATGGTTTTGTCAGGTTCAGCCGTCATGATGCAACTTGCCGTAAAAGGAATGCATCGGAGGCGACAAATTGCTATAATAGATGGCTGACCGCTTGGGATTTAGAGACTATACACGAGAGCAACCATGACCACGACACCACAGGAACCTGAAACATTAAGAGTCCTCTCCGGGATCCAGCCTTCGGGAGGGCTGCATCTGGGCAACTATTTCGGCATGATGAAACCCATGATCAAGGCCCAGGAGGAGAGCCTCCTGTTCTGTTTCATCGTGAATTATCATGCGCTGACCACTGTCCGCACCGGGAGGGATCTCCGCCAGGGAACCCTGGAGGCCGCAATGGATTTCCTGGCCCTGGGACTCGATCCGGAAAAGTCCGTATTCTGGGTTCAGTCTGACGTGCCCGAGGTCGTGGAACTGAGCTGGATCCTGTCCTGTGTCACCTCCATGGGGCTCCTGGAACGATGCACTTCCTACAAGGACAAGGTGGCCAGAGGCGTCGTCCCCAACCATGGGCTGTTCGCCTATCCTGTCCTCATGGCCGCTGATATCCTCCTCTACCAGGCCCATGTGATACCCGTCGGCAAGGACCAAAAGCAGCATGTAGAGGTCACGAGGGACATCGCAGAGCGCTTCAACTCTCACTATGGCGATACATTTGTGCTGCCGGAGCCTCGCATCGACCCCAATGTGGCCCTCATCCCAGGACTGGACGGCCAGAAGATGAGCAAGTCCTATGATAACACGCTCGAGATCTTCGCCGACGAAAACAGCCTGCGTAAGAAGATCATGCGTGTTGTCACCGATTCCAAGACTGTGGATGAGCCTAAGGAACCGGAGAACGATACACTCTTCAAGCTCTACAGCCTGTTCGCTTCCCCTGAGGAGGTCCTTGACCTGGGCGGGCGCTACCGCGCAGGCGGCCTCGGGTATGGTACCGTCAAGGACATGGTCTTCGAGAATATCAACGGATTTTTTAAGCCGTATCGAGAGAAACGAGAAGCGCTGAGCGGGCAGCGAGCCGAGGTGGAACGCATCCTTGCGGAAGGTGCGGAAAAGGCACGCTCCATCGCCAACAAAACCCTGCGCAAGGTGCGCCGCAAGACTGGGCTGCAGTATACAAAATCATGAGGATCGTGCAGGGGATCAAGTTTCTAAGGCTCCTCTCCCGGGTATCTGCCACCATGCTGTTGACCTCAATGGGGCTCTGGGCCGGGGCTGACTTCTCCCTGGATATATCAGCTGGACACGATCGACATATCGAGGAACAGTCCCTGGAGATCATTCGTTTCCCCGTTGGTAAAATGTCAGCGGTGGAGTGGCTGCGAACGAGCGGCTGGGAAGAACAGAAGGGCAGTGCGGAGCCATTTTTCGTCGAGAACGGGATCCTGCATATGCGGAGCGCCGCCACCTCGACCACTATTGGCACAAGACTGGAACCAGAGATCAACACGGAAGATCTTCCCGTGATCGAATTCAGCATCCGCGTGGAGGAGGTGCCCCCAGGCGCCGATGTCACGGTCAAGAGGTGGGACGATGCCGCCTTCCGGTTGTTCGTGCTCTTCGACAAAGGCGGGATCTTGGGTGTCACACCTCCCCACACCATCGGATATGTGTGGGACTCGACTTTAAAATCAGGCGAGACCGGCCGTGCCGCGACCTTCGGTCAGGTCCGCTACATCGTGATAGGTTCAGGCAGCGAAGGAATAGGGACGTGGAAGACGATCCGGCGCAACCTCCGGGACGACTACAAACTCCTTTTCGGAAAGGACCGAGTGCCCAGGGTCAAGGCCGTGGGGCTCAAATGCGATTCCAACCACACCAAAACCCGTTCGGCGTCTTCGGTCCGGTATATCCGCTTCTCCTACCGGGAAAACCGGCAGGACTGATCCGGCAGCTACTTGACGGCCTTGCCACCTGATCTGAGGATCCGCCAGAGCCCGATCCCCGAGATGAGCGAGGTCAATCCGAACAGGAGGCCTCCCAGGCGGGCCGCCACTACCTCGTTCTCTCCCAAGCTGGTGCCAACGAAGGCGATGGTGAATCCCAGGAATACGACCCACAGGCCTGCGAGGATCCATTTCCAGAAGGGCATGGGAATGCCCTTGTCTTCGGCCCACAACTTGAGGCCCAGCACAGCCAGGCATGCGAAAACACCTTCCACGAACCAGAAAAAGCCACTGTTAAATAATGACATGGTATGCTCCTCTCATTCGAAAAAGTCTTCGCTGCGCAGCCACCAGGGAGGCTCGCGGTAGGACGCATTCTCACCGCCCAGTGAGGGCATATAGTACGTCTGGGGATCGGGCCCTGGATAGAATTTTTTCTGCAGGAGGGTGAGGCCTTTTTCCGTCAGCCCTGTGGGATCATCGGCCGTGACCTTCAGGGCCGCCCGATGGATCCAGTTGGACTTCCGCGTGTACGGGCAGACTGCCACACACAGCCTGCAGCCCATGCTTCCCAGCGTGGAGTTCCAGAAGTTCAGGCATTTGGCCGTGTCCACCTTGAAGCGCAGGTAGCCGCGCTCCTCCTCTGGATCGCCGTAGGTGATGGCCCCGCTGGGACAGTTCTCGGCGCAGATCTTGCAGTGTTTGCAGAAGTCCTGCACACCGAAGTCGATGGGCTTGTCGGGGACGAGAGGGATGTTGGTGGTGATGATCGCCGGACGGAAATTGTTTCCGAGCTCGGGAGTGATCACGATGGATGGCCTGCCCTGCTCCCCGATGCCGGCATCCACCAGGATGGGCGGCACCATCAGATCGTAATCGGTACCGGGAGTGTGGGGCCGTGCGCCATAGCCCAGCTGCTTGATGAAGGAAGCCAGGCGGAATCCGATGATCCGGGATCGGGAGTAGGCGTCGTTGGATGTCCCATAGGTGGGATTGGCATACATGGGATCCCATGACATGGGAGTCCCCACCACGATCGCGTACTGCCAGTGTTTGGGTACTTCGATCGGCTCGTCCGACTTGAATCCCCGCCCGATGCTGGTGTACCTGTAGACCCAGTCGGGATTCAGGCGGGCGATGCCTACCAGGGTTGATCCCAGCTCATGGGCGATCTTTTTAATGAGCTTCGAGGTCTTGGCCGGGTCCTTGAACCGGACCGCTTCGATGGGCTGGCCGGTCCGGCGGTCGAACATGAAGTCGGATTTCTCCGGCGGCTCGGTGATGCGGCGCGGTCCCACGGCCCCCATGGCGTTGGACCAGGCCTCAGCCAGCCGGAACTGCTTGCGGTATTTTTGGGTGTCGGACATGAGCATGGGCATGAGCTCGTTCTGGCTGTAGAGGTCGAGCTCCAGGTGTTCGGGATTCTTGCTGTAGTATTCCTGCAGGTAGGGATCCAGTCCCTCCAGGCCCGTCTCCTCCTTCCACTGCCTCCTGAACAGGCCCCTCCGGTAGAAGATGACTTCGGAACGCGCGTCCGGACGGGATGTCTCTCCGACCTTCACGTAGGTCGGCTTGTCCACGGCATATTTCTTGCGGTTGAAGTCCTGGTTGACTCCCTCCCAGTTCTCCCAGCCGCGGTAGGTCCGGGGATCTTTTCCGGCCTCATACCCATAAAAACCCAGCCCGGCACTCCCCAACACGGCGCTGGCGGCACCGGAGGCTTTGAGGAATGACCGGCGGGAAAATCCGCTACCCTTGTTTTGTGTCATGTGGTCTCCCTGCAGGTGATGGTAAGCATTGCGCTATTGGACTGAGGCGGACGAAAATTCTTCCCCAGCCCTGGATCAAGCGAGAATTGTATCATAGATCAGCACAGAAAAAAGGTGTATTTGTGGCTAATCGAAGGTGCTTAAGGTTTGACTGGCAGGGAGATCAGTCTTCGGCAGGTGGCTTCTGTTCCTGCTCCTGTTCCGGCAGGAATGTTCCGCTGACCTCGAGGAAATGTTCCACGACTTCAGGATCGAACTGGGTTCCCGTGCAGTTGATGATCTCCTTGACAGCACGGCGGTGAGAGGTAGCGTTCCGGTAGGGCCTCTCCGATGTGATGGAGTCGTACGCGTCTGCGATGGCCATGATCCTGGCCCCGAGGGGGATTTCCCTGCCCTTCAAGCCATCCGGGTAACCGGTCCCGTCGTATTTTTCGTGGTGGGCACGGACGACATTGCTGACGTCCCTGAGCTCGATAACGGGCTTGAGGATCTCCTCGCCCCTGCCGGGGTGTTCCTTGATCTTGGCAAACTCCTCGTCAGTGAGCCGGCCGGGTTTGTTCAGGATGCTCTCGGGCACGGCGATCTTTCCGATGTCATGCAGCAGCGCGGCCAGCTCGAGGTCCTCCAGCGCCTTGTCGCTGACTCCCATGTTCTTGGCGATCTTCATGGTGAAATCCGTCACCCTTGTGGAATGGTGCCTCGTATATTCATCCTTGGCGTCTATTGCAGAGGCAAGGGATTTGACCGTGGACAGGTACAGCGAATGCTGCTGATCAACGAGGTCAGAGGTCCGCATCTTGAGGTTACGGTTGGCCAGGGCCAGCTCTGATTCTACATCCCGGATCCGCAGCAGGGATCTGATCCGGGCCTTGAGCTCCACGGAATCGAAAGGCTTGGAAAGATAGTCGTCCGCTCCGGATTCGATCCCCTCAGCGAGCATGTCGGCGCCGGAACGGGCGGTGACCAGGATGATCGGGATGTGCTTCAAGGCCTCGTCCTTCTTCACCTTACGCGAAAAAGTGTGGCCGTCCATTCCGGGCATCATGACATCGCAGAGCACGAGGTCCGGCTGTTTTTCCTTGAGGATGGTCAACCCTTCCTCGGCCGAGGTCGTTAGGATCAGATCGAACTCGTCACTCAGCAGCATCTTCATGAGTTTGAGGACCTCGGTGTTGTCGTCGATGACGAGCAGCAGGGCGTCGTGGACCTCGGGTTCACCATGGGGACCTTCCCCCACCTCGATCTGCTCGAGATCGACGAGATGGAGGCGCCGGAAATCCGTCACAATATCCTGTACGCGGGGTTCTTCCGTGTCGGTGGCCCGCCGCTTGAGGCCGATCGGCTCGTCTTTCGTGCGACGGTCCAATGCTTCGGACGAAAAATGCCCTTCTCCCTTCCTCATCTCAACAGAGAAACGGGAGCCTTTGCCCTGATTGCTGTCCGCGCGGATCTTCCCGCCGTGCAGGGCAACGATCTCCTTGGCCAGGGACAGCCCGATCCCCGTGCCCTCATGGGATCGGGATGCGGAACCGTCCACCTGGGAGAACCGATCGAAGATGCTCTCGAGCATTTCATTCGGGATCCCGATGCCCGTGTCCTCGACAGCCAGAGAGACCGTCTTTTCGGTGTCTTCGATGTAGACGGTCACCTTCCCGTTTTCCGGAGTAAACTTCAGGGCATTGGAGAGGAGGTTCAGCAGCACCTTGTCGAACTGGTCCGGATCGATCGAGAGGTTTACATCGTAGGGAGGGTGCTGAAAAAACAGTTTGATATTCTTCTGATCGGCCATGGGCTTCACGGATTGGAGGATATCATTCGCAAACTCCGTGATGTTTACGGCCTCGATCTTCAGCCGCATCTTCCCCCCCTCGAACTTGGTCAGGTCGAGCAGGTTGTTGATGAGCTTGAGCAGCTTATAGCCGTTGCGCTGCATGGTCTCCAGCGTATCCTTCAGGACCGCGGAGGTCTTGCCCATCCGGCCATCCAGGACCGATTTCAGTGGGGCCAGTATGAGTGTTAGGGGAGTTCGGAGTTCGTGGTTGATGTTGGCGAAGAACTGCATCTTGAGCTCATCCAGCGTCTTGAGCTTTTCGTTCGTTTCCTGGAGCTTCTCTGTTATCTCTTCCAGCTGGATGCGGCTGCGCAGTTCCCTGCGCCGGATGTTGTCGAAGATGTAGGAGCCGATTGCGCCAATGATGATGATGGCGGTCAGGAAGAACAGGTTGTTGAATACGTCCTTCCACCCTCCATCCGATACCCTAAAAAAACTGGGGATGGTGTAGCTGACCCAGACCATGATGTAGAGGAGGAGCGTGTCCCGGAATGTCAGGGGAACGGCCACCACCAGGCCGATGACGATGATGTACAATCCCTGGACATATGTGCTCGCAAATCCTCCCTGGAAAAAGATCATGATCGCTATGCCGACCACGTCGAAGATGGCCAGTGTTATAGCGGCATTCACGAATCCGCGGTTCCTTTCTATACGGGAGACCCAGATGAAGAGGACGATGTGTGCCGCCAGCACGACCATCCGGATGATAAGGAACATCTGGAAATATTCCGCCGCATAGATCGCATCCAGCCCGAGGAAGGAAATGTACATGATCGCGCTCAGGATGATGATCAGCTTGATCCGGCCCTTGAGGTCGTACTCCGTGTACAGCCGTTCCTCGAAGCTCAGGTTGGTTTCAGTCATGATCCACCCTCGGTTCGGCGATGACGACATACCCTTGAGGAGGGTCCCCGAAGGTTGGGATGGACTGGACCCAGAGCCATCCTGACTCCTCCAACAGAGCCCTGAGTTTGTCCGGATCGAAGAAATCAAATGTGCCCGCTTCCTCCAGGTCGACCAGGGCCTGGGCATCGTTGAGGAAGGACCGGATGGAGTCGAGCAGGAAGGATTTGGGCCACTGCGACGGCAGCTCATGGGAGGGCATGGTGTCTATCTTGTCCAGCAGCCTGGTAAATGGTCCGGAGGCGTCCGTGTCGGGCCGCATGCTCGAGAGCACGAGCCGTCCGCCCGGCGCAATGATCCGCCGCAGCTCCCTGAGCGTTTCCACGGGATTGAAGATGTAGGAGAGCACCAGACTCATGAGGATCTTGTTGTAGCGCCCAGGCTGCAGCGGGAGGCTGGGATTGGTTTCCAGGTCTCCCGGCAGGCCGAGCTTCCGGAATTCAGGCTTCTCTGCCTGTACTCCCGAAACATAGCGGGAGGCTCGGTTGAAGTCCACAATGAGATTGTATTCGGGAGGCTCGAACTGCGTCTTGAGCCAGGTGTCCAGCTCCTCAGTGATGAGTTCACCCCGGAGGATCCTATGCAGACGGGGTGAATATTCTTTTTGGATCTTCATCGCGCTCTTCAAGTCCAGGTATTCGATTTTGTCGGACAACTCCACGAAATTGCCGATTTCTCCAGCCAGATATCTCTGGATGGGGAGGAAGCGGTTGAGCTCGATATCCAAGCAGAGGAGGTCGATCTTCACCTGGCCGGTTTGTCCGGAGAGCTTTTCGCGGGCCTGTTTCATGGCTTCCGGGATCAGGTCCGCGATCGTGATATGGGATGGCCTCGGGCCTCCATTCTGGAGCAGGTGGGCGATGACATTTCCCGTCCCCCCACCCAGATCGAGCAGTTGATCTCCAGGGGCCAGGTCCAGCGCTTGTATCTGATCGTTCATCAACTGACCGTAGTCGTCGGATAGGGCCATGACGTCGAATCCGAGCAGGTCCTCCTCGCCGATCAGGTATCGGTGCCAGTAGGTCTTGCGGTTTTTTAGCTTTCGCGGAGGGAGCCGATCCTTCTCGGAGCGGCGCATGATCTCGAGACTTTTCTTGGATGGCAGGGCCGACTTGAGCATCTCCTGGTGCAGTGTGCGGTGGACCAGGGAGGTGATAAGGCCGAACATCCGGAGAGCCTCTTCAGAAGTGCGGGCGTTGTGTCCCAGGGGAACTGGGATGACCTCGCGCAGCGCATCCACCTCGATGCTCATCACGTCCCGGATCAGTTCGGGCGTGATCCAGCTGTCGTATTTCCCGTAGATCCATGTGATCGGCAGGTCGAGGTGACGCATATCCTCCCGGGCCTGGTCGATGGTCGCGACCCGGCTGGCCACCACATCGGCCGCATAGGGAACCATGTTGATCAGGTTCCCCAGGATCGGGATGATCCCCAGGTCGAATCCGATCTGGAATTGTTCGAGCAGGTCCAGGCCGCAGTTGACCCGGTTCATGAGGTTCCTGAATTCGACCGTGCCCAGACAGGATATCCAGTGGTCTACCCTGCGGCGGTAAGCCTCCTCTCGCAGCGCGATCCTGGCTTCCAGGGCGGACAGGGAAAAAGTCACAAGGATAACCTGGCTGGCCTTCAGCCTCGGATTGAGCTGGAGCCAATCCAGCACGGCCTTGATGTCCTCGGCTCCCTGGCTGAGGTTGGCCCTGATCATCTCGTAGGGCGGTTCCGAGGCCTCCGGATCCTTGTGGCTCTCCCCCTTCCTCCGGATGCCGTCGTAGCGGAAAACCGCCACGGGTTTCCCCGCGCTGCGGAAATTCTGGATGATGGTCAGCGCCAGGCCGAACAGGGTTTCCTTGGTCTTGCCGAATGCCGGAGGGATCAGGACCACAGGGACCGGCGTTCCATCCAGTGGGAAGGAGGTGTTGAGGAGGCCTACGATCTCTTCTCCCTTGGGATTTTCAAGCCGGATTACGTCGGGGCGAGCGGGTAGCGACTCGTCGCCGTCCTGTCTCTCCCGGAGATCAGTCCTGGGACGCTTTGTGCTGGGGCCGTTGCCCCGAGGAAAGGTGACACCGATCTCAGGTGCCCGGGAGGCCTGAATGCTCATGCGCCCGATCCCGAACTGGACGCCGTAGCGGAAGCCTTCCTCCATTCGGTCCCCGATCCGGGATACGTAGCGGATCTCGCCTTTCTCCTCCCAGAGCAGCCGCCCTTCCTCCATGATCTTCAGGGAGGCCAGGGGAGTTCCTGCGAGCAGTATGGGGCCGTGCGCTTCGGCCGCGAATGCCACGCCTTTGCGGCTGATGTCCAGGATCTTTCCTGAGACGGACCCCTCAAAGGGTGAAGGCAGCGCGATCTCCACGGTCAGATCTCCGACGGGGCTGATGCGAGGATTGGCGCGTTTTTCCGAGTAGAACATGACTCGAGGATAGATGCACCTGAGCGAATTCCCGTCCGGGGCGATCTGGGAGACCATGGTCTCGAAATTGTAGGTGGCATATCCGATCTGGAAGGAGACAAAGAGGAGATCGGAAGTCTTGAACTTGATATTCAGGCTTTCGCCTTTGAGGGTGCAGGCCGAGAGCGGCTGGATCTCTGTCAGGGCCAGAGTCTCCGGGAGCTTGGACTGCGCCTGGATCGCAACGATCTCGAATCCGAGCTTCATGGCCTGGCTCAGGAGCGACTCGATCTGCTCCGGATCCGAGAAAAGGACCATCTTGTCGGTCTTCAGGAAGGGGTAGCGGAGCTTAAGCTCAGGGAGATCCCGGAGTGTGACATACTCGGACAGGAACTGCAGTATCGAGTGGCGCCCCTGGTCGTCGATGGCCTGGAACTCGACCCCGATGCCGCCTAGGTCTATATCCTGGCGCACGATCTTCCCGCTGACGTAGTAGTCCGATCCATCCGGGAGAGTGATCTTGAGGGGCAGGGAGGAGCCCTCAGGATAGAACGACATGGTCTTCAGGAACATCCCGTTCTCGCTGATATTGACGACCTCAGCCGCACCGCAGTTGCCGGTATCGATCCGGATATCAGCGGAATCGTATGGAGTGATCCGCATCGAAGTCCGCTTTTCCCGGGATTTCTGGGCGAGGAGGTAGCGGATCTTCCGAAGAATGGCCTCAGGCTCTACAGGCTTTGTACAGCAGCAGTCGATGTGGCCGTATCCGTTCAGGTCGATGGCGGAACCATTGCAGGCTTTCTGAGTGAGAAGGATCTTGATCAAGGCTTCCGAATTGCGGAACAGCTCATGGATGAAACGGAAGAGATCACTCCCCTTCATACGGGGGAGGTCTTCGCTCACCATCAGGACATGGATCTCCGGGAGTGTCTTGATGAGATGGATTGCTTCAATTCCGCTGGTCGCTGTATGTACGGAGAAGGTTTCCCTCAGGCTCTTTGTGAGTTTTTCGAGAAATGGGCGATCTTCATCAACCACCAGCACGACTGGTACACTCATTTTTCCGATCTTTTCCTTCTCGTGCTGGGCCATGTCGCCTCAGGTCCGTCCGATTCGTGTTTTAGCAGCTTGATCAGGGTTTATGCGGATGTCGGACACTGTTTGGAGGACCGCGCTCACAATGCGGATCAGCATCTAGAGACCAACCTCTTCTCTACCATACCACCCAAATTGTGGGATATCCACAAAACCTCATACAAAATGTAGTATATAGAGTATTAACTGTCAAGGGAAAGATGTGAAGAGTGTACAAGTTTAATTTCTCGTGGAATTCTGGTATACCAAGGGAGATTCCGGTACGGCTGACGCCCATTTTATGTATGAAGGAAACGTGTCATGATCGATGTCGAAGAACACGTCTATGACGATGATCCGCGGAAAGGACACCTCGATGCCAAGACCTTGCTTAAAGATGTGTCCTATTTTTTCCTGGGCAACGGCCGCATTCAGGCCGCGGTCCAAGTCGCCCCCGGGGGAGAAGGCACTCCTATCGGCCTCCTGCTCCAGGATCCGGAGCGGTTGAGCAAGAAGCGGGATGCGCTGTCCTTCGATCCCGACCTCGGCCTGGAGCCCACACTCATCCGGATCGCCTGCCGGGGAAATGTGTGCATTCCCTCAGCACAGGCCCTGGCTGCGGGCTGGTCCCAGGCCCTGGGAGTGCCCGCCGCACGGGTGAAGTGGCAGGCAGGCGGTATCGAGGTGATAGAAGAGTTTTTATGCCCTGATCCAGAATCTGCCGTCCTCTGGAGAACGGTGACGTTGAGGAGTCAGCTGCAAAGACCTCAGGAGGTGATCCTCGAGACCGGGATCGCACAGGGAACACTGAGACGGAGCCTGGTCCTCGAGCCTGGCGCCACCTGCTCGATCACACTCGAGTATGCCCTGTCACCGGATCGCCTCAGCTGGTCCTGCCGGCTCATGGAAGTTCCTGAGAACCGGGCCTCTGCCGCTGACTACTGGGCCCGGACAGCCCGAGCGACCTTCAGCTCGCCTCTCCTGGACAGGTATTTCAAGGCGGCCTGTTCTCAACTCCCGGCCGCTGTATCCGCTTCAGGCCGTGTGGATGCCAGCATCTGGCAGTACAACCGCGAATGGGTGCGGGACCATTCCTGGATCGCTGTCGGGCTCGTCCTCTCTGGCCAGAGTCGGAAAGCCCGCATCCTGCTCGAGAGGCTGCTGAAGGAATTCATGACCGATAGGGGAGATCCCATCGACTCCAGCGAACTGCGCCATCCGGATGAGGTGGAGCTTGATCAGAACGGGGAGCTGCTCTACGCGCTGGATCAGTACACGCGCTGGACCGGTGATCAGGGGATCGTGCGGGATCACTGGGACCGCGTGGTGGCTTTGGCGGAGTTCCCGCTGCAGGACCAATTCCGGCACAGCCCCTCCGGCCTGCTCACCAACATGCGTGAATACTGGGAACGGCACCGCGTCCACGGCATCGCGCCCGGCATGGAACTGGCCCACCAGATATTCGTGAGTCTGGGGCTCGAATCTGCGGCCGGCCTGGCGCGCCTCCTAGGCCGAGGGCCTCAGGCGGAGCGCTGGTCGCGGGAATCGAGGCGTCTCCACATGGCCGTATTCGAGGACGCCGGATACGGTTTCGTCCAGCAGGGGAGGATCCTCAAGAGGCGAGGCACGGATGGCGAGATCTGTCGGAAGATCCAGCCCCTTCCCGGGGCGCTGCTCCCGGATGGGAGCCCCCTTGGCGCTCCGGGAGATCATCTCATCGATCCCGATACCACGGCGGCCCTGCCCCTGGCCTTCGGCATAATCCCAGGAAGCTCGGACCTGGCAGCCGGGACCCTGGACGGATTGGAGGCGCTCTGGAACCAGGCCTGGAAGGGCGGCGGCTACGGCCGCTATCACAGCAGTTCCGAACCCGATGCCTGGGGCCCCTGGCCGTTCCCCTCCTTGATCGTGGCCCGTGCCTGCATGGAGGCCCGCCGTTTCGAGCGGGTCTGGGACATCCTGCGCTGGCTGGACACCATGCCGGGCTCTCTGTCCGGAACCTGGTTCGAGTTCTATGGGGAATCCCACTCCCCACCTTTCGCCCAGATCGGCCTGACGCCCTGGACCTGGTCCGAGATGCTGATGCTGTTGGTAACGCACGTGTTGGGGATCCGTCCGGGACACGACACGCTCCGGATCCGGCCGATCCTGCTCCCCGGCCTGGACAGGATCCAGGGAACCTTCCCGCTCCGCAGGGGTTCGCTTGAGATCATGATCGGTAGGAGGGACGCCGCCCGCGGTATCGCGGTGAAAAGTGATGCTCCCATCCTTCACAAGGATGCAGAGGAAGTCGAGCTGGCCTACACAGGCGGCGACATCCACGTGGAACTCGATGTGTGATGAGGACCCATCCCCCCTTCCTCCTCATGAGCTTTTGCCCTTTACCGATGATTGCGCTATATTAACTGCCTGCGCTGCAGTCGAATCCATGCAGGAGTGAGAAATGTCCGGACGCAATCTGATCCTGGTCTGCAATGCCCATCTCGATCCGGTCTGGTTGTGGGTATGGCAGGAAGGACTGGCCGAGACACTCACGACTTTTCGTACCGCCGCCAGGTTTTGTGAGGAATTCGAAGAGTTCGTGTTCTGCCACAACGAGGCGCTGCTCTACGAGTGGGTGGAGCTGTATGAGCCGGCCCTTTTTCTACGCATCCAGGACCTGGTCGCGGCAGGGCGGTGGCACATCATGGGCGGCTGGTACATCCAGCCGGACTGCAACCTCCCCTGCGGAGAGTCTTTTGTTCGCCAGGCCCTGGTGGGCAAGATGTATTTCCTCCATAAATTCGGTGTGGAGCCGCGGACGGCCGTAAACCTGGATCCCTTTGGCCATACGCGCGGGCTGGTCCAGATCCTGAAAAAATCGGGCTATGATTCCTACCTGTTCTGCCGGCCCGATCCCAAGGATTTCGAGCTGCCTGCCAAGGATTTCATCTGGGAAGGCTACGACGGTTCGCAGATCCTGGCACATCGGGCCCCCGAACACTACAATTCGGAACCCGGCCAAGCGGCACGCAAGGTCCGGGACTGGCTGCAAAACAATCCTGACGCCGATACTGGGCTCCTGCTCTGGGGCATCGGCGATCACGGCGGGGGCCCCTCACAAAAAGACCTCGAGGATCTGAGGGGGCTCATCTCCGAAGAGGCAGAGCGGGGAATACGGCACGGTACTCCTGAGGAATACTTTGGAGGACTGGGAAATACGCGGGACAGGTTGCCCCGGTTCAGCCGGGACCTCAATCCCTGGGCCGTGGGCTGCTACACAACCATGTCGCTGGTCAAGCAGAGGCACCGCCGCCTGGAAAACCTGTTCCTGGGCACGGAAAAAGCCGCTGCACACGCTTTCCTGGCCGGGACAATGGAATACCCCCGGGGGGAGCTGGATGCCGCATTGAGAGACCTCCTGTACTGCCAGTTCCACGACATCCTGCCTGGATCTTCCATCCCTGAAGTTGAGAGGCAGGCCGTGCAGCGGATGGATCATGGGATCGAGATCCTGGAACGGATCCAGAGCCGGGCCTTCTTCAGTCTGCTCGGAGGACAGGCGCCGGCCAGGGAGGGGGAGTTCCCCATCCTGGTATACAATCCCCATCCCTTCTGTGTGGAGGAAACTCTGATCTGTGAATTCCAGCCTCCCTGGCCCAACACCGATCTCGAGTCCTTCTGGCAGCCCGAGATGACGGATGATGGGGGGCGGGAGATTGCATGCCAGGTGGAGCGTGAGAGCAGCAACATCTCCGTGGACCAGCGCAAACGGATCTCATTCCAGGCTGCCCTCGGGCCCTGGGAAACGAAGCGGTATTCAGTGTTTCTGAGGAGCGCCGCACAGCCGGATACATGTGTCCGCACGGTGGAACGGAGTCTTATACTTCCTCAGAACGGAGGGTGCGTCGAGATCGATCCGGAAAGCGGCCTCGTGCAGCGATTCGAATGCCGTGGGATTCCCCTCCTGCTTCCTGGGGCTTTGCAGCTGCTGGTCATGGATGACTATCCGGACCCCTGGGGGATGAAGGTCCGTGCTTTCCGGGACCTGAAGGGGCGGTTCGAGCTGATGACTCCCAAGGAAGCGGCCTCGTATTCAAAGTCGGGCGCTGAAAAACTCCCTCCGGTCCGGATCATCGAGGATGGACCTGTTCGGACAGTAGTGGAGGCCCTGTTCAAGTTCGGCCGCTCGTATGCCTGTGTCCACTACCTGGTGCCACGGGAAGGCCCGGGATTCGAAGTAGCGATCCGTATCTATTGGAATGAGAAAGACCGTATGTTGAAGCTCAGCCTTCCCTCACCCTTTGCGGATGGGGCGTGCCGCGGCCAGGTCGCGTATGGTGTCGAGGAGTTCCAGCGCTTCGGCGAGGAGCTCGTGGCCCAGAAATGGGTGGCCGTCCTGTCCCGAGACGGGCAGACCGCCCTCACGGTGGTGAACGACAGGACACACGGATTCGATTTCCTGGACGGAGAGCTGCGGCTCTCTCTGCTGCGTTCCGCTGCCTATGCCGCCCATCCGGTCGCCGATGACATCCCTATCCTGCCGCATGACCGCTTCATCCCCAGGATCGATCAAGGCGAGCGCTGTTTTCGCTTCTGGATTGGAGGAGGGAATGCTGAAGAATGTCTGCAGAAAGTCGACCGGGATGCTCTGATACGGAACGAGCCGCCCATCTCCCTTTGCTGCTATCCCACCGGGGAGGGGAGCATCCCCGGACCCGCGGTCCTGATCGAAGATAAAGCTGTGCTGCTAACCGCCCTCAAGCGTTCCGAGGACGAGAGGAGACTGGTCCTGCGGCTGTTCGAGCCTACTGGAAGACAGCGGTCTGCACAGGTGTCTGTCCCGATCCTGGGTGTCGATCTCACACTGAACTTTGATCCCTTCGAGGTCAAGACCCTGGTTGTGGACCTTGACACCGGAAAAGCGGTGGAAACCGACCTCCTGGAACGAGAAAACGATCCATTGGACGCAGGCGCCTCCTCTAATAGTAAAAAGGAAATCCCTGAAAGTCCGTGAATAGGAAAACGTCTCCGCCTGTAAGAGTCGCCATGGTCGGCATCGGCGGCTACGGCCATCACTACCTCCAGGCTCTCTGGAACGAGATTCCACGCGCCCGGGCTCGCCTGGTGGCTGCGGTCGAACCTTTCCCGGAGAATGCTCCGCTGAGCCTCGAGATCAAACAGGCCGGTGTCCCCCTGTTTCAGGCATTGAAGGATGTGTTTGCCGCCGGCATCGCAGCGGATCTGGTGGTGATCGCCTCTCCCATCCAGGAGCACGTGCCCCAGGCCCTCACGGCCCTTGAGCACGGCTGCCACGTTCTCTGCGACAAACCCCTGGCCGCTACCGTCCAGGATGCGGACCGCCTGATCCGTGCGGCCGCCTCGGTAGACAGACACGTCCTCATCGGCTATCAGTGGTCCTTTTCAGCGGCTGTGCAGGCGTTAAAGAGCAAGATCCACAGCGGTGAGATGGGAAGGCCCATGAGGTTCAAGACACTCTGCCTGTGGCCGCGGGATCTGGCGTATTACCGGCGCAATGACTGGGCCGGTCGCCTCCGGGACCAGAGAATGGGGCGGTGGGTCCTGGACAGCCCTGCCAACAATGCCATGGCCCATTTCCTGCATAACCTGCTCTATCTGCTGGGGGACAGGGCTGACACGAGTGCAGTACCGGTAGAGATCACGGCCGAAGCTTACCGCGCCTTTCCCATCGAGAATTACGATTCGGTGGCCTGCCGCATCTTCACCAGCGCCGGTACCGAGGTTCTGTTCTACGCCTCTCACGCCGTACCCGAGGCAGCCGGGCCTGTCTTCCACCTGGAGTTCGAGGAAGCCGAAGTGGAGTGCGTGGATGCTGGGGGGAGCGATATCATCTGTCGGGTCGGGAGCGGTTCAGAAATTTGCCTGGGATCTCCCGCATCCGGTCATCAGTTCCAGAAGCTGTTCGAGGCTCTGGATCTGGCCGCCCCAGCAGAGACGACGGGGGACAATCCCGATCAGCCGGCGGTACTGTGTGGACCCGAGGCGGCCCGGGCCCAGACTGTGTGTGTGAACGGCATCCAGGACTCGGTGGGGGGGGCGGTGGACATGCCTCCGTCTCTGGTCCGGGAAGGGCCGGGGGGAGGGATCTGGACCGAGGGGCTGTCCGAGGCTTTCCAAGAGGCCTATGCGCGGAGTTCGCTGCCCTCGGAGATCGGTGTAGGGTGGGCTGTGAAAGGGAGTACCGTGGAACTCCGGGATTATGTCCACTTCCCGGGCGGCCTGGATCCAGAGGGGGATGAAGATGGCACGTGATTCGCGAGAACTGGTGAGAAAGACCCTGGCCTTCCAGGGACCTGCCCGGGTACCTCGGCAAGTGTGGTTCCTCCCCTGGGCCGAGATCCACCACCCTGAAACGCTGGCTCGTCTGCAGCTGGATTATCCCGACGACATCGTCTCTGCCCCGACGCTCTACACCACCCCGACCAACGTGAGCGGCGACCGCCATGCCAAGGGGGAGTATATCGATGAGTGGGGCTGCCGGTTCTCTAACCCGCACGAAGGGATCATCGGGATCGTCCAACACCCACTGGTCTCGACATGGGGAGACCTGGACCGCTTCCAGACTCCGGATGCGGTGCTGGGGGTGGATGTCGAGGCCGTCAACCGGTTCTGTGCTGATACTGACCAATACGTTCTATCAGGGGCCATCGTGAGGCCGTTCGAGCGATTGCAGTTCATCCGCACCATGGAACAGGCCCTGATCGACCTCATGGAACAGCCTCCTGAACTCTTTGAGCTGCTCGAGAGGATGCACGCCCACTATCTCAAAGAGGTCGAGGCCTGGGCCCGGACCGAGGTGGACGGCATCGCCCTCATGGACGACTGGGGAACGCAGACCGGGCTCCTGCTGCATCCGGATGTTTTTCGACAGATATTCAAGCCTCTGTACCGGGACTATGCCGAGATCGCGAGGCAGTACGGGAAGGAGGTCTTCATGCACTCGGACGGCCACATCACTCCCATCATCGAGGACCTCATCGAAGTGGGTGTCCAGTGCTTGAATGCCCAGATCTTCTGCATGGGTGTAGAGGACCTGGGCCGCCTTTACCGGGGCCGCATCACCTTCTGGGGCGAGATCGACCGCCAGCATCTTCTCGTTCACGGCACACGCGAGGACATAGCAGAGGCCGTCCGCACGGTCAAGGACAACCTGTATGCGGAGGGCGGTGTCATCGCCCAATGTGAATTCGGGCTGGAGGCCGATCCCGACAATGTGCTGGCCGTGTTCGAGGCCTGGGCGCGCCTAGACCGGCCTGGTTCCTGAATTCCTCCCTCCTCATTTTTTTCTTCCGGTATCACCCCTCTTTTCACCCTCAAAGGTGGTTGACAGGATGAATGATTCATCTTATTGTATTAAGCGAATAATACAATTAACGCGAGAGAAACCCATGTTTCGATTCAAAATTGACTACGGATCGCCGCTGCCCCTCTACAGGCAGCTCATCTACCTGGTAAAATTGGAGATACTCTCGGGCCGGCTCGAACTGGGTGATCAGCTCCCTCCCATCCGAGAACTGGCCAAGAGCCTCAAGATCAATCCCAACACTGTCGCAAAGGCCTACTACACTTTGGAAGAAGAAGGCTTTGTCGAAAGCCGGAGAGGGAGCGGCAATTGGGTGAACTACAAAGCCGGCCGCCTCGATGGGCTCCGCGAGGGCATGGTGGAGGACGAATGGAGGGGCTTCCTGGAAAGGGCCGTTTCCCTTGGAGCCTCCCCCCAGCTCATCCGAGATCTTGTGAAGAGGGATTTAAACCATGACTGAAATAATCCTGAATGTTAAAGGGCTGAAGGTCAAGATCGGGAAGAAGACCATCCTGGATGATATAGAGGTCTCCTTCGCCAAGGGGGAGTGTGTACTGCTCGCCGGTGCCAACGGCGCGGGCAAGAGCACATTCCTAAAATGCTTGGCGGGTGCCATCCTTCCGGACCAGGGGATTGTCGGCTATACCGAGGGCCTCGGTCCAGAGAAGATCGGATTCATCTCCGACCGCCTCAGCCTGTTCGAAAATTATTCAATCAAGCAGGGGATCGATTTTCACTCCCGGATTTTCGGGATCGAAAATCTCGACACCACCCTGATAGAGGAGCTGAGCTTCGATCAGTCACAGAAGATCAAGCACCTCTCCGCGGGTGAAAGGACGCTGTTTAACCTGTCATTGGTTTGGTCACAGGAGCCGCAAGTCCTGTTGATCGATGAGGTGATCCATGTGATCGATCCCTATCTGCGGGACAAGTTCCTCGAAGCCGTGATCGAACTCATGGACCGTTGCGGCACCACGGTCTTCATGGTCAACCACACCTTCTCGGAGATCGAGAGGATCCCGGAACGGGTCCTGGTCATGGCTGACGGCCGCTTCATCCTGGATGAGAAGACCGAGGTCCTAGCTGCGAAGCTCAAGAAGGTGGCCTCTGTTAAAGATATCCCCGCTGATGTCCCCTGCATCTACCACCAGAAGGCGGCCGGAACCCGCGAATATTATGTCTATCCATTCAGCCCGGAGCTGAAGAAAAAGCATCCCCTGGAATATCAGGACATCGATCTCAATGAGATCATCAAAGCCTACATCGGAGGCGAGTATGCAAAAAAAAGAATGGCTTGAGGTACTGAAATCAGGGCTGTTTTTTACGGCCGCGATGTTTATGATGCCCGTGTTCATCCTCTTGGCCCGATTAGCTCCGGGATGCACGTACAGCGATGTATTCTTCCTTGTCAGCCAGTTCGGCCTCTTCTTCTGGGCCTTCTTCATGGGCGCTTCCTTTCTGATGTCGGAGCGCCTACAGAGGAGCGAGATCTATCTGTTGTCTCTCCCCTACACAAAATCCCGGCTCCTGTTTATCAAGGTCCTGCCGCGGCTGGTGGGAGCGCTGGTATTTTTCGGGCTGTATACTTCGGCCTACCTTTCCTGGGGAGAAAACTCGACCGCCTTCTCGTTCATCTCCTTCGCCCTTATTTATTTTTCCCTGTTCTGCATCTCGCTCTCTTTCTCACTGAGCTCAGAAAATTTCCTGGTGCTGTTTTTCTTATCCCTGTTCGGGCTGATGGCCTTCCTGGGATTGTTGGTCATGGTGGTCCGGATCGTCCTTTACATCAAGGACTACTATCTCTATGAGCCGGAGGTATTCACGTTCTTCAATGGAGAACTCGACGAGATCTTCGTCCGGCTCCTCCCCTGGACGGCGGCGATCCTACTGCTCCCTTTGATTGTGTCGTTCAATCGGGCGTTTAAGAAATGGGACGCCCGGCCTGTTTTGGTTCACAACCTGAGATTCATCAAGACGCTCGTCCCGTGGGGCGTGGTTTCCCTGATCGCTGCCGTGTTCTTTTTGAATCTAACGCTGAACACCGGGTTCAGGATCTTCCATCTGACACGAGGACACCAACTGATCGAGAATCACGCGTTATCCGGTGTAAAGATCTATGCTGGCTCCCGAGCCCATAAGATCAGGGAGCTGGGCGACTATGTTTGGGGTTTCGCAGATTTTGAGGGGGCGGCCTACTGCCAGACACCGCGGGGGATCGGCCGCATCGATCTTTCGGATTATTCCCAGGAACTCGTTTATGAACTGCTTCCCGGAAGAGAGATCGAGGGAGGATTCAGATATTTCGACGGCTGCCTGGCGTTTTTCACCAATCGACGGACCGGAAAAGACCAGAAGTTCGAGGTCCTGGACGTGTCCACCAGGGAACTCCGGAGCGTGGAATGGGACCTGGATCACTTTGCCCGATATTACCGGCCCTGGCTGTTTGCCGCAGACGTCGAGGACGGGGAGCGCTTCTGGCTCTTTCGTCTGGGTGATAAGGAACGGATACAGCATATATACAGGCTGTGGGAGGACGGCCGCTATGAACGCGTGGCCGAAAGCCGGAACAGCACCCGTTACTTGAACGGGACGCTCATGACCTATTCGGATGGGCATATCACCTTTCTGAAGATCGATGCGAGAGGAACTCGGATTGTCAGGAACATCCCCAATCCGGATGGATTCGATTTCGGCAGCGGCTGGAACCGGGATTTGGGACAAAACCTCGTCCCCCGTGTCGAGATATATGGATATCAACGGATCCTCCGCCAGGAAATGAGATCAGATTACCGGTTCGCACGGCTTGACCTTGAGGACTTTATTATCGTGGAAGTAGACAACATGAAGATCTGGGATACGGAATTCGGTGCAGGCAATCACTTCCTCATCGAGCAGCCGGACCGCTCTTCCCGGGATCTGAACATCTACAGCTTATCCGGAGGCGAGATCACGTTCATGAAGACACTCGCCAGTATCGATAGAGAAAAAACCGAGTGGAATCTGAATACCTTTGAGACCGGCCTGGTCATAGAGGAGGGAAGGAGCGTGACGGTATTTTCTGTGCCTGCCCTGGAGGAGTTGAAGTACAAAAAACTCGACTGACAATCCCCGTTCCGCTGGGTGCTGGCTCACGGATCCCAAGCCTTGCCTGCAAACATCATTGTGCTATACAATGGCTGCCTCTGTGTGAATTGATGCTATTGAGGAGGCCGCCATCACCGTCTTCGATTTCTTTCAGAACCTGAAGCTCCTGAGGCTTCCTAAAAACCACTATCCGGTAGAGGCAACGGTAGCCAGGGAGATCAAACACACCCTGGCTGCGCAGGCCGAGATCCAGCTCGCATCATCCGAAGGCTTCCGGTCCGAGGGCGGTGCCCTGAATATCCTGGTGGTATCTCTCTCCCAACAGGAATCCTCGTCCTTGCCCCCAGCCTGGCCCCGAAAAGGGGACACGGACACCCTGTTTTTCCATGTGGATGATGAGGGCTGCGGTTGGCTGTTGGCTTCGCAGCCGGCCTTCCTCTACCTGGCCTGGACACACATAGTCGAGGACCTCCTGGACCTGGATGTCTCGGAATTGACCTGGTCGGCCTCCCCTGCGTTCACTCGCGAGAAGTCCACCTTCGACCTCTTCCTGACCCAATATGCCCGTCTTATACGTGGATTCGACCGAGAGCTCTACCTGCGCGAATATGCCCGCCTGGGATTCACACATGTGGAGGTCAATGCCCTGGCGGGGCCATTCCCCGCCGAGACAGGAGTGGAGGGGGAGTTCTACCCGGATTTCTACACCTACTGCCCGGCCCTCGACCAGTTCGTGTCGAGCCGCCTGAATCAGGGGCTCTATCCCGAAGAGCATCTCGAGGCCAACCTGGAGCGCCTGCGCCAGAACGCGCTCCTGGCGCTCAAGTATGGGCTGACACCCGGGCTTCTGTGCTTCGAGCCGAGGTCCGTACCGGAGTCGATCTTCGAGAAATATCCCACACTACGAGGCGCTCGCGTCGACCATCCCTTCCGCAGCTTCAAGCCGCGTTACAACCTGTCCATCGCCCATCCCCTGGTCAGGCGCCACTATGCCGAGCTCATCCAGAACCTCCTCGCGCAGGTCCCGGCCCTGGAGTTCCTCTCCATCTGGACCAACGACTCCGGCGCCGGATTCGAACACACCCAGTCGCTTTATGTCGGGCGGAACGGCGGAGCCTACCTGATCCGGGAGTGGAAGGACAACGACGAGATCGCCCGCACAGCGGCTGCCAACACCGTGCGTTTCTTCCGCACGCTGAGGGATGCCGCCCGTGAGATCAATCCCAGGTTCCGGATCACAACCCGCCTGGAGTCCTTCTACGGCGAGCTGCCTCATCTTTGGCCGGAGTTGGGCAGAGGAGTGGATGTGGAAGCCAACTCCCTCCTGGCTGTGGGATGGGAGGCGGACTATCCCCATCCCCGCTATCCAGATGTCAAGGTCATGGGGTCTCTCTATCACAACACCCTCAAGAAGGGGGAAGGGGAGAAGGCGGATGAACTGGGTGAGCGGGACGGCTTGAGCTACTTCTATCACATGTTCGGACCCCACGCCAACCATGAGCCCCTCCTGGGGATTCCCTTCCCCTGGCTGACATATGAAAAACTCATATCCGCCCAAGCCCTGGATCTTAAAAATCTGGCCCACGTGGGGGGGATCCAGCCTCCGGACAAGGTCCCCTATGCGGTGAACCAGGAGGTCTTCCGCCGCTTCCAGCTGGATCCGGGGCTGGACATCGATCGGACCGTGGGAAACCTGGCGGCCGGATGGGTGGGCGAAGACCTCGCAGAGAGCCTCAGGGAGGGCTGGCGGGCCGTCGAGGAGGCGGTGCGGTCCTTCGTACCCCTCTCGATCTACTCGCACTACGGCGTGGTCTGGCAGCGGCTTTTTGCCCGTCCCCTGGTCCCGGATATAGGGATCATCCCGGAGCCCGAGCGGGCCTTTTACGAGGACTTCATGTGCACATCGATCCACAATCCCAACCGCGTGGACCTGGCGCAGGATGTCCTGTTCGAGCTTATCAGCCCGGACTACGCCCGAACGGCGGTGGAGAGGATCGATGCCTCCGTATGGGATCCTCTGGAGAAAGCTTTGGAGCTCTTCGAGAGGGGTAGAAAAAACTCATCGGCCGCCGGCAGCGAGGGCTCTGAAAAAGTGTTCCGGGATCAGCACACTCGAATCCGGGCCCTGCAGTCTTTGTACGAGACGCTGAGGAACACGGCACTCTGGATCTATGCGGTCCATACGTATGTCAAGAGTGCGGACCCTGAAGAGCGGGCCCGCATGCGTGATCAGCTGGCTGGGATGATCGAAAGGGAGATCCGGAACTGTGTGAAGCTCAAGGAACTGTGGGAGGAGGCCGAGATCGAGTGGATGATCGTTTCCGGCTCCGAAGAAACTCCGTTCATCTATGCCCCCAATCTGGGCACGCTCCTGGAGCGCAAGGTCGAGCTCATGCGGGAGTACGGAGACCACGAGCCCCGGATCGATCCGGAGTACATGTTCCGGGTGGCATCCGATCCCTATGCCGAATCCTCACCCGATTGATGCTCCCTCGAAAAAGCCGAAGACCTCGCCCCGCAACCCTACTCATCCTTTTTGTATCCCAATCTGAGACTGCCTACCACTCCTTCCTGGGACCCTTGACCCGCTCGAGGTTCCGAGAGAACCATTCCGCCCCAGTTTGGTCGTGGCAGCTCATGCTACGGCCCAGGCCCCCGCTGCAGGAGTGGGGGAGGTTCTCCTCCACACGGAAGTTGTGGAACCGCTCCACGTGTCCATCGGTCAGGGCGTAGGCCGACATGTGGCAGTCGATGCACCGGAGGTCCCCGGCGGCCAGCATTTCTGCTTTTTCCTCGATCAGCAGGTCGTGGGACTCGTGGTGACAGAAGCGGCACTGCGTGTTCATGGACTTACCGTCCGTTCGATCCCGGAAAATGTAGTTGTCTGGATTTGTGGGATCCGTTCCGGGTTCGTAGTTGGCAACCAGTGATTTGCGTCTGCTCTGCTCCACGGAACCGGGGTGGCAGGCTCCGCAGGTGACACCCTGCCAGGTGCCCTTGGGGATGGGCCGGGCCTTGTCCTCATCCCGTGTGGCACCTTCTGCCAGAGGGGCGTGACAGACGGCACAGGAGGTGTTGACCCGTTCCCCGTGACTCTGAGAACGGGCATGGACGCTGGCCAGCCACCCTCGGCTGTCCAGGGCAGGCGGCTTGTGGCTCAAGTCGACGCCCGCGGCCCGCGCCATGAACGCGTTCTGGTCTCCCTTGCAGCCGGCACACCGCTCCGCCTCACGGTAGGCATAGTTCTCTGGTGCAAGGTGATCGAGGGAGACGTCCATCCGTTCCGGGGCTTGGAGCGCAGCCAGCGCTGCACAGATCAGGACATACATCACGAAAGCGGGGATGGGATTTTTCAATGGGTTGTCTCCAATCCTATCAAGATGGCCTCTTGCGAGTATTCATACGCATTGTAGCATTTCAAGTTCGCTGCGCAAATCAGATGTTGCTTCCCCGCCTGTTTTTGTATATGTATGACCTGAAACCGCTATGAGACCGAATCGAGCGTGAAAGGAGTGATCATGCGCCAATCCCGAATGATTGCCAATCTGGTTGTCGTTTCCCTATTTGTTGTGCTAGCGACCGGGCTTTCCGGAATGCCTGTCAGCGATGGCCCACAGGAAGAACCTCCCTCAGGATACAGCTCCGCCCTGTTCGCTGGATTAAAATACAGAAACATAGGTCCTTCCAGGGGCGGGCGCGTGACCACAGTGACCGGGATCCCTTCTCAGCCCTCGACCTTCTATATGGGCACCGTAGGCGGTGGGGTCTGGAAGACGATCGATTACGGCCAGACTTGGCGCAATGTCTCCGATGGCTATTTCGCCACCGGCTCTATCGGGGCCATGCGGGTGGCACTCTCCGATCCGAATGTCGTGTATGTGGGGACGGGGTCCGATGGCATCCGCAGCAACGTCGTTACCGGCCGCGGAGTGTACAAGTCAACAAACGCCGGTAAGACCTGGACGTTCCTAGGCCTCCGTACCGTCGGACAGATCGGGGCTGTCGAGATCCATCCTGAGAATCCGGACATCGTGTTCGTAGCGGCCATGGGCCAGGCCTTCAGCCCGGGGCCGGACAGAGGAGTGTACCGCACGCTGGACGGCGGAGAATCCTGGGACAAGGTGCTGTTCGTGTCCGAGACCTGCGGGGCCGTGGACCTGGAGTTTGCTCCGGACAATCCCCAAACCATCTACGCCTGCCTGTGGAGGGCGGAACGCAAGCCCTGGACGATCATCAGCGGCGGCATGGAGGGCGGCGTGTACCGTTCCCTGGATGGGGGACAGACCTGGGCGCAGCTTCAGAATGGCCTGCCGCAGGGGCTCCGCGGCAAGGGCGACCTGGCCGTTTCACGGAGCGCACCCGACCGGGTGTACGTGCTCCTGGAGGCGCCGCCTCCGGACGGAGGGCTCTACCGCTCCGACAACCGCGGCGAAACCTTCAGCCAGGTCACCGACAATGCCCGGCTGCTCGACAGGCCCTTCTATTACCTCAACCTGGACGTGGATCCCAGCGATGCGGATGTGCTCTATGTCAACACCACCGGCTATTTCAGATCGAGTGATGCCGGAAAGACCTGGCGGAGGGGCTCCACTCCCCACGGCGACAATCACGACATGTGGATCAATCCCAGCAACCCGGACCTCTTCATCCAGTCCAATGACGGCGGTGCCAATGTGACCCGGGATGGGGGAAAGACCTGGTCGACCCAGAACAATCAGCCCACGGCCGAGCTCTACCAGGTGGCCGTGGACGACCAGTTCCCCTACTGGGTCTATGCCGGCCAGCAGGACAACTCCACCATCATGGTGCCCAGCCTCCCCCCCTACAGCCCGTCCGTAGGACCTACCGGATTCTGGCGGGCCATAGGCGGCTGCGAGACCGGGCCGGCGGTCCCCAAGCCCGGCAACCACAACATCGTCTATGCCAACTGCAAGGGCCGCTTCGGGCGCTACAACAAGCTGACCGGCCAGGAAAAACAGTACTATGTGGGTGCCGCCAACCTGTACGGCCACAATCCTAAGGACCTCAAGTACCGCTTCCAGCGTGTCTCGCCCATCCATGTGTCTCCACACGATCCCGATGTGGTCTATCATGCCTCTCAGTACCTCCACAAGACCACGGATGAAGGCGTGACCTGGGAGACCATCTCGCCAGACCTCACGGCCTTCGAGCCCGACAAACAGGTCATCTCGGGGTCTCCCATAACTCGCGACATCACGGGCGAAGAGTACTACAGCACTATCTATGCCGTGCAGGAATCTCCCCTGGAAAAAGGACTCATCTGGGTGGGAGCCAACGACGGCCCTGTCCACGTTACACGGAACGGCGGGGAGACCTGGGCCGAGGTGACGCCAAGCGGCCTCCCTCCGGGAGGGCGCGTCCAGACGATCGAGCCCTCGCCCCATCGCCCGGAAAAAGCTTACTTTGCCACCTATCGGTACCTGCTCGGGGACTGGGAGCCCTATATCTATCGGACCGAGGATTACGGGAATAGCTGGCAGCGCCTGACCACAGGCGGTAACGGCATCCCCGCGGACTCACCCACACGGGTCATCCGGGAGGATCCGGACCGTGAGGGCCTCCTCTACGCCGGCACCGAGTTCGGCATGTATGTCTCCTTCGATGACGGTGAAAACTGGCAGCCCTTCCAGCTCAACCTGCCTGTCACGCCGGTGACCGACATCAAGGTCTATCGACAGGACCTTGTCCTGTCCACCATGGGCCGATCTTTCTGGATAATGGACAACATCCGGCCCTTGCATCAGATGACAGTGGAAACGGAAAATTCAGACGCCTTCCTCTTTGCCCCGCGTGATGCCTATCGGATGCGCTTCAGGGGCAGAGGGCGCTCGCCGGCTGATCCCGAGTACCCTGCCCCCAGCGTGATGATCGATACCTACTTCGCAGAAAAACCTGCTGCAGAGGCTACCCTAGAGATCCTGGATGCCTCGGGTGGCGTCGTCCGGATGTTTTCCAGCGATTCCACGACCTCCCGGCTGAAAACCAGCGCCGGCATGCAGCGCTTGAACTGGGACATGCGGCACTACTACGAGTCTCCGGATGCAGAGGACGGCGGGCGTCCTTCCAGGCGCCGGGGCCCCCTCGTAGTTCCAGGTGCATATCAGGCCAGGCTCTCGGTCGGTGACTGGAGTCAGACGGTACAGTTCGATATCCTAATGGATCCCCGAGTGGCTGCCGACGGAGTGACCCTGGCAGACATGAAGGCCCAGGAACAGCTCTGCCTGAAGGTGCTCGACCTGCAGGGAGAGGCCCGCAGCACCCAGAAACAGATCGACTCGCTGGACAAGGAACTGGAAGCTCAGGCCGAGGAGGGAGGGCGCCAGGCCCGCCGGGCCCGCGCGGTCCGGGAACGCCTCGCCAAGATCCGGTCGAAGATGGTGACTGCCGAAGGCCGCTATCCCCAACCCAAACTCATCGATCAGATCGGATACCTCCTCGGTATGATCGACCGAGCGGACCAGAAGCTGGGAAGGGACGCCTACCTCCGTTACGATGAGCTGGGGAACATGCTCCAGGAATGCCGGAAGGAACACGAAGAGGCCCTGAAAAATCGCTGAATACAGCATTGACTTTAGCAAAATGCTGTGCTATAAAACAGGCTTGGTTTTACCCATGTTATTGTTTGCCCAGGAACTGACCCGCCTTCAAGAGTGATTCCCCGTGTTATCAGTTTCCCCCTTTTCTGCATCTCCCACCACCCATCGCAGTATGATGTGGTGCAGAGTTGGTCTTGCCGTATGGCCAAAGGCCCGATCTTGGTTGGGGTCTGTTTCATCGCAAAGGATCGCTCCCTTTAGCGAGGTGGAGACCTGATGTCTTGGGTAAGGTATTTTTATTAAGGAGGTCCTGCTGTGGCTAAAGGGACTATCAAATGGTTTGACGAGCGGAAGGGATACGGCTTCATCGCCCAGGAAGACGGAAAGGATGTCTTCCTGCATTTCTCATCCATCACCATGGCCGGGTTCAAAACCCTCGCTGAGGGTGACGAGGTCACCTTCGATGTCGAGGAGAACGAGCGCGGTTTGGTCGCAAAGAACGTCGCCAAGGCTTAACACAGACTTCAGTATCCAGCTGAACTGAGCAGACGGAGGAGTGCACATTGAGCCTCCTTCTAATCCATTTTGTATAATTTTCTCTTGACGCATCTCTGTCGAAAAACATATATCTAATTTGTGTCAGGCCTTGGCATTCGTGAGGGTGACCGCGGCCAGATGAGAGGAGTTTTTCCATCCGCATTATGTCCTGGAGGTGCCATGTCAGATAAGATCATCAAATCCTGCCGCGTTTTCTTCATCCTTGTCGTTCTCCTTTCGTTCCTGGGCTCCACCGGGTATACAGGAGAGGATTCACAGAACGCTCTCTTGAAGGATTTCGAGTGGCGCAACATAGGACCAGCCAACATGGGAGGCCGGATCTCCGATATCCAGGCTCTGGATGCAGACTTCCGTATCGTGATCGTGGCATCCGCCTCCGGTGGTGTCTGGAAGACCCTCAACGCCGGGACCACCTGGGAACCGATCTTCGATGACTACGGCTCCGGCTCCATAGGTGCCGTGGGGCTGTTCCAGCAGGATCCGGATATCATCTGGGTGGGGACCGGGGAAGCCAATGTGCGCAACAGCGTGGGCTGGGGCGATGGCATCTACAGATCCACAGACGGAGGCAAGACCTTCACGAATCTGGGCCTGAAGGAAACACACCACATCGCCAAGATCGCCACCCATCCCACGGATCCGGATGTCGCATACGTCGCGGCCCAGGGCCACCTCTGGGGGCATACCGGCCAACGGGGCCTTTTCCGCACGTTGGATGGGGGAAAGACATGGGAGAAGCTCGCGGGAGGCCTTCCCGACGATGGCCGGACCGGATGCACGCATGTGCTGCTCGATCCCGAAAATGCCGACACTATCTATACCGTTTTCTGGGAGAGGCTGCGGAAGCCCTACCGCTTCGACAGCGGCGGGCCCAACGGGGGCCTTTTCAAGTCGGTGGACGCCGGCCGCACCTGGAAGAAACTGACCAACGGGCTGCCTGAGGGAGACATCGGGAGGATCGGCATCGCGGTCTTCCGCAGCGATCCCCGCATCGTGATGGCCATCGTCGAGCACGGCTACCAGCCGCGCCGCCGCTCAGAAGAATACGAGGACCTGGCCAAACCGGGCACCGGGATCTATCGTTCGGAAGACGGAGGGGAGACCTGGACCTATCTCAACCGCTACAATGTGCGCCCGTTCTACTACAGCCAGATCTACATCAATCCTCTGGATGCGGACAGGGTCTATGTCATGGGAACCCAGGCCATGGTCTCTTTTGATGGTGGAAAGACCCTGACGGCCGGCATGCCGGGCATAGCCGGAGATTTCCATGTCATGTGGTTCGATCCCGATAACCGGGACCGCTACTATGTGGGCAACGACAAGGGGATCTCGATCACGCACGATCACGGAGAACACTACAATTTCTTCGACAACTTCTGCATATCCCAGATCTACAACGTCTCGGCAAATCTCCGCGATCCCTACACCGTGTATGTGGGGCTGCAGGACAATGGGATATGGGGGGGACCCTCCAACAGCCGCGACATCGCCGGCATCACCAACGATAACTGGCACAAATTCCACAGCGGAGACGGATTTGTCACGGCCGTCGATCCCCTGGATTGGACCACAGTCTACTCCGAGAGCCAGGGCGGCCGGATCCGGCGCAACCATGCCGTGTTCCGTCAGGTCTCCGCCGGGATCAGCCCCAGCCTGCGGAACACTCTCAACTGGAAGGAGGCGATCCCCAAGGCACCCGACGCTGCCCATCCCTCTCTGCGCATGAACTGGAACACGCCTTTCATCATATCTCCACACAATCCGCGGACGCTTTTCTATGGGGCCAATTTCCTGTTCAAGAGCGTCGATCGTGGAGATACCTGGCTGATCATCAGCCCGGATCTGTCCACCAATGATCCTGTCATGACAAACCGGGAGAGCGGGGGGCTGACCAGGGACGTGACCAGCGCAGAGACCCACTGCACCATCGTCACTCTCTCGGAATCTCCCCTGAAACCGGGCGTGCTCTGGGCCGGGACCGACGATGGCAACCTCCAGCTCACGCAGGATGATGGGGCTTCCTGGGTCAACCTGAGAGACCGGATCTCCCCCAACGTTCCGAAGGGACTCTGGGTGAGCCGGGTGGAGGCGTCTCATCACGACCTCGAGACCTGTTACGTGACCTTCGACGGGCACCGCAGCGACGTGTTCCGGCCCTTCGTGTTCCGCACTCGTGACCTGGGACAGACCTGGGAGGATATCACTTCCGATCTGCCCGCAGGCCACTGCACCTACGTCATCAAGGAGGATCTCAAGAATCCGGAACTCCTGTTCCTGGGGACCGAGTTCTCTGCCTTCGTGTCGTTGGATGGGGGAAATGCCTGGCATCGCCTCGACAACCAGCTGCCGACGGTTGCTGTCCATGACCTGCTCATCCATCCCAGCGGCGACCTCATTGCCGGAACACACGGCCGGGGGGCCTGGATCCTGGACAACATCACGCCCCTGCAGCAGCTAAAAGAGGATGTGATGCAGAAGCCGGCTTTTGTGTTCGAAGGCCCCACGGCCACCCTCTGGAAGGGGATCAGCCGGGGCGGCACACGAGGGCACCAGCTCTTCATCGGCCGTAATCCGCTGACCATGGCGCAGATCGAGCCGTCCAATTCCCCGCCCCAGATACAGAACTGGGCCATGGTGGACTTCTATCTCCGCGAACCATCCTCCGATAAACTCGAGCTGATCATCAGGGATCTGACAGGCCAAAAATCATACACTGCCCGCCTGGATGGGTCTCCCGGGATCAACCGTTTCCTCTGGAACCTGCAGTTCTCTCCCACCAAGTCGCAGCAGGAGTCCTTTAGGAAACGTCTCGAGGGTATCTTTGATCAGCTGGATGAGAGCGTAGATGCGGAGGCGAAAAAGCGGCTGAAAGAGCTGAAGGCGGAGTTCCAGGACGCAACGACTGCGAATGAGTGGAACCGGATCCGCAGAGAGCTTGTAAGTGAATTTCGTGAGTTCGCTCCCGATTTCCGATTCTTCGGGAACGAGCTGCGTGGGCCTGCGGCCTCTACGGGCCTCTACCGCCTCGAATTAAAAGTTAACGGCCAAGTGTATGAGGGTTTCCTGCGGGTCAGGGAGGATCCCAAACTGGAGACCTACTTGCGAAACTAGCGCCCTTCCTGTAGCTTGGTTGCTGTGAATGAGCCATGAAGATCCTGCAAAACCTGAACAACAAACTTATCCGACTCTTCATCCGGGACTATCAACAGACTGACAACAAGAGGGTCCGTGTGCAATACGGACTGCTGGCCGGATGGGTCTCGGTATTTTCTATCCTTGCGCTGTTCACGATCAAGATGTACCTCGGGATCAAGGCCAATTCGATCTCGGTCATGGCCAACGCCTTTCATCTGCTAACGCACCTTGTGAACTCCGTGATTCTTATCGTAAGCTTCCATGTCACAGCCCGGCCCGCCACAGAGAAAAATCCCTTCGGGCACGGCCGTATGGAGCACATAGCTCCGTTGATCATGTCGATCTTCCTGTTCGTCTCCGGATTCCAGTTGGCCGAGACCTCGATCCACAGGATCCTGGAGCCGCACGGTGTCCATTATTGGCCGGCCCTCATTTGGATACTCCTGGCATCCATCCTGGTCAAACAGCTCGTTGCCCAGTTCGTGCTCGACTTGGGACACCGCGTGGATTCGCATGCCATCCTGACGAACGCGCATCATATTCGGATCGAGGCGGTGATGTCCCTGGCTGTGATCGGGGGGCTGGTGGCCGGTCATTACTTCCACAGTCCGCAGCTGGACGGATTTCTCGGGATCCTGGTCTCGCTGTGGCTGCTCTACCTTGGTTTTGCACACGGAAAAGAGGCCCTGGTACCGCTCCTGGGGCAGGCCCCAAACCGGGAGATGATCGGCCGCATCCGCAAGACCGCCCGTTCGGTCGAGGGCGTCGAGGGCGTCCACGAGATCATCGTGCACGACTACGGCTCTCTCTACTCCCTGTCTGCTCATCTAGAGGTGCCCGAACGGCACGGATCCGCTGAGATGCATGAGATCACGGAGCGCTGCGAGGCCCTGCTGCGCAAGGAATACGGCGGCGAGGTGGTGTGTCACACGGACCCCTTGATGGACAAATCTCCCGAGACCCAGTCGGTGGAGGACATATTCCGGGCCCAGGTTCAGAGCATGCCGGAATTCCTCAGCTACCATGATTTTCGTGTGATCGCTCATTCGGACAAAAGGATCATCATCGTGGCCGACCTCAACGCAGCCGATGCAGTGCCCGAGGCGGATTTCGAACGGCTGAGCAAAGAGCTGGAACAGCGCGCCGGTCACGCAATCCCTAACTTGGCGTACGCTTCCTTCTATGTGACACCCAAGTATTCCTATTGATGGATCGAGATTCAGCAGGTGGATTCCTGATCCCGATTGACCCTGTTCCCGAGCGAAAGTGCCTCGATAAAGGAGACGGATTTATGAGAAGAAGACAAGGTCTGGGTGTGAGATTGAGTGTGTGTATACTGGCTGCGGCTGGATGTCTCCTGGCCCAGGAGATCGGGCCTGCCAGGGGCGCTCTTGTCATAGTGGGGGGCGCAATGCGGGATCCGGCCATCCTGGAGAGGTTTATCGAGCTGGCCGGCGGCCCCGATGCCCCGATCGTCGTGATCCCTACGGCCGGGGGGCGGGACGAATACGATGAACACTGGAGCGGTTTGCGGTCCTTCCGCGAAGCCGGACTGAAGCACGTGATCCTGCTGCACACCTATGACCGTGCTTTGGCCGACTCCGAGGAGTTCGTGAGGCCGCTCCTGGAGGCCAGGGGAGTGTTCTTCTCGGGAGGCCGCCAGTGGCGTCTGGCCGACGCCTACCTCGACACTCGTACCCAGCGGGAGCTGCAGGCCCTGCTCGACAGGGGCGGCGTGATCGGGGGCTCCTCCGCGGGGGCCACTATTCAGGGTTCGTTCCTTGCTCGAGGGGATACTTCCGGTAACAGTGTTATGATCGGCGACCACACCGAAGGAATGGGTTTCCTCAAGAATGTCGCCATCGATCAACATCTCCTCAAGCGCAACCGGCATTTCGATATGCTCGAGATCCTATCCGAGTTTCCCGACCTGTTGGGAATCGGGATCGATGAAGATACTGCGATCGTGGTCCAGGGAGACAGCTTCGACGTCATTGGACAGGGATACGTGGCCATCTATGATAGCCAGCACCATATCCCCCCGGCCGGGGCTTTCTATTTCCTCGCACCCGGAGACCGCTACAACCTCAAGGCACGGGAGGCCACCCGGCCGGCTCGGGTGATGCGTCCGCTGTCGCGTGTGGAATCCAAAGATAAGAAGAAGGATAAATAGGGGTTTGACATGAAGCGCGCCTCATATTTGGGGCTGTGTGCAGCCCTGAATAGAGGGTTGTGAAAAACTAAATTTATGTCGTTTTTGAGGGAATATCTACGACTAAACCTTCGATAAATATTAAGGAAAGCCTATGCCTAGAGAACAAGAAGTACATATCTTTCAAAAGGTCCAGAGGAGCCTGGACAGCCTGAATGAATCCATTGAGCTGTTCGAGAATTTTCTGCGCGAAGACGTGGCCACCTCACCGGGCGACTATTACCGCGCACGTAACCTGGCTAAAGAGGGAGGAGCCGCCTTCCAGGAGGCGCTTAAAAACGCTAAAAAACTTTTGGGGCCCATGCCCGATTACGCATCTGATGAGTTTAAAGCCTGGCGCTCGGAATTCCTGGAGAAACACAACATCCTGGCGCACTGCCAGGACCTGGAAGCCTGCCGGCTGGAGTTCCATCAGGATACCTTCCTTGCGGAGATAATGAGCGGTGAAGAGATGGACGCCCTGTTGAACCTGCATTTCCACTCCCAGCAGGAGGGGCACCGCAAGCTCGCCAACATCAAGGTGAGGGTAATCCTGGATAAACTGAACGAGATGTTGATCCATGTCAAGGAGCTTCAGAAACAGGCCCTGCTCAAGCAGCAGGGGCAGTAGAATCGGATCCCACGCGTCCTGAAAAGGAGCCTCCGGGATTGTCGCGCCCTGGGGCCCTTGCATAAATCTATCAGTCCCGCTATGATGATTTTCCACCATGAAGATTCGGTATTTGAATGGAAGCCGGCTCTACCATGCTATGCTGGCAGGTGGAGACGCCGTCATACAGGACCAGGCCTATCTGAACGAGATCAACGTCTTTCCCGTGCCCGATTCCGATACCGGCACCAACCTGGCATCCACCCTGCGTTCCATCTCTGCAGGAGCCTCCGCCCACAGGTCGATCAAGGAAACCCTGCGCTCCATCGCCGACACCGCTCTTTTGAGTGCTCGTGGAAACAGCGGGATCATATTCGCGCAGTTTCTGCAGGGATTCAGTCGTGAGGTGGAAGACCACGAAACCCTTTCGACCCGGTCTTTTGGGGAGGCGGTCAGGAAAGCGGCGAACCATGCCTATCAGGCCATGGCAACACCGGTGGAAGGCACCATGCTGACCGTGATCCGGGACTGGGCCGAGGCCGTATATCAGCAGAGGATACGGCTGAGCGATTTTTCTGAGCTGCTCTCCTATTCCCTCCCAATTGCCAGGCAGTCGCTCATGGACACGCCCAAGAAACTAAAGGTGCTTGCCAAGGCCGGCGTGGTGGATGCCGGGGCCAAGGGATTCGTCGATTTCCTGGAAGGGATCGTCCAGTTCATCTCCCAGGGCAAGCTGGCCGGGATCTCCCGCTGGAAGGCTCCCATCCAGGAACTGGAGCCACCCCTCCACCCGCAGCGCAGCTCGATCGAACAGCGGTACTGCTCCGAGGCCCTTTTGATCCGGCCGGGCATCGATCAGGGCCGGATCCGAGAGACCGTAAGCGGATTTGGGACCTCCGCCATCGTGGCCGGCTCCGAGGACATGGCTCGGATCCACGTGCACACGGACCAGCCGGAAGACTTGTTCTCGAGTCTGAGAGAATTCGGGAGCATGACACAGATCAAGGTCGACGACATGTTGAGGCAGTACGAGGCCGCACACGCCCCAAAGTCCGAGATCGCTCTTGTCACGGACTCCTCCTGCGACCTACCGCCGGAGGTCCTGGACGAATATCAGATCCACCTCATTCCCTTCAACCTGTCCTTCGGTGAGGACATCTTCCTCGACCGGCTGACCATCACGCCGGATCGCTTCTATTCGCTTCTGCAGTCCGAAAAGGAGCACCCCAAGACCTCCCAGCCCAGCGTTCAGACGGTACGGAACACTCTCGCGTTCCTCTCCAGCCATTACCGACATGTGGTCGCGATCCACATCTCCGACGGCTTGACTGGGATGTACCAGGCTGGATTGACCGCCCGGAAGGAGCTGGAAAGCCCCAATATCCACGTTATCGATTCCCGGAATATTTCCGTCTCACTGGGCTTGATCGTGCTGCGTGCGGCCGAGGCTATCCGGGACGGCATGGGCGTGGACGAACTCCTCCCGAGGATCGCGGAATGGATCGACAAGACCAGCGTCCTGGTCGACGTGAAAACCTTAAAATATTTTGTGCGCGGCGGGAGGGTCTCGCCTCTCAAGGGGGCCCTGGCCCGGCTGCTGCACATCAAACCCATCATCTCACTGAACCAGGAAGGGAAGTCCACTCCCATCGCGAAATCCTTCAGCCCAAAGATGACAATGGACAAGATCGTGAACGAGATGGAAAGGATAGCGGAAAAAGGCCCAATCTGGAATTACGGAATCGTCCATGCCCTGAATCCTGAACGGGCGCGGGAGTATGTCGAGAGGCTCCGGCCGATCATGGGCATGGAGCCTGCGTTCCTGACAGGAGTGTCTCCCGTGATCGGGGCCCACAGCGGCATCGGAGCGCTCGGGATATCGGCCATGTTGGAGTAGGACAGAAGTTAGGATTGGATGGGCGATGCACATCACACTGTCTAAAAACATAAGCTATTGTTTCGGTGTCAAGCGAACGCTGACTCTGGTAAAGAAGCTTCTCCTCGAGAACTCGGATAAAACTTACTACATGTTGGGAGAGATCGTACACAACGAATATGTCATCAATGATCTCCAGCAAAAAGGACTGCGGATCGTCCGCGATCTCTCTAGCATCGAAAACGGATCGAGTGTCATCATCCAGAGCCATGGAGCTCCCAAAAAATTCATCGATGATCTGAGGGATCGAGACCTCGATGTCATCGACGCCACCTGCCCGATGGTCACGGTCATCCACAAGAAGATCGTCCAGCTCGTCCAGGAGGGATATTTTCCTGTCATCATCGGCCAGCAGGGGCATGACGAGGTTCAAGGGATCTCGGGGCAGGTCGGAGATGCGCTCATCGTGGGTTCTCCAGAGGAAATTACGGCTGAACAGTTTGCGGGCCTCTCCAAGGTCGGCATTGTCGTGCAGTCCACTTTCATTCGAGCCCAGGCCCTCGCTATCGTGGAGAAGATCACGGCCCTGGTGTCGGATGTGAGGTTCATCGACACCATCTGCCGCCCCACCACGGAACGTCAGGAAGAGGTGGAAAACATACCGGAACATTTCGACACCATCCTGATCATCGGTTCCCGAACCAGCGCCAACTCGCGACACCTGTTCAAACTGGCGAGCGGCAGGGAAGCCGCCGTCTATCTGATCGATGATCCGGAGACCGTTCGTGACCTTGACATCCCACGGGATTCCCGCGTCTTCGTTGCTTCAGGGGCATCCACCCCCCTTTACCTGATCGAGCGAGTCGTCTCCTTCCTGGAACAACCTGGGATCATGGAGCCTGAAAAAAGGCTTGAAGATCGAAAGGACTAGGACAAGCATGGAATATTTTGATCGAAACAAAGAGAGCCTGAGCGGTTACATAGATGATTTTCTGGATTCCAAAGAGGAAGGATTTACCGGAGTCAACTCCTGGGGCGGGGATGTCGTGAAGAAGCTGCGTCCCTTTGTGAAAAACGGAAAAATGCTTCGAGGTGGATTGGTGATGCTGGGCTTTGAGATGTGCGGCAGGAGGATCTCACGTACCGCCCTGCGGGCCGCAGCGGCAGTGGAATTCATCCAGGCTGCCCTCCTCATTCATGACGATATCATCGACCGTGATCCCCTGCGCCGTGGGACTCCCTCCGTGCATTACCAATACACACGGAGGGGACAGCGTTCCGGGATCGCAGAGCCCGTCCGCTATGGCGAGGGGATGGGGATCTGTGCGGGGGATATCGGCTTTTTTCTGGCATTTGAACTGCTCGCCGGGCTGAGGGCCAGGAGCGAGCTCCGCGACTCTTTGACCGAGATGTGGTCCAGGGAGCTCTGCTATGTGGGGCTGGCCCAGATGCAGGATCTCCATCTGGGCACCTCCTCAGCCGGGGCGTCAGCGCGAGGGATCCTCGCCCTCTACCGCTATAAAACGGCACGGTACTCCTTTTCTCTCCCACTGCTGACCGGATGGGAACTGGGAGGCGGCGGCTCCGCCCAGCGCCATGGCCTGGAGGTATACGGTGAACACATGGGCCTGCTGTTCCAGCTCAAGGACGATGAACTGGGCCTCTTCGGCAGCCCCTCCAGGTTGGGGAAGCCAGTCGGCTCGGACATCCGCGAAAACAAGAAAACCCTGTACAGGTGGCATCTGTTTCGTGAGGTTGTACCTCAGGAAAAGAGAAGGCTGAACCGGATCTTCGGGAATCCTGAGGTTGATAAGGAGATGGTGAGAGAGGTGATAGGCTTGCTGGAACGCTATCAGATCAGGGAAAAGGTGCAGACGGAGATCCAGCGGCTCAGGCAGCCGGTGGAGACTGCGATCGAAGGGCTCAATATCCAGGACCGGCACCGCCGGATCCTTTCCGAACTGTTGGAATTCAATTCGGGGCGCACAAATTGATCCTCGAAAGTATTGTTCCCACGGCCCTCCTGGTCTTTTTCTACATGAGCGCACTTTTCCTATTCGCTCTGTGGATCAAAGATAACTCGATCGTGGATATCGCGTGGGGAGCAGGCTTTGTCCTGGTAGCCGGGGCGACGCTCATCCTTGGGGGAGATTCCCATGCGCGGCCGTTTCTAGTCTCTTTCCTGGTCCTGGTTTGGGGGGGGCGCCTGGCCATACATGTCTTCATGCGAAACCGGGGAAAAGGGGAGGATTTCCGCTATGCCCAGTGGAGGCGTGACTGGGGCCGCTGGATCGTGCCCCGGTCCTATCTACAGATATTCATGCTGCAGGGGCTATTTATGCTCCTCATCTCCACTCCGGTGGTCCTCATCAACCTTGGCGACAATCCTGGTTTATCGGCCTTGGATGCTGCGGGCCTCTTCGTCTGGCTGGTCGGCTTCGTTTTCGAGGCCGTGGGGGACCATCAGCTGAAGCGCTTCAAACAGGATCCCACCAGCCGGGGCCGGATCATGACGCGGGGGCTCTGGGCCTGGACGCGTCATCCCAACTATTTCGGGGAAGCGGTCATGTGGTGGGGCATCGCCTTGATCGCGCTCAATGTGCAGAATGGATGGGCCGGTCTCCTCAGTCCGGTCGTGATCACATTCCTGCTGACCAGGGTATCCGGTGTACGCATGCTGGAAAAAAAGTATGCCGACAATCCGGAATTTCAGGCTTATGCCGGGAGGACCAGCGCGTTTATTCCCTGGTTTCCGAAAGGCGACGATGCGGAGTGATCTCTGTGCCTAGAAGATAACCTCGAGCACGAACATGTGACACTGGTTGCGCAGCTCGATCTCGGGCAGTCCGGGGCCCGTCGGCAGGATCAAGTCAACCATCCCCAGTGAAAAACGGTAGTCGAACACGAACCTGGCATCCCTCCCGTTGACATCCATTCCCAGGCCGAAGATCAGGCCGTAGTCCGTGGACCTTAAACCGGTGATGTCCTCTTTGATCTCACCAAGGTAGGCATTCTTTATGGTGTAGCTGGTGCCGGCTAATAAAGATAGGTAGGGGCCGGCCACCAGGTGTGTGCCCAGCAGCTCCTGGTCGCTCTTAGCGTAAACTTTGAGGAGCACAGGGATCTCGTAATAACCCAGGCTGTAGGTGGCCCGTATGGGTCCCGCAGGAAAAATATCTAGAATGATGTTTTGTTTGGAGCCCTTCTGGATGTAGTAGATCTCGGGCTGGAGGTGAAATCGCCGGCTCAGGCGCCACGAGAGCAGGGCTCCCAACGCAAAGGTGGTCCTGTTCTCTGAGGCCACCGAGTATCCCCCTCCCGAAAGCTCATCCGGGCTCCATTGCCGGGATATGTTCATGGATCCCTTGATCCCGAAGCGGAGGTTGGATTGTGCCGCCTGCATCCCTTGGCCAAACAGCAGCAGCCCGATGATGACAGTCCCGATTCGTATTCTCGTCATGTTTCGATCCTGTATTCAAAATCCTCGTTTTCAGGCTACCAAAAAGGGCATCCATTTTCAATCATTGGCGCTCATTTCCCCAGGGAAAAGTGAAGCGATAGGAGCCGGAGGCGACTTCATACAGAGTGCGGCTGCCTTCCTGCCTTAGGAATGTTACGCCCTCGCTGTCACCGGCCGGTACGCCACCCTCCTGGATCAGATCCCTTTCCGAGCAGGGAATGTGCAGGACGGCGTTTGTGTTTGTCGGGACGGTTACTTCCAGTGTCATGCTCCTGCCTTCCAGGGACCAGCCGCTCTTGATCAAACCATAAAGGGAGTTGTATTCGGCCTTGGCCCAGTCCAGGCCGCTGCCGGGAAAGGGCCGGATCCGGATGCGCTTGAAGCCCGGAATGTCGGGATCGAGGTCGATGCCGGCCACAAAGCGGTAGAGCCATTCTCCCACGGCCCCGAATGAGTAGTGGTTGAAGGAGTTCATTCCCGGATCCTGGAACCCCCCCTCTTCTGTCCAGCCGTCCCACCGCTCCCAGATACTCGTGGCTCCCTGCCGGATGCTGTATCCCCAGGAGGGGAACGTGTCGTTGAGGAGCAGCCGGTAGGCGGTCTCGACGTACCCGGCTTCGGTCAACACGGGATTCAGGAACCCACAGCCCACGAATCCAGTGGACAGGTGCCCTGTGCGTGCCGCGATGTCCGCAACCAGACGGTCTGCTGCTGCATCTCTGAGATCTACGGGCAGCAGGTCCATGGCCAATGCGAGCAGATATCCTGTCTGGGTTTCTCCCTCCAGCCGTCCGTCATCCGTCACATATTCGGCTTGGAACGCGGCGCGGATCGTCTCAAAAAGGTCTGCGTACGCAGCGGCCGCTTCATCTCGCCCCAGGGCTATGGCCATCCGGGACATGAGTTGGGCGTCATGGGCCCAGTATGCTGTGGCCAGCAGGGCCTTGGGAGTAGCGGCCCGGATGGACAGCCAGTCCCCGTAGTTGTTCCCTACACCCCGAGTCCGTAGGTTATCCGGATTCGTATTCCGCAGGTATTCCATCCAGCGCTCCATCGCGTTCCAGTGTTTCTCGATGATCCGGGAGTCCCCATACATTCGGTAGAGGGTCCAGGGGATGATGACTCCCGCGTCTCCCCAGGCCGGCGCCCCCTCGAACCGGCTCAGGTTCTCATCATCCAGGCGGGGGGCAAAATCCGGAAAGGCACCGGCCTCTGACTGGGCGTCCTCCACATCCTGCATGAACTTCAGAAAGAACGCCGCCGTGTCTTGATTGTAGCTCCCCGTGCGGATGAAGATCTGGGCGTCTCCCATCCAGCCCAGCCGCTCGTCACGCTGAGGGCAGTCGGTAGGGATGCTCAGGTAGTTGCCGCGCTGGCTCCAAAACAGGTTGGAAAAAAGCCTGTTGACCATGGGCTCGGAGCATGCGAAGGTCCCGGTGTCCGGATTGGCGCTGGAGATCGCACACCCGGTCACGGCGTCGGCAAGTGGTGTGCCCGGGTATCCGGTGACCTCGACGTACTGAAAGCCGTGAAAAGTGAAACGGGGCTCAAAAACCTCCTCCCCCCTCCCCGCGCAGATGTATGTATCTGTGGCTTTGGCGTTCCGCAGGTTCTCGGTGTAGATGGTCCCGTCCGGATTGAGGCGCTCTGCAAAACGCATGGTGATCGTGTCACCGGCCTTTCCACTGATTTTGATCCGGGCCCAGCCTGAGATGTTCTGGCCCAGGTCGAAAACGAACACACGCGGCCTCGGTTCGGTCAAACCCACGGATTTCAGGTGTTCAATGATCCTGACTGGTGGTGAGGGCTGCGCCACCAGCAGGGCTTCGGACGCAGCTGCCGTTCGTACTGGCCGCCAGGACGACTCATCGAAATCGGCCCGATCCCATCCCGGCATATCTTTGCGGGCATCCTGGACCTGACCCATCAGGAGGTCCGCCGCACGGATGGGTCCTTCGGACCAGAGCCAGGATCCATCCGTGATGATCTGTTCCCTGGTGCCGTCCTCGAGTTCCACCTCCAGCTGCAGGAGAAGGCTGTTTTCGAGGCCATAGTTCCCGCGGAGCCTCCGCATGCCCACGTATCCGCTGTACCATCCATCGGCCACCACTGCTGCCAGCGCATTCCTGCCCGTGCTCAGCAGATCACTCACATCGTAGGTGCGGTACTGGATACGGCGGTTGTAGTCGGTCCACTCGGGGGCCAACATGTCCTCGCCGACCGGCACGCCGTTGATCCGCAGTTCGAAGATCCCCCGAGCTGTCACATAGACCAGGGCCTTGACGATTGGCTTGTCGATCTGAAACGTTTTCCGGAAATATGGAGGAGGGGGACCCGGCGCGAAGGGCTCTGTTGGAGTTTTATGCGGGGGCCTGCCGGCACGGATCCACTCGGCCTGCCACTCCGCTTCAGCCAGGAGCCCCAGAGACCAAAATGAGGGAAGGCTGAAATCTGTGGCCCTCCCGTCTACGTCCCAGCTCCGAACCTTCCAGTAACATTGCATCCTGGATTCCAGCGGCTTCCCGGAATACGCGATGTGGGTTGTCGAATCGCCTTCGGTCCTTCCTGTGTCCCAAAGGTCCCCTCGGTCTTGGGCCAGGATCTCCGCACTGGATGCTACCAGGATCTGGTAGGCGGTCTGTCCCTGCCCTCTGAGCGGAGAGGTCAGCTTCCAGCTCAACCTCGGATCTGGATCGTCGATCCCTAAGGGATTTTCCAGATACTCGCACCGCAGCTGCTGCACGCGCATCTCAGAGAGCGTACCACTCTGGCAGGCCAGTGTGATCAGCGGGACCAGTGTTAACCATGCCATCATCCATCTATTCATTTCGTCTTCTCCTCATTGTGGGCTACAGGACGGCGAAGAGCCAGGGGCCTGCCGATGAACCAAAGGACCATGCCGACTACCATCAGTTGTGCATGTGTTCCCCAGGAGAGGCGGCCCGCGAAGACCAGCAGGGAGGGGACCAGGGTCAGGATCAGGCCTCCCATGGCGATACCTTTCCAGAACTTACGCATGCTGCAGCCTCCGAGGCGCGAGCACACGCTGCTCAAGCCAGCTCCCGCCGGTGTACAGGAACAGGGCCGTAAACCAGCCGGGCAGTCCCTTGAAATAGAGTTCGAGGGGGAGTAGAAAAACGATCACCAGCGTCAGGCCCCAGCTCGCAGCCGCAGGCCAGTTGAACGCGCGGCGGTTTTTCTCGGCGTAGTTTTGCTGCAGGCCGAGGCGTGGAAACAGCCAGAAGTCGGCCAAGATCACTGCCCCCATGGGCATGAGGATGAGCCCGTAGAGTGCCACGAACTCTAGGAGCCTCATGACCAAACCCGGGAAACAGGCTGCCATGGTTGTGACCAGTCCGGCCGCCAGCGTGACCTTCCAGCGCTTCCAGTTGGGAGTCGCGGCTTGCAGGGCGAGGCCGGCCCTATAAAGCGTCGGATTGGCTGTCGTCCATCCGGCGACCACAACACAAACGGCTCCTGCCAAACCCGCTCCCATGTAGGCGATGGGGCCTGGCGCCACGGTCACATCCGCAGCAGCACATAGGATTCCGGAACTGATCCAGGCGACAAAGTGGCCCAGGAACATGCCGAAGGCACTGGCAAAACCGTAGGTCCAGCGCCGGGCATACCGGAAAAGGGAGAGATCCGCCATCCCGATGTGCATGGCCATGTTGCAGAACCAGGCGAAGAACATCACATGCCAGAAAGTGAACTTCGACATGCCGGCCAGGGGGACGCCGGTCCAGATCCGGGTGTTGGCCACCTGCCAGAACTCTGCGATCGAATGGCAGCCCAATCTTGGGAGGACGGCTATGGCGGCCGCAACGAACACCAGAAACATCCAGGGCGCACAGATCCGGGAGAAGTGCGAGAAGCGTTCGAAGCCCAGGATGGCCAGCGACGTGACCACGGCTCCGACCAGGAACACGATCGCGATCCAGAGGACAGAGTTGGGATACATGTCCTGCAGCCCTGGCATGCGCATCTTGAAGGGGAGCCCCACGGCTGTTGCGGCTACCGCGATCATGGCTCCCGCCAGGAAGCAGAACATCAAGGCATTTACGATGCTGTACACAAAGGTCAGGGCTGGGCCGCAGATTTTCCTCAGGTGCCAGTACAGGGTCAGCCTCACCTTCACCGCGATCGGGGCGCACAGCAATGCCCAGCTCAGTACCGCCAGCAGGTTGCCCACCAGCAGGCCGAGGAACAGATCGGGAGCGGACACGCCATGGGTCACAAAAAGAGGCCCGATGACGAACTCGGTCCCGGCCACATGTTCTCCGGCATACGTCCCTACGAACCGGCCGAAACCCTGAAGCCTGCCGTCTGCAACGGGCTCGCGGTCGAACTCGTACAGGGCATCCAGCCGTTTAGCCAGTCGAGAAGTGTTCGTTGTAGGCATGTTCAAGCCGGGCTTTGCCCTGCGTCTTTCGAGTTTATGTGTCGCGTAATTATTTTTTCCTGAGAAACACAGGCTGTGTGCAGGCAAATTTGCCGGAGGATTCGAAGACGCGGGCGCGGACGTAGAGCTCATCGCCCGTAAAGCGGTAGGCCGCCAGAGAGCCGTGGGTCTCCTGCAGTATCTTCCCTCCCTCTCCGATAAACGTCGTAGTGTAGGTCACGTCTCGGTAGGGCAGGATCTCCACCACGTATTCGTCGCTGGTAACCCGGATGTCCTTAAGCTGAACCCCGACCGTGGCATAGAAGTCGCCTTTTTCCATGGCCGTGACGATGGCACCTGGAGTCAAACTGTCTGCCCGCACCATGATCCAGCCTGTCCCCGGATTGGATTTGTATTGGCTGAATTCTCCCAGGTAGTCGTGGGCATCGTCCGAGGCCACTCCATACATCAAGACTCCCTCGGAAAGGATCCCGTCCCAGATCTCTTCCATTCCGGGCCGCCCACCTGCTCCGAAGTTGTTGCAGTCGTAGCAGATGTTGTAGAGCTCGAAGAGGTGGACGCCTGTCAATTGAGACATCTCCGTGTCCGTGAAGGACCATTTCCAGTTGGGGTGGTTGATCTGGGGCACGGCACCGGCCGCCCGGATGGCATCCACGTTGTTCTGCAGGGTCTCCACGATCGAGTCCCCGTGCTGGGGGGCTATCAACTCCCGTGTGTCGAGGGCGTTCAGGTGGACCGGTGTCCCCTTGTATGAATCCGAGACCTCCTCTCCTTGGATCAGGATGAAGTCATCCCTGTCGTCCGTGTCCAGGTATTTGACCTCTGTGATGGTGTTGTGGTCTGTGATCACGATGAAGTTGTATTCGTGGTCCCGGTACCAGCGGATGACTCGCCGCGGCCAATCATCCCCGTCGGAGTTGAGGGTGTGGCAGTGCGTGTTGCCCTTATACCACTGCAGTTCTCCCCCTATACCCGGGCTTGCAGCCAGGAACAGTCCTATGCTCAAAATGACACAAAATCTCTTCATGTCCGACTCCTCTCTTTGTTCTCTCTTAAAACCAGGCCCTGAACGCCAACGGTCGTGAGCCCTCGCGTGCCGGGCAGCATGCTATGATCAGCGCTCGACTAGAGCCGAGTCACGCCAGTACCTCAGTTTCCCCTTGCCGGCCTGGTCGGGGCTGGCGTCGAAGGCCAGCCCGAAGAAGCCCTCCTTGACATCGACCAGGACCTCTTTCTTGTACAGCGCCTTGGTCAGGTTGACGATGGTGTAGTCGAGCCTCCCGCCTCGGAGAGTTGCGAACAGGAAATCGCCGTTGGTCTCGAAATCACCGAATGCGATCTTCCCTGATTCATAGGTATAGCGCGGCCGCCGCCAGTCCCGGATCATGTCCATCCGCAGGTTGTTCTTGGCGCCCACGTACACGGTCTTCTCTCCCGCCGTGATCTCGACGCCCAGGCCGGCGCGGGGATGGTCCACAGGGAGAATCGAAATGCCTCCAGCCAAGGCTTCCGGTTCCTCAGAGGCCTGGTGGGGGATCAGTACCGTGACCATTCCCACGGTCTCGCCCAGCTCGAAATGCTGGGCCGTCGTCTGGTGGATGACGAGCTCATCCTGGTAGTGGCGGTTCTCCTTTTCGACACCCTTCAGGCGGAAGAGGGTCTGCGGGAAGACGATCAGGAGGCGTGTGTCCTGGGGGAGTTCCTCCTTCTGGATGCGGTCGTAGACCGTGTCATACCAGCCCTCCCCCTGCTGCAGGATCTTGCGTGTGTGCCAGAGGTCGGCCAGCGTGAAATAGTCCTCTCTGCGGGCTTTGAAGATATCAAACACGACGAAGAGTCCCGGGTCCTTGACCCAGGTGATGACGCGGTCCCACTCATAACCCATGGCCTCATCGATAAGCCGCGTGCGGCTGTAGTCGAAATCGGGGAGTGAGATGAAATCGACTTTCTGGGTGCGCACGAGGCGGTAGGAGCCGGCATTGTGCAGGAAGTCCAGTACGCCCTGGCCGGGGATCGCATCGCGGACGCTGTAGCGGTATTCCCCCTGATTCTGGCCCATGAAGATCTTCTCCGCCCGCACACACAACCGGTTGTGGAAATAGTCCTGGCGGAAAGCCCCGTAGGGCCCGCTGGGCATGTAGTCGCGGTAGCCCCCGTCGTGCAGCAGGACGGATCCTCCCGACATGAGCAGCACCAGCGAATTTTCATCCGCGTGGCCGTGGGTCATCTTCTCCTCTTCCACCGGGATCGTGTCCCGCAGATAGTCGCGGAAATTGAGGCCCCCGTCGCCCTCGTCCCGGTAATTGAGCAGCAGGTAGGTGGAATCATCCTGCCAGCCGTCGCGGAACACGATCTTTTTGCCCTGGACGTCCTCCATGACCTCCTTGGACAGGCTGTGCGGGGGGGCAGGGGAGACATCATCGGTCCCCCACAGGTAGCAGTCCATGAGGATGTATGCGAGGCCCAGGCTGCGGGGCGAAGAGAAATCGATGAACCTGCGGGCGATCACGGAGGCTGCCCATTTCAGCTCGGGATCCTGGTAGAGGGCGGCGGCCGTCTCGAAGTACACGAGGTATCGGTTCCAGTTGGAGTTCCAGTGGGCGTCACCGAAATCCGGGATCATCCCGGCCGGGCTCATGAGGTGGAGGAAGTACTGCGCGTAATAGTACATCTCGGGAGTCTTGAACAGCTCGGGCATCGAATCCCGGGCATAGGAATAGCCGCACAGGGCGTACAGCCACACCGCATGGTAGATGGTTGCATCCTCGATCTCCCAGTTGCCCCAGTTGTCGTCCCCCAGAGCACGCCGCAGCATCTCCCACTCCGGGGCTTTGGGGTGATCGGGCAGGGCCCTGACCGCCCAGGCCAGCGATTCGGCACGCAGGGCCGTGCGGTTCATGGTTCCCCATTCCTGTGACCTCAGCAGATAGGCCATGCTGTCGGCGATGGTCTCCGCCACCACGGTGTGTTCTGCGGGAGAGAAAAGCTCGAAGGGCTTGAGGATCACGTAGGCCCGGATGTAGCGCATCACCGTGAAAAAATCCGGGAGAGGAGGCGGGGCCTCGTCATAGTCGGACCGGATGTCCGTGGCCCATTGTGGGTAGATCGACCTAAAATCCCGGTAGGTGAGCAGCACCTTCTTTGCACGTTCGGCGTATTCGTTCTTTTTCTCCAGTTCATAGAGATGGGCGAATATCACGGCCATCTCCAGCAGCCCCCCTGGGGGCCGATAGCCGAACACATTCTTGGGATCGAACGTGTCCCGCCACCGCTGAAGGTGTTCGTCGTAGTTATCCCAGGCCCACTGGGCCGCGTCCCTGGCATAGGCCATGTAGTCGTTGAGAGGGATCGCCTCCACTGCCAGCGCCGGCCGGGCCAGGCCGACCGCTGCTGCGGCGATCAGAACGATCAATAGAAAGACATGTCGGAGAGAGGTCATGGTGTGGGGCCTCCTTTGGGATCCTGCGAAAATTCCAGAGCGATCCGCAGAGCCTTCTGCCTGCTGATCAGCCCCAGAGCCTGATTATAGGAATCTGCCGAGAATGGCAGGGTGTGTGTCACCAGTTCACCCGGGTCGATGAGCCCCCGGTCGATGCAGGCAACGGTTTCTTCCCAGAACGGCCAGTCGTAGGTGGTCCGGGTTTTGACGGCCAGCCCCTTGTCCATCCAGCGGGAGAGATCGATCGCGATCGGCGAGTCATTGGGGGCAAAGAGCAGTACTTCCCGCGCGGCCAGTGTCAACGCGGTCAGAATCCCGGTATGGGAACCCGAACACTCGACCACGGTCTCGGGGTGGTTCTTTCCCAGCAGGTCCAGCGAACGGTGGTCATCGGCGGAGACGATGTCGTCAATACCCAGCTGCGAAGCTCTGGCCATGCGGTCTTGATCGACATCGATCCCGGTGACCTTGCGGGCTCCCAGAATTCTGAGCCAGAGCAGGGCGGCCAGGCCCGCGGATCCCAACCCGAGGATCACGGCGTTGGCACGGAAGATCTTCTCTCCGCTCTTCAACAGGTACAGCATCCGGGCGAACAGATCCGCGGGAGCAAGGGAAGTCCAGGGCCGTTCGGACGATATCTTGAGGGCCCATTTTTCGGGTGTGATCACATATTCCTGATGGAGGTCGCCTGCGTTTCCGCTGAGCGCCACGCGATCGCCCGGGCGAAGCGTTTCCACCTCCGGTCCGGTCTGCCACACTTCACCTGCCCCTTCCTTCCCGGGGAATCCGGGGCGGCAGGGGAAATCGGTGGGCCGTGCCTCCCGGAATGCTCCCTTGAAGACCTTCCACTCGTGACGGCCGCCAAGGCTCGTGACATGCATGCGGATGCAGACATGTCCGGGAGGGGGGGGGCCGTGCGCGGGTATCTCCACGACCTGTATTTTACCGGGCGCGATAATTTGAAGGGCTTTCATGGCGTCTGTAACAGACAATTTTTATCGCATAGAGTCGAAAATGGCAACTCATTTCCCCAGGCGTGGAAAATCACCCCTCGAATCATCTCCAAAGGCGATTGCCCTATTTTTGTCACATTTGCCATAATGAGGGCACTTTGAACGACAAAATTTTCGTGATCAGAGGAAATTCTGATTGGAATATGAAATGAGGGAAAACCGATGAACGATGACAAAAGAACGAGGCTATTGGAAGACCTGGACAATGTCCGCCTGCGGATAACCGAACTCGAGGAGTCGGAGAACACTCGCGCCGAGACAGAAAAGAACCTGCGGGAAGACTCCGAGCGCTACCGCCATGCCGTCGACACCGCTCCCTTGAGCGTGCTTTCCGTGGATGTGCAGGGCAAGGTCAAGTACGCCAACAGCCAGCTGTTAAAGACTTTTAAGCTGGCGCCGCAGGGGAGCAATGGCGACGTGAACGTCATGTCACATCCCGTGTTCAAGGATACCGGACTCTCCGATGCCGTCCGCAACTGCCTGCAGACACAGAAGCAGAAGGTCTTCGAAAAGGATATAGCGGACCAGAACGGACACCAGTCCTGGTACCGTCATTTCCTGAATCCGATCCTCGATAAAGACGGCTCCATCAACGGCGTATTGGCCGTGATCGATGATGTGACCGACTACAAGAATTCCCAGATAGACCTCACGTCACGTTTGAGAGTCGAGAAGAACACAAACCGTGTGCTTTCGCAGCTGGTAGGTGTCTTTGACATCGACCAGGCAGTCGATTCCACCCTGGCAGAGCTGGGTGAAGTCGTTCAGGCCGACCGCACATTCCTGTTCCTGGTCTATGAGAAGGGCACCAAGATGGACAACACCCACGAATGGTGTGCCGAGGGCGTGGATTCCCATATCGAGAAGCTCCAGAACCTCTCCACGGCCGACCTGCCCTGGTGGAAGAAGCAGCTTGAGACAGGAGCTTCCATCGACATCCAGGATGTCAACTCCCTGCCGGAAGAAGCCAAGGCGGAAAAAGCTTGGTTATCACAGATGGGCGTAAAGTCCCTGTCGGCACTGCCGGTCAGGCTAAACGGACAGCTGACCGGGCTCATGGGGCTGGCTGCGGTGAAAGAAAAAAAGGCATGGGCGGAGAACGAGTCCCGGCTCCTCAAGACCGTGGCCGATGTGGTGGGCGAATACCTGGATAAGAAACGGACCGACGATGCCCAGCGGGAACGGGATGAGCGATTTGCCCGGCTGGCTCAGGCCAGCATCGAAGGGATTTTCATCCTGCAGGAAGGACTGATCATGGATTCGAATCATGCGGCAGGAACACTGCTGGGATTCAAGCCCTCGGAATTTCAGGGCCAGGCGTTCTTTTCCCTTTTCGACGACAAGGCCAAGCCTGAGGTGGAGAAGTATCTGAAGGAATCCGGAAACGCTCCTTTTGAGTCAGAGATCCGGAAGAAAACGGGCCTCCTGGTCCCTGTCGAGCTTCAGAAGCGCTCCCTCCTGATCCAAGAGATCCCCGTGACCATTGTGGCCGTGCGTGATGTTTCGGAACGTAAGAAACTGGCCGCCGCCGAGCTGGACAAAACAGTCATGTACAAGGATGCTCTGTCCGGCTCGATCCGTGCCCTCTCCCTCAGCCTGGCATTGAGAGACCCATTCGCGGCCGGGCATGGGGAAGGAGTGGCAGAGCTTTCCGTTGCCATCGCCCAGGAGTTGGGCCTGCCCGAAGATAGGGTCGAAGCCCTGCGTCTCACGGGGACTGTGCACGACATCGGTAAGATCAATCTCCCTGCAGAGATCCTCAGCAAACCGGGCAAGATCTCGGATGCGGAACGAACACTGATCGAAAGCCACCCTAAAACAGGATCGGAGATTCTCAAGGACATCAAGTTCCCCTGGCCCGTATCCCAGTTCGTGCTGCAGCATCATGAGCGGATGAATGGAAGCGGGTATCCCGCCGGACTTTCAGGAGAGAAGATCCTGCTGGAAGCCAGGATCCTGGCTGTGGCCGACATCGTGGATGCCATGGTCTCGGACCGGTCTTACCGCGCGGCACACGGCTTGGAGAATGCGGTCGACGAGATCACCAAGAACAAGGGAACGCTCTATGATCCCAAGGTGGTGGATGCCGCCGTCAAAGTGATCAGCCGGCGCGGCTATCCCTTCAAATCATAGGGAATATTTATTCACCCCAGCCCTTGATCCCGGGCGGGTCAGGGTCTTCGGATCCTACTGGCCTGCGAAGATCCCCTCCATGACATCCACCAGGTTGAGGGCGTAATCCACCTCCGTGATGGGGATGGATTTTGTTTTCGCGATCTCGCTGAACCGGCCGTCCTTATTGCTGTCCTTGGTGACGATCAGGTAGTCGGCAAAGGGAGCCACGGCATCGATCATGCGTTCGTTGTCACTCCCGGGCGCGCCTCGCCTGGACACTCCTCCCACGTGCACCGCGATGATGAAGATGTCCTTCTGTTTGCAGTATTCGATGACTGAATTCAACCGCTTGACCTCATCGTCCACGGTCAGGCCGGATGCACCCATGCCCTTGAGGCTGGCGCCGATCGCGAAGATCACTGTTTTATAGGGAGTACCCTCGGGGTAGACATCCTTGTCGGTGTAGACCTCGACGTGGAATCCGGAGCGGGATTCGCCTTCCTTGCCGCCCAGGCCAACGCCTCCCTCCAGCATCTCCACATCCGGCACATCGCAGTAGTCGTACAGGATGCCGGCTTCTTCACAGATGATGTTGAGCGTGGTCACATCCTGGCTCTGTCCGGCTGAGGTGTTGATCAGCGGAAGCTGCGCCTTGGGCGCCTCGTCCTGGGCCGCGCCGGGCACGGCCAGGGAAAACAACAGGGCGAGTATCCCGAGCGCTGGGATCGTGTATCGTAGAGTGTGGTATCGCATAGCGTTCTCTCCTTGTTACCTCTTCCGGGGGGGCTGTTTGGGAAGGTTGTGGTACCGCACGACCTCCTTCAGCCAGTCCTCGGGATAAGGGAGGTTGCTCCGCTTCCGGGTCTCTGCATTGTAGATGCTCAGCCCCCGGTATTTGACCAGCAGGTCGTCTCCCAGCTTCCACCACGCATTGACCACCAGGTCTGCGTTGTTGATGCAGTAACCGGTCAGGTATTCGATGGCTTGTTCCGGGTCCTTATCATAGAGCTGCTTGGCAAAGGCATCGATCGCCGGGGTGGTCTCGACGGTGCGCGCCTCCCACTTGGCCTGGGCCTTCTTTACATCCTCGATGGCATGCGAGTAAGCGACCAGCGTGTGAAAGTCCACATAGTCGAAGGCCCAGCGGGCGGAACCCCGGTCGAACTCCCAGTGGTCCCCGATCTGGAAGGAGTGCGGGATCTCTGTTATGCCGATGTAAAGCGGCATGTAGCAGGCGGTGTCCTGTGCACCGAAGCAGAGCCATACGATGCCTCCGATGGGATCGGGCAGCCAGTCCCGGCACTGAGTGACCGTGGTGTATTCGGCCCGGTTGACACCGATCGTCCGGGGAGTGCTGTAGGTCGTGCCGTCCACACTTACGGGACGGGGGTGGTAGTTGGGATTCTTGAAGGGTCCGCCGCGCAGTCCGGCGGCGGGATCGAACTTGGTGCCCTGGTACTTATCCCGTGTGAGGTTCATGACGTCCTGTACCGAGAGCTTCTCGTCCGGCTTGACGGAGAAGGGGAAATCCATGTTCATGGTATCGGCGCTGAATTTCCGGGATGGGGCCACCAGGTCGTAGAAGCGCCACATCCGCGCGCGGGAGCCCCCGCTGCTGTTGGCGCTGAATCCCGCGGGTGAGTAGGCCCTCTTCCAGTTGAAGGGCTTGCCGCTGCCTGGGTCGTACAGTTTTTTTTCTGTGGCAAAGGAGACGATGTTGGACGATCCCATGAAGTAGTCGCTGTTGTCCAGGTCGATCTCGCCGATGCGCGACTCGTTGGGACATACACTCACATGGTCATCGGGAACACGCTGGGCACACCAGACGGCGCCAGGTGTGTCGCTCTCCGGCGTCCACAACGGACCCACCGGCATGATCTCGAAGATCCAGATCTCGTTCGGATCGGAGACGGCCAGCATCTCACCGTCGTCGTGGAAGCCGTAGCCATATTCTTCGGCCAGGGATCCCATGATGCGGATGCAGTCCCGGGCGGTTGTGGCCCTCTCCATGCCCAGCTGAGTGAGTGTGGTAAGGTCGATCTTGGCTGAGGGAGTAGAGTTGACCAGCTTCCGGGGGGCGCCGATGGTGGACTCGCCGATGGCCACCTGATTCTCGTTCATGTAGCCGAACATGCCGTGGATGTAGGCATATGTACGCTCCGGCTGGGGGATATTCAGGTCGATATAGTCGTGTTTGATCCTCTCCCACTTGAGTCCTTCTGCCGGGGGCCAGGTGGCGTATTGAGACACATGATAGATCCTGCGTCCCTCACCTGCTTCATGTTCCCCCCCTGGGACGTAGCGGAAGGTCCAGTCGCAGACTCCACAGTCACATGTGTGAGTACTCATGACCGAGCCGTCTGTCGACGCGGTTTTGCCCACCAGGATGACCGTGCAGCCTTCAGGTGCTTCCCAGACCAGAGATTCATCGGCCTCAACGGCTCTCTGGGACGCTGCCGTGGGATTCCAGGCCAGGGCCACGATCAGGCAGATCCCCAGGACCAGCCAGATATGCTTCGCTTGTTTCATGTTTCACCTCCAGGTCAATTCTTTGCCCTCCGGGCACGCCGATCTCACCACATCGACTTCGTTGCAGCCCATTCGCAGTAGGCATCTACAGCTTCATGTGCCACTTCCTCGTCGCTGCAGCAACCTCGACGCGTGAATAAATCAGATTATCAAATTTATCCATGAAGGTCTATGTCGGACTAACTTTTCAGTTGAGATGGAGTGATGCGGGGTCGGCATGGGAGGGATCATGGAAGTAGAATCCCACACCGTTCTCCAGCACCTCGGCGTAACGCGGGATACCGCTCAAGACAATGGCCCGCTCCGGGTTCTTGCGGGAATACTGGCGGCAGAGCTCCAGTATCACTGAGCAGTGCTGTCCCACGCGCTTCTCCATGGGCCATCCGGTCTCATCGTAGGGGACGAAGAGCATGCCCTGCTGTGCCAGGCTCAGGAGGAACGGGTCCTTCCCGTCGAGCAGCAGGTCGGTGGTCTTGGGCCCGGTGGGCTGGTCCAGGAAAGGGAGGGGCGCTTCCAGCAGGAACGGGAGCGCATCTGAGTAATCTCCGATCTCGCGGTGAGAGAGCCCCCGGAATCCCTTCGGGGATGGCTCGACATGGCTGTCGAAGCCCTCCATGGCCTTCACCGTGAGCGAGACCATGGTGGCCAGACGGGCTGAGCTCTCAGGCGCCACGATGCAGTTGGTGACCGGAAACATGGTCTCTGCTCCGTGGATGTCCACCGCCAGGTCCACCTGCTCCCGCCGCATGATCTCCATGGCGGCAAACGTGACCTTTTCCATGAGCGGGCCGTCTTGCCGCCCGGGCCAGGTGCGGTTGGTGTTGCGGATGTCCAGGAAGGAGAGGAGCTGTCTGTCCGGGTAGTGGATGTAAACATCCGGATCCGGCCATTGATCCAGTGGGGAAGCGTCACGGTTTCCCATCCGGAAACGCTTTTTCCCCCACTTGGTGGGGATGTCGAAGTAGAGGGGATAGCCGTCTCCGGGACGTGTGTTGCGGCTCCCACTGTGATTGAACTGGGGGATGACGATCAGCGTGCCCTTTTCCACAACCGCGTTCTCGATCAGGATCACGGCGGTGAGCAGAGCTGCGGGCTCGTTGGAGTGAGTGTTGCCCATGACGAGCAGTTTGCCTCCCGGTTCCTTCCCTTCAAAATAGAACACCAGCGTGTCGGCCGGAGTCCCTTCGAGGCCGGGGCAGAATTCGCTGAGGAGCCCGATCCTGGTCACCCCCGGGCCGGCCATGATGGGAATCTGAAAGTGCCGGTGCCGGAAGAGCTGGATCCCGGCCTGGGTCACAACCGCGGCCGTCAGAACCAGGACCAGTATCTTGACGAGTCCTCTGCTGTCCCGATCGGATGAATTCTTCATTTTACCCTCAGGATCCTCAGAACCAGCGGGACCATGACCAGGAGATAGAGCAGCATGTCGTTCACGCTCTTTTTCTCCCTCACGAAATTCCAGATAAGCATGGCGAGAACAAAGGCTGAGATCAGGTAGTAGACCCACATGATTATGGTATAAGCCATGATGTTCACATGCTCCATTTTACAAGGAAATCAAGACGCGCGCTGAAGACCACCATCAGGATCCCCACCACCGTGATGACGATCCAAGGCAGCCAGGTGCTCCGCAGGAAGGACCCGTAGGTGCCCTTGTATTCCGACACCATGACGGAAAGCCGGCCGATGAGTGCCGTGGGCGGAAGCCCGTCACCCAGCGGCCAGAGCAGGCTCAGCCCGGCAATTGCCACGGTAGCATGCAGGCCGATAGAATCCAGGAACCAGATCAGGGGGATGCCGATTATGGCCGCGCCGCCGTAGGTCAGGACCCCCTCGGATACTGGGATGATCACGGCCAGCGAGATGAAGAGCAGCACAAGGGGAGTGGAGATCACGGCAAAGGACAGGAGCCCGCGTACTCCGGTGGTTGTCATGATCTGCTGAAGCATTCCCACCACGACCATCGTAGCCAGAAGGGGCAGGAGGCGCTTCACCGTATCCCGCGAAACGCGGAGGACATTGATCCGTTTGGGGCTGACAAGGAGTGCGACCGCTCCGGCTATCACGAACTGCAGCGGCAGGCCCAGGACGGGAAGGGAAAATGGCCATGCGCGGTAGGCCAGCACCAGCCCGAAAAAGGCTGCGAAGGGCAGGAGCACACGCCACCAGCTCTGGCCCGGGACCGGTTCGGGCAGCCGCAGCTCGGAATCCCCCTCTTCTCCATCCTTGCTCCTGGGAAGGCCCAGCACCAGCACCGTGAACGTCCCCAGGATCAGGACCGGTATGCCCAGGGGGAGTTCGAATCCCACATAGGGGATGGCCGTGCCGGCGGACAAGATCATAGCCCAGATGTTGACCGGAGGAGCCGCGGCGCTCAGGCCCGCGACAATAAAGAGTATGGCGGCCGCCCGTCGGCGAGGGACGCCCAGGGAGATCAAGGCCATGGCCACGGGGGCGCCCACCACGAGGAGGGAAACGCTCCCGGCGCCGGTTAAAGCTCCGGGGATGAGCACGATCACCATCAAGACCAGCAGGGCGATCACCTTGACCCCGGCCAGAGTCTTGAGCGTGCCGCGGACCACATGGTCCACACCGCCGGATTCCGACAGGATCGCCATGAAAATGGTGGCGGTAGTGAAGACCAGGATGACGTCCAGATAGGTGAATGCCCCCTCCACCAGGTGGCGGGAGAGCTCTCTGATGGGGGGGGTTCCCAGGAAGGCGCCCGCTATTCCTCCGGAGACGGCAGAGACCAGCATGCTCAGCTCGACGGAAAGCCCCCGCCATTTGGCCACGCCGTAGCCCAACACCATGATCGCCAGGATGATTCCGATCTGAATTTGCATGAGGCCTCTCTTTCGGTCTCATTCTATATTCGGTATTTTCCTTTAGTCAAGGTCGGGTCCGATTTCCACTACCGGGACAAGGTAAAGATCGAGCCAGAACAGCTTTTTATGGATTGTGCTGTCAGCCTGCAGAATTGAGCCTCCGATTGACTTCCGATGGTTTCGGTGATACATAGATTTCATCCCGAAATTCAGGACAAGGGAGGCTCTGATGAAACATGTCCGCGGCTCGATGAATTTGGTTTTGGTATGTTTAGCTGTATTCCTGTTTGGAACGACCGGATGCACCAAGGCTGAAAAATCAACCGTTCTGGAGGCGCCCATGGCGAAAAAGGTACCCAAGGAACTCACCATACACGGCGACACACGCATTGACGAATATTTCTGGCTCAACCAGAGAGAGGACCCCGAAGTGATCGCCTACCTGGAGGCGGAAAACGCCCACACGGCCGGGGCTTTAAAACACACGGAGCTTCTACAGGAAAAACTGTTCGAGGAGATCGTGGGCCGGATCGAGCAGACCGACCTATCCGTGCCCTATAGGGACAATGGGTATTTCTATTACACCCGCTATGAAGAGGGGGATGAATACCCCTATCACTGCCGGAAGAAGGGAAGCCTGGAGGCGGAAGAGGAAGTCCTCCTCAACGTAAACACCATGGCCGAGGGGCACGACTATTTCAGCGTCTCGGGACTGTCAGTGAGCCCCGACAACACGCTCCTCGCCTACGGAGTCGACACCGTGAGCCGGCGCAAGTATACCATCCATTTCAAGGACCTGCGGACCGGAGAAGTGAAGGCAGGCACCATCCTCAACACGACGGGTCGTGCGGTGTGGGCCAACGACAACCGGACCGTGTTCTATGCGCGCAAGGACGAGGCGCTGCGGCCCTACAAGATCTTCAGGCACGTGCTGGGGACGGATGCCGAAAATGATCCCGAGATCTATCACGAGGCCGACAACACCTACAACACCTATATATCCAAGACCAAGTCGAACGAATACCTGGTCATCGGCTCCTCCAGCACGGATTCCGCCGAGTACCGTCTGCTGGACGCCAATACACCCGACGGCAGCTTCCGGGTGTTCCATCCCCGCGAGGCGGACCTGCTCTACAGCGTGGATCATTATAAGGATTTCTTTTACATCCGCACGAACCTCGACGCAAGCAACTTCCGGCTCATGAAGACTCCGCTGGACAAGACCGGCAAGGACAGCTGGAGCGAGGTCATCCCCCATCGGGATGACGTGCTGTTCCAGGGATTCGAGCTGTTTCAGAAATACCTCGTGCTCAGCGAGATGAAGGCCGGAATCACTAACATCCGTGTCATCCGCTGGGATGATGGCTCCGAGCACTACCTGGATTTCGGTGAGGCGGCCTACATGGCCCGGCCCTCCACCAACAGGGAGTTCGACACGGACCTGCTCCGATACAGCTACACCTCTCTCACGACGCCCAGTTCGGTATACGACTATGACATGCAGGCCCGAGAAAAGACACTTCTCAAGCGCCAGAAGGTCCTGGGCGGATTCGAGTCCGAGAACTATCAGGCCGATCGGATGTTCGCTACGGCCCGGGACGGGACCGAGGTCCCCATATCTCTGGTCTATCGCAAGGGCTATACACGGGACGGGAGCGCGCCCCTGCTGCTCTATGCGTATGGTTCCTACGGCTCCAGTATGTATCCCACCTTCCGCTCGGACAGGCTGAGCCTGATCGATCGCGGATTCGTGTATGCCATCGCCCACATACGGGGAGGGCAGGAGATGGGCCGCTGGTGGTATGAAGATGGAAAACTCCTCAATAAGAAGAACACGTTCACCGATTTTATCGACTGCGCCGAATTCCTGATCGATGAGCGCTATGCCGCACCGGACAGGGTCTTCGCCATGGGCGGCAGCGCCGGCGGCCTGCTCATGGGCGCCGTCATCAATATGCGTCCCGATCTCTGGAAGGGAGTCATCGCCGGCGTCCCTTGGGTGGATGTCATCACCACCATGCTGGACGAGACCATCCCGCTCACAGCGGGAGAGTGGAGCGAGTGGGGGGATCCCCGGGAAAAGGAATACTACGACTACATGCTCTCCTATTCCCCCTATGATCAGGTCAAGGCCCAGGATTATCCCGCGATGCTGGTCACGACCGGGCTGCACGACAGCCAGGTCCAGTACTGGGAGCCGGCCAAGTGGGTGGCCAGGCTGCGCGCCCTCAAGACCGACGACAACCTGCTCGTGCTCCATACCAACATGGAGGCCGGGCACGGCGGCCAGTCGGGCCGCTTCCGCCGCTACAAGGAGACGGCCCTGGAATACGCTTTCATCCTCGACCTCCTCGGGATCGAGGACTGATCTACGGGTAACCGTCCTAAACAGGAGGCAAACATGTCCCTGATGACAACTCGGGAGGTTGTCCTGGCTTTCGTGGACCGGATCAGTCACCAGGATGCGGACGGCCGGCGTGTCTATGCCGACAACGAGCCCATGTACCGCCTCATGGAAGCGTACCCGCCGCCAGCATAGCTCCGCTCTCCACGCCACTGCGCATCGCTCCCTCGACAATGCAGGCGGGAACGGCTACAATGGTCGCCCTTGGAGAGAGCCTGAGCATGGATAATACGCACCAGAAGAGGATCGCCTCAGAACTGGGCTTGAAAGAGAGCCAGGTCAAGGCCACGGTCGAGCTGCTGTCCATAGACTGCACGGTCCCCTTCATCGCACGCTACCGCAAAGAAGCAACCGGAAACCTGGATGAGGTCGCCGTCCTGGGCATCCGAGACCTTCTGGATAAGCTGGCTGCTCTGGATAAGAGGCGCCAGGCGATCTTGAAGTCCTTGGAAGAACAGGGAGTGCTCACCGACGAGCTGCGAGGCCGTGTTCGTGCCGCGGACAGCCTGAGCGAGCTCGAGGACATCTACCTGCCCTTCCGGCCCAAGCGGCGGACGAGGGGCTCCCAGGCAGTGGAGAAGGGGCTCGAACCTCTCGCCCGCCTGATCTTCGCACAGGAAGACCTGGACCCGGCGAAGGAGGCGGCTCCCTACGTGGACTCCGAAAAGGAGGTCCACAGCGCAGAGGAAGCCCTGGCCGGCGCCCGTGACATCATCGCCGAGTGGATCAATGAGGATGCGGAGGCGCGCTCCGAACTGCGTGATCTTTATTCCCGAGGCGCGTTCATCCGCAGCCGCGCCGCCAAAGGGAAAGGAGAAGAGGAAACCGCAAAATTCAGGGACTATCTCGACTGGCAGGAGCCCCTGCGCCGCATCCCCTCCCACCGCCTGTTGGCCATGCTCCGCGGCAAGAAGGAGGGGCTGCTGTCGCTCGCGGTCCATCCCGATGAGGAAGAGGCCCTGCGGGTCCTTGAGCGGCGTTTCGTCCGTTCCCGCAACCTGGCCTCCGAAGAGGTGCGGGCAGCCTTGGGCGACGGGTATCGGAGGCTTTTGAATCCCTCCCTTGGGAATGAGCTGCTGGCCGCGGCCAGGCAGGAGGCAGACGAGGATGCGATCCGGGTCTTTGCGGACAACCTCCGGGACATGCTGCTTGCTTCTCCCCTGGGTGCGAGGAATGTGCTGGCCCTCGATCCAGGATTCCGCACGGGCTGCAAGGTGGTCTGTCTCGACCGGCAGGGACGCCTGCTGGAGAACGACACCATCTATCCCCTGGAACCCCAAAAGCAAAGAGAGAAAGCGGCGGCCCGGATCCGCGACCTGGCACTGGTCTTCGTTATCGAGGCCGTGGCGGTAGGAAACGGGACCGGCGGCAGGGAGGCGCACTCTTTTGTCCGCAGCCTCGGGCTGGGATCCAAGATCCCCGTCATCATGGTCAACGAGAGCGGGGCCTCGGTCTACTCCGCCTCGAAAACAGCCCGCGAGGAGTTTCCGGACCAGGATGTCACGGTGCGCGGAGCAGTATCAATCGGACGCCGGCTCATGGATCCCCTGTCCGAGCTGGTCAAGATCGATCCCAAATCTATAGGCGTAGGCCAGTACCAACACGATGTGGATCAGAAGGCGCTGAAGCAGGCCCTGGACGACACCGTGATGAGCTGCGTCAGCGCTGTGGGCGTCGAGGTCAACACGGCCAGCAAACAGCTGCTGAGCTATGTCCCCGGGCTGGGCCCCAAGCTGGCGGCCGCGCTGGTCGAACATCGGGACCGGAACGGGCCCTTCCCCTCGCGGAAGGCACTGTTGGGCGTGCAGGGGCTGGGACCCAAGTCCTTCGAGCAATCAGCGGGATTCCTCCGTATCCGGGAAAGCGCCGATCCCCTGGACGCATCGGCCGTTCATCCCGAGAGCTATCCAGTCGTGAAACGGATGGCTGCCGACTTGGGTTATTCGGTGGAGGATCTGATGCGTGATCCCCAGGCCCGCGTGCGGATCGAGCTCGCTCACTATGTCTCCGCTGCGGTCGGGCTGCCCACACTCAACGACATCCTGGATGAGCTCGCCAAGCCCGGCCGTGATCCCAGGGAGGAATTTGAGGCCGTGTCCTTCAGTGAGGGCATCAATGCTCCGGAGGACCTGAGACCCGGCATGCAGCTGCCTGGAATCGTGACCAACGTGACCAATTTCGGGGCCTTCGTGGATGTGGGGGTTCACCAGGACGGCCTGGTGCACATCAGCCAGCTGGCCGATCGCTTCGTGGCCCGGGCTTCCGATGTTGTCAAAGTAGGGCAGAAAGTGAGCGTCCGTGTCCTCGAGGTGGATCTCGAGCGGCGGCGGATTGGCCTGTCCATGAAACAAGGGGATCGGTAATATTGTCTCTCAGGGCGGAGGACCCACCCAGCCACCCCATGCGCCCTGAGAGACAATATTACCTCCCGCACAAATTATCCAGGGCGGAAGACCCGCCCAGCCACCCCCTATAATTTTACAAATCGTACTCCCGGGATCAGACGCCTGGGACGGCCTGGTCAACATATTCACGATTCCAATCGTACTTAAGTATATCGACCAATTTTGAGGAGCTGTCATGCGCAGAATAATGAGTCTTTGTATTGTGTTTCTGATCCCAGCCTGGATATCGGCTCAGAACGTCATAAAGAATCCCGACCAACCTGATGATGCACGGGCGGGTCGTGTGCTGCAGCTGACCAAAGAACTGACCGTTTCAGATGAGCAGGGCGGATATTACTTCAAGAGTCCGAAAAATATACAGATCGCCCCAGATGGCAGTATTTTCCTTCTGGATGAGGACCAGTTCCTCAAATTCGATGCGGACGGGAAATTCCAGGCAAATCTCTTCAGGAAAGGTCAGGGTCCGGGAGAAGTGGAACAGATCATGGATTATATCTTTACCGGTGATGGGATAGCGGTCCTGCAGGCTCAGCCAAATAAGATCGTCCTGATGGATATGCAGGGCGAGTTCCTGAGAGAGATCAAGCCGGATGATGTATGCTACCGACTGTTCACTTTTTATGACGGCCGCTACTATGGAGCCCACAATTCACGGCCTCAGTTTGATAAATTGGGGGATGAGCCCATGATCCTGGATATCACTTGGAACATCCGGATCGCTTCTGACACAGGCGTGGTTGAGGTTACGGAGCTGAATTTTCCTGTCTCTTGGTATGCGCAGCGCATAAAATCTGCTGTCATCGCCAACTATATCGTGGATTTCATGGCCCTCCCTGCTCAAGAAAGATACATGGTGATCTCCCATACTCAGAAATACCTACTCAAGCTCCTCGACTTAGAGAGTGGACAGGTTATACGTGAATTCTCAAGAGAGTATGCGCGCATCAGGATGAAACCGGACAAGACCGGGAAGGTGGAGGTCCGCCCCGATACTTTTACGCTGGTCCCTCCGGTGGATCACTATAACGACATCCAGAAGTTCTTCATCATAGAGGACCGGATCTGGGTATTGACCTCCACTCTAGACCAGGAAAAAGGCTTCCTTGTGGATGTGTTCGATATGGCCGGGCGATATCTGGATAATTTCTATCTTCCGTTCCAGGACAGCATCAAACAGGCCGGGCTGGCTCGACATCCGCTCACCATCCATGGTGGATGCGTCTATGTCATGGAATACGATGAGGACGGCATCCCCACGCTGGTGAAATACCGGATCACCAACTAAGGTTGCGGCGATACTGTGTGTCCAGGTGGAAGACCCACCCAACCACCCCATGCACCTGGACACACAGCATCGCCTTCAGTAGACATTATCGTAACCTGAATCTTCCCTTTGCTCATCGTTGGTGATGTAGTCTATTCAAGTGCATGGGTTTGCTGCTGTTAATCTTGTCATAGCGGAACCGATGCATGCTGCGTTGGTGAGTGTGTTCTTGATCGAGCCCATGGGGAGGTTGGGTGGGTCTTCGGCGAGATCAAGAATATACTCACCTCCTCTTTTTGACATGCTGAACGCCATGTGATAGACAAAACTCACAGTTCAATACTTTGAATCAGGAGGGCCTCATGTCACACAAAACCGATCCCTGGAGCAGGAGAAAATTCCTGTCGACCTCTGCCACCGCGGCTTTGGGCGCCGCCAGCCTACCCCTGTGGAGCCCCGGCGTTTTCGTTGGTCGTGCAGAGGGCGAGAAGCTGCGTGTGGCCCTGGTGGGGACCGGCATCCGCGGCAGTTCCACCTGGGGCCGTACACTGATCCAGAACTATGCTGATGTTTTGGACATGGTCGGCCTCTGCGACAGCAATTCCAAACGCCTGGCCTATGCCAAGGAGTATATGGGCGCGGTCTGCCCCACCTTCACGGATTTCGACCGCATGGTGAAGGAGACACAGCCCCAGATGGTGGTCGTGACCACCACCGACTGCTTCCACGCCAAATATATCTGCCGGGCCATGGAGCTGGGCTGTGACGTCATCACAGAAAAACCCATGGCTACAGATGAAGAGATGTGCCAGTCCATCCTGGACACCGAGCGGCGAACCGGCCGTAAGGTCACGGTCACGTTTAATTACCGCTACAGCCCGGAAGCGGTCAAGATCAAGGAGATCCTTATGTCCGGGGAGATCGGCCAGGTCACCTCTGTGGATTTCAACTACTATCTGGATGTGTTCCACGGCGCCTCCTATTTCCGGCGCTGGCATGGATTCAAGCAGTTCTCAGGATCTCTGCTCGTGCACAAGGCCACGCATCACTATGACCTCATGAACTGGTGGCTGGGTGCGGAGCCCCTGGAGGTGCGCGCCTATGGGGCGCTGCGGAAATACGGCCACAACGGCACGGTCCGGTCCCAGCGCTGCATGACCTGCCCGCACAAAGGCAGCTGCGAGTTCTATTGGGACATCACCACTAGCGGTCACCTCATGAACCTGTACGTGAAGGCCGAGTCCGAGGACGGTTACCTCCGGGATGCCTGCGTGTTCAGGAAGAAGATCAACATCTGGGACACCATGAATGTCCAGGTTCAGTACCACAACCGTGTGACCATGAGCTATTCGCTCAACGCTTTCATGCCCTACGAGGGATACTTGGTCGGCTTCAACGGGACCAGGGGGCGCCTGGATGCCCGGGTCTACCACCAGACACCCTGGGAGAATCCTGCCCTCGCGGAATTCCGTGTCACCCGCAGCTTCGGGGAGTCCCGCACCCTCAACATCAGTGCCGGGGGGGGAGGGCATTGGGGTGCCGACGGAATCATGCAGGACCAGATCTTCCGTGACGTGCCGCCGGATCCCCTGGCCAGACGTGCCGGGACGCGGCAGGGAGCACTTTCCATCCTGATCGGGATCGCTGCCCGCCGCAGCATCGAACAAGGGCGATCCTTCGCGATCGACGAACTCGTGAAGCTGTGATCGGTCGAGCGACAGCCTGGGGGGCCGCCTGTCGACCCTCACTCACCCACGGAACTGTCTGAAGAGTCCGAAGGCGAGCAGCACGGCGCCCACGATCAGCAGGGCGTTGTTCTTGTTGATGAATCCGACTATGATCAAAGCGACCCCAGCCAGGATCCCGAGGAGCGGTACTCTTGCGGCTATACTCACGGTCTCTATCCTGTATTTCCTCTGATGTCCGGAATCCTCACCTCGGCTGTTTACCGAGGAGACCGTCGACAAGGTCGATGGCCGATGCGGCATCCGGGGCGTATCCGTCGGCCCCGATCTTTTCGGCGAAGGCGGCGGTCACAGGGGCCCCCCCGATGATGACCTTGACGGCCGAACGGATCCCGGCTCCCTCCAGCCCCGTGATTACGGACTGCATGTTGACCATGGTGGTGGTCAGGAGCGAAGACAGGCCCACCACATCCGCCTGCCTTTCCTTCGCAGCGTCCACGAATTTTTGAACCGCCACATCCGCCCCAAGGTCGATGATCTCATAACCTGCCCCTTGTAGAAGCATGCCTACGATGTTTTTGCCGATGTCGTGCAGATCCCCCTGGATGCTGCCCATCACGACCTTTCCCCTGGGTTCCACATTCGCTGCCGCCAGGAGGGGTTTCAAACGCTCCAGTCCCTGGCTCATCGCTCTGGCCGATACCAGGACCTCGGGGATGAAACATTCATTGTTCTTGAATTTGTCGCTCACGATGTTCATCCCCTCTACCAGCCCGTTGTAGAGGATGGATTCGGCGGTTTCTCCCTTGCCTAAGGCCTGCTCGATCAGCTGACTGGTGGCAACGGCGTTTCCCTTCTGCACCTCATCTGCGATCTGTTCGTAGAGGGTCATGTTCGGCTCCTTTTAAACCGCATAATCTTCATTTTTCTGTATGGCTTCAAGTTCGGCTGCGACGGCCTCTTTAACCTTGGCCGGCATCTCGGTCTCGCGTTCGAGCATGGGCTTCAATCCCTTCCCCAGGCCGTCGTCTATGAAATAGGGGCGCACGAATGCCGAATCCCAGGTCCTCTCTTCGAAGCTGCGGCTGTCCAGATGCTCGAAGAAGCTTTTGATGCCCCGTTCCGCGTCCCCCTCGATCTCCCGGAAATAGGAGCCGTAGATGTGAAGGGAATCGCTGATGTCCACGTACCTGCCCACACTCACGGGCTTGCCGATCCTTTCGCTCAACCCCATCGCGATCTTCCGCATGAGCGTGGTGATGGCGATCACATTCTCGAACCAGGCCTTGAAAAGGTCCCTGCTTCGCCAGTGCGTGTTCATATTGAACACGAATCCTCCGCTCCCATCCTCAGAAAGCCTTCCCCATACCCTCTGCAGGCAGGGAGGATCTTCCGTCGGCGGGTCCAGCTTTGGATTCCATGTGATGGCCTGGGCCCGGCGGCTGTGGCCGGCCTCCGCCAGCTTGTCGATAAGGTAGGCGATCTGGTCCACGACCTTGTCCTCGATCTGGTAATCGAAAAGGCGGCCGTGGTACGTGTAGGTCCAGCGTGTATCCTGGCTCTCCCTACCCTTGAGGATCTCCTCCAGCGGCTTGACCCAGTAGTCGTGGGCCCCGTTGACCACTTCCTGGACATACTCTGCCAGTCCTCCCAGCCCATCGGCAAAGGAGCGATGGAAGCGAGGCTGGCCAAAAGGCTTGTGGACTGCAATCATCACGGTGGCGTCCCGACTGGGCGGATCCCCCGGACGGTCGTACTCGGTGCGGATACTCGCTCCTTTCTCCCAGACCTCTCGGATCGCCTTCTCGTAGGCATGCGGAATGGTGTCTCCCTCGATCTTCAAAACCGGAATATTCCCTGGATCCATACGTCCTCCTAGCTCGTGTGTTGGTAAATCTGACATTTTTCACCTCTTGTTTATCACAAAGCCGGGGCGAGGAAAAGCCCGGTGTGAAAACCAGGGAGAAAGCTCATGATTTTGCTGTCGGCTGGTCTGCTGGGACGGATATCGCATCTCACGCTTCACTAAAAAGCTGCAGGCTCCTGGCGGATTTGACGACCGGGAGATCCTGTGATATAGAAAACAACTACGATCCGGAGGGAGAGAGAGACCTTCGGAAAACATGGAGGGCAACATGAAAAAGTTTCCAATTTGGTTGTGCATATTTCTCTTGAGCCTGAGCAGCCTGCTCACGGCGCAGGAACCATACCGGATTCCTCCCCAGGAAGTCATGGACATCGTGACCGCCCCGCCGCCTCCGAGGATCTTCATGAACCACTCGGACGACGCCATGGTCCTGGGAGAGTACGAGGCTATGCCCTCCCTCGCCTATATGGCCCAGCCCCTTCTCCGGCTGGCTGGAACTCGGATCCTGCCTCAATATAACAGCCGTCAGACCACCACCTTCTACACCCGGCTGACCGTCATACCCGTCGAAGGCGAAAAGGTGATTCCCGTCGAACTCCCTGAGAGAGCAAAAGTCGGGTCCATCAGCTGGTCCTATGACAGCCGCTCCTTCGCTTTCACCGTGCTCACAGACACCGGCTTCGAGCTCTGGATCGCCGATGCTGCTACCGGAAAGACTCGGCGCCTCACAGGCCCTATCCTGAATGCCACTATCAACTCCGGCTACAGCTGGCTGCCCGGGAGCCGGTCCCTGCTCGTCTACGCGATCGCGGAAGGCCGCGGTGCGCCTCCAGAGGCACCCGCTGTCCCCACCGGGCCGAATATCCAGGAGACCTCCGGCCGTGTGGCCTCGGTGCGCACCTATCAGGACCTGCTCAAGGATCCCTATGACGAACTGCTGTTCAAGTACTACGGCACCAGCCAGATCTTGAGGGTGGACGCGTCTTCGGGCAGCACAGAAAAGATCGGTGAACCCGGGATGTATCTCTATGCCGACTCCTCCCCGGACGGCCGTTACCTCATGGTCCGCCGCCTCAAGGAGCCCTTCTCTTACAGCGTGACCTATCGTTCCTTTCCGTACAGCCAAGAGATCTGGGCCCTTGACGGCCGGCTTGTGCACCTCTTCGCAGATATGCCCATGGCGGACGAGGTTCCCATCCGGGGCGTCCCCAAGGGACCCCGCTCCGTGGACTGGCGTCCCCTGAAGTCCGCTACCCTCGTGTGGGTGGAGGCCCTGGATGAGGGTGATCCCAAGAAAGACGTGCCCTTCCGGGACCGGTTCATGACGCTTTCAGCACCCTTTTCCGGGCAGCCCGCGGAGATCCTGAAGATCGAGCATCGCTACGCCGGAATATCCTGGCTGCAGACCCCGGGGTTGGGATTCCTCACCGAGTCCCAGTGGATGCGCCGCTGGCGCACGACCTACCTGGTCGACGTGGACAAGCCGGGTGGAGATCCAAGGAAGATCTTCGACCTCAGTTCCCAGGACCGCTACAGCGATCCGGGCCGGCCGGTGACCGCAACGACTGCTGCTGGTGAATATCTCATCCCGGTGGAAAACGGGAAGATCTATCTGTCCGGCACCGGCGCCTCGCCTCAGGGAGACCGCCCCTTCCTCGACATCTATGACCTAAAATCGGGAAAGAGCGAACGCCTCTTTCACTGCGGCACGGATCACTATGAGCGCTTCGTCGGTTTTGCGGGAGAATCCCGGCAGATGATCATCACCAGTTATGAGTCTAAGACCGAGCCCCCCAACTCCTATCTGTACGATCTGCGGCAGAAGGCGAGGAAGGCCCTGACGGATTACCGGGATCCAGCGCCCCAGATGACGGGCATGAAGAAGCAGCTGGTCAAGTATGAACGAGAGGACGGTGTTCCGCTCTCAGGAACGTTGTATCTACCGCCTGACTATCAGGACGGCCAGCGGCTGCCGTTGGTCATGTGGGCCTACCCCATCGAATACAGCGATGCCCGGGTGGCAGGCCAGGTGCGCGGCTCGGAGAACCGTTTCACCTTTTTCCGGGGGACCTCCCAGTTGTTCTTCGTGACACAGGGCTATGCGGTGCTGGACTCGGCCCAGATGCCGGTGATCGGCGATCCCGAAACCATGAACGACACCTTCGTTGAACAGATCGTGGCCGCCGCCAAGGCCGGCATCGACAAGCTGGACGAGATGGGGATCATAGATCCCAAAAAAGTGGGCGTGGGCGGCCACAGTTACGGCGCGTTTATGACAGCCAACCTGCTGGCCCACTGCGACCTCTTTGCTTCGGGAGTGGCCCGCAGCGGGGCCTACAACCGTACCCTGACGCCCTTCGGCTTCCAGAGCGAACGCCGGACCTTATGGCAGGCACCTGAGGTCTATTTCAAGGTCTCTCCCTTTATGCATGCCCACAAGATCAACGAGCCCATCCTCCTCATCCATGGTGAGGTCGACAACAATTCCGGCACGTTCCCCATCCAGTCGCGGCGTCTTTTCCATGCCCTCAAGGGCCACGGTGCCACGGCCCGCCTGGTGTTCCTCCCCCATGAGAGCCATGGGTACCGGTCGAGGGAATCGGTCCTGCACGTGTTGGCCGAGATGATCGGGTGGTTCGACACGTATGTGAAGAACCGTAAATAGAGCGGATCTCTGAGGGGCCTATACGGGGGGATCGATCTCCGCCTCTGTCCGTTCTCCGGACCCGGATGCGCGGAAGATGGACAGGACCTTGTTTTCGCGGTAGTCGAATATGGCCTCGAGCTTTCGGCGCACATACCAGAAATCCACCAGGGGCTCCAGGATCCACCCGGGACTGCGGTAGACCACGGCGTCTTCCATGATCGTCTCGTCCCCCTCGGGAGTAAATTTGTGGAAGTGGACCCACTGCTTGTACGGTCCCCGGACCTGCGTGTCTTCGAAGGAGTGAGGCGGATCCCAGCCAGTGATCTCCGTCTTCCAGCTGATCGGGAATCCATTCAGTTTCAGGGCAAAATCGATCTGCTGGCCCTTGCTCAATGCAAGGGGAGTGGGCGTCAGGGAGCGGAAGTGAAACCAGGCCGGCGTGATCCTGCCCAGGTTTTCTACCTGACCAAAGAAATGGAATACATCTTCCACAGAGGCGGGGATTCGGGTCTTCCTATAGAGACGGTGTGTTTTTGTAGCCATTTCCTGTTATAATACTCTCTTTCTTTCGATGAGTGAAGCGGCCGGTTCCCCACTACTAGAGATCCACGATCTCTCCCTGGATATTGGGGACAGGTGCCTTTACAAGGGGCTGTCCCTGACGCTCGGTCAGGGAGAAAAAATCGCCATCACGGGGAAGTCCGGAAGCGGCAAATCCACCCTGCTGAAATGCATCCTGGGTTTCGTGATCCCCTCTTCCGGATCCATTTCTTACCAGGGGACCGAGCTCGATCCCCGGACTGTCTGGCCTCTGCGGTATTCCCTGGGTTATGTGCCGCAGGAGGCCGATCTGGGCGACCTCACGGCCGGAGAATTCATTCGTAGGCCGTTTCGATACGGGATCAACCGAGGCTTGGCCTGGGAGGACGAGCGCCTCCAGGAACTCTGCGCCGCCTTCCACCTGGAGCACGGGCTCCTCTCTCAGGCATCCCGGAAGCTCTCGGGTGGAGAAAAGCAGCGTGTCGCCCTCATCGCGGCGCTCATGCTGGAGCGGAAGCTCTATCTGTTCGACGAGATCACCTCTGCACTGGATGAGGACGCGAGGGCAGCGGTCATCGGCTATCTGGTGAAGGCGGAAAGCTTCGCGGCCGTGATCGTGGCCCATGACCAGGAGCTGCGGGCCGCCTGCGATCGGGTCTACAGGTTGGATCCCAAGGGTTCCCTGAGGGCTTTCTCATGAGTACTTCCGCACTGGACATCGGGACGATAGGGCTGCTCCTGGGTTATCTGCTGCTCCTTTTCCCTTTGGCTTTCATCCTGCTCTACCGGGTCAAGCTGCTCAGGCCTCTGACGATCTCGGTCGTGCGCCTGACCGTCCAGCTCCTCATGGTGGGCCTGTATCTCCAGCTCGTGTTCAGGCTCAATGCCTGGTGGTTGAACATCCTCTGGCTGATCGTGATGTTGGGGGTTGCGGATATCTCGCTGATTTCCTCCAGCCGGCTCAGGATACGCCGATTCCTGCTGCCGATATTCGTTTCCCTCACGATCGGGACCGTCATCCCGCTCCTGTACCTGCTGGGCGTCATCGTGCGCCTGCCCAACCTGCTGGATGCGCGTTATTTCATCCCCGTTGCCGGCATGATCCTGGGTAACAGCCTGCGGGCGGACATCGTCGGCCTGAGCACGTTTTACGGCTCACTCCACACCGAGGAGAAGGCCTATCTATTGGCCCTGTCTCAGGGCGCGACCTTGAACGAAGCGGTGAGGCCATTCCTGCAGCGGGCCTATACGGCTTCCCTGTCGCCCACCATTGCGACCATGGCCACCATAGGGATCGTCTCCCTGCCCGGCATGATGACGGGGATCATCCTGGGAGGCACCGATCCGTTTTTGGCCATTAAGTACCAGATAGCGATCATGATGGCGATATTTTCCGGGACAGCCCTGGCTGTTATCCTGGGGATCCTGCTGACCCTGAAGACCAGCTTCAGCCGTTACGGAGTGCTAAATCCGGATGTCCTGAAATGAGGGAGTTCAGTCCTTCTTCATCCCCTCCACCACATCCTTGAGACGCGGGCCCGAGGGCATCTGAAAATCTGGATTGATCTTCGTCAGCTCCAGCCAGACCTGGGTCGCCTCCTCGGCCCGGCCCAGGTCCTGCATGAGTACGACACCCTTGTTGAAGCGGGACTGCTGGTGGCTGGGATCGGCAGTCATGGCCTTCTCGAAGCTGGCCAGGGCCTCCTGGGGCTGCCCGTTGCGCCGGTACATGACTCCCAGGTCCGTCAGGACATTGGGATTGTCCGGGTCCAGCTCGAGATACTTGAGATAGGACCGGATGGCGCCCTGCGAGTTGCCGGAGTCGAAATAAAGGTTCCCCAGCTCGAGCCATGCGTTGGGATTGTTGGGGTCGCCAGCCACGACTTTTTCCAGCGAAAGGATCCCCTGAGACTGCTGGGGGGTCATGGCGGGGGCCGAGGGCTGGGGGGCGCTCATCTGGGCGGGAGCGGTCATGCCGGTGGCACCGGATTTATACGTGCTGTAGATGATCCCGCCCAGAAATCCCACGATCAGGCAGACCAGACCGATGGTCAGGGCCGTGTTAATCTTGATGTATTGGACCTCGACTTTTTCCTGTTTCTTCATGTCTTCCTCTCTCCCGGACCACACTCGAGGCCCGAGCCTTATTGTTCAATATCCAGCCGGCGGAGCTTGAGGCTCCGGAACCAGACGGCGTCCGTGTGATCCTGCAGGACGATGTGCCCCGCACGCTTATCCGCGAAACCGGGGATGTCGCGGTATTTGCTCCGAGCCAGGCATGCCTCCATCTCCGGGGTATCCAGATCGAATTCGAGCACCTTCATGCCGTTCAACCAGTGCTCCCCGTGTCCCCCTCGGAAGACGATGCGCGACGTGTTGTACTCTCCCACGGGCTTCAGGACTTTTTCTTTCGGTGCGATCAGGTCGTAGAGGGCGCCTGCCGTGTGGGTCGGGCTGACCCCGGCATCCGGATGTTCGGCGTCGTCCAGGACCTGAAACTCGAATCCCAGGGCCGCGTATCTGGGCGGCTGGGAGGTGGACAGCTCCTCCGAGACATTGTACTTGATCCCGGAATTCCCGGCTCTGCTGATCTTCCACTCGAAAGAGAACTCAAAGTCCTCGAAGGCCTCCCGGGTCATTAGGTCACCCCCCTGCAGGGGCTGCCCGTCTTCCTGGAGCGGGACCTCTCCGCTGGCGACTTTCTTTATAGCGCTGTCCTCGACCATCCAGTGACCCTCGGGGAGCGCCTCGTGGCCCAGGCTCCTCCAACCGCTGAGGTCGCGGCCGTTGAAGAGCAGTACCCACCCTGCCTCGAGTTCGGCATCCGTCAGTGTGTTGGGGACAGGTCCTTCCCCTTCGAGTTGGCCCCCACCATTCCGGGTGCAGCCCAAAAAACCGATCATGAGCAGGGGAGTCAGGAGCGCTGCAGCCAGTATGTACCGAAATTTAACATTGTGGTGGATCGCTTGGAACATGCCGTCTGCCTCTTTTATGATCGAATTGCCCGGAATGCGGCCTCCATCATGCCAGACAGTGGAAAATTATTCAAGTACCGGCCGATTCAGCCCAAAAAGATTGCTGAAGTCGTGGTGCCTGTGTGTTCAATTTAGGGAGCTACTTTGGCTAGATACATGTTCATGTTAATAATTGGGGGAATTTATTGGAAAATGAGGGGGCAAGTCGTTATAGTAGGATGGAAGAAATCAGAGGAGACAGAATGCCGAAAACAAGCAGGCGTGAATTTCTGAAGCGCACAGGTCGGGGGGCTGCAGCGGCCGCCTTGGTTCCGGGAGCCGCAACTGCCTTCCTGTCCGGAAGGAGCAGGCCCGGGGAGACCGGGGGAGGCGAGCTTCGGTTGGGCATGGCCTCCTACACGTTCCGGGAGTTCGGGCTGGAAGAGACCCTTCAGATGACAAAGAGGTTGGGTCTTATGCACATCGCGTTCAAGAGCTTCCACTTGGCGCTGGAGAGCACGCCCGATCAGATAGGGGATGTGGTCTCCAAGGTCGAGGATGCGGGGCTCGATCTCTATGGCGGTGGGGTCATCTACATGAAAGACCGCTCAGAGGTCGAACGCGCCTTCGCCTATGCGCAGGCCGCCGGCATGAGGGTCATCATCGGGGTCCCGAATCCCGAGTTGATCCCATTGGTGGAGGAGAAGATCAAGAGCACCGGCATCCGTGTGGCGATCCACAACCACGGCCCCGGCGACGAAGTGTACCCGACGCCGCGGAGCGCTTATGATCGGATCCGTACCCTGGATGCCCGCTTCGGCCTTTGCATCGATGTCGGACACACTCAGAGGGCAGGAGTCGACCCGGCAGAATCGATCCGGGAACTGGCGGACCGCGTGCTGGATGTACACATCAAGGATGTGTCAGCGGCTTCCGCAAAGGGCGGCACGATAGAGGTCGGACGGGGTGTTGTCGATATCCCTGATGTCTGCCGGGCCCTGCGCGAGATCGAATTTGCCGGGATCGTCTCGTTCGAATTCGAGAAGGACGGCAAGGACCCGTTGGCGGGCGTGGCCGAATCGGTCGGTTATATCCGTGGCGTGCTGGCTGCACTCTAGATCCCCTTCGGAGCTGAAGAGGATATCCGAACACTCCCTACGAGGAGGCGAACAGTCATGAGGGTCGAGGGACGGGCATTTGCCCGGGCAGGGCTCCTGGGAAATCCTTCCGACGGATACTTCGGCAAGATCATTGCCGTATCCGTAAAGAACTTCGCGGCCGAGGTGGTACTCGAGGAGAGTGCCTCACTCCGGATACTGGCACCGGACGATGCCGACAATTCCTTTGACAGCCTCGGGGACCTGGTCGAGAGCCTGGCCCTTTACGGGTATTACGGAGGCATGCGCTTGATCAAGGCCGGGATCAAGCGTTTCTCGGATTTCTGTCGGGATCAGGGGATCCAGCTCGTGTCCCGGAATTTTTCGCTCAACTATTCCTCCAACATCCCCCGCCAGCTGGGCTTGGGGGGCTCCAGCGCCATCATCACGGCAGCCATGCGTGCCTTGATGTCGTTCTATGAGGTGGACATCCCCGAGCGTATCCTGCCCACATTGATCCTGGAGGCGGAGCGAGACGAGTTGGGTATCAACGCCGGTTTCATGGACCGCGTTGTCCAGGTGTATGAAGGGTGTGTGTTCATGGATCTCGACCGGGAGACCATCGAGACGAGGGGATTCGGCCGCTACGAGCGGCTCGATCCGGGGATGCTGCCGCCGCTGTATCTCGCCTACAAGCCTGCCCTGGGGAAGGTGTCCGGCAGTGTCCTCAATCCCATACGCGAAGGCTATGAGAGCGGGGACTCCCAGGTGCTGGCTGCACTGAGCGGCCTGGCCTCCCTGGCAGAGCAGGGGAGGACGGCCCTCCTGCAGAGGGATCGGCATCGGATGAGGGCCCTGATGGACGAGAACTTCGACCTCCGCTGCCGCCTCATGCCGATCAGCGAGGAAAACCTGTCCCTGATCCGTGCCGCTCGCGACTGCGGGGCCTCAGCCAAGTTCGCCGGGTCGGGCGGATCCATCATCGGCGTGTATGAGGGCGAAGAGATGTTCCGGGATCTGGTCAACCAGCTGGGCCGGCTGGATGTCGTGGTGACAACGCCTGTGGTCGTGTAGATGGTGGCGATCTTCTCCTTCCGGCGGTGCCTATGGGCCTCTCTCCTGATGTGTGGGCTCCTGCTCCTCTTCCCCGCCTGCCGTTCACACCGACAGGTCACCGTGATCAAGCTGGGGCATGGACTATCCCCCACGCATCCGGTTCACCTGGCCATGAAGTTCCTGGCTCAACGGCTGGATGAACGCTCGTCCGGCCGGCTGCGCCTGGACATCTACCCCAGCGAACAGCTGGGTTCCGAGCGCGAGTGCCTGGAGCTGCTCCAGATCGGGAGCCTGGGCATGACCAAGGTGTCGTGCAGCGTCCTGGAAGGCTTTGTCCCTGCCATGAGCGTCCTGAGCCTGCCTTACCTCTTCCGCGACCGGGATCACCGCTACCACGTACTCGAGGGCGAGGTCGGCCGCCGGCTCCTCCTGGAGGGGGAGCGCTTCTGGCTGCGAGGACTGTGCTACTACGATGCCGGGAGCCGCAGCTTCTACACCAAGGAACGCCCCGTCCTGCAGCCGGATGACCTCAAGGGATTGAAGATCAGAACCCAGGAGAGCCCCACCTCGATCCGGATGGTCCAGGCCCTCGGGGGATCTCCCACGCCGATCGCCTGGGGAGAGCTCTATTCTGCTCTGCAGCAGGGAGTCGTGGATGGGGCGGAGAACAATCCGCCCAGCTTCCATCTCTCACGACACTATGAGGTATGCAAACACTATTCCCTGGATGAACACACGGGTGTACCCGATGTACTGCTCATCTCCACCAAGCTCTGGCGGGATCTTCCTCAGGAGTTCCAAGCGCTCATCCAGGAGGCCGCACTGGAATCCGCACAGGTCCAGAAAAAACTCTGGCAAGAGGCTACGGATCTGGCCCTGTCTGAGGTCCAGAAGGCCGGTGTTGAGATCCACTATCCGGACAAGTCCCTGTTCGAGGCCCGGATAAGATCCCTCTATGATGCATACCGGGACCGGCCCCACATCTATGGCCTGATCCGTGAGATCCGGGAAGTGAAGTGATCATGCTCCGTGTGCGCCGGGCCGTGGACCGCTGGCTGGAGGCCTCCCTGATCCTGATCATGGCCGCCAATGTGCTCAATGTCCTCTGGCAGGTCTTCACCCGCTTCATACTCCGGGATCCCAGCTCGTTCACCGAAGAACTGGCGCGCTTCCTGCTGATATGGGTAGGGCTCCTGGGCGCCAGCTACGTGAGCGGCCGGAAGATGCACCTCGCCATCACTGTTGTGCTCGATAGTTGGAAGGGGAGGAAACGACTGTGGGCCGAGCTGGCCATCCAGGCTTGTATTTTTGTTTTTGCCTGCCTGGTGATGGTGATCGGGGGTTCCAGGCTGACATCCATGACCTTTGCGCTTAAGCAGATCTCCGCCGCCCTGCGGATCCCTCTCGGTTATGTGTATCTCGTCATCCCTGTGAGCGGGCTGCTGATCATGTTCTACGCCGTGTTTGCCGCATGGGATACCATCAGGCAGGCGAGGGAGGCCTAGAGGGAAGAGCCATGGACCCGCTGCACATCTGGATCCTCCTGCTTGTGTTCGCGCTCCTCATCCTGATCGGAGTCCCCATTTCCTTCAGCATTGGCCTGGCCACGCTCGTTGTGATGCTCATGAGCATCCCGACCGGCCCTGCCCTGACGACCGTGGCCCAGAGGATGGCCACCGGTCTGGACAGTTTTGCCCTCCTGGCCATCCCTTTTTTCATCCTCTCCGGCCAGCTCATGAACCGCGGCGGGATCGCGCGGCGGCTGATCGAATTCGCCAAGGTATTGGTGGGGAGGCTCCCCGGCGGACTGGCCTTCGTCAACATACTGGCCGCCATGTTCTTCGGAGCCATATCCGGATCTGCCGTTGCTGCGGCCGCCGCCATCGGGGGATTCATGGTGCCGATGATGCGGAAGGAGGGCTATGACCGCGATTTTTCTGCGGCCGTCAACATCACCTCCGCGACCACCGGGCTCATCATCCCGCCAAGCAACATCTTGATCGTATACTCCCTGGCCAGCGGCGGCGTGTCCATCGGGGCTCTGTTCGTGGCGGGCTACCTGCCCGGCGTTCTGGTGGGATTATCTCTGATGGTCGTGGCAGGGATCATCTCCCACCGGAAGGGCTATCCGACTGCCCCCGCTGTAGGCTTGAAGCCGGGAATGCTCAAGTTCCTGGATGCCATCCCCAGCCTCTTCCTGGTGGTCCTGGTAATCGGAGGGATCGTGGCCGGTTACTTCACCGCCACAGAGGCCTCTGCCATCGCCGTCCTCTACACCTTCATCCTGGCGGTACTCGTCTACCGGGAGGTCCGCTGGAAGGAGCTCCCCAGGATCCTCCTGGATTCAGCCTCCACCACGGCCATCGTGATGCTGCTCATCGCCACCTCCATGGGCATGTCCTGGCTTTTCTCTTTCGAGAACATACCCCAGAGCGTGAGCACCTATCTGCTCTCCCTGACAAACAGCCCCATCGTCATACTCCTGATCATCAACCTGGTCCTGCTGCTTGTCGGCACATTCATGGACATGACTCCGGCCGTACTGATCTTCACACCGATTTTCCTACCGGTTGTCGTGCAGATGGGTGTGGATCCCATCCACTTCGGGATCATCCTGGTGTTGAACCTCAGTATCGGTCTGTGCACCCCTCCGGTGGGGAGCGTCCTGTTCGTGGGATGCGGGATCGCGGAAACCAGCATCGCCCGGGTGATCCGGCCGCTGCTGCCCCTGTTTTTGGCCATGCTGGCCGCGCTGCTGGTGGTGACCTTCCTGCCGCAGCTCAGCCTCTGGCTCCCACGTCTGTTCGGCTACTGAATGGGAGGCGTCCCCTGAGGGAACGCCCTCCCTGCGCCCTTATGGCCAGGGATCAGGGAGGCCGGAACACTCCGCCCTCTTTGCACTCCTATCTGAGCACGAAGGGGGCTAGTTTTATGTCTTCGACACAATCGGTCTCGATGCCGGCCGCTGAGCCCGTGTTCAGGAAGGCATCGATGATGCTTTGGATGCATTCCCCGCCGACGCCGTGGGCGCCTGGAGCCACGACATGCAGGCTGTTGGGCAGGTGGCTGGCGGCCTCTTCGCCCCAACGCGGCGGTGTCACCGCGTCGATGGTCCCGGAGATGAGCAGGACCGGCACTTCCACGCTCACTGGATCGCCGTAATTGGAGGGCAGGTTGGACCGCGGCCAGAAATCGCAGATCGCCATCTGCTGGCGCACGCGGAAATCGCCGAAATAGGTGTATCCCGTCTCCTTTTCGATCTCCTCGGGATCGATGAAGTCGATGTCTTCCGCGCAGACCACACAGTGGAGCATGGCCATAGCCAGGCCCGTGAAAAGGGCCCGGTTCCGGCGGAGGGCCTGCATCGCGATGGAGTCGAAGTTGCCCTCGAATGCCTGATGGATGTAGAGGGGAACAGAGCGGCTGTTGGTTGCGGAGTACATCATCATGCGCAGGGTTTCCGCAAAGGTGTCGCGCGAAACCTTGACCGGCACTTTGTCCGGCGAGTCGCGCAGCTGCACGGTCGCATCGGCCGGTTCCCGCTCCAACCTGGCGAGCACCGCGGCCAGCTCTTCGCGTACGTTGGGGAATGCGGCGCTGCAGTCGGGATTGCCGGCACACTCGTCCAGCACCATCTCCATGGCCCTGTGAGCCCCGTAGGCATGGAAGAGCGGATTATGGAAGGCGATGGGGGCCACGCCGTTGAGCACCGCTCCGCGTACGGTCTCGGGGTGGCGGCGCATATATACCAGGGAAGCGCGGGTGCCGTAGGACCCGCCCATCAGGTTGATCTGGTCATACCCCAAGGCGATGCGGATCTCGTTGAGGTCATCTGCGGCACGGGACGTGGAGTACTGCGTCAGGTCGAATCCTTCCTCCTGCAGCCTAGCCAGGGCCTCCTTGTAGGGCCCGATCCTGAAGGCGGAGTTCAGGTAGCCCTGCAGATCGTCATCGCTGCCCAGCTCGACCTGGAGATGGTTGTCCCCACCCGTACCGCGCTGATTGACGAGCACGATATCCCTCTCTTCGCGGTACGGCCATGTGGCGAATCCCCGCCATATGTCGGCGGCGGCCTGTCCCGGACCCCCCGCCAAATAGAAGAGGGGATCGGGGCGGGGATTTGCGCCGGTCGCATGCAGGACCACTAGCCCGAGCCCGATCATCCGGCCTTCCTGGGTCTCCCGGTTTTCGAAAACCTTGAACATCCCTTGTGAGACCCGATCCCCGGTCGCTTCATCCGTCCTGGTTTCAAGCACCAGGCGCGAGCGGAGCACGTCGGGATCGACCGGTTCCGGGGACTGCTGCCCGGTCTCCTGGGCTGCTGTGCATCCGGTCAGCGCCAGGACCAGAGAGAGGAACCCGGCGATACCGACAAACCTTATGTACGATTGTTTTCTCATGGCTCACTTATATCAGAAAGCGCGGCTTCGGAGCAAGACGGGAAAAGGTTTCTGCCTCTGCTAGCCCTTCACTCCCCCCAGGATCCGTGCTCGAAATCCTGCCGTATACAGAATAGGGATGACGGGTCCTCTGGTTTTTTCTATAATGAGGCCTGCGAAAGGATAAAGACATGCCGGATAATAAGGAATTCAGGGCAAGCTGGAATGAGATAAATACCCGGATCGGAGTGTGGTGGGACGAAGACCTGCATACCGCACACGAACCTGAACTGCGTGATCCGCAGCAAAACACGATCTGGTATGCGGACGATGGGCACCGGGAGGAGGAGGCAAAGCGGATCCGGGATCGAGGACCCACCCTCCTTTATCTTCCCTTCCCCTATGTGGCTTCGGGAGGATCCGAGGGATCCTTTCCCGAGATGTATGCCTGGGATGTCTATTTCATAAACCTTGGGCTGGCCGTCCATGGACGCACCGAACTCATCCGCAACCACATCCTCAACCAGCTGTTCCTGATCGAGCGGTATGGGATGGTGCTCAACGGGAACCGCACCTACTATCTCAAGCGCAGCCAGGTGCCCAACCATCCCGAGAGCCTCCGCCTGCTCCATCGTCTCAAACCGGACCGTGACCTCATCGCCCGGGCTTATCCTCTGCTCAAACAGGAATACACAGGGTATTGGATGGCTGAACATCATGCCACCCCCTCGGGGTTGGCCACCAACAGGGACCTCGGGGAGCTGTCAGGAAACGGCGAAGCACTATCACCCATCTCGCTGCGGCCGGAACTGGCGGCCGAAGCAGAGGCCCTGGATTTCACCTCCATCTTTGAGGGCGACATCCGAAGCTGCAATCCCCTCATCACCAACTGCGCCCTGGTGCGCTATTGCGACACACTCTCCTGGATGGCCGGCATACTGGACTGGGAAGACGAACTGCTGGCCTGGCAGGAGGAGAAGGCCCGGCGCTCCAACCTGATCCAGGACCTGTGTTGGGACGCGTCCCAAGGATTCTTCTTCGAATACAATTTCCAAAAGAAAACACAGCTGCCGTACTGGTCTCTGTCCGCCTTCTGGGCGATGTGGGCGGGCGTAGCCAGCAAGGCCCAGGCCCAGGATATGGTCCGGAACCTGGAGAGGTTCGAGCACGCTTTCGGACTGGCTCAGACAGACCGTGCTTATCCCAGCCCCCACCCAGAATACGCGGCCCTGCAGTGGGATTTTCCGCATGGCTGGCCTCCCTCCCATGTGATCGTGGTCGATGCGCTGGAAGCCTATGGCTACGAGGTAGAGGCCCGCCGCATTGCCCGCAAGTTCGTGGAGCTCCAGCTGCGCCTGTATGGGACTACTGGCCGGCTCTGGGAAAAGTACAACGTGGTGGAAGGGAACCTGGATCTGCCCCGGGAGCGCTACCCGTCCGTGCCCATGCACGGCTGGAGCTCTGCGGCCCTGGCTTATTTAGGGAACATGCTCTTCGGCTGGGAGTAAGAATCTTGGCCTGAAGCCATCTGAACAGCGAGCTCAGATCCGGCCTTCTGTGCTTATTCCTGCCTTCCTCCGCAGACCTTGCGGAAAATCCGGCTGAAGTTGCCGCCCAGGATCTTTTTGATGTCGCTGTCCTTGTATCCTCGGTGGAACAGTTCGGTGGTGATGTTGGCCAGCTTGCCGGTGTGTTCAAGTCCGACCGGGGTTGTGCCGATCCCGTCGAAGTCGGAGCCCAGCCCAACGTGGTTGGCGTTGCCGGTCACCTTGACCACATGATCGATGTGGTCGACCACGGTCTTGATGTCCACCGGGGGAAGAGAATCCCTCAGCTCCCGGGCTTTTTCTCGGTACTCCTGGTTGAACTTCCTCCGGATTTCAGCTTCGGAACGCATCAGCTCCCGCTGGTCCCGGGGCAGGCCGTACTTGTCGAGCAGCCGGTTCCTGAGTTCCTGGATCTTCAAGTCATTCTCCGCCTTGAGAAAACCCGGGAGGTAGTTGATGCCGATCATCCCTCCGTTCTTGGCCAGTGCCTTCAACATCTTGTCCGAGAGGTTGCGGTGGTGATCGGAGAGCGCCCGGCAGCAGGAGTGCGAGGCCACGACCGGATGCTCTGTGAGCTCCAGGACATCCCAGAAGGTCATTTCATGGGAGTGGGACAGGTCGATGACCATACCCAGGCGGTTCATCTCCTTGACAACCTGTTCGCCGAACTCGGTCAGCCCCTGGTTGGCCGGCTCCGCGTCGCCTGAGGCGTCTGCCCAACCCGTGGTAGTCCAGTGTGTGAGCGTCATGAGACGCACGCCGCTGCGGTAAAAGGAGCGCAGCATCGGTAGGCTGCTCTCGATGGCATAGCCCCCCTCGATCCCGATGAGTATCCCGACCTTGTGGTTGGCGCGCAGCCCCCGCAGGTCGTCGGGGTGGGTGATGAGGAGGAGGTCATCGGGATTGTCTTCGACTAGGCGGTGTACGGCATCGATCTGGACGAAGGCCCGCTTGGCCGCCTGCATGCTGGCCTCGTCGTTCTGGGGCGGAGCCACATAACAGGCAAAGACCTCGAGGTCCACCGCACCCTGCTGAAGCTTGGGGATGTCGATGTGTCCGCGCTCGTTGTCCAGGGACAGGTCCACGCCGCGTAGTGTGCGTCCGATGGTGTCGCAGTGCAGGTCGGCCACGAAGGAGTCTTTGTGGATGAAGTTGATGTGGTGTGAGGGATCGAGCAGGTCCTCCCGCGCGTCGGCCAGGAAGGTGATGATGTCGATGTGATACTCGGCGGAGAGCACCAGCAGCTCGGGCCGGATGGTGGACGCGATATCTCCCAGGCGGTGGTATTCCGGGTGTTCGTCATCCAGCTCACGTGTCAGCACGTTCCCTGTCCTGAGACTGATGGAGGTGACACCTACGGGCAGGAAGGCGCTGTGGTCGGAGCCCCGGTAGTCCAGGCGGAACCGGAGCTTGTCGTGATATTTCTCAGGCAGGTTCTGTTTGATGAGTTCGAAAAAGTCCGAGAAGTCCCACATGCCGCCCACATAGAGGTCGTCATCGCCGGTCCCGACCATGTCCATGTTCATGTAGACCACGGTTTTATCCAGAGGAAAGATCGGATTCTTGGTATAATAGCGCGACCCCACAAGCCCCAGTTCCTCGCCGGCCCATGAGGCGAACACCACAGTGCGGCCGGGCCGGAAACCGTTCGCCTGGAAGACGCGGGCGACCTCCAGGATGACGGCCGCAGAGCCGGCATTGTCATCAGCCCCGTTGTAGACCTTCCCATCAAGATCGACGCCCAGGTGGTCCAGATGGCCTCCCAGCAGGATGTATTCGTCCTTGAGCTCGGGATCACTGCCGGGGATGATCCCGATCACGTTGGGGGCCTTGCGGTTCTCGTTTACGTAGTGGGCTTCCATCTTCACCCGGACATCCAGGGCGGAAGTGAGAGAGATTTCCTCGCGGATGGTCCGGCTCGCCATGTCCCGCCAGCTGAGCCCGGCCGAGTCGAAGATCCGGTCCGCTGCGGGCTCCGACAGGGTCATCACCACAAAATTCTTTGGGCATGTGTCCTTCTTAGCCCCGGAGGGGTAGCGGCGCCCCGGCATCTGCCCTCCCGCATCGATGAAGAGGACGCCGGCCGCTTTCTTGTCGACCGCGGTCTTGATCTTGGCATCGAGGGACTGGAGCTTCTTGTCCAGTTCCTCCATGAAATCCGGTGCCCCGGGCAGGAGCACGACGACCTTCCCCTTCACCTCCAGGCCGGCGTAGTCGTCCCACTCATACTGCTTGGATATCAGGCCGTAGCCCGCAAAAACCAGCCCACCGCGGGATCTGCCCGATCCCGTCCACATGTTGGGTCGGAAATCCGCGCCCCGGCCCGGTACCAGGACAACTCGCTCCGGGTGTGTGATCTCAAGGCGTGTGGGAGGCTCGAAATCCTGCCAGTTCTTGAACTCGACCTGCTGAAAATAGCTTCCCTTTTCTCCGCCCGGCTGCATGCCGAATTCCTTCATCTTCCAAGCGACATATTCGGCCGCCCTCTGGTATTCGGGTGTGCCCGACTTGCGGCCCCGGAAGGCATCCGTAGACAGGTATTCCACATGCTTCAATGCCTTCTCGCCATCGGGCAGGGTCTGGGCCAGAAGCGGCCAGCTGCATATCAGGATCAGGAAGAAACAGAGAATGATCGGCAGGCTTCTTCTCATGGGAGCGCTCCTATATTGAGGTTTGTCATGGCGAAAACTGTTCATTATACTCGCATCGCCCAGGAATTTAAACTGGGGACATCTGTCGTGGGGTTCTCGCTCCAAACGCTCCGCCCTGGCTAAACAGCTTCGTTTGTAAAGTGAATCCTCGTGAAACACTCCGGGATATGGGAGTCGTACACTCCGTGGGGATTAAAGGACCAACCCGGCGAGCGGTTCGCCTGGAGCCCGTTGTACGCCAGCGCCTCGAAACGCGAAAAATCCAGGCGCCAGGTATCTCCATCCTGCGGCGGCAGGGGGCCGCCTCCCGAAAGAGCCCGCATGCCCTTCCAGGGAAAGGCCAGCTCCACGGTCCAGCCCTGATCCACATCGAAGCTGTCATTCAAGGTCCCCTGCACCTGGACAGCGACCTTAAGGCCTGGAAAGTCCCAGTCCTTGATGGCCCAGCGCCGCCCCCGGGGATGTTTTCCGTCGCGCAGCTCGTCCTGGAAGCCTCCTAAAACATCCACCTCTCTGCTCAGGAGATCGAATTCGGGAGTGTCAAAGCGGCTGCCTCGAGAGTATGCATCCTGCCAGATGTAGAACACCTCGTAGATGGTCCCCCTGGCGTTGATCTGGAACTCATAGTAGCAGTCCTTGCCCCCGATAAAGACTTCGATGTCGTTTTCAAGGTAAACGGGTGAATCACGTTCTGTGAAACGTGCCCGGACATCCGGCTCCTCCACCCAGAAGGCGATGTAGAGGTTGTCGTCATCCCAGAGTGCGGCCATGCGCGTGTCCCAGAAACCGGGTGCTCCCGTCACCATGTCCACGAATCGGGGAGAGCGCACGGCCCGGGACCAGCAGGCCTCGTCCAGCCGGCCATCGATCTCGATCCGGTCCCGGGTCCTACAACAGGTATAATTGCCGATCTTGTCCTCGCTGCATCCGTAGCTTGTGCTCAAGTGGCCCTCCCGAAAGGAATCGTAGCCTATTTTAATCATAATCCAAGGCCGGAAGACAAGTTTTTTAGGCCTCTTCCGCGCCTGCAGTGATCCTTGGACGAAAATTTGTCAGATCCGTTGAACAAAACACCTGGTGTGTTCGTAGTAAGTTATAGAGGCAATAACACGTGAAGATCATTCTCTGGTTTTTCCTACTGGTGCTGTGCTGGCCGCTGGCCCTGCTGCTTCTATTCCTGTATCCCCTCATCTGGCTGCTTATGCTGCCCTTTCGGTTGATAGGGATCACAGTGACCGCGCTGTTCGATTTTATCCGGGCCTTGTTCGGGTTCCCGGCCCGTGTGCTGCGCGGCAGCAGCTGAGGTCGATATGCGGACGCAGTGTCAGCTGCGGAGATATCCCAACGCCATTTCCTGAGTTCTGATGGATCGATCTCAGCTGTCAGATCGGGCCTGTCGATCTCCAGGCTTTTGTGTTTGTTGACCCCGTGGTAGAATAGGCAAAATCATGACAATCCTGGATCGGATCCTGCGCAGGCCCTCAAGCTCCGTTTCCCGAGGAGAAAAGGAACTGGGAACGCCTGTTTCCCTCAACACACGGGTGTGGAGACTGGTCCTGGTCATCGCCGGCGGTACCCTCCTCATGCTGTTGGCCCTACAGTTCCTCGATCTGAATGCGTCGCTCCCCGCAGTCGCGGCCGGGACTGTGGCCCTTGCCACCTGGGTCTTGGCCGTCCGCATGCTCCTGCTCGATGCCCGCTTCCGGATCTTCTGGATCATCTGGCTGCTGGGGGGAGTGTCGATCATGCTGTCCCTCCCCGTGACCGCGGGCATCTGGGTGGCGGCTGCGGCCTTTGCCTGGATCTTTCTGCTGTTCCGAAAATACAGGCCATTCTCCCACCTGACCCCCAAACGCCGTGCGGCTCTCTTTCTCATCTCCGTCCTGATGCTTTCTCTCCTGACCTTTGGGATGCTGACCACATCCCAGGAGGACGTGCGCATCCAGCTCTCCGATCAGTCGGTCGAAGCCGCCGAACTCCCGGCCCAGACGCCTGCTGCGATCGGTAAGAACATGTTTTTCTATTCGCTGAGCGCACTGCATACCTTCTGGTTCCTGAGCCTTTTCCACCTCTTCTTCCGCATCCGCCTTCACTTCATGCGCCTCCGGCCCAAGCTGGCTGTCAGCGCCTTCCTCCTGGTCCTGGTGCCCATGTTCCTGGTCACGGTGATGGGCCTCCTGACCCTCTATGGGACGCTGGGAGAGAGCCGGGCCATCCGGGCAGCCAACCTCCTCAATGACTGGGCCGAGCAGGCTGTCCGGGATGTGAATTTTGTGCACGGCCTTTCACCTGATTCCTTCGTCTATACCGAGGAGGATGGGATCACGCGGCAGAGGGGAACCCTGCCTCCCAACATCCCTCCCTTCATCGAGGCCCTCAAGGCCGCCGATCTCTCGTTCTCGGATTGGGATCCGGCTGCGGCGGGGACATATTTCCGCATCGATGATGATATCTGGCTGGTGGGGCTCGAGCGAATCGATGAATCGGGCCTCACCCTGTGGGCGGGACGCATCGACAGGGAAGTGATGGACAGGCTGGCCCGCATCCTGCACAGCGATTTCAAGATCTCCTACACCGAGACCCTGAGTTTCGGTACCGGCGAGGGCGAGGAGATCCAGACCTTGACCGTGGGAAACACAGCCCGCTCCGAGGGGCTATATGGCAGGCTGCCTCGGCCCGAGCCTTCAGGTGAAGCTGGCGAGGCGGCGCCTTCGCTCTGGAACCGCAGCCTCTATTTCGGAGTGTCCAGCATCCCCATGATGTTCTATCTGGAAGGAAAGTTCAGCCAGAAGACCGTACTTCTCCTGCTGGAAGGACGGCTCTCAGACATCGCGGTGGAACTGGCCGGGGCCCGCAATCCCCTGAGCCAGGCTGTGCTGGTCCTGCTGCTCGTCCTGGCGATCCTGCTCCTGATCCTCGAGCTGTTTGCTCTTTTCTTCGGCGTGCGGATAACGGCAGGGATCACGTCCGCGGTCCGCGTCCTGCACCGGGGTACGCGCCGCATCGCGGCCGGCGACCTGGATTCCCGGATAGAACTCCCCAACGAAGATGAGCTCGGAGACCTGGCCGCCTCTTTCAACGAGATGGCGGCAGCGGTCAAGCAGGGGCAGGAAGAGGCCATCTCCCGGGAGCGTCTGGAAAGTGAGTTGGAGACGGCCCGCAAGATCCAGGAGCGGCTCCTGCCCCACACGATGCCGGAAGTGTCGGGATTCGAGATCTCCGGGATCAGCCTCCCCAGCCAGCAGGTGGGGGGAGACTACTTCGACTTCCTGGATATGGGAGAGGGACAGCTGGGGATAGCCATCGCGGACGTCTCGGGCAAAGGCATCCCCGCGGCCCTGCTCATGGCCAACCTGCAGGCCAGCCTGCATGCCCAGGTGATCCGGCCTGGAGAGGTAGGTGAGGTCACCTCCCGGATCAACGATCTCCTGGTGGATTCGACAGACTCGAACATGTTCGCGACCTTCTTCTACGGCATCCTGGATCGGGCTGCGTCCACCTTCACGTCTACTAACGCGGGCCACAATCCGCCTCTGCTCTTGAGGGTGGCCGGCGAGATCGAACGCCTCGAAGCCGGGGGCCTTCTCCTGGGTTTCATGGCCGAGCAGGAATATCAGCATCAGACTGCGACAATGGAACCAGGTGACATCCTGGTGCTGTTTACAGATGGGATCACCGAGGCATTCGAGTCGGGCCTGGAAGTTGTCGCCGATGGCCTCTTCGGTGAGGACAGGTTCATAGCGGTCGTCCGGGAAAACAGGTCTAGCTCAGCCCGGGAGATTCAGAATGCGATCCTGGTTGCCATTTCGGATTTTACGGGGGGCTCTCCCCAGAGTGATGATATAACCCTGGTTGTCATCAAAAGGCGGGAGAAAACCGCGTTGGAAGCCGGTGGTGGTGGAGAATGATCCGGAGAACCTGGGCTACTAGTGGGAGGGAACACCCTTGATCTGGTCGTTTTCCTCCTCCTCCTTCTTCTTACGACTGATCGAGATGCCGGAGCGGCTCTTTTCATCGATCATCGTTTCCAGTTCTGGCACACTCCTGACATAATCCAGGAACTCCCGGATCCCACGCATGTAAAACAGATTCCGCACATTGCGTGCGGTCAGGCAGCCATCCGTCTCCAGCTTGGGCAGGATCGCCTTGGCATAGTTGGTGTACCAGTTTTTATCGGCGTCGATGAATACGAAGTCGAACGGGCCCTCCAATTTGGGGACCAGTTCATGCGCGTCTGCCAGGCGCGCATCGATAAACTCGCTTAAGCCGGCCTTTTTGAAGTTCTCCAGAGCTTTCTGGTGGCGGTACTCGTCGATCTCGACCGTGATCAGACGGCCTCCCGTCTTGCTCAATGCCCAGGCTATCCAGATGGCCGAATGCCCTGTGGAAGTGCCGATGTCCAGAGCCCTGGTGTACTCATTCTCCACGATCAGATCGAACAGGACCTTCCCGTCTTCCTCAGCCACATTTTCATAACGCCATTGGTATTGATGGCTGTCCAGGAAGGCCTGGACCTTGCGGTCGATCTCCTCGGCTTGTGTGTCTTGGCCGGAATCCAAAAGGACGGCCTGGGACAGCAGGGAAACCACGGCGACAGCGGTCAGGAGCCTAAGGTGTGTCCGCATGATCCGTGTACCTTTTTTTGAAAATGAAATAGGCGGGGATGCCAAGCGCTGTGGTCCCGAGGGCGATAGCGGATATCACCGGGCTCTGCATGAATGCCAGGATCAGGATGGTGAATCCGAAAAGGACATAGACGATCGGGGCCAGCGGGTATCCCGGCATCCTGTACGATCCGATGCCCGAACGCCTCAGCTTGAAGACTCCCATGACCACCAG